>JAABUU010000018.1_pt1 | contig 404562 bp, 490 predicted proteins | sample 5559301 | NCBI WGS metagenome assembly JAABUU01 (sample SAMN10711884, study PRJNA513360) | rock metagenome | isolation source: Antarctica rocks | place: Antarctica: Victoria Land, Richard Nunatak white
GGTCATGTCTGAGAGCTGCCTGCCCAATATATAGGGGTCAGATGCTCGCTTCCAAGGCTTGCAGGTAGGGCCGGTCGTTCAAAGAAATCTGAGGGCTGCGCTCCTGCGCCGTGGCAGGTACTACTTCACGGGCGACGGCTGCCGGCGCGACAAGGACGGCTACTACTGGCTCATTGGTGCGCGCTGCGCCAGCGGACGCGCGCCGCCTGCAGCATGGCAGTGTTCCGCTTGTCTGTGTAGATTTTTTGACAAGAAGCTGCTGCGACTTACTTTTTTGGTGGCTAAGCTGCCACATGGCGCTCCCGCCGTCCAATGCGACTCCTGACAGCATTGGCTCGACCGAGGCGCGGAGCGCGCCGTTGCAGCAGTTCGCTCAGGCGGCCGCTGAGGCGCGCCTGGCCCGGGCCGCAGGGCGCGTGGACGACGTCATCAACGTGTCGGGGCACCGCATCGGCACGGCGGAGGTGGAGGGCGCGCTGACGCAGCACGAGCAGTGCGCCGAGGCGGCCGTCGTGCCCATGGAGCACCCGATCAAGGGGCAGGGCATCTACGCGTTCGTCACGCTGATGCAGGCGCGCGCGCGCGCCGCGCCGTCGGCTCGGGGCACGACACGGGGCTCGGCAGCCGCGTTTCTGCTCGGCTGTGAGCGGCGCCATGCGCGAGGGGCGCCCGGCATCATGCACGCCGCACGCGAAGCAGCCCGCAGCGAGCATGTGTGACCTGACAAGGGCTCCTGCGGCGGCCGGGCGCGGAGCGGGCTGCTTGTTATTCAGAAACCCTAAACCCTGTACACGCCCCCGCACGCGCAGGGCACCGAGTACCCGCCGCCGCCGGCGCTGAAGAAGGAGCTGATCGCGACGGTGCGCGAGGTCATTGGGCCGATCGCGACGCCGGACGTCATCCACTGGGCGCCCGGCCTGCCCAAGACGCGCTCCGGCAAGATCATGCGCCGCATCCTGCGCAAGATTGCCACCAAGTGCGCGCCCGCGCCCCGCAGCCGCGGCGACCCGCCTGCTGCAAGCTTCTTGCACTGCCGCACCACCATGCGCGCAGCTGCGGCCTGTCCTCGCGGGCGCACCCAGCGTCATGCACCCCATGCCTCTGCTGGCTGCCCCCCCCCCCCAACACAATGCCAGCCGCGCAACGCGAGCGGGCAGTGCCAAGCTCCCTTCCGAGGCGTGTGCCGAGCATGCCGGCCGCGTCAGCTGCCCGCCCTGCGCTTGCTCACTCTGTCAGTGGGGCTCGCCCGCCCCAGGGCAGATGCGCATGCTGCTCAGGAGCCAACAGCAGCTCCGCACTTCTGCGCCACACTCGTGCGCTCCTGCGCAGGGAGGAGGACAGCATGGGGGACACGTCCACGCTGGCCGACCCGGCAGTGGTGCAGACGCTGCTGTCCCTGCGCGGCAAGTAGGCGCGTGCGCCGCTCGGAATGTGCTCCCTGCGCGGCAAGTAGGCCCGCGCGCCGCTCGGACGCACGCGCATGCATCTGAGGAAGGCCTGTGAGCCACCGCGATCTACTCGTCACCCGGCCACCCCGCCGCCATGCGCATGCCCACGCGGGCACATCTTGTTAGAGGAAGGCAGCATGGTGGAGGGTATGTGTGCAGATACGATGTTGAATAGGTCATGGTGTAGGGTATGCGCATGCGGGGTGGGCTCACGATAACGTGCTGCTGCCCGCGCGTCTCAAGCATGCGCCGCTGGGAGGAAATCGGCCCTGCCGACACTTGTCACTTCTGCTTAGGTTTCTTCCCTAACCTCACTGTTGCAGATTCTGCTGTGGCAAGGGGGCACCGGCGAGGCGTGCAGGGATTGCAACAGCTGCGAGGTTGCGCCACTCTACCGTCTGTTGTACAGCCGCGCTGACTCATAGGAGGTCCGCTGCGGAGCAGGGCCCCCCCGCGCGCGCAGCCTGTTGTGCGGCTGTCGCAGGATCTGAGTGAGGAGCTCAGGTTATGCGATTTGATGTCTGTAGGCTTGCGCCCCCTGGCTTGGTGAGGCTGGTCCATGCCGGTGAGTCGGGCGGGGCCCGCCTCATGTGCTGTCTGCTCAGGGGCTGCCTGCAGGGTGCCGCATGCATGTGCCAGAGTGCGGCGTGAGCAGGTGAAGGAGCATGCGCGATGGCGTCATACGGGCCTGGAAATACAACGACCAGCTTGACCAGTACCCTCCGGTAGAGTCTCTACTGTCTGTGACAGACAGTCGGTTGCCCGGCCTGCATAGGCTTCATAGTGAAGCGGACCGTCCACCTGATGGCAAGTTTTGTGGCGTGCCGGGGGTCAAGGGCTGGCGGTGACATTTTGGCTGATTTTGCAAGCGTGAAGTACGGAGGATATCATTTTGTTGGCTGATTCCATGTGAGCGCCAGACAGGTCTGGCGTTAACAGCCAGGGTGTAACGTGTCTGTTACACAAATGTTGGGCAACTCATCCGCTTTCCTGCATATGCTTCATACCGAAGTGTATGCTCACTGCTCTTCTTAACATGGAGCTGCCCAGTGGCAAACCCTCGGTCCACGTGTCAGTGGATGCCGTGCGCTCCTCTCGCCCGATTCACAAGCGCAGGCACCCAGCAATTACACTGGGCACGCTCCAGCTGCCTGCTTGTCACATGGTCGACTCACAGAGGTGCGCTGCAGGTAGCAGGCCGGGCGCATCCAGCTGCTGGATGAGGAGGCCCGCAGCGCCTGCCAGGCGCTCGTGGCGCAGTGCCGCGAGTACACGGAGCAGCTGCAGGCGCTGACCGCGGCCCACAGCGGCGGGGGCGTCCTTGACGCCAAGGTGCGCGCCTGGGCTGAGCGGCCTGGCCAGTGCACCAGCCCGCGGCAGCAGGGAGGCGCGGGGGTTCCTGTTGCCAGGCTGACGCCAGGCGCTCACTGCCTGGCCAGGCGGAGCTTGTGGAGCAGGAGCTGCGGCAGGCAATCGCGCTGCGGCAGGCCCTCAGCCTGGCCGACCAGGTGCGAGCACGCGCCTGGTAGTCCTCCCCGCCCCAGTCTCGACGCAGGCCACTCCCCACACCCAGGACCAGGCAGGGATGCGCGTCGCTTGTCAGGTGACACAGCGGCGACAGAGGCGCCGCGCCAGCGGCGCTGCTGGGCAACAGCTGTGGTGCCGCGCGGCCTGCCCCCGCTCTGGCCTACATGGCAGCGAGGCGAGCCGGCATGGCCGCCCAGGAGCTCAGCCGGCCCCGACATCTACACATGCATTGTGCTGTTCATTCAAGCTCTCTGCATTGAGAGGTTTGTGCTGTGCGCGTCCAGGGCTAGCGCTGCGGAGACTGCGCAGGGTTACCCATGCGCTTTGCTGCACTTCCCTTGGGACTGGCAGCATGTAGGCAATCACATGCTATGATGTCACAGCTTCTAAACGGCCGCGGCCCGCAACTGCGGCTTGGTGGCCTCTTCCCTATAACTCAAATGGGAGCAGTGTCTGGTTACACAACGTTGCACGGTGTACTGCACCCGGCCCCCGCTTGCGTACATAGGTTTGCAGCACTGCATATGCACGCAGGTATCCCACACGCCAGCAGGCATGTACACTTCGTCAGGTGGACCGCACCACATACTACACGGTCGACATTCACAGGACCATCACTCACCAAGTTCCGTCGCTGACACAAGACGGCAACACCACAGACATAGCTACCGCAGCTGCAATTCACAGTCGGAGCAGCCGTCACCTGCTGAACACAAGGCTATGCCCAGATCGCACAGAAGTCCGCGGACTGAGGCAGCACGCCTCCTTAAAACCCACGCCTCACCGCCGCCAACGCCGGCACCCCCCTCCTCCGCCCAGCCTGCCACCTCAGTTCAACTGGCCGCTGCAGGGGTACCGCGACCCTGCACCCCGGCGCTTGCAAAATGCACACTCCAACCTCAGCCCTGCCACCCCATCCACACACACCAGCCAACCGGCGCCACCTGCGCTCCAACAGGCTGGGCAGTATGGACACTATGCATGAGCACTGTGCCCGGTCCCAGCCGCTCTCAGGTGACAGGGCAGGGGCCAGCAGCTGTGGCCGTGCGGCCTGCATTCAGCCCTCCTGCTGCGGCAAAATCGGATCTGTAATTGCTTTGCTGCTGTAGCACACGCGCCGTGCAGGCCCGGACCCCGCAGTGCACGGGCGACAAGCCCCTGCTACCGCTGGGTGAGCGGGCGCGCGACATAGGGCGTGCTGGCGCGCGCTCAGGGCCGCTGGGAGCGGTCAGTCGAAGCTGATGAGCGGCGGCTCCTCGCCGCTCGGCTTCTGCCCCGGCGCCGTCGCGACCGGCGCGCCGCCGCCCGCCCGCCCGGGCGCCGCGCCAGGCTGCGGCGAGCGCTTGCACGTCACGTCCAGCCCGCACTGGCGCTGTCGATGCAGGCAGCGCACACGGCGCCCGGGCCGCAGGCAGAGCAGCAGGCACCCCAGGGGGCTGCACGAGGGTGAGCCATCACGCAGGCCAGATGTTGATTGGCTAGGGTTTGCTTACCTGGAAGGGGTTGCTCGAGCCGCCCGCTGGCGGCGGGTGCAGCGCGGGCGCAGGCGCGGCGCCCGCTGCGGCGCCGCCGGGCGCGGCCGCGGCCTCGGGGGCGCCGGCGGCAGCAGGCCCCGCGGCCAGCGTGGTGTGGTACTCGTCCACCGTCGCGGTCAGCGTGTCAAACGCCTCCAGCGCCTGCGCCGCGCGCTCCGCGCCTCAGCGCGGGCACTGCCACTGCCGCCCGCCTCAGCAAAGCCGGCACGCTTCCCAGCACCGCGCGAGCCTATAGGTCACTGAAAGCCCTAGTACTTCTTTTATCAGAAGTAGGCGAGCTGCAGCCTGTGCCTTCAGTAGCATAAGCTACAAGCAAGACGATCACTGCAAGCCCTGTTAGTTTCCTATTGGCAGTACTTAGTTTCCTATTGGCGGTACATGAGGTGCAGCCTGTGCCTTGAGTAGCATAAGCTACAAGCAAGTCGTCCGCTACCGCCTGTCACTCCTAGCACTTACAGTTTCCCGACAGCGGCGACTGCTCGACCACTTTCCAAAGCACAGCAACTGGTAGCCGTGGTTTGCAAAGCTATTGCAGCAGTTTCTCGCCACTTCTGGCTGCTGCGTCCGGGAAACCAACGCAGGCCCTAGCTGAGATGCTGACGCGCCTGCGCAAGCGCTGTCTCGTCGCCGTCACGGAAGTCGCCAATCATGCCGCGCAGCTGCGCCTGCAGCTGCGCCGCCTTTTCCAGCATGTCGCGCGCGACCTCGCTCGCGTCGTGCATCGCGGCCATCTCGAACAGGATTTCCGCCGCCTCGGCGGCCAAGCCAGACAGCGCGCGCAGCTCGTCCGCCTGCGCAGCCGCGCAGCCGCCTGGCCTTTGGGCCTGGCAACCAAGCATCCGGCAATGTGCTAGGGTAGCGCTTTGCAGCCTGAGCATGCCAAGGCATGGCATTGCGCAGTCGCGCGCTGCCAGTCGGTTGCGGCTGACAACCGCTTTGCATTGACAGCATTGAAAGACGTGAACAGAAGCGCCTGTGCGTGTCACCCATCCCGGCCCTGCCTCGCATCCCTCGCGCAAGTGAGTGCTTGCGTGGTGGCTGCGCACTGCCAAGGCTGACACTCAGTAGGTTGTCCCGACCAGACAGGGACCTTCCGGCAAGCACGGCGACCACCGCACCTGGTCCGGCACGGGCGCCACAGGCACCCCCGTCGCTGTGTTCGGAGGCGCCGCGCCGCCGGGCGCGGCCCCCGCGTACGGCCCCTGCTGCGCGTACTGCGGCGGCGGCGCCTGCGCGCCCGGCCGGGGCACGCCATGCTGCTGGAAGTAGGCGCTGTCGCTGGTGTCGGACGCGCCGCCGGCCGCGTGTCCCACCAGCGGCTGCTCCAGCTGCCCCAGCTCGCCATAGCCGTGCTGCTTGGGGCCCAGGATCTGCCCGAAGCGCTGCTTGAACGCCGCGAGGCGCTGCGACAGGCGCCCCTGCTGCCCCGCCATCGCACCCGTGGCCGCGCTCGCCTCAGCACGCCCTCGCTGTGCGGCTCTCAGGTCGCTCCCCGTCCCCTCGGCAGTCTGCTGGCCTGTGGCACGAGGTGCCTTGGAGCGACCTAGCTAGGGTACCCTGGCTCAGGTCTCCCGACAGGAGGTGCAAGTCAGTACGATCCGTGCTTACCAGGCAGGCTATGGAGCGCACCGCTGCGCTGCTCTCGCACGGCAAGTCAGGCTGCAGCCTGCTCAGAGCGAGCAATCCACGCGCCGCCGGCTGCCCGCGGCGCTGTGCGCGCTCAGGGCAGCCTGCTGCGCCGTGCATATGCAGGAGGAGGCACGTTGCTGTGCACGCGTACGACAGTGGCAGCCAAGGTATGCACTGCACTTTGGCATTGGCAATCCTGTGCAAAGGCACATAAGTTGAAGGGGTCAAATCGACGCCGCCTTGCTGCGCAGGCACCTCAGCAGACGCGGCTACAGAGGCGTTCTACTACGGCCGCGCGTTTGTGCAGACGCTTGGCGAGCGTGTAGGCGGCGCACTAGGCGACTTTCTGAGCGAGGCCGGCCGGAAGGACGCAGAGCGGCAGCGTGCCATCAGGCACGCGCCTTCCCCCAGCAGGTCAGCACGAACCGAGGTTTGGCGGCTGCGGCTTCAGTGTATCGGCAGTGCGCCTGTGCAGCCGTCGGGTCGGTGCCAATTGGTTGGCTTTTGACCAGGCGGCGTTGCACAGTGAGGGGACAGCGCCGCGAGGGACAGCGCCGCTGCGAGCTGAAGGGCCTGTCAACCTCCCACAAGCACGTACTACTACAGGGCTGCGGTCACAAAAAAACTGTGCGCGCTGCATGGCGGGCACTTCCAGGAGGAGGGAACAGAGGGGCCTGCCGAGTCCCTGCCTGCAGCCACAGTGAAGCTGTGCTGACAGGCAGAGGCGCGCTGCACGGGCAGGGACTTCCAGGAGGAGGTGGCGGAGCGCGCTAGGGCCGACGCGGCCGACGCGCGGGCGGCCGCCGCGGCGGGCGCGCCGCCGGCGTCGCCGGCGCCCGGCCAGCCGGCGGCGCCCGCGTGGGGCGCCGGCGCGGGGCAGGGCACGTACCCGAGCCCTGCGGCGGCCGGCGCGGCGCGCGCGGCCGCCGCGACGAACGGCGCGCGGCAGTTTGGCGCCAACGGCGCCCGCGCGCCCGTCTTTGCCGCGGCGCCTGACCTGCAGGCGCGGCGCGGAATGGCTTCCGCCGCGCCCCTTCGTGTCCAGCACTGCGCTATCGTCTGTCCTGCGGGGCTGGGCACAGAGTGAAGCGCTCCGCAACTCAGATATTGCATGGGGTTGGGCTGCTTGCCCTGACAGCATTGCACTCTTGCACGCTCAAATCGCCCCATGTGGCAGGCCGGATCAGGCGCATGTATATTGTGCTGCTGGTTCATCCGTGCAAAGCAGGTCTGTCTGACAAGCCCTGGTTTGACACCCCCTGGTAAGCGCTGTCGCAGCACGGGCGCAGGAAACGGTGGCGGGCTTGAGAGCAGAGGTGGCTGCCACGCGCGCTGCTGTGATGCGCTTCAAGGCAGCAGCTCAGGCGCCGCCGCCGCCGCCGCCGCCGCCGTCGCCGCCGCCGCCGCTGCCCCCGCAGCCGCCGCTTGTGCCGGAATGATTGTGTGTCAGCCCAGGAGGTGGATAGAGCTGCTGCCTGTCTGCTGCCATGCTGCGCAGTGCCCAACATTTCCCTGAGATGCGTGCTCGATGCACAACGCTGAGGCGTGAGCGCATGTGAACTGAGGCGAGGCGCCAACCTGCGCGGTACAGCAGGGCGCCACACTGGTCCTAGAGCTCACCTGTGAGAGGTCATGCATGTGCCTTGGGCCCAGGCTGGGCATGCTGCTGTGACGCGCGCGCTATGAAGTGCTCATGCTGGGGCCACTGATGCATGCGCGCCGTCAGCCATGAGCAGCAGCACAGCAAGCTGTTCATGTGAAGAGATGCACATAAGCGGTGACACTGCTGAGCTGAGGAAAAGACAAGGCGGCAGCCAGGCCGGGAATCAAGTCACAGGCCATCGCTTTTATGATTACATCACGCCACATTGCAGTAACACTAGTAGCACCCGGCGCACATGTGCTGGGGTCGTGCAGACACCCCTGCAAATGGCAGCAGGATGAATGCGCAAGCCGACACAGGCACGAGCACCCCAGCCAGACCTGAAATTGCTCTCTGAACCGTTCGCCCACAGACACCAAGAACTGAACGCCCCCCCAAAGAACCTCACACTTATGCAAGCCGCCACTTTCTACTGCCTGCCCCTGCAGCCCCACAAGCAGACCCTGGTGTCAAGCTGCAGAGCCTTAAGCCGCCTGTCCTCAAGATCCTGCGGCGCCAAGCAGCCCATCTCTACATTTGGCTCTGAAAACAAGTGAAGCGGGCGGCACGTCATCACAGCAGCCCGGCAAACGCCAGGAGGATCAGCCAGCAGACACCCTGCAGGCGGCGCCGTGCGCGCCGGCCCCACCCCGGGGCGCCAGCAACAAGGCCCGCGCAGGATCCCGCGGCACACCGCGGCATACCCTGGCCCAACCCTAGGACGCGGGCGGCAGGAAGGCCGGCTTGTCTTTGGCGAGCAACGTCTTTTGCGCGCTGAGAGCGGCGGCACACCCTGGCCCGGCCCTGGGACGCGGGCGGCAGGAAGGCCGGAATGTCCTTGGCAAGCAGGATCTTCTGCATGCGGGGCGGGGCGGCACACCCTGGACCAACCCTAGGATGCGGCCCATCTGGGCCCAACCCTAGGACGCGGACGGCAGGAAGGCCAGCTTGTCTTTAACGAGCAACGTCTTCTGCGCGCGGACAGCGGCGGCAGACCCTGGCCCAGCCCTAGGGTCAATCCTAGGACGCGGGCGGCAGGAAGGCCAGCTTGTCCTTGGCGAGCAGGATCTTCTGCACCGCCAGCAGTGCCTGCTTCTGCACCTCCGCGTCTGGGTGCATCATCAGCCGCATCGCGAGCTCCTTGCCATGCAGGTCTGCGCGCGCGCGCGCGCCCCTCCTCGGCCCGACAGCCTCAGCGGACGCTCGAATGCTTTTCCTTGCGGCATGACTGCATCGCCGGCTGCCAAAACGCCGGTCTGCATGCATCTGCCGCCAGTGAACACATGGCTGCATGACTGCATCGCCGGCTGCCAAGCGGCCCGTCTGCATGCATCTGCCGCCAGTGAACACATGGCTGCATGGGTTGGCCCGTCGTTGCGAAGACCCCGGGGTGCATGGATCATGCCATGCACAGCCAGCGGCAGCGCGCGGCGCATGACGCCCGGCACAGAGCATGCCAGCGTCGGCACCAAGGTGAGGCTGACGGCAGCTCTGTGGCCACCCCTGCACAGGGTACTGCGCATGCTCTTTGCGCGCAGCCGAGCGGCGCCGGCAGGGCGCGCCTGCCACAATGTTGCGCCCGTGCGGGTGCGCCGCGATGAAGCGGCCCAAGTCGGACGCCGCGACCGCGAGCGTGCGGCTCTCGCGCGACGTCTCCAGCAGCTTCAGCAGCACGCGCAGCACCTGCGCGCCGCGCCCGGCGCGCGTCGTGCCGGCGCGAGTTCGCGCAGCGCGGCAGGAGCCTGCCGCAACGGCCGCACGCAGCTGCGACGACGCAGGGTGCCGTCCGCCACCGGTGCGCGCAAAGCATGGCTGCATGTCATACATGCACCGCTTCGCTGAGCCAGGCGGGCCGGGCGCCGGGCCGCCGCGACCCAGCGGCCGGGCGGCGCGCTCTGCCTCTGCGACGCAGCGCTCGGCCAGGCAGGGCGGCGGCAAGGGTAGGTTAGGGTAGCACAGGTATCCTAATACACCCCACCCTACCCTACCAGCGCGCGCCTGGAAGTCGCGCTCCTCAAAGTGCGGCGCGTTCTCGGCCCAGAACGCGTCGCTGGTGTGCATGGGCGTCCAGTCCAGGCTGCCGGACAGGACCTCCTTCTTGTACTTGTCCCAGCTGGACAGCAGCCGGATGTTGTCCGCCAGCGCGCCGCCCAGGTCCTCCAGCAGCGCCGGCATGTCCTCGTCCTCCCAGCTCTGCGCGCGCGCGCGCGCGCGCATCTTAATCTTAGTCCAAGTCAATAGCCCGCCCAGGGCCTCCGGCGGCGCCAGCATGTCCGCGCCCTCCCAGCAGGCGCGTGTGCTGTCCTTGCAGCGCCAGCAGCGCCCCACCCAGCTGACACGCACACATTGGGCATGGCCCCAACTGCCCAGCTCTACACGCCGGGCGCAGCCGCTGCCGGAGGAGCATCAGGGCGCGCGACCAACCCGGGGCAGCCGCGGCCCTGTGCGCCCGCGGCGCCGCGGGCTCTTCTGCCTCGGCGGGAGCGAGCCGCGCGCCTGCAGCAGGCGCTGCTGCACCACCTTGGGCAGGCCCAGCCGAGGGCCCAGCTGCCCGGGCGGGCGCGGGCCGCGCGCGCGCCTGCAGCAGGCGCTGCTGCACCACCTTGGGCAGGCCCAGCTCCACCAGCTCCGGGCCCAGCTCCAGGCCCGGCGCGGCCAGCAGGTTGCGCAGCGCCAGCAGCGCCACGCGCACCACCTGCGCCACCGCGCCGTGGCGCGGTCTTTTCTTTACGCTTCTTCAGACACATCTTTTTACTGATGTCTCCAAACATTGCGCTTCGCACACGGGAAGTGGGTCAGGGCAGGATATGAAAACCCACAGCCGGCAAGCGCGGCCGCTGGGATCCCGCACGTCCCTGCAACTTCAAAAACAGCGTACCGGCGGAGGCGGCAGTGGGCAGCACGCCCGCAGGCGCCCACAAAGCGCCCGGCGCCGCGCCGCCGGCTGCGCACCTTCTCCTTGGCGGCGCCGCGCGCGAGCTCGACCAGGCCCGGCAGCACGCCGGCGGAGCCCATCGCGGCCGCGGCCGGCGTAAAGAAGCTGAGCTGCCACACGCACAGGCCGGCCTCGTACAGCAGCTGGCTGTTGGGCGCGGCCGGTCCGCCCGCGCCGCCTGCGCGCAGCAGCGGCGCCAGCAGCGGCACGCCGCCCGACTTGGCGAACAGCGCGCGCGCGGGCGCCTCGCGCAGCAGCCCGCCCAGCGCGCCGACCGCCACGGGCACCGAGCGCGCCGGGTTCGAGGGGCGCCTGGCGCGCCCGCGCAGCGCGGTCACTCCAAAGCAGCACGCTTCTTAAGACCGGCGCCAGCACCGCGAGCGCTCTGACGCAAATTCCGCACCAGGTTGGCTACCCAGGGCCTGGCAGCTGGGAGGGCCAGTGTGCACAGGGAGCACAACACAAGCGCTCCTGCGCAGGCCGTCTTATCTGCCCTGTGGTGCCAACCAGCGGGCGGGGGCGGGGCGGGGCGCGCGCCGCAGCTGCGAGCACAGCCAGTCGGTGAACGCGACGAGCACGGTCTGCACGGCGCCGCTCTCGGCCTGCGGCGGCGGCGCGGCCGGCGGCGCGCTCGCCGACGAGGACGACGCCATGCCGTTCGCGACCGGGCCCGGCGGCGCCTGCGCGACCGCCTTGCCCGGGCGCGCGCCCAGCGCGGCTGTCAGCAGCCGGCACGCCTTCTCCTGCGTGAACCAGTCCGTGCGCTGCAGCAGCCTGCGCGCTCAGCCCCGCCCGTCAGCCTCGTTTCCCCAATCCTGCGGGCAGCAGGCCTGCGTGAGCGTGTGCTGCCGCCGCGCCCTGCAGGGCAAGGGTGCGAGTCGGCCTCCCACTGGACTAGCGCGTTGGTGGGCAAGCACGCGCCGGGCAGGCGCAAGGCGGTGAGACAGCAGGGGGTGGGCCGCGTGCGCCCGCACCGCAGCAGGATGGTGTAGGGGTCCCTTCCCCGCTCGGCCTGACCGTCGACGGGCGCGTGGAAGAGCTTCGCCCGGCCGGCATCCTCTGCGCGGTGCCAAAAGATAGCGCTTTGGTGAGGCAAGTTGCATACTTCAGTGTGCGTCAGAAGGGCACTAGAGCAGTGCGCCGGGGCGTGCGGATGCAGGTCAACAGGCAACGCCGCGGGGTGCTGGCGCAGCGCCTGGCGCACCGGTCAGCATGTCGTCCAGCACTGCCAGCACGTACTGCACGGTGTCCTCCTTTGTGACATTCCGCAGCACCGACAGAAAGGCCTCCACATGTGCGGGACCCGCCTGCTCGCCAGGGGCAGCTCCGTCAGTACAGTACTCTCCACGCCGGCTCAAGGCCATATCCCACGTCTGTGCTGTCTACAACGCCTAAGCAGAGTGCTTGAGCGGGAGCGCTCCGCGCAAGCGCTGCGAGCCCTAATCCACAGGCAGGGCAGGAGCGTGCAACCTCAGCCTGTCCACGCAGAGGCAGGCAGCGCGCCTCTGCGAGCAGGTCCTCCTGTGTCGCCCGGCCCCGCTTGTCATAGCTGCGGATGAGCTGGAGATCGGGTTCAGAGATCAGGCGGGCGGTCAGGTAGGTCTCCCACGGCACGTCTCGGCGCAGCACGCTCGATGTGGTGACCTTGTGGGGGTCGTCCCCCACCGCCGAGCTCATGCTGCCGCTCCCGCAGGCGCTTAAGAGCAGGCGCGCGCCCTACTGCCCTCGCCGGTGCGTGCACACGCAGGCCATCGTACACAGATAACACAAGATGCTGGTGCAGATCTCCACAGCTCTGATCAGGCGAGGGTGCGTGCGCTGCGCTTTATGCTCGGCGACCTAAATTGGTGAAACAGCTAGCAAGGGTCTTCTAGGGTCTCTCTCTTCGTTTAAAGAGGGAGTGGGCTGCATTGCCAGAACCGACCTGATCGGCCACAGGCAGAACGGGCGGCGTGCACGCGGTGGCGCTCCCTGTGCCTCGTGCAAGCGCTGTGCCTGCCGCAGCTCCGCATCACCACTTCAGGCAGCGGCCTGATGCGCCGACACTTGTTTTGCCTGTGACCGTCACCTAATTCTTATCTATGCACTAAGCCAGTTTGTAGGATCCAAGCGCGCCCTGGCCTGGCATCAGCATGCAGGCGCCTCCGCCGTCCGTGTCCTGCTACAAGTGCGGCAAGACAGGTGGGCGGCTGCTGCCACGCACGTCACTCATGTGGTGTGTTGGAGCCCACAGGCGTTGTATGTAACAAGTCGCACGATCTGTCTGACCTGTCCCAAGAGCGCCTTGCTGAGCCCGGGTCGCGCTGCGCCCCCCGGATACAGCACTCCTGCTGCTGCACAGGCCACCATAGCTGCTTTGCCTGTATGAAAACTCTGGCGCGCTTCAACCTGCCAGGCAGTCCCGCTGCAGCGAGCGCTGTTCACCGCAGGCTTCACGCGTCGCTCTGACTGCCGCTGCAGGCCACTGGAGCCGCGACTGCCCGGCGCCACCGGCCGAGCGGGTGCACGCGGCGGCCGCGGCGCCGGCCGGCGCCGGCGCCGCGCGCCCCGCAGCGCCGCGGCCGCCGCCCGCGCAGCGCGCCCCTGGGGGCGCCGCGCTCCCGCAGCCCAGGGCCGGCGACCCTGCCGGGGCTGCCCACGCACGCGCTCCGGGAGCGCCGGGCGCCGCTGCGGCGCCCGGCGCCGGCGGCGCCCGCCCGCAGGGCCAGGGCTGCTACAAGTGCGGCAAGCTGGGTGCGGCACTTAGATGCAGGCGACGGCCATTGCGAGTGTGCATTCTTGCGTGCGCCTCATGCGAGCCGCGTGCGTGGTACAGTCGCTGCTGGTAGGTAGGAGTGAGCAGTTGAATCTAGGGCAACCCGCACCCTGTACAGTGTGACCCAGCTCCAGGCCTCGCATGTCTCCGTTCGTCCCCAGCCTTGCTCGCTTGCACGGATGCATGTGCACTGGTGTCAGGCTGTCTGCATGTACGGCCACTCTGCCGGAGGCACATACAGTCGCCCATGGCGCTCTGGATGACACCCATGCAGCCTGCATGCGCGGCGCCCCAGTGAGCGGCCGAACACCTTGCGAAGTTCCCTTAACAGGCTTGCCAAATGTGGTGGGCATAGGTCGCACTACTGTGCTCCATTGCTGCACAAAGTACTCCTCTGGTGAGCCGAGACGAATCCTGCTGGCGCCGCCCTGTGACCGCCCTGGCCGGCGCGTGCGCCAGGGCACTGGTCGCGCGATTGCACCGCGCCGCCGAGCGAGTGGGTCCCGCGCGGCGCCCCAGCGGACGCCGCGCCTGCGGGCGCGGACGAGAATGCGCCGGGCGCCGCCAAGTGCGCCGCCGGCCCGCCCCTGCACCATTCCCTGGTGCAGCACCCCTGTCCCACCGTCATCACACCATAACACCACTTCATAAAAGTGCCGTCGCCGTCATATCGCTGTATGTGCCGCCGCCGCTCAGGGGCGCGGCCCCTGAGGGCGCGCGCCGGCCGCCGCGCCGAGGCGGCGGTCCGCCGCACTGCGGTCCCCAGCTTGGCTGTAGGCGCGGCGCGTCGCTGGGCGAGCGGGTGACAACGCCTGCGCCTGTCAGCCGCTCCTCACGGTCGCGCGTGGCTGCGCAGCGCGGCGGCGCCCGCGCCGGGCGTTGCGGACCGGCCGGGCGCGAAGAAGGCGCGCAAGCGCAAGATCACCGTGGACGACATCAAGGTGCGGCGCAGGGGTTTGGGTTTGTTTATGAAAACATCAAGGTGCGCGCGCTCGCGGCGCCCGCCGGCTGCCTGCGCAGCAGCGCTGCCGAGCGCATGACCTGTTGGCAGCCTGTCCCCGCTGGCCGCCGAGTTGGGGGTGCGCGCGTGCGCAGGAGCGCGGCGCCCTCCCGCAGCTCTTCCACGACTTCCCCGCCCGCTTCCGGCAGCGCTACCGCGGGAAGGGGCACGAGGTGCGCGCCGGCCGCACAGGCGGGTCTGCCGCTGTCTGACGCTGCAGCCCCAGCCCGCTGCTCGCAGAGGGTGCACAGCGGCGGGCGCCGGCGCGCGAACTTGGTCACGGAAACCCTCGCGTCGCCCTGCAGCGGGCGCCGTGCCCGGCCCATGTGCTGCATTTCTCAGGAGCGTTAATGAGGCGCGCGGCTTGGAGGGGCTGCTGCTGCTGCCAGGCAATCCGCTGCATGCTGCGGCCCTTGCATGAGGACGAGCAGGAGGTTTTCTACTTCCCTGAGGCCAAAGGCCTGCATAAGTGCCCAGGCGTGCGGACGGCTGGCAGCGGCAGCCTGACGCCCTTCTTTGCCCCGCCCAGGCCAGCGACCTGCGGCGCCTGCTGGAGATGTACTGGCGCTGGCAGTTGCGCTTCTTCCCGCAGCACGGCTTCGATGAGGCCATCGGCTCCATCGCGGAGCTGGGCCGCTCGCACCGCATCAAGGTCCGGGCCCCGCGCCGACCGCGCGCTGACATCCCTGCCCTGGGCCTGCTGACATCGCGCTCTGCGCGCCGCTGCCGCGCTGTGGCACAGGGCGCGGCTGCTGCCCGCGCATGCCGGGCAGCAGGACCGGCCAACGCATGCCACGCGTGATTCGCGCGTGCCTGGAGCGCGCTCTGTTGAAAGGGCTGACGAGTGCAGCTGGGAGTGGAGGTGATGCAGCGGAGTCCTGCTGACGTTCCTGCTCAGGCTCCAGCGAGCGGACCCTTTGGCCTGTGGGGGCGTGCCACACCCGCCGCTCACTCACGGGTCCTGCATCCCGCTGGCGGCGAGTGGCTCCGCCGCGCAGGCGGCTCCGCCGCGCAGGCGGACAGGCGCCAACACGTGACTGTGTGGCCGCAGACGGAGATGCATGAGCTGCGCCAGGGCGTGCTGAAGGAGCTGGAGGCCGCGGCCGGCCCCGACCGCGCGCCCGACGTGCGCCCCGGGCCGCCTGCCTGACACCGCCCGCTTGAAGCGCGGGGGCGTGCAGGCGGAAGCGAGCTGGGCGCATGTGCACCTGAGAGCAGATGGCTGTCCACAATATGTGCACGCTGTCCCTGCAGCCCGCTGCAGGGCTCTGTGGTGTGCATGCTGCGTGTGGCCTGGGTGGTGCCTTCCCACATGCTGCCATGCGCCCGTGCCGCTTGGGGTGCCAGTCACGCAGCGCTGACGTAGCACATTGTGCTGCGCGCCTGCCTGTCCGCATGCGCTCAGAGGCTCGCCTTGCCTGGTTGGCAGGATGCGCAGGAGGGGCAGCCGCCGGGAGAGTGGATGGGCATGGGCGAGAACGAGTCCCCGGTCGGCGGGGCGCCCGTGGCCGCGCCGGGGCCGCCCGCCGGCGGGCCCAGCCAGCCCCGCGCGTCCCCCAACGATCTCAGCGACGGCGGTGGCAGCAACGCGGACGGCTTCGACGATGACGAGGAGCTCCTCGCCATGCAGCGCGACAGCGCTTGGGCGCGCACGCTCCTTCAGCATGCAAAGAGGCACATGTGCAGGGCTCAGTAACACAGTTTGAGCGTGATGTGCCTCCCACAAAGCTGAGGTGCCTGGCGCGCTGTACCCTTGTAGGCTGCAGCCTCCCGCGGCAGGTGACTTGCTGCCCAGGATGGGCAGTAACACGCCCCGTCCCGAGCTGAGGCTGCGGTGTTGATTGTCAGGTCTGAGCAGAGCATGCCGCGACGATGCAGGAGGACCAGATGGCCGCAGCGCCGGACGACCTGCTGGACCCGCCGCCCGCGGCCCCGCCCAGGCATGCAGCCGCGGGCGCAGAAGGCTCACATGTGAGCGCGCCGGCTGCCGCGCCGCCGCCCGACGCGGCCGCGGGCGCCGGCGTGCGCGCGGCGGCGGCCGCAGACGAGGAGGAGGCCGCGCACCGGGCCGCGCTCCAGGCCGCGCTGGCCGAGATGATGGAGGCTGAAGACGAAGAGGGCGGCGAGGGCGACGGAGAGGGGGACGGCGCAGCTGGCGAGGGGGCGCGCGGCTCTGCTGTGGGCGGCGATGGTGGTGGGGCGCCGGCAGAAGCGCTTGCAGAAGTGCAGGAAATTTGATACATGAGAGGCTCATATGCTGAGGTGTGAAACCTACCAAACTTTGTGAGATGTGCACTTATGACAGCGTAGAGCGCTCCGTATAATTTAAATGTGAATTGGCAGAAAGCAGCCTGCATGGAGCTGCAACACGAGCACGGTTCTTGCATGCGTTCATTCCACCTGAGGGTCGAGCTCTGCGAAGAGTGCTGCTCGGAGCGTCAGTACCAGCAGCCGGTACTGCGGCACCCGCAGCATTATCAACAGTGCAGGCCATGGCACTGGCAGCCCGCGCCGCGCACAGCGAGCGCCCTCGCGGCATGTCCTACTGCCGCGCCGCACGCCATGCAGTGCGGGGCCCATGTACCCGGCTAGGGCCCATGACGCCGGCTAGATGCGGTACAGCGGCTGGATGCCCAGCAGCCGCAGGCAGGCGCGCATGACGATCGCGGTCGCCTCGCACAGCAGCCGGCGCGAGTCCTCCTCCTCGCTCCCGATCACCTGCGCTTCCCAGCTGCCACGCGTCAGCAGGGAGAGCTGGCGGGCGCCACAGCGGGCGCGCCGCCCGCGCAGCACATCGACACACTGCGCAGTGGCAGGACGCGCGGGGCCCGCCTGCCGGCGGCCGGGCGGAGGCCGGCATTGCAGGAGGCGCGCTGGTGCATGCGGCGGCCTGCGGGATCGCACTTGTTCCCCCGCGGTGCGGCGGCTGCGGGACAAAGCGTAATTGTCGCACGAGGCGCGATCAGATTTGGAGATCGGAAACAGGCCGTCCCGGGGCAGGTGCGCTCTCAGCAGACTCTCAGCAGGCCCCACGGCCGGTATGGGGCCGCCGCGGCGGGGGCCGCGCCTGGCAGTCGGCGTAGAAGGAGTTGTAATGGCCGGCCAGGTTGAACGCGTAGTCGGCGATGTGGTTGGGCTTCAGGTCCGCCAGCGCGGCCTCCACCGCCTCCGGGAAGCGCGCCAGGTGCAGGCCCAGCGTGGCCTGCCGGGGCACATGGCTCACGGTCACCGAGCGCTGCCGCTCAGACGCGGCGCTGCCGGCCGCCAGGGCAGCGGCAAGGATAACCATTGAAGCGCACATGATGCAAGCCCAGCGTGGCCTGCCGGCCGGGCGCCGCACCTCAGGCGCGGCTTCGCCGGCCGCCCGGGCGGCAGCAAGGACAGCACATGAACACAATTGTCAGGCCCAGCGTGGCCTGCTGGGGAGCATGGCTCACGGTGACCCAGCGCTACCGGCCGAACGGGCAGCAGCAAGGATAGCCATTGGAAGCGCACACAGTGCAGGCCCAGCGTGGCCTGCCGGCCGGGCGCTGCCCTACAGGCGCGGTGCCGCCCGCCACCTGGGCTGCGGCAATGGGAGCTGTCACCGTGAGCCATGTGACATGCGCGCGCTGCGCCAACAACACGTGGCAGGACGCCTCATGCCTGGGCAAAAGGCGCTACTCGCACATCAGAATCCCCTTCAGCCTGTGCAGCAAAACCCGCCGCTGTGCAGCAGCCAGCAGTCTGGGCCCTGCGTCATCGGCTGGGCTGGGCGCGCCTCCTTGTCGTGCGCGAGCGTGAGCGTGGCGCTGCGCACGAGCTCGGCCATGTCCGGCGCGCGCGCGCCGTCCGGCCGCGCGCGCGCCATGGCCTTGGTCTGGATGGACGCGATGCGCGCGTGCATGTACAGCAGGAATACCGCCGTGTTGCCCGCCAGGTCCAGCATCGCGTCAAAGTCGAACCTGCGCGCGCGCGTGGCGGCTGGGGTGGCTGACACTGCAGTATACGCCATGCCTGTGCGACAGGAACACTGCCGCGGTGCCCGCCAGGTCGAGCAGCGCGTAAAAAGGCGAACCTGCGCGCGCGCGCGCGGTGCGCGGCGCTCAGACCTCCTGGATGGCGGCTGAGGTAGCTGGCAGTAGGGTATACGCTATGCCTGTTCAGCAGGAATGACACTGTTCTGCCCTCTTGATTTGCATCCCACGAATCGTTGATATCAGCGCGCGCGTGTGTCAAACGACATACAGCCTTCCTTGGTGGCAGTAAGTCATGCGGCGCAAAGTCTGTGCTGGAACAGTGCAGTGCATGCGCAGCAAGCAGGAACACTGCCTCGCTACCAATGCCGTCCAGTGTTGTGTCTATGTAACCTGCGTCCGCAGGCATGCGAGGCCCAAAAGAAAAGTGCAGACGCCGCAAGGTGTGCAAGCACCGCACGGCATACACAGCAGAACTATGATGTGCAAGACATGCACGCGCTTGCACAACAACCCCCGGCCTTGTGACCTGGAGAGCCTGCAAGCGGCGGGCAGCGGCGCACTTGTAGTTGGTCTGCCGGTTGTTCTTCAGGTCGGCGTACTTGACGGCGCCGTAGCCCATGATGGCCGCCGCCTCGTCCAGCTCGGCCGGCGTGAACTCGATGAACGGCCGCCCCTTCTCCTCGTTCTCTTTGTTGTGGCTCACGATGGCCTCGCGGCTGCGATCCCTGGCCTCGTCCAGCAGCTCCACGAGCCGCACCGCCTGCCACGCCGCGCCCCGCCCGTCTGCCAGGGCCGCTGCTGCCGCAGTGCCTGTGGTAGTACCTGTGCATGCGGCTTGGCTCCTGGTCGCCCTGGTTCAGCGCACGCCAAGCAGCCTCCGGCTGCGGCCCAGGCCCTGCTCAGCAAGCCTGACCACCCAGCCAGCAGGTTCATGAGCCAGGCGCAGGGGCTGCTCATGATTCGCACATCGGCCACCGCCGGCTGTCACGACGAGCGCACCGCGCTGCTTGTGGGCTGTTCCGACGCAACGCTCCCTGACGTGCATGGCACATCCACATGCACGGCGCATGGTGCAGGCGCGCATCGGCGCTGGGCCGCGCGCACACCGCGCCCTCGTCGCGCGTGCGGATGCGCTTGCCGTCCATGCCGAGCACGAGGCCGAAGCCGACAAAGTCGACGCGCGGCGGCGCGCCCGCCTCGGGCGGCAGGATGCCGGCCTTCCGCCCCGCGCCAAAGACCAGCCTGCGCCCGCCCCCTCGCACCCTGGGATGCAAGCACAGGGCAGGGAAGCGACGTGCTTCTGTGGTACCATGGCAGGGCGCCTGCTGGTGACGAGCACCACTGAACACGTTGAGCACTGCTCCGCCGGGCTGTTGCCCGCAGCGCGCCAGAACCGGCTGCCATGCTTGACAAGCGCGTGCGCCCGCAGCAACCCCATGACATGTGCAAAGTATAACCATGGCCATGTAACAGCAAGAGTGCGTCGCCGCCATGCGCTGCGGGGCCGCGGGGGCGCGCGCTTGAAGTGGCCGGCCTGGCCCTCATCCACGACGTAGATGAGCCACTCGCCGCGCTCGTCGCGCACGCGCTGCCGCAGCGCCGCCATGTCGGTCGTGCCGTAGCCGAAGCCGCCGTCGGACTTCTGCACCATCAGCGGCACCTTCTCGCCCTCCACCCACACCACCTGCGGCGCGCAGACCCCGGTCGCCACCCCTAATCCTAAACCTAAACCATCACCCGCTAGGCACCGGCGAGGCGCCCCCGCCCCCGCCCCCCCGATAGCACCCGTGCCAGCTGCAGCACCACGGGTCTGCATGCATCCCTTTGCCCCACGCCTTGAGGCAGCCGCGCCCGCGCGCCCGGTGCAGGCGTGCATCCTCTCGGAGGACCATGCTCAGAGGCGTCCCACTGCACTACGCAGCACATGAACTCTGCTGCCGCAGAACGGCGGCGGGCGGGCACCTTGGCGCCGTCGGAGTCCTCGGCGATGCCGCGCTCCTGCAGCTCCTCCACCAGCGGGCGCAGCAGCGGGTTGTACGCGGACTCGCCGCGCTCGGTCAGCCGCACGCCCAGGCGGTCGTAGATCGCCTGGAACTCGCGCCGGCTGGCCTCGCAGATGCGCTTCCACGCCTGCGGCGCGGCTCCCGGCGCGCGCGTCAGCAGCTGAAGCATGTCGCGACGCGCTGGACACCTGGCCGGTCGTCGTCGCGCAGTGAGAGAGTGCAGAGGGGCGGGTCAGACAACAGCGCATCTGACAGCGACACCGTGGCAAACTGACAAACACGCCACAGGGCAAGGGCCTCCTCCGTGCACGGCATGCCCCAGCGCACGCCTGCAGTGCTGGCCTGTGGCAGCGCGCCTGCAGGAAGAGCTCGTTGCCGGCCTGCAGCTGCGTGACAGCTTCCCGGGCGCGCGCTTTGAACTCCGGCTCGGCATCAAAGCGCTTCTTTGCCGCCTTGTAGAGCGCCTACGCCAGCATGCCGCGCTCGCAGGGCTGGTTGCGCACAGGCTGCGGTGCCAGGCTGAGAGCATGCGGACGCGGCGAGGCAGGTGCGTCTGTGCACATGACAAGCAGGAAGAACAGTATTCAAAAGTGCTGTAAATCAGCTCACATGCGCCGTCAGGTCATGCGTGCCCTGCCTCCGCGAGCATGGCGCGGCGGAGAGACCGCGTCAGTGCAGCCCCATGCAGGGAGACGCGCCGATGTGGCTGGGTACCTGCAGGTCCTTCACGTCCTCATCGGCGCCGCCTCCGGCCAGGCCACCCTCGCGGCTGTCGTCCAAGTGCTGGATCAGCATGCCGAACTGCGTTCCCCAGTCACCCTGCGCGCGTACAGACAAGCCATCTTGCCACTGAGAAAGTGACAGGAGCATGGGTGCATACCACTGCACGCAGACGCCGGGTGTGCATGAGATGCATCAGTGGTTTCAACGCACCGCTGTCAAGCAACCACCCAGATGTGCACATCGTGTGAAGGCCCAACAAATGGACATGAGCGCGTGCGGCCCGCGCAACATGTTGCTGCCACATGCAGAGCTGCAGCATATGGGGCAGCGCCATGTTACACTTGCATGTTATACACGCAGGAGTGTCTCCGATGGTTGCTAATGCATCACAGGACATCGCACTGCGAAGCTGGTGCCCATGTGCAACGCGCATCCATGCAAGCGCAGGTCACTGAAAGCTGCATTTTGGCATTCAGGCTCTCAGGCGACTGCACGCCGCATGGCAGCCTCGTTCACAGCTGCAACCTTCAGGGTGGCCACAGCCGCTCGGACGAAGGCGTGGACCGTGTCGGCGGTGCGCACCACGTGGTTGAGCCGCAGCACATCCACGCCGCAGAACTCGAGCAGCGTGGCCAGGGAGTCGCCGATGACGGTGGAGCGCAGGTGGCCCACGTGCATCTCCTTGGCCACGTTGGGCGACGAGAAGTCGACGACCGCGCGCCTGTAGCTCAAGCTCGGCGCCCACGTCTCGATTCCCTGCGCGCGTTGCGCACCGGTCCCACCACCGGTCCCACCACTGCAAGGTTGCGAAAGTATACAATAAGAAATTGATTTTGCATTTGTGGCACACTTAGCCGGCACAGTCACATTCTTAATGCAGATGCAGTGCGGCTTCCTTGCAGGCAGTGATGCGCTTACGAACCCAGCACGCACAACGCGCTTCCGACACCTGCTGCTGTTCACCCAAGTGCTGGTGCGCTCGAGTAGCCAATGCGGCCTTCCTTATGTTACCAGCTGGCACAAGTGCGCTAGATAATGACATAGACTGCCACGCCACGCTGTCTGCACACGCTCATCCAGGCTTGCACAATGATCTGGGTTCAGTGCGCTTCAAGCAGGCCCAGACACAGTCCCAAGACAGGCCAGCCTGTCCCACTGGAACGGATCCGGGGCCCGGGGCACCACAGAGCTCCTGCGCGGGCCCGCACGTCGCGCAGCATGGCCTGGATGTGGCGCGCAACCCAGGCGCGGCTGACCCGCACGTTGATGAACCCCGGCCCGGCGATCGCCGGCGAGACGACCATCTCCTCCGCCACGGCCCCGGCTTTGCCCTTTACCGCGGCGCGCTCCACCGCAAGCGCGCTGCCCTCCGGCACGGAGCGCAGCAGCTCCTCCAGGATCGCGCCCGCCAGTGCATTAGGGTTTTTGGGCGCGCCCTCCTGCGCGGACCCCAGGCGCCGCTGCCCTCAGGGGTTCAAGGGGGCGCCCTCCTGCGCACAGCCCAGGCGCCGCTGCCCTCCGGGGAACACCCAGACCTCAACTGACCCAGCTCATGGAACCCCCATACGAAGTAGAGTGCTCTCAAACAGCACATGTGCTCTTGTCACAGGTCGCTTGCGCTTCGGTGTAATCCATGTACAGCATGTTGGCACAGCACAGGAGCCTGCCTGAATGCCCCGACGCAGGTCGGGTGCTTGGTGTGTCGCTCTTCGTCCCGCGCGCACGGGGTGGCCTCACCTTGCCGCGCAGGCTGGCAAAGATCCGCATGGCGTTGTTTAGCTGGTAGTCGCCATACTTGGGGTTGTTTGTCTGCACCAGCACCGGCTCGCTCGGCACGTCGGGCACCGCCGCGCGTATCGCCGTGCGGAAGAGGGCGGCCAGCTCGCTCACCAGCGTGGTCGCGCGCGCCGCGGTGTTGGGAGTGAAGCCTGCGCGCGCGCAGGCTCCAGGGTATAAGGTATTGGGGTACCCTAGCGCAAGCCCCTAACCCTGTACAGTGCGGGCCGTCGAGAGTCGGTACTGCATGCAGGGCTGGCACGAGCGGCCGCTATGTATGTGCACAGGGAGCCGCAGCATGCACTGTCATGCGCGGCCGTCGCACCACACTGCACACCAGCCGTGGTCAGCCCCTTAGGCGGGTGCGGGGACTAGCCAGCGCCGCCCCCCAGGCAGTGCGCGCGTGACGCGTCAGCGTGTGCTCCCTGCTTGGTGCTGCACGCCCCCACTGTTGACTGCGGGCCCTGGTATTGCCACAAGGTGGTATGCACTTGAGAGGTGGGGGCACCACAGGTCACAAAGGAGTGCTGGCTCGCAGGGAGAGCACAGTCTGCTCTGCACACTGTAATCCACCTGCCCCACACTTTCTGCTTCGAGCCCTCTGGGGGTGCCCACTCCTCAGGCTCTCAGCCAGGGGATCAGACCCCTCACGGGACCCACCTGTTGGCGTAGGCGCTGAGATGGAGGCCATCAGCGCCGGCTGCGCCGGCGAGGCGACTGCTGCCGAGCACGCGCTGCACCGCCTGGTCGCGCTCCGGCTCCTCCAGCTGCTCAGTACTGTGCCAGTGCCTGCTTGGCAGGCGAGCACAAGGTGAGCACGAGCAGCAATCTGTATGCTTCGCTCGCATCCGACTACTGCACTACAGTCGCGGCCATGGTGCGCGCTTGCAGGAGCACGCATATTACTCTGCTATGTATGCCAGGTAGTGACCGAGTGACGAACGAGAGGTGAGCGGGGTCCACGCACCAAGCCGTCTGAGAGGCGCCAGGAAGGAATGTGGGGCCCCGCGGCTGCTGCTCCGGCCACTCCGGTGCACACCTGCAAGAGCAGAGAGATAACTAGCGGGTGCCGCGGCGCGTGCAGGAGGTAGGAGCGCTGCTGCAGCACCCGTCTTACCTGTACTGTTGGCAGGCAGGAAAGCGCCTACGAGCATTGCTCGGAAGGAGACTCCCTGGACTGCATGTGCTGGTCACAGGCGCTGAGCTTGCTGCGTGCCAGATAAGAAACACAATGCGGGCACGTCTGTCTGTCTGATTCCATCATGTTGGTATAAATGTCAAGTTGGCGTATGAGCCAAGTTTGGCTTTTGAGAATAAATCGGAACTACTCAGCCCCGGGGCCATCTTACAGCATTGAAAAAATTCCAAATGAATACGTGCAGGCAGGGCCCGCCAGTCTGATCCCGACTCAAGCTATACGTACACTCGGCACCCCGCTGCACTCGCGGGGCCTCAGTCACGCGCGGATAGGAAAGCAGGGCGGCCAGAGCAGCCAAAGGAGCCCTAACTAGGCAGCAGGATAGCGAACCACACACAGAACCTGGCGCGCACCGCCCATGCTCTTTGGGCAGGGACATCAGCGCGCCTGCCTAGGGGCCAGTGCGCTCCCGCACCGCCGTGCACGCTGCCGGCGACCCGACTCGCAAATATTCTCTGACCTCAGAAGACAAGTCAGCCGCGGCGGCCGTAAAAGGCCCGAGGCAGCGGTCGGCGGAACTCGGACATCCAGCTGGATGTTGACTACAAACGCCGGCAAATCAGCACCCGGCCTTCTCAGTGCGGCAGCAGCAAAGCTCTGCTGCACATATATGGGGTCTTCATCTGCAACCTATACCGTCATGCAGCCCGGGCAAAACCCCCTCGTCCCCCCGCCCCTCCCGGCACAACACCCGCCCGTCCGCCCACTGGCCGCCCGCCTGGGCTCGTTGCTCGCCCGCGTCGCACGCCATGGCCGTGCGCGGGCCCGGCACCCGACGGGCGCAGCCACGAGTGCTGCAGGCAGGTCCATGGCCAGCCTTGCGCCGCCCCGGTGCAGCCCCCCTCAGCGGGCACACCTACAAGCCGCGGACGCGGCCAACGATTGCACACGGGCGCGGGCTGGCTGACAGTCGTCCACTAAGGCGAGCGCACATGCGCCCGCCGCAAGGGCATGAGGTGGGCCCAGAGTCAGTCAAATGGCGCACGGCGCGCCGCCGCATGCGCCCAGCCGTGCGTCTCGTCGCCGCGGAGACGCACGGCCGCTGCGCAGGGGCCCGGTGCGCCGCCCGCGCGCGGAAAACCCTACTTGCTTGGTGCTCGGAAGCAGAGCCCAAAACCAGCCTGCCTGCATACGACTCAAAGTGAAGCCCCGAGGCGCACACGCGCGCCGTCGGGGGTGGTGTCCTTCCTCCCTGCCCTCTGCCCTGACATGCTGGCCGCCGCTAGGCACGCGCGGCTGGCCGGCAGGGTGGGGCGCCCGGTCGCAGTCCCATCCAAATATGATTGGCGGGGCTGCGGGCTGGGAGGGCGCCGCCGCAGCAAACAACAGCGCCAGGCGGGCCCTGGGACACCAGGACGCCCAAGCGCGGGGAGGAGCATGCGCAATCAGGGTGCAGAAGAGAGGGAATGGGCGGGCGCATGCGCGCGGCCGGCTGGCTCGCCACGTGGGGCCCCCCAGCACCTGCCGCTGCCGCATGCGCCCGGCGGAGGCAGCTCCTGTGAGCGCGCGGCCCGCGCGGCACGCGCGTGGCGCAAATTCGTCCCATGTCTGAGGCTCTGCATGCATGACCCGGCCTGCGCACCTGGATTCTGCGCACCTATGCTCGCCTACCCTAACCCGGCGGGGCCGGCCGCGCCCCGCGCGCGCTCCGGCCCCTAATAGCAGCACCCCGGACAGTCCCGCGAGCCAGAAAAGAAGAAAGAGAGTGCCCTTGACCAGGCGGGCACGCTGGCGGCGCGGCGGACCCAACCAGCCGATCACCGCCCTCTGTGGCCCGCCGTGCTGCTGCCACAGCGGCAGCGCTTGCCCCGAAACACAGCATATCTATACCCTCCGCCCGCCCCCAGGCGGCCGCCTCGCAAGGCCACCGCCCGCAACGCCCCCCTCGGGCCTGCCTCCCAAAAGAAACGCCACCTGCCAACGGGTCAGCCCGTGAAGCGGGGCTGCCCGCCGCATCGGCCGGCGCGCCGCTGGCGCCGCACCCAAAAACAGAGCCAGCCGATCACAGAGCCGCACGCCGCCGGGGGGCCGAGCGCCTCCCCCGGGGCTCGGTGGCTTGGCAAGGCCACAGCGGAAGGCATCAGGGCTGGCTCTGGCACCCAAATCACAGACCCTGCTCGCAGGGCCGCTCCGCCACGCGGCTGCACGGCCCTCCACTGCCAAACCCCCATTCGCACCCGCTTCCAACGCCGGACCAAGGACCTCTACCAAAAGCGCTTGCCTGGGCTGCGCCCGGAGCCCATGTGCACCCTGCATGCTAACCAGGTGCTCTGCCTCCACCGTCGGGGGGCGCGCCGCCCGCCTTCAGGCGCATCGCGGCACCCCCCGGCCCAGTGTCAGACATGGCAGCACCTGCCAGCCCACAGGTGTCAAAGGAGCACCGGAGCTCTGATGGCCCCGAGACCGGAGGCGGCGTGTGCCGCAGCAGAATGCGAGCGGCACGCGAGTGAGTAATGGCTCCAACACACACACCGCACTTCTTATGACCGACCCAACAAACTCTGACCTCTGCCCCCAGGGTGCCCCCTCCTGCCCGGCGCGTTCGCCGGCTCGGCGGGCGCCCTGGCGGCCGGCGCGCGCATGATACCCTGGAATGGGTTTTGACGCCCACAGGGTGCTGTGCACGGCGCCCAACGCGCGCGCCGGCCCGCGCCTCCGCCCATATCAAATCCCACCAATCCGGCCGCCCTGCGCGCCGCGGTGCATGCGTTGCACGGCGCGGCGCGGCTCTCCTCGTTCTTTCGGCCGCCCGCGCGCCCCGCACGCTTATTCGGCGCCCCGCGCTGCTGGCGCCGCTCACCAGTTGTTGGGCACGAAGGGGGGTTGTGCTCGCCTTACCCCGTGGATTATTGGTGACTCTCCCGCGGCGGGGCGGGCCGCCGACCCGCCCGCCCGCCCCAGGCGCGGCCCTTGCGCGATGCGGTGCCCGCCCCGGCCCTACATGAGCCCGTGCATGAGGAAACCCGCATCCGCGGATGTGTAGAGCTTGCTGCACAGGCGCCCTGCGTGCGCGATCGCCGAGGCAAAGGGCGGGTTGCCGGCCTCCGTGTAGCCCGTCAGCTGGCTCAGTACCGAAGGCCAAAACGGCACGGAGCCCTGCGCGCGCGTGCGCTGTGCGCGTGAGCTCGCGCCGCGGCCGGCTTTTTCAGCACAAGACACACACTGTCCGCTGCGGCTCGGCATGTGCAGCACTGGCGTCACACGCAGATATCGCGTACCTGCAGCGGCGCTCAGCCTGCACTCGCAACAGATTGCTTGCCTTACCCAAGGCACGCAACCCTCGGGCGCCAACATGCGCTTTACACACCGCTTAGGAGGGATATACAGTATGACACCATGACTCCCAGGCCCTGATAGGGTGTATATCACACGGTGCTCCCGTGGGGCGGCGCGCAGAGGCTGCGGCGGGGCGCGCCTGCGCGCGGCGCGCGGCCACGAGCACGGCGGCGGCGGTCAGCGAGGGCGGGAACTGCAGCACGGCGAGGTCGGACAGCGCCTCCGTGGCCAGCGCAAAGGCGCAGCCGGCCACGCGCCGCACCGCCTCGCCGCTGCTCAGGTCGCAGCCCAGGCGCTGGCAGAACACCTGGCGCGGCGGGCGCGGAGGTTGGAGCTATGAGCGACCTTGCCTCCGGCCGCGAGCGCGCCGCCCGCGCTCCACAGGCGCGGCGTGCTCGCGTGCGCGGCACGCGGCGTATCGTCGGGCGCCCAGCTGTCACTCTGAGCAGGTGCCTGTGCAACCCTCGGTGCTGCAAAGGCGGCGGCCCAGGCGCCAGGACGCCGCTCAGCATGGCGCATCAGCGGCCCGCCAAAGTGCTCGCACATGCACAGAGATTGCAAACCGCTTTGCGCGCAAGCCCTCGCAAGAGTCGGGGCTGCTGCAGCGCGCCCCCGCGCATGCGCAGGAGTGTGCGCTCCAAACAGGTACTCACAGCCCGGTCGGAAGCCAGGCAGCGCGGCCGCGCAGCCTCCAAAACGATGTAGTGTGGGGAGAGGGGTCAAGGGCGGCAAAGGGCGGCACCTTCAGGCAGTGCACGGCCGACATGCACTCCGTGTCCTGGCGCAGCACGCCGGTGATGTTGGCCTCCATGCGCTCCACGGAGTTGCCTGCGCCCGCCAGGACTGCCACGCGTCAGCGCCAGCCCCGCAGAACTGCATTGCGTCGATGCAGGCCTCACCCAAAGGGGCGTGCATAAGCAGCCACAGCAACCCCACACGCCCTGCTGCGCCACATGCTGTGCAGGCGCCTCAGCGCCAAAGGTCGCGGGCGTGCGCTACAGGCAGCGTCGGCCACAGCCAAGCTCACATTGACCGCAGCCACTTGGCGAGGCGCGCGCCCTCCTGCCCGGACGAAAGCTGCGCGAGCAGGCGCGGGGCGCGCCGGCCACGGGTGATACATCATCGGGGCAGGCCTGGCATCCCCAAAGCAGGGTGGGGCCCGGCCCGCGCGGCCATGCGCGCCTGGGTACTCGGTCAGCGCGCCGACGGCGGCGGCCGCCGGCAGCGGCGCGCCCTCCTGCAGCGCGGCCAGGCGCAGGCACGCGCACACGAACAGCGTGTGGTACTGCTCCGTCATGTGCACGCCGGACATCATGACGCGGTCCATGAGCGCGGCCGCCGTGTGCGCGACCTCCTGGCTCATGCGCAGCACGGCCGCGTAGTGCAGCACGAGCGCGATGAGGTGCTTGCGCTGCTGCAGGTAGCCGCCCGGGTTGGCGTGCAGCACCTGCGCGCCCCGCAGCCCGCTCCCTCCTCCGCAAGGCTCGCAAAGGCGGGCGGGCGCGGGCTGCGCGTGCCGAGCGGCCTGCGCAGCACACCCGCGCCCAAGCGCCTGGCCGTGCACCCGGCCTGCACTGTCACCTGAGCAGGGAGCGCGCGGGTGCGGCGGCTCACGTGGGAGATGGGCGCGCCGAGCAGGCGGCGAGCGCGTCAGGTAAAAACCAGGGTTGGTGTTAAGGTTAGGGTTAGGGGCGATGGGGGCGCGCGCCTTGAGCGAGACCGGGTGCGCGGACTCGTACAGCGCGATCTTCTCCCAGAGCTGCCCCGCGCGCGCAGCCTCGGCCGCCTCGTGGCCCAGGTACTCACCCGTCGGCCGCAGCGGTTCCTGCACGACATGATAGGTTTGAGCTAGGGCAACGCCCGCGCTCAGCATACGCGCGCGCCACCCGGCTGAACCCTTTTCGACCGTCCACGGCGCAACAAGTACTCCCGCTCGCAGTGCGCGGCGCTCGCAGCAGCCCCTTGCGCACACGCCCTCGCTCCACAGACCAGCGGAGGCGGCGCAGCGGACGCCCTGTCGCCCTCACTCGCGACGCAGACACGCAGGCCGGGCCCGCGCGCGCGCCTGCGGCCCGGCGCCGCCGGGCTGCACGAGCGCGAGGTAGCGCTCGAACGCGTCTGAGAAGAGCCACTTGCGCAGCGCGAGCGTGGACGCCTCCAGGCGCCCCGAGCGGCTGTGGTCCTGCACCAGCCGGAAGGGCGCCTTGCAGCCCAGCAGGCTCGCGCCCACGGCCTCCTTGACCGCCGCCGAGTGGCCCTGCGCGGCCCGCGGCGCCCCGCTCGGCACAGCCGCCCAGCAGTGCGCTGCCCGTGTATGCCGCCCGGGCCGCGGCCGCGCTCCGCAGGCAGGCCACGTCCACTGGAGCCTCCAGCGCGGCGCGACTGGCCGGTCGTGGAGAGAAGAGGAGGTCCTGCCCTGCGGCAGCAGCCGGAGCTGCCCCGACATCAGAGAGAATATGCGGGGGCGCGCCTGCGCGCGGCTGTGCTCGCCGAGGCCGTTGACGACGGCGAGCTTGCGGCTGGCGTCCAGCGGCGCGGCCGCGTCCTGCAGCAGCGCCGCGCGCGCGCCGGCGAGCCAGGCGCCCATGGACACGACGGCTACGCCGACCGTCAGCGCCTGCAGGTCCACCTTGAGCGTGCCCTTCTTGCAGCTCTCTGCGGCCGCCGGCAGGCAATTGTTCCTGCGAGCGCGCGCGCGTGCCTCAGCCTGATACCGCGGCCGGTCGCAGCGCTCCGGCTCCCAGCGGTGTCAGGAGTCCAGGGTGCGAGCGCACAGAGCTCCCAGCGGTGTATGGAATCCAGGAGGCGCGCCCACAAGCGCCATCGGCTCCCCAGCGCGGACAGCGCCAGCCGCCAGAGGCGGCGGCCTGAGCGCGCCGCGCAGCATAGGGTACGGTAGGGTAGGGATATACGCGGGGCGCACTGCACGGCGGCGGAGAAAAGCTGCAGCGCCTTGGCCTGCGCCCACGCGATGCCGGTCTGCAAAAGCACGTCGATGATAGACGAGAAGACGGCCGCGTGCGGCCGGCAGCCGCTCGCCTGCATCGCCTCGAACGTGTCCAGCGCCGCGCACCACTGCGCGCGCACCGCCGGCCGGTGCGGTCAGCGCCGCGCCCGTGCCCCGGCCTTCAGCCCGCAAGTCTGTTGTCCAGCCTCCACCGTGAACTCCCAGAGAGCAGGTGCCCAGCGCGCACTGGAACACCGCCGTACACACATACGCGAGCGCCGGTGATGCCGCACGGCAGCCGCCGCCTGCGCTCGTTGTCGGTAGGGTACACCCTATCCCTATCCCTGCACATAAGAGTTGGGTATCACCAACCCGCCGCCGCACCTGGCCGCCCTTCTTGTAGGCGCGGATCATGTTGGCGAAGGTGACCGCGTCGGGCGCGCAGCCGTGCTCCGCCATGCGCTCAAACATCAGGCGCGCCTTGACGAACTCGCCGCCGTGCGCGCAGGCCGCGATCATGCTGTTGAAGATGGTCACGTCCGGCACGCAGCCGCGCGCCGACATCGTGTCGAACAGCGCGACCGCCAGGTCCCACTGCCCCGCCTTCTCGCACGCGGCCATGAGGCTCGCGTAGGTCGGCCCGGCGTCCACCGCGCCGCCGCCGCCCGGCGCGAGCAGCTCGTGGATGACGTCCAGCGCGGCGCCGACGCTGCCCAGCTTGCCAAACGCGCCGATGAGCGCGGTGAACGTCTTGGTGTTGGGCGCCGCGCCGTCGGCCACCATCTGCTGGTAGACCTCGAGCGCGGCGCGCGGCGGCCCAGCCTTGGTCGCCGCGACCAGCGCCAGGTTGTACAGCTGCGTGTCGGGCGGGATGTCGGCGGCGCGCATGTCGCCCAGCACGCCCAGCGCGTCCTTCACGCGCCCGGCCTTGACGTAGGCGTCGACGAGCAGCGCGTAGCTCGCGCGGTCGCGCGGCAGGCCCTCGCGGCCCATCTGCGCGTACAGGTCGATCGCCAGCTCGGTCTCGCCGCACTTGACCGCCGCGTGCAGCAGCGCGGTGAAGCCCTGCACGCCGGCCTCGTCCGAGCGCGCGCGCATCTCGGCCACCAGCTGCATCGCGCGCGGCAGCTGCTGCCACGGCCCGCACAGGCTGATCATGGTGGTGTACGTGTGCACGTCGGCGAGGCCGCGCAGCTCGGCGCCCTCCGGCAGCGTGCGCAGCCAGTCGAAGAGCTGCCAGGCGCGGAACGCATGGTTGTCGCGCGCGAGCTCGGTCAGCAGCGCGGCAAAGTGCGCGGCATCCAGGCGCGCCAGGCGCGGCGCGACCGCGGCCACCGCGCTGCTCTCCAGCGGCAGGCCCTCGATCAGGCGCTTCAGCTCGCTCACGCTGACGCCGGGCGCCATGGCCGCGACGCCGCCCGGCGCGCCGGCCGGCGGCGCGCCGTCCTGCCACATGCGCAGCGGCTGCGGCGACAGCGGCGCGCCCGGCGGCGCGCCCGGCGGCAGGCCCGCCAGCATGCCCTGGCCGTAGGGCCCCGCGCCGGGCGGCCCGCCGCCGCCCAGGTGCGCGCCCGGCAGCATGCGCGGCGCCGCGCCCGCGCCGTGCCCGGGCAGGCCGCCGGGGCCGAGCCCTGGCAGCAGGCCGTCCTGCGGCGAGCGCGGGCTACCGGACTGTGCGCGCGACAGCGCGCTGGCCTGCGCGGTGCGCACGGCGACGACTGCGGGGTGCATGCCCGGCAGCGCGCTGGGGCGCGGCCCGGGGGCCAAGCCCGGGCCGCCGCCGGGCGGCGGCCCGCCCAGCAGCGCGGGCTGCAGCGCCACCAGGCCGTTGCTGGTCAGCGGCGCGGCCGTGTGCTGCTGCATGTACGCCGCCTCGGGCAGCGGCGCGGCGCTCGGCGCCGACAGCCCTGCCAGCGCGCCGCTGCTGCGCAGCGCGGCCACCCTGCGCGCCGGGCGCCCGCCCTTTCACTCGACCGATCAGGCAGGTGCGAGGCGCAGCGGGCCCCAGCGGCAGGTGCTGGAGGCATGCCGGCTCGCAGAGCTGGCCCAGATGCACGTGGGGCTGTCACGCACAGCTGCGCCATCTGCATGCCTGCTTGGCGCCAGCTAATGCCACCAATCACCTCGCACGCGGCCGCCGACAGGCGCCAAAGACTAAAAGGGTCGTATGGGGCCGCACCGTTCCATGAGCGCGGTGTCGTGGTGCCACGGAAACGCGCCGGGCGCGTCGGCGCCGCCGTCGTGCCACTCGCGCGCGCTGCCGGGCTCGGGCGCAAACGCGCCCGCGCCGCTGCTGCTTGCGGACCCGGGGCCGCCCCCGGTCGACAGGCCCCCGGTCGACAGGCCCGAGCCCATGCTGACCATGCCGGCGCCCAGCGCCAGCCGGCCCAGCAGCGCCGCCGCGGCGCCCACGTCCACGGGCGCCTGGCTGAGCGCGGCGCCCGAGCCGGGGCCGCGCGCCAGGGCGGGGGCGCCCCCGGGGCCGCCGTCCGGCAGCGCCGCGTGCTGCAGCGGCGGCGGCGGCGGCTGCGGCGCGGTCGCCGACGGCGGCGCAGTCGGCGGCGGCGGCGGCAGCGGCGGCGGCGGCGGCGGCGGCGGCGCAGCTGCGAAGGCGACCGACGCCGGCGCGTCGGGCGTTGGCGCCGAGGCGGGCGGCGGGGGCGGCGGCGGCTGGGCAGCGTCAGGGTCGGCAGCGAGGGGCAGCCCGGGCGCTGGCGCGGGCGCCGCGTCGGGCGGCGGCGCGCCAGGCGGCAGCTGCAGCAGGCGCAGCAGGTACGCGGACCGCTCCGGCGCGTCTGGCAGCGCGGCCCACGCGGCAGCCGGCAGGCTAGCCACCTGCGCCGCCAGCGTCCCCACTTCATGCGCAAGCAACGACCCTCACTCGTCTGTGGGACGAAGGTCCTGATCAAGTCAGAGCTTCATGATCTTCAGCGCCCTCAGCCATGAGGCCGCCTCCCGCTACCATGCCGTCATGCATTCTCTGATAGCACATACTAATTCCTCCCTTTCTGGAGCATGCCAGGCTATACTTGCATAGGTGGTTGCAGGTGCATTGTATTGCATAACACTTCACCTGCAAAACAAGCGCAACACTGACTGCCCTGTCGTGCCTCCAGCACAAAGAAGACCTATCCCCACAAACGCGCCCCGAGCCAGAGGGCAGGCGCGCGGTCAAAGGGCGCGCCTTCCAACCGCGCGCGGCGTACAGGCGCCAGGTCAGCAGCGCGCCGCCCAGCGGCCGCGCGGCGTCATTGGCGCAGAAGCGCGCCGGGCCGTCCACGAGCAGCGCGGTGCGCGCGCCGCCGGGCGCCGCCAGCGCGATGTCGGCCACCAGCGCATCCAGCACCACCGGCGCCGCCACCTGCAGGCGCAGGGCAGGGGTCAGCATGGCTGATCGCAGCCCGCGCGAGCAGAGTGTCAGGCATCACACCATTGGCGCGCCATTTTCAGACCCCTTCTATACAGCACGGGCCTGCCCACAGGCGTGGGCGGCTGTGCGTAAGGGCATGGGAAACAACACAAATGGGAAACAACACAAACCGACCGCTCCAGCGCACTCGTGGCGCCCACCTGGTGCTCTACCCTAACCCTGTCCTGCACTCATGCTATGGGTGCTACTCGTCACGCTTACCTGGTTCTCACCCCTAACCCTGACCCACACTCATGCTATGGGTGCTTACCCCTCACGCCCACCTGCTGCTCTCACCCCCGAGCCTGTCCCACACTCTTGCCACGAGTCGTATCCGTGTCGCGCCCACCTGGTGCTCCATGCCGGCCGCGGTCAGCGCGGCGCTGGCCTGCGAACGCACGGGCGCGGCCGCCTCGGCCGCCTCGCCGCGCGCCTCGCGCCAGGCCGCGTCCGCGTGCGTCAGTAGCGCGCCCAGCGCTGCCAGCTCGGCCGCGTCCGCGCCCGTCGCAAAGTTCAGCGCAAGGTGCGCCTGCGCGCACGGCTCCACGACTCCTGAGTGTGCCCAGCTGATCGGCTCGCTCTGCTGCGCGACGTGGGCACGTGTCCTGCCTGCTTCACTACACACCCAGAACGATCATCACAGCCCAAGGCGTAAACCTCCCCTGAATTGCATCATTGGCACAGTGAGCATGGCCAGGCAGCAGAGCAGCAGCGCAGGCCGGGTCAGCCGGCGCTGCGGGCGGGCGCGGAGCGCGCCTGCATCAGGCGCGCGAGCGCGCGCGCGCTGAAGCCGTCCGCCGGCTGCGCGGCGAGCAGGAGGCGCAGCGTGGCCAGCGCGGCCGGCGACACCGCAAACAGCACAGCGCCCGCCCACGCCAGTGCGCTCGCGTCCTGTGCGCGCCCCGCCCCGCGCATTCAGGGCCACGCACGGGGGGCAAGCGAGTACACCGGACACACACACACACACATACACTGGACGAGTCCACAGATAAGAAACCGCGCGCGCGCGCGCGCGCGCCCTGCGCAGCTTCTGCTCCTACACAACATCTTCCCCAATTGACGAGACTGACAGGACACTTGTTCTGCAAGGTGGCCCGAGTCGCAGCGCGCACTCATGCCCTTGGGCATGGACAAACACAACCATGGACACGCATCGCCCAGCAGCGCGCGGGCCGCGGAGGGCGCCGCGGCCGGCGCCCGGGAGGCCGGCGACGGGGCGGCGGCGCGGGGCGCGCGCCTCGGCGCCCAGCGGGGCCGTCCAGTCGCGCGCGGCGGCCAGCACGTCCTCTGCCAACGGCGCCGCGCCCATGTGCGCCAGCTCCGCGCAGCCCCACAGCAGGCTCGCCAGCTCCTGCCCCGCGCGAGCGCCCGCCCTCAGCCCCGCCGCCAAACCCCACCCCGCTGTGCATCACATGCTCCAGCTCCCGGCTGCTCGCTAGCACGCTCATACGGCTGCCTGCGACAGACGCTGAATGCAGCAGCGAGTGCTCCGTTACTAGACTAGACACAGGTTAAGTCGTCCAAACCCTAACCCTACCCTATCCAAAAAATCACGGCGGCGCGCCTGCGGGGTGAACGCCGGCAGGCGGCCGCGCGCGTCGGCGGCCGCGGCGTCCAGGAACGCCTCACCCGGGTGGTGCCGCAGCGTGGCCAGCGCCCACACGGCCGTCGCCAGCTCTGGCGGCCGTAGGCCGCCCAGGCCGCCGCGCAGCTGCGCAGCCGCAGCGTCCAGCAGACCGGCGCCCGGCGGCGCGCCCAGCGCCGCAAACGCCCACAGCGTGGTCACGAGGGCCTGCGCGGTGGCGCAAAGCGGCTTTGACATCATGTGCCAACGCTACTGTTCAAGATAGTGTACAGTCTGCTGCACTCTGCGCGCCGGACGCCTGCATTGCGATGGGTCGCAAGTGCCTGCCCGGCGCCGTAAGTCCGGTTGTGGCTTCCGCCCGGCCCGAGAGGGTTCTGCTGCGCCAAGGCTGGCCGCCTCGCCTGCACCCGACGGCCCAGCCAGCCGCAGGCTGCCGGGCGGCCTCACCGACGCGCACGCATTGTGAGCAGATAGCTTCCCGCCGTCAGGCCTCTTGCCAAGCACCGTGCTGCGCGCACGGTGCACAAGCAGGGAGCCCCTCGTGCAGATGGATGTAGCCGCTCATACGGCCATGGATCCTCATTGCAGCAGGCTGGACACGCGCAGCGCAGACGGTGTCAGCTGCTAGGCTGCCGGGGCTGCGGCTGCCCGCACAGCTTGGCCACCCCAGGCTGCGCTGCCGCGGGCGCGCCTGCGGCTTGAACGCGGGCAGCTGGCGCTGCGCCTCGGCCGCCAGCGCGGCCAGCAGCGGCTGCGGCGCGACCTGCAGCGTCGCCAGCGCCCACATGAGGTTGCTCAGCATCTGCGGCTTCACCTGCGTGCGCGCGCGCGCGCGCGCATCAGCGCGCCCGCCCCGGCCGCCCCTGCAGGAGCCCTGGCCTCCCCTGCAGGGCCCGGCTCGCACACGAAGCTGCAACCCCCCAACGTTGCGGCGGTGCCGCCCCGGCCGGAGCCCGGTGTCAGCGTCGCGGCAGGCAGGGTGCAAGCGCGAGGGCGCGCAGCCGCCGCGCGCCCGTCGCGCGCCTGCAGGCGCGGCGGCGGCCTCGGCGGCCGCGCCCTGCGCGTCAAGCGGCCGCATGCCCGTAAATGCGTTCCTTCAGAGCTCAAGCGCCAAAGAGCGGCAGCGCCCCGCCGCCTCAGCCCGCCGCCGGGCGTTCTCCGCCCAGCGCGCGCATGGCCCCCCGAGGTGGCGCCGCGGGACGCCCGCCGCGCACCTTGCGCGCCTGCGCGGGCGACTCCAGGCGCGCGAGCAGCTCGGCGGGCGCGCGCTCGAGCAGCGCGGCCGCGTCCTCGGGCGCGCAGCCCAGCTGCGCCAGCGCCCAGACCGTGTTGATCAGCTCCTGCGGCCCAAACTCGGCCAGCTGCGCGGCCGCCTGCGCCGCCATCGTCGGCAAGAAGCCGCCCGTCGGCGCGTAGCCCAGCAGCGCGTACCTGCGCGCCAGGGTTAGTAGGGTAAGATAGTGTAGCCGCCCGCCACATTGTAATGCTCAGCACTTTGCAATACTGACGCAAGAAGGGGTGGCGCTGCAGTACACGACGCGTCCGGCGCATGCGCGCTTGTGTGAGCAGGCGCTGCCTTACAGGGGCCGGGCCCAGGTATCCACCACCGGCCCTGGCGTGACCACCACTGCTACCCATCAGAATGATGTCCGCGGCCGGCGCGCGCGGGGGGCACGCGGGCGGGCGCGTGGGGGTGCGCGCTGGGGAGGGCCGCGCGCCCGTACACCATGTTGGACACGTTCTGCGGGATGAAGCACTGGCGCGCGCGCGCGTCGCGCAGCTGGCTCACCGCCTCGGCCGCCAGCGCGTCCAGCAGCGCGGCCACCTCCGGGCTGACCGCCGCGCCCATCTTCGCGTACGCCCACACGATGTTGCTGAGGCCCTGCGCGCGCAGCGCGCCGCCAGCCGACCTTTACATATACGTCACCTCCTCTTGTTTCCTGCATCTTTGTCCGCGCTGACGCGCGGACCCTGCCGCGGACGGCGCAGCATGGCGGGCCCCGTCCAAGTCCACACCCGCTGACACGACGGCCTGAACGGCCAGGTTCACATGCTGCATGGCATGGTGTAGGTATAGGGTTAGGGTACGTCCGCAGGCGGCGCGCCTGCGGCGAGAAGTCGCGCAGCTGCCACTGCACGCCCTTGGCCACCGCGGACAGCAGGCGCGCGCCCGGGTGGTACCCCAGCACCGCAAACGCGTACACCTGAGCGCGTGCGCCGCGCTCGGCGCGGGCCGGCGCCGCCCGCCGGCGCTGCGCTGTGCCGGACTGCTGCGGCGCCGCACGCCGCAGGTCGACGGCTTGGAGTGTAGGGAGCAGCAGGACAGAGGGAACTTGCACAGCAAGCGTTCCCACGCGCTGACGTGAGGGGTGCCAGTCTAGTTAGAGGGGGCCCTGCCAAGAGCTGGTGCTGCACACACTTGTACAGTGAGCTGACAAAAGCTGAGCCCTAGCTGCGCCTCAGCCCCCCTTGGCACAGTGAGGAACAAGCTCACAAGCTACATTCCAATCCCCCACCCCCTCTGCGAGCGCGCTCGCGCCGAGCAGGCCGGCGGCCCGGCCGCGCACCAGGTTGGACAGGCTCTGCGCGCCCAACTGCATGGCAGGGTCGCCGCCGCCGCGCTCCAGCCGGCGCAGCGCCTCCGCCGCAAACTCCTCCAGCAGCCGCATGACCGCCGGGCAGCCCGCATCGCACCCGAGCTTGGCGAACGCCCACACCACGATGCCCAGGCCCTGCGCGCCCGGGCCGCGCGCATCGCCGCGCGCCCGCCCAGTCCCTGCAGCCTCTACGGCAGGAGACCAGGAGGCAGCTCGCTCGGCGCCCTCCGCCGCACCGCACCCTGCCCTCGCAGAGGCGCCCCGGCAGACAGGTGTCCTCCCCGTCCCGCATGCACGCGCAGGCCCGGCTGCGGCCGCGCGCAGCCCAGTCCGCTCGCAGCCCCGGCCCCACTGGGCAGCACCGCAGCCCAGTGGGGCGCGCCTGGCCCTGGAACTGCGACACGAGCTTGAGCGCGAGCTCGGTCAGCGCCTCCAGCGCCTTGGCCAGCTCCTCGCGGTTGCAGCCGGGCTCGTCGTCGCGCCAGGTCTTGGCCAGGCGGTGGAACGCGGTGGACACGTTGACCGCATTGAACTCGCCCGACGCGCGCTGCACAATGTCCAGGATCGCATCTGCGCCCGCGCGCGCGCCGGTTGCCTCGCCCGCCGCGCCCCGCCGCGCCGCCCACAGGCCCTCTCGCGCCTGCTCAGCCGCACCGCGCCCTGCAAAGCAGGGTCCTCCCGGCGGCGCAGGCGGGGGCGCGGGCGCGGCGCACCGGGCCCCGGCGCGTCAACGATGCGCTTGTTGAGCTCGCGCTGCGGGGCCGAGGCGGCGGCGAGCGGGGGCGCTGCGCCGCTGCCCCCGCTGCTGTTGCCAGAGCTGCCGCCGCCCCAGCTGCCCGAGGACATCAGCGCGCGCGCTCAGCGGCTTGCCCGGCGCCTCTGCGCGCGCGCGCGCGCGCTGCGGTCAGCGCCCCGCCCGGCCCGGCTGCGGCCGAGCGGCGCGACAGGGCCGCCGCCCGCCGCCAGCCCTGCGCGTCTGCACCCCGTGGCCCGCCCGCCCTTCGCGCTGTGCACGGCCACAAGCTTGCGCCCCAGCCACCTATCTCAGCACCTCCCACCCCGTGGCAGCCCTCCGCGCACAGGCGCACTTCAGGTCAGCACCCCCGCGCGCCGCCGCACGGCACGCTGACAGCTGAGAAGCGGGCGCGAACGCGTCCGGCTCGTGCGCCCTCCGCCACCCGGTCGGGGCCGCCACCGGCCTGGCCGGCCCCGCACCCCACAGGCTGCCGGACCCAGCTGTGCACGCAAGGGCTTGTTGTGCGCGCCCGCCCTCTGGCGGCGGGCGCGCGCATGTCGGGAGCCGCACAGCCGGCCAGCTGAAACTTCAGCGGGTGAACCTTCCAGTGGCATATATGACACGCCGCATCTCGCAATAGGCATTGCGTAGAGCCGGCGGTCGCTGGCAGCGGCGGCCGCCGCGGTTTTATCTGGGTGCCGCGGAGTGCGGGTGCTGAAGCGCAAGAGCCCCAACATGATGTGCTGCGGCCAGAGCGGCGCGAATCACGCAGCGCACAGCTGCGCCAGCACCGGCACGGACGCAAACCCTGACCAGGAAGAGACAGCCGGACCGCTCGCTCGCGCGGTCAGCCACTGGCATCGCCTTGCCGCCATCCGCGCCCGTCAACACACCGCCACAGCGCAGCGGGCACACAGACCGCCCGAACGTCGGCGCTGCAAGCGCGCTGCGCTCCTGTGCCGCACCGAGGCGGCATTGGCACCCTGCTGTCCACCCCGCCCATAACAGTCCCCAGAGCTACCATGGAGCACCAACACAGGCCTATGAGGCACATAGCCGTCCCGTGCCCACACCGCAGCCTGGAGCTCGAGTGCAGCAACCCCGGGAGGGGGGGAGGCCGCACACATCCCAACCGGGACGTCCCGAGCCCACCGCTGCTCCTGGTGGCTGCTCCCGGCCTGTGCCGCCGTTGCGTGCCACCCAGGCTCCTCACGCCCCAACGCTGCGTCCGCTGGGCCGTGATTTAGGGCAGTGCCCGGCAGCCGATGCCCCACTGCCCGCTGAAGCCCACGCCTGGACGGCCAGGGGCCCTGCCCAGACACAGGGCTCGGCCACCGGGAGCCCTGGGAAAGCCAGGTCGTGCGTCGGCCGCCCTCGCGCAAACAAAGCTGCTGGAGCCTATTTGCGTGACCGGCGCGCCGCTTCGAGCAGCGCGTGGGAACCAACCCGGCCATCCCGGGATCAAGGTGCAGGACCCCCCTGGCTGACCAGCCAGGCCGCACGTCTGCTGCTGCAGCCAATCTCGGCACCATGCCAAGCTGCCATAAAATTACAGTGTGCACATACACAATGCTGGCTGCGCTGGTACACGCGGGCGGCGCGCGGGGTCGCGCAGGCCCAGCGGCAGCCAAGCCAGCCCCGCGGCAGCCGCCCGGAGCGCGCCCCATGCCCCCCACATGCACGCCGCGGGCGGGCGCGCCTGTTCCACACGCATGACCCCTCCCGCCCGCGCGCCGCAGCTCCACACCGCGCGCCGCCTGGCTGCTGCAGCGCGCGGCTGATGCTGTGCGCGCGCGGCGCGCTCGCGTGCTCGCGCGCCGGCTGGTTATCGGGTGCTTATCCAGCGTGCTGCATGTTACAGAGCGCACGCCACCCTGCGTCTATCTACTGCGTTGTCCTCCCTTTACCGGGCAAACCAGGAGTCGCTGGAATCTATAGGGCCTGGGTCGTGTGTGGTTGCGCCACGCAGCGTATCCACCACTTGAGGCTCAGCCCCCATGGGGCAGCAGCAGGGTAGGGCAGGTGGAATGGAGGGCCAGCCGGCAGAGGCCTGCGCGGTGTCCCCGAGCGTCGCATGTGACCATGGTACGTTGCTTTTGTTCAGCACGCGGACGCACTCGCAGTGGCGCGCTGCATGCTTGCGTGCAAAGCTGCGGGCAAGTTGATCTGCAACGCGTAGCCCTGCTACAGGGCTGCGAGCGTAAACAGCCAAAGCTGGCTCATACACGGCTGTCAGTCCATTCAGGCAGTTATGTGCGGCGCCGGGTTGCAACTCGCTCGGACCGCGCTGTCACGAGCCCTCCAGCATGGCTGCTCCCAAGCGTATGCTGGGCAGTATCTGCCTGCAGCAAGCTGCATGCGCCCATCCGCAAACCGGAACATGGCATGCATGGCGGAACCCTCCTCACACGGCAGGTAGGTCTTACAGTGGATGTGGAGCTACATGCAAAACCCTCAAGGACGGTCTCAAATTAAGCACTTCCTGCCTCCCAAGGTACCCTGGCCTCAGATGGCGTCACCCCAGCTCGCGCGGCGGCGCCAGGCGCGTCGGCCCTCACGTCCCTGCTTGCGCGTGCCACGAGCCTAACCAGCCCGCAACCCCGGCTCGCGAGGCGGCGCCAGGCGCGCGTCGGCCGCCAGGCGCGCCGCGAGACCTGCACTCAACCCGGCTCGCGCGGCAGCGCCAGGCACGCATCGGCCGCCAGGCGCGCCACGAGCCGTACCCTTAGCCCGGCTCGCGCGGCGGCGCCAGGCGCGCGTCGGCCGCCAGAGACGCCGCGAGCCCTGCACTCAACCCGGCTCGCGCAGCGAGGCCAGGCGCGCGTCGGCCGCCAGGCGCGCCACGAGCCCTTCCCTCAGCCCGGCTCGCGAGGCGGCGCCAGGCGCGCGTCGGCCGCCAGGCGCGCCGCGAGACCTGCACTCAGCCCGGCTTGCGCAGCGGCGCCAGGCATGCTTCGGCCGCCAGGCGCGCCACGCGCCCACCACTTCACCTGGCTTGCCAGGCGCGCAGCGGCTGCCAGGCGCGCCGCGAGCCCTACCCCTAACCCGGCTCGCGCAGCGAGGCCAGGCGCGCGTCGGCCGCCAGGCGCGCCACGAGCGCCTGGAAGCGGCCGAGCGCGTGCTCCTCGTTCGCGCGCAGGCGGCGGTCCAGGATGCGCAGGCGGAAGCGCGCGTCGGCGACGCCGCGCTCGGCGCCCGCCGCCTCGCCGCCCGCGGCCTCGCGCTTGCGCGCCAGCGCCGCCTGCGCGCCGAGCCGGGCCGGAGGACTGAGCTCCGGGCGTGGCAGTGGCCGCGGTGCATGTTGAGTCGTGCCCGGCTCCGTCCGTGCGCCGGCACCGCCTGCGGGCCTGATCAGGCCGCGCGGCAGCCGGCTCCAGGGCAGCATCATGACAAAGACCCGCGCGCTCCAACGGATGCCTGCTGTGGTCTGAGCGCCGCCTCCAGGCCAGGACATGCCAAGTGCACATGCGACGGGCGCCGCCTCGTGCCGCCCCAGAAATGCCGCCAGCTCGCTGCCCGCTTCCCCTTCTGCATGCCCCAGGCCCGGGCGCGCCCGCTCACAGCCGCATGACCGGGACCGCGCGGCCCCCCGCGTGCGTGCGCCCGCGTCCGCGCTCGCAGGAGCGGGGGCGCGCCTCCTTGCGCACGAGCGCCGCCGCTGCCTCGTTCCGGCGCGTCTGGATGATGTTGGCGCGCTCCACCAAGCGCTGCTTGAGCGCGTGCAGGCAGGCGTCGCGCGCGTCGGCAGCGTCCGCCGGCGCGAGCGGCGCGCCTGCGCCCGCACGCGCCGCCGGCGGCAGATACGGCGTCAGGTAGTCGGCCGGCCGCGGCGGCTCGGGCGCGGCGCCGTCGGGGTCGGCGCCGCTGCCGCCCGCGCGCGCCGCGTGCCAGTACGGCACGTCCAGCGCGATGGCCTGCTGCTGGCGCGCGCGCGCGGCGGCCGTGCCGGCCGCGTCGCGCGCGGCCTCCTGTACGGCCTGCGCCGCGCGCGGCGGCCTGCGCTCGCGAGCGGACCGCACCCCGGGCGGCCGGCAAGGCTGCTGGTGGCGTCCACTTTGCTGGGATGCCCCGCTTGCGGCCTCCCGAACGGTGCGCAGGAGGAATGCTCGCTGCCGGTGTGCGGGGGCCTGGTGCAGACGGGGCGGGCTGCGCGACGCACCGCCAACGCGGCCGCCTCGGCCAGCCGCAGCCGCCGGTGCTCCAGCTGCAGGTCGTGCGGTGCGGGGGGCGGCGCCAGCGGGTCCATCTGCGCCGTGCCAGGGCTAGGTGTATGACGAGTTGCAGTGATGAGCTGCCCTACCCTGTAGCAGCGCGTCCATCTGCGCCGTGCCAGGGCCTGGCAGGTGTGACGAGTTGCAGGGACAGTCTCGCGGTCGATTTGAGCTCCCTTGGCAGCGCGCATGGACCCGCCGTGTATCCATGCATGCGGACCGTGCCAGTCGCACTGCACTTAAGGAACCTCTGGACCCGGGAAAAGCTGAGCCCCTGTCATTCGCAGGGCCTGCCGCGGCGGGCCCCAGCCGCGCGGGCGGAGCCACGCCCTGCAGCCCGAGGTGAGGGTCAGGCCTACCCTGTGGCCAGGCGCGCCTGCACCACCTCGGCCGCGCCAGACGCCGCAAATGCGCGCGTGCTGCGCGCGGCGCGCCCCGCGCCGTAGTGGAACTGCAGACGGATGGCGCCGGCGGCCACGTGGAACGTGCGCTGGTACACGTCCTCGTCGCAGGGCACGGCCGGGTCGCGCGCAAACCTGCGCGCCCGCGGCCGCCGCGCTCTGCTGTGCACGCGCTTGCTGCCGCAACACACACGGCAGTTGCCGTAATCGTTGAGCCTGTCATCCTCAGACGCGCATGCTGCCACCCTGGCTGCCCGTCCAGGACTGCACAGTGCCGTCGTGCGCGTCGCAGGCACAGGATGCTGTGCAGGCGAGGTGCCACAAGAGGCACATCACTGGCTGCACCTGTCGGCCTCGCTCCGTGGGCCTTGCTCCGGGCGCGCGCAGGGCGTCTGTCCAGTGTCAGGGTAGGGCCAGCGTGTCAGCTCAGGCCAGGGTGCCGTGGCTGGTCTGGTCAGCAGGGCTCGAGGGCGGGCGGTCACCAGTCCGTGAGCGACTCGACCGCCGCCTGCGGCGCCTCACCGCGCAGGCTCCGCGACGATGTGGCAGGCGAGGATAGGGGCGGCCCCCCGGGTGCTACCCTGCAGCGCGGCGCAGCTCGCTGGTCGGCGGCCGCTGGGCGGGCCGGCGCGCAGCCCAAGCGCGCGCGTGGCTCACAGGTACCCAGACGCTGTCAGCATGCGCGTCGGGCCGAGCGGCCTTCGCGGCCAGACATGGCAACCCTCTGGCGCCGGCACTGGCAGGGCGCCGCAGGGAGGCGCGGCCGCAGCAGGTGCCGCCGGCCGCGCATGCCTGGGGCTCTGCGCGCTGGCGGGCACGCGCGGGCCGTCCGCCTGCGCAGGCGCGAAGCGCACGCATCGGCGCTCCAGGCGGTCCGCGCGGCCCTCGAACACCTCCTCCGTCGACACGCCCGCCTGCGCGCGCGCTGGCCTTGCAACCACCCTATCCTTATCCCATCCCTATACACATGGCACTCTGGGTGTACATGAGGTCCGCTGTTGCGCAATCGTGCCGCAGACTCGCTCGCGCACCGCGCCGCTGCGCCTGTGTGTATCAGATGTGAGGCATTGGCTGGGTGTTGCTACGGCTCTGGTACGGTGCGCCGCTCCTGCAGAGGGTAGGGTAGGGCAGGGTAGGGTCCAAACCTGCTCGACGCGGCGCAGCAGCCCGTCCAGGCGCGCGGCCGCAAAGTAGGTCGCCTCGCTGCGCTCGCCGCGCGCCGCGGCCGTGCTGCGCAGCGCGCCCGCCGCGCCCGCGCCTGCGGCCACGCGCGCGCGTCAGGCCCGGCTGCATGCTGGGCGTTTTGTCTGTCGCATATGTCATGCGGCATGGCATGCGGCACTGGGGCGGGGGGTGGAGCAATGCCAGTGGGAGGGGGCCCATGCTGCAATCGGGCCCCAGGGCGCTGCCGGGACAGGGCCGGGCGCCAGAGCAGGCTCGGGCCAGAGGGCGCGGGCGCACCAAAGGCCTCCTGCGCGCCGCTCGCGCACGGGCGCGAGCGGCGCTCGCGCAGGCGGTCGCGCCGGCGGCAGTACTGCTCGCGCACCTCGCGCACGAGCGTCCGTGCGTCGTCCTGCGCCGCGGCGCGGCTGGGCGCTGGGCCGCCCCGCTGGCTCCGTCGGGCGCGACTGCCGCACATCCTTCAAGCGAGAGCCGCAGGCGTGGCGCCATGCGGGCTGGAGTAGAATAGGGTTGAGCGAACAGGCACTGCGCGGGTCGCATCCGGTCGCCTCTTCTCGTGGGTACAGCTGCTGAGACTGCATGGTGACTGCACTCCTGGAGCTCTGCTGCGGCCTCGATGCAGGCATGCGACCAGCGGCGCCGACTGCGCGTCCTAAGAGGTGCATGCGCCGTCGCCGGGGCGTGGTGCAGCAGGCCAAAGAAGAGGCGAGGGGGCGCGGCGCGCGCGCGCGCCTCGAACACCGTGACGCGCTGCACCATGCCGTCCCAGCGCGCACACTCGCCAAACCAGGCGAACAGCTCGGCCTGCGCGCGCGCGTAGAGCACCAGCCTGCCGCCGCGCGGGCAGCGCAGGTCCATGCGCTCGCGCGTAACCGCCAGCGCAGGCACCCAGCTCGGCGGCGGCCCGGGCACCAGGCCCGCCTCGGCCGGCGAGGGCGGCGGCAGCTCGTCGGCGGCGAGGCCGGGCTGGGCCCTAGGATTCAGGGCGTCGGACGCCGCCGCGGCCGAGCGGCCGGCGTCGTCGGAGGGCGTGGAGCGGCCGCGCTCGGCGCCGGCGGCCGCCGAGGCGGTCCGCGGCGGCGCGCCCAAGCGCGAGCTCGCCGGCGGCCGCTCCCTGCCGGTGCGCCGCGGGCCGTCATACGCCGCCCGCGAGCATGTGCGCAGGCGCGGCAGTTCCAACCTGAGCGCCGCGCTCCTGGAAGCGTGCCAGGGTACATGGGCTTGCCAATGTGTGCCGCGCCAGGTACCGTGCGGCACGCGGCGTGGGTGGCCAGTGCACGCAGGCACCTGTGCCCAGCGCTGGTCGCGCCCTGTGCCGCAGCAGCACTGTCGCAGGCACGGCGCAGCGCATCGGTGCAGGGTAGATGTCTTGGGCGGCGCGCACCCACGGAGTCGCGCGGGCTGGACGCGGCCGGCAGCCCGAAGGTGCCCTTGCGTGCTGAGCCCGCCAGGATGCTCACCTGCAGGCCACACATCCTCTTTCTTGATTGGCTGCACTTTCTACTCTTGGTGGGCTCGTGTCCCGAGTGCGTGAAGCAGTGTATCTCCGATTGCATTCCCCGCATACAAGGCGCGTCCATCAGTCAAGGCGGGTGCTGGGAACGTCCCTGCCGGCAAAGACTGTGCGCGGCGCTCAGTGTCCAGCAGCGTGCGTGTCATGCAGGCCACCAGACACGCACGCGCGCTCCGACATTGACTCGCACACATGCATGCCTTCCTGTCACCCTGGCGCTCCTGCAGCTGCAGCGCATGTGCAACGGCGCAGGGCGCCCCATGTGTGCTGGCACCCGCGCATGCCTGGTTGAACGGGCCGCGCCCAGGTGCCCCAGCTCCGTTACATTGCACGCATGCGCCGCGTGCAGCCAGGTCCGGCATGGTGCTGTGCGGACCGCGCCTGGCGCGCGATCGAGCTGCCGGCGGAGCCGCCGCCGGCGCGCGCGGCGCCGTCCGCGCCGCCTGCGCCGCCCGTCGCGGCCGCCAGGCTGGCCACCAGCGAGCGCCCGAACGTCGACGTGCTGCTCGTCAGCGGCCGCGCCGAGTCGGCCCTGGCCGCGCCGGCCGCGCCGACCGCCCCGCCGCTGCCCTGCCAGGCGCGCCCGAGTCAGCATGCGGGCGTGCTGCATACCGCGCCCGCATCTGCCAGGCCGCGCAAGCTTTCAGCCGAGTGTGCAAGTCAACCAAAGTCAGCCACAATGTACATGCGGCTGCTCTCTCTCGGGCATCTTGCTGGCTGCCCCCGCCTCTCAGGATAGGCGCGCACAGGGGCCGGCGCCTCCTCCCACAGCGCCTCCCACGCGCCGGTGTCGCCGAGTTCGGTGGCGAGGTCCGCGGGCCGCGCGCGCGCGTCGCTGTGCGGCGCCGGCATCTGCAGGCAGGCCCAGAAGTTGCGCGCGTTCCAGACCGCCTCGACGCCGTCGTAGGGCGCGGCGGCCAGCGCGTACGGCTTGCCGGTCGCCGGCTCGACCATGAACGCCTCGGCCACCTGCGCGCGGCAGTCTCCTGATGGTTAGGGTTAGGATTAGGCCCCTGAGCGGCTGCCGCACCCTCGGGCTCGGCCTGCCGCATGCTGCCGTGGCCGCCTGCAGGCCGAGCGGTGCCGATGCTGTGCCATGCACTGGCCGTGCCTGTTGAGCACATGGCACGGTCTACGCCTCGCACAAATAAGCTGGAAATGCCGCAGCGCGCGCTCCGTGCCGGCCGGCGCCGACATCATGAAGGCCGCGCACTGGGGGCGACTGACGGCTGACAGGGCGGCTGGGACTGCAAGACGCAAACCAGGCAGTGGCACGCATCGCCAGGCATGCAGTGACATGTGATGCATCGCACTGCCTGGGCTGCCTCCGCCCATGCTCGCATGCGCGGTGGCTGCCCCACTGATGCTGTCCTTGGGGCGGTGGCTGCCCCTCCCATGCTACCCACGGGCGCCCAGTAGGAGCGCGGCGGGGCCTGGCTTCCCGGCGTCACGCTGGACAATCAATGTCCTGCAATGCATGCTGTGCGGCGAACCTCGCGCTTGCCGGGCAGCACGAGCGCCCACGCGTGCACGAGCTTGCTGAGCCGCGGCGGCAGCGCGCCGGCGCGGCCGCCCGCAGGCGGCACCTCCGGCGCGGGCGCGGCTGCGGGGGCGGCCGCGCTGGGCGCCACCGCATCATGAAGCTCTGCGTCCACCTGCGCCAGCAGGGCGCAGTGCCATTGTGAAAGAGTGCTGCTGCTGCACATGCGCATCAGTGCTGTTTGCTATCGCTCTCGCATCCACCAGGTGCGTACTAGCAGGAGCAGGCCCGCTACTCGCACCACAAGCTTATGCAGGGGAGATCAAATCACAGCCCAGCAGCCTACAGCCGCATGCGCGCTAAAGTAGCGCAGAGGAGCAGCAGGCGCGCCTGCTGGCCGCGGCCCTGGCCGCCCGCGTCCGAGTCAGATCGCGGCGCCCGCGCAGCACCCAGCGCGCTGCTCTGGCCGGATTTGTCTTCGTGGAGGGCGGGCGAGCCGACGCGGTCGTCCTCGCCGTCGGCCGGGCTCCCCGCCGCCGGGCCCTTGCCGAGGTCCGCGCCCAGGTACGGGCACGGCTCGGCCGACTGGTCGTCGCGCGTCAGCGCGAGCGGCGCGTAGCCCATGACCACATACGCGTCGTAGCCCGCGCCCAGCAGCAGCGAGACAAGGACGGTGGCCAGGTCAAATGCGTCGCCGCGCTGCGCGCGGCGACAGGGCGTCAGGGCGCAGCAGGGCGCACGCATGACCCAGCACCGGTGCAGCCAGCGTGACGGCTGGGGTCAAATGCGACTCCGCTGTACCGCTGAGCGCGCTTGGTGCAGGGTTGAGGCGTGAGAGGATGGCTTGCCACCGTCCAAAAGCGGCATGGCCAGCGCCGCGGCCCGGTCGTATGTGCCACTGCGCTGAGCATGACCACGCAGGCTTGTCGACAGGGCCCATGGCTCTGATGCAGCGGCGACAAGACCCGCGCAGTGACCACGCCAGCGACGCCACTGCGCCAGGCGCATAGGGTACGGCAGGGCAGGGTAGGATTGTTGCGCGCCTGCCACGCGAGCACCGAGGCAGGGGACGCCAGGTGGCCGGGCGGCTGCACCGCGTCCGCCAGCGCCTCGAACGCCAGGAACTCCGCCACGAAGCGGGCGACGCCCTCGTGGCCGCGCAGCTCCGGGTGCGCCAGGCGCGTCGGCCGCAGCGTGCTGCACACCTGCGCGCGCGCCCCTCGTGGACCAGCGGGGTATGCCGCTCGCTGGCCACGAGGCCAACATCCTCTGAATGTCCCTGCAAAGGCCCCCAGGGCACCTCAGAGGGGGCCGAGGAGGAGGCCGAGCCGGTGCCTTGGGCAGGCCTGCGGCTGGGGTGTCCAGCGCTGGCATGTATGCAGGCGCATGCGTGCAGAGCCGGTGACCCAGCCCTGACGACACACTGCGCGCCGCCCGCCCGCCTCAGGCGCGGCCGGGGCGCCGCGCGTGAGCGGCGCACCAGCTTGCGTACGCCGGCCTCGTTCGCGGGCGCCAGGTAGAGCGGGCGGCGGTGCGGGTAGCGCTCGCCAAACAGGCGTGCGAACGCGTCCGCGTACTCCAGCGCCGCCGCCTCCTTCGCCGTCAGGCCTGAGCGCAGGCTTTGCATTAGATAGAGTAGGGTAGGGTATGTGACCCTACACTACCCTACCCCAGCGCCATGCGTTGGCGTGCATGGGCATGACAGCGCCATCTGGTGCCGCGCTGCGCGCATTGCCCCGTGCGGGCGGGTTCTCCGCGGACCTTTGTACGAGTCGGGCAGCTCGTCGAGGGCGCCCAGCACGTGCGCAATGCGCGCAGCCTTCGCATTCTCCGGCTCCAGGCCCTCCGGAGGGGGCTCCTGCACCTGCGCGTTTACGGGCAACGGTCGGCGCCTCGCTACCTTGTGCTGGTCGCGCGACGGGGTCGTGCTATGGCTCCTCAGACCAACAAGCACACCGGGCAGCGCCCAGGTGGCTTGTGGCTCGTAAGCGTGCGACGCAGCGGGGCCCAGGGGTCCGCCTGCATCCTCCGCTGTCCCCACCGCAGCGCCAAGGCCTGGGCGCACTCCCAAACTGCTTTGGGCCGCATGGGGTGCCACTGCGGGGGCGCATCACCGCTAGATCGTCCAGTTGCGCGATCTTGTAGACGGTCCAGGCGTCGGCGGCGTCCGGGTCGCCCGCGCGCGCGCCAGCCGGCACCGGGTCGCCCACCTGCATCAGGGGCCCCGCACGTCACTCGCAGCTCTTTGCAGAAGCGAAGCACGCGCACGTCATCACAGGACGCACTCAGGCAAACCATGTCTCAATCGATGGGCGTGTGGCTGGGGTTGAGCATGTCGAAGCTATCACAGAAAGGCGCAGGACGGCCGCCCTCAGTGGGGGGCGGGCTCACTCTCCTGCAGTCTTCGCAAGGTCGTACAGCCCTGGTACTGCAAGCTCACCAGATGCAGCAAGCCTGCCATATGGCACACAAGGACGCCCTCCGTGTACGGTCTCCATGCATGCAGCGCGAGGTGGGCCCTGCGCGGGGCCGCGCCTCCAGCAGCACGAGCGCGCCGTCCGCGAGCACGGCCGCGCGGCAGCGGTTTGGCGCCAGCTCGAGCCGCATCTCCGCCCACTCCGACCTGCAGTCAACCAAGCAGTGCATGAAATGACAGGCACCAGAAGGCGTAAAGTGGGCTGACGGCGCCGCATGCCCAGGCGTGCGCGAGCAGCGGACACACAGTGCTGCATGCTAACGGCTGCTGCGCCGTTCCTGCACTGCGCAATCGTGGACGCCGTGCACATGCGCTTCTGGCACGAGAGCCTTTGCATGTAGGGGTTTACATGGGCGCGGGCAGACAGGCAGCGCACTTGGCGGATGCGCTCGCGTCCGCCGCCGGCAGGCTGAGCCGGTGCAGCGTCGCGGCGGGCGCCGTCAGCGCGTCCACGCCGCCGAAGAGCCAGAGCCGGCCGCCGGCGGCCGCGGCCGCATGGCTGTGCCGCGGCGGCGGCGGCCGGCCCGCCGCGTGCACCTCCGCCCATGCGCCGGCCGCCAGGTCCAGCACGAACAGGTCGTCCAGCACAAAGTTGCTCTGCCCGCCGTGCACGAATGCGCGCGCGCCTGCCGCGCGCAGGCATTCTACTCCTCAGCATGGCTGGTAGCAACAACCATTTCCAAAACACTCAAACAAAGACGGGTGTTGGTTTTAAGGCAGGTGATGCGGCCCGCGGTGCGCAACTGGCGGCTGCGTCGCATGCTCGGTTCTGCTGATTGCGCTGCGGAACGGTGCAATCAAACGTGAGGCGAGTCACTTTCTGCGCTTTGCGACGCCCGCGTGTCAGCCGCGGCGAGCGCACCGCCCTGGTGCCAAGTTGCTGCGGTGCATGCTTCAGGCGGCGAGTCCTGCCGCCCCCAGCTGCCACCCCCGCCGCCGCTGCAGACTGTGCCCGCAGCTTCGGGGGCGTCGCACCGGCCACGGCGAGCGCGGCGCCCTGGCGCGGCGAGGGCGCGGTGCCGGCGGCGGGCGGCCGGCTCCACGCCCAGCTGGCCAGGTCCAGCAGGTGCGCGTCGTTGCAGCGCCCGGCGCCCGCGCCGCCGAAGACGAGCAGGCGCCGGCCGGCGTCGCCGCCCGCGGGCACCAGCGCCGCCGACGCCGAGTGCCGCGGCGCGGGCGCTGCGCGCACGAGCGGCCAAGGTGGATCACATTGTCCATTTCTTTGAGCCCAGTTTACAGCGAGCATCTGCAGCCCTAACTACACGGCAGTGCCGCGTGCCCATCAAGCCCATGCGCGTCCTGCGTGCAGGCACGCCGCCTCAACCGCGCTGGCCCCAGAGGGCATGCCTTCCGACCCCGCCTGCCCGACGAGCTCCCGGCATGGTGGGACCTTGGTGGACCCGTTGAGCCCGGGAAGCGCTCCAAACTCGCGCATGCACACCCCGCATCATATACGCGCCCCAGCGGGCTGTCTGCCAGGCTGCGTCACGGGAGGTCGGGGGGCGCGCCGGTGCCATCCGTGAGCACGCGCTTCCAGGCCCACGTGCCCAGGTCCAGGCAGTGCACGTCGTTGAGGCGCCGCCGGTCGGCGCCGCGCCCGCCGAACACGATGAGCCGGTGCGCCGCCGCGTCGTACGCGGCGCAGTGGCGCTCGCGCGCGGCCGGCGCGTCGCCCGTCGTCTCCTGCACAGGCGGACCCCGGTGGCTCTCCAGCATGGGCAAAGTAGGGTGTACAACACCTGCATGTGGCTGTGTTGCATGTCAGGCACCCACTCTGCTGTTCGCCTCACAGATGCTGCTCGTGTCTCGCAGTCCACGCACAGCTCAGTGTGTGCCACTCCGGGGCGTAAGAGTGAGCGCAAGAAATACCTGGGCGCTCGGGGAAACAAGGCTGCACACAGATCGGCAAGATACGGCAGGCAGCTTGCCACAGACATGCAGCTCCGTGAGCGTCCATGCTGACATGGTCTTAGCACTTTGCAATTCGATTACTGCACCCGAGCGCCACGAGCACACGGCAAGGCCGCTCCTGAGCACAAGTCAGCGGTGGCGTGCTGCATCGTGTCGACACAGACTTGCTGGCCTCTACGCGCGCCGTATTGGGTCCCGGCGCATGATCGGGGCCGCGCCTGGGCGTGCCACTCCATGCGCTCGGTCGTCATCCACGCGAGCTCGTTGGTGCATGCGCCCGCGCGCCCCTTGCCGCCGAACACCAGTACGAGTTGCCCCGCCTGCAGCGGCAGGCTGTTGTTTCAGCGATGCACCATGTCATAAGACAGGCACCGCAGCGCCCTTGAGGCAGATCCCGCCACGTCAGCCAGACGGCCGGAATCCCGCGCATGGCCCAAGCGCAGCAGCGGCTTCAAGATCGAAGGAGCGGCGCTCAAAGTCCAGAGAAGAAAATGGGGTGGCCACTGTCACTGCCCTTGATATCCTTTCTCAAAGGGCGCGCCATGGTGAGCGTGTGCCCGGTGCGCGCCCAGCAGCGCGCATCGGCGGCGGCCAGCGCCCCGCCGCCGCCAGGCGCCGCCGGCTGCAACGCGCCTGCCTTGCAGCGGAACTCCGTGAAGTCTCCCACCTGCGCGCGCCGCGGCCGGTGGGCGCAGGCGGGCGGCGCATGCGCAGAGACGCGCGCAGCACGAAGACCATCCCGTGTGCCTGCGCATGCGGCCTGCATGCGTTTGCAGGGCACATGCGCAACTCCCGGTCCAAGGCTCTGCGTGCGCGCTTACACACACGCTCGCGCATGATGTGGAGGCACTTTTGGCACGCCTCGATCACCACACCACCGCAACCGCTAAGCAATGCAGTCCACATGTTGCAGTGCACAACAATGCCTGCGCGTGCCGCGGCTGCCCATGCAGGAGGCGGCTGGTAGGGTGCCTCCCGGGGCACCACGCGCGCCGCCGCGCAGCACGAGCCGGTCACCTCCCGTAAGACTTGCTTCCCCGTGGGCCGGGGCGCGGCGCGCCTGCATGCGCGCCTGCATGCCGACCATGCCCGCTAGGGCCCTACCAACAAAACAGAGTTAGGGCAGGAGAGGGTATATGACCCTACCATAACCCTAACCCACTCCGCCTACTCCATGCCGCGCCTGCACGCCGACCGGCTTGAGCGCCTCCAGCGCGGCGGCGGCCGCGCGCTCGTCCTCCTCGCGCAGGTGCGCCAGCAGGCGCGACAGGCCCTCCGCCGCCTTGGCCGCCAGCGGTGCCTCCAGCTCGTTGTACCTGGCGGCCGTGCGCGTATCCTGGATTAAGGCGTCCTTAGGCTCCTTTATTTGTTCCATTATGCGGGTCCCAGGAGAATGTAATGTGGCGGAGCTAGCGACACTGCTCATGGCATGCCGCGGGATCCATCGCGACGCACCAACCGGGCAGGGCAAGCGGCCCCAGGTGGTGCAACATCACATGCAGCCCCGCCCTCGGCGCCGCGAGGTGGCGCCCGGGTGGCCTGTCTCTAAGACCAGGCACCCAATGGCAGTGGCCTGCCCCGTCAGTAAGCCATACAGGCCGAAGCCCATGGGATGCGGAGGCGCGCGCCGCAGGCTGAACTCCTTGAGGTGGCGCATGTGCCCGAACGCGGGCGGGATGGTGGCCAGCCGGTTGTTCGTGCACAGCAGCCGCTGCAGCTTGGGCAGGCCCGCCAGCGAGGCCTGCGCGGCGCGCGCCCGGCGCGCGGTCTCTGGCCAAGGGATGCAGCTGCAGCCTGACACGCCAGGGGTTGAGAACCCTGCGATCACGCCTGCTCTGCCTGCATGCTTAGGCCGCGCACGGAGCTGCAGGCCGCGCACGCCGCGCACCGGCAGCGCGCGCAGTTGGTTGTGCGAGACGTCAAGGCGCGTGAGCGCCGCGCAGCCGCCCAGGCTGGCCGGCAGCGCGTCTAGGCGGTTGCGCTCCAGCGCCAGCGCGACCAGCGCGGGCATCGCAGCCAGGCCGTCGCCGAGGCGCGCAAGCGCGTTGCCGGAGAGGTCCAGGTCGTGCACGGCGGTCAGGCCCGCCAGCACGCCCTCGCCCAGCTCCGCGATCTGGTTGCCTGCCAGCTCCTGCGCGGGCGCGCGCGCGTGGCAGCACGCCACCGGGAGCGGCGTCCAGGTCGCCATTGGCGTCGAGGCCGCGTGCCAGGCGCAGCGCTCAGCGCAGCCCCGCCAAAGACGCCCTCGGTCAGACCTGACTCCTTGCCAGCTATGTGAGCAAGCCCGCACATGCAGCCCTCTAGCTTGAGCTCCAAGCCCAGCACGCCGCCCGCACAGTTCTGCGCGGCTCCGCAACCTAATCCTGCCTCAGCCCTGCGCGTCAGGGGCCCTGGAGGCCGCCGGTGTGGGCGGCCAGACTGCCGGCCGGAACACCTGCTGAACAACACGCAACTCGCCGGGACGCACACGCTTCGCAATCAGCACCAGTGGGTCAGTATGGCGCGCTTGCTCACAGTCCTGCTCTGGTACAGCGCTTGCACTGCAGTAGGTAAGGCGGCGCGTGCGTGCGCTTCGTGAGGGGCGCACGAGCGTCTCGAGCAGCGGCAGCCGCGCCAGCACGGCAGGCACGCACGTGAGGGCGTTGTACTTGCAGTGCAGCACGCGCAGCTTGCGCAGCTCCGCGAGCTCCTCCGGCAGGTCTGCCAGCTTGTTGCTGCGGGCCGGGGACACGTGCGTCAGAGCTGCACTGGTCTGCAGCCCTGCAGCCGAGCGAGGCGGCGCGCTGAGAGAGCGCAGTGCGTGCTGGCAGCACTCAGCTCAGGTTCAGGGACGGGGCAGCACAGAGCAGCACGAGTGGCACAGAGCAGCACGAGCAGCACAAGGCAGCGCGGAGCTTGGTAGGGTGGCGCGCCTGGAGAGGTCCAGCTCCTGTACATCTGGGCAGTGGGCGCGCACGAGGTCGACAAAGCCTTCAGGGAGCGCCAGCAGCGCGGCGTACCTGCGTGCACAGTGTTAATTGAAGCGCACCGAAGCAGTGCTGTCAGGCACCGAGCCTGTTCCAGGGCCGCATCTGCGCCCTGGCAGCGGCGAGCATGCATGCGCCGGCGAGTGCGCGCGCACCCGAGGTTCAGCTTCTGTGTGCGGCGCGCCTCCTTGAAGCGCTCCAGCAGGAGAGCGGGCGTGAGCGCGATCGCAGCCATGTTTGCTGCGGAACAGCAAATGCACCTTGCGAGCCTCGACACCAGGCGTTACCCGCTCTTCTTACAAACCCTGCCTGCTACTGGCCCTATGCGCTATCTTGGCTCCCATTCCTTGTATACCGGAGCCAATGCAGGGGCCTGCAGACACACGGAGTCACATGTGTTCTACAAGCACAGGTAAGGGCGCAAGCGCTCAGCCAGGAAAGCACGGACGCCTGGAAAGCACTGAGGCACGCATTTACACCAAGACGGAGGACGCCTGAGAGGACCTGTCGTCATGTACGTGCGCGGCCACATAGGCGCGCAGCACGCTGGGCGTCATGCCTGCCGGGTGCTCGCCCAACGCATATACGATGTCTGCGCAAGTGATGGCCGGGCCCTTGCCGGGTGGCGGCGGCCCAACCCCACCACCTGGCAACAGCCCGCCTGAGGTGTCCACGGCGCTCCTGACTGCACCGGCCCCTGGGCGCCGCCGTAAGACAGTCAAGCGAGCACCGCCCGGCTCAGGCCCGCCCTGCTCGGCCGCGCTCGACAAGCCGCCGTCGACCGCCTCTGCGAACCCTGATGACGTCGCGCCCGGCTCCCTGGCGCAGTCTCCCTCCGGAGATGAACATTCTCCAGCAGGCTCTGGAGCCGCCGGCGCCTGAGCGGCAGGCTCCTGAGCCGCGGGCTTCAGAGCCGCGGGCTCCGAGGCCGCGGGCTCCTGAGCCGCCGCGGGCTCCTGAGCGGCGGCCTCCTGAGCTGCAGGCTCCGGAGCCGCGGGCGCCTGGCCGGAGGCATCGCGCGAGGCGCTGGCGAGGCCGTGAAATTCGGCCACGCCGTGCGCGAGCAGGCGCTGGAAGCCGTCATCGAGCTGCAGGACCAGCTCCGCGCAGTCCTCCTGCACAGCTCCCCCAAGTGTCACTGCTTGCTGAGCAGTGACTGCGAAGCCAGTATGAGCACTCTCGACCATCCGGCTCAAGGCCCCAGCTCTGTAGCTTTCATGCAGGCAGCATGCAGGCGAAACTCTCATGGTTGAAGATGTTTACATTACCAATGCATGCCACGTGAGGGCCGTGCCTGCTCCAGGAACTGCAGCACGCGCAGCTCGATCTCGTCCACCAGCGACGGCGGCGCGCGCTTCAGGGCGTCCCGCGCCTGGCGCGAGCAGGCAGCGTTGCCCTTGCTGCCTCACGAGACCGGTGCGTACCTCTAACTGACACATGCCGGAGGCAGGTCCAGGGGTGCAGGAGTGCAAGTGCACAGTGGCTTGCAGGGAGGGTGCGCGCCTTGCGAGATATGCCCGCCCAGGCCCGCAGCGCCGCCAGGGCGGCGCTGGGCCGCGACGGCGCCGCCGCCACCCGCACGTGCTCCTCCCAGCGCTGCACAGGCGTGCACGGCTCAGTTCAGACGCGCGCCTCTTCGAAGAGCTGCGTGTACTGCGAGTGCGAACAAGCTGAGCACGGCCGCACCTCCAGCACGCGGCTCTCCCTGTCCATGTCGATAGAGCGGAACGCGTCCCAGAGCGCCTGGTCCTCCATCGTCACGGCCTCGCTGAGCGCGGTCACGTGGCGCGTCTCCCCGAACGGCACCGGCTTGAACAGGCCCTCCATGGCGCGCGCCGTCAGGTGCCCGGCCATGTCTCTGAGCAGTATGTCGTTGAGCCACCGGGTGCGCTTCGCGCGGCCGCGCTTCAGTATCGCCTCGATCTGCCGACCGCAGACGCCAGGGGAATGAGACACACTGAGAAAGTGAAGCTTCACGTGCGCCTCTCCGTCAGCCAACACCAGAGCCACACCTCCTCGCGGCTCTCTTGCGCGCCGGGGCCGGCGACCACGCGCACGGCGTGGCCCCTGCCCGTGCTCCTGTGGCGGCCCTTTTTCGCCTTGCGCGGCGCCCTCGCATCCCGCTCGTCGCACAGGTACGCCGTGAGCCGGCTGCCATCCGGCATGATGTACGGCCTGTGTCCCGTAGCTTTCTCAGGGGCTGCGCGAGTGTCGCGGCCGTCCTCACCCATCCTGCGGATGCTCCGCCTGCAGTGGCCGCTTTGTGCCAGGCGGCAGTGACGTGTTCTCCCTCCAGCAGGTGCACGTAGCGCAAGGCAGCACACACGGTCGTCAGGAGGCTTCCACAGCACAGAGCTTGAAATGAGGCTTGTTCAATACTTGTGGGTCCAACACTTGTCAGCACTCCGCCAAGCACTCCACCCAGCACATGCAGCTTGGTGGTGCACTCCATGCAGGAGTTGGTGTAATCAAGGTGGTGCGAGGCGTTGTCCTGCAGCAGGCGCTTGCCGCGTGTCTGCACAGGCAGTGCAAGTGGGGACGAGCGCCATCAACATGCGCGCAGCGCAGGGCGTGCGGCCCTCTGTCAGAGCCCCCTGACGTGGCGCCTTTGCAGATGTGCCTGGCATGTTGCGTGCGCCCAGCACAAAGAGCCTGCCGGTGGCAGCGCCGGCGCTGCCGCCCCTGCGCTCCAGCCCGTCGCTCGACGCGGGCCGCGCCCGGCGGCTGCGCTCGCCAGGGGGCAGCGCGCCGCGGTTTGGCGCCCTGACGGAGCGCCTGGGTCTGGCGGAGGTCCTGGCCGGGCTGGTGGGTATCCTGCTGCTGGCGAGCTGGGCGTTCATCGTGACGCACCCGGACGTGCTCCGCACGTCCAGCCCGCGCGGCCTGCGGCGCCCGGCGGAGGCGGCCATCCCCGACCTGGACGCCGCGGACGCAGACGCGTTTGGCCTGGAGGCGGACGGGGCGGGCGGCGGCGGGCGGGGGGGCGGCGGCGCGGAGCGGGGCCGGGACGTCGGCGGGCAGGCAGGTGAGCGGGCAGCGCAGCACGGCCCCCGTCGCTTGCTGCGTTTCTGCAGCAGGTTCCGGGTGGCAGGGCGCTGTAAGGCAGCACAGGCTGCACCGCGGCGGCGGCGCCCCCGGTCCCTGGGTGCCTGACGCCAGCTGGCCCTAGGCGGTAGGGCATAGCGCTCCAGCGCTGCGCACCACGCTGTGAGCGACCTGGTGCTGGTCCGGAGCCCTTGCCGCAGCCGCAACAGTCGCGGGTAGCAGCGCGCTGACAGCGCGCGCTTGGGCAGCGAGCCGGCAGCAGGAGCAGCTGTGCCAGGACCATGCAGAGCAGGGTGCCGGGCTGGACCATGTGTCCCAACAAACTTGCCCAGCACATGCCCGCCGCACCGCGGTGGGGCTCTGCACCATGTTCCAGTGCGCCAACCATGTCCCGCGCCTGTTCAGGCAGCGGCGGCCGCGCGGCTGCGCGCAGGCGCGCAGGCGGGCGCGTCGGAGGGCGCGGCGGCGGACGTGAAGCGCGCGGCGCAGTCGCGCTTCGCGGCGTCGGCCGCGGCAGCGGCCGCCGCGGGCGCGGCGCGTGTCAACTCAGAGCAGCAGGTCGGGCGCCCCGCATGCGCGCGCGTCCGCCGACGTGCACCCCAGTCGAACCAGAGTTCTGGGCCACTGTGTCGACAGGGCATGTGTGCAAGCGTGCTGTGGTGTGCGACCTTTGTTGATTATTTGTTGATTATTTAAACGGACCGCGCACTGTGGAAGGAGGGGCGGCCGTTGGGCGAGCGGCCGGCTGGCTGGTCACGGCGCCGTGCGGCGTGCCGACCCTCCATTGCCGCACGGCCCCGCCAGGGCCACAGGAGAACCTATATCAGGGCTTCCTGCGCGCAGGTGGCCGTGCCCAAGGTGGGCGGCCACTGGGCGAGCGGGCAGCCGTACCTGGACGGCGCGGTGCGCCGCGCGGACGCGCGCACGGCCGGCCTGTGGCTGGCGCTGCGCCGCGTGGACGTCGGGCCGCTCAGGGCCGCGGTGCTGGCCGAGGGCGAGGCGCTGTGGGCGCCCGACGTGCAGGTGCCCGGCGGCCCTGCCCACGCCCCACCCTCTCCGCTTGAGCACACATATATCTGCAGATGGGGAGGCCGGACCCATGGGGCATGTTATGGTCGAGCGCAGCAGGGCGTTGCGGGGCGGCTGCTGCCGTGGTACGTGGGTGCATGTCAGTGTGGTGCGCACTACATCCATAATCATAAGCAGTTCCGGAAAGGCATGGCGTGCCGTCAGGCGCAGCAGCAAATCCATCGCGCGGCGTTCGCGCGCGAGCGCAGCAGGCGCTCACGCATCCAGTGCGCTGAGAAGGCTGACGGTGTGCGCCGGCCAGACGCGTAGCGGCAAGGCGCATCATGACGAAAAAGCCGTAGGGCCGCGGCGCGCTGCCGGCGCGCCGGGCGCCGGGCGCGGGCGGGGCGCTGCCGCCCGGCGCGCGAGAGTGACACCCCCCTTGCGAGGCGGCCAGGCGCGCGACAACGCGGTGGTGCGCGGCCGCGGCGCGCTGCTGGCGCGGCAGGCGCCGGGCGTGGGCGAGGCGCTGCTGGCGTTCTGCGACGCGCGCGGCGGCGCCGCGTTCCGCTTCCCCTGGTACGGCCGCTGGGCGCCGCTGGTTGAGGCGCTGCTGGAGCAGGCGCGCGCACGCGATATTGGGTTAATGTATAGGGATAGGGTAAAGCGCTTCCCCTGGTATGCGCGCTGGACGCCGCTGGTGGAGGCGCTGCTGGAGCAGGCGCGCGCACGACGCGGCGCAGCAGTGCAGGGCCTCTGTTAGTCACACAAGGTTAGATAGGGTAGGGTGCCATCTGTCCTATATATGGCTCGTGCCGTCGAGCTGGGGGATGCCATCCACATGGAAAAGAGCTAGGGCTTGACGAGCAGTCCTTGCTTGTCTTCTGCAAGTGCACGACCAAGCTAGGGGAACACGAAAAGAACTCAAAAGTAATCAAAAGAGAGGAGGAGTCTTGGAAGGCGACCCAGGCATGCGTGTGGGCGCTGCTGGGTGCTGTGCGACACAGCTGCCAGATTCTCACCGGTGAGTGCACTCATGGTCGTCTGCACCGGGGTGCGAGGCTATGGTGAGGACGTGGGAGAAGATGATGAGTGTGCGCGGGCGGTGGCCTGTCCACGCAGTACGCGTGATGGCAAAAACACGCTCTTGGTCAAGGAGGACGCCTGTGAGCGGCGGCTGTTGCGGCGCAGCTGCTGGGGCGGGAGGACCTGCCCAAGCTGCTGCGGCTCGCGCTGGTGCGCATGCCGCCCGGGGCGCGCGTGCACCTGCGCGCCGACCGGAGCGGCTTCTCTCTGTACAGGTGCGGCCGCGACCACGCACCGCCGCTCTGCCTTTACCTCATATCCAGGTTTAGATTCAGGTATGCTTGGTTGGAGCAAGGACGAGGCGCGAAGGTGACTGAGGTCATGAAGGTTGTGGGTTGTAGCTGATACATACAGCTGTATCATACATGCTCATGCCTGCGGCAGTGCGCGACGGTTGTGCTCTGCCGTCCCCGCGTCGTCGCCCGCATCATTGCCAGAGCAGCAGCTCCATGCGAGTGGCGCGCGCGGCCGGGCCCGCGCAGCCACCTGATGCCGTGCAAGGGCGGAGAAACATGAGAGCTTAAAGTCCGGCCCGTCCCAAGCATTCCGGCGCGCCCGCGCTGATGCCGCTGCCGCGCGCGCCGGTCGTGCAGCCACCGGGTCATCGTCCCGCTCGTGCACAACGGCAGCGGCGCCGGCTGGATGGCGTGCGCGGGCGCGCCGGAGCTGCCGCCGGACGCGGCGCTCGCGGCGGCCGCCGCGGCCGGCTGCGCCGCGCCGGACGCCGCCGAGGGCGCCGCGTTTGAGCTCAACAACGTGCTGCCCTACCTGGTGCGCGCTGCCGACCAGGGGGCAGGCGTTTGTTCTCAGCGGCGTGCGCCTGTACTGGGACAGACGACCCTGCGCCGCGCGCAGGCAGCCAACGAGGGCAACGGCATGCGCATCGACCTGGTCATGGACGTGGCCGAGGCGCCGCCCGCGCGGCGCAGCACGCTGCGGCCGGGCGCCGTGTGCGCCTACCGCGAGCAGACGCTGGTGTGCTGAGCGTGGGGGCTGTAGGGTACGAGCACTCTCATTAGGCAACCAGGATGTCGCTGGTCGTGAAGGGCAGGTCCTGGTCTGAGCTCTGTGTCAGCGCGCTCGGTCTGTCGAGCATGGAGGGCAGGTCGACAGCAGAGGGCGCATACGGCGCTACGGCCGCACGGCCGCTGCGTGCGTCCTCTGCGTTTCGCGCTGGCACAATCAGCCACCATCAGTGGCCGAGTCCGTGGCCCGCCGACCCCAGCATGGGGTGTTCTGACCCGGGCAGGGTTGCCGGCATACCACTGGCGCAATTTACAGTGCGGAGTCCACACCTTCTGCTTTGGTCAGTGGCTGCTGTGCCGTGAGACACCCCGGGCCAATAGATGGTTCCTGAGCGCAACGACCTGCATGGCATGACTGTACAGCAGACTGCACAGCACAATGAGTCTTTACAAGCGCCAGAGCGCGTGCCTGCGCTGAGCACGCCAGAGCTAGGCGGGCGCGCTTACGGCGCTGCGCTGGCCCGGAGCCATGCGCGCGCGCGCATCAGAGACAGCATCAGAACCAGCTTCAGACGGCGGACTTGCCTACAAGACACTGCTGGACCTGCTCTGACCCGCACATTGTTAATACAGGGTACACAGCGTTTCCTTCCGAACAGCGCGCGTCGGATGCGCATGCACGTCCTACAGAACAGGCCGGAGCGTCAAGACGCAGCCTCCGCAGGCCACATGACCGTAGCCAGTCCCCCTGCTACAGCCCCGCAGCGCTCCCCGTGCGCCCGACATCCCGTTCGCGGGTCACCAACAGGCGCGCGCGCTGCCGCAAGCACCCACAAGCGCCAGCCACTCTTCACCGCCGGCCCAGGTGCGGCCACTCAGCCGCGCGCCCGCACACACATTTGCCCAATCAGGCGCGGCGACCACCATGTGCCGCCGGCCTCACGTAGGGCTTTGTGGGCTGCGCGGCGGCTGTGCCGCATGAACGCCTGGCCGGCCGGCCCCAACCCCCGCACCCTATGGCAGCGCCGCTCCCCGAGCCCGCCACGCCATTGAACTCATGGCACGCGTGCGAGCACGCGCGTGCGCGCGTGCCTGTGATTGAGCGCGGCATCCGGCCACACCCCGCGGGCCGGCAGGGACGCGGGGGCGCTGCTCGCAGGCCTGCGCCGCGGCCGCGCCGTCAGGCGCAGCAGCCGCTCTTGCTCGCGGGCCGGGGCGGCGGCGAGCCCAGCCGCACGCCGCCGCTGGCGCCCGCGCCGGGCGGCGCCGGCTGCGCGGCGTCCTGCTGCGACTCCCGCAGCCGCACCATCACCTCCTTAGCGATCGACTGAAACACCTGCGCGCGCGGCGAGCCTGGCGGGTCAGCCACACGGGCGCTGCGCTGCGCTGCGGGCTGCGGCACTGCAGGCCTGCGCGGTGCGCATGCGCTGAGCGCTCCCTGGGCGCACTTGCCGACGCTGCCGCCCGCCGCAGTGGCCGCCCCGGTGTGGTCACGCAGATGAGCGCAGGGTCGCTGTGAGCAACTGGCGCCGAGGCGTGGCCGTGCGAGCGGCGCGCCGGCACCCCGGGTGGTGCGGGCGGCGCGCCTCGTCGACGTTCACGTTGCTTTTGGCGCTGGTCTCGAAAAACTGGATGCCGAACTCGTCCGCGAGCGCCTGGCCCTTGCTGTAGGGCACTGCGCGCTTGCCCTCGTCCATGTCGCACTTGTTGCCCACCAGCACCTGCCGCGCCGCGCCGCGCCGCCTTAGCGCAGTGGCCGGCAGGCGAGGTGTGCCAGGCCGTGTGCGAGCGCTGCACCAGCAGGGCGCCGCAAGCGTCCACCCGAGCTGTCACCGCAAGCAGGGCGGGGAAGCCACCCCGTCCGGAGCCTCGCAGGCAGTTGCCGCCCTCTGGCGAGCGGCCCGCGCGGCTCACAGTCGCCGCGCCGGGGCGCGCCTTGTTCACGCTGTCGGAGGCGTGCTGCTCAATGTTACGCATCCAGTTCCGGATGTTGGTGAACGAGGCGTCATCGGTGACGTCATACACCAGCAGGATGCCCATCGCGCCGCGGTAGTATGCTGCGCGCGCCTCCCAGTCAGCGACACAGCGCACGGCAGCGTGGGCTGCGGCAGCGCGGCGGGGGGCGCACCGCTGGTGATGGTGCGGAAACGCTCCTGCCCGGCCGTGTCCCAAATCTGCAGCTTCACCCACTTGTTCTCCAGCAGGATCTTCTTTATTTTGAAGTCGATGCTGCGCGCCGGCCGCGCACAGCATCACGCCCAGCCACAGGGGCTGCAAGGGACGTCGCACCGCTCGACGAGCGCCGCCCCGCCGCGCGCACCCGATAGTGGTGATGAAGCTGGATGTGAACGAGTCCTCGCTGAAGCGCAGCAGCAGGCAGCTCTTCCCCACGCCTGCGCGCCCCGACAAGGCAGGCCTCCGTCCCTGGACCACCGCGGCCGCTCCACCATGGCGCCGCGCCGTCGTCGCCCGCCAAACAGCGCACAGACACCTGCAGCACCCGGGCGCACCGCTGTCGCCAATGAGCAGCAGCTTGATGAGGTAGTCATAGTCCTGCCTGCGCGCGGCCATCTTCCCGGCAGGCCCCCTCGCGCAGCAGCTCACTGCATCACGCTGAGGCGGAAGGCGTGCCCGCGCTGCCTGCCCACGCTGCGCAGCGGTCCCGGTCAACCGCCCTGCACTCGGGCTGCTTTGGAAAACACCAGCTTTGACAGGTTTGTCCAGGGTCTCGGGCTCTGAGGCGCTCCTGAGGAGCAGCCCCCCAGAGAGCAGTGCTGGAGCAGCACACTGCAGGGGAGCCCTTGGTGGGAGCAGGGCGGAGCGAGCAGGGTGGCGTAGGCACGCCAGGCACGCTGTGCCATGCGGCGCCTCCTCGATGTGGAGGTCCCAGGTGCTCGAGACTCGCGCATGTTGACAGCCGCACGCTCACAGCCGCAAACTTCAAGGTCAATATCCACCCGCAAAGCCGCTGACAGTCCTGTACGGGCTAGGCGCGGCGCGGTATGCGGCAGGGCTCCTCGTGATGGTGTTTGGCGTGGTGCGCTGCCCTTCTAAAAGCTCTATGCAAGCACCGGCCCTGCTGATACGGCGCGGGTGACACTGACTGCCCTGTGCAGATCCTGCCGCTCGCGTTCGCCTTCCTGCGCAAGAGCCGTCCGTCGCTCAAGCGGACTGGTTAGCGCTGTGGCGTGCGGCACCGCGGGCTGCGGGCAGGGGAGCCGCAGTGCAGAGACCAGCTGCCTGGCCGGTGCGCCTGCTCAGGAGTGTGACACCACCTCACCGCTCTATGCTGGCGGTGAGGCCGCTCGACTCCAGGCTCGCGCTTGAAACGGAAGGCGGCTGTCGCATGGGAGCTGCTCCCGCAGACACTAGTCGCACGGGCGTCCCTGCCAGGCCATCAATGTACAGTGACTGTTGGTGGCGTGGCAGCGCAGGCTGTAGAGCCAGCCTGCCGAGGCGCCGCGTGACGGCCGGCGTCCCCGCAGTTGCCCTGGCGGCTACGCTGGAGCGCAGCAGCCTCCGAGAGTTTTGTGCGCTCTCCCGCCCTTGGAGCCGATGAGACAGACTTTGCGCCAGACGGTGCTGGCGCGAGGGGTACCTCTGCTTGTGGTGCGAGGCGCAGCTGAGACTGTCGCATACAACTGCAGCGCGAACGCTACGCATAGTGCTCACAGCGGCGGTGTTGCAGCCTGCATGCTGCACACCGCTCAGCCGTGTATGTGCTGCCAGTGCTGCATGGTTGAGCCTGCTTTCAACAATGTTTTGGTTCCAACCCACTTGCCCCATGTGCCACGTATTGTTTGATGCGTTCGTTTGCTTCATGTGAGGCGTAAAGGGAGCACCAGTGTGTCTGTTAGGAGAACGGTATGAGCAGCACTGGCATGCATGGTTGCATGCATGCAAGGCTGCATGCAAGTGCAGCAGTGCCTGTGAAAGCAGGAGGCGGGCGTGGTGGATGGCCCACAGTATCAGGCTGGAGCTCTCCCAACGCAGCAAAACCGCATGGCATTTGTGTAGAAGACGAGTGTCAGCTGGCACACTATCACAGGCAGAGGCTGGTGGCACACAGGCACATCATACTATGTGCCTTATATACACGGCACGGGGTTCAGGCTGCCCGCCCGCTGGTGCGCTCCTGTCTTGGCTGGCGAGCAGGAAGTCCCCCTCCCCCCAGCTTTCGACGCATACACAACAGCGACGCTGTTCGCAAACCCGTGCACACCCAGCTCGTGATCAGCCCTAGCCTGCAGCCCGCCCTGGGCGGTACAACTGTTGGCGGAGTGCTTCTTCCCCAAGGCCTCTGGCCGGACGCCGAGCTCCCGCAGCACCGCACGGAGCGCCTCGCGCGCCCTCTCCTTCCTCGCCTCCACCTCTCTGACCACGCGCTCATACTCGGCCTTGGCAGCGCGCTCCCTCTCCCTGGACGCAAGCACGCTCTTCAAATACTCGCGCTTCAAACGGTGCCACTCGCCTTGCTGCTCGCGGGGCAGGGCGTCCACGCAGGCCTCGAGCAGCCACCGGTCGTCGCAGCACGCGGCGGCGCACTGCGCCCTTTGCGCCGCCATTGCTGACTCTTGACCTGCTGCTCAGCAGGCCAACCTCGGCTTTTAGGTTATGTAAACAGCCGCGCTAAGCGGGCGAATAACAAGGGCCGTGGATTTTGAAAATCAAATCAAAGAAGCAGTTGGGCTTCTATAACGACGGAGTTGGCCGTCGTTTAACAGCAATGGAAGGCGCCTGAAGGTGTATCGCAGGCAATCTGCGAGCACACTCCCGCTGCCGATCTGGGGCCTGCAACCACGAGCTACTAAAGCCTCCACTCCTTGAAGGAGCCTCGCCCTCACGGGCAACCAGCGGGACGCCAGGGACGCTCGGCAGCGCCCTGCGGCACCAGAAGCCGTCACGAGCTAACTGAAGGACGTCTGCGATGCACCGCCTGTGGGTGCGAACCCGGGTCCTCGGCTTGTCCCGCCTCTTCGACCTGCCCGGCACGTACAGCAGCGCGCGCCTCGTCCCGGGCTGACCCACGGCCTGTGCCACCCCGCAGGAGGACAGGGGGGCGCCCTGCGGCCGGCTGGCGGTCGCCCTGTGCTGGGCGTTGGCTGCCTGCGGGATGCGCGTGGCGGCCGAGGACCCCGGCTTCTGGGCCTGCGCGGACCTGACGCTGGTGTCCAGCGAGTGGAGCTCGTCCCTGGGCCGCAACGTGACCGTGCACGGCGAGCTGTGGGCGGGCGACGAGGGGCGCGCCGCCACCGGCACCTACCAACCGCGGCCGACGTATGGCGCGCGGCGCGCGCTGCGCCAAGCGCCGGGCGTCCCCTTCGTGACGCTGCAGCAGTGGGCGCCCGACCGGGGCGCGCTGGCCACGCTCGGCTTCAGCGCGGTGGTGGCCGGCCGGGAGGACGAGCTGGAGCTGCTCGACAGCACGGTGGCGGTGCCGGTGGACGTCTGGAGGGCGTGCTCGGACGGCGAGCAGCCCTACACGGATCTCGAGTGGGACGAGGCCTTTGACGGCGTGCGCCGGCAGGTCGTGTGCGGCGCGGAGGGCTGGAAAGTGCGCTTGGGGTTCCGCTTTGCGCGCGGGCCGCAGGACGCTCAGGACGCATGCTCCATCCCTCCCGCTCTGCCCGCTGCGGCCGCATAGCCAATGCATGTAGCAAAGCCTTGTGGAGAGCGCTATTTTCGCTGGCCTCTGGGCGCTGTGCCGCCGCGGAGGTCATGCAGGCCCTTGGGAGCCTGTCTGCTGCCGGGCCTGCACACGTTGGATTTCTCTGCTCATCGGCATTCACTCACTGGTAGCTATATGGGTGTCACTTGGGGGTGTCGGGCCTGATTAACGGCTTTGTGCTACTCGGTGGTGCTGTTGATTTTCCTGCTCAGTTGTGAAGTGTCAGAAGTTGCGACGCTTGGTGCTCTGGTCTGGGCTGACGTCTCAGTGCCTCACATCTGGGGTAAGATGCGTCCTCGCTGCTGCTTCGCCTGCGCGGGCTGCATGTTTTCTTGGGTGAGCCAGCCACAGCCTGCTGCCAGGCCGGTGGACAGGGCGCGGGTTCCGCCCAGCCCATGTGGTGCTTAGCTGCTCTGTTCAGTCCCGCGCCTGGGCGCGCTAGGATGCCGCTGTGCTGCGCTGCGCACGCGCGGCCGCTGCGAGTCTCGGTGATGCTTTTGCAACTGTGCTACAAGCTCTGTGGCTCGTCCTGCTGCATGGTACTTTCGGCACGTCACAGCCTGACCAGGCCCGCCTTTGGGCTTGGCAGGCACGTGGCTGAGCTGAGCCAGGCTGTGGTCTGCGCAGCGGCCCAGCAGCAGTTTGTATCTAGCCGTGAGAGCGCTGGCCTCATGGGGTAATTGTTTGTGGCATCACTGCGCTGCACCGCTGCGGTGCAGACGCTGTGGCATCCATAGGGGCACCGCAAGTTGTCAGTGAAGTATATTCAGGTGTCTTCTATTCAGGTTATTTGCTGAACGCATTCCATTGACTGGACGCATGCTCATAAACGGGTGTAACCCATTCTTCTGAGGTCATGCGACGCAACTCGTACCAGCTACACTGCAATACAAATGTATGCGCCCGCGGCATTCTGCTAAATGCAAGCTCGACTGCGTCTGGGTGCCCGCGAGTCTGCCAGTGTGGGCAAGAAAGAGTGGCCACCTACAGCCACGACCCATGTTTCAGCAGCATTGCAAAGTCAGTTGAGCTGATTGAGCGATCATGCACTGGTCAAAGCGACACGGCCTTGCCATAGATGTCCAGGTAGACTGCAGGTCTGCAGGTGATCCGCCTCCACCTGAAAAGCACCATGAGGGTTGGGGAAAAAAACTTTTGAAAAGCTAACTGCACTCAGGTCTCATCTGTGTAGCTGCTGCGCTTGGCTGCGTGCCCAGAACCGAGAGCATCGCCCCCGTGCTGCTTGCCAATATGCAAATTTTTGCGCGCTGCGGCGGCGTCCATGGCACTCTGGCGCTGGATGTGGACATGTGGCAGACTGTGTGGTCTACGAAGCGGGACGTGCTGCGCCGGCTGGCCGTGCCGGACACGTGCAGCGACGCGGTGCGGGCCCTTGCGCAGACTGGCGGAACGCTCAACACCAACTCGTCAGCACAGAGCCTTGTTAGCGGTTCTGTCAGTAGCTGGTGGTGCCCAGTGTCCTCCAAATCGGACCGTCCGGCCACCACCACAGTGCACCCAGCGTGCGAGTGATTCGCGGAGGATGTAGGCTGCTGCCGCAGACACTCAGGCCAGGCGTGCGCTACTGCAGTGGCCGGCGCACCGCATGGCTCACTCGCGCACAGGGCCACCTGGCTGATGTGCACAGGACACTGCGGAGCCGGTGAACTTCTATCGCGCCAGCCAGTAACACTGCTTGCGGGGCTGCGCGGCAGTGGCTGGCGCACGCGGGGCGCGCCTGCCCTGAGCAGGCGAGCCTGGCGGCGGCCGGGCTGCGCGCGGGCGGCACGCTGGACCTGCACCTGCGCCTGCGCGGCGGCAAAAGCGAGAGCTCCGCTGCTGCCGGCCGCGGCGCTGCCGGCACGGCGGCTCTAGTTGGGCCCGAAACCAGCCCTGAGCTCGCGATGATGGGGTTGCTGGTGAACGACGTCGTTGCACACGACAGGGGCGAGGAGGTCCTCGCGAAGGCGCGGCGCCCTGACCTGGCGCTCCCCCGGCCCGCCCGCGGCGGGCGCGCGGCTGACGCGCGCCGCTGCCGCAGGTCGGTGACCACGGGTATGCCTTCGGCGACTTCGCCACGGCGTACACAGCAGCCAACCCGGCCTCTACGCGCCAGCTTAACGGCCGCGCGGTCGCGCGGCTGGACGGCCCGACCCTCTACCGGGCCGCACGCGAGATCGCGTGTGAGAGGCGCCGCTCGGTGCGCGCTCCGGCCCCCGGCCAGGCCGCTGCAGCGAGCGGCGGCTCCCGCGCTGACCCGCAGCGGTGGCGCAGCTGAACACCATCTTCAGCGACCCTCCGCACGCGTCTCCGCCGCAGATAAAGGTGGTGCTGCTCGCCACCACCCAGGAGGTTGGCCGGGAGGAGCTGGTGCGCCTTCTGTGCTGGATTTGCGCCCGCCGACGAGGCGGGCAGGGTCTTCACAGGCCCCGACGCGCGCAGATGGGGTACGTACTGGAGGCGCTCCGCCCGCAGTCGTAGGCGTGCCCGACCTGCTGGCAGCCAGGCCGGCGCAGGGTGTGCCCGTGCACGGGCGGCGGAGGCCAAGCACTGGCCACACGGGCAGCAGTCTGCATGCGGGGGCTTGCAGTGGCGCGCGCTAGGCGAAGAGCCTGCAGCGCGCGAGGCCCTGTATCCAGGCGGGCATGGTATGCATGCTGCCAGGCGCCGCTGTGAGCGGCAAGGTGGGGCAGCGGGAACGCTTGTCGCCATGTACTGGCGGCTGCCCTTGGGGCTTCACACCTGCACGTCACTCCGATGCAAGTCATATGACTGGGTTCCCTTGCGCACATCAACCAAATGGTTTCAAGAGGTTGGGGTGCACGCGGCCGACCCCCGCGGCGCCCTATGGAGGTAGGCTTGAACAGCGGCTTGTGCATCTACTGGTCGTGTTGTTCTTCCTGCACAGTCGTGAAGTCTGAAAACTTGCAATGCTCGGTGCTATGGTGTGGGCTGACGTCTCTGTGCAGCGTAGCGCGGGCTATATCAATCCTCCCTGCTGCACCATCTGCGCAGAGCTGCACGAATTCCTGGGTCCCAGCCACAGCCTGCTGCCAGGCCGGTGGGCAGGGCGCGCATTCCGCCCAGCCCATGTGGTGATCAGCTGCTCTGTTCGGTTCCGCGCCTGGGAGCGCTAGAATGCCGCTGTCCTGTGCTGCACAGGTGCCGCCATGGCGAGGCTTCGGATGATGCTTTTGCAATGCACGCGCATTTCATGCTCGTCTCACTGCTTTTGTACTTGCAGCACGTCACAGCCTGACCATGCCCACCTTCGGGCTTGGCAGGCAGGAGGCTGAACTGAGCCAGGCTGCGGTCTGTGCAATGCCCCCAGCAGTACATGTCCAGCCATGGGATTGCTGGGTCCATGGAACACTTTGTATGGTGTCATTGCGGTGCACTACTGCGGTGAAGACGCTGTGAAGCTGTTAATGTTTATTCAGGTGTGTTTCGAAAGTGCTGAGCGCATCCCACTGACTAGGCGCATGCTGCGGTCGTGCGCCGCAACTGTATCATTTAGGAAAGAAAGGGCTCTAAGTGCGCGTGCCCTTTGGCGCAAGGCGTGTAGGATTTAATTTCGGTTTCAGCCAGCTAGTGCTGCGTAGGCAACGGGGTAGTCAGACTGCTTTGGCAACGAGGCAGACAGCTAGATACCTGGACAGTACCCACAAACGGCGTTTGTCAAACGCATGCGCCTGGCGCACTGTGCTGCTTGCAAGCTCAATGGTGTTTGGGTGCCCGCTGATCTGCTAATGTAATCAAGAAGAGGGCCACTCACAGTCACAACCCATGTTTCAGCAGCTTTGCCACATGGGTATTCATGCACTTACCTTGGCCTTGCAAATGACTTTCCTCCGTAGTGCTTGAGGGCTAGGTTAGGTCATCCAGGCTCCAACAGCGCCCGCAAGCTCACCTGCACTCGATCTGGACTAGGAGGTCTCCAGCTGCTGCGCCTGGCTGCTTGCGCTGATCGACAGCACTACCCCCGCGCTGCTTGCCAGTATGCAAATTTTCGCGCGCTGCGGCGGCGTCCACGGCACTCTGGTGCTGGATGTGGACCCGTGGCAGTCTGTGTGGTCTGCGAAGCGAGACGTGCTGCGCCGGCTTGGCGCGTCGGACACATGCAGCGACGCGGTACGTGCCTCACGCAGACTCGCGGACTTGCTCAACACCAAGCCTTGCAAGCGAGACTGTCAGTGGCTGGTGGTGCATGGTGTCCGCCCAGCCGGACCGTCCGGAACCACTGAGGCACACCCAGCGTGCGAGTGACTCGCGGAGGGCAGGCTGCTGCCGGCAGGCGCGCAGGCCAGGGGTGCGTCTCTGCAGTGGCCGACGAACCGCAGGGCTCGCAGGCGCACTGGGTGCCCGACTGCTGTGCACAGGACACTGCGACGCCGGTAAAAGCCTCCTGCGCCAGCCAGTGACACTGCTTGCGGGGCTGCACGGCAGTGGCTGGCGCACGCGGGGCGCGCCTGCCCCGAGGAGGCAAGCCTGGCGGCGGCCGGGCTGCGCGAGGGCGGCATGCTGGACCTGCACCTGCGCCTGCGCGGCGGCGGCGGCGACGGCGGCTCCACCGGCGCAGAGTCGCGCTCCAGCTTCCTGGAGATGTACGCGCGCAAGAAGACGGTCAAGGTGCGCGCGCGCCCAGGCCGTCCTGTGCGCCTCTGCGCTGGTGCAAACCTGGCTTGCGTGGGCACCGCGGGGCGTCTGTGAGGCCAGCGGTGTACTGGCTCACGAGCGTGAACACTGCCTCTCACCTGGCGCACAACAACAGAAGCAGCTGCTTGCAGACTGTATCACCTCGCAGCTGGCGAGGTGCACCATTCTTCACACGCACTGTCGTCCCAGGTTGTGTGCTGCACGGTGTCTGAGCACGTAAGTTTGAGGTGCGCCTCTGGTTACCTCGCATACCAGGCAGGCCGCCTGCAGCGACGCGGCTCCGCGGCCGTGCGCACAGGCCTCACCGCATGTCAGTGCTTGTGTCTGACGTATATGTTGGTCCATGAGATCCCAGGCAGGCCGCCTGCAGCGACGCGGCTCCGTGGGCGCGCGCACAGACAAACCCGCTGGAGAACAAGCTGGCGCGCTGGACGACCTGCCAGCTGTCCGGCGAGCGGCTGGCGCCGCCGGTGGTTGCCGACGAGCTCGGCTCGCTGTTCAACAAGGACGCGGTGGTCACCGCGCTGGTGACCCGCTCGCTGCCGCCGGCGCTCGGCCACATCAGCGCCCTGCGCCACTTGATCGACCTGACGTTGGCGCGCAACCCGACCTACGCCGGCCCGGCGTCCGCCAGCGCGGCGGACTTCCAGCCGGGCAACGGTGCCGAGTGGTGCTGCCCGGTGACCGGCCTGGAGCTGAACGGGCGGTACCGCTTCGTCGTGCTGCGGCGCGGCGGCCACGTGGTGAGCGAGAAGGCGCTCAAGGAGGTGCTGCCCGCGGCTCCGCCCGGCGCCAGCCGCGCGCCCACATTGGTGCATGTGGCTGTGGGAGCTTCTGCTTGTGCGCAGTGCTTTTGGTTTCTAGAGATGCCCTGCCTGGCATCTGGTGGTGCTCTGCCTTGCTGGGAGGCTGCTTTCGTGCAGCTCCCTGCTGACTGTAAACGTAAGCGGCCGAACGTTGCTGTGTCGGCGGATTAATTGCTATGTACTTCTTACTACTGACCGACTCCTTACTTGTCTGACATGGCGTCGCTGCGTTGCCGCGGCAGGTGCCGGCGGCCGTGGAGGAGCATGTCGGCGGGCCGTGGGCGCCCGAGGACGTGCTGCCGCTGAACGGCGCGCGCGAGGAGGTGTTTGCGCTGCGCGAGGCGCTGCAGGCCAGCCGCGCGGCGGTGGCGGCCAGGAAGGCGGAGAAGAAGAAGAGGTGCGGCAAGCGCCTGCCCGCGGACGTCGCCGCGGCGGTCGCCGGCGCCGCCGCGCCGGCCGACGGCGCCGCGGCAGGGCTAGCGGGGAGCGGCGCTGCTGCGGGCGCCCGGGAAGCGGACGGAGCGGCGGCGGCGGGCGGACGGGCGGGCGGGGGCGGCGGCGTGAAGCGGGCGGCGGAGGGCGCGGCGGCGGCCGCGGAGGAGCGCGCGCGCGCGCACCGCTACAAGGCCGGCGAGGCCGTGCCGGCGCACTCGACCAAGGGCGTCTGGGCGTCCATCTTCACCAGCGCGCAGGCGGAGGTCAGGGAGACGTACGGCTGCCGCGCGCTGAGCGCGCGCGGGCTGTAGGCCGCGCCGGGACATTCGTCCCCGATTGTCTGGAAGCAAACGTGGGGAAGTCTGGCTGCAGCTGCGTGCCACTTGCGCCCAACTTTTGGATGAAGAGTGTTTGCTCATTCAAAGAAATGAGTGTCTGAATGAGTGGCGGAATGAAGGCATAAGCGCATGTATACGAGTGTAACAAGCCTGTGTCAGCCAGCCAGCTGGGCTCTGCTCAGGCGGGCAACTCGGAGTTGCACGACAACTCACATGCATGAGGGCATTCAGGCAGCTGTGCTTACGAGTGTAGGCAACCTAGGCAAAGCAACTGCCTGCTTGTTACTGCCTCATGATTCGACGCTGACAGAGACCACAACTGGGTTACCCAGAAAGCAATATATAAGCAGGGCATGAAGGCAGTCACTGCCAGTCAGGCAGTGTCAGGTAAGCCACTAACAGCTCGAGGCATGCCAGGATGGAGCAAGCAATCCGAATTATGTCCCGCTGCCGCGTGAAGCTGAGCATGAATGTTGCAGAGCTCCATGTAGCTGGCTGGAACCTCTGAAAACCCCTGGGTGAACTCAAATTTGAACGGACCTGCATCTTTGCAAAGTGGATCTGCCATAGCAGCCGCTTTCCAGCACGGTGAGTGCAGCAGACCCCAGAGTACGGCTTAAAGCTTCCTGCAGAGCCGCTTGCTCGCCAGGATGGCTGCCGGCGCGCGTGTGACCGCCGCGCTGCTGCTGGCGCTCACCCTGAGCCAGCTGCACGCTGCCGCCGCCCTGAACATCCTCTTTATCGGCAACAGCATCACCTACTACAACTCGGGCCTGGATGTGGTGCGCACGCACGTGCAGGCCGCGCGCGGCTGGCATGCGAGCATATGCGGGGTCGCCGCCGCCGTGGCCCAAGCTAGCGCGACGAGCACTGGCGAGCATCAAATTAGCTGTGGCAGTGCTACGAGCGCGGGCTGTGCCTAAAGAATACATGCGTTGCCACCCACCATGCCTCGAGTGTAGGCCCTTGATCAGATGGAGCGCTCGCGCCCCGAGCCGCTGCATGCGCAGCCTTAAAAAGCTTGTGCCCGGCAGTTCTGGACTCGGCACTGTGCAGCTGTGAGTGCGCGGGGTGAAAGCGGCCTGGTTCCAGTAGTGCTGACGAGGGCGCCTGTGGCGCACGTAGCCCCTGGCCTGCTTGCGGCGGCGCTCGGCCGCGCCTGATGCCTGTGACACGAGTAGCGCACAGTTGTGCAGGTGATGCAGCTCAGCCTGCGCTGCCATCGTGCTGTCGCTGCCACTTGCACAGGCAGGGGTCTCAGTCACTGCCCGCTGGAGCGGGTGACCAGGCAGCGGTGTGAAGCAAACTCCCTGCTGCGCTCGCACGGGACCTCTGTCAAGCGTCACGCATTGCGACAGCAGCGTGTGGTTGTGCAGAGCCCCAGACCTGTGATGGAGCAGGCGACTGGGGCTGGGGCTGGGCGGCGCTGGCCTCCAGTCGGCGGCCAGGCCGGGGTCCTCCAGAGCAACACGCGCACTCCCACACTGCGGACACGCTGCCGGCTTGCTGCTGGCGCCGCGCGCGCCGACCAGCGCGCCGCGCTGCGCGACTCAGCCTGCCGCATGCTTGAGCCCGCCGCGCGGCGCGCCAGGTGACCAAGGGCCTGCTGGTGTCGGAGCCGGGCATGAACGCGATCTACGCGATCCGCTGCGCGGTGCCCAACTACTCTTGGGCGCAGCACCTGGCGGACGCCAAGACGACCGGCACATGCCAGAACATGCACCTGGCGGCCGGCACGGAGGCATGGGACTTTGTGGTCCTGCAGGCGCGCGTCGGCGCCCCGGGCTGCCCGCCCCGGCTCTGCAGCGGCGGGCCCCGCCCGCACCAGCCGCGCTGACGAGGCACCGCCGGTGCTTTGTGTGAGGGGCCTCGATGCTCGCTCAATACACACAGCCTACAACATGTGATACCAAAAGATGAGACTGCATGGTCCCGCGCGCCTGGGGCTTTGCCCCAGACGTGTCTGACGCCGCTTGCTGCGTGCCATGTCTCGGGGCGGCAGGCTTGCACACCAGCCGGTGCCAGCTGCTGTTGTACAAATGTTTGATACATGCACATGTGAAAAGCAGACCTCTACAAATGATGAACAGAAGTCCACCCACATTACGAGGCAGGCCGTGCCGGCTTCGAAGCTGAGGTCAAAGACCTAGCTCCCATGGGGCGCGCGTGACGCGCGCTGCACGGCCGCGCGCGCGCAGGAGGAGACCGAGGTGCCCGGCCTGGGCGGCGCCAGCTATGCCGCCAGCCTGGCTGCCCTCAACGGCCTCGCATCCATGGCACAGGTGCGAGCGGCTAGGGCCCGTGACCTGCACTCCCCGCGCCCGGGGCTTGCGCGCAGAGGACGCCGCCTGCGGACCCTGTCCGGGAGCATGCGCTCCTGCTGACAAAGCCCTGCACCTCACATGCTACAATCACCCGCTTATTTTGAGAGCGCAGCCGGCCTCTGCAAAGCGCAGCAGCCTGGTGGCGCTGCAGCGCATGGCCACGCGCCAGCATGCAGTGCTGCCCCCAGGCCTCTTTGGCTGTCCTGCTGGTGTAGAGGGCCCGAGGAGGCCAGCTTTGGGCAGTCTGGGAGCGCTCGCTGTGCCGTGGCGCATGCGCCGGTGCGCTGTTCCTGTGTTACGCGCGCTGCACGACGCTCCGCGCTGGTGTACGCAGCAGGCTGACGCATGCGAGTGATGCAAGAGCGGGCTGCGTCTTGGGTGGCGCTGTTAGGGATCTTATAAACAGCCCGGGGCCGCTATGTGACATGTCTCCGGCTCGCGCGCAGGCGAAGGGCGCGCGCGTGGTGATCCTGCAGACGTGGGGCTGGCTCACCGGCAAGAACCCCTACTTTGCCAACTACCTGACCATGCAGGCGCGCCCGCCGGCGCCCGCGCACCTCGGTCCCCCCTTCCTTGAGGCATTCTCCCCGACACCTTGCCGTGTCGCCTTCAGCCAGCCAGCAAAGCATGCACCACAGCCTCAGGCAGCGCAGGTGTCAGTGTGATTCTCTTGCGCATGCGAGCTGGCAGACGCTGCTCGGTAGTCGGCCGAGCGGCCGCGCAGCCAGAAAATACCCTGACCCCAGCCTGCGGTTCACCTAACCTAATCAACGCCATGTACCTAATCCGCGGTCAACCTAACCCGCGGCGCCGCGCGCAGAACGCGGTGGACGCCGGCATCGCCGGCTACGCGAAGAACCTGTCGGGCGCGGGCATCCCCGTGTCCATCGCGCCGGCCGGCGACGCGTTCAAGTCCATATACAACCTGGCGGCGCAGGAGGGCAGCGCGCTGTCCGCCACGACCGCCCTGTCCGCCGCCATGCCGCTCGGTGCGCGCCCGCGTCAGCGGTGCTGCCGGCAGCCCTGCTACGGCCAGGCCATTTAAGCTTGCTAACTCACTGGACAGATCTTCTCACTTGCGTGGAAAATGAACAATGGCAGTAAGGTTCAGGGTGTTCATGGTGTCCACCTCGTCTGAACGCTTATTCAGAGACGCGCCGTGCGCCAGGCCTGTTCGGCGCATCGTTCGCGACGGCGGGCGAGACGCTGCAGCCGCCCGCCAAGCTGCACGGGGACGGCGCGACCGCCGCATGGCCGGGCAGCGCGGAGTCGCGCCCCAAGACCCAGCTGCCCGCCTCTGGGCTGCAGGCGCGCCGCGCGCACCGCTCTGACCCCTCCCTCTGCACTCTCCGCCGGGGCACAGAACCCGGGCACAGCGTTATGCGTACGCGTTCACGGGCCACCCCCGACCTGGGCGCGGCAACGGCGCTTGCGCGGCAGTACAAGGGACGCGCCCCGATTTGACCTGCTCCGTGTGCGAGCCGTTAACCCTCACCCTAATGCGGGCCAGACCTGCGCGCGCGCGCGCAGGCCATCAACAACCTGGGCGCGGCCAAGGCGCCCGGGCCCGCGCCGCAGCTGGTGGAGTTTGGCGTCAACAGCCACCCCAGCGCGCACAAGGAGGACGGCTCCTGGTGCGGCCCTGTCGCGACCCCAGGTGCCCTGGGTATCACCACATCAGTCGGTGTACCCTAACCCTAGAAGGACGGCTCCCGGTGCGACCCTGTCGCTACCCCAGACGCACTGGTTCGCACAGCGCGAGTCATGGGGGTACCCTGAACCTACCATACTCTAATCAGGCGCACCCCCCGTCACGCGCGCCGCCCGCGCCGCGCAGGTACAGCGTGTTCCAGGCGCTGTTCGCGAACGATGGCAACCACCCGAGCGAGGCGGGCACCTACCTGGAGGCGCTCGTGGTCGCGTCCACCATCTCCGGTGCCGCCCCCAAACAAACCCTATCCTACCCTACCTGGAGGCGCTCATGGTCGCGTCCACCATCTCGTGTCCCCCCGAGCAGTGCCGCGCCGCGCCGCCGTGCGTTAACAGCCTCACGAACGCAGCACCATCGCCGACGCCCTGCCATGAGGCGAGTGTCGTCTGGTGCTGTGTGCCGTCTCGTCCCTCCAAAGGTCAGACGCAGCGCATGCCCCTGCTGAGCAGAGCAGCCCTAGAGGCCTTCATGCACTGCATACCGGGCGCTCCAGGGCTGCCCGCAAGGGCCCTGCTCAACCTGCGCCGGGGGCTGCGCGCAGGCTGCGGCATGACGGGCAACCAGTACGTGCTGCCCTACACGCTGGGCATGCCGTCCTGGGCGCAGTACCTGCAGACGGTCGGCGACGCGGCCGTGTTCGGCGCGCAGCCGAGCGTGCCCTACTTCTGGCAGCCCTGCAGCACCGCCGGCCAGTGCGGCTTCTGCGGTGCGCCCGTCGCACAGCAAGGGCCTGCGCGCCGTGATGGCTGCCCAGGCGCCCATCCGCCTGAGGCCTGGCTGCCACACAGGCGCCTATGCCTCCTGCCCCGCTTTCGCCAACCCTCGCAGCATCCGCCGACCTGGTCTGTTGGTCCAAGGGAACTGGCAAGTGCTTGCAGCCCTGGTCGCGCCAAGCATGGCGTCGCGCCTGCATCCATGATAGCCCCGAGCGAGCCCTTCCCACCAGGCAACTGTCCGGCAACAAGCAGGCTGCCTGTATATCGCAGGCCCGACCGGCGCCCTGCCGCCGGTACCGGCGCCCACCACTGCGCCCACGTCGGCGCCCACATCGCGGCCCACGTCCGCGCCTACGTCCGCGCCCACATCCTCGCCCACGTCGGCGCCGTCCTCGTCGCCCACGTCAAAGCCCACATCGGCGCCCACATCGGCGCCCACGTCGGCGCCCACGTCGGCGCCCACGTCGGCGCCCACAGCCTCGCCGGTCGTCGGGACGCCGCTCACCAAGCCCGACTCGTGCTCCGCGGTCGTGCAGGCGCGCTCCGCGTCTTACCAAGTACGCATGCGGTGCATGCCAGCGCATGGTGACCAACCGCTGACGCTCACAATACCAACCGCGCTCAGCGCGCTTGCTGCCGGAGTCGGCCCGCTCGCTCTGGACCGGGCCGCGGTGCCCTGACCCGCGGCTGCTGTGCGGGGACCTGTCTGCCCCACGGCTGCTCTGACCCTCGAGAGCGGCTGACCCGCGCGCGCGCGCGCCCGCAGCTGGGCGTCCCGTGGACCACCGGCGGCAGCGTCTACTCCAACACCGTCAACCTGGTCGTGTCCAACACGGGCGCGACGACCGTGCCCGCCGGCTGGCTGGTCACGCTGACGTCGCCGACCGGCGCGCCGTACTCCGCGGTCAGCCAGGTCTGGAACATGCTGCCCACGCTGTTCCGGGGCAGCCTCGCCGCGTTCGCCAACCAGGCGCGCGCCCCTGCGGGCCCCCCCGCCCTGCCCCTACCCTACACACCCACGCTGTTCAAGGGCAGCCTGGCCGCGTTCGCCAGCCAGGCGCGCGCCCCTGCGGGCCCCCCCGCCCTGCTCCTACGTACTCCGCGGTCAGCCAGGTCTGGAACATGCTGCCCACGCTGCTCAGGGGCAGCCTCGCCGCGTTCGCCAGCCGGGCGCGCGCCCCTGCGGGCCCCCCCGCCCTGCTCCTACGTACTCCGCGGTCAGCCAGGTCTGGAACATGCTGCCCACGCTGTTCCGGGGCAGCCTGGCCGCGTTCGCCAGCCAGGCGCGCGCCCCTGCGGGCCCCCCCGCCCTGCTCCTACGTACTCCGCGGTCAGCCAGGTCTGGAACATGCTGCCCACGCTGTTCCGGGGCAGCCTCGCCGCGTTCGCCAGCCACGCGCGCGCCCCTGCGGGCCCCGCTCCCAGAATAGGGTTAGGGTTAGGGGCGCGCCCTTGCGGGCCTCGCTGCCCCGCTGCATGTGCAGGGCATGGCGGCAGGAATGCTGTCACAGCGCTCTCGCACCGCCCGCCTCCCGCCATGCGATCACCGACATTCAGGCGTCCGCACCGTCCAGCGCCAGCATGTCTGCCGTGCGGCGCCACATCGGCGCACGCGCTTACGATCATTGACCGCCCCCCCCGAGCTGCGACCGGCAGTGACACAAAGCATGCTGGAAAAATGCTCTCCGCACTTGCCGGGCCCAGGCACCCCATCGTCTGATTTGGGGCTGGCCGGCGGCGGCGCAGGCCTACGCGACGCTGTTCCAGGGCTCCCGCGTGACGCTGGGCGCGGTGCTGCAGTCCGCCGCGTCGCGTGGCTCCGACTGGGTGCCGCAGTCGGTGCAGCTCAACGGCGTCTTCTGCCAGGTCACCAACAGCGTGGCGCGCTGAGCGCCGCCGGCGCGCAGCGACAGCCGGGGTCGGCGGAGCCCGCCCACGCCCTGTGCTCATGAGCATATTCCCTTACGTGGGTGCGAGCATAAGCCGCGCAGCTGACGGGGCTGCACGGCTGCGACGGCGCTGAGGCGAGGAGTGCGGGCGGTGCTGAGCGAGCCCCCCCTCGGGCGCGGGTGTGCTTGGCGGCCCACTCCGTCGTGGCCTGCCATGTCGCAGCGCAGCGACATGCTGGTGGCTCTGCCGGCCTCCGACTGGGGTTGAAACAAGAGCAGCCTGCAGGCGCAGATGTCTTCTCAAGAGACGTCTTTTCAAGGGAGTACTTGCGCGGGCGCTGGGCGCTGGCCCTTGCGGGGCAAGCAGCCCCATCTTGGGCGCGCGGGCGCGCCCCCAGCTGGACTTGGATGCTGCTAGCTTACCTGGGGCATGCATCCCAGCGCTTGCATTGCTTGGGCTGCAAGGGCGGCTGGACATGCGGGGAGCGGCAGGCAAGGGTTGCCGATTTGGTATGGCTTTGGGGTTGGTAGGTAGATAGAGCGCGGCAGCGGCTGGGCCTGCTTTCTTGGCCTGGCTGTTCGGTGAGCCTGCTTTTTGGTTTCCGGACAAGATACAGAATGGAAAAGTGTGCAAGGCATCCCCTTGCTGGGGTGCCCAACGCATGAGCGCCGGGCGCGCGGTAATGCTCAGCCGCGCGTGCGCAGCCCGGCAGCCCATGCACATGGGCGTGCTCAGTGTGTCTGTCAGTGGACCCTGTCCTACACACCTACATATCTAGAGGGATTGACCGGGGTCGGCCCTGCACAAGGGTCGCTCCCTTTACTACATATCAAACTCACGAGTGCGGGTGAACCCCAACTGCCCCAGCCCGGGCCCGGCCCGCCTTGCCTGCATGCCGCAGGGACCACAGGCCTGGCCTACACATTGTAAGGCGCCAGGCGTGCAGGTTGCAAGAGGCGCCGCTGGTTGGTTTGCGGATGCCAGCAGGTGGTTCCGAGAGAGCATGGGATGCGCGCATGGCGCATGCACGGGGATGGGATCAGCGGCGGGACTCCCGCGGCAGCAGGCAGTGCATGCCTGCTTCGCTCACCCTAGCAGACGCACGACCGCGCAGCAGGGTGCTGCAGCTCGCATGTCCGCTTCATTGGCTCTGCTTTCGTACTGCAGCGTTGCGCTTTCTGATTGTTCGATTATGCATCAGCCGGGGCCTTGTGCGCTTGCCTGTGCATGTGTCTGTTGATCAGGTGTAAAGTTGATGTTGACCGCTGAGCACCCATGACCTTTCATGCGCTAATTCGTGAGCTTGCATAAGCGCGCTGATCTCACGCCCGCATGGTATTGCACGCACGCTCATGCCGATATCCACCGTACACCAGACGGAACAGGCGCACCCAGGACATCACCTCCCTCCCGGGCCTAACCAGACCCAAAAGGCATGTGCATGCAGCCATCTGCAGGATGCATGCGGGAAGGAGGCTCAACTTGACATGGCCGCCAACCCCGTTTAACAACGCGCTCGGCGCTCGCGCCGCCACCCAGCTCCATGGTCACGCAGCGGCCGCGCGCGCTGTGCGGGCGGCGGTGGGCGCCTGCCGCTCGTAGATCTGCGCGTACGTCTCAGACAGCACCACCATCTGCGCGCCAGGCCAGGGTTTTAAACCTGGTTGCAAATCCTTAATACCCTGCATGTCAGGCCGGCATGCGGGCGCCCTGTGGCGCGGCGTCTGGTGGCGTGGGGCCAGCAGCCTGACGCTGCCGGCGCGCTGCGCGCGCGAGCAGGGAGCTGGGCGCCAGCACGGCCTCCCTGCAATCACTCCGATCACAGGAGATCCGAGTGCACAGCGGCTCTCAGGATTGCCTGCAAGGCTGCAGGCGCTGTTTCCCAGAACAATCTCACCGGCATCGCAGATGATGACTCAACCATGCAGAAGCGGCGCCAGAACCCGCACGTGCGCTGGCCTTCAGCAGCAGGCGACGGGGCGCGGCGAGCGCCGGCACGCAGGGGCGGGCAGGTCGCGCTCAGCGGGCGCGCCCGGGGCCGGCGCGCGGGCGCGCCTGCGGCAGGATGTCGGTGACGTGCAGGTCCTGCACCTCATACCACGCGCCCTCCGATCGCCGGTGCACATGCGCGTGGTAGGTGCCGCGCCCCGCCGCGCCGTCGTGCACCAGGTTGGCCACCAGGTCGTACTTGCTGGCCGCGCCTGCGCGCGGGAGGGTTCCTAACCCTATCTCTACCTGCTGTGCACCAGGTTGGCCTTACCAGGTCGTACTTGCTGGCCGCGCATGCGCGCGCAGGGCGCCCATCTGCTGCGCAGCTCTGCGGCCGCGCGTCAAGCTGGACCGCCAGCGCCGCTGGTCTGTAGCGTGGCGTTGTCGTGGCTGGCATCGCGGCAGCCCCGCTTCCCGCCATGCGGCCAGCGCGACAGCGGCAACAGCCGCAACACTGGCAGGATGCAAAACACGCACGACAGCTCTTCGGCGCCGTCCCGCCCGCCGGGCGCGGCGCGGCTGACGAGAGCAGATGCGGCTATCTTAGGTTTGTCGAGGATGGGCGGCACCACCTGCCTGCTGCCAGGCGCACCGTCGGGCACGGGGACGACGCCGGACAGCCCCAGGTTAGGGTAGGGCAGGGCGCGGCGCCGGCGCACCGTCGGGCACGGGGACGACGTCGGACAGCTCCAGGTTGCGCACGGGGAAGTTGACGATCGTAGGGTTCTTCTCCAGGAAGAAGTTGTTTTTCGTGAAGCGCTTCATGTGCACGATGAGGAAGGAGGGCAGGCGCGTCAGGCGGTAGCGCCGCCGCCCGGCCTTGAGGTCGTCCTGCAGCCGCTCGCCGTCGAACTTGCGCAGCAGCTCAAAGATGGGCACCTGCGCGGCGCGCGCGCGCGCACTTGTAAGATTGTGCAGGGCGTGTGTGCATGTGTACATTCCTCCTGCAAAAAATGCTCACGGTCCCAAACAAGCGCAACATCAACACGCCATCAACGTCGGCTGGTCGGCACCAGCCTGCACGCCGGCTCGGCCGCGCCTGCGCCCGGCCCGCCACCGGCACTGCGTGCTCGAGCGCGGCCCAGCAGCGCCGCCACTGGTGCTAGAAAGCCGTGAGAGTGTTCACAACGCTTCCATGCTCAGGGCATGTGATGGGCCGCCGCGCGGCGCGCGCCTGGGGGATGATGTTGCGCTCCAGCGCGTCCTTGTACAGCGGCGCCGGCGGCAGGTCCAGGCCGAGCATCAGGAACGGCGTGCGTGCGGGCGCGGCGGGCTTGGCATCGGATGCCTTGCCCGGCCCGGCCTCCGCCGTGATCTCCAGCTCGCCCTGCCGCGCCGCGCGCGCTGGGACGCGCCGCGCGGCCGCAGGGGCAGCGCTCGCTGCCAGGTGCCGCGAGCATGTGAGACTGGCATGCTGACATGAGGCGCAGCAGCCCGGTTACGCAGACTGCGCAAAACGCCCCCCGCCGGTGCGACGACCATCTGAGTAATATCGAACATGCTCGCCAAGGTACATCAAAGCCACTTGGGCTTACTGAGAGTCATACATGCACTTACTCCTCACGTGCGCGCTGTGCGAGGGTCTAGCTTAGGGCCGCGCCTGGAAGCAGCGCGTGACGATCGACGGCTTTTTGCGCTTGCCGCCGGTCAGGTCGGCATGCAGCGCGTTGAGGAACCAGGACATGAAGTCGACCGGGTCCGCCTGGCGGTCGATCAGGAAGCGCTTGCCGCTCGCCGCCATGACCGCCTGCATGAACTCGTGCGGGCTCACCTGCGCGCGGCGGCGCGCGCCGCTGGCCGCGGCGCCCGGACCTGGCGCCTCTGCCCGGGCGAGGCAGCGCGCGTGCCCATGCACAGGCAGCAACTCGTCACGCGTGGGCCTGCAGCGGCCGCTGCAGCAGCGGCGCTCCCGCGGGCGTTACAACAGACGCGCGGCGCAGCAACAGCACACCCATACATCCCCCACCTGAGTGACTGCCCAACATCGCAGGCCTAGTGCGCCCATGCAGGCACGCCTTCACTGTGACAGTCCATTGCCGCCAGCGACGATGCTGCTGCACCCTCGACCCCATGCGGCAGCAGCGATGCAGGGCCAGGCGTGTCGTCAGCCCCCAGGCCCTCGCGCGTGTTCCCAGGCCCTGCGCGGCGGCGCGGCGGCGCCCGGGAGGCAGGTGCTTTCCGGGCGGGGCCGCGCCGACCCTAATGCCAACGCCCACCTGGCCCTTGAAGTTGCGCGTATTCCAGGCCTTGCGCAGCAGCTCGCCAAAGCGCTGCACCAGCGGCGCGCGGCAGGCCGCGTAGTTGGCCGGCAGCAGGAAGAAGTCGCGCAGCGGCGTCACGCGCGCCAGCGCCTGGCGCGCGCGACCGCGCGTCAGGGTAGGTTAGGATTTCTTGCAGGGCACCGCACACACGGTTTGAGCCCCGCTGGGTGAGCCAGTGCGCGGCCGGCCTGGCCCGGGAGCCCTGCAGCGGCTCCATGTGGAAAAGGGAAAGTGACGACCTGGGTAGCGAGCTGCTCACCTGTAGGGACGGGGGTATGCAGCCTTGCGGCGAGTGGGTGTTCGCAAACATCCGCTTGCAGGCCTACCGGTGTCGGAGGCAGACAGCTGCTCCTTGTGCTGTCACAAGTCGACGCCATACTCGGTATGATTTGCCTCGCTGCAACCAACCCTGACATGGGCTGGAAAGTGCGCATCTGCGACATGCACACAGCGACAGGGGCTGTGGTGTCACATGCTGACAACCTGGGATGACCCTGTGAGGGACCCAGATTTCGGCATGGGATACCAGAGTCCCCCATTGCTGTGTGCACCTTGCAGATGCGCGCTTTCCCGTCCATAGCAGGGTTGGTTGCTGTGAGCCATCTCATACAGAGTATGACGCCCACTTGTGGCTACACAGTCGAGGAGCAGCAGCCGCCTCCGGCACCGTAAGGCCTGCAAGCGGATGTTGTCAAACACCCGCTCGCCGCAAGGCTGTGCACCCCCGTCCCTATTGGCAAAAAGGGGGCTATCTTGTCCGGCGCGCATCACGCTCGCGCTTCCATCGAGCGGCGTGGCAGGCGCACGCTGGCGCGGCGCGGCGCCGCCTCCCCCCGAGCCCCTGGTCTTGCACAGGCTGTGATGGGCGGCCCAACCGGGGCACAGCCCTGCCGCGCGGAGCACCCCGGCGGATATAGGGGGTAAGGGTAGGCTAGGCTTAGGGTACAGCGCGCGCCGCGCCTGCACGACCACGTTGATGTAGTCGTTGGCCTTCATGTTGTTCAGGCCGACCAGGCCGGGCATGTACTCGGTGCCGTCCAGCGCGCGCACCCAGCGCCGCTCCCCGTCCAGCGCCGCCACCTGGCCGCGGCCCCCCCGGGCTCGGCCTGGGACCGTGCTGGCAGGACGGAGCACGTGCGCGCGCGGCGGCAGGCGCTGCCGGCCCTAAGCGCGCCTGCAGCTGCGGCGGCGGCATGCAGGCGCGCTGCGGCTGTCGGCACGCTACAGCTCACGGGCCCCTGACGAATCATCAGGCCGCAGCGGTGCTTGTCTCACACCCCGGGGCCCATTGCGCGGGGGAGGCCGGCCGCGGCGGCGCGCCTGGCCGGGCGCAAACGTGGGATTGAGCACGTAGCGGATGGCGTCCAGCGAGCGGTCGTCCACCTCGTAGCCCTCCGGCAGGCAGTACACGCGCCCGTCCGCCAGCTTCATGTACATGTGGTGCCCCGTCTCCAGCGCGTGCGTGAACGCGTGCGTCTGCTGCCCGCGGCCCTGCGCGGGCGCGGACATGGACCGCGCTGAGCCACGCGCCGCCGCCCTGAGAGAGCCGTGCGCGGGCTTCGGCGCCCGTGCGTGCCTACACGCATGCATGGAGGCGCCCTGCTCGCCCGTGCATGGTGCGCATGCAGGCCAAACACGCTGCGCTGCCACCCTCCAACCACCGCGCTGACACCACCCAGCATCAGGCACGCCCGCTGTTCCCAGAGGCCCGGGCGGTGTCCGGCCAAACTCGCCCGCGCCGGCAAGCACGGGCGCCAGGCGCAGCGAGCGGGCGCGGCTCCGTGTGTGGGCCCGGGCGCGACCACACTGGCAGCGCCAGCGACACAGACGCACTGTCCCTCAGCAGCGGCGTCCTACACACGCCAGCCTCTGCTCCCACAGGTGCCTGTGGTCAAACCGGGCAGCGCCAGTGTAGTCGGGAGCAGCGGGTCGCAAACAGGAAGCGGCCGGAAGCGCGCTCCGGAAGCGGGGGAGCGGGAAAGCGGGAGCGTGGGGAAGCGTCTCAGACTGCCCTGGGCGGCTATATACCCTAACCCTATAGCGCGCGCCTGGAAGTACTTGCCGCACACCAGGCACGCGTACACGTTGACCGGGCTCAGCGACACCGAGCAGCACTTTTCAAAGTCGAAGTCCAGGTTCTGCGCGCGCGCGCGCGCGCGCGCCGTCCGCTCTCGCCCATCCGCTCTCGGCGACGGCGCGCAGGCAAGGTGGGGCGCAGCCTCAGCGACAACAGGGCAAACGCCAACGCCCGCCTCGAGCAGGAAAGTTAGGAATCTCTCCAACTGCACGGTCGGTGTGCGGCGGGCGTCCGAGGGGCGGGTGCATGCGACAGGCAGGCACGGCGGGCCAGCGAGCGGGCACGGCGTCCGGGCGGCGGGTATGAGGGGAGGCTGAAGCCCGTGCCGGGCCGCCTGCGCCGCGGGGGCGCCGCACCTGCCGCGATATCGTGTCCAGGTACGGGCACTCGAAGCCCTTGCGGACCTGCGCGCGCCGCCGCGCCGGCAGCACGGGCAGGTCGTCGTCGTCGTCGTCGTCGCCCGGCGGCGCCCCACCCGGCGCCGCGCCGCCGGCCTGCTCCGCAGCCCGCTGCGGCTCTGCGTCGCCGCCGTCTGCCGCGGGCGCCTGCGGCTGCGCCTCATCATTTTGCTCAGCGTCCTGCCGCGGCTGGCCTCCGCCGGCGCGCGGCGCGCCGTCGGCAGGCCCGGCACCCTCCGCGCGCGGCGCCGCTGGCGCATCGCCGTGCGATTGCGCATCTGCCGCTTCTGCGTGCAAGGGTGCGCCGTTCGGGTCGTCGACCTTGCGCTGCTTGCCAGGCTCGCCGGACCCGTCGTAGTCCTCCCTGCCGCGCTTCATGCGCCGCGGCTGCAGGGCTTGTTGGGGCAGTCCTCGTAGCACACAAAGCAGTGTTCACCAAGTTTGTTCCGGTGTTCACAGGCTTGCAGCAGGTGCTCCTTTCGCAGAAAACACTGTACAGAGTTCATCAGCAACTCCGGGCACGAGACCCTGCCAGCCCTGCTGCGGCCAGGCACTGTGCTGCGCAGATCCGCCTCAGCCAATCTCTGACCCAGAGCCGGGCGCGTCGCGAGACGGATCACAGGTTGGGAGTATGGCAGGCGTGCGGCGCGACGGCGAGCGCAGGCGCGCGGGCGGCAGCTTGTAGGGCCCGCGGCGGCGCGGGCGGGGAGGCGGGGGCCCCATAGATGCAGCACGCGGCGCCGGGCAGCGACGGCAGCGACGCGGGCGCGCCGGGCGAGGACGAGGATGTCGTGGTCGAGCGCGACCCCAGCGGGCGCTACTCGCGGTTCAACCAGGAGGTGGGCACGGGCCGCTTCAAGCACGTGTTCAAGGGCTTCGACGAGAAGCAGGGCATCGACGTCGCCTGGAGCAAGATCCTGCAGCACTCAGCGCCGCACTTCGACCTGGACGACGAGCAGATGACCAAGATTGCGGCCGAGATGAGCATCGGCCTGCAGCTGGACCACCCCAACATCATCCGCTGCTACAAGTGCTGGCAGGACACGCAGGCGCACTGCATCAACCTGGTCACCGAGTACTTCACGTCCGGCAACCTGCGCGACTACCGCCAGCGCCACAAGCACCTGGAGCTCAAGGCCGTGCGCAAGTGCGGCCGCCCGCGCCCCGCGCGCCCCCTTGCTGCAGCTCACACCCCGCAGCCGGCCGCGCCGCCTGTGGGCTGCCGCGCCCGCATCCCTGCGTCCCGCGCGCGCCTGTGCGCGGCGCTCGGCGGCGGCCGCCGCGCTGCGACGGCCGTGGCCTGGCCGCCCTGCAACGTCCTATCCCGCAGCCGCCGACGGCCGGGCGCGGCGGCGGGCGCAGGTGGGCGCGCCAGATCCTGGCCGGCCTGGAGTACCTGCACCTGAAGCAGCCGCCGATCATCCACGGCGACCTGCGCTGCGACAAGATATACGTCAACGGGCACAGCGGCGAGATAAAGATTGGCGACCTGGGCCTCGCGACGCTGCTGCCGCGGCGCTTTGAGCCCGGTGCGCAGCACGCCGCGGGGCTGAATACGCTAGCGCTAGCAGGGTTGCTTGCGGGCGGGGCGCCTGGGCGCGCCCTGCGCCCACCCTCTCTAGCCGCCGTTGCGCTGGCACGCGCGGGCAAGCACCGCCACCAGTGGGCGCCACTGCGGCGGCTCTGCGTGCAGTCCTGGCGCCGCAGCGTGGCGGCCGCCGGCTGCGAGCATACGCGCGCTCGTCAGCACCGGCAGCGACACGCGCTGGGACTGCCACAGCGGGTCGGCCGGTCGGCCGCCCAGATTTTCAGCGTCCTGCCGGCCGTCCTCTGGCAGAGCCGGGCGGCGCCGAGCGTCGGACACCCACGCACCTCGCGGGCGACTTCCCTTGCGGCCCTGGCGCCGGCCCTGGCGCCGACCCTGGCGCTGACCCTGGGGCCCGCGCGCGCGCGCAGCGGTGCTGCCGGTGGGGACGGAGAACCAGTACACGCGGCAGGTGGACATCTTCGCCTTCGGCCTGGCCACGCTGGAGCTGGCCACCAAGCACAAGGCGCGCGCAGCGCGGACCCTCCACAAACCCTCATCCCCCTGTGCCGCTTGCTTGTGCGGTGCCAGATTTTGGTGGGGCCGCATCGGCGCTGGCCTGACAGGCTGCGAGCGCGATGCGGCCCTGCGCCGCCCCGAGGGCTGGGCAGGGCAGCCGCAGCAGGACATGGCGCGGCTCAGTAACGGAGGCGGCCGGCCGCACAGCACCGGCCGGTGCAGCAGCTGCAGCCGCTGTGGGCTGGTTTGGTGTCGCAGCGCGCGCTCAGGCTGGCACCAGTGAGACGCGAGCAGCTTTGATGCAGTGCACGGCCCTGTTGGGTGTGGATGAGCGAGCAGGCGCGCCAGGGCGTCCGCCCCCTGGCGGGCGCCAGCACAGCGGCAGGCGGCTGCGGTGCCTGGAGGGGGGCGAGCTGGCAGTGCCCTACCCTACCCTACCCGCCCACCCTACTCAGATAGGCGGGGCCGGCACAGAGGCGGCCGCGCGCGCGCGCAGGTGGACTCGCGGAACTGCGCAATGTGGCCGCAGCTGCTGGAGCAGGTGCCGGACGCGGAGGCCTGCGCGTTCATACACAGGTGCGCGCATAGGCTTAGGGCCCTGACCCTGCGCCGCGGCGACGCCGGGCCCCAGGCGCCAGCGCCCGGCATGCGGACCGCGCTGGCAGCGCTGCGGAGGGCGCTGTAGCTGTCCATGTGCATGAGCATGAGTGGCGGGGAGCGGGTGCGGGGGAGCCTTGCGACAGTGCAACACGACGGGCGCTCTGATGTGAGGTGGCAGCTCTGAGAGAACTCATATGCCGCATCGCCGCATGCCTGTCCCCATGGCATCGATCATGCAGTGTGCCCAATACAGGAGGTCCTGCACCTGCTGCGGGCCCTGGCGGCCGTGGAAGTGTTCGGGCTTTCCTACCAGGTGCCCAGGCAGCATAGCAGGCCTGGCAGCAAGCTGGGTCGGCAGGTCCTGGACTTGTGCCTGCAGCGCAGCCAGCTGAGCAGCGCAGCCAGCCGAGCCTGCGCTGCCAGCTGAGCCTGCGCAGCTAGCCGAGCCTGCGCTGCCAGCTGAGCCTGCGCTGCAGGCGCGAGTGCCGGACCTGTCCAGCAGGGACGCGGTCGCGAGGCAGGCACATGCGTTGCTCGCTTCTGGACGGGCGGTAGCGCAGGGCCCAGTGGCCCAGAGGCGGACGCGCGGCCGACGGCTGAGCGCGCCCCCAACCCTATACCCTACCCCTATACCCGCGGCGCAGGTGTCTGGGGCCGGCGGAGACGCGGCCGTCGGCGGCGGAGCTGCTGGAGGACCCCTTCTTTGCGCGGCGGCACGCGGGCGCCGGCGACGCGCGCAAGGACCGCGCCGGCACCGCCAACGGCGGCGAGCCCAGCGGCCTGGCGGACGAGCGCAGCCTGCGCGAGCACGCCGACGTGGCCAACGAGGGCGAGGCCTGCGAGGCGCGCGCCTGGGTAGGGTTTGTGTGTCAGTATGGGGTTTAGGGCAGCGCGAGCGCGCCAACATGGCCAACGAGGGCGAGGCCTGTGAGGCGCGGCGACTCTGGGTAGCCTATCTGGCTCTGGGTGGTTTTTGGAGCGGTGACCACGCCTGCGTCGCCGAAGAGGGCGAGGCCGAAGTATGCTCCGCGGGCAGCGGAGCATACTGATGCCTGGGCAGCCCGGGCTCACGGGTGGTACTTTGCGCGCGCAGGCGGGCACGGTGCGGGGTGAGGACTACAACTTTCACTTCTCGGGGCGCGTGCGCGAGGGCAAGCTGCACTTCCGGCTGCACATGGAGTACGAGGGCGACGAGCCGGCGCAGGACGCGCCGCGCCATCGCACCATCGACTTTGTGTGCGCGGCCCGCGCCGCGCGCGCGCCCGGCCGTCGACCTGCACATGTAATGCTGCGGCTCGAGCGGGTGTGCGCGCGGGGCGCTGTCTTGCCGGCACGGGCGCGCGGCCGCACGGCCGTGCAGACCTAGACGGCAACAAGTCAGGGCGCCTTCACGCTGCGTGGCGCGCGCAAACACAGCCTGCAGCTTTGCATGCCTTTTGATATGCTGATTTCACACGGTGCATGGCGACCTCAGCAAGCCCACCTCAAAGCGCAGTTCGGCACAGCACGCGCAATCTACCCGCAGTGGCTGACAGGGTATAGGGTAGGCCCTACCCACCCCACCCTATCCCGCATTGGCTGACAGGCCGGCGTGGCGGCGGCGCGCAGGTACGACCCGGACGATGATACGCCGGACAACATCGCGCGCGAGATCGGCGACGAGTTCGACCTGTCGTCCACCGACCGCGACATCTGCGCCGCCGCGCTCAAGGAGTGGCTGGCCAAGGAGCTGCCGGGCGACAGCGGCTGACGCGCGCCGCGCGCGCGGCCACCGCTGGGCCCTCTTCGCGGACCCGACGCGTGCAGCGTGCGCGGGAGCAGGGGCCCGGCGCAAGGCCTGCGGCGGCGTGGCCCTACTGACACTGGCTCGCCGCCCCCGCGCTGCCGCTGCGCTGGAGGAGCGGCCTGGGGCGCTGCGGGTGGCGCGCTGTATGCGCGCGCACGGCGGCGCCGCATCGTCTCAGGGCACGCCGCCGCGCATGCACCCCAGCCACAGGCTTTGCCTTGCCCTAGGCATGCCCCCAGGCGCGCGCACTGGGCATGTCGCCCCTAGCGCCCTGCCGCAGGCGGCGACGGGCCGCATGCATGTGGGTTGGGTGTAGGGGCATGCAAGGGCTGCGCGGCCATGCCCGGCCTTGGCGGAGGCGCCTTGCGGCGCCCGCGCCTCCGAGCAGGCTCGCCGCGGGCGCTGCCGGCGCTGCCATGTTAGCCGGCTGGCGCCCGTGCGTGCTTGCGGCGCGCGCCTGCTCCCTGCGGAGAGCATGCGTGTGGGTCATGTGTCGGTGGGCGTGATCTGGGCGGGCGGCGCTGCCGGGCGCGCCTGGGGTGCGTGCAGGGCGCGAGGCTGCTGCCGGTGCTGGCGCATGGTCGCGGCTGCGCGGGCGGCGGCGCAGCGCATTTGATTAGGCCATAGGTTGCATCAGAGAGTTGACAGTGTGCTGGCCGAGGAGCGACTAGATTGGGGCCCAAGGGTTACGGCAGTCCGGTGAGGCGGTTGCGTGTTGCGTCTGCGAGCCTGTCAGCGCTAGTGTGTGTTAAGTCACGGGTATTTGACTACTTGGGCGCGGCTTGGTGGCAGGGTGTGCGCAGCGCCTCACAGCGATGCAGCCGCTGCCAGGCGTTTGCTATATACGGGATTGTCAGTGCAGAGTGACCGTCCTCCGTGGCGCACCCCAGGGTAGGCACTGGACGGAATGGGGCCATGGGGCGCGCCGCAGACCCGGTCTAGGCCGAGGGCAGCGGCGCCGGGCATGCGCTTCGGCCAACATTGGCAGTGGCAGGGCTCGCGCCGCTCTGCGCGAGGGTCAGACCCTGGGCGTGGCGGTGGCATGGTCCAATCACGCCCTGGCGTTGCACCCTGCATGCTCGCGAGCGTGCTGCGCGAGTCGCCCGCCGCGCGCGCCCTGCGAGCTCGTCGGGGCGCTCGCTGACAGTCACTCCGTGCGCCCGCTGTCTGGTCGCCCACCTGTCGTATCCCGCGGCAGTGCGCCGTCTGTCTGTATGTGTGTGCGTGTTGCAGCGGTTTCCTGCCTCGCCACAGGGTGCGTCTACCAACGACTCGGTCTGCTTGAGAACACAAGAGGCCCTGCCTGTAAGGTTTGCCTTGCCTCTCTGCTGCACGTGCTCTGCCCGCGCGCAGCTCGGCCTGCCCTTCCCTGCATCATGCACCAGGCGGCACCACGCAAGCAGAGGTGAAGACATCTTGCGCGGTCCTGCAAGCATGCACATGATCGACTTGCGCAGGCTGCCAGCGGTAGGGCACGAGCTTGTCGGGCTCCAGCGAGGAGCAGACGGCAACACAGAAAACTGTTCGGCAGCGCACCCTGCAGGGCATGCTGAACGCTGCCCAGTCAAGCCGCACAAAAAAAACTGCAAGCCGCAACATCCTTGGCTGCCTCTGACACGGGAGGCACACATGCCTGCTGCGGCTCGAGCCGCAGCCGCGCACGGCCGCATGCCCGCCCGGCCTGCCCCGCCGAATGGGCGGCGCACCAGACCCTCTCAAACCCTAGCCCAGGCCCTGGCCGGCCACGCGCTTGGCCTCCTCGTCCTCGCTGAGCGTGCGGTGCACCAGGCTCTGCATGTCCGCCAGGATCTTCTGCAACAAGCCCCTAGCCCTGGCCCTAGCCCTGGCCGGCGCCGGCCTCGGCCTCCTCCTCCTCGTCTTCGCCCAGCGTGCGGTGCACCAGGCTCTGCATGTCCGCCAGGATCTTCTGCTCCTTGCGCTTGTTCTCCTCGAAGTTGTACATCGCCAGCGCGGCCTTCTCCTCCGCGGTGTACACCTGGCGCCCGGCGCGCGCGCTGTTGAGGTAGTGTAGGGTGCAATACCCCGGCTCACACACGTACACTGCCAGCGCGGCCTTCTCCTCCGCGGTGTGCACCTGGGGCCGGCGCGCGTGCTCCTGAGTTGGGGCAGGGTGCGGTACCCCGAGGGTCCGGTCCCCCTGCCCTGGCCTTGGTCACAGAGCAAGCGCACGCGGGGCGCGCGGCACGCCAGGCGTCGCTGCCGCGGCCCGAGGCTGCAAGCACGCAGCCGCGGCGCGCGCAGGCGCGCTGCTCAGGCGTGTAAATGCGCAAAGCCGCTCAGCTCCCACGCCCCGCCGTTGGCACAGCCGTCGAGCAGATATAGACCTTACGCCATGAGGCTCACGGGCCGGGGCCCGCAATGCACGCTGCTGCGAAGGCATGCAAGCGATCGGCACTGCGTGGGACCCCGGAGCTGCAAGCGCGGGCAGCCGGGGCGCGCCTGGTTCTCCTTGCGGATGCGCACGGCGTTCATGCGCGAGTGCCGCGAGCCGCTCATCACGTAGCCCAGCTCCTCGAACTTGGTGATCTGGTCGGCGGTCAGCCCCACCTGCGCGCGCGCAACAAGACATGGGCATACAGGACCCCACATTAGCACCCAATTGAGGCATCACACGGGCCGCTTGCGCGCCAGGCGCTGCTGCGCAGTTACGCCTGCCAATGCGCGCTCCCCAGCAGGGCGTGTACACATAAGCCCGCACGCTGGGGTTGGCGAGTCCGCCTGGTCTGCTTGCCTGGAGCCTGTGCGACGCCGTTCGCAGCCCTGCTATGGTGGCTGCCCTCCCTCGCGTTCCTTAACATGCAAGGAAGGGAGCAGGCCTCCGATGCCAGCTTGCACCTCTGCACGTACGGCCACCGCCGCTCTGGTCGGGGCGCTGCCCCTGCCAGGGTGCTGTCCCGCCGGGGCGCACAGACCATGCTCCGCCCCAGCTGCACGCGCGGCGCGGCTGAGCGGCGCACCTCGCCGCGGCGCGGGATGCGCTTGCCGCTCTGCACGTAGGCGGCCATGGCCTCGCCCTCGCCCGGCCGCAGCGCGCCGCCGTAGCTGCCCGGCGCCGCGTGCGCGTCGCCGCCCGGCGCCGCGGGGCCCACCAGCACATCGTCCTCCTCCGCCAGCAGCCGCGCCTGGCCGCACGCAACACTGTCCCAGGTTACGGTTAGGGTTATGGAAGCAAATGGATCAGCACAATGCAAGCGCTACCCTGTGCAGCCCCAGCGCCGCCAGCCCCGCGCGCAAGGACGGCCCGGCCGCCAGCCACGCCAGGGCATGCGCAAGGCCCCGCAAAGCCCTACAGGACCCGTGCGACTGTTCCTTATTCCCGTGCGACTGTTCCTTATTCCTCAGGCAAAGGCGGCGTGCACACGCAGGCGCGCGCGAGTGCGCCCAATGCTGAGGCTGCTGCTGACAGGGTACATTTAGGGTTTTTAAGGTGCCGTGAGGGCTCGCGACGCGCCTGCTCGGCCGCCGCGGCCGCCGCCTTGTGCTCGGCCAGCCACTCGCGGAACAGCGCCGCGGCCTCCGCGTGCACCGCGGTCACCGCCGCGTGCGCGCCGCCGGCCTCGCCCCCGCCGTCCTCCGTCCCCCTCCCCGCAGCTGCCAGCTCGCCGCCCTCGCCCATCTCCATGTCCCCAGCTGCCCCGCCGTCCCGCCCGCCCCCCGGCTCGCCATTGAGATCCGCATCGAGGCCCACATCTGCGCCGCCGTCCCGGCCGCCCGCAGCCGCCGCTGCTCCACTGCCGTCAGCAAGGCGCTCTGCCGGATCGGGCCGCACGGCGGCCTCGGCGGCGCCGCCGCTGCGCGGCGCAGCGTCGCGCTCGGCCGGGTCGGCAGCGTGGGCCCCTGGCAGAGCCACGCCCGCGCGCGGCGGCCGCGGCGGCGGCGGCGGCATCGCGCCCTGGTCGCCGTCTTCGCCCGCCGCATGCGGCGCTTCCAGCCTGCAAGTACGCGCATGGGAGCGTGTGGGCAGCCGTCTTTCCCCAGCTCACTATCTTCACCTGACAGTCGTAAGCAAGTGCTCCACTGTTTGGAAACGCAGAAAAGGTGAGTAGGTACAACATGCCCAGTAGACGCAGGCCACCAACAGGAATCCAGGTGGCAAAGCTCCGCAACGTCGTTCAGCAGAGCCGCACCCGCTGCCAGGCACTGCAGCCTCCTCTGGTAGCGCTGTCGCGGCCTCCTCTGGTGGCGCGGCCTCAGCCTCGCGCTCCGGCGAGGGCGAGGGCGACGGCGTATTGCGGTAGATGCACTTCACGAGGCGCTCTGCCAGCTTTATGCGCAGCAGGCGCCGGCTGCGCGCGCGGGCGCGAGCCCGCTGCCCGTGAGATTCCAGCTATCGAGCTAGGCTGCTGAGAGCCAGCACGCAACATAGTCAGGGGCTTGGGGGAGGAGCGAGTCATGCTCCAGCAGCGTGGTGGCGCAAACAGCAGGCGGGCCTGCTTGGGGCTGTGCAGGCACATTTTGCGCAAGCAACGAGCGCAGGACCACTCCCACAGGTTTAAGCAAGGGGAAGACGCACTATTCGCCATAGTCGCCCTGCGCCTGCTCTCGTATGTCCTCGTCGCTCACGTCGCCATCCCCGCGCCGGCCGCCCCTGCAGTGGCAGCGGGCCCCTGGGTCCGCGTGCTGATTCTCCCCGGCAGGCTGGGCCTGCTTGCAGGCACTGCCTGCAGCGTCCTGCTGAGTTGTTGCCTGATGAGCTGGCTCCGAAGCTGGGCAACAGGCTTATATGCTGAGGCGCTCAGTGTGCAACCTGCCACACTGCGCGGACTTGCGCGCTCGCCAGCCTGCAGTCTGAACACTCACAGCGAACGCCAGGCCATTACAAATGGTCGCGTGTGTGTTACAAGCACGCGTACGAGCTTAACCAAGCGGCGGCACGGGCAGCAACCGAGCAGATTGGCTCAGTGGAAGTGCCGCGCCTGCCAAACGCTTGCGGCAGCCGGTCATCAGGCCGCCTGCGGCCATACCCGTCGTCGCCGTTGCGGTGCTCGCCCCTATAGCCCCCTCCATAGCTCCGGTCGTGGCCCGCGCCGCGCGCGCCGTTCTCGTACGGGCCGCGGTCGTCGCGCTCGCGGTATGGCCTGTATGAGGGGCTGCCGCGCTCAGGCCGGTCGTGCCGGCGCTCGGGAGAGCGCCTGCGATGGCGGTCGCTGCGCCCGTCCCGCGCTGCGGCAGGGCTGCGCGTGCGGCTGCGCGAGCGGCTACGCGAGTGGTAGCCCATCTGTAGCAAGGGCTACAAGCACGCACCTCGTTCCTGTTGACAGTCTGTGTGCGCGCCTGGGCGCCCTTGCAACACCACTCCGTTCTGAGGTTGCTGATGCCAAGATTGGCTTCAAGCAGCTTTGAGGGGCATTGTGGGCATTGGCAATGCTCCAATGCTGCATTGCTGACCTGCAAGCTGCTGTCCTTGTCGCTGCTGCCCTGTTGTCTGATGGCTGCAGCTCACTCACCAGCCTGCACACTGTTTCTTAATGCAAAAGTGCGCCACTGCAAAGTGCAACACCGGCCCTGGTACAGCCGAAGCTCGCCTGGCAGCCGCCCTGCTGTGGGCCGCTGGGCCAACCTATGGACTGGCTCCTGCTCCCACTGCAGCGCAGCGCGGCAGCCCAGAGTGCAGCGGCCACCGCGCTGCAGGGCGTCAGGGCTCAGGCAGCAGGCGGGCCCCCAGCAGGTATGTGACGCAAATGCTGACCATGTTACAGCAACCTGGCCTTGATACAAAGAAGTGTGCCTTCCTGGCAACGTGCATCTTCCAATATGGTCTCGATATAGGCTCTCCTCAGCAGGAGGAACGAGCGCTCAGCAACGCCACATGCATGGAAGAGGCGTATGACCTGCTGGCAGAGAGGCTGGCGCGCAGGGCAGACGCTGCCTTGCCCGAAGGCTCGAGGTGCGGGCCATCACAGCAGGCAGCGCTGCAGCTGTGGTGCTCGTCATGGCCGTACGTCCCTCTGGCTTGCAGCTGTGATGCTCGTCATGGCCGTATGTCCCTCTGGCTACTGCATAAGTGCCACAGCTGCACTTGGTGGTCTTGGCCCGTCTCGCCAACTTTGGTCAATGGTGTGAGCAGCTTCCAGCGCCTGTTGAAGGCTGCTAGCACTTGCTTGAAGGCTGGCTGGGCAACGGCCCTCGCCCGGCGAGCTCTGGCAACCACGTCTGCTGCCGACAGGCGTGTCGTCGTCGCTATTGCGGGCGTGCCGGGCTCTGGCAAGTCGACGACGTCGCGCGAGGTGTGCCGCCGCCTCAACGCCGCGGGGGACCGGGCAATCATGGTGCCCATGGATGGTGCGCGCCTTCGGTTGGCAAACACAGGTATAGGTTAGGGTTACATATGCCTGCATGCGCTCGTGCACCAGCTGCTGGCAGCGCTCGCCTGCCTGGACGCTGCAGCTACTCGGCTCCGCTCTGCACGCCGCACGTTGTGGCCAGCCAGCGTTCGCACAGGATGCCCCCAAACCAGTGCCATGTGCAGCCATACTTCTTGCTCGTCACGCCTAACTCGCGTACTTGCGCTCTTGGTGCAGATCTGTCTGATGCGTCTTATTTTTACAAGCGCCAGGCTTTCACTTGTACCGGCGCGAGCTGGATGCCATGCCGGACCCCGCGCAAGCGCATGCGCGGCGCGGCGCGCCTTGGACTTTCAACGCCGCCGCTTTCGTCGCGTGTTTGCGCGCCGTGCGGGAGCGGGGTGCGCAGCTCGTGCATGCATGCGCTCAGAGCATCGTAAGTTCTCAGCAATTTGCTTGATGTGCCTGGTGCTGCTCTTGCATGCCGGCAGCAGTTCCACATCCTGAACACCCTTTTGCTTTGCTTGCAAGCAATGGAGCAGGGGTAGATAGGTCCAGGGCATTCCGCATTTGCCTGACTGCATGACGCTATGATTTGTGGGATGTTTAAGGATGGCCGTGAGGCTGATCATACTTCTGCGCCCTGTAGATGAGGTGCGCGTGCCGTCATTCGACCACGGCGTGGGCGACCCAGTCGAGGGCGACATTGTCGTGCGGCCCCGCCACAGGCTGGCCCTGGTCGAGGGCAACTACCTGCTCCTGGGTGCGCCGCCCGCCCACCACCGTAGGTTAGGGTGGTGACCTTATACTGACATAGCCTATACCCTATACCCTATACCACCATCGCGCAGCGCACATCAGGTCTGCACTCGGGCGCGGCTTGTTTCTCTACCTGTGCCGCATGATCGGGAAACACCCAGAGCGCGCGCGTGCCCTCCCACGTGTTCCGGTCCGGTTGAGGAGGGCGCTGTCACATCGCTCATTGCCTGCAAGGGGGTTTTGCCGTTAGCACGGGCGCGGGGCAAGGGTGTAGCGGTCAGGTGGAGGAGGGCGCTGTGAAGTCACACGTTGCCGGCAAGGGGGTCTGCGTTCAGCACGGGCGCGGTGGCAAGGGCGTGGAGGGGGAAGAGTCTCCGCCACGCTGCGCAGACGTGCAGCCGTGGGCGGAGGTCCGGGCGCTGGCGCATGAGACCTGGTTTGTGGAGTGCGCGCTGGACGCGGCGATGGCCCGCGTGGCTGCGCGCCAGGTCCGCCCTGGCTCTCGCGCCCTACGCCTGCCACTAGGAGAACACCCTGGCAGACCGTGGGGCTTGGCTGCCGCCGCAGGTCCTCCCGCCTTGCCGGAATATAGGCTTGCGGTTTGCCGCATGTGCACAGCCTAAAGAGGATGACATGGTCCACTGATGTACATACCATCCATAGCGCAAGTGCCGGCGTTTGTCAAGCACTGCGGGCGTACCGACTGACTTCTTCCGCCTGCAGCCACCCTCCAGCTTGTCTTGCTGCGCTCTTCTGCTCTTCAAAGGGTGCCTCCCGGCGCGCTGCACCATCCCTGTGCCACTGCGGGGGCCAGGCAGCCATCGGGGTGCCACCAGCAGTGGCGGCGCGCCGCGTGGCGACCAACGACAGGCCAAATGCGGAGCTGGTGGCTGCCACGCGAGGCCGCGCGGACCTGGTCATCCCCTCGCTGCCCCTGCGGGCGCGGCCGGCAGCGCCGGCAGCCTAGCGCGCATCCCCATGTGCGCTAGGCTGCGTGTGAGCCTGGCGCAGGCTGGCGCGAGCGTGGCTGACAAAGACATTGCATGCTTGACAAGAGTCCCGCTGTAATGCATACTACCAGGGTCGGGACCGCTGTCTTCTGAGTGTCAAGCAGGTGCCCATGGTCAGCAACGGCTACACAGGGTTTGCAAACGTACATTTCTGTATGATGTCTTGCATTACAGAATATGAATGCAGCATTCCAGGTCCAACACCAGGCCAATACGGGCATATTAATGCAGCCCTGCCTGAAAGCATCAAACTACTTGTACCAGCACACTGACTCACAGTAACAGCGACAGAGCTAAGCAGAGAGCGCCAAACTCAAACCGGAGTTTGACATGTTTTACGGTTTAGCCACCCAGACAAAAACAAGCTGATCTTACATTCGGCAGATAGGCAGCATGAGGCATGCGCAGCAGGACAGCTATACACAAACACGCAGGGGCCGAAGCAGAACAGGCTCAGCACGCGGGGCTGGTGCCCAGCTTCGGCAAAGGCCGCTAAAGCAGACTCCCACCCAACCCCAGACCCCTGCAGGGCTCATCCCGGCTTGGCGCCCTTGCCTTTCCCGCCCTTGCCCCCCTTGCCACCGCCATCGTCCTTGCGCTTTGGGGCGCCCTTGCCCTTCGGCTCGCCGCCCTTCTTCTTCCCCTTCGCTCCCGCGCCGCCGTCGTCCCCGTCCTCCTCGGGCTCGGGCGCGGCGCCGCTGTTCCGTCGCCGCTTCTTCTTCTCGTCACTCGCGCCGCCTTCCGCGTCCCAGAATACATAGCTCGCGCTCGCGCCGGCGCCGCTGCCGCCGCGCGGCGTGCTCGGGCCGGCAAGGCTGCCGCTCGCCGCGCGCGCGCGCGCGCCGCCCTCGCCCTCGCCTGCGCGTGCGACGCAGCGCCGTGAGTGCATTCGTTGCTGCTTGCTGGGCATGGACTGCGAGCACTAAAGCTTGTGTCACACCAGACGCACTTTGCAGCGAGCTTGCATGGACACCACAGGTCCGGCTGATCAGGACCGGACAGGCCGCTGCCGACGTGCGCACGCGCACATCGATGCCCGACGCTGCCGCACGACCTCAGCTGCAACTCAAGACACGCAAGAAAGCTATAAGACGCTGCTGCCTGTATCACGCACGGCTGTGCGGGTGGCGCTCGCCGGCGCTGGTGTAGTGCCCAGACGCAAGAAGCATGGTGTGCTCCCGCGCCTACCGTCCGGGGCGGGGCGCCAGGCATACGACAAGCGCGACGAGCCCGACACAATCAGCTCCAGGCGCGGGTGCGGCTTGTTCACGGACTTACCTTTTAACATACCCTACCCTAACGCTATCATGGTGTGTGCCCTGGCGCCTATCGTCCGGGGCGGGGCGCCACGCGTACAGCGAGCGTGACAAGCCCGACACGATCTGCTCCAGGCGCGGGTGCGGCTTGTTCACGGACTTACCTTTAAAAATACCCTACCCTAACGCTATCATGGTGTGTGCCCTGGCGCCTACCGTCCGGGGCGGGGCGCCACGCGTACAGCGAGCGCGACGAGCCCGACACGATCAGCTCCAGGCGCGGGTGCGGCTTGTTCACGGGGCAGATGGTCGCCTGCGGCGCCGCCCCCGTGCGTCGCCCCCGCCCAGCTGTGCCGTGCCGCTGACAGTCTCAGAGAGCCCCCAGGTGACGGCTCCACAGGCCCCCTCTGGACCCGGACCCTGGCGCCCGCTTCAGAGCAAGGCTGAGACGTGGATCCGGCCCTGCTCAGTGGATTGGGCTAGCCAAGCTGCCAATGCATGACAAAGCCACTGACGACATCAAGACCTCTCTGCTTCTAGGAAGGAACAGCGATTTCGATGCCCTTGACCCATTTTGACCCTGGCACAGGCTCTGATGCAGGGCACGCACCAGGTTGGCGTCCACCAGCTGCGCCAGCTGGCGCCCGCTGCCGGCATCCAGCACGTCAATGGGGTGCAGCGCGGAGCCGCTGAAGTCCTCGCTGATATACCTGCGGGCGCGCGGGGCCGCACGCTGCATGCCGGCAGCCGCCTGTCGCCTAACCCATGCCTAACCCATGTGACAGGCGACTCCTACCCGGCCTGGCTGCTCATGTGCTCCACGGGCTCGGTCTGGTGTGCTTGCATGTCTGCATGCCGGTGCGGGTGAGCCCTGCTCAACCGCGGTCAGGATGCGCGTGCTGCCGTGCTGTGTCCAGCGTCGTGCTTTCGGCAACACGCGTGCAGTAACAGGCGCGGAGCGTGCGCACCGCCCGACCACAATCAGCCGCTCGCTCGGGTCCTTGGGGTCCCACTCCGCGCGGAACGGCTGCGCGCGCGGATGATGGACACCGTGACACTCTCACTCCCTGGGCACTAGAGCAGATCTGTGCTCTGCGGTGTCCTGCCTACATGGCGCGCCGTCGAGCCTGGGCGCGCGTGTTGGCGAGCTCTCTGCCAAATCGCGCGCCAGCAGCTTTGAGTGCTCAGCTCCTCCACCTTTACATGCGCGCCAGGCAGACCCTGTAGGGCTGAGCATGAGGATCCACCCTGGCCACACGTGGCCCCGCCAACACCAGGGCCCGCCGCGCACCGTCAGGTAGCGATTGAAGTCGTGCGAGTGCACGATCTCCCGGTCGGGCGGCCCGTACACGCCGACCAGCCGGTCCCAGATGCGCAGCCGGTTGTCTGCGCGCAACGCGCCGGCCCCTCCCTGGCGTCAGCCGCGTGGTGAGTGCGCCACCGGGTGCACGCTGTGCCTTTGTGCTGAATCGTTCTCCTCGGGCGATGCACATGCTGTCGCTGAAGGTTGAGGGCGGATGGGAAGATGTCAACTAAAGGCCCTTGCCAAGTACATGTCGTTAGCCTCCTGATGCACCCGACCGGCCCACTGTCGCGGTGAAGGGCAGGCAGCCCATGCAGCCGCTCTGACGCCGCCGCCACAGCGCTGTGCGATTTCCGAATGCTGCACGGCGGCCTGGCCGTCGCGCCAGGCGGGGCGCGCGCCGATGCAGGTGGTCACGATCTTGTCGCCACAGCGCTGTGCAGTCATCGAATGCTGCACGGCGGCCTGGCTGTTGCGCCGCGTGGGGGGGAGGGTGGGGGGGCGCGCGCCGATGCAGGTGGTCATGATCTTGCCGCCCGTGAGCGGCGAGAAGTAGGCGGCGTTCACCACCTTGCTGTGCGCCAGCTCCGCCAGCTGCGCCGGGTGCGCCGAGCCTGGCTTGCGCCCTGCAGCCCCGCGCGGCGCGAGCCTCCGACCACCGTCCGGGTCATGCCAGGCCCGTGCGCTGTCGCTGCTCTGCCCTGGCATGCCATGTTGAGCATGAGCATGCAATACCTGCAAATTCGCCAGCTGTGTCCTGGAAACGCATCCTCCGTATAAACACCTAGCCCTGCAAGAGACGCCAGTCGCGAGTGCTTCAACCTGCATGCACAGCTGCCAGCTGTGAGGCTGCCACACAGTGCCGGGCTGCTACAAGCATTTTGAGGTGTGCTCCCGAGTGAGCATCTAAGGCCGGACGCGCCAGCGTCCGGCCCGCTGGCGGCGCTGGTGAGGCGGCGCAGGTCGGTAAGGCGCGCGGTCCAGTCGTTGCTGCCGGTCAGCAGCAGGTTGCCGTCCACCGGGTGCACGTGCACGCTGTTGACCTGCGCGCGCAGCGCTCGTGGATGCGCTCCTATGCGCACTGCTCCTGTTTGCCGCTTGCGCGGCGTGCAGCAAGAGCAGCGCGCGCATCCCTCCCTCCTTGCCTTGCCTGCGCGGCTAATTGCCTGCGCGGCGCAGGGGCAAGCGCCACGCCATCTGCCGCGCACAGCGAGCACACGCCAGCCACGGACGCGCTCCGCACAGCCGCTTGCGCCAAGATTCTGAGACGGGCAGGCGGCAGCGCGTCACGGAGGCGGGCGGCGCGCGCCTTGTTGCCCTTCTTGTGGACCTGGTGGCTGCCGACGGCCGCGCCGGCGCGCGCGTCGCCCAGGTGCAGGCAGCCGCGCGTGTCGCCTGTGATCAGCAGCCCGCGCGCGCTGCACGCGTCCAGCCCGTACAGCCTGCCGCGGCCGCCGCCCATGCGCACAAGCCACAGGGGGCGGGGGGCTCGCATGCGATGATGGCAGGAATGCGTGTGTGTGAGCAGAGCGCGGCAACGCACACCCCTGCACAGGTGCTGTCACAGGTCATGCCTTGGCGCCGCTGTGACACGCAGACAGGGCCCAGCAGCTGGGGCAGAGTCTGCAGGGACTCTGGCCTGCACTGCAGCAGTCATCCTGTTGTCTGCAGCACACTACACCCTAGTGCTCATTGTTGCAGCGCCAAGGCCACGCAAGCGACTGCAGACAGCAGGTCGTCATCTCGTCGTGAGACCATAGCCAGGATGTGCAGCGGAGCGTGGCGCGCACATATTCCACGACTTTTCTGTTGTCACGCCGTGGACCCAGCCGCCTGGGTTGAGGTCCACCAGCACGCTGTCAATCCCCGTCTCGATGTCAAACACCTGCGCACGGGCGAAGACTCTAGCTTTAGCAAGCCCTTGACTTCCAGCCCTTGATTTCTCCTGCAGGGTTGAATATACTGCTGTGCCACAAGCTGTGGCATGCTGGCACTTCACACGTGAAGGGTCAGACAGCCCTCTGCAGCAGAGCCGTCTTTGCCTGTTCATACGAGCACCTTCAACTGCACACCAACCAAGGAAAAACATCACCCAGAGCCCGGTCTGCCGTGCTGCCCGCGCCCTCCCCCGCCGCAGCGCCGCCCACCTTCAGCTTGCCGTCGGAGGATGCAGATGCGCAGGAGAGCGCGCTGGCGGCGTCGAAGAAGCGGATCTGGTTGGTGAGCGCGCGGTGCATGGTGTACACCGTGCGCTCGTACACCTTCTGGTGGTCCCACACCGCCACCTGGCCCTTCTTGTCGCCTGCACGCGACAGCACATGCGTCCCCAGGTGAGCACCACACTGCCCACAATTCCACACGGCTGCAGTATCTCTTGCACGTCTTGGACACACCCGACGAGCGCTTCATGCAAGGCCGCAGGGTGCAGCCCCTGGCGTCGCGCACAAGGGGGCCTGCAAGCGTGTCAGCGGGCGGCCGCGCAGCCCCGCGGGCCCGGCCGAGCGCGGGCGCCCGGCCAGGCCCCCGGGCGCGCCGCGGGGGCGCGCCGCTCAGCACCAGGTTGTCCTTGCTGGGGTGGAACTCGAGGCAAGTGCAGCGCCGGGAGTGCAGCCGCAGCACCGCCGCGTCCACCTGCCACCGCTTGGGCTCCAGCTGCACCTCGCGCCGCCTGCGCGCAGCGCAGGTCAGGGCTCTGAGCCAGGGTTGGCGGCAGCGCAACACCCGGATACTGACGCCGGGGGAGACTGCACGACCACAGCACAGGTGTGCCTGCAGACACATCAGGTGACCCCCCGGCATGTGTCCACAGGGGTACGGCATGGATGTGGGCATCCCAAAGCATACAGGTTAGTGCGACCTAGCACAGAGTCCAACGTCAACATACCAATGCCGCCGGTGTAATAACTTTTGCGCAGTAACACCGAGCCAGCAGGTGTGCGCTTGAGCATCCCACCATCCCGCATCTGCATCAGCTCATGTCCATATCAGCACGCTTCACTACTATGCACAGCGCGCTGCGCGCCTGCCATCGCGCTCGCGCTTGCGCATGGCGCTGAGCACGCCGTCGGATGCCGCCGCGGGCGTGCAGCCGAGCTCGGGGGCAACGCGGTATGGGCATGTCATGGTGGTGTGCCCTGGCACACACATGAAATTCTATTACCCACCTTCTCTGGTGAGAATCTGCATGAGGTTCTGCAGGCCATGCCCGTACCGTGTCAGCCTGGACACAATGCGGTTTTTCCTGCTGTCGCACCTACTGGAAGATTCACAAGTCTTTACGCACTCGAGGCTAAACCTCTTGAAAAGGCGCACCTGACTTCTTGCACAGGTAGCAGGGCTTGTTTGGACAGTCCTGCGCGCGCACGATACACTGATAACGTGCACGGCGACCAGTGGCTGCATGGCTGTTAAGGACATGGACTGACAGTGAGTCAGACGTATGGAGCGGGATGCACACACACCTGTACAAGACAGCATGCAGCGGCGCTGTGCATTAGTGATAGCACCGTTTCTGGCCTGCCAGAAACGGCTGATCTTCAAACGAACCAAGGTGCGACTGCAGGAGGCTGGAGTGTAGCTGTACAAGCACTAAGTTGTGGCCGCACGTGATACACGCTGCCGACGAAGCCTGCGCAGTGCCCGCCCTTCCCGCACACCTGCCCGCGGACGCGCGGTCGGCCTGCGTTGAGGGTCGCAGCACTGCACCAAGCAAGTCCCAGAACACCCGGCAGCTGCAGGCGCACATGCAGCTTCCAGGGCAGCAGTCCCCTTTAACGTCATAATAATGTATCAAGGCTTGCACTGACAGTGACGCAATGGCGGAGCCTCTGTGGCGGAGGAGCACTTTGGGCTGTTACGGTACCAGAAGTTAGCCTCCAATCACACACGTTGAGGGCGAAGGGCAGCGGGGGTGCGCACGTGGCACACAAGCGCGCCGTCCCTGATGCTGCCGAGCTGGATTTTCAGCTTAGCGCGACCGCTGGCAGGCCCTGCACCACTGCTGCTTGCATAACCGTTTGTATCAGCGCGCGCTCCGCCCGCCGCTGCTTCGGCTGCAGCAGCCTCCTGCTCATCCTCCTCTTCGCTCTGCTCCTCCTCCGACGAGCTCTCGTCCGCCTCAGCAGCCGGCTCCGCCACAACAAAGCGCGGCATGGCTGGTTTCACCTGTATGGCGCTCGCTGTTAGAGGTGCAGCTGGCCCGCTCTCACAGGTTATGTGCTTGCTCCCTCTCCAGCCAGCTCTACTGCAGATGTGGCTGCGCGATCACACAATAAATTTCTAGACGTGAGCCTGCAAGTCGGCGTGTAACATCCACAGCATTAGAAAATAGCCGGTGCATGTCCGTAGTGCACATTAGCAGTCAGCAGGTCAGGGACTTGCTTGCAACATGGGCGCCTCACTACATGCAGTCTTGTGTATGCTGTCTTTGTGGATTGCGCATAGCTTATGTGAACTTGCAGTGATAGGCATTTCTACCTGTGAGGATTGTGCCGAGACTCGTCACAAGAGTGTGTTGGCGATATTATGCTTGCCGTGCGCCCATACGTAGACCGTAGCTATGAGCTGCTTGCGGCGGAGGCCTGCAGTGTGTAAAAAGAGGGAACACGACATCAATGAGCAACAATGAGCAAAGCTATGGCAAAACCCTCAGCTCAGCACAGCAGGCAGAGTAACCTCAGCTCCTCAGCAGGACTGGTACGCAGCAGACGAGTGCACACTCACGCTGTTTGGTGCGCAGGCAGCAGTCACCCCTGGTAGCGCACAGATCGGAGGCCCTCGCGCCGCTCGCTCACCGCAACACCCAGATATGACCTGCGCTCGCTGCAATGGCGAGCGACGCATTCAAGCGCGCGAGCAAGCGCCTGGAGCGGCCGTCGGAGGCGCTGCTTGCGGAGATGATCACGCGCGATGCAGCGCTGAGGCAGGAGGCTGCTGCAGGTGGTCCGCTATGGCACTCTGCCTCATGCCTCGCAAGCTGGGGGCAGTCACCCACCACCAGCTACAGTCCGCTAGGAAGTGTGGTGCTACAGCACACGTGCGCAAGCATGCGCCCATTGCCCACTGTGACGCATGACGCGCAGAGCACGGCCTGACGGCGCTGCTGCGGAAGCCCCCGCAGCGCGAGCGCCCCAACGAGCGCTTCCTGCAGGGCACGCTGCGCAGCGTGGCCTTTGGTGCGCGCCTGCGCCTAGCCGCTCTGGCAGCTTTGGACACCTGCGCTGCAAGGTCACACAACTTGGTCTTGAGCGTGTATGAGTGCTGACACTTCACACCATGCAAGCAGCGAACAGACGGCAGCAGGAGGATGCGATGTGGGGCCTGCGGCGCCAGCAGCCCGGCCCTGCCGCAGAGCGCGCGCGTGGCGCACCCGGTGCTTGGCCCTGCTTGCTTGGTGTGAGTGGCTATTCTACAACCAACACTGGGACGGTGCCAAAGCAACGACACAAGCAACGACGTGTATGAACATAGGTGCTATGTTAAACAGGCCAATGGCACGCGCTCGTGTCACTAAGAGAGCACGCAACGTGAGATTCTATTTGCGCTTACTTGTCGCTTGCAAGACCTACAAGTAGTTGCCCTCGGCCTGGTGACAGTATGTCGACTGTCAAGCGACGCGTACAGGAGGCAGGAGCGGGCGAGAGGAGGCGCAGCGGCGCGGCCGCAGCGGCAGCGCGTCCAGTGCGAGCGGCAGCGGCAGCAGCGCCAGCGACGCGTGCAGCGACGGCGACGGGCAAGGCGCTGTCGATAGCGGCCTGGGCGACGACGCGCTCTCGGACATGCTGTCGAAGCGGATTGTAAGGCGCGTCGCCGATCAGTTTGCAGGCGGCATGGCGTGCTTGTATACTCAGCTGCGGCCTGCTGGCTCCTGTTAGCCTTCCAGTGTCACTGTCTGCAAGCAGAGCGTGCAGTGACAGTTGGAGAAATGGCATCTTACAGTACATGTTTGTTCAGGGGTGCCATCTATGCTTTACATGTACCCGTGAACAGCACATGCTAGGCACTGCACTTAATTTCTGAACGCCTGTCACTGCTGAGGGTTGGGTGCTTTGCGCCTGGCAATGGACTGCAACAGAGCCAGGGCGCTAGCCATTCCTGACGTCAAAGCCAAGTCGGCAGGCAAAGGCTTCTGCGGTGCCTGCAGGGGCCGTGGTGCCGTGGGGCCGCGCGCAGACGAGCCGGGGCCCTACCTGCCGCATGGTGCGGCGCCTGGTGCGCCCTGCGCATCTATGTCTAGCCCACTATGGTGTGGGCGAACTTTTTTTAATGCAATATATGGCAGGATGAGCCACCTGGGAGGGGGGGGGCGCGTGCCCGCGCGCAGCATACCCGCTGCTGTTCGACGACGGCGCGCCGCCTGGCCCACGGCCGGTTGCGGGGCCTGCCCGTCCGGCCTGGCTGGCTCGTGACGAAACAGGCGCCGCCGCAAGCGCACCTGGAGCAGCGGCAGCCGGAGCTGCAGCGGAGGGGCGTCGAGGTGTCGTGCCAGAGGATCCAGGCGCTGCAGAAGCAGGCGCGGCGGCCGCAGCAAAGCGGGAGCGCAAGCGGCGGCGGGCAGCGCGGCGCGCGCGCAAGGAGGAGAAGCGGAAGAGGAGGGAGAAGGCGGCCAGGAGGCGCCGCCGTGCCAGCCCTGGCTGATCTTTTACATGGCACTGATTGGTATGTAGCACGGCTAGCACTAGCTAGGGCCGAACCTGGCAAGACCTGGCTTGGACAGTGGTTATCATGTTGAGGTGACCAGGAGCCAGGCCTTGAAAAGTGGTAAGCACTGGTGCTTGTGCAAGCACCCTTTAAGCACTGGCCCAGGTCGCCCAGGCACTGTCAAAGACAATAGCGCGATAACAAGCTGCATTGTGACTTGCGCACCCCTCACAGCAGTGTTGCAGCAGCATGGCAGATGACCTGGAGCAGGAGGAGAAGAAGAAGGGCCGCGAGGAGGCAGAGCAGTCCAAGGCGCTCGACACGTTAACAGACCACGTGAGCGCTCAGACACTGCATGCGCTGCGCTTGTGATGGAGTTACAGTATACGCACCAACAGGCGCTTATAGCTGCCTGGTAGAGTAGTAGTGGAGCGTGCGAGGGCGCTGCACAGGAGGAGCAGCTTACGAACGAACTTGGCAATGTCATTGTGCGTCACGGCTGCTGACAGCAGATTGCCGCCTCACACTGCGCTCGGTCGCAGGTGGAGGAACGCGAGCTCGATAGTGCAAAGGCAGAGAGCGCGCAGCGGGCCGTCGCCAACTTGACTGCCGCCCAGCAGGCCAAGCGGGACGCGCAGCGCTCGCGGTGCGCTCTCTCCCTCACTCTATTGCTTCACGAGGCTTTGACACCCAAGCTGCACCGTGTGCTAACCAGGTGCTAATATTATAAGAGGCAAGCCGGGCAAGAGCGTGTTGGCCGTGCAGGGACAAGGAGCTTGCGGCGGTGAAGCTTCGGAAAGAAGACGTGGAGGTTATCGTGACAGAGTACGAGGTGGAGCGCAAGCTGGCCGAGCGCCGGCTCAGGGAACACGGCGGCAACCTGCGTGCCGCTCTAGAGTCCTTCTTGAGTGCGCCCTGAGGCCTGCTGCCCACCTGATGAACAGTAGTGAACTCACTGTGTGGCGAAACTTTCTGTGATTTGCGTATTTGGATGTGCAGCTGGGCCTGCATCACTTGCATGCGGTTGTGGCTATAGTCAGCAGTGGACTGGCAGTTCAGGGAGGGCTGCCGTCCATGTGATCTCCCTTCATCAGACACGCGCGGGCTTGAGTGTGGTCACTCTCTTTACCACCTCCCCACTCACCGATGTATGAAAAATACATTCACACGATGCAGTGCAGCAGCCCTTTGAGCTTTATTCCATACCACGGCATTTCGCTTGCATCTCCCTGCCTTGCGGTAGAAACCTCACTCATTTGGACACACTGCCAGCCACAGCGGTGGCAGCACTGCAATACTCACTGGGCCCTTGCGCCCTTACGCCCTACACAGTCAAACACATCAACACACTTCAGTTCTTGTCAGATCAACTCACAGCATACACCGAGTTTGGCTGAGACCAGCGTGCTTGATGCTGACTTGGGGAGCTCGTCAGACGGACTTGGTCCGCTGCAGGGGCGGCGGCCCCGCAGCAGGCAGCTTGAGCCACTTGGCCTGCGCGGCGGCGACCGAGAACGGCGACAGCGCGGGCGGCGACGCCGCGCGCTTGCCATGCTCGCTGCCGGCGCCCTGCGCAGGGCATGGCTGACTTACTTAAAGAGTACCTGAGAGGGAAGAGACGCATGGCACAAAGTAGCCGCCACGGCCACAGCCGCACGCGTGGGACCAGCAGGGCTTGCCTTTGCAGACCAGGGCATGCGTATCATGAGTAACCAAGTGCAGAGCGCTTCATGGGAGCGTCGGCCGCACGTGCACGGCGCCCGCGCTCGCCAGCGCGCCGCTGAGGCGCCGCTGCGACACGGGCGAGTGCGCGGCCGAGCGCACGCCCGGGCTGCGCTGCGCCGGGCGCCGGCTGCTGGCGACCGCATGCACGTCCACGGAGAGCCGCGCGGCCCGCTGCGCCACATGTCTGTCAGTGTGCACAGTCAAAGCAGCACCAGAGGGAACTCCGTCTGCGTGGCAGGCGATGACAGCCGCACGGCGGACAGTAAAATACAGGCGGCCTGGAGGGTGGGGCTGACTACACCATTGTAAGTCGAGGGATGTCCTCGCTGTCGTCATCCGCATGCATGTCCTGCATCAGTGATACAGCCTTGTGCCACACCCAAGACTGCATGCATGCGCAGAGTGGCCATGCAGCATAGAGTGGTTGCAGCCATGGGCCGAGCGCGACCGCATTTGAGTGGCAACCAGTTCTCATTCTGCAGCACTGTAGCTAAGCATTGACCCTGTAATTGCATGTGCACCTCAATGACACTTCCGCATTTGTTCAAAGCCTTGAGCACGCTGCACAGCTTTGCGGCGTATGCCGCCCGCACCGGTATCTTGCTGCTGCCTGCGGCGGCCAGCGCTGGGGCGGGTGACTGCGAGTTGGCTGGCGCGAGCGCCGGCCGCAGGGCACCGCTGGGCGGTGTCGTCTGCCGCATGCGCCCCGCGGCATACAGTGAGCCCCAGCAGGCATCAGCGTGCAACGAGGCCAGAACCTCGCTTGGGACAGTGGCATGTCATAAGCATGGTAGGACGCTTGCCACATCTGCTGCTGAGCTGCAGGGCAGGCACGCCTGGTGCAGCGCGCGCGGCTGTGAGCGCGCCTGCAGCAGCTTTGCAAGCTTCTCCTGAACCGCACTGACAGGCGCGCCCGCATCGCTCGCCGCCGGGCCGCCCGCCGCGCCCGCGCCCTTGGCGGAGCCCGACCTCGCGCCGCCCGCGCCCGGCTTGGTGCCGCCCGCGCCCGGCAGCGCCGCCCGCTTCAGCGAGCGGCCCGCAGACGCGCCCGCGGCGCTCGCCGGCGTGTGACCCTGCGCCTGGCCCTGGCTGCCGCATGCGAGCGCCGCGGGACCGCTGCGCGGCGTGCGCGGCGGAGCGGGCCGCACGCCGCGCTGGTTAGGGTAAGGGTTAGCAGGGCCGCCCGCTGCGGAGCCCGCGCCCGCCCGCGCGCCGTGCGCCTTGCCGTCCAGCTTGTGCTGGTGCGTCTGCTGGCGCTGCGACGCGTCGGCCTCGGCCACGGCCAACACGCGCTGCAGGAAGCCGGCCTGCGCCGCCGCGCGCGCGCGTGACGCCGGCGTTCGCGTGCGCAGACTTGCTGTGCTGATTGCATCTTCTCCTGCACCTTCTCATGCACTGCTTTGGCATGGGGCGCACCCTGTGGCCTGACCCTGTACCCGAGCTTGGCCTTGTTGTGTCCGGGCTCACCCACGCGCCTGGCACACGCACTTTCAGGGGGCGCCAAGCTGAGGTGCTGGGAAGCAGCTGCGCACGCCATGCAGCATGCACCACGGACAAATCACGGCGGCAGCAGCTCCGGCACGCTCTCTGTCCGCGTCCAGCTCTGACGCCCTGTCATATTGGAAAATGATGCGAACCCTAATCCTATCAAAGGGCCCCGCACCTGGAAGTCCTCGCCGTCCCACAGGAAGGGCCGCCCCTCGGCCTCGGCCCACGCGCCGGCGCGCGCGCCCAGGCCGACCACCAGCGCCGGCAGGCGCTCGCGCGCCTTGCCCGCGCGGATGGCGCGCTGGAGCCGCCGGTTAGCGTCGCGCCCCTGCCGCCCCATGCACGCGGCCGTGGGCCGTGACATGCAGTGCTACACACGCTAGACGCATGCTGGAGAGGCCTAGCTCACGGGCCACCAGCCCATGCGCGGCAAGCAGCGGTACAGCGTGAGGTAGGGTAGGGTGACCTACCCTAGGTAGGCTGACCTACGCTAACCCATTGCGCCAGGCAGCGGGCCGACCTTATAGCGGTCCTCGTCCTGCTCGTACGCGGCCAACCAGGCGGCCTCGGCGCGCGCGCCGTCCAGCTCAGCAACCGCGCTAAGGAGCTCCTGTCGCTTGGCGGCCTCCGCGGCCGCAGCGCTCGCCTGGCGCGCCACCTTGGCCAGGCAGTCCGCGACCTGCCCGGCCGTGTCGCCCGGGCTCGCGCGAGGTCGCCTCTGCCCTCTTGCAACGCTATCACTGTCAAATCACGCGCCCTGGCAAAGAGGATAAACACCTGACAGTGACATAGAACCGGCTATGAAAATAATGCAGACCAGGCGACCCAGGCGTTCGCGTCCGGAGCAGCTCCACAGCTGCGGTGCCTAGACTCAGCATGAACACAGATCAGGCTGCCCGACTGCATTTTGCCCCCGCATGCGTCCCTCAGCTGGCGGCGGACGCAGCAGGAACACATGCTCATGCGAGTGGCTGGCTTGCACGATCAAAGCAGAACGTTGCAGGCAGGCCAACCTGGCTGCATATGGCCGCCGCGTCCCTGTCGGCGTCGTCGGCCGGCAGCGGCGGCAGCGGCGGCACGGCCATGTGCGCCTGAGCGCACACGTCGGCCAGCTCGCGGCGCTTGGCGGCGATGAGGTCGCGCATCAGCGCCGCCTTGCAGCCCGTCAGCCGCGCCACCTCGCCGCGCGCCTGCGCGCGCACCGCCGCCAGGTCAGTGCGCCCGCCGCCGCGCGGCCCGCCAGCCGCCGCGCACCGACGCCTGCGCTGCAGCGGAGGCTAGGGGTACCTTGGCGAGCGACTGCGTGTGCAGGTGCGCGGGGCCGGACAGCAGGCGCAGGAAGATCTGGCGGTCGATGTCGTCCTCGGCGACGTCCAGCGCGTCCCAGAGGCCCTCCAGGGTTTCCAGCACGCCCGCCGCCGCCGCGCCGCGCTCCACCTGCGCGCGCGCTCCGGGCCCCTCCCCGTCGGCAAAAGCATGCAATGCAGATATCAGAAGAGGTCGATGTTCCATCAACTGATGGACATCACTGCATGCACACCCAAGCACCACATTCAACCACGCAACCACCTCTTGCAACGCCCCGTGCCCTGCAGCTCTGTGCGCACGCCTGCACAGGCTGCGATCGCCAGAGCAGCTCAAAACGCACAGAGCGCGCCTTGAGCTCGGCGAGCGCGGCCGTGCGCCGCTCCAGCGCGGCGAAGGTCTCCTCGCTGAGGTCCCCGGGGCGGCCGGGCACGGCCAGCTCGGCCGGCGCGTCGGCCGGCGCTGCACTGGCCGGGCCGCCCCTGCCGCAGGCGCACAGCCCGTCGAGCACCACGGCGGTCGGCCTCGTGCCTTCACAAAGTTGCACAGGTCACAGCCATAGCCAACCGGCAGCACTAGTATAGTTGACCAAGCGCGGCTGCAGCAAGAACACCCTGCTCTCAGGAAAGCGCATCGGCCTGGCAAGCTTGGTGCGTTGGCGGCCCAGCCAAGCATGCCTAGCTCAGCGAGGGTCCAGGCCTTCAGTCGTGGGGTGCGCACCAGCCGCGCGCAAGCGCCGGGTGCACCTCCGCAGCGGCGGCGACGGCGTCCTCGCCCAGGTCGAGGCACACGTGCCGCAGCGCACCGACCAGCGCCTCGCGCTCGGCGGCGCGCCGCGCGCACTCGGCCCGCAGCCGCTCGCCCTCCTGCGCCACGCGCAGCAGCCCGGCCTGCGACACGTCCGGCCGCGCGCGCGCCGGCGTCGGCGCGCGCCCAAGCCGCATGCGCAGCGCCGCGACGTCCGCCTGCGCGCGGCCGCTTGCCCGTGCTGACAGCCAGTCGCAGGCAGACCCGAACGTGAGGCTGCCGCGCCGCAAGGAAGTTTGCACTGCTGACCAGCCGGCCGACAGGAGGCAGCGCTGAAAGGTACGTGGAAGGAGCGTATGCAAGGGTGCGCGCCTGCAGGCGTCCGTGCTCGCTTGTGGCCTGCGCCTTTCTGCTGCGCCAGACCTCCAGCTCCGCGAGCACGGCGCTGCACTCGCGCATCAGCGTCCACTTCTGGGCCCCTGGCACCTGGCTGCCTAGTGGGGAAGCGTCGTCCTGCACACCCACCATACTGCTTTGACTGGCTGCCTGGATGTATGGTCCTTGAGCAGATCCCGGAGACTCATCTTGATATGTAGCTTTGAACCCATGCTTGTCAGCTGGAGCTGGCGCGCCTCGCCCAGCTTCAAGGCGTCGCGCGTCTTCTGAACCTCGCGCCGCATGTCCTCGATGCTGCTGCGCACGGCGTCCACGCGCCGGTCCGCATCGGTGCATGCAGCGGCCCACACCTCCAGGGACTTTTGCGCCGCCTTTGACAGCTCTGCGGACTGTTCCTCTGCGCTGAGCTCCAGCATGTCCCAGACGGACGCGAGGCGCGCACAAGCCTGCTTGCTGACCACGTCATACTGCTGATAGTGCGCCTCCAGCTGCGCACTCAGCTGCGTATCGGCCATCCCAGCTGCTACGCGCTGCAGGCCTGTGCCGGACCACGCCTTCTTCAGGCTCAGGCTCGAGCTCCCTGAGAGAAACTGCTTTGGCACATGACTAAGCACCCGAAGAGGCTTGATTAGTTTTCCATTACAAGTACAACATTTACATTTACATCCATCATGTCCGATCGTGCCAGAGTTGCAAGGGCACAGCAGACTTTGCGATGTCCAGTAATCCTGGCCTTCTCTAAGCCAGCTCGGCAGCTGTGCAAAAGACCAGGTGTCATACAGCCTGTATGATGCAGGGAAAGGCAAGCATGCCAGAGCTGTAAGCTGGGCAACGGCCCGCCAAAAAGCCCAGGTGGTGTCATAGCGCGAAGCGACGGCAGCAAGGGGTTGCACTTCACATGCGAGAGCAGGGGTCACACAGCAGGTCTGGCCTGGAACCCTACTCAAACCTCTGTGCCCATGACCTGCAAGCCAGGAAGCACGTAGGCGTCGGCTGGCCATGGCCTAAACGCCGGCCTCATGTTCCTGCGCACATGCACTGCTAGCCAGGCCCAGATGCAGCGCACGAGATGAAAGAGTCTTTCAGGCCGGAGGTAATGGCAGCTGGAGCACCAGAGCGCAGCAAGTCTTGCGGCCCCTGGCTATAAGCAGGCCGTGGCCAGCATGAACACAAACGCGCGTCGGGCTCAGACCCCAGGCCCAGAGCACCGTGACTTCATGCACGCGCCCTGCATGTCAGAACGCACACACGTGTAGGCGTCGTGAACTGCCAGCGCCGCATTGCCAAAGACTGCCATGGCGGCCGAGGGTCCGGAGCACGGCGAGCCCTGCGTCGCAGCGCCCTGGCGCGCGCCGGTCTTGGCGCGGCGGCGGCCCTCAGCCTTGCCCTGGCGCCGCGGCTTGGGCGCCTTGACGCGCAGGACGGCGCCGGTCGCGGCCTTGGGCGGGCTGGTCTCCTCGCCGTCGAGGCCGCCGCGCTCGGCCAGCGTGGTAGCCGACATGGACGCAATGCGCGACACCGTCTTCTTGTGCCGGGCGTTGCTGTGCGCGGGTGCGCGGGCTGCTGCGGCGGCGCGCGCGTGCGGCTTGCGCATGGCCTGCACCGCAATCACCCAGGTATCACATCGGCAGCTTCCGGGTTAGCCCGGGTGAGAACGCCCTCATCCTATGTAGTGTTGAGCTTGTCATCACACAGACAGTCGGGTTCCCGAACATGCACATCATGCATGAGTGAAGTTGCTTCTTTGCGCCTACAACGTGAAAGCCAGACCTTGCGAACGCGCGGCTCGTAGGCGGGGTCCCCGGCAGGTGAGTTGCCCTCGGGCGACCCGGACAGGCCAGGACTGCAGTCGGCGCCTGGCGGAAGCTCCACGCCGCGCGCACAGAGCATCAGGGCCTGGTCGACCGGCGAGCGGCCTGTCTTCATGCGCTTGTTGGGTGCGAAGTCGAGCGCCTCATCATCGTGTGTAGGCTCATCCACCTGCGTGCGTGTTTTGCATGCCACGTGGGCTGCCGTTGCCAGGTATCAGCATGTCATACCTTTGATTCAGGAGCCCGCGCACTTGGAATAGCTCGTCAGCCACGGTGCTCGGGAGCGTTGGAGGTACAGCGCGCTTGCCGCCGGCGGCCTTGGGCGCAGCATGCGGCTTGCATTCCGAGGTCCTGCGCATGCGCGGCACGTATGCCGGCTCCGCCTCGCTGTCGTCATTGGAGTTGCCGCCCTTGCCGCCGCTCGGCGGCGTCGCCTGGCTGCGCTGGGCCGCCGTGTGCTGCGAGAAGCGCTCGCGTGCGGCGTGCGCCGCGCCGACTGCCGCGGTCATGCCGCCCTCGTCGCCGGCCAGGGCGTTGGCCGTGGCGGCCTCCACCGAGACGCCCACATTGTTCCACAGAAAGTTGTTCGTCCTTATCTTCTCGTCGAGCGCTGCGCGCGCACAACTGAAAGAGGTCGGCGCACGAGCAGCAGGTAGAAGCTGAGCAGCAATTGCAAGCAAGACACGCATGCACCTGCGACCGTTGCCTCCAGGTCGGCATTCTTGCGGTCCTTCTCGTCGGCAGCAGCCCGCAGCGTGTCAATGATGGTCTGCCTCCGCTCACACTCAGCTGCTGCCGCCGCAGCCTCGCTGCGCTCCCTCTCCAGGCGCTGCTCAAATGTGGCAGCCTGTTCGGTGCGGTCGGACGCGGCAGTCAGAATCGCCGCCGTAAGCTTGTCGTTCTCCTCCTGCAGCTTGAGCACCTGCATGGCGCATCACAGCGTGAGAGGGACATATGACAATTAACACCACTGAGGCCTGAATTTCTCGCCTACTTGGTCTGGCTGCATACCCGTGCCGTCAGCAACTGGGTCTGCTCCTTGCCCTGCGCAGCCTCCTCCTCGGCCTGCTTGCGCAACGTGGCATCGTGCTCTGCTTTCGCTGTCTGCGCCTCCTTGGCATCTTGCAGCTCCTTCGCCCGCTGCTCATACCAGTGCAGTGCCAGGCTATTAGCATGTTTTTATAGGTCCAAGCTGACATGACACATGAGCACAGGGCTGTCACCTGGGTGGCAGCGCAGCATTCCGCCTTGGCCGCATCGAGGTCACGCTGCAGATCCTGGGCTTGCGCATGTAGGTTCGCGCATGCTTGGTCGGCCTCGGACTTGGCGCGCGAGGCAGCATCCTCCGCCTGTTGCAGAGGAGAACTGAACTCATGGCTGGACTCATTCCATGAGGCCGTGAAGCAACGGAGCAGGGTTCAACTGTTGCAACTGTTGGGAATCAGCACCTGCTTGCGCTTCTCCTCCAGCTTAGCCTCGTTCTCTTCACGTACTTTAATGAGCTCCTATTACGCATATCAAAGGCGCTCACAGATGTAGGGCGGTGCACCTCGCACGCTGCTATCCATCAACGGTGATGACATCCAACTGCGCACCTCGTCTGTGCGCTCGACGAAGCGCTGCTTGTCCTGCTCAGCAGCATCGCAGGCTTGGCGGAGCGCAACCTCGTGCTGCTTCAGGGTGTCAGCGAGCTCCTTCTCCAGCAGCGCGATCTTCTTGCCCAGTTCAGCCTCCGTGCCTTCAAGCTTCTCCTGTGCACACAAGCATTGTCGGCTGACAGAAGCTGCTCCCATGCACATGCTTGCGGTGCATGCATGCGCTCTGTTGGCGTGCACTTGCGCATGTCAGCTCGCAGACCAAGCCAATGGCACATGCACCTGTAGATGCTTTGCAGCCTGGACCTGGCCGTCCAGAGCCTCAGTCAGTTCCACCTTATCCTCCCGCAGGTTGCTGGCCTCAGTGCGCGCTTCCTCCAGGCTCGCCTGGCCAGCAGGCAAGCACAGCTTCAAGCAGCTTCAGGTGTACTGATAACATTATCACTACAGCAACAGGCGCCAGCGCCATAGCCTGCAGCACAGCAAAGTGTGAACCTATAGAAAACATGCTGGCACTCGGCCTGCAGATGGACAAGTTTCTACATTCTATGTCCTGTCACATTGACACCCATCAGCGGTAAAGCTATTTGGCAGCTTAAGTGCACATTTGCCGCGCGCACTCTGCACGGCATGGCACACTGATTGACAGGAGCATACAAAGCGTTAACGTTGATGCACTGCCAGCCCCAGGCATGACAGAGTGACATGCCTTGGTAGCGACCAGCTCATGCTCGCAGGTAGCTGCGCGGGTGGCTGTGTCGGCGCGCTCTTGGTCTAGCTCTGTGATGCGGGCTTGTGCGGCAAGCAGTGCCTCCGCCTTGCTAGCCAGCTCAGCCTGCAGGCTGCTTGCCAGCTTCTCATGCTCGGTTGCGGCCTGCTCGTGCTCGAGCAGGCGCCTTGCACGGCCTGCTGCATCTGTCTCCAGGTCAGACACCTAAGCGCACGGCAGCCAATGTTGACTTTGCATCGAGCACCTGACAGGTCAGCTGAATCGTGCAATGTGCATCACACATGCATGAATGTTGGGAGCACTGTCTATGAACATGCCTTGGTCTGCAAGGTGTCCAGCTGCTGGTTTGCGTTCACGGCATCCTGCTTTGCTGCAGAAAGCGCCTTGTTGAGCTCAGCCATGTCCGCTTCATGCGCGGCGGCCTCGCTCTTGGCGTTGGCAGAAGCCTCTTCCAGGCTCTTGGCGCGCGCATGCAGCTGCTCTTGCACGGACCTCAGCGCCTGCTGATGCGTGGCCGCCTGCTCATCGGCCTGAGCCTGCATGCCGTGATTATTCTTAGACCTCGACTTACTGCAATGCACAACCCATGCGCATGTTCTGCATGCAGTAGGCCGCTGCCAATCCATGCAAGCCGGACCTGAGCATCCACCAGCTTCTGGTCAGACACCACCAGCTTGCGCTCCATGACCTGGATCTTCTCCAGTTGCTCCTGAGTTGCACACAAGCAGTACCTGTCAGCTCACATGCACCTGACATGCATGCACAGCACACTGGCATGCAAGCACAGCACATGTGCGCGAGCAAGGCCGTTCACTTACCTCGCATAAGCGAAGGCGCTGCACAAAGGCATCACCCAGCTTCTCCTCGCGTTCGCAAACTTAACACACGTGCGGAGTGAGTTGTGACATGGCGACACCCTCAAGCATGTTCATATGAGCTAGAACGCCAGGCAGTCGAAGACGACAAGCAGGCGCACTGGTGTTCTGGTTGTTCTTCAGCTTGGTCAGAGTACCCAGGATCATGTCGTGCTGGTCCTTGAAGCGCTGCATGTCGGCCCCTACAGCCTCGACCTGCGCTTCATAGTTCTTGACAGTGGCACGGAGCTCCTCAACAGTGCGCTGCTCGGAGCTGCACTGCGCCTCAAACTTCTCGGCAAGCTGCTTGTGTTCCTCCGCCTGGCGCTTCTGCAGCAACATACACGCGCCTTTCATGACCAAACTGTTAAGAGCCAGAGCTAAACAGAGCACTTTTTAGCGTTGAACACATATCGCACGTATTTCTCTGTCTCAAGCTTGGAGGTCTGGTGCTCCTCGATAAACTTGTCTGCACAACAACAGACTCCTCAGCTCATGCTTGACTTCAGTGCTCAGCAGGCAACTTTAATCAAGCAAGTGCGCTGCACAGTGCTTCAGCTCGCGCACCGGCTGTCCTCTTCAGGCTCTCAGACACTTGAGCAACCGCCTGGACCGGTGTGCGTGGTTGCAGCAGGCCTGCATGCTGCGTTGCCGTGGAAATCATTGCGCAAGCTATCACTGTGGCAGTCGCTTTACGGTGACACTTACAGTTGGAGCCCCTGAGCCAGGGCAGGCAGCTGAGCAACCCTCACCAGCAGCCTCTTGGGTGATACACACATGCAGAGTGGTTGACAGACGAACAATGCAGGTGCTCACATCAGGAGGAGCTTCTCTGAAGCTCCTCCTGATGCTAGGGCTTGACAGGTTCACAGGACATTTTGCTTGACGGCAGCAAGCATGCAGTGCATGTTCACATGTCCCATACTGTATGGGCCATACATTCACTTGTGCATTCCTTCATTCATACACGCTGTTCCGGCTGGCAAGTCTGGTAAATCAGTCCATGCCACAGAACTCCTCCCCTTCAGGCTCCGCCTCCACCTTGTTTGGTTCGTCGGCTTTGACCTGCATGACGCACACAGGCTCTCACTTGTATGAAGGTACCAGGCGGCCTACTCAGTCCCTTTGGTATCAGTATGTGGCAGCGCACCTCTTGCTGTTCTCCATTGTTCTCCTTCAGGAACGCTACTGCGGCGTCTGCATCGACGCTGACGCCAGCGTCCTCCTCTTTGCTGATGAGCGTGATGCCCTCAGCAACCACACGCCGCCAGAAGCCGCTGTACTGAGACTCCGGGCTGCAGTGCTGCGCTAGCTCCTCCAGGAAGGTGTTGAAGTCGCCGCCGCGGCCGAGGCGCACGCTGGCGCCGCGCATCGCCCGCACGCCCCGCATGGCCTTGTCGTAGTTCCTGGCAGCAGAGGCATGTGCTGCATTGTAAGCCCATGCTGACAAGGACATGCCTGCTTCCTTGCTAGCCATGTCGACTCACTGCTTTTTGCTCGAAGTTCTGTGTCTCAAGCACAGTCTCGAGCAGTCTCTGGTGCACCGCCTCTTTGCAGGTATTATGCCAAAAGTGCTCTGCGCAACCAGCAAAGAGCAAAAATATTCCAAAAGAGGGCAGTGATCGCACCGATCCAGGATGCTGGTGTCAATCAGGCCCAGGACCACCGGCGGCAGCTGGCGGAAGGCCTCGTCCGCGCGGCCGTGCTGCAGCAGCGCCTCAAAGTCCTGGTCGGGCACGATCGTGCCGACTGCCTCCACGCGCGAGCGCGGGGCGGCCGTGGTGTCCAGGTCCAGGCTCGCCTCGGCCGCTCCCCCGTCGACGGCCATCGGCTCCAGGACCTGCCCGGCCGCGCCGGCCTCCCCAGCCACTTGCCCAGGCTGTCCCTTTGCGACCTGCAGTGCATGGCAGGGGATCAGTCGGTGCTACGCATGGCACATGCTCCTGCTGCTACATCTGCACACTCTGCTGCACACATGCAAAGCGGACATCCGCAACAGCAGCTCATGCAGGCACACCAGCGCGAGCCCAATCTGTATGACGTGGGGGGCCGATCATGCGAGTGTTGAAGCACATCATGGACAGCTTGCTGCCCTGATGTGGTCAAGCGATGATCACAAACCTGACACAGAGGTTGTGCACTCCACACGCGATCATTTCCTTGAAATGGCATGCACTGACACAGATGGAGCCGCAAAACAAAAGAGAACAAAGCGCACCCTCCTCAGCCAGCACTGCCCCAGACCTGACAGAGAGCCTGTGGCAGCAACATAGAGCGCGGGACGTACCGGCATGGTCATAGCAAAGTGGCCGGCGGCGCCCTGCACGGCCTCCTGCGCGGCCGGCATGAGCTCCCAGCGCGGCTCCAGCACGCTGGTTACCCAGGGGTCCTCCTCCGGCGGCGGCACGGGCGCCTCGGCATCCACCTGCAGCGTGGCCAGGTGGTGGCAGGCGCGGTGCAGCACCGGGTTGACGGTCTCCTCGGGCCGCAGGCGCTCCCAGCCGCCTGCACGCACGCAGGCTGTGATGCAGGGCCTCCTACCACCCCTCAGCGCACTAGTGAACTCGTGCATGCAAGCCTGCACTTTGACGCAGGGCCCGCTACCACCCCTTAGCGCGCGAGCAACAAGGTCTATGCAAGCCTGCACCTTGATCGAGGACTTGCACAGGCATGCAAGATGTGGCAGTTCGTGGGAATACTGCTGAGCATGCTGGTGAGGCAGGCCTGTTACCTTGTCGCGGCAGTTACACAAGGCGGCACGAGCGGGGCGGACAGGGGCGGCAGCCACCTGCGGTCAGGTCCATGGCGGCGACCAGGGCGTCCATGGCGTCCAGCTGCGCGGCGCTGACCGGCTGCGGCAGCGCGTCGAAGCTGCCAAACTCGGCGCTGCGCACGTCCTCGCGGTAGGGCAGCTGCGCCGGTCAAGACAGCGGCTTGCATGCGCTTCCCTTCACTGTTGCTCAAAATGCTGGTCGCCCGCTGCACAGAGCAGTAGACAGGTTGCAGCTGATCAGGCAGCCGAAGCGCCTGCAAGTCGGCGCGCTGCATGGCCGTGGCGGGCAATGCAGCTGCCAAAACAGCGCCAGTCAGTACATGCTAGTGACGCGCCTTGATCAGGGCCAATCCGTCAGGGCTGTTGTCTGTAGCCAGCAAAGGCATGGCGGCGCAGATGTGGACGGGCTCAGCCTTGACCTGCTCCCCAAGCGCCCTGTTGGCTTTCAGCTGGCAAAGTCGTACCAACTCTTGTGGCATTGTCAATAACAACTAACAGGAAGTGCATCATAAGGATAGCACACTCGTTCAGCGCCAAATGGTATTTGCTGTTGCATGTCTGAATGCCGTTGTGTGACACGACATGCAGTGTATACGACAAAGCACTTCTTTCCCCAGGTATATAAAGCCTGCCAGCAGTGCAGCGGCCAGCCACACAGACCAATGCGGAATGCGGCCACAGGCGCTTGCTCGCACGCACACCCCGCGCACGCTCGCATGGCGAGCGGCGCGCGCACCGAGCCGTCCAGGCGCACGAAGCGCAGGATGGCGATGTGGCCGAGGCGCGCCAGCGCCTGCGCCAGCGCGGACAGCGCGGGCACGGAGGGCGCGAACGCCCGGTCCGCGACCACCACCCACGCGTCCTGCGACGCGCTGCTGGAGGCGCTCGCGGGTCCATTCCTAGCGGGAGGGCCAACACTTGTCAAAGTTATATGAGGCCAAGCCACCGCTGTGCCGTGTCTGACTGGATCGTGTAGGATCAGTGACGGACGACCAGTGGTGCGCGGTATAACACAGGTCTTAGCAGCTCTGTCTTCACGCACACACATGGACCAACAGCGCGCCATGCCTCATAAAATCGCATCCGTCAGGCAAAGATGTTGCCTGCATGCAGCCGCCAACGCAACGCACCACCATGCGCTTGCGCCCTCCCCGTGCAAGTCTTTGCAGGCGTGTAAGCCAAGCACACTGGCAGGGCGCCCTGTCAAGGGGCGTGCGCGCCTTCATGCCCATCTGCAGGGGCACCCGCGCAGCCTCCACAAAGCCAAACAGCTCCAGCGCCTTGGGCCCCGGCATGTAGCCCAGGGTGCGCTTCATGTCCTCATTGAGCGGCACGACCTCCTTGCCGTACTGCGCCGCCGAGCAGTACCTGAGCTTGCTGTGCGCACATGACATTGTCTGCAAACCCAGGACAGCTTCTCCCGCAGAGCATGGCGGCCCCAGCTGGCCCCCACTCACGATGGCAGTGCGCCGCTCGCGGCGCTGCTCATGATCATGATTTCTAACCTAACCCTCTCCCTAAACCAGGTCCGCGCGGGGCGCGCCATGTAGGCGCGCGTGCGCATGTCCGGCGGCACCTCGTTGTCCGGGTCCGACTGCACCTTGTACTCCGACTCCGCCTTGACCGCGTGCGTCGAGCCCGGCGCCGAGCTGCGCTGCGAGTAGCGCGCGGGCCGCGGCCAGTCCGCCTTGAGCACCTTCTTGAACATCTGGGCGGCCGCACGCGGCTCAGCAGACCCTGGTAAGGCTTTGGGTATTTTTGCCAGGCAATGCATGGGAGTGGGCTGCTTTTTGTCCATCTGGCAGGTCACACGTGACTCAGCAGGCCATTGTACGGCTTCGATGACTTTCTCGGAGAACAATGTAGCTACTGCATGGTGCCACATGCAGGGCAGGGCATGCCGCAGGTGTGAGCACGCACTTGTGCACGACGACGCGGCTGCGGGCGGGTGCGCGCCTTGACACGGATGTGCATGCGCTTGCCCAGCGACAGCGCGCCGCCGTACGTGGGTGTCGAGGACACCTCCTTGTACCTGCATGCGCCTGCCCCTGTATGTGGAACTACTGCAACCACATGCTAAGCTTATCGATTCAAATTTAGAGTGGTGCACAGCGCCCCATGGCATCCATACTTTTGAGAGCTCATCAGGATTCACATGAGTTGGATTGCACTGCAACACCGCTCTGCAGTGCAAGAGATTCTGCTAGCGGCCCCGTACAGGCACCGCCCCACACCTAGGACTGCCACCTTGGGAGTGTGCCGCGCGTGCTCGAGGCGAGGAGCATGCAGCGCAGCAGGGCGCCCTGGGCTGCAATACATCTTAATGCAGCTACTTGTTAGCTCCTAAGTTACAAATTCCCTATGATCCGGAATAGTCTGGGGCGCCGACCTGTTGAGGTGCAGCAGGTCCACCGGCTCGCGCGCGCGCCGGCGCTCGTGCCGCACGTCAGCCAGCAGCCTGTCCAGCCACTGCGTGGCGCCCGCACGATCGGCGCGCGATCAGCTATGTCAGCGGATCTGGCATCAGTGTGATGTGCCGTCTCTTGCGCATGGCACTGGTGCGCATGGCTCCTGGCAGTGCAGCGCCGCCGTTTTGCTCATACGCCCATCCGCAGTGCCCAGCGACTGCGTGCGCCCAGCATGGCAGTACTCGCTCGCATGTCCAATACGTGACACTGACTGAAGACCGAAAAATGCAGAGAGTGCAGCAAGTTGCTGCATCTCCCCACAGGACGCAGGCAGGCCTGCCCATGCTGCAATGGCATAGCCGTGAACAGGATCCTGGAGCAAGGCCGCGCAGCGCGCCGCCATGTGCAGCCGCGCGCGCCCGGCCGCACCTGCTCGTTGAACGCGCGGTCGGCTCGAGCCGCCTCGTCGGCCTCGTCGGAGGGCGCCAGGTCCAGCAGCACCACCTCCAGCATGACCTGCGGCACGGGTTGAGGCGTGTGGGTGGTCTCTGGGGCGAGAGGGGCCAAGGGCTAGGGTCAGCAAGCCTCATCCGGGGCTGTTAGGACGGTGGGGGACTGGGCAGGCCTGGCAGCTCCACCTCCAGCATGACCTGCGGCAGGTGCTAGATGTGTAGGCGGTCTGTGCATGGAGGGGGAGGGCGAGAGGGCCAGGGTCGGCGACCCTCGCCCAGCATGTCCTGCGGCATGGGCATGCTGGGCCGGGGCACAGCCTTGCAAGGGTTGGAGTAGCCTGTCTGTGCAGCCGCTTTGTCGCGCGGTACAGGTCTCGAGGGAAGGTGGTGCAAAAGCAACAGGTGTTTGCAAGCACGGCGCGAGCGCATGTAGCGATGCATGTAGATTTGGCCAGTGACTCAGCACGAGGAGGCTCCTGCGCCCGCCTGACCGGGCGGGGCCGCCCGGGGCGCACCTCGAGCTCGCGCAGCTTCGCGCCGATCGCCTCCAGGATCTCGCCCAGGTTCTCCACCTTGCTGACGCGCGCGCGCAGGTCGCTGACGAGCAGCCAGCGCGCGGGCGATCTGGCCAGCGCCGGCCGCGCGGCCTTGGCTGCGACCAGGCCATCCGCCGCCACGAGCAGCACGTCGACCCAGTCCGCGCACCCGGCGCCGGGCTGCGCGGTTGCTAGCGTGATGAGCGTGCTCTGGTCCGGGCAGCGCAGGTCCTCCGCCACCTGTGCGCCCCGGGCCGCCCGACCTGACGGCCGCGCGCCCTGCTCGTGCCGAGCCGCCAGCGCGCCTTGCACGCGCGGTGCGCGCGCTCTCTGCCGGGCTGTGCAGGGGGCGGCGCGGCAGCGAGCTCTGCTCGGCCAGCGCAGCCCCTGCGCCACGTGACGCTCGGGTGACTGGTCGTGGCGCCCTGCTCAGTGGGAAGCTGGCTGCCTCGTTTCTGCTCACATCCTGGCCCCAACTCTTTGTGGTGCACAGGCCCGCCAGAGCGCTGCCCTGCCACCTGTAGTGTGAGCCAAGTGGTGCGGGCAGCGCCCGCACGACTCTCAGCTCCGGGTCCCCGGCAGCCCGCAGAGAGTGCCGCATACCCGCTCTGTAGCAGGCGGCCCGCACCATGACGTGCAGCGCCTCCTCTGGCTCGGCGTCGTTGAGCTGGTTCTTGGTGTCTGCGACGAATGCGCGTGCTGCTCAGCCGCACACCGCCACCTCGACAGGAAGGCTCTCCAAGTCAAAGCAGTGCGCGCCTGTCGTCCCGTAGAAGATGAACGCCACCTCGTCCTTCTGCCTCTCGCCCATCTGCGGCGCGGATGTGTAAAGTGCGCGTCAGCCGGTCCCGCACGCTGTAAGCAAGAAGAGTGGAGCGTGCAATTCCACAAAGCTTGCAATTACCTTGCTGGTGAGGAAGACTGTGAGAGAGCGCCGCGCATAATCCAGTGCGCGGTGCATCGAAGCGCTCACGTCGAGCAGCACATATGTAAGCACCTGCGCTTGACCGCAGCCTGTCAGCACACTAGCACAGCGGCAGCAGCCTTCGTCCCTTGCCTGTCTTGGAAGTTTGACGGCGCTCTGCACGGCTGTCCTGGGGCGCACCTTGGACGCCATGGCAGCTCTTGACTTGGCGCGTCTTCTCACTTGCTGCCTACATGCCTGCTGTATTTATGAACTGCACACATGAATGTCTTCACCACATGCGACATGCGCGCAGGTAAAGTAGGCCTCAGGTGCATTCAGCTTCTGGGCATCTGTGCAGGGCCTGCATTCGGATGATGGGCACAGCGGGCGCAAAGCTGGTCCTTCGCTTATTTACATTTGCAGCAAAGAGCGGGATGCTGTGGAACGCAGGCGGGCCAGGGCAGCGCACACAGCAACCTCACACTGCGCCGCAGCTCCGAGCCTGGCGCCCCGCAGCACCGACATACAGCAAGCACACAGGACGGCAGCGGGGCTGGTCGCGTACGAAGAGCTGTGCACGGGCTTGGCGCACGCCCCTCCCCGGCGCACGCCCACTCCAGCCCTACACAGCACTTCCCACCATGGACCCCGGTGCACGCCCACACCAGCCTTGCAAAATCCACCACGAACCCCGGCGCACGCCCACTCCAGCCATGCACTTCTTACCACCAACACCTGGGCCCAACGACTCGGGTTGGCTGAGCACCCCGGCGCCAGGAGCGGTACGTATTTGGCGCTGGCCGGGCCATGCCCTGGCCCCCGACAATACCCGCCCTGACGCGGTTCAGCCAGCAGTGGGCGCCGGGCGCCACATGGGGCGCAAGCATTTGTCGCCCCAACACCAAACCTGCACTCCCCAGTAATTCATGATGTCCTCAAGTTCAAGCGCCCAGGCTGCACGCCCGCCCCTGGGCTATTACAGCGGAGTCACGCACAAAGCGTAGCCTTGTGAGTCACTGCAGACAGTGCCTGAGAAACAGCAGTGTGCCTGCCACACACAGCAACCCGGGACAAGTTCTTGAAACACGTCCATTTTCTGCGTACCCCAACGCGACGGGGCGCCCCCAGACTGCCCAGACCCCCAAGAGGCAGCACTGAACCAGGTGCGGCTCCCCCAAGCCAGCTGCTCGCCTCTACAAAAAGCGCCCTTCTGCCCCACAGGCTGGCTGACCAGGCCATGCAAGGCACTCGCCCGCATGGAGAGCCGGCCGTGCCGCCCCCTGCCTGACAGGGGCTTGCCTCCTTTGCTAGGCCGCATCCGTACATGCGCCCACATGGTGCGCTTTTGAGGCGTTCGGTGCTTCCGACAAGCATTTGTGCGACCCCAACCCTCCCAAGCCTCGCTCGCCCCGCTCCTTCGGCCAGCAGGCGCACAGCAGCTCTGGCCGAGCGGAAATCTGGCTGCAGCAGCGCCAGGTATGCACCCCAGCCGTCACCTTCGGCTGCCCCTGGCAACCCACAAGCAACAGCATGCGCAACGGGCTGCCCTCGACTGGGGAGACCCGCTGCCTGACCCAGTTCGTTGCCGCAACAAGCAACCGCGATGATGCAATTACCCCACATCCATGAAGTAGAACATGACCCCCCTTAAACGCCCATTGCCATCACCACCTTCCCAGAACATCCCCAGCACTCATATGACTCGAAGATATCGTGCAACATTCATGTAATTTCCCGAGCAAGATATGTTCACAGCATTGCTGACGAGCGCGGCGTGCCGCCCTCCTCGTCGAGCTCGCCGTCCTCGAGCAAGTCGCTGTCGCTCGCGGCTGCAGCCGCGGCCGACGCCACCGCCGCCGCCGCCGCCGCTGGAGCGGGCGAGGTCGGCAAGAGGCGCACGAAGCGGCCCTTGATGCGCGGCCTGGCACGGTGGCAGCGACCGTCAAACCCGTAGCCTTAATCTAGCGTGCAGCAGCCAGCGGCGCGCTTTCCAAAGCGGCCGGCTGGCACCAGCTGCATGCGCGACATTCTGATGCATAGCCTGCACAGGTATGTTGTGATTGCCACTGTCGTGATGACCAGGCTGGGTAGACTGCGCCCGCTGTAGTGTGCCCGCCCGCCGGCCTGGTACCTGCACCTGGCAAGCAGAGGGATGACACATTGGCGGCGTGCAAGCCTGCCAGACACAACCTCTTTCGGCATTCCCCAGAAGAGCACACCCGTGAGGGAGTTGGTGATGCCAAGGCACAGCAGCACCCCAAAGCGGAGGCGCGCACCTGTTGTCAGCGTTGACCTTACGCTTCTCGTAGCGGATGGTCTTCGCGAACAGGCGCCGGCGCTTCTTCTCCCGGTACCGCTCCAGGCACCCCGCGCGCGCGCCGGCCTCGTCTGCGGCGGGCCGGGCGCCCGGGATCAGGCTCAGCCAGGCGCGCGGGCTATGCACACGCATGCATGGCACCCGCGCTTCTGGACCCGCAGCCAGCCCAGGCGCTCCACAGCATAGGGTAGGGTAGGGTGTGTACCCTATCCTAGCCGCAGCTGATTGCAGTGGCGCGTGGCACGGCCGCAAGCTTGCACGTCTGCGTTTGCCGGGCAGCAGGCGCAAAGCGCCCCCAGCCCGCCATGCACCCCGGTCAGTACAGAGGGCGACCCCGGGGTCGCGCCATGTGCGCCGGCAGGTGCTTGCCGCCCGCCAGACACGCCTGCGCTGCCCTCCTCGCCCAACGGCGCGGCGCCGCCGCCGCCGCCGCCGCGCGTGCGGAATGCGGGAGCACCGCAGGCGGCGTTGCGCGGCGACGCGCCCTCGCACGCTGCGCCGGCGCGTCCAGGGCGCGTGCTGGCGCCGGCGCCCGCTGCGGGCGCCGCGCTGGCGTGCTGCGCGCGCGGCACGTTCTGCAGCAGCGCGGCGGTGATGCCGGCGCGGCGCGCCAGGCCCGTTGTGTCCTGCGCGCCGGCACCCCCACATCTGCCAGCTGAGAGAGGAGGAGGCTCTCACTCATATGTGTGGCCACCTGTGATCACCAGGACATGGGACGGCTGTATGCGTAAGCATCGATGCACCTGTGTGAGCGCCTCACTCCGTCAGCATGCCAACACGCCTCAGACAGCGGCAGCTGCATGCCGACCATACCACCAGCAGAGAGACAGGCACCGCGGGTGCGCTGCCCGGCAGCACTCTCTGCATCCACTGGCCCAGCTGCTCTGCAGCGAGCTCCAGGCTTTTCGCCTGGGCTGCACCGGATGCAAACACGCGCCGCGGGGCAGCGGCGCACCGCATCGCGCGCCTCCAGCTTCATGCGCGCGCCCGGCGGCGGGCGCGCGGGCGCGCGCGGCGCGCGCCTGTCCCCGCCTCCCTGCCCGCCCGCGCCCGCCGCCTGGCCCGGCGCAGGCGCGGCCGCGCCGGGCCCCGCTGCGCGCGCGCTGCCTGGCGACCTGCTCCCCGGGCCCTGCGCCGACCCGTAGCGCCAGGCGCCCAGGTCCAGGCGCAGCCCCAGGCCCATGCCGAGCGAGAGCTGCAGCCGCGACTGGCGCAGCGCCGGCGTAGCCTGGCCCGCCGGCCACGGCTCCAGCCCCGGCGGGGTTTCCGGAGGCCCCACAGCCCAGCCCTCCTGTCCGTCAGGCGAGGGGGCCAACGGCCCGCCGTGCGCGAGCGCCGCGCGCGGGTCGAGCACGCCCAGCACCGGCAGCGACTCAGGCAGACCGCGGCACGCGCCGAGCGACTCTGCCAGCCCCTGGCCTGCGAGCGCGCGCGTGGCGGGGTCCAGACCCTCGAGGAGCCCGCCGCTGGGCTGCAGCACCTCGCGCCAGACGGCGCAGGGCGCTGAGGGCAATGGCGCCTCCGGGGCCTGCCCCAGCAGCAGGGTCCCGCCGCCGCCGCCGCCGCCGCCGCCGCCGCCGCTGCCTTCGCTGCCGCTACACTCTGCAGCATTTCCTACGCTCATGGGCTCCACAAACAAGCCAGCAAGGATCGCCTCGTCGGCGAGCATGGCCTGCGCCCGCGAAGGCGCCGCTCCCGTGGACATACTCGCCGTCCAGACCGCGGCGCCGTCAGCTGCGTTAGCGAGGCGGGCGCCTTCGAGGGTCCCCATCAGGGGACACCCAATGTACGGCCTCACGGCCCCGGCGCGCTGGCCGCCGTGGTGCCCCTGGCCATTGCCGTGCGGCTCTGCTCCTGCTCGTGTACCGTCCCACCCACCCAGCAGGGGCGGCCCGTCGCACGAGGGCGCGCCCCCTACGCTGGCCCCTCCACGCGGGCACCCCTGGCTGGCACACAGCGGCGGCTGGGCGCCAGAGCCGGGCGCCGGGCGGCGCGCGCCGGCCGGCGCGGCGCCCGTCTGCGCGCTCTGTGCCGAGCCCACGGACAGGCCGCACGCCGTCAGGTATGTCAGCGTGTTTTCCGCGGTGTCCTCGCTAGCATCGTAAGCGTCGGCCTCGGCATCAGTCATGGGCATGAGCGCGTCGCCCGCGGCCGCCCCGCCGCCGCAGCTGCTCCGGCACCCGGCCGCGCTCGAGCCGCGGGCCTCCGCCTCAGTCATGGGCATGAGCGATTCGCCCCTGGCCGCACCGCCGCTGCAGCTGCTCCGGCAGCCAGCCGCGCTCGAGCCGCACCGCGCCGTGCGCTCGGCATCCAGCGCGCGCGTGAGCAGCCCCTCCAATCCGCCTTCCAGGTCCGGGCAGCCACTGGTACCGGGCTCAGGCTTCAGTGCGCCCGGCGTCCCAGCGCCGCGGCTGCCCCACACGCATGCGTGTGCGCTGACCGCGGCGGCGTCGACTGCGCGCAGCTCGCGTGCGCCTGCCAGCTTGTGGCAGCCGTACCGCGCGCCCAGAACCTCGCGCGCCTCTTCGCAGGCAGAACACAGCCTGCGGCCGTGCGGAGCAGTGTGTGTGGCCAGTCACAGGCCTGCACGCTGTTTGCGCAAGTGTGGCGGGAAGCAGGCTGAGCCATGGCCCTACAGCGCCAATGCCGGAGCTCCCGCGCACTGCACAGCAGCACATACGCAGAGGCGTGGTCAAGCAGATGCTGGCCTCTGCAAGCTCCTGTATCTTGTGGGCTCGGTTGCACAGGCAGTGATCTCGGAACATGCACAGATCATCGCCAAACATCGCAGGCCTGGCGCGTTCGTTGAGACAATCGGGAAGCTCCGTGCAAGCAAGCCGCTCAGGCGATCGTACCTGCCCCTGCCTGCCGTCCCACCTTCTTGAAACTCGCGACAATCCTCGGCTATCCGCGGGCTAGCAGGGCTGTTGGGCTGCCTATGGGGCCCACTCCCTGCAAGCCTAGGCCTGCAATCTTCTTTGTCTCAATATTTAAGCTCTTAGGAGTGCAATTTAGTGGATTGAACGCAGTGCGCGCGCTGCGCCCAGAAGAGCAAGGCAGCGCAGCACTCGAACCAATGCGTATTTTACAGAACGGGCAGCTTCGGCAAAAAATAGGCCAGCAGAGTGGAGAAGGCCTCAATAGAGATGTTGCAGCCTCTGGCCTCTGGGATAGAGCACGGTACCGTGAAATACGGGGAGCTTTGCTATCTGCCTCTCATCTTGCCGCGGCCCGTCCTCTGAAAGGTTTGATCGTGCACTTACTCCGGGTGCCAGGATGATGCTGTCCACCGCCCCGTTTGTGGGCGCGCGCCCCGCGCGCGCCGGCAGGGTGGGCGTGCCGCGCCGCGTGGTGCTGCGCTGCCGGGCGGACGCCACGCAAGGTTCGTTGTATCACACAACCGCTGTATGTAGCTTCGCCCCTCTGTTGGGCAAGACACAGGGCCACCATTGGGCGGCCACCAGGGAGCGGTTGCGCCGCGAGCGCGCCTGCAGTCAACCGCTCCGGCGAGTTTGCTCGCTCACACAGAGAGGCGGCGAGCGCGCAGGCGAGCCCGTGACAGGCGTGAAGCTGCTGGCAGCGGGCCTGGCGGCGGCGGCGCTGCTGAACTGCGCGCCGGCGTCCGCAGGCGTGGTCTTCGATAAGAAGCCCAACGTAAAGAAGGCGCGCCGCCTTTGGCCTTGCTGTGACCACCCGCCTTGGTCCCCTTGCCGTCACAGCTCAGGATAGACTGGCCGCGCGGCCTGCATGCCTTGCGCATGCCCTACCACGCAGCAAGTTGTTGCAACCACCCGCCTTGGTCCCCTCGCAGTCACAGCTCAGGATAGACCGGTCGCGCGGTCTGCGCGCCCTGCGCATGCCCTACCACGCGGCAAACTCAACAGGCCGCCGCGGCTTTGCAACGTTCTCCACGCTTTGTCGCCGTTATGGGAGACCTCGATGGTGGCGCACAGCCTTTCAACGTAAGCAAGGACCTGCGTGACGCCAGTTCTGGCCACAGAGCAGACCAGCGGCACAGAGGAGACCGCCGGCACAGTGTCTTACTGTCAATGGGCGAGCACGGGTTTGAGTCCGCTTTTACCACTGTCCTGAGCATATGGCCAGGTGCAGCATGCGCCGTCAGGTCCGCGCGCCCGCTCAGGTGTTCCAGAACGAGCTCGCGCCGGCCAAGGCGGTGCGGGCAGCAAAGTCCGCCGCGGACGGCGCGGGCATCTCGCTGCCGTCGCTGCCGTCCTTCGGCGCGCCGTCGCTGCCGTCGTTCGGCGCGCCGTCGCTGCCGGCGTTCAAGGCGCCGTCGCTGGGCCTCACGCTGGGCACGCTGGCCATCCCGGGTGCGCGCGCGCGCGCGCCTCCCCCAAGCGGCCTTGAGCGCGCGCAAAGCTGCCAGGTCATGCGAATGTGAGCCTCTTACTGAACAGGCCGCCCGGCCAGCACGAGTTGTGACATTTCTAACCCGATGTCTTAAACATGGGCTCAATGAAATGAGTTCTCTGTTTTCTCCGTGTAGATGCAGACTTGCCAAAAAGTTACGGAAATACATTGTCGGGGCCGCGCAGCGGCGGTGGTGACCATCGGGGGCGGCTTTGTGCTGCTCAGCAAGCTGGACGTGGGCTTTGGCGCGTTCATGCGGGACTCGGTCGTGAAGGCGCGCGCGCGCGCGGCCCCGCCCACGCCGCGCTCGCGCGCTGCGCGGCCGCCCCGCGCTTGTCCGTGCTCTGCTTGCAGTGCTGGCAGGCGTGGTGTCTGAGCGCGTGGTCAGCTGCGAAAGTAGTGCCAGGCTGGCCTCACCGGGCTGCGCTGCGCCAGCGTTGCATGTGCTGTCTGGCGCTCCTGGCCATCTTCCCTGTTCTCTCAAAGCCCGCTCCCCTCCTTCACCCAAGGGAGAGAGCGGCAGGCCTCTGACTGGGCGCGCGCGCGTGTCGAGCAGGACTCCGGCGACTACGCCGGGTACGAGCAGAAGCTGCAGCAGGGCTTCGAGAAGGTCGTGCGCGCGCCCAAGAAGGCGCGCCGCCGCCGCGCTCCCTGCCTCCCCCCTCCCCCAGCGCGAGCGGCGCCTGACACGTCCTCCGTGCCTGGCGGGGTCTGGCCCGGGACCGCTCCGCCAGAGAAGATGCTGCTGAGGCGAGTGCGCCTGAACAGCGTGAATGCAGCACAGCACATGCTCTTATCGATGTTGACTCCGTTGGTCATGCAGTGACTTCCACCATGCGTAAGCATGCTTCTAATTCAGACGTGTGGGCCGCCGAGGGGCTTGACCGAGCCTTCGCTCCGGCTGCCAGGCCACTGTGCGCGCAGAGCGCGACAGGCAGCCAAGTCCGCCACCGCGTGGCCGGCATGTGGCTGCAGGAAGGTTGAGCGGCGCCCCGACGCTGTGCCGTGTCGCTGGCTGCTGAGCCGCTGCGCGCGCGGGCGGCGGCAGGCGGCGAAGTCTGTCGCCAAGAAGGTGGACAAGGAGGTCAAGAAGTCCGGCTTCAGCCTGCCCAACCCGTTTGCCGCCAAGAAGGTGGACAAGGAGGTCAAGAAGTCCGGCTTCAGCCTGCCCAACCCGTTTGCCAAGTAGGCCGCGGCCGCAGCGCGCGCCGGTGCGGCGCCGGCGCGCGGGCACAAGGCCTAGGGGCGAGCGGGCTCCAACGCATGCGTGCTGGTTAGCGAGGTCCACTTGGCGGGGTGGCAGCAGGGCGTCATTGACCTCGTGCATGGGCTGCCGTGCAGGAGCCTGGCATTTAACAGAGAGCCTGGTTACCTGCAAGGAGCGGCACAGCGCGAGACTGGTCAGGGCAGACCAGGTCTGTGTCACATCACAGTCGCGCGCTCCTCACAGGCATGCGCCCCAACCCCAAAGGCATGAGCAGCGCCTGCAGTGCGGCATCGGCCGCGCAGACTGCCCGAGCAAGAAAACCAGCATGCAGGCCCGCTGCGCCGGGACCTGGAGCAAGAGCGCGCCCGCCCGCGCCGCGCGCTACCCCCAGCTGCGGCCGCGCAGCACGTGGTGCGCGAGCAGGCTCCAGGTGTACAGGGCCGCGCAGAGCCACTGGCTGGCCATCTTGACCCAGGGGCTGACCCAGCTGTCGCCATCGAGCGCGTACTCGCCCTGCTGCACGCCCGTCAGGTCCCACGCCGTCAGCAGCATCGCCTGCGCGCCATGGGAGCAGCCTGGTGAGGCCTGCAGCGGCCAAGGTTAGGGTAGGGTGAAGGCCATGGGAAGCGACGGATGCGGCCCTCAGCGCTTGCCGCGCGCCGAAACCTCGATCCTCTGGGGCCTTTCCCGCTGCCGTAAGGCCTGATGTGTCAAGCAGTGCTACAGAGGCATGCAAGCATGCTGCGGCCGCGGACTGGCGTCCTCATCTTAACAGAGTCCGCTGACGCAAAGGCCGCAAGGGCCCGCCGCTGCAGCGCACGCGGCGCTGCTCAAGAGCCACGCAACACAGGACGCACCAGGTATGCCGAAGCCAGCATGAAGACGCAGTGGAAGAAGTCGGGGCGGTAGGGCAGCTCCGCAGCGTCGTGCGGCGCGGCCACGCTGACGCGGAACGACCCGCTCTCCGAGCTCGATCGCACGGTCGACACCAGCACCGCGGCCAGCGCGGCAAAGAATCCGGCGATCTGCACAGGGTAGAGTCAGGCACAGGGCGCACACCTCGACAAATATGTGTGCACAGACTCCTGGTCAAGGGACCCACTGCGATGCCCGCCCTCGGGGTTTTGGAGCATGGTCGAGGAGTTTGCCTTGCAGTGCGGAGCATGTCAGGGCGCTTGGCGGCGTCTTGAAGCCGATGTGCGCTTGCTCCAGCCATGTCGCTGCGCTGAACTTGAAGCGGCTCGCATCTAGAGGTGCCGCTGAAGGCCACTGACGAGCTGCTGGCTCACGCCGGACAGCGCCCCGCGCGCCGCGCGCGTGCCCCGAAGGGGATGCGCGCCTTCAAGCCGCTGCCGCCAGCGCCAGAGTGTAGGATGCACAGGCCGTCAGGCGGCTCGCTGGCGAGCGCGCCCCACAGCAGCATCACGCTGTAGGCGAAGACGGCGCCCGCGGTGAGCAGCCCCGCGTTCGGCGCCCGGCATGGCGCGACCTGCGCTGGCGGCACTGAGCCGCGCGGCGAGCGCTGGCTTCAGGCGCGCCGACATGCAGCGGGTGCTGCTAAGATATCTTTGTTTGATTAGTTCAGTCATGTCTGCATTAGCTCAATGTGGGGTGGCTGTTCCGAATTCCTATTCGGTGCTGTGTTCGGCATGCGGGCGTACCATGGCCGCACTGTTTGGACATGCTGCTGCAGCTCAAGAGCTGTCGGAGACATTTTTGCTCACCGCGTTTAATATGACTAAGATGTACTGCTTGCCCTGGGCGGGCGGCGCACCGATAGCAGCGTGTAGCCGATGCCGAGCACGAGCGTCCAGGCGATGAAAAAGATGTTCAGCCGGCAGCTGGGAGACGCCGCGTAGAGGTGGAACAGGAGCCCGAGGACCGCGAGCGCGCCCACATACAGCACCACAGCCCCCTGCGTCCATGGCAGCGCAGGGTAAGGGTTAGGGTAGGTAAGGGGGTTGGGTTAGAGGTGGAGCAGGAGCCCGAGGATCGCGAGCGCGGCCACATACAGAGCCGCAGCGCCCTGCATGCACGGCAGCGCGCGCTTGGCGCAGCGCCGCCACGGCAGTGTCCGAGGCTGGCGGGCTGCCGCACCCATGCATGCGATCGGCTCATGGTGGGGGAGTGCCCTGGGTCAGTCATGTGCAGGGCACTCAGCCACAGTTGGCTATCCGGCAATATGTTTAGGTGTAGACCTTACATGCAATGCATCGAACTATACTGTGCGTAAATCACAGCAAACTGCATGACATGGAGCTTGTGGCTCTACCAGGCGCATGTGGTGCAGGCGCGGCGCAAATCACTGCATGCGACATATGCACCGCAGCCGCACGGCTGCGCGCGCCGCTATGAGCGCGGCCATGCGCAGCGGCCCGGGCCGGTCGGTGAGCCACTCGGAGGTCGCATACACGCAGTCCAGCAGCAGCAGCGCCTGCAGCACCAGGAACGCGCCGGCCAGCACGCGCGCCAGCTGCGCGCCGCGGCAGCGCCGCGTCCGTGCATAGGGTTGATGTAGGGTAGGGTTGTTGTGTCCGTGCACGGCCGAGCCTGTCTTCAGATGACAGGGTAGGGCTGGGGTGCTGCAGTGACAGGGTAGGGCTGGCATGTGGCGGCACCTGCCCGTAGCCGAGCACGACCGCGTTGGGCATGGCAAACGCGCTGCCGACCAGCAGCGCCCACGCGGCGAGCTGCGCCGGCCACAGGCCGGTGTGCAGCAGTAGGCGCGCGTCATCCGCCTGCCGCGCCCTCTGCGACTTGTTACGTCTGGGGTCCAGGGCGGACACGCAGAGATGTGTTTGGTCGGCGGCCTGAAGCTCACAGGCAGAGCACCACTCCCTGCAGCACAAAGGTGCGCCCAAAACGTGCAGCTCGCACCACATACGCTGGCAACGCTCCAGTGCCTGTATTAATATTTGATGTACCTGGTGCACGCCGAGGAGCGCGCAGGCGTGCGCGCCGAAGAAGAGGAAATTGCCAAAGCTGACGCGCAGCACGGCGCCCTTGCCGACGCAGACCGCCTGCAGGCCGTGGCAAATGTTTCAAAATGATTGTAGGCGGCCATGGTCGAGGCTGCCATACGAACGGAGTTCACGGCCCAGCGCAAATGGACGGAAACAATTATTTCTTCAACTGTTAACCGACGGCGAGAAGGCAATAGAGAGCGGTGGGGGCACGGGCCACGCCTGTATGCCTGAGTCCAGGCACCGGGCCAGCGCGCCGGCGCGGCCGACCACGCTGTGGCCAAAGTCGCGCAGCAGCCAGGACGCGGCCGCGCTGCCCACAAAGCCGGCGAAGTAGATGTACTTGACCGGCTCCGGTGGCATCGCCAGGAGGCAGGCGGTCGCGCTCCGCAGGCGCGGCGCTGCCGCGGTGCGCAGTGCGCCGCTCATGTGCGGCCAGAGCCAGGAGGGCTGGCGCTCGTCTGGTGTGCACGCTGTGCGCTGAGGCCTTCATGCCTTCTGGCTCATGCCTTCCGGCCTCTGCTGGCCTTGCTCGTTGTGAGTGTGAAGGAAAAGCTGTTCGACAACGAGCCACGCTACTGCGCTGGCGCTCGACCAGAACAGCAGAGCCACCGGTGAGTTGCCGAGAGGGAGACGAAGCTCAGCACACACGCTGACAGGGAACATCCTCGCTGTGTGTTGCGACCACGCTGTGCGCTGCGATCACAGGCGCAGAGCCTTGCATGTAACATCGCGCACACTTGATCTATCGATCGAAAAGCCAATCAAGGGAAGCTGGTGCGACGCGAGGTGATGGCCACCTTGCGCGCGCAGAAAGCGTAGCTCGCTTGCGTGCTCACCCAACGAGAACCTGTATCTGCTCTGAAGCAGCGCAGCGGCGAGTGCGGCGGCGGCGCACTGCGATGCGGCGCGCGCCTGCCAGCGCATCGCGGCCCGGGGGGCGCTCGGCGGCCTAGCAGCAGCTGCGGGGCGGCGCAGCAGGCATGGAGGCCAGCCCCGGCGGCGGCGGGCGCTCCCTGCAGGCCCTACTGCAGGGCAGCGCGCGCGAGCACGCGGCCCTGGCTGCGCTCGTGGCCGGCAGCAGCCTGCGCGGCCGCGCCGAGTGCGCGCCGCTGCCGCCGCTCTCGTTCGCGGATGCGCAGCGGCTGGCGGAGGGCCGGGACGGCCGCCAGCGCGGGCGGGAGGGCAAGACAAAGCTGCCCGTTAAGGGCATCCTGGCCGGGCCGCCGGACACCTCCGCCTTCTGGCACTTTGCCGAGGTGCCCCTCCCCTCCGCGTACACAGCCCGCCCCGCCACCCGCCGCTGCGCGCGCCGGCGCGCGTTCCGCATTCTACGCCTGATCCCGGCCCGACCGGCGCCCTCCCTCCGTTGGTGAGCGGATCCACGGGCGGCGGCACAGGGCTTCTTCCGGGACGTGGCGCGCGAGGACCTGGCGGAGCTGATCGGCGCGCCCGCCGACCCGCTCGCCGACCCGATCTTCGCGGTGCCGCCGGCCGGGCCGCCGCGCGGCGGCGAGCGCGAGGCGGCGCCGGCGCCGGTGGGCGCTGGCAGTGCAGCCGCTCCGGGCAGCTGGCCGCGCCCGCCGGCGCACGAGCGCGTCGCGGAGCTGCGCGCGCAGGCGGGCGTCGGCACGGTGCGTCGCTCCGCCTGGGCCTCCAGTCACCAAACATGCAGGAATAGCACAACATTTGTGTCAGTGTGCTGCACTCGGCAAAACGCGCGTGGCAGGATTGAGCTTGGGTGTGTCTGCGCAGCGCTGCGCTTTTGCCAGCCTCCAGATCGACAGCTTACTGTGTGTTGTCTGCGTTAACCTGGTTGACTCTGTAGACTTGTTATTCAGAAAGCTGCAGTACGCCAGCGGGGCTTGCACGGCGCCCCAGCGACACCCGCTGGACCTCTGCATGGAGCCGCGGAGTGGTGCGCCGAGCGCGTCGGGCGTCCAAGCGAGTGTCAGAGTGCCGGGCCGACCAGCCCTGGCCAGGCGGCCAAACAGGGCGCCGCGTGGCGCGCAGGCGCTGCGCCCGTCGCCCGCTGCCTGCGCCACGGCGCCGGCGGCGGGCGCGGGAATGCCAGGCCCGGCGCCTGCTGTGGCCTCGCCCCCCGCTCCGGCCAGCGCCGCAGCCGCCCCAGACCCTGGGAGCGCCAGCCTCCTGCAGGTGCGAGCGGTCCTGGCCCGGACCACCTCAACCTACCCGCGTCATGTGCACAGCTGGTAGCGATATCTTGCTTCGGTTCTTGCAGTGCAGCACGGACTTGCGGGCTGGCGCCCGCGCTCGCCCGCCCTAACACATGTTGTAACGGCGCAACGGCTGTCTGGATACCACCATGACCGGTGTCTGTGCATACAACATGAGGGTGTGCTGCTGTGGACGACGCAGGCGTGCGCCGCGGAGGACGTGCGGCTGCTCGCGGAGCACCTGGCCGCGCTGGACGCGCCGCCGGCAAGCCCTGGCCAGGACCCTGGGCAGCCCAACCCCCCCTGCGCCCCCCCGGCCGGTTGGCCGCCCGCGGCGCTTGGCGGCGGCGTCGCGGCGCAGCCGGGGCGCGAGGATGGGCCGGGGGCGGCACTTGCGCCGGCGTGCTCGCCGCCCCTGGGCGCGGCGCCCCAGTCGACGGGGCGCGAGAACGGCGCGGCAGGGTGCAGCGAGGGGCGGACGCCTGCGCCGCAGCCAGCGCCTGCAGCGCTGGCAGAGGTGCACGCCTGGCTTGAGCGGCACAGCGCGAGGGCCGGGGGTGCTGGCGGGGCGCCGTCGGCCCTGGAGGCGTCCCTGGCGGCGTCGGGGGCCGACGCTCGCCCCGGGCAGGCATGCCGGGCGCAGGCGTGGGCCGGCGCGGCGGACGGCGCGGCCGCCGCGCTCGAGCCGCCCAAGGGCCTGGCGTCCTGGGCCGCGTGGCAGGAGGCGCTGCTGGGAAAGCCCTGCTGTGTGTGCGAACCCTACCCTGCAGACGAGGCCGTGCATGCGCACACGCGGGCGCTGCTCGCGGCGCCGCCGCCGCCTGCCGTCACCGATCCCGCGCGCTGCGACGCCGCTGACGTCGACGTTGTGGGCGGCGGCGGCGGCGGCGGCGTCGGCGCCGGCGCCGGCCCCGGCGCCGGCGCCGGTGGCGCCGGCGCGGCAGCGAGCAGCGCCGTCACGCCTTCGGCGGCGACGCCGAGCGCGTCAGCGGCGTCCGGCGACGCGGGCGGGTCGGCGGCGGCCGCCGGGCGCGGCTGCGCGAGCGGCGCCGGTGACTCCTCTGTGGCCGACTCGGCGCACACGCCCTGGCAGCACCGCGGCAAGGGCAGGGCGCCGCGGCCGCCGGCGCCGCAGCCGGCGCCTCCGGCGCCGCCGCCAGCCTGGCCCGGCGCGCCCGCGCCGCCGTGCGAGGGCGACGGCGAGCAGGGCACCACGACGCCTGCGTCCGAGGCCGCGGGCCCTGCGCAGGCTCCTCGCGCACACGGCAGCAGCCCCGCGGCGTCCGCGCCGGCGAGCGCGCGCTCCGCGCCCGCGGCGGGCGCGGGGGTGACAGAGCCTGCCGAGCCCGCAGCCGCAGCGGCGCCCGTTGGCTCGGAGCGCGCCCTGCTCGCCGAGCGGCAGGGCAGCGGCGCGGCGGCCGGCCCGTCCGCGGCGGCCACGCAGGCGCCCGGCGCCGGCGCCGCCCCCAACGGCGGCGCGACCTCGCCGCGCGCCAACGGCGGCGCGCGCGCGGGCGGGCCGGCGCGCGCTCGCAACCCCATCAACTACAGTGCGCTGGCCGGCAACAAGAAGGACGGCTGGGTGGCGGGTGTCGCGCTGGTCGGGCCCAGCCTGGGCGTCACCAGCCCGCCGCGCGTCAGCCCCGCCACGCCGCCCGGCCCCGGCCCCGGTCCCGCGGCCGGCGCCGGCACCGGCGGCGGCGCCAAAGGCCTCTGCGGCAGCGGCACTGCCAAGCTTCCTGGCGGCGGCGGCGGCGGCGGCGGCGGCGGCGGCGGCGGCGGCGGCGCGAGGGGCGGCGGCATTGGCGGCAGCGGCGGCGGGACTGGCGGCGGCGGTGGTGGTGGCGGGCGGGGCCGGGGTCGGGGGAGGGGCCGGCCCAGCATGGGCGGGCTGGGGGCGGCGGGGCCGCCGCTGCGCGTGCAGCCCAACGGGCCCACCGCGCTGGCAGTGTCTGCGGCCGTCGCGGAGGGTGCGCGGCGCATGCTCTGTGCAGCGAGTCCGGAAATGCACTCCGATGTGTGGCACAGGACCCTGCGGCGGGCGGCGTCGCTTCAAGGCGAAAGCCCGCCACGCTGGTGTCTATTCCTGTATATCACCCCGGCGGCACCAAGAGGGCCCAGAATTGTCCTGTCGGGAGTGCACTGTGTCCACACGGCGACACCTGTGGCACCTAAGCTGACGTGCAGCTGCTGCGTCGCGCAGAGAGGCCTACAAAGGCCCTCCTGCGTGCCTTGCAGGTGTATGTTGCGTCACAATGTTGGCGTGCTGCCCGTAAGGCTCAAGTTCTGAGGCTTACAAATTAATCCTGCGCCGCTCAAGACAGCATGAAGTATGAGGCGCGCGCGCGGCAGGGCGGCCGGAGGGCGACCTGGAGGCGGAGTGGGCGGCGCTGGGCGGCGCGGCGGGCGCGCTGGCGGCCGCGCCGGGCGACGAGCTGCTCGGCGAGATCCTGGCGCTGCAGTTTGAGCTGGCGCAGCAGGCGCGCGCCTGCCCAGGTTAAGGTTAGGGTATTAGGGTAAGAAGGTGCGCACGCACCTACAGTGCAGGGCACGCGCCGTAGGACCGCCGTAGAGAGGGCCATCGCGCTCTCGTGCGCATGTGCATGCATGTGACCTTGCGCGTGCTGCTACCAGCCACGCAGATGCAGGCGCCTCCCGGGCGCATGTCTGCTGCCGCCGACTGTCGCACAGGACCACGTACACCACTGCTCGCTGACTCGCTGCCTGGGAGGCATGCGTGTGACAGAGAGCCGGGGCGACTTAGCGGCACGCCTGTGTGCCCTGAGACGAGTTCGCTCTGTGTCGAGCGCTCATGGTGGTTTGGCCCGCACCAGGTGGCGATCAACCGCGGGCGCCTGGCGGCGGTCGTGCGCGCGGCGGTCGCGGACGCGCCCGCGCGGCGGCGCGCAGCGGAGACGCGCGCCGCTGATGCTGAGTTCGCGCGCGACTTTCTGGCGGTGCGGGCCTGCGGGCTGCCGCGCGGGCTGCAGCATTGGCCCCATGCAGCGCGCCCGCAGGAGGCCGCAAATGGCTTTCCGGCTGTGCAGCGTGTGGAGGGCTTGAACCCTATGATAGGGTTCACGGCGTGCCGGGGCTCAGGCGTGTGATGCTGTCACCCGCGGTTGCATGCGCAGGGTGACAGCGCTTGACCGCTTGACGTGCTTATATGGGCAGAGCGCCATGTGAGCGCCCACAAGGAACACAGCTGTACTGCCAGCTGTTGCTACCGCCCAGCAGTTTCAGCGAGCAGCAGCGGTGACGGGTGCTGTGGCGCCGCGGCCGGCAGAGGCAGGAGGCGGCGCGGCGCACGGCGGCGCGCGAGCGGCGCGAGGCGGCCGCGCGCGCAGCGGCCGGCGGCGAGCAGCCGTCGCCGCGCATCGGCGCGGGGCGGCCGCGTGGCGAGCGCGCGCATTCGCCCAGCACCGGGCCCTCGCCGCCCGCGCCGGCACGCGCCCGCGCGCCGCTCCACCCTGTTCGCCGCCGGAGCCCTGCTTGACGCCCGGCGTGCTTGTGCTTTCTCTGTCGCACCGCGTCGTGTCCACGACGGCCGCGCAGCGAGCGCGTGTTCTGCCCAGCATGCGGCCCGCGCCGCCCGCGTCGGTGACAGGGTGACGCAGGGGCCACCGCGCGCCGCGGGGGTCGCCGCACCCGGCTGGGGCCGCCGCGTGCTGCCGGGGGTCACCGCGCCCCGCGCGCCTCGCAGTTTGGGCTGGCGGACCGCTACGCGGACCGCGGCGAGGAGGAGGAGGCGCTGTGCGCGGTGTGCGCCGGCGGCTACAGCGCGCCGCCTAACCTCATCGTCTTCTGCGAGCGCTGCGACCTGGCCGTGCACCAGACCTGCTACGGCGTGGAGGCGCTCCCGCACGGCGCGCGTCCCCCTCTGGCCGTAACCCCAACCCTGAAGTAGACCTGCTACGGCATGGAGGCGCTGCCGCATGGCGCGCCGCGCGCCCGGCCCGCCCGCGCTGCCCTGAGCTGGCCGCGCGCGCGGCGACCCGGCCGTGCGCCAGGCCTGATGCGGCGCGCACATGCGCCCTCCGACTCTTCCACCAAGCCAGAGCCATGGCCTGGATCCAATTGCAAGGGCGCGGTGGCGCTGTGACCGCTGCACGAGGATGCCCCGCTCGCCAAGGGGCATGGTCGGTCCACCACCCACTGCTGTCGCACAACGTGCCGCGCCGCAATCCAGCTTCGTAACGCGGCGCCCGTGCCGAGGAGGTGGGGACGGGGGCGCGCAGGCGAGTGGCTGTGCTGGCCCTGCCGGCGGCACGAGGAGGCGCAGCGCCGCGCGGGCGTGCCGCAGGCGCGCCCTGCCAGGCGCCGCGCTCCCCAGGATAGGGTTAGGGTAGGGCCATACCTTACCACGTGGGCCCATGCCTGGAGGGGAGCGTGTGGTTGACAGCCATGCTGAAGCAATGCGCAAGGCGGGCTGCTGCGCAGCCGCCACACGCAGCGCTCTGCCTGACTGCCGCGTAAGTAGTGTCGCATCTGCCTGCGGCAGCGGCGGCTGTGTGACAGGCGGACAGCTGCGCGCGTCTGCACGGTGACGCACGGGGTCACAGCATGAACAGGAAGGACGGCGCCAGCAGTTTGACGTGTGCGTGGCAGCCCTGCAGTTCGCCTTTCGACTTATGAGCAGCGCCTGTCGACCCGCGCGGGCACGCTGCGGGCCCGACCCGCGCCGCGCGCGCGCGGCAGGCCAAGATCCGGCCGCCGCGCTGGGAGAGCGCGGGCGAGGGCGGCCGCCGCGCGCTGCCCGCGGGCGGCTCGCGCGGCGCGCGCTGCGCGCTGTGCCCGGTGCGGCACGGCGCGTTCCGCGAGACCGCGGACGGGCGCGAGTGGGTGCACGAGGCGCGCCCCAGGCTCCCGCGGCCGGCGCATTGGGCTCGCCCTTGTTCAGCTTGCCTTGTGCAGGTGATGCGCCGTTGCGCATCCTGACGAGCGCTGCAGCTGAGTGTGTTATGCTGTAATTCTTAATTACTAATGAAACCGAGCCCAAATAATACGGACTTAGTAAGCTTTTCTGGCATGAACCCTTCTGACCTCCTTGGTGTCGCATGCCTGTAATACCCATGGCCTGTGCCAAGGATGACCCGTAGTACCCTGGTCAGGCGTTCACGCTGAGAATGCAGGGTCATTGCAGTGCCGCCAGCGGGGCGTGCGCTCGCTGCGACTGAAGCGCTGTTGGGAGGTTCACAGAGCGTCAACAAAGTCATTGCGCCCTCGTGCTCTGATCAGGTGTGCGCGCTGTGGACGCCGGACATCGCGGTGCGGCCGGGCCCCGGCTGCGCGGTGGTGGAGGGCGTGCGCTCGCTGCGGCCGGAGCGCTGGGGCGGCACCTGCGCGCTCTGCCGCCGCACCAACGGCGTCGTGCTGCGCTGCAACGCTGGGCACTGCGCGGCCGCCGCGCACGCACTCTGCGCGCGCAACGCGGGCTACTACCTGGCGGTGCGCCAGGGGCGCCGCAAGTGTGGGGGTCTGAGGCAAAGGCCGTGAAAGATGAAAGGATTACTATACCCGGACGAGGGCGAACGCAGTGTTGCACATGGGTTCGCGCATGTTCTACCAGGGTATGTTCACTTAGGGTTTGAGGCTCGGCGCTGAGGGGGCCGGCGGCGCCGGCAGGTGCGCGGCGGCGAGTGCGGGCAGCGCGCCAACTACCGCATCTACTGCGCCGCGCACAGCGAGCTGCAGCGCCGCAAGGATGCGGAGGCGGCCGAGCGCGGCAGCGGGGGCGCGCCGCGCGGTGCGGGGACGCGGCGCGCGCCGGACCTGCGGCGCCGCGAGCGCGCGCCCGCGGCCGACCGCGCGCGGCTCGCCGCGCTGCAGGCCCTGCAGGCGCGCGCAGGCCCTGCCCTAGATGAGGGTCGAGGCTGGGGTGGCCGCTCGAGTGTGGGGTGGTCGAGCGGAGTGGGCGCGCGCGGCTCGGCGCCGCCGGCGCTGCAGGTGCAGCGCGCGCCGCCCGCGACAGGGTGCTGGCCGCGGGCCGTTGTGGGTGTCTCCCGGCGCGGTCGTGCTCTCTTGTGCATGCGTGCGCTGGCCAGTGCATCTGCATCGCCTTGGGTCTGTGAGCGGAGGGTGGTTCATGGCGCTGATGGGCGTCTGAGCCAATACGCTGCCACGCGCCCCCCTCCAGAGAAAGCCGCAGGGGTGTGGTGCAACGCGCTCGGCTTTTGTAAGGCGTGCGCGCCGCGCCGCCGCGCGGCCGCATGAGGGCTTGCGAGCGCCGACGCGGCTGTCCGGCGGGCAGGCGCGCGAGGCGGAGCGCGACGCGCTGGGCGGCTGCCGGCTGGAGCTGGAGGCGCTGCGCCTGCTGCTCGAGCGCCTGGGCCGGCGCGAGACGCTCAAGCGCAAGGGTGCGTTCTGACCCTGACCCTAACCCTGCACCCGGGCTCCCGCCCGGCCCTTACCCTGTCCCCTGCTGCTCAAGCGCCTGGGCCGGCGCGAGACGCTCAAGCGCAAGGGCGCGCGCCGGCCCGGGCTCCCACCCCGCTCGGTTGTGGTACCCGGACAGGCGAGCGTCCGCTCGCGGCCGGTGGCAGACCCCGGCACTGAGCCCTCGCACACAGGCTGCCGGGTGCGCCTGCCAGGTCGTCCGACGCCGTCGCGCGACACGCTGCCATGGCGTGCGCGGATGCTCCTGGGCCTGGGCCTGGGCCAGAACACACACAGCACCTGTGCATGCCATGGGCTGGCCCGAGCCTGCAGCACTTTTGGCCCGAGTCTGCAGCACTTTCGGCCCGAGTCTGCAGCACTTCTGCTCCGCGGCGCGCAGGCGCGCGCGCGCTGCTGGACGTCCTGCAGCGGCGGCGCGCGGACCCGGCGGCGGCGACGGCGCTCGCGCGCGCGCAGGCCGCGGCAGCCGCCGCTGCAGCCGGCCCCAGCGACGAGGCGGCGGCGGACGGCGGCGGCGGCGGCGCCGGGGTTTTGCCGGACCTGTCTGCGCTGGGCCCGCCGGTGCGCCCCGGCGGCGGCTGGCGTGTCTCGGCTGGGTGATGTCTGCGCTCGGGCAGGGCCGGCCGTGCTACGACACAATTACCAAGGAGCGCTGTCTGCGTGAAGGCGGTCAGAGCCCGTCTCAGCGACGCGGCAGCCTGCGCATGCGCCACCTTTTGCTAAATCTGTGCGTTGCCATGCCTGCCATGGAAGACGGGGGCTGACCCTGCCGGAACGCGGCGCGGCCGGCCAGGCGCCCGGCTCGCTGGCGGCGCTGCGCGCGTCCGCGAGCGCGCCGCCGCCCGACGCCAAGCCGGGCTCCCCGGGCCGGCCGCCGGCCGGCGCCGCGCGGCGGCCGCCGGGCGCCGGCTGCGGCAGCCCCCGCGGCGGCCCCGCCGCCGGCCACAGCCCCAGCAGCGCCGGCGGGCCCGCGGACGGGGTCCCCGGCGGCGCGCCGGCAGCCGCGGCCCCCATGGCGGCCGGTGCCGCCGGCGACGCCGGCGCGCCGCCGGGGCCCGGCCGGCTGACCCTGACGCTGTCGCTGAAGGCCAAGGGCGCCAAGCCCGCGGCCAACCCGGGTCGCAAGCCCGCGAGCAGCCCGGGCGGCGCGCGCGCCGGCGCGCCGGCGGCCGGCGCCGCGCCCGGGGCGCCCAACGCCGACCCGCCCTCGCCGGCGCCGGGCGGCCCCGCCAGGGGGCCCCGCTCGCCCAAGGCCTGCCGCGGCGGGCCGCCCAAGCCCGCCACCAAGGCTGAGCGCGCGGAGGCGCGCGCCGCGCGCGCCGCTGCGGCGCCCGCCGCCGCCGGCGACGACGGCGGCGGCAGGCCAAAGGGGTCTGCGCGCGCGGGGCCGCGCTCGCCCCGGGCGGGCGCGCCCCTCGCGGGGAGGGGTCCGGCCGCCGGCGGCGCCAGAGCCGGTGCCAAGCGCGGCCGCGGCGAGCGGGCGGCCGCGGCAGCGTCGGAGGCCGCGGATCAGGCCGCGGAGGCGGATGCGGAGGAGGGCCGCGAGGGGCAGCGCGCGAAGCGGCAGCGCCTGCGCGCCGCCACGGCCGACGCGCCGCCTGCGCTCCGGGTGCGGCCGGCCCCTGGTGACCGACGTGTGCTGTTCGCTCGCCAGGCATGGCGTACGCATGCACGTTAGGGGGCGGCACGCTCAGAGCAAGCGCTGGTCAGGCTCGGCTATAGGCCGCGTCCTGCCTTTGGGACACCCAGCGCAAGTCACGGGTGCAGCAAAGGAGGGACCCTGACCCAGACGGCAGGCTTAAACGAGGGTGCCACATGGGGCTCCCAGACAATGGGTGCTGGCCCCTAAGCCTAAGCCTAGACCCTAATATGGTATACCCTAGTAGGGTAATCCTACCCTGGCCGCGACCCGGTGCGCTGACGGGGCACCGGGGCGCCGCGCAGGTGGAGCGGCAGTGCCTCATGACGGAGGACGAGGCGCAGGCGTCCAACAAGGTGCTGCCGAAGGAGTACCGCTACCGCGTGCTGCCCCGTGACCGCTGACCCTACCCTTGACTCTACTCAGCGGAGCGCGCCGCCGCGCGCCCGCCCCCTGCTGGGCTGGGGCCAACCTCAGCGGGGCTTTGGGAGCCTGAGTGCCCGGGCGCTGCCATTTCACGAGTGCGACTGCACCTTGGGGCCTCGGGCAGCGCAGGGCCTGGGAGGGTATGTGGCCATTAGGTTTTGGGTGTTGGGTCTGCTTGGTCCCCTGCCCATCTGGTTCAGTGGGCTGCGCAGTGCCGGGGTAGCGGCCGGCAGCTGTTGTCGCTGCGGCATGGTGTTGGCCCCAGGCTGCCGTTGAGCGCCTCCGTCTGTGTGTCGAGAGTGAGCCCGGAGGGACCTATAGACAGCACGCCCTCGAGCGTGGAGCCTCCCCGTGCTGCAGTGAGTGCTGTTGATTACTTGCAGAACTCGGCCTTGGAACTGATGCAGGCGCACACCGCTGCTTGGAGAGCTATGCGCCCTAGGCTTGTTACGCTAGCCAGTGAGGCGCGCCGCATGCGCTACCTTGGCCACGGACATGGGGCTGCGGCCTGCCTGGCCAGCAAAGGAATGCTGTGTGCTGCTTGCGGCCGGCCGTTTGTAACATTAGTGCAGGGTTCGGCTCAAATGTAACACCCAGAACGCCGGCGAGCTATGGCTGACATGCAGAGCACTGTGTAAGACTGTACAAGACAACCGGGCACTGTGTAAGACAACCGGGTGCCTGGTGTCAGGCTGTCTTGCGGGCCACGCATGAGTGGCCGCAGGAAATAACTGCACAACCAGAATCAAACACGCTAGTGTGTAAGCTTCCAACGTCTAAGAGCAGACAGGTCAGTCAGGCGCCCGCATGGATACGCCATGCGCGCAGGACTGTATCCATGGTCGCCGCAGGCTCCGCTGCCAGCCGGCCTGCGCCTTGCGGCAGACAGGCGTGACCGCAGGCTGCCAGGCGCCTCGGAGCCTGCGCCCTGGACGTGCGGAGCGCCGATGCGGGCCGGGCTAGGCTCAGGATAGGGTTAGGGGGATGGATAGGTGTAGGGTTAGGGTCAGGACACGCCGGCGTTGCTGCGCGCCAGGAAGTCGACCAGGTGCTGGTCGTCGAGCGCGAGCGCGCGCACCAGCGTCGCCATGAGCGCGACCGCCGCCTGCGCGCGCCGCCGCGTCCCGACCTCACCCCTAACCCTGTCATGAGTCGCGCGCTGCCGTCAGCCTGCGCGGGCGGCACGGCAGCGCCCGCGCCCGTGCGCGCGGCCTCTGCGCTGTCAGCGCGGCTCGCGGCGGCTGCCTGGTGCGCGCCCGCGCTTCCTATTCTGGCGCGCGCGGCGCTTCTGCACACGGCGCGCCTGCTCAAGCAGGCAGGCACTGCACGGCAGGCCAGGAGAGCCGATGGAGCGCGAGGAGGCCCTACGCTGGCGGCGCTCACGCCCGAGCAAGTGCACCGCGCAGCCGGCAGTGGCTCGGCGCCGGGCGGGGGCGGCGCGCACCCGCGGCCGCTCGGCAGCCAGGCGGTGCAGGCCGGACTCCGACAGGCGCAGCACGCGGCAGCGCGCGGCGGCGACCGCGCGGAAGCGCGCCGGGCCGTCCAGGAACATGTCGGCCGAGCCCAGCACCGCGCCCGGCCCGAACTGGAACGTCCTGCCGCACCGCGGGGGACCGGCCTCAGCGGGCGCAGCCCTGCGGGGTCCGGCGGCTCGGGCAGCGCAGCGTGCGCTGCATGCCCAGCGTGCGCTGTAATGGCCAGCCCATGTTCCCCAGCAGGCGCAGCCTCGCCTGCCGGGGGCGGTCGAGCGGGTGCGCGCGCACCACTCCAGGCTGTCGGTGAGCAGCGTCTCGGGGAAGTCCACGGCGCGCTGCGCCTCGGGCAGGTTCAGGAAGTTGGCCGCCACCAGCACCCGGCCCTCCTCCACAAAGTGCACCGTCGTCGCCGGCTCGCCCGCCTGCGGGCCAGGTTGCACCACTGATGTCATGTGCACTATGTTCGTGTTCAGAGGCTGCGCTCGTTGCGCACCCCGCATCGTCACCCACATGCGGACCGTAGGAGGTAGCTGCTAGACACTGCATGCAGACCAAGTGCATGCGCCGGCGCATTCAGAGCTCCCAAACAGCGAGTCTAGTGCAGTGCAAATACGCCACTGTTCTAATAAATACACAGCGCTCCATGCCGGCGTGTTGTGCAGCTGCGCTCAGCGCCATGCGAATCAGCTGCGCGCCTCGATGATGACGGCGCCGTCCTCGTATACAGCCTCCGTGAAGTAGGGCCGCACATCGGCCGCCAGCGCGGCAAAGTCCGTGCCTTGCGAGACCACCTGCATTGCGAGGCAGCGCCAGGGCTGTCGGCCAGGCAGGCGCGGCCAGGACACATGCAGGGTTCACGCAGGGTTGTGTCCTCCACGAGCACAGCGCCGCGGCCTGGGCCAGCGCACATGTGACGCATGCGTAGCCAGCGCCTCTTCGAGCGTGACGCGCTGCTGCGGCAGCCCCAGCACGCCGCAGCGCCGCGCGACCTCCAGGAAGCGCTCTTCGCAGAAGTGCACGCCGTCCTCGGCCTTATCAAACGCCCTGCGCGCGCGCCGACCTTGGGCCCGCCGCCGCGGCTCTCCCCCCGGCGGACTTGGTGGTATGGCGCGAGGTCCCAGCATCAAAACGGCACGGCCGCATGCCACCAGCAGGCAGAGGCGACGCGCGCTGAGCTCTGCGCACGAGTGATAACTCTTAACCTAATTGTCACATACTCTGTGCGATGCTACTGGCACGCGTCGCACAGAGAGGCCTGGGCGCTGGAGGGCGGGCGCGCGCTGCGCGCCTGCACGCGTCGGGGCCGATCACGCCGTGCGCGGCGAGCAGCGCCTGAGCGCTCGCGCAGCGCAGCTCGCAGATGAGCAGCTCGATGCCCTGGCGCTGCAGCAGGCTGCGCAGCGTGCCAAACGTCTGTGCCGCCGTTGCGTCCAGCCCGCGCACTATCCTGCGCGCGCGCCCGCTCCCCTGTCGCCGGCTGTAGGCTGGCAACAGGCATGCCGCGGCGCAGTCCTGCCTCTGTGTCACCCATTACTGGATGCAGCAGCAACCTGTAACCTCTACGCTGATGCTAAATCAGATCAGGAGGATCGCTTGTGGCTGCGCTCGACGCCATGGCCACGTCACATTGGCCGGCGGCCTGGTGTCCGGACACGCAACACCGCATGCAGACCGCCTCCGCCTGAGTTCAAGCCGGTGCCTACGACATATGTGCACGCGCGCCTTGCTAGCACAGCATGGATGAATTTTGCTCAGATACACGGTCCAGGAAACCAACAACAGCCTTTGTCATGTTGCGGTGGCTTGCATCCCGCCGTAGGCACGCGCTGCTTGCTGTCCACAGGCAGGGCAGAGACCGCGCGCCGCGCCTGAAGTCCAGCATGATGAACTGCGGCGCGGCGGCGAACGCCGCGCGCGTGCGCTCGCGCGCGCCCGGCGCCCACAGCGCATCGCTCTCCGCGCCGCCCTTCGGCCTGCGGCCGCGGCCGCGGCCGCCCCCGGCGCCCGCACCGGCGCCCCTGCTCGCGCCGCCGTCCGCGCCGCCGCGGCCGCCGTCGCTGGACGGGCCGCTGGGCGGCCGGGGGTGGCGCGCTCCGGCCAGCGCGGGGTGCTGCGCGCTGGCCTCGAGCACGTCGTCGTCGGCCGCCAGCAGCGCGCGCGCGACCGCCATCACCTGCGGCCGCGCCGCGGCTTGTCAGAGCCCATGGCACCGGCTAGCGGAACCCCTCGCCGGTAACCAAGCCCAGATGTGTCGCGGGAGCGCCAACACGCCGAGCCCTGCGCGCCCGCCCGCAGCCGGCGCCCGCGCCGCTCCTCGCACCACCACCTTCATCACAACCAGGCAAGCGACTCGGAGAGGCGGGGAGGGCCATGCAAGGCATGTCACATGCTTTCCGGTGCAAAAGAATTGCCGTATCTGTTTAAAACCTGTGCACTTGAGTCACGTCAACGCATACCCGTCCCATGCACTGAGCTGCATGGGCAGCTGAATGCTCTCCCATGTTGTGGGGGAGCGCGCGGGCGGCGCCTGGTCGCTGATCTTGACGGAGGAGCCGAAGAAGATGTAGCCGGACAGCGACACGGCGGCCAGGCGCGCGGTGAGCAGGTCCAGCACCGCGCGCTCGGTCGGCCCGCGCAGCACCGCCGAACGCGCCGGGATGACCGCCGAGGCGCGCACCGTGACCTGCGCGCGGGCCGGGCCGCGTCACGCAAAGCTTTGCCGATAGATACTCACTGCCCGCTGCATGCACACTGTCGTGCTGACTCGTTCCAACCACACAGGTGACAGGCATACGGTGAAGGTTGTGAATATGTGGGTAACAAAGCACAGACGCCTCTCGAACACAGCGCTTGAAAGTGACTAAGTACTTGCAACCTGTATCTCATGGCAAACGGATTGCGGCCTGGGCCATGAGCAGATGAAGTAATGTGGGGCTTGGATGCGTGTGCGGTCAAGTGTCACAGAGGGCTTCTTGTGGCACGCATCATGGCAGCGCACTCGGCGCTGGAGAATGAATGCAACAGACCGCGGAACAAAACAGGATAACAGAATGACAACAGGACGACACCTGGTCACGGCTAGGGTGTGTAGCGCCCCCCGACTTGCACGCATCGCCGCCGCGCACCTTGGCATACGAAAACGCAAAGTAAAAGACGGAGAAGATGACGCCGGCTGCGATGCCGCGCTCCAGGTCGGTATAGATGATCGCCAGAAATGTCATCCACAGCAGCACGAACTCCGCGCGCGCCACCTACGCGCGCACTGTCACAGCGTCAGACAACCTTGGATCTGACCCTAGAGACACACAGAGATGGAGGCGGAGAAGATGCGCGTCGCGCCGCTCGCGGCCTGGCACTTCCTATAGCCCAGGTGTCAGCGCTGGCGTGCGCGGTCTCTATTTTGTGCATGACTGCAGGGCCTGCGCAGCGGCAGACGTCGCGCCCCCGGGGCGCGCGCGCCTTGCGGTAGCTGTGGAACAGCCAGTCCAGCGTGATCTCGATGCCGAACAGCGCCAGCAGCGCGCCGTAGAACAGGTTGGGCATGTACTGCACGATGCCGAACGGCGCCAGGAACACCGCCAGCTCCACGACTGCCCGCCGCGCAACCCAGCTCGCATGCTAGCAGCTGCTTGGTAACAAGATAGTCATGACGACACTGCTTCACGTAGCCCGGCTCTCATGCCAGCAGTGGCTGAGCAGTGGCTGCTTTACAACAAGGTAATGAGATACTTCGGCATCACATAGCATGGCATCTAGCGGAATGATGATTACCTGCAATCTGCACTGTGAGCACATGGCGCACAGAGCCTGCATACGCAGATGATGAGCGGGCATGGGAGCACACATGAGATGATCCAGCCATGCAGGCGCATGTGCACGCCGGCGCGCATGCTGAAGATGGTCTGCGAGAAGATGTAGGAGCCGGTCAGGCCCGCGCCGCTCAGCGCCGTGACGATGTTGGACAGCCCTGGCGCGCACACAGGGGCACCCGTGTCAGGCTTGCCAGGCGGTGCAGTGATGGCATGCTATAAGGTGAAGCAGAGGGCTATGTACGGGAGACCGGACGCAGTAGCAGCAACCAGTGCTGGTGGCTAGGTGAGCTTGACAGCGGCTGCAAACAGAGCATCAGCTTTGAAAGATGTGACCTGCCACCACGCTCATCGCGATGAAGATGCGCATGGAAGCACAGAGCCACGTCTTGCTGTCATACAGGACAGTGCGCTCACCAACCGTCTGCAGCTCGTGGTTGAAGTCGAGCGGCTCGGGCGACTCAGCCTGTATGGCCGCCACGTCCAGGCTCGACCCGAAGGCGGCCACGAAGAACAGGGCAACCATCTGCGCGCCGCACGCCCGCTCACATCCGCGCGGCCAGTCCCTCCACAAGCACGCGCTGTCGGCATCACTTTACATATATAAAGTAATGTTGGAGCAAAACAGCTGAATGTACCTTCTCCGTCAGCGACTCTGTTTCCCATCATCAGCGCTCACCAGCCAGGCGCTTGCACTTAATGTGCCCCCGGCCACAGATGCAGCGCATCATGGCGCGGAGGATGGAGGCTGGGAGGGCTGCGCCTTTGGCGCCTGCGTCAGGACCGCCCTCCAGTACACGCCGCTGAGCCGCCAGTCGGTAATGTTGAACAGCCGGTAGACGTCCCAGAACGGCGTCCCCGGCTGCAGGAGCACGGGGTTGTCAGCGGGACCCCAACAGCGCCCGCGGCGGCAGGACGGCAGCAGTCAGCACAGCCATCAGCGCCCCAACAGGGAAGTCTGCGACATGCGTCACCTCGTGCGCATGATGTCCTGCCGAATGTATACACTAAATGTTTACCGCGGTCCTGCGTCCATACAGACATCACGCGCCCGAGGTGACGCACGTTGCTGACTTCCCTGTGGGTCGCTGTAAAAGCTGCAGGCGGCAGCGCAAAGCGTGCGCCACGTGGCACAGAGCGCGCTTTCAGGCCACGTTTGAAAGCCGCTCGCGGGCGCCGCACCTTGGGCTGCAGCACCCAGCCCGCGTCGGCAGCCTGCTGCCGGCTCGTGCCGGTGGCGACCAGCACGACCTGGAAGACGACCGGGATGGCGACCAGCGCGGCCGGCAGCAGCAGCGGCGCGAGCGGCGCGAGCCGCGTGCCGCCGCACAGCGGCGCGAACTTCATGATGCCCCACAGCAGCGCGGTCGCGGCCAGCGTGGGCGCCAGCTTGACCAGCGCGTCGGCGCTCGCCAGGTTGGCCCAGCTGGCAAAGCTGCCGATCTGGCGGCCCGCGCGCGCGCGCGCTGAGCCGGGCCTTGGGGGCCGGTGGGGGGGCGGCGCTGCAGCGTGCGTGGAGTGCGCTGCAGCTGCGCATCAGCAGACGCATGCCAGGTCCGTGAAGACGCGCATGCTTGGGAGGCTGCCACTCGCTACAACAACCGACAGGGAAACTGACCGCGGCCCGGCGTGTTGGAGCCAGAACGCCGGAAAGACATCCAATGGGAGACATTAGAGCATGCAGCCACAAGGAAGCGGCGGCAAGCTAGGGCGCGTCTGGGCACGGGCGCTGGGGCCGCACATCGACGCCGCAGGCGAGCGAGATGCCCGCCGCCAGACAGAAGTAGCCCACGTAGCCCAGGTACCCGCCCACCACCTGCCGCCCTCACAGCCTGTTGCTTTGGGGTGGCTAGGGAGGCTAGGGTTCCGCATCCTGCCAGCATCACCCTGTTGCCTGCGCTGGGGCCAGCGGCCTTGGCCCACCTCCTGCACCAGAAAAGCAGAGTGCACTATAGCAGTGCTGGCCAGCGCGTGCAGGGGCCTTCATGCGAGGACAGGTTGGCAGGAAGATAGAAAACACAGGGCCTGTGCGGGGCCGCACCGGCAGCGGCACATACTGCACCAGCGATGCCAGCTTGAAGTAACCTGCGCAGGCCAGGACAGAGACACTCAGCAGCCAGTCAGCCACACCCGACAGAAACCAGCAGCACTATGTTGTATAGCATGCTCAGCATGCTCAGCATGACATTACTACTGCGGAAGCAGGCGAGAGAGGGGGCGGCGCCGGCGCGCCCACGAGCACGATGAGCGAGCCGACCAGGAACGTGGCGATGACCAGCGTGACCAGCGTCGTGCCGAGCGCCTCTTCCGCAGACCTGCCCGCCGCGGCGCTCATGCCAGCGATGGAGGTCGCCATGGCGCTCAGGAAGATCAGGCCAACGTCCTGCACCTGCGCAGAATCACCCGGACACCGGGCTGAGCGGCCCAGGAGGGCGCGGCAAGGGAACCCTCACCCTAACACGCAAGACGCGCGGGCGCCCATGCATAGAGCAGGCCAGCATGGCGGCCGCCGCGCCGGGCGAGCGGCCTCAAGAGCGCGCAGCGCCGCCTGCACGCGGCAGCCCGTCAGTGCAAGGCCAGGCTTAGGGCAGGGTCGCGGCGTGCCTGGCCGACTGCGAACGGCAGCGTGGACGCCAGCGTAAAGACCGCCTGGTGCACCGCCGAGCCCAGGAAGGCCAGCTTGGCCAGCTGGCCCAGCCACGGTGTGTATGCCTCGTCCTTGAAGATGATCGCCGCGAAGCTGATCATCGTCGGGATGCCCACCTGGCGCGCCCGGGCGGCTGCGTTAGACCAGCGCACGTCCGCCTCTGCGCTCCTCAATAGCTGCACTTGGTCTCATAGCAAGACTTCTCACAGCACGGTCCATGCAACCGTGCCAGACCGTGCAAACACACGTGGACGCAGGCGCCATGCGGCGTTAGCAAGCGCCACATGAGAGGTCGTCACCACAGCGTTTATTATGCCGTACACGACGTTGTTGCCAATTCCGCGGCCAGCCGCCTTGCCGGCTCGGCTCTGCGCGCCGCCCTTGGCCAGAAGCGGCTCCGCCACGCCGTCCGCCACCCCGCCGTCGGCTGCGTTAAATGTGATTTAACTTTATTTTTTCTTTCAGTTGCGCCCTCTGTCAGATTGTGCGCCTTTCAAGTGCGCCATCTGTCAGGCTGTGCACCGTTGGACGGGGCCACCACCGCGACAGTGCAGAACAGAAGCCCAGGTGCGCGGTGACCTGTGTGAGCAAGCATCGGCATGGGCCTGAATGCGGGCATGCCTGCCCAGCGGCGCAGCAGCCACACCGCATACGTCCTCGTCGAGTCTGCGCGCAGGGCCTCAGGCGAGGCCTACCCAGGCGCGCACCGGGCGGGTACCCCTCCGCGCCGTCCCCGCGCTCCTCCGGCACGGCGACGGGCGTGTTGGCGCCCGACGCCGGCGGCCCGCCCGCGCCGCCACGCGCGGGCAGCGCCATGTGCAGCCGCGGCCCGCTCATGCGCAGGCCCAGGTTGCCGCTGCCCGACGGGTCGAGCAACGCGCGCTCCGACGGCGGCGTGCCCGGCGGCGTGGGCCGGTGCGCATGCGTGCCGCCCTGCCCCTGCGCGCGTCCTTGTTCAACAGCGGCGGTGACAGCAGAGGGGTAGGCAGGGGGCGGCGTGGGCAACAGCGCAGTCAGGCTGTGCGGCCCCTGCATGCCCGCAGCCCCCTCGAGACGCAGCATCCTGCAGCACGGAGCGCAAGCCAACGCGAGCGGCCCTCGGCGCCCACCGTTTCCAGGTCGTGGCGCGTCGGCGAGTGCGGCGTGGTGCAGGGCGCCGTCGCCGACCCGCCCTTGTCCCGGTCCCTGTTGAAGAAGGAGCCGATGAGTGGGGACGTGCCTGCCGCCCCACAGCAACGTCGGGGCGTGCACGGCTGTGGCTCGGTCAGGCGCGCGCTTGCAGCCTGGTCGCCCTTGTCTCTGCTCAGTAGGGGCAAGGCGCTGCCGGGGCGCACCCAGGTGCAGCGAGTTGGAGCCCAGGTGCAGAGAGTTGGCCCCCAGCTGCAACGAGGCTGCCTGCTGGCCGGGCTCCAGCCGGCTGATGGCCACCGCGCCGCTGCGCGCGTGGGCCCCAGCATTGCGCGGGGCGGGCGCTGCAGGCGGCGGCGCGGCTCCTCCATCGCTTGCAGCGGCAGGCGCCTCAACGAGAGCGTCAGCATGGACAGGCGGGCTCGACGACTGCAGGCCCCGTGTCAGGGCGGATGCGCGGGGCACACTGCCCGCGGCCTCGTCTACGGAACGCCGCCCAAACATACTTGCAGCGCCGCCTCACGGCTGCCCCTGCGCAATCATGTTTTGCATGTACCAATGCTGGCAGTAAATCACTGTCACTTTACAGGCACGGCCGCAACAAGTACAGAGGGGAGTCGAGTGAGCACCAGTGACACTTTCACAGACGGACAAATGCGGCCATGAGTAAATAGCAAAGAGGACCGAGCACAGCAGTCTTCTTCCCTTTTACCTGTGGCTGTGCTGGCTGCGGCCTGTAAAGCCCCAGAGCTGAACGCTCTGTCTCTATAACGCTCTATCCTCTATCTGCTGAACTGTCCTGGCTGGCACACGGTGCTACCTTCATATCGTCCACTTCCTGTCCAACAGTTGCTTTAAGCAAATGCGGGCAGCAAAGCAAGCGAGCGCTCCCAGCAGGAGGCTCTGCCCGTGTGCGCTGCAGTGCCCAGCAACTGCTTGGCAGTGCCTGCCGCCTGCGCGCCTGGCACCACAGCTGTGCCGTGGCAGGCGTTGCCGGCGCGCCTGCGCCCAGGTGCTGCGGGCCGCAGCCAAGGATGAGAGCACAGCCACGCTGCTCCGGGAAGGTTCGCTCCCGCTCAGCTGCGTGCCAGTGTGGCTACCTCCCTTGTTCTGTTGCACACTGAAGCCATGTCGTGCCTCCCAGCTAGTTGTGGCACCGCGGAACGAGCCGTGGTTACTCCAGAGTCAGCTTTCTGAAGCGGTGCTGACGCCTGGGGTACCTCGCAGCCCTCGCTGGCGGGCAGAGCGAGCTCGAGGGCGTGTACATGGCGGGCTCTGCGTTCTTGAAAGAGCACCTGGGCATCCAGAGCGTCGGGGAGCGCTCGCGCATCCTGGACCATGCGATGAATCCCAACAGCCTCTACGCGCTGCGGCCAGACCGCAAGGGCGCCGCCAACGCCTCGGTGCGGCTCTCTGAGGGCGTCGCGGGGCGGGAGAGCTGCGCACAACTGGCTCTTGCACCGCGCAGCTCTTGCAGGCTGCGCTTCCAGCGCTATCTCCTTGGTGCTCAGGCGCGCTGCTGGTCCCAACCGCATGAGCCTGCCCTCGCAGGCCAGGAAGGTGACCCCCGAGGAGATGCGCGCGGTGTGCGAGTACATGCAGGGCCAGGGGCTGACGGTGGAGGAGGTGCAGAAGGTACGCGCACAGCTTGCTTGGCACACCCTGCCTGCTGCACCTGCTGTGCCGTGTTGTTGCGCACTCACCTGACAGGCCAGCGCACTCGCTCTCTGCACACCGCAGACCACGCAGCACCTGGCCACTGCTTGTAAAGCATTCCACGCGTGCGTCCGTCTGTGACAGGAAGTCATGCAGCAGTCTCACAGGCGGTTGTGCGCGCTCAGGTGGTGTCGGAGCATCCGCCGACGCTCGTGTACGACCCGCAGGCCAGGCTGCGGCCCATCTTCGACTACCTGAAGGAGCTCGGCATGTCCGCCTCGGCCACCATCGTGCGGCGGCCCTCGCTGCTGGGGCTTGAGGCTGACGCGAGCCTGCGGCGCATTGTGGGGTACCTGCAGGAGGTGGAGGGCAAAAGCATGCCTGAGATAGAGGAACTCCTGGCCACCACGCTCTAGCTCTGCGATATTGTTTTTGGCGTGAGCTTGAAGCGTGGCTGCTTGGGAGGGACGAAGAGGGCTTGAATGCTGGGAAGGGGAATGACTGTGGCGCCGTCCCTGGCGGCATGTGGTTTACAGAGTGCGGTCAACAAAGACCAGCCTATGGCGGGACCGTGCTGGGCTGTGTTTGTGACAGGTGGCTGTAGTCTGGTTGCATATGAACGCGCTCATGCTGATCAGTCTCCGGTATGCTTGTTTTGGAAGTTAGCTCAGCCTTGGTCTTTGCTCATCATGGCACTATGTCACCGCCTCTTGCTGCGAGCTGAGATGTCCGTTCAAATAATGATTTTTTATATGTTATCCGGTACAATGCAGGTCTGTGAAGGCAAAGCAGGCTGATAGAGATCTGTGCGTTGTACACTGCTGCTGCAAAAACGTGAGGCAATGACAGTCTTTCAAGCATGAAAGGGGCAACTTAACTGCACGGGGATGCAGCTCATCAGCAACAAGTGGTGTGCATTAAGATACAAAGCTCCCACAACGCATGCACTGCAAGGGACCCCCTCTAACACCTGCCATTCCCAACATACGCTGAGCACGCAACGTGCAAAGTACACAACAGAGCTGATGACACAACTCTTGCACAACCAGGCGGGTCACAGCAGACAGGCTGAACAAGGTGCAGAACCTCTGCAGTGGGGAGAAATTGTGACCTGTACAAGCATGCTCAGCTCAATGCGAACATAACATGCGGAGACACGCTGTCTTGATGCTGGGTCCTAATCATCAACTATACCAGCCGCTGCCAGGTGGCGTTGAGGGCAGCTCACAGCCCTCCTGGCGATGCTCAACTTGACAGAACAATTCAGGACAGAACGGCGTTGCTCCGCGCCAGGAAGTCAAACATGTGCAGGTTTTCCTGGGATGTCATGCGCATGATTATCGACACCAGTGCCGCCGCCGCCTGCCGCGCCGCAGTGCATCTCAGTCACGGATACTGCAGAGGAGAGGTGTACCATCCTCCTCCTCCTCCTGTAACCAAGGCTGCGCTGCCTCTCACAGACAGACGGCGAACATTGCCGCGACTGGCAGCCAGAGGATGGCTGCGACAACAGGCAGCAAGCATTGCGGCACATGCCTGCCCCACACGGCCGGCTTTACTCCCGTGCACGCCCGTATCACACGGCCCCAGCCTTGGAGGGCCCTGTGACGGGCAAGGGCGGCAGCGCCGAAGGTGAACATGGGAACATGGTGCCAGGCCCGCTCCTCGGGCTCCTGTCGCATCATGCGCTGCAGGCTCTCGCGCGACAGGCACAGCAGGCGGCAGGGCTCGGCGGCGACCACGCGGAAGCGCGCAGGGCCGTTCATGAAGAAGTCGGAGGCGCCCAGCAGCGCGCCGGGGCCGTACTCAAACACCCTGCGGGCCAGATTGCACACCGCCCAGGGTACCATACTCTGCTGTGAAGCCAATTGGTTTTGCTCTGTTGTGGCATGTCCGCAGCGAGCACTGCCACGACCACACTTACCTGAAGGCGCTCAGCTTTAGGAAGAAGAAAGCACACCCTAACTTGTCCAACAGGAAGCTCCATAGAAGAAGTTTGAAGGCAATGGCCATGTAGCCTGCAGTACCTCGACCTGTGCCGGAATGTCTGCACCTTGTGCAGGAGCCTGAAACCTAGCAACGCTGGGCTTGTACCAGGTGTTGTGGCAACCTGCATGCGCTCAACGCCCTTTCCTGCAGGCCCTGTCCAACGAATGGAGCAAGCATCGCACCACTCCAGGCCGTTTGTGAGCAGCATAATGGGGAACTCGATCGCGCGGTGCGTGTCGGGCAGGTTGATGAAGGTGGCCTCCATGCGCGCGTGGCCCTCCACAATGAAGCGCACCTCGCTCGCCGGGTCACCCACCTGTGCAGACGCGCGTAAAGCAGCTTGACTGAGACGCGGGTGCGATAGAAGGTGAGCTTTTAAGTCTGCGATCACACAGTCTGCGTGGTCCGTTGTGCTTCCGCATCCCCATACGCAGCCACTCACTCCTCTGGCACGAGATGGGGCAAATGCAGCTGGTCCGTACCTTGATGATGACGTCCTTTGCGCTGCAGGCGGTCTCCGCGAAGAATGGGCGCGCATCCGCCGCCAGCCGCGCCAGGTTGCGCACATCAGGCAACACCTGACCCAGCACACACCACCTTGCTTTCTGTAGGTTGGTGCAGTGCCGCTGCGGGCAGAGTTTGCACCTTGCTCATGTACAACTCATGAGTATGACCCAATCAACAACAAGATATCCTGTCAGTCCAGCACCGCTGAATGGCATGCTGAGCCACATGTGTGCCAAATCTGCAGAAGGCTCCTCCCTGCCCACGCATGTGCCCATGCCTGGCTTGCATGCGCCGTGAAGGCCTCCTCGAGCGACACATGCCGCGCAGGCATGCCGAGCACGCCAAAGCGCCGCGCGACCTCCAGGAAGCGCTCCTCGCAGTAGTGCACGCCGTCCTCTGCCTTTTTGTATGCCCTGAAACACACGCCGAGCGTGCCCGTCATGTACGCAAACTAGTAGTAAATTAACAACAGTGCATGTCAGCATCCATGTGGGCAAGCTCAGACGATCAGAGTACCTGCGTAAGTAATAACAGTCACCAAAGGCTTTCACGTGCATGCAGCATATAGCTCTAAGACTGAGCAGCAATGCAAGGCGGGCCTCACACCTGCAGCCTGCCGGTCCGATGACGCCATGCGCGGTGAGCAGCGCCGATGCGCTCTCGTTTTCCAGCTCAACTATGATAAGCTCCACGTTCAGGCGCTGCAGCAAGTTCCGCAGCGAGCCAAAGCTCTGCGCAGCGGTTGCGTCCAGGCCGCGCACCATCCTGTGTTCCACTAGGTACATAAGAATCATAGCAAGGCAGCTTGCAACGTGACGCGCTTCTGCTAGGAGGTGTTTGGCCCTGCACTGCTCCCTGAGGTTGCTCCCAGGGTGCTCACACGCAGACTGCTGCACAGCAGCCCACAGCAATAGCACAACCTCAGGACGCTGCATGCACGCTCGCCTTGCTCCATATTCCTAAGCACATGAGATGGGATGAAGGCCAGGACTTGACTCTTCAGGAGGTCTTTGCTAACTCGGATTGCTCTCAGCTCTGTGGCTTGGCTAAGGTACATGCACAGCTGCACCTTCAATGGACATCACTGCCGCATGCAGCACCCACGGTATGATATCGCAGCGCGCCTGAAGTCCAGCATGAGGAACTGCGGCGCGGCGCCAAAGGCCTCCTTGGTGTGCGCGCGCATCTCTGGCGACCACAGCCTGCCCTCGTCCGCGCCGCCCTGCCCGACCGCGTGCGGCGTGCTGGCTTCCAGCACATCCTCGTCGGAGGAGACCAGCGCGCGAGCAACGGCCATCACCTGCAGCATGCCGCAGCTGCCTCAGCGGGCCATGTGCATTGCCTTATACGGCAGCCTGCAGATGGCTGGCTGGCGCAGTGGTAGCAACCTGCAAGCCATGCAGAGGTGCTGACCTCAAAATGTACAGGTCACCTCCGCGACATTGCTGCAGGAAGCCTGTTTGTGCGGTTTTCCCGGAGACTACGGCCAGCCACTCTGCAGCAGAGCCACAGCAGGGACCGAGATGCAACACATCGTACAACACCAACACGCACCCATGCACACAGACAGGTGACAGTGAGGCTGCAGCGCGCCTGGTCGCTGATGTTCACGGAGGAGCCGAAGAAGATGTAGCCCGCGAGCGACACGGCGGCCAGGCGTGCGGTCAGCAGGTCCAGCACCTCGCGCTCCTTGGGCCCGCGCAGCACCGCCGAGCGCGCCGGGACGATCGCCGACGCCTTGACCGTCACCTGTGCGCCGAGCGGGTGATGTGTAAGCACCACTGTGCATCCAGAGCGACCTGAGCAAGTGCAACACGATCTTGCCGGCTGCGCAGCACCGACCGCGCCGGCATATGTGCTGATGTCTGAGCAGACCTGCAATCCGTGCAGAGCCCACGGGTGCTCACCCGGCATTGTTAATACATTTACACTCCAAATCTCAGCCCATGCATGCTTGAACTCAGCCTGTAAGCCTGGATGTCGAGTGAACTACACCTGCCTGACATGTTCCGCAATTGAAGCTGCTCACGGGCCTGCGCACCAGCGAGTAGCGATAGGCAAAGTACACGACGGAGAACATGACGCCGGCGAAGATGCCGGTGAGGAGGTCAGTGGCGATGATGGCCAGGAAGGTCATCCACAGCAGCACAAACTCTGACCGGGCCACCTGCGCCAGCCCATGCCGTCAGGGGCTTCACGACGCGGACCATGAGCTTCAGGGGCAAGGCAGCCGGGCTGCTTGGTTTGCCGGCGAGAGGCGCGCCTTGTGGTATGAGTGGAAGAGCCAGTCTGTTGTGATCTCGATCCCCAGCAGGTTCCTGCGCGCCAGACAGCAAGTCTGTGTGCCAAGTCACTCTGCGCACAAGCAAACAAGTCAGGTCTTCAGGAGACGCTATGCACAGTCTTTACTCTCAGTCTCTCAGCCTAATCTCACAGACAGCACAAAGCACCAAAAGCTGGCTGCCAGCCGCTCTGAAGTTGCCCTATGACCAGACAGTGACAGTGTAACTGCAAGGAAGAAAGGTGGGCACGCACAGTAGGGACCCGTAAAACAGGTTGGGCATGTACTGCACGATGCTGAACGGTACCAGGAACACCGCCAGCTCCACGCCTGGCGCACCAGGCAGCTTAGCGCGCATCTCCAAACAGCAGCGCAGCTTTGGAGCAAAGCTTTGGTACTTTGCATGCCTGCTCGTCCTGATATCTTTGCGTTTGCAGAGGTGAGCGTTGTAAGGTCGGGCACTGACACTGACGCTGACATTGATTGTGAAGGGGTGGTGGCATGAAGAGAGCACCAGCCTTCCCTGCTGGCCGCACCTGCAATGATATACCCGTGCAGGCGCGTGTGCACGCCGGCGCGCATGCTGAAAATGGTCTGCGAGAAGATGTAGGAGCCGGTCAGGCCCGCGCCCGTCAGCGAGGTGATGATGTTGGACAGCCCTGCTCGCAGCAGCAGCCTATGTGCGGCCGCTCAGGCAATGCAGCCGGCAAGCCGTGGCTGGCATGCGCAGGCATGTGCGCCACATGCACAGGCCAAGGCGCTCAGGTAAGGATGTCAGGGTGTGTCGACGGTCAGCGGCCTGAAGCATGCCGTTGGGCACGTGCCAAGCAAGCTTGGAGCTCACTAGGTGCGCGCAATGTTCGCACATGGCAGAGGAGGGATGCGAGTCCTGTAAAGCAGCCAAAGGCACGCGGGTTGCACCTACGGTCTGCAGCTCGTGGTTGAAGTCCAGCGGCTCGGGCGACTCGGACTGGATGGCCGCCACATCCAGGCTCGAGCCAAACGCTGCCACAAAGAACAGTGCAAGCACCTGCTCCCCAGCAGGTCTTGCGTAAGCGGGCGGGTGTGAAGCCCTCAACAAACCCTCTTCCATTATGTAGCATCCACCATCTGCGACCATCAAAAGTGCCCGGCGGCGGCCCTGCACCAAGCAGCAGCAGTGCCTGCCTCTGGCAGTGTTCAGGCCCGCACGGCCGGTGAGCCGAGCCTGCTAGTGACGCCTGAGAGAGCAAAGAGCATGGTGCGCAGCAGGGGCTCGGGAAGGGGCGGGCCCCGCCTTGGGCGCCTGGTAGGCCGCGGCCTTCCAGTACACGCCGTCAAAGCGCAGGTCCTTGATGTTGAACAGGCGATACACCTCCCAGAACGGCGTGCCAGGCTGCGCAGCGCACGTAAAGGGAGGTTACGGCCAGGGCCTCTGATTGTAACTCTCGAAGCACGCTGCCACCACTGCCGCCTTGCGCTCGCACGCCAGAGCGCCGCAGCCACAGCGGCAACAAGCAAAGGCAAGCCACCACAGCCATGGCCGAGCCCGGACGCATGCGCGAGCAGTACCATGTGCTCTGCACGCCGCGGGCGAGGCGCGCGGCGGGCGGGCCGCCGCGCCTTGGGCTGCAGCACCCAGCCCGCGTCGGCCGCCTCCTGCAGCGACACGCCCAGCGCGAGCAGCGCGAGCTGGAACGCGGCCGGCACGAAGACGAGCGCGGCCGGCAGGAAGAGCGGCGCGAACGGCGCGAGGCGCGTGCCGCCGCACAGCGGCGCCGCCTTCATGGTGCCCCAGACCAGCAGCGTGGCGGCCAGCGTGGGCGCCAGCTTGACCAGCGCGTCCCGGTTGGCGAGGTTGACCCAGCTGGGGAAGCTGCCCACCTGCCGGCGCACCCTATCCCTAGTCAGACCCTTTCCCTTTCCCAACCCTATTTGGAGGGAGAATGGCGTCGCGGGCGCAGCGCCCCAGCGGCCTGCCGGCACGCATGCATTGGGCGTGCGCGGTGCTTGTTAAACGGGCGTGACTTTGCGTGCACGCAGGCGGGAACGACAGCCTAGCGCGGGGCAAAACAGTGACAATGGGCGCCTTCATGTCCACGAAAGCTGGGGACGTCAGGGCATGCAAAGAGAAAGCAATTCGTGTGCAGCGGCCGCTGCTTTGCACGCATCATGAGCGCGGGCGCGCGCACTTCCACACCGCACGCCAGCGAGATGCCCGCTGCGATGCAGAAGTAGCCCACGTAGCCCAGGTACCCGCCCACCACCTGCGCCCGAAACGCTCTGCTGGCCGCCGCTGTCTCCGACACAGCACCCTTCTGTCAGGAGAGTGTCAGGGCCAGCTCTGCTGGCCACAATAGCCTGTCAATGCATTATGCTGTCAGAAGCACTCGATGGCACATGTCAGCTTCCCTGCATGACCCAGTCGCTGGTACGCCGGGCAATTGTAGCGCATGTCAGGCCCGCAACTGCAGACAGTGCACAGCCTCATCAGCTGCCTGGGTGCAAATCATGGCGGCGCTGCGCACCGGCAGGGGCACGTACTGCACGAGCGAGGCGAGCTTGAACCTGCCTGCAACAGCAGGCGCGCTCATAGGTGTGGCTTCCGGATGTCCTGAGCACTTTCTCTACAGCCAAGGACCTGAGTGTCCTAAACAATCACAGCCCTATATGGACGCCTATGACAGGATTGCAAATGACCCGCCTCCTTGACTTTGGCACAGCATGTGATGCTCTGAAACAGAGTACCGGGCGCAGCCCTGGGAGGGCCGGGCGCGCCCACCCACGGCCACGATGAGCACGCCCACGACGAACGTGGCGATGACCAGCGTCGTCAGCACGGTGCCCAGCGCCTCCTCCGGCGCGTAGCCCGCGGCGGTGCACATGGCCGCGATGGAGGTCGCCATCGCGCTCTGGAAGATGAGGCTGACGTCTTGCACCTGGTCAGGACAGGGTTAGGGTTGGGGTCATATAGCATTTGGACCAAATTCAATTGTTGGAAGACATCGGGTTCATACGGCGCTGCAGACTACATAGTTGCAAACAGGTGCATGATAAGCTTGGGCACTCACACAAGAACACGCACACTGCACAGCACATGGACGCCAGCACACCATGGTGTGTTGACACGTGTACGCGCAGGCATGCTGCTGATACCCAAACAGAGCGGGCGGCTCAGGGCGCGCGCCTGCCCGACGGCGAACGGCAGCGTTGACGCGACAGTGAACACGAATTGGTGCACCGCCGAGCCCAGGAAGGCGAGCTTGGCCAGCTGGCCCAGCCACGGAGTGTACAGCTCGTCTGCGCACCCAAACGCGAGGGCGTCACGGCGCGCGCGGCGGCGACCGCGCGGCCCGGCCACTTGCCCGCGGCTTTGTGATTGTACAGTGGTACTTAATTTTGCATCTTACATATTGTACAGAGGTGTTCAATTATGCAGCTCATGTGCTTGGACACGGGGCCAGCGCGCCTTTGAAGATGATGGCGGCAAAGCTAATCATCGTCGGGATGCCCACCTGGCGCGCGCGGGCGGATGGTCAAAGCACATGCGGCGCGCACGGAACGAACTTTAACCTGCGGGCAAGCAAGCGCAGGGCACGACACGCTGCAAGCAGCAACATGGGGCGTCGGCGTCCGCGTGCTAGACTTGGCTATGATTGCAGCGCAATGGTCGTGCAACACTCATGCACAGACTGACATTGAGCACGGACGCCAAAGACATGCAGGCGCCAGCACTGACGCATGCGAGCGCGTCATGATAGGGTTAGGGTATTTGTGAGCTGACGCTCGGGTGCGCACCACGGCGTTGATCATGCCGTAGGTGATCTCATTGCCGATACCGGTCGCGTGCGCCTCCTTGCCGTGCGCCTCCTCCAGCAGCGGCTCCTTCTCGGGCGCGCCGTGATGCAGGCCTGCGCATTGACGCGCTGTAAAAGGGGCGCTCTAAAAGCGGCGTGCATCATGCTAATCAGTAAACATGCGAGCCTGCATGCACGCCGGCCTCCATGTTGACTTGCTGCAGCACAGCAGGCAACGTCATGCTTAGTGTCCACATGCAATATTCACTCTAGCACAGATTGTGCGATTGCTGGCGAGTGACGCGCTCATGGAGCGGCATGCAATCTGACATGCACCAGCCCTCGACTTGTCAGTGCACTAGCTGAAGTGCACAGATGAAGCCGATACGAAAATCACACCATTCCCAACGCATGAGTGGTCCACTACCACTCCTTGAGTCTGGCCAGCGCCATGGTTCAGAACGTACAGACCAAATGGATACATCAGCATCGGCTCTGCAGGCGTGCGACCTACCGTTGCCACCGGCAGCGCCGTCCCCGCCGCCTCGCGCCTCTTCATGCGTCACGAGCGGGGTGGTGTGGGTGGCGAGCGGGCCGCTGCGGGCCGGCCTATCCAGGCTCAGGCGCGGGCCCGCCACGCGCAGGCCGTGCGGCTCAGCTGGGGCTGGGTGCGCCGCCGGCGCAGGCCCCGCGTCCGGCTCGCGGCCCTGCAGCGGTTCAAAGTGTCAGGCTGTGTCCACCACAGCGAGAAATGAGTCTTGGTCAAGCGCGCGCCGTCGGCGCTCCCGCCATGTCTGGTCTGGCTCGCGATCTCTGTGCAACATAACAACGTCACAGTCTGATAGTAGGCACAGACTGTGGCCCGGCCGAGGGCCACGTATGCTTGCCTGGCGGCCCTGGCTCACGCAGCACTGACAAGGGAGCGGAGTCTGCATACACTGCGCGCTGGACAGTGCTTGCATGCAGGGCGTGAAGGCACTTGTGAGCGCAGGCAGCGCAGTGGCACTCGAGCAGAGTGGGCACCGTTTCTATGTCCTCCTCCATGAGGCTGCTGCTCTCCGGCGGCTGCGGACCAGGGCGGTCCTGGAATGACAGCTCCCGCACGATGGGCGACCGGCCTGCACTAGCACACAGCCTCGCTTTGACACAACTACCTCTGGATAACAATATATGTACAGGCAAAAGAAGACAGCAGGTCTCAGGCACGAGGCTGTCAGGCACACCAAACTGCAGCGCATTGCCGCCGCCCAGCCGGAGCGAGTTGGCGCCAATGTGCCCGGAGCCGCTGCGCTCAAAGTGCCGTATCGGCACCGCGCCGGCGGCCTCCAGGCGCTCGGCATCCTCCTGGGCCTGCTGCGTGGTCAGCCGCTGCGCCTGCGCCTGCCGCTCACGGGCAGGCATGTCCTCGCTGCCGGCGCTGGCGAGCGGCGGCCTGTGCGGGCCAGGCGCGCTGCTGGACGCCGCCTGCAGGTCGCGCGTGAGTGCGGAGTCGCTGCTGGGCGCGTCGCCGCTGGCCGCGCCTGCCAGGCCCATGCGCGCCCACATTGCGCGCTGTCGCACTGCTGCTCACGCCTAGACTGTTGCAAGCTCCTGTTGTGCTACAGTAGATGTACAGAAAGTATGCCCTCGGAGCTGCGAACGTGCATCTAGTGACATATGTACGCACTATGCATGGTCTGACCTAACTTGTTTTTCCCTGCATTCCTTTTGGGCCTTGCATGGAGACCTATCAGTTGTGCATCATGTGCATGCTGGAACATGCATGTGTATACTATGCAGGCGCCTGGATCATGTAATGTTATCAGGCAAGCGGTGGTGCCTTCTCCTGTCAGCGCAGCGAGCACCCAGTGCAATGCTTCACATGCACTTTATCAGGAGCAACACCACTTGTCCATGCATTGCAATGGCAATGATCGTTCTGGTCCTGTGGCGCCCCAAGGATGTCGAAATTGTCACCCATTCCCCACAAGCAGGGGCACTGACATATTGCAACCCGCCACGAAACAGCGGTAATTCAGGCGCTGCACACTTGGGCTCTGACAGTGCTTTTCACTGGTCCATGCAACCCTCCTCTCCAAGGCTTATCAAATCAGGCTGAAGCCGCCTGGGACTCCCGCACACATAGCTAACGCGGCACCTCTCAGACATATAGCTAGTGTCGCACCTTTTGAAAAACGCAGTTACTGGTAAAAGACAATCTGCGAGGTCATCATGATGTACCCAGCGGTAGCGTTGGGCCCAATGACAGGGTCTGCGCCCTCATAAAGACCCTTGTAGGTCACCACGTTCTCACCCTCCCCAGGTCTCCTCAGCTCGCCCGTCATATCCACCAGCCAGGGCTGCACGGCGCCGCCCGGGCACCACCCGGCGCGGCCGTACAGCCAGGTGCCGTGCTGGTTTGGTGCGGTGCCGTTCGGCACCTGCGGGCACACACGTGTGCGCATGTCGCTCTGTGCACTGCGGCCGTTTGAAAGGTGCCTGCAGCTACGGAGAACCCGCATGCTGCATCGTCAGCAGCATCACCCTGCGCATGTCGCTCCAGCCACTGCGGCGGTTTGAAAGGTGCCTGCAGCTACGGAGAACCCGCATGCGGCTCCGTCAGCAGCATGCACCCTGCATGATCGCAGCAGACACCAACATGCATGCTCCCTGTGTTCCCATGCATGGGAACAAACGCACCCACCAGGCACACTCCTAAAGTGCAATGCTCCAGCTCGCTGTGCAGGCGGCCTGCTAGTTTGCGCATTGCAGGGCCGTGCGCGCAGGTGACGCCACACACATAGCGAGGGGCACCTGGGCCATGCAGCCATAGTCCTCGCCCGCGACCGAAAAGTTGAGTGTGTGCGCCGCGCCGTTCACCACAAACGTGTGCGTGGTGGGGCAGAACTCTGCGCAGTTGTTGTTGTCGCTGCCGTGGCCTGCGGCGCGGCGCGTGCCCTGCTCAGGGTGCGCATCAGTGGCTGGGCGTGCTTGCATCGCCGCTGGCCACAGCCATGCACATGACCTGCACAAGCAACCCTGCCTGCAGTAGGAGCGCTCTGAGCACGTTTGCAAACCAGCGGGCCTGACGCAGTATGTGCCACACAGTGCTGCAGGACTGCAACGCATGCCTCCTGTGGTGCACGCCGCCAGAAACTGAAAGACGCCGGCAGCCCCGACCCGCCATCGAGCGCGCCACAGGCAGGGCAGGCGCCGCGCGCCTGTGATGGTGGCCGCGATCACCGCGCGGCGCGTGCCGCTGGGCGTCGCAAAGCGCGCCGCCGAGCGGTTGGCGTTGTAGCCGGCGTCAAACGTGCCGCCCTGGAACAGTGGCTGCGCCGCCACCGGGCTGGCGGCTGCGCGCCACCCGGGGCTCCCGGGGATCACACCCATGGCGTGGCGAGCTTCAGGCAGGACACGCGATGCAGGTGTTCAGCCATCAGCAAACCCTGGTTTACAAGGAACCTAGGGCTGCAGCACCGGCTGCCGCACCAGCTTCGCCAGCGCCGGGGTCGGAGCGCAGCCGCAGGTCCAGCGAGGCGCGCCAGCCCGTCGCCCACGGCGCGGTCTTGAGCCTGACCTGGCACCAGCGCTCGCCGGAGCCCCGGGGTCCCACCAGCAGCGGCCGCAGGTGGCTCACCTGCATCCAGTCACATGCACACCGCAATGATGACCTACATTGCTGGATGCTGCCCGAGGAGCCACCATTGCGCCAGTTGTCTGCAGTCACATCAGACCAGGGCTGCCTGCCGGCTCTGGACGGCAGCAGCAAGGCGCCAGGCCCTGGTCAAATAGCAGTGCGCCACACCTCCCCCTGAAAAAGCTCATGCAATAATGTTGCGGGCCCAGGCGCGCACATCCGTAAGCCAGCGGCCGACGCGCCGCCGGTACGCCGTCACCCAGCGCCCAATCTCCGTCCCGCAGCCGGCCGCCGGCTCGGGCAGCGCCAGCGCGGCGCCCGCTTGCCGCGCGCGCCAGGCGGCCGCGCCCGCATCGCGCTCGTCGTGCGGCGCGGCGCTCTCCGCGGCTGCGGTGCCGCCGCCGCCGTCACTGCCCCCACTGCCCGCCACAGGGCTGGCCCCACTGTCCGCGAGGAACGCACTGCCGGCCTCATCGCGTGCGCCGCGGCGCCACGCTGGCTGGGAGAGGGCGCCGTAGAGGCTGCCCGCAAGGGGGCTGCGATCGGACCCGGCCTGGAAAGTGCTGCCGAAGGCATCCATGCTGCGCCCGCTGCGCCACAGCGAAGAAATCTCAACGGCAACATTCACATGTTGCGCTCGGTGTCATGCATCATGGAGGATGGCAAACGGCGAGCTCGCATGCCCGCATGTGGCTGCTCTAAGCAAGGTGACCCGGGTCCTGCAAGCAAGTGGTATCCTTAGGCGTGCCCTGCGCTGATTGATGAACGGGGCATGCACAAGCCAGGTATGCACAGAGCTGCGGACCTGCCGCGCCGCGCCAGACAGACGGTGGGCTGACAGGCGGAGCAGGCGGCGGCGGCAGCGGCGGCGCTGCCCTCGCAGCACGCGTGCGCCTGCACCACATGGTCCCACGCCGGGCAAGAGTTGTCGTCCGGGCCTGCCCGCGCTCTCCCGCTTATTCAGCTTGCAGCCATGCTGACGAGCCAGAGCATGCTGCCAAGGGCGGCGGCGGGCTGGACAGGCCAAGGCTAGTATGTTGCCGGTGCTAGCTGGGCCGCCAGTGCCCCGTGCGCCCACATGGCCCAGGCACCAGTGCAGGGCAAAGCATGGGGACCGCACCGTCGCAGGACAGGCTCATGTACAGCCCCAGGCCGGAGCTGCTCGTCAGGTTGTCGGGCATGCGCAGGAGCGCGGTGATGCCGAGCTCGCCGTCCATGAGCTGCGCGCCGCGCGGCCGCTTGCTCGCTTGCCATGCATAGCCTTCCTACTGTTTGTCCTTCTGAAAGCCTCTCAACCTTCATGCATCCGTCTGATCACTGATGCACACCGATGCCATGCCGCTCTCTGTTCTCTAGCAGCACAGTGATGCTGGTATCTGTTGCTTTTCATGCTGCCCATGGCTTGCAGTCCCCATGTCAAGCTTGCACAGTCAGCGCGTGGCAGCAGTCGGCGCTGGCATGATGCAGCCCTCGCGGCACTCTGGGGCGCGCCTGGTCAGCAAAGACGGGAATCGTGGCCGCGGGCCGCGCCAGCGCGCGCTCCAGCCCGCTCGTGTACAGCAGCCACTGCGCCTCCCAGGCCAGCATGGCCAGCGTCGGCCCCGGCTCCCAGCCCACCTGCGCGCATTGCTGCGGCGTCGCGCAGGCGCAGGCTGCTTCCAGCCGCGCCGACCAGGCGGCGCAACCCCAGGCGGGCACATGTGAGCACTCCACAGGTGCAGGGGCTGCACGTGCAGACCTGTTGCTGGCAAACCCTCAGACTCTGACGCGTGTTTGAAGTGACAACATTTCCATCATCTGTCCCGAGCGGTGGCGGCACATCGCAGCCAAGATCATCATGGCGGTCCTCATGAGCTCCGCGCGGCTCGACGCGGCCGGGCACGCCGCAAGCGCGGCCGCGCCTGCTGCAGGCGGCCCTGGCCGTCGATGGCCGCGTACCGCCCGAAGGCCGCCTGGTGCTGCCCGAAGCGCGCGGTCCGCGGCTGCGGCTCCGCCGCCAGCGCAGCCTGCGCGCATCGCGCGGCACTCAACCCCAGGCTTGTCCGCCTGGCTGCTGGTCGTCATGCAAACTTGTCCGGATGTAGTGTGTGCAGCATGTCGGCCCGACGTGCTTGGCAACACGCCTTGGTGTCAGTGAGCAGCGTCCGCGCATGCCATCCTGCCTGTCACCGTGCGATGCCATGAGCATCCACAAGAAACGCATAACAAAGCATTTGTGTGCCCACGGAAAAGTTTGGTGGCCACACTCCATGCATCCGCGCCTCTGCGTACCTGCCTGCACACAAGCACGGGGTCGGCCGCTCGAGCACGCGCGCGGGGGCACCTGCAGTGCGCCGGCGGCGGCGGGCGGGATCATGGCGGCAGGGATGGCGAGGTCGCGGTCGCACTCGGCGCCCGTGCAGTCCATCTGCACCACGGCCGAGTCAGACGGCGCGCCCACCAGCAGCCCCGCGCCGCCCGCCGCCTGCACGGCCCTGCGCGCCGGGCGCGCACGCTCAGGAGCGGCAGGCGCGTGCTGACGAGTCGCCCGGGCAGCTGGCCGATGTGTGCGGTTGACCGCAGGCCTGCGACTCGCACGTGGCGATGCTGCTGGGCTGCTGCTGCCTGGGGCATGCGTGCGTCACGGACAGAATGCGTCAGCATGCAATGCACTGGCACCCTGCCATGTTCCACAGCGGGGACGCACGCGACCACGTCTGCGTATGAGCAGTTGATGGGCAGCGCCCCGCCCGGCACCACCGCGATGTGGCCCGTTAGGTTCCCCGCGCGAGCCCCGCCAGCGGCAGCACGGCCTGATGCCGCTGTGGCGTTGTCTGGCGGCGGAGCGCGCGAGCACGCCGCGGCGGCCGACAGCGCCGCCAGCGGCAGGCCCGACTGCTGCGGCGTCCAGCCCGGCAGCCAGCGGCTGGCCGCGTCCAAACGGTTTGCAACGATCGGCGCCGGCGCTGCGGCTCCTTGCGCTCCTGCGCATGTGCGGCGCTCGCTGCTCCGTAGCAGGCTCGATGCAGATGCGTGCATTGGCGAGGATGCCCCGGTGGATAGTGCATCCTCCCGCTGCGGCAGCCAGCCGTGCACAAATTGCAGGGAGAGGGAGCGTAGAGGGGCCAAGGCTCCAACTCCAAAAGCACAGGCCCCACTCCGCTTAAAAAATCCGTGTGTCTTCTGTAGGAGGCCAAGCATGTGACTGTAAGCAAGCAACGAATGCGCCACCTGTAGGCGCATCTGCCTCCACCGCACTCCAAGAAGTCGGCCACGCCTCCAGCATCGCGGCCAGCAGCGCGCCGCCGCCCGCCTTCACCGCGTCCAGGCTCGCCGCTGCCGCAAAGTGCAGCCGCGCCAGGCGCTCCGCGAGCTGCTCCGCACTAAAGGCTATCTCGTTCAGCGCCGCGCTTAGCGTGTCACGCATCATCGCCGCGTCCGCCGCCGCTTGCGCTGCCGCATGGCACATGGGCGTGTCAGCTCGAGCACGCTCCCACTACAGCGAGGAAGCCTGTAAGCAACAGGGGCGAGGCGGCAGGCGCACCGCCAAGCGCGAGGAACACATAGTCCACACCGGGCGGCGTCTCGACGGCGAACCTGGGTGCCCGACACAGCCAGGTCAGGCTACAACTTGGCTGCATGCCTAGCGACCGCGACCAGAGTGCTCAGACCAGGCACACACACCTTGTCAACTGCCAAGCGGATGGGTTTCCTAGACCCAGCTAGCAAGGGGCGCACCCCAGGTAGGAGTTGTTCCAAGTCCAGGCATAGCGTGCCGACGCGTCGCTCGGGTCATACACGTAAAATATGACAGGGTCGCTGGGCGGGTTGTACGTAAAGTTGGAGCCGTCAATCTTGAGAAGGCTGACGCCTGCAGGGAGTGCGCCCGCAGAGCGGCGTCCATAATCTTGCTATATACTAAGCAACGGGTGCCAATGGCCTTTTCAAGGCGTGTGAACTTTGGTGCCTCGCACGAACTTCGTGAGACGACAAGAAGGGGCCAGCGCGGCAAGGATGGGCCAGCGAGGATGGGTTGTGCGCACCAACTGGAGCCTTCTCACTCGGGAAGACAGTAAAGTTAGCGGGGAGACCGCTAGCGTTCACACAGTGTGCTGCACAAAGACCTAGCGCCAACAAGCGAACGTGCTTGCAGAGCACAGCGCGCATAGCAGCCGCTCTGCCTCATCCACTGCAAAGCGCGGCTGGCATCTTCGCGTCCTGGCAGTAGTAAGCAGTTCTGTGGGGGTGCATGAGCGCCCAGTGCCGCATGCGCAATTGCAACCGCATGCCTTGTGTGATTTGTGATCTGCACAACTCCTTTTATGACGCTCTTACTCATGTCCTCATCTTCACATTGTTGCGTCTATTAATGCGCCTATCTCAGATCAGTAGGCTTCAACACCGAGCCTGCGCAGCAGCTCATCGCCTGCACAGCCGAACACGCCGGTAAGGTCCTGGCGACTTAACTATGTCTTGCAATCTTGCGCAGAAGCACCTGAGAGCTCTAATAGCACCAGGCTGTTCGCACCTGTGCAAGGCACTTATAAGCAGGGGCTGCATGTCTTCTCCCTCAGTCTCGCGCCTTGCCACTTCACCTGCACTGCAGCGCTCACACATTCAGTTAAATATGCATGCGTCAGAATGCCATGGTCATACTTTGCATGAAAGCCTCACAAGAGGTCACACCTTGCGGAGGTTGACATTTGTGCGCAGAGTGCAGAGCTTCTTGACCTGCGGGTACCTGCGCACAGCTGGCTATCTTGATACAGCACTACAGCTATGCAGGGTAACCACGCTCGCGCGGCTATGCAGAAAAGCAAAGTACAGCAGAGCAGCCTAATGGTAGCCTACCAGTTGATGGGAAGGTCCTGAGCCATAACGGTCATATATCAAGACGCTCCCGGCCATAGCAGGTCAGGATGCGGCTTGGCAATCTACTACTTTGGCGCAAGCGGCTCAACACGCCCCTGCTGACATGACAGGCTCAGTGCTGTAGGGACCTTGCTGAATAGAGGGCATATATCCAGAGTGCATGCATGTGACACATGCTGGTGTGCGTTAAATGAAAGAGGCTCAAAAGCACGCTGGCAGCTCACGTTCGGAGCCAATGCAGGCGACACAAGAGTTGAAACGGTGCAGAGGTAATCTGCCAAGGTCATAGAGGGAAGCCTGGGCATGCCCAGGCCCGCCTCAATTGCATTGGCTCACATGGACGCACAGTTTGGGCCTCTTGAAAAAGCCTCTGGCGTTGTACATAGCAATTTTGTGTGCTGCATGCGCACCAACAAAAGGCCTGGACAGGCGCGCCTTCACCCTGATGCGATCCTGCATGTAGGAAAGGGGACACCAGATACGCATGCGCTATCCATGAGGTAAGGGGGTAGCTCAATTCTGTCTGAGGCCAGGCGCCCGCCTGCCAGGACCGGGGCGCTGCCCCGGGGCAGCGCCAGTCCTTCCCAGGCTCCGCACACGGGCTGCGGAAGCAGCGCGCGAGGGGCAGGGGGTTCAAGCGGAGCTGGGCACTCTGCCACCCGCTGCAGAGAGCATGCCCAGCTGAATGCCTTGGCCTGCTTTGGGGCATGCCACTGCGATGGGAGTTGCAACAGGAGTGTGCAAAAACCAGGGGACATGCGAACCATGCCCAAAAGGGGGTTTGGCAATGCTGAAGGTGCACAGTACGAAACTTGTTTTAAACGACGCACATGTGTGCACATATGAAGCAACCCCCCGCGCCTCATTGTTTAAAGCACACAATATGACCCAGTGCTTGAATAAATACCGGAACAGCCCCTTCAGTCCTGACCATACCGCGCTGCCCTTCCCCGCGGATGAAGCAGCGTCCTGGCATCCCAACCCTTGCACGGCACTGGTATTAAAGCTGCACAGCTAAACCACATGCAGCGCACTACAAAGGGCCACATGACCCATCCTTCCTCCAAATGTTTATGCAGCACTACAAGCCGCTTGACATCTGAGAAGGCTGCTCAGCCCTCCGCAGACTTGGCGGCGCGCTCTGCCAACATCTGCCCAAGTTTGTTGCAGCCCTTAGCACTGCGCTGAATGCACAGCGCAGCCAAGCCGCATGAGCCCCTATAAGCTGGATATATTTGCCCCGTGGAGGGCAGCCGTGGCATGGATGCCTGGCTGTGCCACACAGCAGAGGCACCTGCCAGCAGAGCTGCAACGCAGTGCCCCTGCTCGGCTGCGCAGCCACATCTGCTCATTCGGCCACAAGGCTCTGACGGCCCATGGTATGGCTTGCCAGGCAGAGCACGCCCTGCAGCGCTGCTCACCCAGAGCCTGCGCCTCTGAGCACGCTCGCTGAGGCGCGCGCTGGAACCGGGCAGCCCCATAACAGACCGCCACCAGTTACATGTGCAGACGCACCGCTTCTCACAGCCCGCAGAGTGTGCTGCGCTTCAGCGCGGGCCAGTTGGCACCTGCTCGAGAAGGCGCCGGCGTATTCAGCGACGGCAGTGGCGCTCAGGCTGGATCAGCAGCGAAGGAGCTCAGGATGCTCAGTAGCGCGCGCGTTTGTTGCCTGCCGCTCCCGCAAATGCCCGTTCAATGCGCACGCTTGTAACCAACGAGTTGTAGCTTACCACCACATCGAGCGGTAGCTCTAGAGCGCGAGCGCAACAATCAGCGCAATAACTCACAGTGTGAAGGCCCTCCTTGACCGCCGCCACCACAATAAGCGCGCGGGCTCAGCCGCAGCTTCCTTGAATGAATGAATGAATGAAAAGCATCACCGGGCTATCCTTGCTGGGCTGCCGGCCTTAACGTGCACTCACACCGCAGGCCACACAGCATATGCCTCGCAACAGGGTCTCAACATGTTTCACATCCTATATCTTGCATCATTGCTGCAGGCTCCCCGCGAGGACGCACCTCCACTCTGAGGGCCATAGGCACTCCCGTAGGCCCCATACCCAGCCTGATGCGCGCACGTGAGTTAGGTGATCGCACCCGCAAGTCTGCTTGCCGCCTGTTCCAAATAAACAACGCAGTGCACACCTTACAGCAGGCCTCAACAAGAATGTGTCAGCACGCATGCGCGCAGCATGTTCAGGAGTTTATTTGATGAATAACATCACTGGCCAATCAGCTGCCCATCCGTTCTCGAGTACGGTATTGTTTACCACAAAAGCTGACTTCACATGCAAACTTCAAACTATACCACATACCATGAGAGCTGCTTTTACACGTGAAAGTTCATATTAGGGTCTCCCTCCCATATATTGCTAACCCGGTCCTCATCAAGGACGTCAATGAGAGCTAGACTTGACGCACCTGGCTGGCGCCATAGCCTGCATCGCGCTTCTGGCCAATCGCAGCCACGCCAGCGCCGTAGCCCTCGCGCGAAGCCTGCCCGTACGTCCCCGCGCCCGCGGCTGCGCCATAGCTGTCAGCGGCTCCGCCGTAGCCGCTGGCTCGGCCCCCTCCGCCTGCCCCATAACTCGCGGTGTCGTACCCCTGCGCAACAGCGTGTCGAACGTCTGTTTCACAAACAGTGTGCTGTCACGTGCTTTGCCCAGAGTACTTGTCTGTCCCACACTCGTCAACGGTGACCTCTTGTGGTGAAGTCTTCACAGCTACCAAAGCAAAGATGTGCAGTTCTGCACTACATTTAATACCCATCCTTGCTGGAAGTGTTGATCAAGGACGCATGCAGTGTTCCTCACTGAGCTGAGTGTGCTGCAGTACAAAACGCAGCATGCATGATTGCCCATCACCAGCCGCGCTCCTCACCTTCGCTTCTGTCAGGCCATCATTTACCCCGGAAGCTCGCACCTAATAGGGCGTGCAGGCAGTACTGAGCAATGCTCAGAGCTGTGGCGAACCTGAGCGGCATAGTCTGCAGCAGTGTAGTTGCCATAGCCGCCTGCGTCAGCAGCGGTGTCGTACGCCGCATGCACGGCCGCCGCGGCGCCCGCGCCGCCGCCGTAGCTCCCCATCTGGGCGCCCGCTCCAGTGCCAAAGCCGCCCGCGGCTCCGGCGCCATAGGCCTGGGACCCTGACCCATACCCTTGGGCCCCGCCGCCGCCGTACCCCGCCCTGCCTGACACGCCAGCCTCCTCGCCCGCGTCACCGCCCCAGCCGGCGCCGGCGCCGGCGCCGGCGCCGTAGCCGCCCACAGAACCGCCGTAATCCCCGTAGCCTGCCTGGCCGGCGTCCGCATAGGCCCCCGCGGCAGCGGCGCCGTATGCGCCGCCGCCGTCGCCGCCGTTGCCGCCACCGCCGCCGCCGCCGCCGCCCATGCTGCCGCCGCCGCCGCCGCCGCCTCCGCCGCCGCCGGACAGCACTCCGTATCCCATCTGCGTGCCGAAGCCGCCAGCGGACGCTCCGTATCCCGTCGCGGTGTCGCCGCCACCGCCTCCCATGTACCCAGTATACGCCTGGCACGCGGATACCCCATTTTCAGCTGACGCAGGATGAGCAGAACTTCAGTGGATTACTTCAAACGTATCTTGATGGAAGTGATTGTCTGGGTTGGATATATCACAGGTCGCAGCAGGGCTCCGAGGTGCCCGCTGTTTATGCAGGGCTCACAGGCTCGCCCACATGCTGAGCACCAGATACTTCTTCAGTTGTCTGCCGCAGACCAGCCCGCACATCAGCGAGGCACAGTCACGCAGAGGTGGGCCGCGGCAGCGCAAGAGCGCGCCTGGCGCACGGCCGCAACGGGCCGCATGGCGGCCGCGCGCGCGGCCGCCTTGCGCGCCTCCTCCTCCGCGCGCCGCCGCGCTTCGTGCTCCTCCGCCGCCTTGGCCTGTGCCTGCGCCGCAGACGCGCGCGCCTCCGCTTACGGCACCTGCCCAAACCCTAACCCTGTGTCTCATACCGCCCCAGCAGCGCGGCCGCCCCGCTGGGCCGGCCAGCCAAACCTTGGCGGGGTCGGCCAGGGGAGGCTCACCAGCGAGGCCGCACGCTGGTACTGCTGCGCCTGCAGCGCGGCCGCCTGCGCCTGCGCCTGCGCCGCGCGCAGCTGCGCCTGCAGCGCCGCCTGCTGCTGCCGCATCTGCGCCTGCATCTGCGCCTGCAGCTGGCGCTGGAAGGCCACCTGCGCCATCTGCGCGCCCGCCTGCGCGCGCCCACACGACAGAACCCACGTCACGGCACCTCACCCTCTTTCTCCTAGTGTTCAACAGAAAATAATACTTTTACCTAGGCATGAGGCCGAGACATTGAATACATATTTCCAAAAAGATGCTTGGCTTGCCAGTCAGCCCCTCTGTCAGCGCGCGCAGGGAGAAGCGCAGACGCGACAGCAGCAGGAGTGGAGCGCCGGCGAGCGGCCGCGTGGGGCGCGGGGCGGCGCGCCTGCTGCTGCAGCGCCATCTGCTGCTGCAGGCGCAGCGCGGCGGCGTCCATAGGCGGGAAGCCCGGCGGCGCGCCCAGCGCGCGCCCGCCCAGCATCAGCGGCCGCATGCCCCGCCCTGCGCACGCCGGCAGGCTCGCTTGCGCGTTTGCACACTGAGCTCGTTTGCACACTGAGCACAGCTGAGCTGTGTCGGAGAGGATGCGTGGCTTGCAGCCGCACAGGGTTGAGCCGCCGCCGCCCAGACTGCACGAGCTGCGCGCACGCTCCTCCACGCCGTGCCGGGCGTCGGCGTCCGGCCCGCGTGCGCACCGGGCATGATGCCGCGGCCGCCCAGCAGCGGCTGCCCGATGGGCACGAGCGGCACGCCGCGCCCGCCGGCCAGCGGCCGCCCCAGCACGTCGCGCGGCTGCGCGCGCGCGCCCACCGCCCCGCCGCGCTCGCCGGCGGCGACGCCGCCCGGCGCTGCGCTGCCCGCCGCCCCGCCTGCGCAGCGGGGCAGGCGCGTCATGCGCCACGGCGAAACGGCCACGGCTCGCCGCCCGCCGCCTGCTCGACCAGCCCCCATGCGGCACGCTCCCCGCCGCCCGCGCTGTCAGGCTGGCACGCGCGGCGTGCCGTCAGCATGCGCAGGCACCACACGCGCCGCCGCCGCCCGCCGCCGCCGCGCCTGTCACTGGCCGCCGCCCTGCCTGCTGCACCACTCGCTGCACCACATTTGCAAGACAGCGCCGCACATGCAGCAAGCCTGCACCAAACTCTGTCGAACTCTAGGGCTTCCAGCGCTCGCTCAACCAATGCACACCGCCCTGCTCCATCAGAGCGCCCGCGGCACCCCACTGTCATGCTCGTAACCGGGCATGCCGCCCCACCAGACGCGGCCAGGCCAGCGCACCTGCGCGGCCAGCAGCGCCCGCGGTGCGCGCGGTGGCTTTGGTGCGCTGCGCGTCCAGCTTGGCCGGGTTGGCGAACGACACCAGCACGCGCCCCAGCACGGCGTGGTCGGTGCCGTCCGTCGCGCGCAGCGCCCTGCCGCATGAAGGGCACGCGAGGGCTTTTTTAGGGTGTGCTTGATCATTTGGTATGGTCACCGGCAATATGCATCGGTGCCGTCCGTCGCGCGCAGCGCCCTATCGCATGAAGAGCACGCGAGGGTATTCTTGGGGTGTGCTTGTCAACTGACATGGTCGACGACAATGTATCCCATGTTGTGCGGAGCGGCCTCGCGCATGGCGTGCTGCGCGAGCATGGGCTGGCTGATGCACAGCCGCATTGTGCTGGGCGCATTGTTCTGGGTCTGTAGCACCCAGCACAATGCGTTGACCCAGCACAATGCACATGGGCTGGCTCATGCACAGCAACACGCTCCCCGGCGCAGCGCTGCCTGTCCCAGCAGCTGCACACAGCGGCTCATCAAAGCGAGAGCGAGGGGCCGCGCCGGCTGCGGCGCGCGCCCTGCCAGACATGCAAGAACATGCCCGATGCCCTGCTGATTGTCAGCAAAGCGTGACTGTAACAAGGCAATGTTGCTTGCGTAATGCCTGTACTGGTGAGAGCTGCGGGCACGTGCGCCCCAATGCGCGGCACCGCGGGCCGGGCGCGCACGCGTCGGCGTGGTTGCTGCGCTTGAATTCGACAAAGGCGAAGCCCTTGGCGACGCCGGTCGCGCGGTTGACCGGGATGTGCGCGTCGGTCACCGCGCCAAACGTCTCAAACACCTTCTTCAGCTCCTCGTTGCTGCGGAAGCCCTGCGGGGTTTTACACCAAACCACCTTTGGGACCTCTTGCCGCACAGCTTTTGAGCAGAAGCTGGACAGGACCTGGGGCGGAGGAATCTTGGAGGTTTATTGGCAACAGAGACACTCCACCCTACGCTCTAGGTACTCTAAGGACCACCAGCTCGGACCGCTGCGCGCTAGCTGCGGCTGGGCAACGGGCGGACGCGGCGCCGCGGCCGCGCCGCTTGGGCGCGCGCCGGCCTGAGTTTGTTCAACAGGCAGGAAACGCGCAAGTAGTGGTCAATTACGGTATATATCAGGGTAGGGGCGCGCGCCGGCTTCAGGTTGGACAGGTAGAGCACGCGCGAGTAGTGGCCGGGCACCGTGCGCGGCAGCGCCCACTCCGCGCGCTGCAGCTTGACCTGCTCCCAGCGCGCCCATACAGCCGGCGCGCCCGGCTTCCCCTCGCCCGCTGCGCTCGCCTCCTGCCCGCCAGGACAGAGCTGAGCCGCGCATGCAAGAGCTGAGACGCTTCCCCGCATGCATCCATGAGACCACCAAGCCCAGAACGGCGTGTCATGACCTGCTTACCAGCCACACTCTCCGGCAGCCTGTGCCTTGCCCTGGCCTTTACACCTATGCCGAGACTCCGGAAGGCGCACCCGGGCCTTCTTGGAGTCGGGGCGCATATCGCTCTCGATCTTGTCCACGGCCGCCTTGCCGCGCGCGGCGGCGCTCGGCAGCACAAACTCCACGACCGCATAGCCCTGGCGCGCGCTTCAGCCACAATATTAGCCGCCCGACCTGAGCGCATCCGCCGCCCGCCGCCGCCCGCGGCACCCCTCGGTAAGCGTCCAGCTGCCACGCAATCAGGCCGTGAGAAGCGGTGCGGCAAGCTGTGATCTCAAACGCAGGGCCGCGCAGGCGAGCGCAGCCGGGCAGCCGGGCGGCGGGCGGGCCAGGCGTCGGCGCGCGCCTTGCTCGCGCCGTCCGCATTGCGCAGCACGGCCGCGCGCTCGACGTCGCCGTGCGCGGCCATGTCGCGGCGGAGCCGCGCCGCGTCCGACCACTCCGGCGTCAGGTTGCCAATGAAGAGCGTCACCTGCGGGCGCACGCGCCTGGTGACGTCCGGCACGCACTACAGCCGCTACGCGGGGTGTAGACCTGCCCATAAGTGTCATGCGCGTTTGAAGTGTGTGGTGAAGAGAGTGGCGGCTGCGATGACCGCGCCGTGCAGCCCCGACCCTCAGCAGGCACCGAGCGTAGACAGGCCTGACGAAAGGCCACGGCGGGTGCTGCCAAAGGGCCATGCCAGTGGCCTGCGCGCCCGGCGCTGGCATCCCCACTGCCAGCACCTCACGCAGCCCCCAGGCATTCGCCCGGCCACAAACCGTTGCCGCCTACTGCGAGGAGCCGCAGCATGGCCAGCACAGCGGCCCCGCACTGGCGCAGGTGTGAGGTTTGGGGTGAGGGCGGGCGCGCGCCCGGAAGCTGCCGCCCTCAAACGCCAGCTCCTGCCCGTTGATCGCGGGCCGCGGCTGCGCCTCGCCCAGCCGCCGCGCGGCCGCCTCGGACAGCTGGTGCACGTCGGTAATGGTGCACCCGCGCTTGCGCCCGGCCTTCGCCTTGCCGTCCCCGTCGCGCTCCTCGCTCTTCTGCGGCGCGCGGCGCGCTCGCTTAGGGTTAGAGTTACGGCGCGTCTCTGAGCGCACAGCGCCCAGCCTTCGCCTTGCCGGCCTCGCCGCGCTCCTCGCTCTTCTGCCGCGCACTTCATGCTCGGTTCGCACATACTATTGGCACACAGCATGAGGACAACAGCTGTCGTCCTCGCCGCATTCCTCACGCTTCTGCGCCCCAGGCATGACCTACACGCATTCTGTTAGCGTAAGCGGCCACGCTCACTGGTTCACAGCTCAACGCAGGACGCCTAACCCCCAACATGGAGACCACCGCGGCAGGACACCACACTAGCTGACCACGCGGCTCGCGGCACCCTCGCATCAGCCCCCAACAGGCGCGCGCGGGCCTGCGCAGCGGTGCAGCGGCGCGGGCCGCGCCTGCGAGCCGTTGCTGCCGCCGCTGCCGCCGCCGCTCTGGCCCGCCGCCCACGGCAGCGGCGGCGGCGGCAGGCGCACGTACGCGGTGCGCAGCCCGGGCGCGGCCGCGCCAGGCGCCGCCGGCTCCAGCGCCACGCTGCGCACGCCCGCGCCGGCCGCGTCCAGCGCGCCGCGCAGCGCCTCGCAGCCGGCCGCGTCGCTCTGCCCGGGCACCAGCTTCACCTGGCCCACCTGCGCGCGCTACCCTACCCTAGCGCGCTATCCATATACCCTAACCCTGACCCAACCACACCTTTACCTGGCCCACCTGCGCGCGGCGCCGGCCCCGCGCTCCAGCTCTGGCTGCCGCTTGCATTGTCGCTGCGAGCACCGAGGCCTTCTGGGGGGCGCCCGCTGCCACGTGCGCCTTGCAGCGCACCACAAATCCAGGAAAAGCCACCTGCTTGCCCTGCAAAGGCCCCAAGCACCACCAGGTTCATCCCTTCCGCCATGGCATACGACGCCGTGGCTGCACTCCTGCTGATGTAGCGGCACGCGCCTGATACGTGACGAGTTCGTGTGGAAATGCGGCGGGCGCGAGGGTGCGGGCGCGGGTGGCGGCGCCAGCGCGCACCTTGAGCAGCGGGCAGGGGCGCAGCTCGGCGCAGTCGCCCGCCAGCTCCCACTCCTGCGGGTCCTTGGGCTCCCGCGCCTTGGCCGCCTGCGACCGCGGCCCGCGAGTATCCGTGAAAAGCAGTTCGCTGGCTGGGGTGCGGCCGTATATGGTGTTAACTCCAGTAAGATGTCTGGAAGTTGGCAAAACGCCGGGTGTGAGCGGGGTATGCGGGGTGCGGGGTTGGTACGCAGAGGACGCTCGCGAGAAGAGGCGCCGGTTGTATACAATTGGCGCGCAGTTCCAGGGGCTGCCGCTGATGTCAAACACACGGATCCGGCGCCTCTTTTTGCATGGGTCCTCCGCGTGCCTACCCTACACCCCCAACTTCTGCTCACACCCGGCGCTCCACTGACTCCCAGACACCTTTACGCAGCTGGCACCGCAGAGGCGGTGGGCCGCTACACAGCGTGGGACTGTGGACTGTGGGCCGCCTCGTCAACGAGGCGGCCCACCTGCGGCGTGGTGGCGCCGTTGGCGGCGCCCTCCGCCGCGGCCGCCGCCGGCGCGCCCTCCGCGCCCGCCCCGCCCCCGGCCGCGCCCGCTGCCGCAGGCGCCGCCGCCGCCGCCGCCGCCGCCGCCGCCGCCGCCGCCGGCTGCTTGCCGCCCGAGGCGACGTCATCCACAAACTCCTGGTGCACGTCCTCGCCCAGGTCGTCGCTGTTGTTACCGGCGGCGCCGTCGGCGCCGTCCGCGCCGGCGTCGTCAGCATAGCCGCCCTCCAGCGGCTCGCCAAACTCCTGGGAGCGCGCGGAGCGCAGGTGCTCAGCCCATTTGTGCGTCCGCCACCCGAGGCGGCGCTGCACGAGTTAACGGTGCACGCCTCCGCCGCAGCCGCCGCGGTCCAAGGCACATCGGCGCCGACCGTGCCGGGCTGGTCTCCGAGCTTGCCCCTAGTACTTTGTCAAATTCCTGAAGCGAGCACGCTTTCTTGGGTGGCGTGCAGCAAGCGCGGAGGAGCACATGCGCAAGACCTGCGGCACTTCGCACGAGGTGGGGCGCTCCACATGACGTGCACGACCAGGTCGTGCGCAGCACACGCGGACGGCTAGAGCAACAGCCTCTGCAGAAAATACTTGCAGCACCTAGAAGCTCCACTGCGCACACTGCGTGACCTGTTCACACGCGCGCGCGCTGCGCTTGGCCTGGCACGCTCAAGTGCACTGCCACGGCAAGGCCATGCCCCAGAACATATGCATAAGCACCTGCACATCCACGTCCTCGTCAACGTACTCATCGTCCTCCAAGTCGTCCAGCAGGTCCTCCTCCTCCGCCGGTCCCTGCTCGTCCTCGGCATGGCCAGCCTCGCCATTGCCCAGGGCCGCAGCGTCCCCTTGCTCGGCCATGCCTCCCGGCCTCAGCCTCCTGGATGCGGGCTGCCCAAGGCCGTCAGAAGGCACATATGCCTTCCCCAATGTTGCCCAACTTCTTGGCAAGGTTCTCGCAGCGTGGAAAGGCAGGTCCTTTGCGCCAGGCGCAGCGGCTGCGCCGCCCGCACCCGCGCTGCACCCACCCCAGCTGAACAAGCGGGTCGGGCGGCCTCTCAACGGTCGCGTGAGCTCAGCTGCTGATCCAAGGAGCGGCTGTTCAGAGCGCGCACCTCGGCTACCAGCTGGGCCTTCACGCGTCCTTTGAGCTGCGCGGCCGCGAGATGGGGGCGGCCGCGCTACGCACTATCAAGTTCTGCACCGCTGAGTGCCAGCGAGCCCGTCACAGCTGTTTGCAGTCGCTTAGTATTACTAGGCACTCAGCCTCGCTTGCTGCAACACACTGTGACACAGACTGCTTAGAGTCACTGCTACAGCCTCTTGCTGAAGTGCTAGGGCTGCTTTGAGCTCAACTCTGCAATTCTTGCTGCAGACGGGCAGATGATCTGCCGCAGATCACCTGCAGCACAAGGTGTTGTGCAATGCCGCTACACCTGTGCCGCCAGTTCCCAGGCCGCCAACCCGAGCCGTGCAGCGAGTGCCTACAGGCACAGTGACCTGTGCTCCTTGCTCGCCACTCCTGTGGCTAGTGGCTTGGTCTGTGAAGGCCGGGGCGTGTCGTCCTGGCAGTCGTAAACAGCGCCGACCTGAGGGGCGTGCGCAAGCGTGCGGCGCCCGGATGGTCGCCGGCTTTGAGCTGGCGCTCGTCCTGCGCGCCCGGGGCGGATCCAACTTCCTCGTCCACTCGTGCGCGCCTGCAGCGCCTTACAATCGCTCATGTGGGACTGAACAGAGAGCGTGCTAGCTGCCAGGCGCCCCTGCCCAGGTGCAGTGCGTGCGCAAGTGGCGCAGGCATCGATGCTTGGGCTAGCAGACACCGTGGATGGGTGCGGGGTGTGTGGGTACCTGCTTCACACAGGCCTGCCCAAGTTTCGGGCAGGGGCTCCTGTGTTGCAGGCCCCGGGCACCAGCATACGCCTGCGTCTTGATATATACGAAGCAGGCGCAGCCTCCCCTCTACGTCGCAGACTCGCTCTCTACGCGCTCTCACCCGGCGCCTGCGCCGGCGGCGCAGGCGCGGCATCAACGCGCGCACGGCGAACGAGGCGACGCGCGAGGCGGCCAGCGTGCTGACGCAGTATGCGGAGTCGGGCGGGCGGGCGGACACTGACGAGCGCGCACCCGCCGACCTGCTCTCTCCACCCCCTCGGCCCCCGCCGTGCAAGGTTGTCGCTACTTGCGCGTCTGTTAGGTAAGGATGTGCACTTTCTATAGGTGCGCAGGGCGCTGGGCTGGCATCCTAGCACCCGTTGCGTCCTGGTGTAGGAGCCAGAGAGGGACTCACCACATTCGCACATATAAATCATTACGCCATGCAGGGGGCACACACTCTGACGCAGGGCAGCGCTTGCAGGCTGCGGTCCGCTGCAGCCCTGCGCAGAGGGCCGCGTCCTGACCGCAACGCCCTGAGCGGCGCGCAGGAGCGGCGACAACCCGCCCAGCTTCACCTTCGGTGACCTCCTGGTCGACTGCGGCAGGTCTGCCGCCCGCTGCATTTACCCCAGGAGTCCGCGCGCGCCTCCAGCGCGCGCTCTCCATTCGCTCTTGCTTGCATGCGGGCTCGAGGATGGTATGTGGTGCTGTGATGCAGCTTGGCGCCTTGCTAAGCAAAGCCCTGCTTCCTCCTCTTAGCGCTGCCTGCAAACACGCGGCAGCCTGCTGGCCAGCCTGCCGCTGCAGCACCCTGCTCGCAGTGCCCCTCAGCACGGACTGCGTTCCGCCGATGGCGCACGCGCTGCGGCGCGCCGCGTGCGCCCGCGCCTCCCTGTGCGGGCGCGTGCCTTCTCAGGCAGCGCGCCGCCCCAGCGTGATAGGGTCAGTGTCTACCCTACCCTGTCTATCCCTTATCCCCTTTACCCTATGGCCGCCGCGCGCCGCAGGCTGCGCGTCGTGTACCGTCTGGTGGGCGGCGTGCTGCTGATGGGCGTGCTGCGGCGCGGCGGCTGCGTGCTGCGCCTGCTGCGCCTGCTGGACGCGGCCACGCGCCTGCTGGTCGCCGCCGCGCGCACGGTCGACGTGACGCCCGACAAGCTCGCGCGGCGCTACCCGGAGGTGCGCGCCGGCCCAGGGTTGGGTGGGGGGTGGCCCTGGCTCTACCCCCCCGCACGGCTGAGGCCTGGGCGGCCCTGCCGGGCGATGCAGCCACGGGGCGGTCGTTGGGGACGGGGTCGTGGTAAGCAGCTGCGTCGTCGGAGCTCTATCTGCAGGATGTTGCAAAGCTGTGCGCACAGGTCGGTCGGAATGTGCATGGGCCAACCCCGCAGCAGCTGAATGCTAGCGGGCGCGTGCGCGTCGAGGCGGCGCTGGGGCGCTGTCGGCGCCGAGCGGAGACCAGCGGACGCCGGGCGGCTGTGACGCCTTGCTCAGATAGGATGGAGGCGCCATCGCGTATCTATGGAACATTGCGCGCCGGCCCAGCACGGCAGCGCCCAGCAGGCAGAGAGGAGGCAGGGCGGTACCTCACCGCGCGCTGGCCTGGCACCGCAGCGCGGGAGGCAGACAGCAGTCAGGGCGGCGTTTGAGGCCGGGCCGCGCGCGCGGCGCGCAGGTGTACCTGGCGCTGGCGGCGCTGGTAGAGGCGGGCGGCGGCGAGGCGGGCCGCGCGCTGGCGGCCGCCGAGGCCGAGCTGGCCGCCCGCGCGCCCGACGCCAAGGGCAAGGCGCGGGCCTGCCCTAAGCCTAATCGGGTGGGGATACCGTAACCCTAACCAGGCGCCCAGAGCCGACCTGGTAGCGGGAGGCAGCACAGCGTTGGCAGGGCGAGAGGCAGAGGCCGCTCGTGCCCGTGGAGGCACGGCCGCGCCTCGCGCGGCGGCGGCGCGCGCGTCGCAGGGCGGCCTCCTTGCGAGCTGGCGCTGCCTGGCGGACAGTGGGGTCATTTGCGGCAATGTTGGGACGAGCGAAGTGTTGCACGATACTAACGCTTGCCTGCATGCGACGCATGCATATCTGCATGTACATTTCCTCTGCGTGCAATCATATCTGCAGCTGCAATGCAAGCATGCCGGCCTCCTCGGCAGCGCTTGTGTTACGTGCATGAAGCGACTTTGAGATGAAAGCATCAGGAGGACGGCCAGCCTGGCTTGCCTAGCCAGCAGGTCATCATGTGCGCGGGCGGCAGAGCGTGGCGGCCAAGGGGCGCGCGATGCTGAGCGGCAGCTCCTTCAGGCTGAAGGTGGGCGGCTCGTCCGGCTCACAGCCCGGGCCAGCCGCCGCGGCGCCCGCCACCGGCGCCCGGTCCGCCCCTCTCCCTGCCACGACCTCTCATGCTGCACATGGAGCCCGGGGCGGAACAAGCGCCCTGCGCAGATTGTGATAAGGGCAACCGCGCGTCAGACTATGCATCGGCACGAGGAGCAGCGGTGTGGAGCAGGCCGAGGACGAGGAGCAGGCCTGGTCCAGCGCCGGCAGCAATGATGTGCAACTCATGCAGCGGGTGGCTTGCTCGCTGTGGTTGGTTGGCCGGCAGGCTCAAGGAGGGACACAGTTAGCGGTGCCTTGCTCGTGATGTCCGGGCGCGCGCCCGGCAGGAATCTGGCAGCCGCGACCGAGGAGCTCGGCCGCGCGCCATTCGTGCTGCCGGCGGGCGCGCTGCAAGCGCTGAGCCCGCCGCCGCTCGGCGCAGACGATGCGGCGCGGCGCGGCTCTGCGGCGCGCATGGCGCCGCCAGCCGCGGCGCCCGCCGCCGCCGCCGCCGCCGCAGACCCGTTTGCGATCGGGGGCGGCCTGGAAGCGCTCTTGATGGGGCCCTCCTCGGCTGCGGGCCGGCCCCCGCAGGCGCCCGGCGGAGCGGCCTCTGCTGCAGCGGACCCGTTCGCCGGCCCCATGGGCGCCGCGGCCGCAGGGCTTGGCGGCGCCGCCTTCGCCAGCCCTGGCCCTGGCCCACTGGCGGCGGGCGCCGCGGAGGGCGCGTTTGCGGGCGGGGTGGCTGCGCCGGCTGCGGCCCCCCGTGCGGGCCTCGCAGTGGACCCGTTTGCGGCGCTGGGGCCGCTGGCCGCCAGCGCGCAGGGCGGCCCCGGCGCGCAGGCCGCAGCGGCGCCGCATGGGGCAGGGCCAGGGTTTGCGGAGGGTCCAGAGCTCGGCAGCGCAGTTGCCCACGCGCCAGACAACCCCTGGACCGATTTTGACGCGCCCGCGCACCCGGCCCCGCGCGCCGACCCTGCCGGGGCTGCGCATGGGGACCCGCATGCGCCGCCCGCCCAGCAGAACGGCTGGGCCGCGCCCGCGCCAGCGGCGCCGGCGCCCGGGCAGGGCGGGGCTGGAGGCTCGCAGGCATTGCAGGGCGTGGATGCAGGCGTTGGCAGCGCGGAGCACGGGATGGTGAGCCCCGGTGGGCAGGCGGCGGGGGGACCCGCGCGCGCGCCGACGGCCGCCGAGGCGCGCGCGCTAGCGGACGGCGGCGCGCTGGCGCTGCGCGAGACGTATCGCGCTGCGTTTGCGGGGGACCGACTGACGCGCGCGGGTGCGGCGCGCCTCCATGCACACTCTGTTCGGGCTGCCTCACCCCTCACGGGCGTTGACTTTACGCCTCGTCTTGGAAAGGTCTGAAGTGGGGCAGTGCATGAGAAGTGGGGAATACAACGCCGTACACACAAAATTTTCCAACATCTTCTGCCCCGTTCTGGCTAGCAAGCAGTTGATGTCTGAGCCAGAAATCCCCGCAGGTACCTGCGGGGAGGTCGTTGCGACCGGCGCGGTGGGCCGCGTGGCAGCGCAGGCAGCCTTCCGGCTGGCAGGGCCGCGCGGCGACCCACCTGGCGGCAAGCTGGCCTCTGCGGCGGTACGGCCCCTGCGTGCGGCCCCTGCCGCTCAAAGCACACGTGCGCAGCCCTGCTCAAGCGCATGCGCTCGGCTGCATGCGCGCCGGGCTTGGCCATGGCTCGATCACGGAGCGCTCCCCCTACTCGTGGGATGAGCGGCGAATGAAGCGCTGCTGCTCGTGTCCAATGGGCGCAGCGGCGGCGGGGCAGGTGCGCGCGGCGCTGCTGGCGCAGTCACGCGCGCGGCGGGCCGGGTCGGGCGGCACCCCGGGCGCGGCCACCTTCATCGCAAGCTTGGACCATGCCGACGGGCCCCGGGTGCGCCACATATGGGAGAAAGGCGATACGGGCCCTGGCTGCGAGGCTTGCCGCAGGTCCAGGGGGCTGCTCAGCACGCTCCCCATCAGCCCTTGCTGTGCCCCTGGGTCGTCCCAAGGCGTGCCGGGGGTGTCCGCCCGCTTAGGGGGGCGTCTGTGCGTTGCGGGCTGGCCATTGCCAGTGCGCCTCATGGCTCCTGCCTGCTCCTGTCCGTGTCAAGCTGGTGTGCTTGCACCAGGCGGCGTTCCTGCAGTATCGGCTGCCCGCGGTGGCGTGCGCGCCGCCGCTGCTGCTGCGCCTGGCCGTGCGCGGCGCGCCGCGCGCGGTGATGCTGGAGGCGCAGCTGGCCGCCGCGCACAACCTCCCCGGGGCCCTACAGGGTCTGGTGCTGGACCTGGATGCGCCGGCCGCGCTGGGCGAGCTGGCCAAGGCGCGCCCCTGCGCAACCCGGTACCAAGCGCTGCTGCTGCGTTCCTGTCGCAGGGGGTTTGGGGGCCGGGGCCTGGGGTTGCTGGAGGCGCGGCCGGCCGCCATGGCCGCCCCTGCAGGGTGTCGTCAGCGCGCCGTGCTGCACCAGGCTGCCCGCAGCAGTCCAGACGTGGGCGTGAGCCGTGCCAGTGTCTGTTTGCGGCCTGCGCGAGTCTGGCGCTGCCGGGTTGTAACCCAAGGCTGAGTCGGCCGCGCGCGCGCGCAGGCGTCGCCGCGCGCCAGCTGGGCGCCCGAGCAGCGCCGGCTGCGCTGGCGGCTGCCCGAGCTGGCGCCCGGGGGCTGCGCCATCGCGCGCGCAGTGTTCCGCCATGACGGCAGCATCGCGGCGCCCGCGATGGCGGCCGCCGCGCGCGGCGCCGCGGCAGCGGCCAGCTTCCGGGGGCCGCCCGGCGGGGGGACCCTGTCCGGGGTCGCCCTGGAGAGCTGCGAGGTGACTGCGGCGGACGCCGGCGGCGGCGGCGCACAGCTGTGCGCGGGCGCCGGCTCGTTCCAGGGGCGGGTGACCGCGCAGCCGGCGCAGGGCTGACCGCAGGCTTTGCTAGTGCCCATTCCCTCACATTGCCGTGCTGCGCTTGCGCTGCAACGCGTGTAGGAAATAGTTTGGTAGCGCTTCTCTTCGTTGGCATCACGTGTACAGCTTTAGCACAGTGCAAGGGCCGCTGCCTGGCACGTCACAAGTGGGCAAAGATGGCAAAGGAGCTGCTTCGTGCTGCTGCTTGGAAGGCAGCATGGGTGGCGCTGTGCTTGAGGTCGTGCGCACGTGCGGCCGTGCAAGTGCAAAAAGTGTGTGTTTGGCCAAGCAATCTCTCAACAGGCAAGCTAGTCAACCCTCCAACAGCTTCATGACATGCGCCTACATCGTCAACCCAGACACTTGCGAACCTGCCTGAGGCATGCACGTCCTCAGTTTTCACCAAGTGCACATCCTGCCACATGTACATGCTCCAATCAGCCAAAGGACATTTCGAGCTGTCGCCTGTGTTGAGCCCCGGCATTTGCTACGCCGCCAACTTGTGCGTTGCAGTCCCGCTCATCCTGCCCTCCCGCACACCATGGTGCCGGGCGCATGCAGCGACGCGCTCGGGTAGGCCCGCCCGTCGCTTGGCGCTGTGCTTGTCAGAGGCGGCTGCCTGGCGTCAGGCCTTTCCTGCGCAGCCACCGCCAGCTGTGAGTCTGGCAGCACATGCACAGACTTTGCTGAGGCCAAATCAGGCATGTTATGCGTGAAGGTCGGCTGCACACAGCACCCCCTGCCGCCTCAACACATGCCAAGCGCGCCCGGCAGGCGCGCCGGTATGCCGCACCAGGGCGCTTGAGCGCGGTCTCGTTCGTGGCGAAGCACATCTCCACCTCCTGCCGCAGCTGCTCGGCCTCTGCGATGGCCGCGCGCGCGTCCTGCCGCCGGCCGCTCTTGGTCAGCGCATGCGCTTACAATCACATGCTGAGGGTGAGGAGTGGCCGTATGACCAGCCGGAGAGGACACTCTTCTGCATGCTGCCTTAGCAAGCTCACAAGCCGCCGCTGACTGAGAACACGAGCATCAGTTGCCCTCCATGCACGCATGGTTTGCATATGCGGCGGCTCATGGCTGCGAAAGAACGTTGCAGGCGAGCCGCATATGTTTACATGAAGCCTATACCTGCAGCACGTCTCCTGCAGTGCACCTCATGCAATTGCCATGAGGCAAGCTGTTGCATTAGGCAAACACCACAGACACACTACTTACACTCAGCTGTATGTACTCCGGGTGCGCGGAACGGCAACGCTTTTGCGCTGCGGAGCAGCCACCCACCTTGCCCTGGTCGTGGCGCGTGTCCAGCGCCAGGCGCGCCAGCCGCGCGGCCTTGGCGCGCGCGTACGCCGCGCAGCGCTCGGCGGCCTCCGCCTTGTCCAGCAGCGCCTCCTTGGCGGGGCCGGCCGCCAGCCTGCATGTGCACAGCCTCGGCGCTGTCACGAAGTCTCCTGCACCTCGTCAGTCCTGCTACTACATTTACTGAGAACATTTGTTGCGGTCATGAAATGACATGCAGAGGCAGTCAGTACGGCTGCACATCGCACCGGGCGAGCTCGCTGGCCTCGCGCGCGCGCTCCTCCGCAGTGCAGATGTAGTCCCACACAACCTGCATAACACAGCACTTTGCAGATGCTGAGACGTTGTGCATGTGTCTTAATAGCTGCGTGCAGGAGGGCACACTGCAGACACTGGAAGTGATGTTCACAAGAGTATGTGTGTCCGTGATAAACAGCTGCAGAATGCAGCTCAAAGTAAATAGAACCAGAGACCAATGCGTTGCGGCACTGTCAGGATGGGGAATCCCTGATGCCAGTCATTACGCTCGCACCTGCAGTGCACGCACAGCAGCCTCCTGAGCCTCATTGCGTGCATGCTTGGCGGTCTGCGGGCAAAGCAAGCTTGCATGAGCAGATGTGCCAAAATCTGCACAGTCGACGACGGCAACTGTGGCGTTCTAAGATGCCGCCAAGGGCAGAGATAGCTCATTGCTTGAGCAATCAGACAAGGAACGGCATGCATGCTGCATTGCATTGGCAGCAAAGACAGCAAAGACGTGAGGCCAGAGCCAGCCTCCCTTGCGCTTTCTTGATATAGGTGCTGTGTTTGCGGCTATCACAGCATCCAGTCCATCTGCTGGACGACACAGACAGCAAAGCACTGGAGCTGGCCGATGCTGTCTGGGAGCGCCAAGCGGGGCATACAGGCAGCGCGCGCTCCTTCACGCGCTCCAGCGCGGCATGCGCGCGGGCGGCGGCCGAGCGCGCCTCCTGCAGCGCCACCTCCTTCGCGGACCCCGTCTTGTGCTTGGCCTGCCGCGCGCGCCCGGCAGGCCAAGCTCACCTTGCGCCACAACAGGGCCTCGCGGTCTGCTGCCAAGGCGTTCACCACCGTGCACACCGCATGCAAACATGTGCATGCATGCCATGCCTGGGCATGGCCAGGCTGAGCTTGGCCACGTCCAGGCATGGCATGCATGAGCGTGTTTGCATGCGATCGTCATGATGGTGGACGCCTTGCGTGCCTGAGCGCACATAATGGCTGGCGCCCCTCGCAGTGTTCCAGTGCAGGCACTGCTGACTGGGCACAGCTGACAACACGCTGTAGCCTTTGGCCAATGTTTTTTGAAGGCATCGGATATCACAGGCGCTTTTCATGTCAAGGCAGAGGCGGCACATGCATGTGGTCATGTCGGGCGGCAAGCGCGCCTTTTCCAGCGCGGCTGCGGCCGCATCCTCCAGCCTGTCCAGCGCCTCCCAGAAGGCCGCGTGCACGTTGGAGGCCAGCTTCTCAGCGTGCTGGCGCGCGGCCGTGGCCTCGCCCTGTGCGCGGCGCAGCGCCTCCTCTGCCGTGCGCTTCGCCTGCAAGCCCCACAGCAACGTTGAGCTGTTTGCCTTTGCACAGCAGACGGCTGCCTTGGCACCAGCAGGGCGTCCGGCTCTTTCACTGTACATACGAACCTGCTTTCTCAAAGCATCGGTGTGGCAGTCGGACTTGTCAAGGGCAAGCGAGTTTCACGCGTTCAGTGCTGTTGCAACTCGCTTGCCCTTGAGAACTCCGAATGCCACACAGAGCGCGATGAGCAAGCAGGCTCACACGGGCAGCGAGAAGCAGTTCTATACCTAGCGCGTTGGTAGGGGCATCATGAGGGTTGTTGCGTCGCTTCAGCAGGGAGCCTGCCTGGCCCGTGGCGGTCTTGGCGCGCTCCTTGGCGTCGGCCACAGCAGCCTCGGTGCGCTCGACGGCCTCCCAGGCCATGCGCTGCGCCTCATCCGCCGTGCCCTTGGCTGCCTCCTTGCCGCGCTCGTACGTCTGTGCAGTCGAGTGCTTGGCCTGCGCACAAGAGCCTCAGGTCTGATTTCGCATGTCGCCAAAATGCATGGCAAGCTGACTCGCTCATTGCAGCTGCAGAAGCTGCGCATACATACCAACACATCCAGTGCTGCTGCAGTTACGCTAGCATAGAGTGTGCACATGACAGCTGTGCTTAGTCATAACATTTGTTTGAGTCAGCATGACAGCAGCAATAATCAGCAGTGCATGCTAAGCATGACCTGAAGCACCTTGCTTGGTTGCATTGGCACAGCGCCATGGCTCTACCTGGCTGGCAGTCTGCGCGGCGTTGTCCTTGGCGGCCTGCAGCGCGGCCTCCGCCTGCGCCGCGGCCTTCTCCGCCGCTTCTCTCGCGGCGCCACTTGTGCTGTGCACCTGCGTGATTGAACACGCATGTCACCTGGTGTCGGGTTGGCTGGCTCACTAGCCTATTGGCAGCAGGTTGGTGAAACAGCATGCAGCTTTTATGTAGCTGCAGCTTGACATGCCACTATATTTGCAATAATTGCCAATGCCGCATACTGCATCAGGATACCCACACAAGCAAGCGGGGCAGTGCCTGATGCTTTGCAAAGACCTTTTCACGCCCACTTGAATGCATGTTATCCATACAAGGTGGTTCATGCAGGAGCTGATTCTGAGTTGGCGGGCGACTTGGTGTGTGCTGAGACGCCTGACTGGAGAGTTGTTTATCACCATGGAGCAGCATGGTGGACCAGGGAGCTGCAGTGAACTCTGGTCCATGATATTGCTCTATGGTGATCATTAATCCTGCAGTCAGTCATCTCAGCACGCACAAGTCACCTCCTACTCTAAAATTCCTGTGTGAACCATGTGGGCGCGCCTTGTCGCGTGCGGCGGCCGCGGCCGCCGCAGCCTGCTCCACAGCCTTCTGCGCGGCCTCCTGCGCAGTGTCGCGGCCAGCCTCATATGTCTCGCGCGCCTTGGCCCCGGTCGCCTGCGCCGCGCCCTTGGTCTTGCCGTACGCGGCGCTGGCGGCCGCGGCCGCCCGGTCCTTGGCTGCCTGCAGGCTGTCCTTGGTGTACTCGTACGTGCTGCTGGCGGTCTCCGCGGCGCGGTCCTTGGCGGCGCGCAGGCTGTCCTTGGTGTACTCGTAGGTGCCGCCAGCGGTCTCCGCGGCGCGCTCCTTGGCGGCTTGCAGGCTGTCCTTGGTGTACTCGTACGTACTACCGGCGGTCTCCGCGGCGCGCTCCTTGGCGGCCTTCAGGTTGTCCTCGGCGCAGCGCAGCGCCTCCTCCGCCGCGTCGCGCGCCGCGCCAGTTGCGCTCTTGGCCTGCTTTATGCGAATCGTAGGCACTTCATTGCTAGGTTGCCACAACGCTTGGTCTCACTTAGAGCATACATGAGCGATCTAGTCGTACGCTAAAGGGCATGGAAGGCAGCCATCAACACGCCCTTATCCGCCTGTGTCCGCGAGACAAGCAGGCAAACACTCACTGGCATGTAGCACTGACAGGAGAAGGCACGACGGATATTGGTAGCCACCCACCTTGATATGCAGCACACATGATGTATGTCAGGGCTGCCACATGCGTGATCGCAGCGCATTTAATGCATGTGTTGCAGAGTGCACCTTCTCGCGCGCCGCAGCTGCAGCTGCTTCAGCCTGCTCGACTGCCTTGTGCGCCGCGTGCCAGGCCGCGTCCTTGGTGGCTCCAGCGGTCTCCGCAGCCCGGTCTTTGGCAGCCTGCAGGTTCTCCTCGGCGCGACGTGCAGCCTCCTCCGCGGCCTCCCGCGCCGCGCCTGTAGCACTCTTAGCCTGCGCGCCGGAGGAGAGAAGCTAATGGTTGTACCTGCGCGATGTGCAAAGACGCTAACACTGCATGTCAGGGCGCTTTGACACTCGGGACGAGCATGGAGGCATGCAAGTAATGTGTGCAAACAAGACGTGTTGCACTCTTGACCGCATGCATTGTGGCTGGGAGCGCAGACCATTTGGAGATTGTACATGAAATGATGACAAGCAATCCGTTACTAGCACTCCCATTGCATGCATGCAGGAGCTGAGATGCGTGCTGCACCTTGTCGCGCGCGGCGGCAGCGGCGGCCTCCGCCTGCTCCACAGCCTGCTGCGCGGTCCGCTGCGCCTTGTCCTTGGTGGCCCCAGCAGCCTCGGCAGCCCGTGCCTTGGTGATGTGCAGAGCCTCCTCCGCGCGGTGCGCCGCCTCCAGCGCCGCCTCGCGCGCCGCACCAGTTGCGCTTTGCACCTGCACGCTTGCAGTCAGGCTCGCACCTACAAGCCTCTTGCCTCGAAGCTCGTATACAAGACAGCTCGCTTCAGTGTCGACAAGGACGGCAGCAAGCTTTCTGCACTTTTGCCCAAGGACAACAGCTCAAGTGCATCGTGAGCTTGTCCATCTGAATGTATACGTGTCATGCTCTGAAGACATGCTGGTAAAGGTGCACTGCAACTGCATCTAGCATTGAGATGAAGATAGCAAGGTTTTAGGCCGTTCACAAGAGCTGCTACGTGGCTTACTTTCTCACGCGCGGCCCTGACGGCGGCCTCGGCGCTCTCGACAGCAGCGTGGTACGCCTCCGCGGTGGTCTCGCGCGCCTTGCTGGCAACCTCGGACACCTGCGCCCGCACATCAAGCATGGCATACTGTGCTGGGTGACTCGCCTTTCCTATGTCACGCCACAAGCACCTCTGCGTGCGGCTGATGACTATAGGCTTGGACATCCACGAGAGGCTTGGACATCCATGAGACTTACTTTCACACAGCATACAGCAGAAGCCAAGCATGTGTAGGGTGCAGGGACCAACAAAACGTCCCAGTGGTACGCCTTGAACCAAAGGGGTGCAGGCGACACAAGCCCAAAAGGAGTGTGTTTGTTCATAACGTGTCAGTGGCTCCAATGCACCTTGTCATACGCAGCGGATGCATACTCCGTGGCGGTCCTGTACGTCTCCTGGCCGCCCTGCTTTGCCTTGGTGGCAGCCTCCTCTGTCACCTGCCGCAGGACGCTAATGCATGAAACCACCAGCCACGCCCAAGTCTCCATACGTGCACACACGCACATGTGCACACATGTACACAGGCCTTAGATCTGGGTAATCACTGGTCAGACGCAAGTGGTGTTGTGCTGAGCACACACTGTCTGCCCAGACAGAGCACATTCCCCATCGCGTGCTTTTCTGGTGTAACTGGGCATCAGTCTGCATAGCATCAGCCGAGCACAGCGCTATGTCGGTCGACGCCCTTGTTGCTAGAGCAGCAGGCACCTGTGCATAGAACAGCCTTGGGTCCCATGGCCAGGCAGGCAGGCGTGCGCGCCTGCTTGGCACGTTCCTTGGCCGCCTGCAGTCGCTCCTCCGCCTGGCGCGCCGCATGCTCTGCGGCCTCACGCGCGGCGCCAGTCGTGCTCTGCACCTGCGCGCCCAACCCAAAGCCAGTGCACTTGAGCATGGTGCAGTGTGCTCAAGTCATATCCCTGCCACATGGCCACAGCACTGCCTGCAGCGTGATGCCATTCAACGGAGGATGCCTCCTTCATGCACATGGCCTGCGGCGGCGTGCAGATGAGTGAACAGTCCTTGCCAGCTTCCAGCTGCTTGAGAGTAGGTTGCAGTGCATACCGCAACCCAGCATTTGCTCCTCTGCGCCTGGCGAGACATCATTCGACATGTACATGCACGATCAGAAGTCTGAGATGCACAGACTGCATCTTTGCATCACGTGACACCATCTGCAGGCACGCATCCACGCGGCATGTGTGCCCTGCACAGGCCAGGTGCGAGCAAGACGGCGCGCCTTCTCGCGCGCAGCGCGCGCAGTCGCCTCAGCCTCCTCCACAGCCTTGCGCGCCGCGTACTGCGCGGTGTCGCGGGTGGACTCGTAGGCGCTGCCGGCCGTCTCGGCGGCCTTGGCCTTGGCGGCCTGCAGGTTCTCCTCCGCGCGGCGGACGACCTCCTGCGCCGCCTCGCGCGCCTGCGCCGGCCGTGCCACGCGCGTTCTCGGCAGTGCGGCCTTGCAAGGCTAAGAACACCATGTGCAGGGCTGCCAATGAGGCATTTGACAATGATGTACCTAAAGTGCATCCCTGCTGTGGCTGTGCTGAAGCATTTGATGCGTGCCACAGTACACCAGGTCATGTTATGGATTGCTTGCTTGCATATATATGGGATGGTACAAAGCTGCTCCAGAATAGCAGCAGTGCGCTGCCCTGTGTTTACGCACATTGGTATAAACCTAAATATTTATAGTATAACGTTTATATTAATATAATATTTATGATATAACGTCAAGCACGCTTGACATACGCACGTATCAAGACTGCAACCTGAGGTCAGCCCCAGCGGGCGCGCCTGGCCGCTGGCGGCCTGCAGCTTGTCCTGCGCGGCGCGCAGCGCGGCCTCGGCGCGCTCGACCGCCGCATTGGCTGCCTCGCGCGTCCTCTCCGACGCCTTGTGCGCGGTCACGCCCATCATGCCGGCCACCTGCGCCGCCTGACCAGTCTCATGCGATGGTGGGGCCTATGTCAGGTCAGGTTGGCTGATATTGCGGACGCTGGTCACTACTCCGCCTGGCATCGCGCTGGTGAGTGCAGCCAGGAGCCAGGAGGCAGGATCACGCATGCTGGACTGCGAGCGGCACTGCAAACGGCTGCATCAGGGGAAGCGGGCAGGCATGCCTTGCTGACCACTGACGATGCGAGGTCCTTGGCCGCATGCAGCATGGAGTCACCAACAACTTCGCCCTGCTCCTTGCCCGCGCCGCGCGCCTGTCCGCCTGTCCGGACCCTCCAGGCGCGTCTGCCGCAAGCAGGTGTGCAGACGGGTTTTGGTGAATCCGGGTGCGTAGAGGATGCGCGGTGCCTTGAGACAGCGCAGTGCGTGTCTGCGTCAGGCAGCAGCAAACGCCATTGGTGCTGGCATGCAGCAACTCTGCCACTGTCAGTAAAACATCAGGGATGAACACCAGAGGTGCACTTCCTCAGCCCCACAAGCAAGGGTGCTGCTGCCTTGCTTCGCAAATGTGCTCACCTCAGGGTGTGCCTCCACAGGCTTGTACAAGCCCTGCCACAGCTCATGCGCAACCAGTCAGTGCATATCATGTGGACATGCACTGTGCCACGAGTGTGCTTGGATAGTGCTCAGCGAGTACAGCACATGCGAGAGCTCCTGCACAGACCTCATGCAAAGTGCCAGCAAGTGCATGCCGCAAGTGAATGGTTTGGGCGCGTGACTGTACCCTCCGACTGTCCCGCATGGGTGCCGAGCTGGAGTAGGTGCTTGCATGCGTGCATAGCTCATGCTCACGCACCTCCTTGAGCGCTGCTTCATCGACATGCTCCGGCCGGACGGCCACGCGCTTGACGCCAGGCTCGCGCAGCGCCTCACCTTCCTGCATGGACACAGCGTGAGGAGGCTCACGAGTGCTGCAGCAGTGACAGCAAACATCGCCTGAGCCTTGTGTTTCCTCAGCTCTCTGGCTTGTATGCACGCTTACATAAGCCGGCACTGCCAGCAACCTTGAGCCCGAGCATTCACCATCAGGGCCGCCTGCAGACAGAGAGCCTCAACGGCGGCCTGTATGCAAGGCGGGGCGGAAAGGCTGCACCTGCGAGAACCTTTGTGCGCTGCCTTGCGCGCCACTCATCCTGCGCGGCGCACAGGCTGGGTTGGTGAGTCTCTGCATAAGCAGATGTGCAGCTGCCAAGCTGCAATGAGCTCTGGGATGGCGTGGACACACAAGGCGTGATAAGGACGTATTGCACCTTGTAGCAAAAGCGCGCAGGGGAGGTGTGCGGCACACAGCAGGTCGCGCCGAGGGCAAGCACGTGGATGCCAGGCCGCGAGCCAGAACGCCCATCATCTGGCATGTGATGGCCGATTGGCATGCTCCCGCATTTTTTCTTCCCTTGCTAGGGTCGCAAGGGTAAATGGCTGGATGCTGACATCATCGGGGGCGATGGGCTGCGCCAATGTGCTGTGGCTGATACGCGGATGTAGCTTACTCTGGTAGCCGTAGCACTCTTGTATGCGCTGAATCTCAACGGACGCTTTGTAATTGCAATGCACGCGAGCAAGCATGCGCAGCTGCGGACGCCAGCAGTGCCACCAGCGGTGATGAGTCTGGGCACCGCCTTACCTGCTGGTCACCGTGCTTGCCCGCTTCGGCGTGGCACTGTAGCAGGCAGCACACCCCAGGTGTTGCTCTCATCTCATTCACTTGTCACGCTCCTGCTGTCCAGCAGTTGTTTCAGCAGAGTGTGTGTACACAGAGGGCCTGTACAGCAGCTGTCCTGCCTCTCACAGTGCCACTGAACTGCCACACTGGTGCTTAGAGGGCGCTTGCAGGCCGGGAGCGCCCCTGCCAAGGTGGTGGGCATGGGCAGCTGCGGCCTGGACTACCTGGCGCAGGTCGCGGCCTTCCCCCAGCCGGACGAGAAGCTGCGCACCGAGCGCCTGGAGGTGCGACACAGCCTGAGACTCAGTGTCTCACACTGTTTTCAACAAGCGGGGGAGCGAGCTGTTACTTGACCACCCGAGTGCTTGCTGCCTCAACACTGAGGTCCGCCTCGGTGCCCCTGGCTGCTACTGGTCGCTGCTCAAGGGCTTGTTCATCACAGGCAGCAGAGTCGTGTGAACATGGAGCGTCAGCGTGCAGACGCAGGGCGGCGGCAACTGCGCCAACGCGCTCACGGCCGCCGCGCGCCTGGGCCTCGCACCCACCATCGTGACCAAGATCGGCGGCGACGGCGTCGGCGACAGCATCCTGGCGGAGCTCGAGCGTGATGGCGTGGACACGTCGCACGTCCTGCGCGCCGCGAACGCGCCCTCGCCCTTCACCTACATCATTGTCGACCGGCTGGGTGCAGCCATTGACTTGCATGCTCCACGGTACAGAAATGTGCAAGCAGCACCTGCATGCTGCTCTCAGTCCACAACCCAGGTAGCAGCATGGAGGCGTGGCTTGGCCGTGGCTGCCCTCCAGCCACATGCATGCAGGTGTGGCGCCTGGTGCGTGATGATGCTGTGTTCATCTCCTTCACTGCCATCTGCATGTGTAGCAGCAGGTTGCATGTCCCACCCAAGTAAGTTGCCGTTTTCCTTGGCTTGCTGCTGACAAGTACGTTGCCATGCTCCTCAGCTCGCTGCTGGACCTGCAGGCCCCCGCGGCGCGCATGTCCATGCCTGTGCTGTCCCCAGGCGGCACGCGCACGTGCATCCACACGCCCGGCGAGGCGCTGGACCCAGCGGAGCTGGCGCTGCCGTGCTCGCGCGTGCGGTCCGCGCTCGGCGGCGCGGCGCTCACCTACTTCGACGGGCGCCTGGCGGAGGCGGCCGGGCTGCTAGCAAGCGGCGCGCGCGAGCGCGGCGTCCCCATACTAGTAGAGGGCGAGCGGCTGCGGCCGGGCCTGGACGCGCTGCTGGCGGCGGCCGACTACGTGACCACCTCGGCGCAGTTTCCGCAGGCGCGCGCCCTGGCGGCGTGGCGTGCCGCGTGCGGGCGCGCTCCTGGCGGTTGCGAGCGGTGGCCGCTGGCGCTGCTGTGCCGCCCACTACTTTATGTAGCACGTCTGCGTACTGTGCGCAGGCCGAGCTGTGGAATCAGGAAGTCACCAAGGGCGTGTTTGTCGTCAACCGTGGCCAAGAACGCAAACAATAACGCAACGTCCACCTTGTCACCCTGTCAGCCAACAGCCGCCGCTTGGTGATACACAAGTCTCCCCACATGTGCGCTCAGCACAGAGAGCCGCTCTCACAACCGGCGCCGCCGTCCGGCAGGCCTGGACGGGCGAGGCGGAGCTGGGCGACGCGGTCGCAGCGCTGCTGCAGCGCCTGCCGCGCGCGCGCTGGGTCGCCACCACGCTCGGCGCGGCCGGCAGCCTGCTGGTGCGGCGCGCGGCGCCTGAGGCGGCGACGGGGGCGCGCGGCGATGCACCTGGCGCCGAGCCGCTGGGCGCGGTCATGGGGCGCCTGCGAGAGCAGCTGGCGGAGGCGCGGCCGGGCGGCGGCGCGCCGGCAGTCGTCGGCGCGGGCGGCGTTGAAGTGGGGTGCGCGCCACCTGTCTGTGCGCGTAACCTTGAGGCGCATGCTGGCGGTTCCGCAGCGCATGGGCCGAGCGCGCCTGGCCCTCGCGCTTGGTGTGCCCAGCAGGACGTGCCACCTGTTGGTGTTACCTTTGCTGTCTCTTCTTCCCCACACATCCGCTGTCAGCGGACACAACCTGCTGAGTGCCTCCCAGACAGTCTGCTTGCCGTCCTCCACTGTCTTGCCCCTGTCAGCAGGCGCAACCTGGGTGCCTTCTAGACAGTCTGCGTGCAACAAGAAGCGGCTCGCCAATCCAGCACAGGCCTTTGCACGGCTGGCGTGCGCTGCGGGGCCGGCCCACTCTCAAAGCGTGCGCGCAGGGAGGCGCGCATCGCGCGCACCGAGCGCGCGGTGGCGCTGCTCGTGCGGCGCGGCGTTGATCCGGCGGCCAGAGCCAGGGCCGAGGCGGCGGCCGCGGCGGCGGCGACGGCCAACGCGGACGCTGGGAGCGCCTCCCGCTACCGGGCGCGCAGTGACGGCGACGAGTCGGGGTCTGGCGCGGCGAGCGCTTGCGAGCCGGGCAGCATTACGGCAGAGGTGTATCTGGCATCTGCGGCAGCGCTGCCCGAGGCGCGCATGCGGCCGCACGTGCTGCAACCCCGCACTGGTTGCACCGCTGAAGGCGTGGCGGCAGTCAAACATGCGCGCTCTGGCACCGTGCTGGTCACAATAGCGTGCGTCTCGCCCAGGGTTCCTGCATCAGCGCGCCTAGCATTGCGCGCTGCCAGAGCGCCACAGGGCGGTTTTCCAACCATGCCAGTATCCCCAGCGCGACTCCGTTGCCGGGGCTGCACAGCTGCGGCTGGCGCGAGCGGGCGCCGCGGGCCGCTGCAGGGCGCGGTGGTGGACACGACGGGCGCGGGCGACGCGTTTGTGGGCGGCCTGCTGTACGGCCTGTGCCAGGGCCTCCCGCCCGAGCGCATGCTCGCGCTGGCGGCCGCGGTGGCCGCCGCCAAGTGCACGGCGCTTGGCGCGCGGCGCGGGCTGCCGCTGCGCGACGCCGTCCGGCCAGACCTGCTGTGATGCTCATGAATGACATCATGACCTTTTTGTCGCATACGTCCTCGGAATTTGCATTTGGCAGATGATGCAAGCAATGCCCCATGCATGGTGGCTGCAATAGAACTTGCCTGCGAGCGTTCACCATGCAGCTAGGGGGATCGGCTGCTCAATCAAGCTGCCAGACTTGCAGGTTGACTTGACAAGAAGGTTTGATGAGCTTGATCTGTCAGGTACTGTTCAGTCAATGCGCAAATAGCATGGATTGAAGTTATACATGGTAATCGATGCAGCTTTCACTACCACACGCGCAACAGCAACTGCATCAATATACTTGATGAGACACATCAGGGTGTGCGCAAACATAGCAAGGCAATACACCTGCGTCAGGCGCTATTGGGAAATAAATGTGGGGGCCTGACAAGCAAACTTCTCTACAAATGCATCGGCACTCGCTCAAAATCTAGGCAAGGATCTACCTGCAGCCCAAAAGCAGCGGTGCCCACTAGATGCCGCATTCCCACATGTGGCCAACAACCCTGTTAAGCAATACTTCAAGGCACAGCCTACACGATGACAAGTCAGCAGTCCTTCCAAGAGCCAAATAGCGCCCCGCCCCGACCCTGCGCCTCCCCTGTTCCTATTGCTGGCCAGCGTCAATCTGCGTCTGGCCAGCGTCAGTTCTGCGCGGGCCAGAGCCCGCGTCACTTCTGCGTCAGCCTGGTGATGGTGAGCAGGGCGAGGAAGATGTTGATGACCCTACCCCAACCCTGCTACCCTCATGCACCTGCCAACCAGACTCAGTTCTGCGTTATCCCGATGATCGTCAACAGGGCGAGGAAGATGTTGATGACGTCCAGGTAGATGCTCAGCGACGCGGCCACATAGTCATCGGGCGAGAGCTCGAGCGTCTTGCCGCCCATGATGAGCTGCAGGTCGTAGATGAGGTACAGGCTGAAGAGCACGGCGGCGACCGCTGCGCGGCGGCCGGGCGTCAGGCATGGCCGCCGGGCGTGCCCTTGCGGGGCGCAGCAACGACAAGGCGCGGGCCCCTGGCTTTGCGCAGCACGCGGAATGGTGTTGCCGGGACCAGCCCCTGTGCCTTGCTGCGTGCAGCAGCATCTTTACGGCGCCTGCCTGGAAGCGCATGCCGCCATGCAGTTGCACGCATGCTCAGCCCCCAGGCTGTGCATTCATAGTGGGATGTGGCGAGTGGGGCCAAAAGAGGCAAGCACAGCCGAGCACCAGCATGTGGCAGACCTGCGATGATGACGATGGTCGTGTTCCTCACCCTGGGCGCGCACAACACGGCTGTCAGCAACAGGGACGATCATCAGCACTAAATACCAATCTCATGCTTACGTAATGGTGGATGGCGGCGTTGATACAGCCAGCAGCTAGAACAGGCATCTCATGCTCCGCGACGTGCGGCAGGCAGGGAGCGCGCGGCGCAGCCCGACTCAATGCATGCCCGCCGGCGGCGGGCCGCGGGGCAGCGGGTCGAGCGCAGCGCAGCGGGCATGCAGACCGGGGGGCTGCTGGCCCCGCGCGCGAGGGGAGCGCGAGGGCGCGCGCACCACATGAAGCCGATGACCAGCGCGAAGAAGACGGCAAACATGAAGATGAAGCTGAAGACGGTCAGGAAGCCGCGCAGCCTGCGCGCCGCGCGCGCCGGCCGTCAGAGCGGCGCCGCGCCACGGACCGAAACTGGCGCGGCCAGGACCCAGGTCAGCGTGGCGCTGCTGCAGCGTGCCAGGACTGGCACCGCTTTTAGGGTTATGGTCAGGGTCAGAGCCATGTGCCAGCCCTCCGCATGCGCGGGCGCCGCAGCCCCGGCGCCGGGCCGCGAGCGCGCGCACTTGGTGAAGTCCAGCGGCGTGAGGAAGGCGAGCGCGCAGCAGACGGCCACCACGCCCGCGGTCGCCACCAGCGCCGTCAGCACCGCCTGCGGCGCGCGGTGCGTCCGCGCGCTCAGCCCCTTCGAGGATGATGCGCCATGCGGAGGCCGCCCGTGACTGCTGGACCGGCTGAGAGCGGCGCGGGCGCGCTGGAGCAACTGCGCTGCAGTGCCACTGCTCCGGCGCCACGCTGCAGCTGCACGGCACGCTGCTCGGCCCCCGGGTGCTCGCGCATGCCATGGGCTGATCGGGATGAGGAGTGGAGGCACTGCATGGATGCCACGAGCCACCACGGCAGGGCTTCGAAAGGGTCGGGCCCGCCGCACACCCGCCCCACTGAACGCCGGTGCGCATTTGGACTGCGCCGCAACACTCGCACCAGGCGCCCGCCTCGGGGCGCGCGCGCACCTGGGTGTCCCAGTAGCTCGTGATGACGCCGACTTGGAACGAAAACACCACCGTGAAGGCCGCCTGCCGCGCCCCGCATGAAACGTTTCACTCTGGCGCCCTGCTCGCGCGCTGCGCCACTGCACCGGCAGTGCCCCCACCAGAACTGTGCACTGAGTACGGCGCATGGGCACTCGCATGTTCATGCATGTTCCAACAGCTCGCCTGCCCTCTTGCAGGCTTCGGACCGACGTGCAGCGGGAGGCTGGCGCCATCCCACCTACCCGTGGGTTCTCATCTCACACATCACAGATGGATGCATCGCTTGCGCAGTTCTGGGTGACACGGGCGCCCGTTGCAGCTGAGCGCTGTAGAGTGTCTAGCCATATAATCTAAATAGGTGGAGCACACTTTGTTTCCGATACAAGTTTGGAAAATAAGTGGCCGGGGAAGATATAGAAGGCTAGGGATAGGGCAGGGTGCTTGCGCACCAGGAAGCAGATGTTGAGCGGGTACTGCTTCCGCAGCCGCTCGGAGCAGCTCAGCGCGATGATCATGCCAAACGAGAGGAACCAGGAGAGGTAGAATGGCCACAGGTTGACGCGCACGTACGTCTGCGCGCGGCCCCAGCCTTGCGGCTCAACCCTCCCGCTGGAGCTCGGCATCACATACGGCACCTAAGCTCAGGCTCACTATCGACCCGTCAAAACATTCAGCCGATCAATGTCAAGTCAGCATGGTGCTCCTGCCACTTCCTCATGCGGAAGCCGCAAGTCGTAAGACGGATGCACGAAAGGGCGCCGCCAGTGCGCACAGGCATGGTCGCACCCGGCGCCACTCAAGAGCCGCACGCTCACCAGAGACATCAGTCTGGCTTCTGCCAGGCTATTCTGCCCGCAGCGCTCGGGGGCGGCACCTTGAGTGGCGTCACATAGTAGAAGACGAGTGAGATGCCCGCGGTGACGACAAGCTGCATCAGCACGATGAGGAGCACCTTGCGCATGAAGCCGCGGCGCACCGCCGCATTCGCAAAGCCCGCCGCCGTGTCGGCCGCCTGCGGCGGGGAGTGGCGTTTAGACAGGCTGCAAGCTGTGCGCCACAGGGCGCTGCGAGGGCGCTGGTGCAGACGAGACATACACAGCACAGCGGCGGTGTGTGTCTTGACGTTGCCTTCACTGAGCAAATGGGACAAGCCTTCACCGACATACGCTGCCCGCGCATGGAGTTTCGGCTGGTCTGTCAATGCTCTGCCACTGCTCCAGCACACCACTCCCTGCCCTGCAACCTCCACTGCTGCAAAAGACAAACGTGTGCGCTGTCGTGCACTGCACGTCAAGAGCATCGGTCGCGCTCAGCCCGGTCCGGTGGCAATGACTCACAGCACTGGAGAGCCTGCAGCAGAGCTGTGCCAGGCAGAGCTCACCTGGGCGGCCTCCACGTCAAAGCCAGGCGGCTTTGGTGCCGGCGCGAACGGCGGCGCCGAAGCGCCCGGGTAGGCCGGCTGCGGCAGAGGCGCGCCCCCCGGGTAGGCGCCCTTCCCAGGCTCCGCCCCATAGGCTGGCCCCGGGCCGCCCGGCGCGGCCCCGGCGGGGTAGCCCGTGCGGGTAGCCCTGGGGATAGGCACCCGGCGGTGCGCCTGGATACCCCGGCGGCGGCGCCGCCCCTGCACGGGTGCCTGGGAGTTCAAGGGCGCGCCTGTGGCTGGTCCATGCACGTGCACGGCTCGCTGGTGACACAGCACTGTGAGGCCAGCGCACGGCGTGAGGCGAGCGCCGCTGCTCGACCAGAGGGACCGTGGCTCACCCGGGTACTGCTGGCCTGGGTTCATGTCCCACGCACGAGGAAGCTGCGTCAAATGTGATGCGCACGCTGTAGCCCGCCACCTGCTCGTGTGCCTAGTGTGACGTTGCTATTCGGCTTCAAGCACAAAGCAAGCGGGCTGGCGCAGCTTTGCTGGTGCCTTGCACCGTCAGCGCAGTGCCGAGCACGCAAGATCAAGGCTGCTCACACCACCTGCAAATTGCGCGATCGCCAGCTCCTGTGCGTCGCCAAAGTGCCTCCCTTTCTCTCGCCTCCTTGCCTCTACCCGGGCAGGCTCAGGCCCTAAGGAGAACCTGCTCTGCTCACACTGTGACAGGCTCTGACTTCAACCTTACAATACCAGTGCACGGCTCTGCTACGCCTTTATGCTTCACACTGCGCCTTTCTGCGGCACGACTGTCAGGGCGGCGTGCGTGTTGTAACCACTATTACTGTGCTGGACAGTGCCCTGCTTGCTCCCTCCCTGGTGGCGAGCAGCACTAAGGAGGCAGCCGCCGGCGACCAGCAGCCCTGAGTTGATGACAGGATGGCCTGCATACTACCCGCCACCAGACATGCTGGGGGACCAGGCAGCAGGGCCCAGCGCGCAGCCCGGAGCGTACGGCGGCTATCAGCAGTTGAACAACTACGCGCAGGGCGGCTACGCCGGCGGGCAGAGCGCGGCCAGCGGCGCCGCGCCCTGGATGCACCTCGCTGTACAGGCGCAGCCAGCGTTTCAGGGCCAGGGCGCCGCTGCGGCCGCCGGCGCTGAGGTGTGCCTGGCTTGCTCGTCCGCGACCGCAAACTGGCGCTGTCTGCTGTTGAGGCTGACCGTCTGGCCCCGCGAGGCATTGTGTGACAGTAGCTTGCAACGCATGTGCTTGCGTTTGCGGCACTGTGGCGCAGAGGGACGTGACTGCCTTCTCAAGGCGCGACAGGGCTGGAGCGGGGCCGGCGCGCCGCCGCTGCCGCCAGACGAGGCCGCGCCGCCGCCGCTGCCAGCGGACGCGGACGCCCTGCCGCCACCGCTGCCGCCCGAGGCGGGAGGCAGGCAGCCTGCGAGCGCGGAGCAGCGCTCCGGCTGGCAGCCGGAGCACGCCGGCTGGCAGCCAGGCGCGCCACAGGACGCGGGGCAGGCCGGCTGGCAGGCCGGGGAGGCTCAGCAGTGGACGCAGCAGCATCCCGGGTGGCAGCCCACGGCGCAGCAGCAGCACGAGCAGGGCGGCTGGCAGCACGCCGGCGGGCAGCAGCCACACCCCGGGTGGCAGCCGGGGGCCGCACAGGAGGCGCCCCCGCAGCCCGCAGGGGCGGCGCCGCAGCACGCCGCGGGGCAGCCCGGGAGCGCGCAGCAGCCGCCGCCGCGCCCTGGCTGGCCGCCCGCGGACGCGGCGCAGGCAGCCGCTCAGCTGCCAGCAGGGCGCGCCCAGCAGCCGCCTGCGCCGCAGCCGGGGGAGGCGCAGCCTCGGCCCGGCTGGCCGCCTGCGGGCGCTGCGGCGCCGCAGGCGGCTCTGCAGGCTGCGCAGGCGGCCGCGCCTGCAGTGTGGCGGACGGCGCCCGCAGCCGGCCAGCTGCATGCGGCGCGCGCGCCGGCGCAGGGGCAGCCGCCGCACGCCGGGGCCGCGGCGCAGCTCAGCGGCCAGATGAACGGGCACGCGCATGCCGGCGCCGCCGCCTGGGCGGGCGCGGCAGGATACGGCGGGGCGCCGCACGGTTACGGCGCGGAGGGCTATGCGGGGTACGCGCACCCGCATCAGGCCGCGCAGCAGGGCTACTACCAGGGGTATGGCTATGGGCACGCCGCTCACGGCGCGCAGCCCGCATACGGGCAGCCGGGGTATGGCGCAGCCTACGGCGGTGGCGCGTATTCCGCCTGGGGCGCGCCCGGGCAGCCAGGGCCGCAGCCGGGGTACGGCGCCGGCTACCAGCAGCCCGCGGGCCAGGGCCCCTGGGGGGCGCCAGGCGCAGGCCCGGGCGCTGCGGCGCCGCCATGGGGGCCGGCTCAGCCCGCGGCGGCCGCCCCGCCGGGCCCGCGCCCGCCGCCCGGCGCGCCGGCGGCCGGCGCGGGCGCGCCGCAGCAGCCGGCGCCGGGCCCCGCGCGCCCGGCCGCAGGCTTTGTGCACCGGCGCGCCGCGCCGGCGCCCGCCCCGGAGCCCAAGCGCGCGGCCACGGTGGTCGACGCGCGCGAGCTCTTCTGCGCGCCGGGGCGCGCGCAGCGGCCGCGCCGCCTGGCGGTCGTGCTGCGCGGGCTGCCGGGCAGCGGCAAGACGCGCATCGCGGCGCGCCTGCGCGACGCGGAGGCGGCCGCCGGCTGCGTGCCGCCGCGCATCCACTCCATCGACGACTACTTTGTCACGGCGCGCGCGCGCGGAGCCCCTACCCTACCCCTTCCCTGCGCCCGCCGCTCGCACCGACGCCGCGCGGCGCGCCGCAACACGCCCAGCCTCACGGGGGGTCCAAGCGGAGCGCTCCTAACAGCTGCATGCATGTACCATCATGCCCAGGCGCGACCGTGCCGGAGCGAGGCGGAGACAGGGTCAGGGTGAAAACTGGGTAGCTCCTGCTGAGGCGCGCCGGTTGCCGGGGGGCCGGGAGCAGGAGGTCGAGCGCGAGGTGGAGGAGGCGGAGCCGGGCGGGCGCAAGCGCAAGCGCCGCGTGCACGCCGTCGAGTACTGCCACGAGCCCGAGCTCGAGGGTGCGCGCCCCCTGCAGGGCGCCGCCGCCCGGGCGTCCGAGCGGCGGCGCTCTGTTCGTGCGCGCGGGCGGGCTGCGCAGGCTGGGAGCAATGGGCTGCAGGCGCCCCGGCAGCCTGTGCGTGGCTGCGGACAGAGGCGGCCTCAGATCGGCAGCTTTTGACTTATTCATACACCCCGCCGAGTGCGCTCTGCCGACCGTGTCAGCGCGAGCGCGCAACAGCCTGGGGGCTGCCGGTGCCGAGCGTCCGGGTGTGGCTTAGGTTTTCCACCCTAACAGTAGCCGTGACCGCCCCCCCGGCGCGCCAGGCAAGTACCAGGCGAGCCTGCTGCGGGCGTTCCAGCGCACCGTGGAGGAGGCCCGCTTCGCGGTGGTGGTCGTGGACGCGCCCAACCTGCGCGTGGACGACGTCAAGCCCTACTGGGCGGCCGGGCAGGCGCGGCCGGGCCGCCGCCCCCCCACTCACATGTTTCATGGCGAATGCGCCCGCTCAGACTCAGGGCGTTGCTAAATTATTTTCTCCCGCGGTCGCGAGCCAGCATGGAAGGCGCTGGGCAGCGTAGCAGTCACTGTCCCGCACCCCCGGCTGCCTCCCTCCTCCAGGGCCCGGCTGGCAGGGCACCAGCGGCCTGCATGGCGACAGGACCTGTGTCTAGTCCCGTGCGCAGCACGGCGAGTGCCTGGCTGTTCATGTGCATGCGCCAGCTGGAAGCAGGCGGCGCGGCGCTCACGTGTGCGCTGCCGGGGCCTTGAGCAGAGGGCCGGGTACGAGGTGTACACCCTGCAGCCCCTAGAGTCCAGCGCAGAGGTGCGCCTGACCCGCCTGCCCGCGGACGGGCCTGCTGTGCAAGCCCAGCGTTGAGGAGTCTGCCGTCCGTCCGCCTCCCTGTTGTGCGCTGCCGCTGCAGGCATCACTGGGTGTTTTTTGTTTTTTTTGGGTCAAAGCCTGCATGCAGCGTAGGCCGCAGCAACGGCGCCGGCCTCTGAGGTATCTTAGTGTATGCTGCCTCGCACGCCGCGCCCTCCTTGCCGCTGACACACGCCTGCGTCTTTGCGCCCCTGAAACGCACACGCACTCGCGCAACCGAGCCGGTGTCCCAAGCGTGCGGCCTGACAGAGCCGCGGGCAGCTGCTTCAGGGGGGGCATGCCACCACCCCAACCCCGACACGGGGCTCGAGCGGGGCCGCGGCGGGCAGGTGTGCTTCCGGCGCAACGTGCACGGGCGGCAGCTGGGCGAGCTGCGCGCCGCGGCCGAGGCGTGGGAGCCCGCGCCGCCCGCATTCCCGCTGCTGGACGTTGCGGGGCTGCTGCGCGGCGAGGCGCGCCCTCTCGTCGCGGGGCCGCCCTGCCGCCCTGGTGCCCAACCGTGCATGCCTAGCACATGCTGCGCTTGCAGCAGCGCGCGTGCATGCGCGCCCGTGAAGCAGCCGCCGTCCCCGCTCCGGAAGCAGCCGCCCCGGCGCCCCGGCGCCGCCACCCTGCACGTCCGAGCAGGCGCCGCGCTTGGACAGTGCATCGCGGTGCCGCCGTGGAGCTCCAGGGGGGTGCGGTGCCCTAAACCTAAGTTCACACACGTGGCGCCGCTGCCGCAGGGCATCATGGAGGTGGAGATGGACGAGGGCGCGGCGGACGCGCCGCCGCCGGCCGACGCGCCGCCGGCCCACGACGCGCCGCCGCAGCCGACGAGCAGGTCGCGCGCCCTTACTTTTGGAATACGTGGAGGTTGTGGTGTGGGGCAGTTTGGGCAGAGGGGCTGTGGCAGTGGTATTCGTGCACGGGCCCCCTGGTCAAGCTTCTCTAGTTATTGGTCGCCGGTGGCTTGGCAGTTGGTATTGCGCAGCTGTGCAACTGGCGCGCGGCCCCGTGAGCCAGGGCTGTCCTCCAGCGGGATGCTATTAGACTTGTCACGCTGCATGGTGGTTACTTTGGGCGCTGCCGGTGAGGACCAAACCCCGAATATGCCGCTCAGCCACCTGATGACCGCGCGCTCATGCCGGTGCCCTGTGCCTGTTGTGCACTGTGCTGCTAGTGCATCTGCGCGCTTGTGCACAGCCTCTGATGCTGCCCGTACCCTGCTCAACACGCAACCTACATCCCCACGCGCACCGCCCCACCTCCGTGCTTGCTGCAGGTGGTCGGCGCTGGCGGGCGACGGGGAGGAGGAGGAGGAGCCGCAGCCGGCGAAGAAGAAGAAGGCCAAGGCGGGCGGCGCGCAGCCGGCGGCGCCCGCCCAGCCTGCGGTCCGTCGCCCGGCCCGGTGCCCCCACCCTGGGGCGCGGGGCCAGTGTGGGGCCCAGGGAAGGCCAAGAGACGTGCGCAGCCTGCCGCTGCTGCCGGCCGTGCAGCACGTGTCCGGGGACCAGGCCGCCCCGCGCGCGTACTGCCGACAAGCTCCGGTGGCGAAAACGTGACGCGCGTCGCTCGAGCTGGCTGTGCAGGCGTGTGTGGGCTGGTTCGCGCGGGACAGAACGGCGGGCGCAGGGCTGCCGGGGACAATGTGCGTGAGAGCATGTGGGGCGCGGTGCGCCGCGCAGGCGGGCAAGCGCGCGCGCAAGTCCGTCACCTGGGCCGACCAGGCGCCCGCCGTTGACGGCTTCCACTTCAGCGGCCAGCGGCAGGCGCGCCGCCGCGCCCCAGGGTATACGGTATTGGGCCTGTCATCGCAGCACCGGGTCTGCTTTGAACAGCCTGCGCTCTTGCGCTCGTCCTCGCGTGCTCCCTCGCGCCTACACCAGCCTCCAGAGCAGGGACAAGCACATGTGCCTGACGTGCGCATCGCTCGGGCGGGCCCAAGTGCGCCGCTGCGTGGGGCACCCGTGAGACGCACGCCAACAGAGTGAGCACCAGCTCCCTCTGGCCGTGCCCGAAGCAGTCCAGTCTGCACATGTGCGCGCCGCCGGGCGCGCGCCACAGCATGCGCTGCATGACCATGCTGCTGTGCTGGTGTAAAAACCTGTTGAGCCCTAAAAAGCCCACCTTAAATGACCCCGGCGGCGGCGCGCAGCTGGAGACGGTGCACTGGCTGGAGGGCCTGGGGCCGCCCAGGGACGCCGGCGCGCTGCACAAGTCGTTCGCCCAGCAGGCGCGCGCGGCCTGGGCGCCCCAATGTGGCCGGTGCTGCGGCTGCCCCGGCGGGCGCCCCTGTGCGACCGCTGCTGTGCTCACATGTGCCCGCGTCCTGCAGACTCTCGGCCGGGCGCCGATGCACTCGAGCGCGCGCTTGCTTGCCGCTTGCGGTGGCCTTGCACACAGTGGTGCACTTCATGCACGGCGGAGCCGGGCGGCAGTGCCAGCCGCTGTGCTCGCGGGCGCAGACGCTGGCGGAGCACCGCAGAGTGGCGCACTTCTTTGCATGGCAGAGCAGGGCGGCAGTGCCAGCCCCGGCGTTGATCTCTTCCCCTCTCCAGCGTTGCAAGGCCTGGGGCGCATCCGGCCCTGCGTCGGCGCACTATAACGCACATATAACACCCTATACCCTACCCTATGCTGACCCCAGTCGGGGGCCGGCAAAGAGCGCGTGCGTGTGTCGCTCGATCGCCCGTCTCCTCATGTGCACTGTGCCGGGGGCGCAGAAAAAGGCGGAGCACAAGTCCGAGCAGGCGCTGTTCCACGAGGTCGTCCTGGGCGGCCGGCGGCCCGCGGCCTAGCCGCAGGCGGACGCCCGGCCCCGGCCGGCCGCGCACCTGTCAGAGCGCGCGCGCGCCCGCCTCTGCGCTGCCCTGCGCGCCGGCGCGCGGCGAGCGTGCGGGCAGTGTCCGGCAGGGCCCCGCCTGCAAGATCTCAGCACTGCCGTGTGTATATGTTGTTGCCAAATCTGTCTGTGGGTTTTAGTTGCGAGCGCGTTGCTCAGGGATGCGCTATCTCACACGCCTAGTAGCCATGGGGTGAATGATGCATGCATGCATCGTGCATGCGGAGTGCGCGCCCTGCACACCAGCTGCCCGCAACGGTGTGAGGCAGCGCAGCGGGGGAGCCGCGCGCGAGGCGGCGCGGGCAGTGGCGGCGTGCGCCCGCGCGGCCCGGGGGGTTGCCAGTCGCTCTGGCCCGGCCAGGCACTGTGTGTGTGCGCACATGCGGCAGGCACCTCTGGCTGTTGCCGGCCGAGTCAGGTGCGCGCGCTTGCCTGGCAAACTCCATCAGCGCGTGTTTGTGCTTGCAGGTCTCCGTGTGCCATAGATGTCAAATGCAGACATGCCAGGGCTGCCGAGCGCCATGTCTGTGAGACAGTGCCAAGAAAACTATCACGTGGCATCGTGTCTGGCGTCGCCCACCCCTGCATGTCGAGGATGCATGCACCAGCTTGCCGTTTGCGCATGGAGTGTGCTTTGTGCGGTATGCCGTCGCACTGAGCCCGCCTGTCGCGAAGAAATCACGTCCGGCGGACTGCGACGTGCTGAGAGGGGCGGCCTGCCTGCGCAGGTGGCGTGGGGGAGGGGAATGGGATCGGGCAGGTTCAGGCACCGGGCGCTCAGGGCATGGCTGGGTTAAATCAAGTAGCAGCCGTCAGGACTATGAGGCTGGGTTGCTGTGACGAGTGTATTACATTACACCGACTGGATGTCCGGCGACTGTAAGCATGACGCACGTCACCCCACTGTGCCGCATGCTTGCACTTGGTTCAGGGGCTCACGGGCCGCACGGACGCGCAGGTGCGGCCCTGCGTGGTGTTGTCACGAGGCCCCCTCAGAGCACCCGCCACCCTAACGCACGTCATGTGTCCGGCGCTGCAGCGTCTGGGGTCGTCGCCCCAGACGCGCGCATGCTGGACTAGTCGCGGGTTGCGTAAACACAGAAATGCCGTACAGAACCGTTCCTCTCCGGGGTTGTTTCGTTTAGCAAGCAGACCCACATGACATTTAGCCAGGCTCAAATCAGCGGACAGAACGTTCTTGTGGCAGCGATGCCCTGCCGGACCCGCACACAGGTTTGAAATCAAGCCAGAGCCTGCGGGAGCAGGAGCAGGGCACCCCCGCCCAGACTGGGCACAGTAGCACAACAACGGGTGCTACGTGCCCGTCTGCAGGGGAAAAAAGCGCGGGGTTCACAAAACGGCGTGCGCGGCAGTGCGGACAGGCGCAGGGTGCCCTGACAGGCAGGCAAAGCCCTGCCCCAGGGCACAATGGCATCGTCTTGCCAGCGCAAAGATTGTCTGCTGCAGAGTCAGCGCCGCACTGGCCGGCGCAGCCGCATCCAGGTACAAGGGGACTCTGTTCCTACACGTCGCCAAAGGTGAAGTCCCACACCCGCAATGCCTGAATACTTGCATCACTCCATACCATGTGCCTCCTCTGACCCGGTTCCGTCTTGAGCCACCCAGCAGCAGGGTCATGGGCTGGGGACGAGGGGCATAAGAAAAGAGCTATTGCTCCTACAGACGGCACCCCAGCGAGAGCCCCGGGGTGCACGCTGAAAACAACAAGCACATGCAGTGCGTCTGGGAGCACAAACCCGCAGCTGAAACCGACAGAAGATGCAGCAGCGCGGCCATGGGGGGAGGGCGCCCCGGGCCCATTTTGCCGGACGGAAAGCCCCCCGCCTTGCAGCAGCAGCGGCAGCGCCGCCGCGCGGCACTGCCCGCGGCCCCTTTTTCTTGGCATCCTCACGCGTGGCGCCCAGCAGGGCTGCCTGACTTGGCGCTCTTGATCAGGCGAGCCGCCCCTGCAGATCGCCAGGCTAAGGGAGCCCAGGTTGGACGCTGCAAGCAAGCGCTGCAGGGCGCGCACCCAGCGCGGCTGCGGCGGCCCTGCGCGGCAGCGCAGCCCACCCACGGCCCCCGCGCGCGCCGCGGCACAGCACTCGCGGGAGCCGGCCCCTAGCTATGTTGCCCCGCGCGGCTCATCGCGCGCTTGGCTGCGGCGCTCGCCGCGTGGGAGGACAGCCGCACCGGCGCCACCCGCCCTGCCGCACGACGCGCACAGGCTGAGCGCCTGGCCCACGAGCAGCCGCCCCGCGCAGAAGGCTCAACCTCTGGCGAGCGCATTACAGCAGTGGCGCAGGGCGCATCAGACAGCCGCGCCAGGCGGGCCGCTCGCACCGGTGCGCGCGTCCAGCGAGTGCCGCAGCTTGTGCCGCTGCACGTCCAGGGACGCCGCCGCGCGCCGCAGCAGCGCCGCCAGCACGTGCTGCGCCGCGCCCGGCGCCTCGGCGCGCGGCGCGCCCGTGCCCGCCTCGAGGTCCGGGCGCGCTGGGGGCGGGCCAGCCGGCGCCTCCGCAGCCTCCTCCTCGTCTGCCTCGGGGATGCAAGGGTAGCCCACCGCGATAGTGCAGCCGCCGCCCTTGCACAGTGTATCCTGCGGCGCAGCATGCCGCGCGTCGGGCGGGGCTGGTCGGCGCGGAGCGTGCTCGCCCCCGCGCGCCTGGCCGCACGGACGCGCCAGCACGTGGCAGCATGTGCGCACACGCAGGGACCCTGGTCACAGCATCTGCCAGCAGCCCCTGTGCCAGGCCCCGCAAAACAGCGGTACAGTGTGCCACGATATCAGGCGCCCGCCGTCCGGCCACTTACGAGCATTTTGCTGAGCAGAGAAAAGCGCACGTCACGGCCGGCCGGCGCCCAGACCGCAAACGGCAAGCCAGCCGGGCACAGCTGCGAGCGGGGCCCTGAGCGGCGCAGACCTGCAGGCTCTCGGCCTCGTCGTCGGCGCGCGCGCCGCCCGGCGCGTCCAGCTCCCAGTTCTCGACAGAGTCGCGCGGGTCGGGCGCGCGCGCGGGCCCCGGCGCGGCGCCCATGCGGCTGGGCGCCTCCACGAAGATTGACTCGATCGCGGCGGCCGCCTCGCGCATCGCGCGGCACGTGGCGGGCGCCTCGTCCGCGGACGACCACAGCGCCGCCAGCTCCTGTTCGCCTTGCACGGCGGCGTCAGTTGCTGTTGGCCGGGCATGTAGCTTGCCGCGGAGGCAACCTGTGTTGCTGGTTCGGCCGAGACGCTGGACCAGCTGAGACACAAGGGGCACCGCCGCAACCCGCCTGCGCCGGAGCCAAGGCCGGGCCGCAGCGGCCGCAAGTGCCGGCGCGACACCCGCTCCGCCCGCACGCGCCCCAGGCGCGCTGCTGCAGTTGAACGCGCAGCCTGACGCCGGGGCAGACGCAGCAGCGCGGGCGGCGCGCGCGCCTGCGCCTCCGCCGAGCTCGCGACCGCCGACGACGCCGCGCGCGCGGCCGCCGCCAGCGCCGCCGCCTCCGCGCCCGCCTCGCGCCGCCAGCGCCCCAGGCGCTCCGCCGACAGCAGCCCCGCCGCGGTCGGCCCGCTCGGCAGCGGCGCGCCGCCGGCGGCGCGGCGCAGGCGCGCCACGTGCGCGCACGCCTCCTCGACGCTGGCGAAGGGCGTGGTGGTGTCAAAGTCGCTGTTGCGCTTGATCGGCACGAGCCACTCGGCGCTGCCGGTGTGGATGAGCGCGGCAAACTGCGCGCGCAGGGGCGGAGTTGGACGCGTGGGCGTAGGCCGCAGCGCTTGAGCCGCGCAGAGACACCAGCTCTGGCCGTGGCAGGCATTCGCACGCGGGAAAAAAGGGCCGGGCGGCTGTCCATTCAACGGCGTGAGCCAAAGCCACGCGTGGAGGCCGCGCAGGGGCGCGCCCAGTGCTCGTAGGCGTGGAATTGCGGCCCGCCGCATTTCCACCCAACCCTAACCCCACCATACACCTGACCTAACCCTGCATTTTTGTAAAGCCACGCGTGGAGGCCGCGGAGGGGCGCGCCCAGTGCTCGTAGGCGTGGAATTGCAGCCCGCCGCATTTCCACCCAACCCTAACCCCACCATACACCTGACCTAACCCTGCATTTTTGTAAAGCCACACGTGGAGGCCGCGGAGGGGCGCGCCCAGTGCTCGTAGGCGTGGAAATGCGGCCCGCCGCATCTCCACCCAACCCTAACCCCACCATACACCTGTCCTAACCCTACGTTTATGTAAAGCCGCGCGTGGAGGCCGCGGGGGGGCGCGCCCAGTGCTCGTAGGCGTGGAAGTGCGGCCCGCCGCGCCGCAGGTGGTGCCGCACGGAGAAGTAGAGGACCAGCACGTGCTGCGTGGCCGCCGGGCTCTGCAGGTTCCTGCGCGGGCGCGGGCGGGCGCTGTGAGTCGGGGGCCGCTGGCGGGCGACCCGCGGCCGCGCTGGCGGCGCCGGCCGCCGGCTGGCGCGGGAGCGCCGCGAGAGCTGACACACTGGCAGTGCCGCCCCGAGCCGTCACACATGTGCTCGTGCTGACACACATGGGCGTCAACAGCTCGGCCGCAGCGGGCACTGGCAGGCGGCCGCGCCGGCGCCGGCGCTCCCGCTGTCAGCGCAAGCGAGCACGGCCACCACGGCCGGGCCGCAAGGGGCCGCGCCTAAAGTACCACTCCAGGTTGCACGCCTCCATGTCATCCAACAGCAAGAGCAGCTCATCGATCGTCCACTCGCCCAGGCACTGCGCGGCGAGCACCGCGGCGTCCGATGCCACCGCCTTGTCCACGATGTTCATCCGCTGCGCCGGGCATGGGTGGATCCAGCCCCACTGCAGGCCGCCCATCGCCGCGCCGGCCAGCCGCCGGGCCTACCCCGACCTCCCCCCGCGCCCAGGCGGCCGCCGGCCGCGCGCGCCGTGCGGCAGCAGCGGCGCAGATCGCTGTACCAGCGCGCTCCGCGCGGTGCGGCAGGCAGCTTGCAGCCTGCGCGCATGCACGTTGGCGGTGGCCAGGCCTCCCGTGCGGCAGGGGGCGGGCGGAAGGCATATGCCAATGCCAACATGGAGGAGTGAGTCAGGCAGGCGCCCGTCAGCTGCATGGCGCCGCGCGCGGTGCAATGCAACTGCATTGCGCGCGCATCCAGGCCAGGCACCGGCCACAGCGCAAAACCCGCAGCCTCACTGCTGGCACAGCGCGGCGTCGAGCCCCGTGCCACCGCCGGCTCGGTCAGTCCCTCGAGCAGAGGCAAACCAGCGAATGTGCTGGCTGCAGAGCAGACCTCGAGAGCAGCTGAGCGGTCGGCAGCCTGTTGGTCGCCGCCCTGACTGCGCCTTGCCTCGACGGTCTGTACCCGGCAGCAGCCCAAACGGTGCAGGTGGTGCACGTGCTACCAGTGCGCCAGCCGTGTCGCTACGCACGCGTTGCAGATGGGCTGCCACTTCGTGCGTCGTCGTGCTCCACTGCAACAGGCTATTACGTCCGGCACATGCCGCTGGCTGATTTGGGCAATCTTGAGCTTACTAAACCTAATTTTAGCCCTACTGCTCATCAGCGCTACACGTTCCCAGGCAGCGGCCTCATCGTACGAGGGCGGCGGCCTCATGCATTCCGCCAACAAACAAGGAAGCCACTGAGCCAGGCCTTACAGCGCACGGGCCGGGTCGGAAGCAAGTTCACAGCGCCGTATATGCCGTGCGTGCGGGCTGCAGCACTCGCCCGCTTACTACACCTATAGATTTACCACACAACAACCGTGCACCCGGCCGTGCCCACCCGCAGCGCCAAGTGTTGGAAGGTCAGGGCGGGCTTATGTTTATGCGCCGCTAGTTTGGTGCGCGGCCTGCTGGCAAAAGGGTTTGGAGCATGATGCGGGTGGGAGCACTTTGCATGCCACCAGTAAGTCATGCAGACAGGACTGACAGGCAGGCTGCTTGAACTGCTATAAATATTCAGGCATACATGCAAATTTATGTCCATCGGCACTCAACATGTTGGCAAACCTGAAGCCTTCAGGCACTTTGTGGAAAAGGCTCTGTGTGCGCGCCCCTCTCACGCATGCCGGCGTATGGATTAAACGCATGATATAGCCAGTCAGGGCTGCTCAGGCAACAGGTGTCAAGTGAGCAAGCGAGCGGCTATCACATACCCACAGGTCTGGGGACGTCGGGGACATCAGGCAAGGTAACACCTTCAGGCATGAGGCTCCATATGACCTTACCCTACCCTGACGATTCCTTTGTTCCAAACCTGAGTCAGCCTCATGATTGTTTTGTGACATTTCCCACCGCACACACTGACACACACACAGAGAAGAGGGCACCCTCAACCCCGTGACAAGCATGCGGCCTGAGCTACACTTGAGAAAAGGCAGAGTGACGGCAATAGCGCAAAGCAGGCCCAGGCACGTAGGCTGCACATTGTGGGTTCCAGAGCAAACAGCGCCCGCGACCAGGCGAGGCGCTGCCTGCACTGTACAGCGGCAGCAGCAACTGCTGCGCTGCGCATTTAGCCTTTGAGGGGCCGGGGGGGGACACTTCAGGTCATGTTCCAGTGGCTCAGCCCCAGAACTCCCTTGAGGGGCAGGCAGGCAGACGGGCAGCAGAACCGCCTGCTGCTGCTGCTGCTGCCCGTTGCTTAGAAAATGACAGTAAGCGGCAGCATATGTCGCAGTGATGGGGCCCGCACAGCTGAGCCCCCAAGAAAATCACTAAAGGGGTGAGCGGGCGAACGGCGCGCGCAGCCGCGCGGCCGCCTATTGCTGTGGGTCCTGGTACTCCAGCAAAACGTACTGACTACAGCGAGCTGGTACCACAGCGCTGGGGCATTACACCAGGCTCCGCCCCCAACGCGCTCAGCAGCGCTGCCGGGCGCGGGCTGGGCGACACAGGTCGCTGGGTCCCTGCCGCTCCATGCGCAGGACCCCCGGCCGCCATCGTGTGATCCACAACACCACCGGGCGCGCCGTGTGCAGTGCCTGGTGCGCAGCACCCTATCCCTACCCCAGTATGCAGGACGCCCACACGTGATAACCCAAGCCTCGGGAGAGCATTCAGCCGCCCTTGCAGCCCTCGCATACATCAAAGAACACGCCGACAGCTACAGTGCAGGGCAGAGCGCATGCGCAAGAGGCCGCAGGAGGGGCCGTGCCGAAGCTCAAATGACTGTGCGCAAAGCCACGCAGATACGCATGGTCGCCACTGCGCAGGCTCCCCACACGCGCTCTTCAGGCGCCGTCGGGCGCGGCATAACGCCAGTAAAAGCCGCGCGACCGAATGTCGTTGCGCATGGCGTATGTGAGGCTCACCAGCCTCCCCCGCCGCCGGCGGTCCTCGGTGACGACATCGACATGCCTCTCAGCGGCCGTTTTCGACAAAAACTTCAGCAGCACCTCGCCGTTGTCCGGTCGGACCATCTCCACAGGCCTGCATTTCCGGTGGACCTCGCCCCTCTGCGCCCAGCGCACGTTGGACCTGTCGTTGTTGACCAGGTCGCCGTCGGCGTGGTGCGCGATCGCGTTGAGCGGCGGCGGGCCGTGGAAGGTCTCCGTGACCACGCGCGCGACGTTGAGCCACCCATCCAAGTACGCGAGCACCTGGCCGTCCTGCAGGTACCTTGGGACCAGAACGATGCGGCCAGAGGCGAAGCGCATGCAGAGGATGCCAGAGGTTGTCACCTCCAGGACACGCCCCTTGTGCTTCGCGGCGCGCGTCACGCCCTGCACGGGGACCGCGCCTGGTCAGGCGCAGGCACGCTGGGCTGTGCGCAGGGAGGCAGGCAGCCTAGGACAGCTGGCCGCCACGCCGGGCGGTAGCTAGGCAAAGCGAGCATGCTGCAGCAGCGCGGCATGCCCGCCTACACACACGCGGTGGGTGGTTTGCAAACAGCGCTACAGGCACGCCCACGGCACGGTGCGGGCAGGCGCGCACGTTTGCTGCCCGGCCCCGACCGCCCTTGTACACGGCCTCCATCCGGGTGCAGAGCAGCAGCCCGGATTCGGTCGCCGGGCCCCAGCGGCAGCCCTTGAGCATGCGCTTGCCGGCGACGGCGTCCTTGATGTCTGAAGGCGAGGCGCCGATCGCCTTGGCGGCCGCCCCGTGGTCCGGGTAGAGCGCGATGAAGGCGCCAAACGCGCCGCGCTGCTCGGCCTCGTGCACCTGCATCAAACAGATCGTTTGCACTTGCAGCGCAGGCTGGCATCACCCTGCCGACGGTGATAACATGGGTCCGCCGCACCTGCGTGGCGCGCCGCAGGAAAGCCGGGAGCAGGACGCGGTTGGCCGCCTGCTCAGTCGCGGTCGCCCAGCGCAGGTTGGGCACTGTGTTATTGCAGCGGTTGCCGTCTGCATGGTCCACGCTGCGGCTCCAGAAGACTACGCCGAGCGTCCAGGCGGCGCAGACCAGGCGGTGGACCCCAACCGTGCGGACTTTCCCGCTGTCATACGTGCAGGACAGGTTAGCATACCTCGACTTTACCTCACTTTTATACGGCCGCAGCACGTGCCCGTTTGGGCCCATGACCTGCCCGAACAGGTTGGCAGCATAGCGGCTGCACGGTGGTGGGACAGGCGCCCACAGGCAGAGTACGAGTAAGGCAAACTGCACGCCCACAAACGCCTCCTCTGACACGCTCGGCTGCATGGTGCTTCCCTGCTGTATGTGCCCCAGTCTACTAGAACGGGCGGCTAGATTGCCTGGTTGAATGGGCAGCTAGGGTTGGCTGATATAGGCTCTTAACCCAACACGCCTGGACGACTTGACAAAATGGTGTGGTTTAATTTCCAAACTTGCTTTCAATCGGAACCAGGACACCTCGGCGGTCGCCAAATGCATTCTAGCTTGCATGGGTGAGCTTGGGTTGATCACTGCGCAGCCCTCTTTCAGGGCTGCGCCCGCCAGCAGCACAGAGTTGGCTGAAATGCGAATATGGCTGTTATTCGTTCACAATAACGTCCAGAGGGTCCAATACGATCAAGCTTGTACTGTATACTTCGGCCAGTCCCACATACTTGTGTCCTCCAGCTATATAAAGCATAGACGCGTAGCTGTGCTTTGCCCGCCGACTTCAAGCTGTGCAGTATGGTATGTCGTCGGCCGCGCCCATGGGGTCCGCCAGTGCTGCTGCCGCCGCTGGCCCACACCTCGCGCGCCCGGCTTGCAGGCGACCAGGGCGGCGCATGAGCGCGCCCATGAATGGGTTGTTGAGGCTGAGGCGTGGGAAGCCGAGGTGTGGCAAGAGGAAGACGTGGTTGGATTCCATGCACAAGCTATGTCGCCGGCAGGGCATGAGGCCCTGAAGCCTGAAGCGGCGAGGCGCAAGGCATGGGCCGGCGGGGAGTGATGCATTGCGGTATGTGAGAGGCGGGGTAGAGGTACAACAGGGCTTTGTGTGTGTACTCAAGTGCTGGTTGCTGCCCTGCTGCATGCATGCCGGTACTGTGAGCTCAAAGTCAGCATGTCCCCAGACAGTCACAAGACCAACATGGTCTTGTGGATGCCCACATGCTTGCTGGTCCTGTGGATGCCAAGATTCTTGCTGGTCTTGTAAATGCCAACGTGCGCCCGTTGCCAATTGTGATTATGGGCCAGTCCGGCTGCTACTTAATGTAAAAGATGCCCTACTTACTCATACCGCCAGTCCATGCTCGCGCGTCAGAGAGGATTGGCTGCGCCTGTACCAGGGCGGCTGGCAGGCGCGGCGCTGGCGGCGTGTTTGCTGTTGCTACCGCGCCAGGGTCGGAGGCGCTGGCACCGCGGGCGCCGCGACTAGTTGCGGACGTGAGAGATGGTGCTGTGGATCTTCAATTGGGGATGGCATGGTTTGCAGAGGATCCGATTTAAATCGCTTTTAACTTCTCTACACTCAAGCTCTGCAACATATCCCTCTGCGCGCACAATTATCACATGCAGGTACAGAGCACTCTGCCTTCACCGACGCGCCCGCTTGGTGGGAGACACGTCGTCCACTCGCCCACTGATATGCTGGCGCCGGCCTGCCAGCAAGCAACAACAGGCATCAGACTCAACGCATAGTGGTGCTCAATACCTCACCGGACGCTCAACACCGCGCAAAGGCAAAGGCATGGTGCAAGCACTTTGCATGGTGAATGCGCCAGCATCCTTTTCAGCACCAGGGTGATGCTCATGCTTTTAAGGCCTGCTCAAAGCGCACATGGATGCACACACCGCACTCTCACCAATGGCGTGCGCGGCTGACGCGCTGACAGCAGAGGAGGACGACGGCGCCGCTACTCCACTCGCAGCCAGCGCCTGCGGGGCGCCGCCCTGCGCCGAGGCGCTGGCGGCGCCCGCATGCGCGCCCAGGTCCGTGGTGCTCGCGCCGGCAGCCGCCGGCGCAGCGGCCGGGCGCAGGAGCTCAGTCACGCCGCGCTGCCATGCGGGCGCTGCCCCCCGCCTGCCCGCGGCCGCGCCGCCACCGCGTCCGCGGCCCGGCGCGCAGGGCGTCTGCGGCGCCGCCTGAGCCGCCCGAACCTGCGGGGCGCCGCCCTGCGCCGAGGCGCTGGCGGCGCCCGCATGCGCGCCCAGCTCCGTGGTGCTCGCGCCGGTGGCCGCCGGCGCGGCGGGCCGGGGCAGGAAGTCGAGCATGCCGCGCTGCCATGCGGGCGCTGCCCCCCGCCTGCCCGCGGCCGCGCCGCCGCCGCGTCCGCGGCCCGGCGCGCGGGGCGTCTGCGGCGCCGCCTGAGCCGCCCGCTCCTGCGGGGCGCCGCCCTGCGCCGAGGCGCTGGCGGCGCCCGCATGCGCGCCCAGCTCCGTGGTGCTCGCGCCGGTGGCCGTCGGCGCGGCGGCCGGGCGCAGGAAGGTGTGAATGCCTCGCTGCCATGCGGGCGCTGCCCCCCGCCTGCCCGCGGCCGCGCCGCCGCCGCGTCCGCGGCCCGGCGCGCGGGGTCTGCGGCGCCGCCTGAGCCGCCCGCTCCTGCGGGGCGCCGCCCTGCGCCGAGGCGCTGGCGGCGCCCGCATGCGCGCCCAGCTCCGTGGTGCTCGCGCCGGTGGCCGTCGGCGCGGCGGCCGGGCGCAGGAAGGTGTGAATGCCTGCGCAGCAGCAGAACAAGCGGACCTTCTCTGGCCTGCATTGCCTCAGGCAACCAGGTGGAGGTGCATGAGCATGCAGAGCACGCAGCGCAATCCCCAGTCACTGCAAAAGATGTGGAGCGTGTCCAGAGCTTGCGGCCGGCTCAAACACCATGGCCTGTAGACATGCACACACCAGGGGGGTGATCACCGCCGCACCTGAAAACAGAAAGCGCGAAGAGAGCTTCGGCAGAGTGGGCGGCGGCTGCAGCGGCTCAGCCAGCTGCAGATCCGCCCAGACCGGCGCATGGTCAGATCCGTAGAAGTCTGTCATGACGTCCGCGGCCACAAAGCACTCCGCGAAGGCCGCGGGCGCGGCCAGGATGAGGTCGAGGCGTGAGCCTCGGTCGTCGCCCCGCACTGCGTCGTTGGACCACTGGGTGTACGTATGGTGACTGCCGGCCCGCCACACGCTCGAGGTGGATAGGCCGCGCGCAAGGAGCTGTGGCTGCATATGCTTGTGGCACGTTTGCAGGCGAGCATGCCGGACACACAGCACGGCTAAAGGGAGACACCGCGCCGCGCCTGCCGGGGTGCACTTTGCGGAATACGTCCTGGAAGGACCCGTCCAGCAGGCGCTGCAACCACACGGGGTGTGGCTGCTGCTTGAACACGGTGTGCGACCCCGCCCAGTAGGCGTCCACCGGCGCCGGTGCGATGTTGAGGTCACCTGGAATGGCGCACACGCCCATGGACCCTGGCATGCCGAGCATGCACTGCGCTCGCTGTGCAGGGGGTTTGGTTGCACTCCGAGGTAGCAGGCCTCAAGCATACATGCTGCGTAGTGTGCCTCTGCCTACTTGCGCGCAAGGCCAGAGTGTTTCTGTTGCCCATGCTTCGCCATCTTGCATGTACAGGGGAGCGCACCGAGCACTACTATGCGGCGCCCCGCATCAAGCAACGCCTGCAGCCTCAGCGCCAGGGCCTGCATGCGCAGCAGTGCGGATTCAGATGCACAGGACAAGCGCATGCCGACCTGTACAAGTAGATTTCTTTTTCGGTGGCCAAGGGACGAGCGAGCAATGATATCGCGCCTACATGTGTCATGCAGGACATGCACGAGGTAGGCTTGCAGCAGGTACACATGTAGGCGCTGAGCGTGCCTCCAGAAAGCGCTCCCGAAAGGCTTTGCGCTTCTTCTCCGTGTCCATGCGGCAAACTGCCACGCCGTACACGTTGACGAGGATGAACTGACCATGGTCGGTCATCATGCAGCGCCCCTCGCTGTCCAGGGCCTTCAGCTCATCCAGCGAGAACCTGCACGAGGCACGACCCAGCGCATGCGCAACTAGCCACCCATGGCGTGCCACGCTGCTCAAGTGGTGCAGGCTTGCTTGCCTGCGCACCTGTCGTACAGCTTACCATAGCAGCTGTGCAGACTCCCAGGGCAGGACACAGGCGCGTCGGCGTGGCCCTCACCGTGCAGCGTGCCTGCCGATGCAAGCACCGCTGAGTACTGACACTCATGCTGGCAGGCTGGCCTTCAGATACGTGCCTCACCTGTGAAGCCTTCTTCTGCTTCGTGCGGCGTGGCTTTGAGGCTGCAGAACGTGGTCACGCCGCTGTAGCCCTCGCGCGTGCGGCAGAAGGCAAAGAAGGACACCCTGAGCACCCTCACACGTTCAAAGGGACAGTCGCAGCACGACAAGGCTGTGCAGTAGCAGAGGCGGCGTGTCCCACCGGCCGTTCACAAGCGCAAGGTCGCGCTCCAGCTCTCTCTGCGCCAGCTTGGTCTCCTGAATTGCTATGATGTCTGCGGGTCGCGCTTGCGTGAGAAGGCAGCGCGGGCGCTGGCGAGGCAGCGGCACAAGCGCACACGTGGCAACTTTGCCGGCGAGGCACGCCTCAGGCACGACCTCGGACAGGCAACACACCGGCCTGGAGGTGGTCAAGGACTTTCTCTACACTGCCATACTCCTTTGCAGCCCTCTTCAGACCGTTCACATTAAAGCTCGCCAGCCGCACTATGCTCTGCATCTGATATACGCAAGAAGGTATTTGCTAAGTGTGTGCCTCTGCTCTGCCACAAGCTTCGTTTGGCTGTGGCTGAGCAAACCATGCTAGCGGGCAAGGAGTCGGCGGCAGAGTAGGGTAGGGTAGGTAGGGTAGATTCGAGCTGCGAGCTCGTCTGTCGGTCGACGGCGCCCCGGTCGTGGCTTCGGCGTGGAGAACAGGCCTGACGCGAGTTGCAAGACGATGCCCACCGCACCAAGACTGTCTGAAGGGGTCCGCGCCACACTCTTCCAACCAATTCTATCTCTCTTGCCACCCTCTGTGTCTCCAGCCTTCCCAGCGTCCTGCTTTTGGAAAAAGCAACGCAGCCCCCCCCCGCCTCTGATACAGGCGGAGCGACTTTGTGCTGCGTCTGCACACAGTGTGCGAGTGGAAGTCCTATTTGCACTTCTAAACAGACATTGCACAGGAGTCAGGCTTGGCTCGTACTTTGACCTGCTCCCGCCCACGGAGCACCGGCCTGACCAAACCACCGGCCCTAGCCCGCTGCTGCAATCCCCGCTCAGTTGGGACCCAGTATTCGCCCATGACGACTGGCACGCCGGCGCACGCGCCCACGTTGCCAGGACGCCCGACCTGAGGCCGCGCCGCGTGTGAGGCCGCTCCGCCGTCGCACGCCGGCGCCGTAGAGGCGGGCGTGTCGCAGGGGGCGCGGCACTGTCTGTCGGCGGCGCCTATGGCGCAGCCTGGCCGCCCGCGTGCACCACGAGCGCCCGGACATCTGCGCTCGGCGGCCGCGGTGCCGCGGGTGCGGCGGCTGTGGCCACCGTGACAGGCTGCACGGCGGGCCGCCCATGCGCGGCTGGTGCAGGCCGCTGCGCGGTTGCAGCGCCGAATCTGCCGGCCACCGCCGCGGCCGTCGCCTGCGCCTGCTAATCTGGGCAGGCAGGGCGCGCTGGCGCGTACCCCCTGCAGCGCCCCAGGCGGCATGCAGGGCACGCCTCGGCGCCGCAGGCTGCGTGCAGGACCATGTGGACAGGGTGTAGCGCGTCGGCGCAGCAGTCCTTGGTCATGTCCTTGGTGAGATTGCAGGAGAGCTCCGCGGCGTCCCCCCAACGCCCTCGCCGCTGCCGCTGCCGGCGCAGCGGCCCGCCCCGCGACGCGCGGCGCGACGTCGCCGCCGCTACCGGGGCGCGCGCTTCCGGCAGGCATGGATCTGTTGGCTTCCTGCAGCCACTCCATGTTGTCATCCAGATCCGTTGACAATCAACATGGAGTGGCTGCAGGAAGCCAACAGATCCATGCCTGGAGTCTCTGGGCACGGGCATGGGGTGGGCCGCTCATCCAGATCACATCTACCACGAGCTGGGATGCAGCTCTGCACAACTTCCTGGTGCTGTGTAGTGGTCCCAGCACGCAACTGCGCCAGACGCTGCGGCAAGCCCCCCCGTTGGAGCTCCCAGCCTGGCTCGCACGTTGGAGCTTGGCAGCATGTGCTTCGAGTGTGCCTCTGATGTGACGTGCAGCAGCGACGAATGAGGTGCAGGCATGCGGCAAGTCCACTATCCCGCATGCTCGTAAGACATGCATGTCACATGGCGCATGCCAACTGCCTGTGAATGGGACGCGCGACATCTGCATCCCCATTCCAGGTAACAAGCCGCAGCGCGCAGGGCCGCTGGGTCTATGACATGCATGGCGCTCTGGTCGGCCGGTGTCCTCAGGCGCAGGTGCTTCCAGACAGGGGTAGGAAAGCCTCCTGCTGGGCGGTCTCCAAACAGTGTGCACGGTGGGGAGCTCGGCGCGTGCACAACGGCGGATGTCAACCGGCTCACGTTGGTGGCAGAACACGTCACAGCACATCACTGCATGTGCTGCACGTGCCCCATTACCCTATGCGCGGGAACACCTGCAACGTGAACGCTGATCTGATTTGAGTTGCCAGGCTTGCAGTTTGAATTACTAGACGAGCACTGCCTGGCGCGTCGACTGGTCGTCAAAGCTGGCTACATGGCTGCAGTCCAATCAGGCTGGGCATGCACATGCTCAACGATGCTTGTCATGCTTTTACAGGTGCCTCTGGCTGGGACCATGATCTAGCACAATGCCCAGCAGGACAGTCGCTGGGCGTGTCTCCTGACATAGGCGCACACACATCAGGACACCAAGTTATTCCAAAATGCGCAAAGCAAGCACACTGACAAGTACACAAGGCATGTGGGTTGGTAAGCGGCCTGGGCTACGCTCGTAAAGAGGCAGAGGGACAGTACAAAGCAGGCGCAGGCACGTAGGTTGCCCGTTGCAGGTGTCAGAGCAGACAGCATTCTCCGCCAGGCAAGACGCGGCCTACACCACACAGCGGCAACAGCGCCCTGCCGCACTGCGCGTTCTGTTCATGCAGGGCGGGTTGAAATGCACTGATATGTCAGCACCCCCAAACGTCTCTTGAGGAAAGGGCGGGCAAAACGGCAGCGCACGCGCCGCCGCGCGGCTGCCCGTCGCTGGGCGGGCGAATGTGCGGCTGAGCGCAAGCCGCAGCATACGCTGCAGCAGCGGGGCTCGCACAGTTCAGCCCCATAAATTCAAGTAAGGGCAAGCCGGCGGGCGGGCGGGCGGGCAGCGCGCGTGTCACCGCACGGCCACGCGTCGCTCAGCAACAGCTAGTGCTCCGGCAACACATTCCGACCGTGGGAAGCCGGCGCTGCAGCGCTACTTTCAAGCACCATGTCTCTGAGAATGAGCGCTCGAAGTCCGGCGCCGAGCCGGGCGCCGGGCAGCGGCGGGGGCACCGCACAGCCGCCCGCCGGGCGTGGCGCCGAGCGCATCAGGCTCTCCGACCCGAACAGGGACGACCCGCGTCGGCCTCACTGCAACACTGGCCCAAAGAAGAGCATGCTCGGCTGAGGGCCATCCTCGCCCTTGATTCTGTTGCGCACGGCCGCCCAGGTGCCCACCCTGGAGACCATAGCGTCGTCAAAGAGCAGCCACGCGCAGTCCGCGCTGCTCCAGACGTACGCGACATAGTGCCCCCCCAACGAGGCTGGATGGCGCTGCTGTACCCCATGGAAGCAGACCATGCTCCGCAGCGCGTATGCGCGCGCGCCGGCGTCCTGGCACAGGTCGCCGAGGTCGACCTCCGGCGCGCCTCCGCTCGTGCAGCCCTGCTCGGCCACACAATTGCAGGTTGGAGACGCAGCTCTGCAGGCGGACTGCAAGGGTTGGGCGCGCAGGCCTGCGCGCAGAGGTCAGACCCCTCCGGCCGGCCGGGCAACAGCTGCAGCTATTGCACGCCTACATCGCACGACACGCTTACGGCAACGGTGCGGATTGCACGCATGCTGATGGTAACATACATGTGAGCGGGTGAGCGGCACGAGGGTGCCAGTCTCGCCCGCAGGAAAACATGGCAGTATTGGGCACGCACCGATGGGAGACAGCGACAGGGGCACGTTGTCAGGCTTGAAGCGGTTGACTGTAATACAGACAGCCCCGCCCTGCAGCTGCCATGGCAAAAGGCAAGAGGGCACGCGCCTCGCGCTCGGCGAACTGGTCAGCGCGGGGCGCGGCGCCGTTGCACATGTCGGCGGACCGCAGCTTGGTAGCCAGTTGCGCGAGCGCAAGCAGCGTGGGCTTCTGGCATGATGGCCCGTGGCGTTGTTCCTTTGCACATGTGCAGGGAGAGCGTCAGCATGGGCTGTGAGCATCGTCACTTGTGTGCAGCACCTGCTCATCGCCAGCACCATGACCACGGGTCCACTGTTGTCCCTGCGCTGTAGTCTCGAGTGCGCTGGTAAGGAGCAGGTAAAGCGGCGTGATAAGATGCTTTCTGCTAGCCTGGCCCCCTCCAAGCGCGCCGCATGCTGAGGCGCACCTTGCGGCACCATTTTTCAGCAGGCTGGCGGTGGGGCGAGCCGCGCGAGCAGCAACTCCGGGCGCACGGGCAGCGCGGCGGCAGTGGGCCCTGGCAGTCAGGCGTCCAAGTCCGCCTGGGGCCGGCCTGTTGGTCGGGTGAGCCGCGCTCACTGACGCTGCGCTATTGATCAATGGAGCGTGTTAGTGCAGCAGCCAACGTGTCTGTACATGACCTGCTTGCTCCAGACGTGTCTGGCTGATGCTGGACGGGCATGCGCCCGACGGGAATCCTGCATGCCCCACCCAACCCCTGCGACGGAGCTCGGCTACTGCAAGACCTGGTGTGCATAGTAAACATGGAGCGCTGTGCGCTCGCTGTGCCAGAAGTGCTGTCAGCAAACCAATCGCGCTTACCTGGCGAGCTGGCTGAGAGGAGGTGCGGCGGGGTAGGGGGGCTGGCAGGCGGCGGGCGCGCCGTCGGCGGCGCTGCCGGGCGGGCACGCCGCGCTGCTGCCCAGCATGCTCTTCCCTTTACAGCATCTACACAGCCTATCCACTGGTGCCGCCTGTGAACATGCGACGCGCCAGGTCGGTACTTGGTGCGCTGCTTTGAGAACACATCTGATGACGCCTCGCATAAAAATCTGCAGCGTTTGCGGCAGAATTTTCGCGCCTGCAGGCTGCTGTTCATGAAGCACAGGTTGCCGCTGCCCCGGCCCGAATGCAGTCGCCGCGTTGCGCAGCAGCTCCAGCAGCCGGCAGAAGTGCACGCTGCCCATCAGCGCCTGTGCACGCATGCCAGTCAGCTCGCCCATTCGTCAATCGTCGCCCACCCTCCTGGGCCCTTTGACCGCGGGTTGGGCAGCCGCGGTTACTTGCACATCGCCATTCACCAAGCCGCGCGGCGGCAGGCGCACAGCGGCGGCGCGGCCCGCCGCGCCCGCCTCGGGCCCCGCGCACAGCGCGCGCACCGCGCGCAATACTGTGCCCGCCAGCTGCTGCGCCGACGCCGGTGCATCTGCGCCCGCCGCGGCGCCCCAGGGGGCTGCATCGGCGGCCGCCGACGCCTCTGGCATGGACGGTGCCGCTGCGGCAGCGGCGGCAGCTGTTGCAAGGCGCTCGTCTGCGTCCAACGCGGCGTCCGCCGCCGCTATGATGCTCTCCAGCTCTGCTTCCAGCCGCTCGATCATCTGACGGCGTATCTCCGGCACGACTGCCTCGTTCTCCTGCTGCAAGCATCGTGCCCCGCTCAAATGTGCTGACGGCGTCATGCCTGTGGGTTTTTTTACAGTTGTGCACTGCCCGGCATGGAATTGCAGGGCACTGAGAAATGTCGTTTCGCGATGCTCATCAAGACAACACCCTGTTGAACCAGTGGCAGCCCTTGTAGAGTAGATTCAGAGGTAGCGCAGCACGCAGCTAGTGTCCAGCCCGTGCCATTCAGAGTGGCTTGCACATGCCGCATTGCGCTTGCCGCGACGGCCGCCGCATATTTCTCAGCGAGAGCGGGCGACTGCGCGCGGCAGCCGGGGTAGGAAAGCATGCAGGGCAGCAAGCAGGGCGCCGGGCGGCGGCGGACCGTGGCCTGTGCGCCTGCCGGCGCGCCAAGGGCGGGGTCAGGGGGCGGAGCCGCCGCAGCTGTCCGCTCCCCTCGCTGCCTGCGCGGCCGCGGGGGACGCTCACTTGGCGGTGCACTGGCAAACCTAGTCTGCGGGGCTGGGGGCAAACGAAGTGAATGCATGTGGCTGCGTATGTGTGGAACGGCCTATGAGCAGTCAGGCAGAATGCGTGGTGGGAGTCAAAGGGCTGAGGCGCAATAAACAGGCATGGGGTTGTGCTACCACTAGTTCGCATGGAGGCAGGAGAAGACAGGCACGCTCACACAGGCACGCACGCCTGCACGCCCTGCGTGGTCACGCGTTGCATGTCACGCCTAACACGAGCGCATGGCTGCCATCGGTGCATGCAGCATGCAGGTTTGCGGCTCATGCACCCGCAGCACCGAGCAGCTGGCGCACCAATTGCGGCGCTCCAGAACCGTGCGGCAGGTGCGCTTGGCGCCGTCAAAGGCGTCCAGGACGTGGAACTTCTTGCATCTCCAGCAGAATCGCCATGCCAGGCCGTCCTTGCCGATGAAGTCGAGGAGCTGCGCATGCTCTGCGCAGAGTGGTTGCCTTTTACCGGGCTCTTGTTGGCAGCCCCGCACCTGCGCGGCGCGCGGCTCGCTTGTCGGGCGCTTTAGAAGCGGCTCTGTGCGTGCGCGCGCCTAGCGCCACCACCGGAGCAGTTGCAGGGGGAGCTGCTTGCCTATCGTGTAAAAAAGCCACTGACACTGTGCACAAGCTTGCACACAGTGTCCGGTCGGGAAAGGCATGGCCAGCGGAGCCCGCCAGACACGGCCAAGCCCCAGGCGCTACGTGCCTGGCAGAGCCACGATGAGCCCCCGTCCGCCGCGGCCGCGGCCGTGCTGGTCTGCTCCTGCGTAGGCGCGCACATGCGCGCCGGTCAGACTGTCCGACGTGCTTGGCGCTCGCGCGCGCACCCATGCTGGGCTGTAGCACAGAGCACAGGTCAGTGACGTGTTCACGACGGCAGAGCGGGCCTACAGTAGCGTGGGGCTACGCGCCTCGGGGTCGTGTTCTGCTTCAGAACCTACGTCAGCATCCCCGCTCACGAGAGCTGCAAAGGAATTTGTTGCAAGTTCCACCATGAACGCTGTCCAGCTCTGACCACGCGCAGACACCACATCATCCTGGCAGTCTGCTGCCTCGCAGCGTGTGGAGCTCAGGAAGGCGCGCCAGCATTGCAGATCGTTGTGCGTTGCGTGCTGCAAAATTTTGAAACAGTCCACACAGCAACAGCATGCACCCCATGGCCAGCCCACGCAGCGCATGACACCAAGTTGTGTCCTTGACAACACAGATCAGTGCGAATTGGCCAGACAGTGAGAGCAAGCACGTGTGCCTCAGCGCACTGGCCGGCGTGGCTCAGCGCAGGGGATCAAGGTCGTTTCCGCACACGCAGCACAGCAGCGTGCGACGAGCGACCCACTAGGAGTCAGACGCGCTGCACAGCAGCCTGGTGCATAGGGCAGACGGGTTGCGGCCCATACCTTTCAGTTGCTGCTTGGCGGCGTCGTGTAGGTGCGTGCTGTAGTGGAACGGGCTGCCTGCGCGTCATTACGCGCGCGCAGGCCTACAATCAGGCAGCGACACAAAAGCCCGCCCACAACCTCACCACTGTGCACAAACGACAACAGGGACATGCAGCCAGCAGCTCCTGACATCTGCAGAGTGTTCACACAGGCAACCGAGGCATACTATAGCTGCTGGGCGCACCGTGCAGCCTCTCTGCAGACCGCCGCGTCCTCCAGCTGCAGTCTGACTCCACAGGCCCTCTCCAGCTCCCATAAAGCTGGCGGATGGCTTCTGCTGCTGACCGGCGCCCGGATCATGATAGAGAAGGAGCTGACGGCGGGCACGTGCTTATCACGGTCTAGGGTGAGGGTATAGGCAGCCATCATGCTAAGACATCCTCTCCGTGCTGATGAGCCAGCCCTGGACTTCAGCGCTACTTTGCCCGCAGCGCATCCACTGGCGTGAGCGACTGACATGACGACAATCACAGCTGCCCGCTGGCGAGCGCCTGTGACTGTTGGACGGCCTCCTTTTGCCCAGTGCTCTAAGTGGGCATGCAGCAGCTGTGCAGGATGCGGGCAAATGCATGCCCAACACAGATTCCTTTCTCAGCAACATCCTCGAGAGGGCACCACCCCTGCCTGCTTAGTTGCCGCCTGTCAGCTGCGGGCCAGTATACACAAGCACCTCTGCCGACAAGGCCCAGTGCTCTGCACGGACACGACGGCCAGCTGCGGCCTTCCCAGCAGTCACGCACTGCCGCCCAGGCCACCGTTAGCATGCCCACGCTACTAGCAGGATGCGCTGCTCAGGCCATCAGCAGCGCACTCCATGGGAACGCAGCACGCCGGCCGCGCCATGGGCCTGAGCGTTTGGCGTGCACAGCGCGGCCAGCGCGGCGAGCACCAGCTGCGGGAACAGCGCCAGGCGGCCGGGCGGCATGGCGTCCACCATGGCCTGCAGCACGAGCAGCAGCTGACCCGCGTGGTCCAGCGCGGCCGGCGCGCCGCATGCCAGGCAGGCCGCCAGCGCGGCCGTCAGCGCAGCGGCCGCATCAGCGCCGCCGGCCGGCCGCAGCGCGCCCAGCGCCTGCAGCGTGCGCGCGACCGCGCGCGGCCGGCCGCCTCCAGCGCCCAGCGCAGCGCCTCGGGCCGCCCAGCGCTCGCAAAGGTCGGGCTCGAACAGCGCGGCGGCGGACGACGGGTGCGAGGACGCCGGGCTCGCGTCCTCGGCCGCCCACAGTCGCCGGCCGCGCCCGACGGCCAGGTGGCGCAGCGTGTGCGCGACCTGCCCGCCGCCGCCGGCGCCGCCGAGCGGCGCGCGCCGCCCGGGCAGCGCGTGCAGCAGGTGTGCGGGCGGCGCGCGCGTGCGCGTGGCCACGAGCGGCTCTCGCGCGTCCAGCGCGACCAGCATCGTGTGCAGCGACATCGGCAGGTGCATGCGGAAGCGCTCGTCGTGCTCGTACGCCACCTCAGCCAGCAGGCACAGCGCTACCTCTGGCCGCCCCAGCGCGCCCCTGCGCGCGCGGTGCGCCTGGCGGGCCGCGGGTGCAGCCTGGGGCTGGGGCGGCGTGCGCAGCGCGCAGGGCGCGCACCGGCCGCGCGAGGGGCCGGCGGAATGGCCGCGCGAGGGCGGCGAGCGCGCGGGCGAGGCCGGCCGCGCCGCCGGCTCAATGGTCAGCGACAAGGACGAGCTGCTGGCGCTCAGATCGGAACGCGCGCTCGCCGCGGACTTGAGCATTTCGCCCATGCGCCAGAAGTGGCCTGCGCCCATGCGGCGCCGCCTGTCAGTGCCTGCAGAGCTTGCGCCGCGGGCGCTGCAGGACTGCGTAAATTATAGGAGCAGGCGCGCGGTGGCAGTGGCGGGGTTGGACGCGGAGCGCGCGTGATGCGGCCAGCCAGAGCCACCACCGGCGGGCGCGGGGCTGTCGCGGCGCGGCGCCGGCGGCCGCTCATGGCCGAACGCGTACGGCTCTCACGCCAGCGGCGGCGGCTCGCCGGGCGCATGAATCAGCCGCACAATGTCGTGCGCCAGGTAGTCGGCCGTCTGCAGCGCCGACGTGCGCGCCAGGTAGAGCGCGATGCGCCTACCGACCTCCAGGTACTGCGTCAGCAGCTCCTGCACCCGCCGCGCGCTCGCCCTTTCATAATATTTATAAAGGGGTGACTATGACCAAGTTTGCGTGACTGCTCCTGCTGCCCGCGGCTGCCATGTGCAGCCTGGCTTGCATGGTCGCCATGCGTTGGCGCATCAACCCGGTGTGATGCCATCTCAACCATGCATGGAATGGTTTACCCGGTCCCAACACATATATAGGAGGTCAACTGTGCCATATGCGCCGTCCGAGGCGCATCACCTGCCCTCGTTCGTCTGCCTCCAAGCAACCCGCGGCGGGTGCGGGGCTGCGGGGCGGGGCCGCACGCGCGCCTCGGAGCCGGCCTCCTCGCCTTGCGTGCACTTGGTGATGAGGTAGTCCAGCACGGGCACAATATTGCGCGTGTTGGCCGCCGCGGTCGTCCGCAGCGCCTCCACCTCGGCCGGCAGCGCCTCGCCGTGCTGCCACGTGACGTACCACAGGTAGCGCAGCAGCTGCTCGCTCCAGCTGCCTGCGCGCGCGCATTGCTTGCAGCGCCGGCGTGGCGCGCGGCGGCGCTGGGCCGCTTTAGACGGGGCGCACCCTCCCAGCGCGGCGCGAAGGTAGGGTTGCGCATCCAGGGCGCCAGGCAGGTGAGGACCTGGCGCCGCGGTGCCTGGCCGCTGGCGCTGTCCAGCTGGCGCAGCATCACCTCCACGCACGGCGCCGCGCTCAAGTCCGGGTGCTCCCTGCCGCGGCCGCCCCCGCATCAGGCCGCGCGGCGCCGCCGCCGTCAATATTGCCAGATCAAAAGGGGGGCCACCGCCGCGCCTGGCGAGCCGGTCGGACAGTTGGAGCTGGAGCTGACAGTAGGTGTCCTGGATGCCGCCGACCACGAGCGCGGGCGCCACGGTCTTGGCTTCGGCCGGCGCGGCGGCCGCGGGGGGCGCCATTGCGCGGCGCGGGAGCGGGCGCGCCCACCCACAGGCGCGCGCCCAGCACGCCCAGCAGCTTGAGCGCGCGTCCTCGCGCACCTCCTGCGCGTTCTTATCATCCACGACCTTGTAGAGCACCAGGCTGACCAGCACGTGCGCCGGCACTGCCAGCGTGGGCTGCGCCGCATACACCCTCCGCCAGCACCTGCCGCCGCGCGCGCGGCGCGTCTTTGTACGGTGCCGCGGCCGGCAGGCGTGCGGCGGCGCCGGCGGGCGGCGCGCCTTATGGAGGCGCGCGTGACGGGCGCGCCGGCCACGTAGCACTGGCCCAGGCACACCGCCAGCGCGTCCGCGTTGGTCGACGGCAGGTTGCGTAGCGCGCGGCGCGCGACCGCGGCGCGGCTGGCGCCGCGTGTGCCGCGCCAACCGCCCGCCCGCGCCTCCGCCTGCAGCAGGCCATCAATCCAGGCGTACGCGCGGCCCGACGCCCGCTTTGCGTCCGGGTCCAGCGACGGGCCCTGCGCGCGCCGCGCGCTCTGTTGGGCCCCACTCTATGCGCGGCGCTGCCGCTGGTCGCGGCGCGGGGCGCGCCAGCAGCAGCGCGGCCGCGGCGGCCAGCGCGGCGGCCGCCACGTACTCGGCCGCCTCTGCGAGCTCGGCCTCCGCAGCGCGCGCAGCCTCAGCGTCCTTGGCGCGCACGCGCGCCGCCGCCGCCGCGCGTGCCACCTCGCCGCGCGGGCGCCCTGGCGCGCGCCGCCGCCGTCAGGCCCTGCGGCCGCCCGCCGGCCGGCTGGCCAGAATTGAAGATGCGCACCGCCGTCGGCGCCCTCCTCGCCCCAGGCGGCGTGGTCGTAGCGCACACCGCACAGGAGCCGCGCCCGGCCTCACGCCTTCAGCAGTGGCGCTCGCGCTTTTGACTCCTCGTGGTTGCGCCGGCGTAGCAGCGCATCACCAGCTCCCCGCTCACTGCCTGCAGATGTGGCAGGCGCCGCGCCTCTGCCCTGACTCTGTGGGTGCGGTCCAGGCGCGCTCGCCGGGCAAGTTCGCCACGGCGTGGGCCAGGATACCGCTGCGCCGCTGCGCAGCGCCGCCTCCGGCTTCCTCAACGCCCTGGGGCAGGCGTGCGCGCGCTCAGCACACCGCAGGGCCACCCCCGCTGGCCCGCTCTCAAGCACGCAGCCGATAAACGAAATACGCAGTGATCCACATGCATCTGCTCTGTCATGCATGCAACGCGCCTGGGCAAAACTTGCGCAACGGGTCTAGCATGCATACTAACGCCACAAGTGGTCTGAAGGAGGTGCATGAGCACACAGCATGTGACCCAGCAGACCCAGCACATCCAGCAGACCCAGCCGAGCATGTCTCTCGGCGCGTCACCCGGCCGGTGCGGAGCTGCTTGGCACCGTGATCAAGGGCCTGGCGGCGGCCACGCTCGACCCGGAGTACTTGGTCCCCTTCCGCGCGCGCCGCAGGGGCTGGCGGGCTCTTGTGGTGCTTGCTGCACAGCCTCTTTTGTATTACTGTGTACCTGACCATCATTTGGAGGTTGTTGCAAGACCTACGGAACAGAGGCCTGACTGCCCGATGGATCGGCGCAGGGCCTTCTCGTGCCGACAGACGCAACCGGGGCACTGCACCTGCATGTCCCGCGCGCAACGGCCGCGGCCGCGCCGCTCCCTGTGGCGCTGCGCGCGTCCGCGCGGCACCTGCAGCCTGGCTCCGGGCTGGTGCCGCTCGCGCATGGCGCGCTGGCCGCCCTGCGTGCGGCGGCCGAGGCCAGCGGCCGGGTGCGCGCGCGCTGCGCTCGCACGCAGCATGTGGCAGGGGCTGCCAAGGGAGTGACGCGTTTTTGCTTGACCTCCATTGGTGTGCTTACAGGTGTGCGTTGCATCCTGATTTGGACAACACAGGGCGCGCGCCGCTTAGGGGCATTGCTGCCTTGTGCCGGATGCGGGTCGGGTAGCTTAAATGTAGCTGGGCCTTGGTTGGCCAGCCAGGCTGCTCAGCCGGGCAGCCCCGGGAGGGAAGTAGTTTTTACAGGGTAAGCATATACACCTGCACGGGAAGTCACATCCATTTACCACTACCAAGAGTGCAGCTCTGCTCGCTCACCTGGCAGTGTGATGAGCCGCTGCTACCCAGCACGAGAAAGCATGCGTGTTTTTTTGTCGACGTTGTTCATGGCGGCGCGCAGGCGCACATGGAAGCGCGCGCGGGCGCCCCAGGTAGCTGCGCGCGAAGCTGCGGCAGGGCGCGGCATCCGTCGCGCTCATGAACAACCGTTACGGGCATAAGCGCGAGGTCGCCGCGGCGCGGCTGCAGGTGATCCAGCTCCCGCCGACTCAGGTCCACAATTTTCCAGCTTGATTTTAAAAAGGCTCCTGCATCGGCAAGCATTGCAGCGCTGCCTACTCGTGCCCGGCGCAGTACACTTGCCGCAGGAATCCACACCCATGCAAGCCGGTTGCGCGGGTAGGAGGGCTGTGCGCAAAGAGATGCTCTGCAAAGTGTCAGCGCACAGTCAAAGCAGAGGCTGGCATGCCGAGCGCGGCGCCAGTGCGGCAGGGCATCGAGGTGCGCCTCGAGCATGACGCGTGCGAGGAGGGCGCGGGAGGCGAGGCGCTGGCGCGCGTGGCTGCGTCCCTGGAGGCCACCTTCCTCAACAGCGCCGCGAACTTCGTCGGGTGCGCTCCACATGATCTGTGCATGCACAGAGATGTCTGCGAGCCGCCCGACGCCGTGAGTGGCCCGACAGGAGCGCTCTGGAGCGCGCGCTGAGCAAGGCTGCTGATGCACGCAACCAATGGTTGCCGATGTTACGAGTACTGGTGGCAAGCTGGTGCCGCGCCGCACGATGCATGCTCCCCCTCTAGGCCAAGTATGGCTTTGCCATGCGCATGCAGAGCCGCAGCTCAGGGCGCGACAAGCGGGCGCCTATGCCGTCTGCACCCTTAAGGGCAAGCTTGCGTCCCTACAACCGGGGGGGGGGGGGGGTGGGGGGTTGCCGCGCGCCTGCAGAGCCGATACTAGAGGCGTGGCGGCCGCCGGTGCTGGAGGCGCGCAGCGGCGCCGCGGGGCGCGCGCTGGCGCTGACGTCGCGGCAGCGCCAGGCCCTGACACCGGCCCCGGCCGCCTTCCGCTCCGTGGGCGACGTCAAGTGCTTCGCCGAGGCGCTCGCGCGCACGCCCCGCGCAGGGCGCCGGCTCCAGCCCGGCCGGCCCAGCGTCGCCGCGCGCAGCGTCGCGCGCGGCGTCGCGCGCTGGCTAGCGGCCACGCTTGGGCGCATGGCCAGGCTGTACAGGTGCTTTGGTGCGCTTACTGAAACTGCAAAGCTTGTCATTAGAAAGTAAATGAGCACAGGGTCGTCCTAGCCACTGCACGGCGCAGCCTCTTGTGCTTTACTGGCAGCTATATTATATATGACACAAACCTAGCAGTGCCTGGAATTATACTTTGAGGCAGAGCACAAGATATTGAACAGCTAAACATGTCTGGTTGCGGTGCTGTCCGTGCTACCGTCCCCGCTCAATTAAGCCAACTCAAACAAGTGGCTTTCATGCTCCGGCGCCCCAACGCTTTTCATCACATGCGCAGGCTGGTGAATTGGGCGGGCGTGCGGCTGTGCTACTGGGCGTAGGGCTTCGAGAGCCGCAGCGCGGTGCACGTCTTGGGCGCGTGGGAAGACCGCGAGCTGCTCGCCGAGCCCGTCAAGCGCGCGACGGTTCTGGCTGACACGCAGCAGCAGGCGCGGCGCCTGCATGCGCGTACCGAGGCAGCGCCTGGCATGCCGCAGCCTGCTGTCCTGCTCTGATTTGAGCAGCTGCCCGAGGGTGTGCTCATGCCCTTCGCGCCTAAAGGGCTGCACCTCGGGCGCCATGCTGCGGGTCGATTGGTGATTGGGGCGCCGCCTGAACGCCCGAGAGTAAGTAGCCTGGCTGACTTCCTGAAGCGGCGCAGCCTGAGCTTTGGCATATATAACATGCTGCTATGCTTGCGCGTGTGTCCAGACCCATTGTGCTTGCTCATGTGAACGACCTGCTACTAGCGCCAGGTGCGCAGCCTGGCGCGCTGGCCGCCAAGCCCAGTGCGCCGCCCAGCGAGCTGCCGCGCAGCCGCCGCGCCAGCCGCATGTAGCGCAGCAGGCGCGCCGCCTGTGGGCGCCTTTCTGCCTGTGCAAAGGAGGCAGCGGGGACGCATACGCTCCCTGCTGCACCATATCATGGGCAGCCAGTGGATGCTCATGCCAGACTGACTCGCAGTTGACCATGCGGCGCACGCACGCGCGGCAGACGACAGGTGCGGCTGGAGCGTGCAACCTGCTCGTGCGCGCGGAGGTTGTGGGCAAGCAGCTTGGAGGATACGCTGTGGCGGCGGACGCGCATGTTATCAGGAGGTTGGCCATCGCGGCGTCGCCGGGGCCTGGCGCGCCGCGGCGGCAGCACGTGCACGCTCAGGCCATCGAGCGCGGCCGGCGTGGCCCACATCCATGGAACGCGCTGCCGAGCGCCTGAGCAGCGCACGCTGCTAGCAGCATGGGCATGCAAATGGTGGCCTAGGCAGCGTTGCGTGACTTCTAGGAAGGCCACGGCCGGCCACCCTGTCCGCGCAGGGCACTCGGCCCTTGTTCGGCATAGGTGCTTGTCTACACTGGCCGGCAAACGCCAAGCAGTGAGCGAGCAGGCAGGGATGTCGCTTTACTATGGTGCTGCTCTACTAAGAAAGTAAGTTGTATCGAGCATGCCCTTGCCTGCGCCCACATAGCTCTGCTGCATGCCCATAAAGACGTTTGGCAACCGAAGCTGTCCAACAGTCACAGGCGCGCGCCGGCGGGCGGCCGTGAGGGCCGCGATGTTTGTCGCCCACGCAGGTAAACGTGCCACCAATACGATAGCGGCGATAGCGACCAGGTCCAGGGCTGGCGCATCGGCACAGTTGAAGAGAAAGGAAAGGCTCTGAAGTTCTTTCCCCTTGATGGGAACACATTTGGCGCAAGATGGCGGGCGCGGGCGGCCGCAGCAGAGGCCTTCCTGAGGTGGCCGCGCTGCGGAACAGCCTGTGCGTGGTCGCGCGGGCGGCCGCGGCGGAGCTGGCGGGCGAGGGCGCGGCCGCGCTGTCGCTGCCGCGCCGCTGCGAGCTGTCCAACCTGGCCACGGAAAAGCTCGCACGCCCGTAACTGAGCATCCAGGCATTGGCACAGGTCCTCATGCATGCCCAGCTGGGGGGCTACTTGGGGCCAGGTTTAGAGTAGGATGCGCATGCTCAGACGCGCCTTGGCGGGCTCCGCAAAGAAGCACGCCACGCTGGCGAGCAGGCTGGTGGTGAGCACCATGGGGCTGCCCAACGGGGCCATTAGGCCCAGGATCCTGTGCAGCTCGTGCACCGCCTGCCACTGAAGTAAGGGCGCGTTCGCATGGGGCAATTCTCAGTCCACAGGTCCAAAATTGTGCAAATTTGTGGTATAAAGTTCCGGGGCTGTGATTTCTGAGCCGCTAGCGGTTTCAATTCTAATTCTAAAGAAAATCCATGTTCACATGTGCTGGTGGCCGTGTGGTCTAGTGGTATGATTCATCATTAGGGGGTATTGACCCTACCCTGGTCGGGCCAATAACCCGACCATGAAGGGCTCGATAACCTGAGGTTGATGAGGTCCCGTGTTCAATTCACGGCTCGGCCCAGAGTTTTCAAGGTGAACAGACTTTTTTTGCTAAACGTGAGGCAAGTTCTGAAACTAGTGAATTCAACAGCCTGTCAACACCTTGCCTGACCCGCCAGTCTGGCTGAAGCACTCGTTCTACAGCCTGAAGCGGCAGAGAACCAACATGCAGCCTGGGAGCACATGCACCCTGGGAGCACATGCACCCTGGGAGCACATGCAGCCTGAGAGCACCTGCAGCCTGAGGAGTGGAACCTGAACCACTCACAGGCGAGCATCTTGATAGTGCCAGTTTGTCCAGGCCCCACGCGATGCCCACAAATGCGTGTGTGCCCCGCTACAATGCGGAATCCTAGAACCAGGCCCTTGTCCGCTTGTTGGCTCCCAGAAACTTGCTGTCCACGCCCACCGCAAGCCTATGCTATAAGCAGCCAAAGTGGCTGATACACGGTCATATATCAATCATTCTATGTGGACGCACTACGATAACCCCCTTTTGCACATGGTGCGTGAGCAGCCTGCGTTACAGTGTCCGGCATCCTGCCAAAGCTGAGGCTCCTCCCAGTCGTTCTGTGGTCTGGAGTTTATGTTGCTGTGGAAGTACGACGGCAGAGGTTGGTAGAGCGCCATTGGCAGGTCGCTCAAGCGCCTCGCGCGGTGCAAGACACATCACTAGCTATATGCTGTAGTGTGGAAGTGCTTTTTGGTCTGTTCAGAGTGTTCTTGAGCAGAGCGGCTGTTCAGGCGTATGCTGCTCTGAGCGCTGCCTGAGCACCTGCCCTCGCACATAGTCTGCTGCTACAGTCTACGAAGGACACTGGGCAATCAAATGATGAGCGATGATGACTCTGGTGCTCGTCAATTTTGAGGTGTTGGATTCACTTGATCTTAACTTTTGCCTTACATGTGGACCTTTCTCATGCGGCATGACTCAGAGTCACGCCTGGCCCGCTCATGTGTGTGAGCGCTCTACGCAAGGGAGTGTGCATACTTGACAAATTCCTGGTCTGGCAAAGGTGACGAGATAACTGACAACTGACATGCTGCCTGCCTGGCAGACGAGAGGACTACTCACACTTTCAAAGCGCTCGTAAACACAGTCCAGCTACATGCCATGCTCATGGATGCATGTGTTCTCTGCTGTGTCCTAGTTCAGCCCCGCTACATGCTGTATCCCAAGTTCTAGGGCCAGCCGCTTGCCGAGCCCTAGACCCTTGCTGGCCATGCCTCACCGCAGGCCTGAGTGGGAGGGGGCCCGTATCATGCACCAAAATGAGTTGGCCAGCAGGCCGCACCCTGAACCAGCAGCGTACAAACATGGGGTTGCCCAGACCTTCTGACACTGCGCACCTACCATTGCAGGTGCAGCCGGTGCACACTTACGGTGTGGTAAGCAAGATGTAGTATGGCGTCGACTGCCACAGCCCGCACACATGGCATATGCAGCACAGGCACTCACGCATGGCACTGCAAACTTGCTTCCGGCCCGGCCCATGCGCTGCAAGGCCGAGCCCAGCGGGGCATGCTTGGCTGAGGGCATCAGCAGCTGGCGGAATGTATGCGCGGGCAGCCGCCATTTTTGCGCAGCAGACAGCCAGGCAGCGAGTGTTATCGGACTCACCTATCTTACAATGTGTGGAACTTTGCCATGCAGCCATCGCCGGCCTTCGCAATCACCCTTCTATAGCTCCGCGCTCGGCCCCGCAGCGGCAGCGGCGGCGCCGGCGGCAGCAGGCGCGTTCTGCTTGCCATGCACACCCATCGGTGCCCACGCCATGCAGGTCCGGCTGCAGCACAGCACTCTGCCTGCAAGCTGCGAGCTCGCACACTCCTGACATGGCGAGTGACGGCTTCTAGCGACCAGAGGCAGGGCATGCCGGGCAGTAGGTGGGGCCAGCATACCAGGAACGGCAGCCGCTCCTCCGCTGCCAGTGCCGACCACTTTCCTGCCGCGTCGAGAGTCGCCGCGGTCATCACCCTGGCGTTGCTCCAGCCCGGGTGCCTGCCTGCATGCACATGCCACACGCATCAGACAAGCTGGCAGCGCGTTGCCGCCAGCGCTGCTTCACACACGATGCCGCAGCCCGCATGACGGCCACATCCCATTGTGGGAGCCAGGTCTCATTGAGGTACACCTGCTTGACCCAGGACCCCGCGCTGCCGATGCGGCTGCCGGGTGGCGAGCACGCCGGGCAGCCCACATGCCTCCAAGCTGGGCAGATTGTGTTATATGGGTCGCGCGGAGGCCGCGCGCACCCAAAGCCCGCATGGGGCTTGGGGCTCGCCGGGCGCGGCAGCGCACCCTGCGGCACGGCAGCGCCCGGGCGCAGCGCAGGCTGCGGCGCGGCGGCGAGCCCTGCCTGAGGGCGACTTTTTGAGGCCCTGCGCCACGGCCACCGCCGGCGCGGCGGCCGCCTCCGCGGGCGCGGCGCGTGCGGGCAGCCGGAAGCGCTCGTCGAACACGCGCGCGTTCACGGCCGCGGTCCACAGCGTGAGCGCGCCGCCGGGCGCGGCCGCCAGCTGCAGCGCCGTGTGCGCCGGCAGGAAGGCACCGGCCCAGGGTTGTTTAGGGTGAGACATAGGTAGGGTGGGCAGTGCATCTGCTGTGTGTGTCCCACAGTGGCATGGTGCTAATGTTGTGATAGGATGTTAGATTCACTAGTTTTACCTTTTGCCTCACACCTTGCCTGACCCGCCGGTGTGTTAAAAAAGCTCCTGTTCTACAAGCTAGAGTGCCGAGAACTCGACATGCAGCCTGCCTGGGAGGGAATCTGACCACTCACAGGCGAGCATCTTGATAATGCCAGTTTGTCCAGGCCCCACGCGATGCCCACAAACGCATGTGTGCCCCGCAACAACGCGGAAGGATTATGACTTAGCACAAGGTGCCAGGCGGAGCCAAAGGGTGCCATGCACAGGCTGGCCTGCGAGCACAAGCCGCTTCGCTCAGCAGGCACAGCGCGCCAAGTTCTCCTGCTTTAGCTCGGCGATCCTGCGTCGCCTGCAGCTCACGCTCCTTTTCAGCGACTCCATGCGTGCTTTGACATCTGCATGCGCCTGCGCCTGCGCCGCCTGCTGCTCCTGGCGGAGCTGCGCCGCCTGCAGCGCCACGCTGCGCTGCAACAGCAGCTGCTGCGCGTCCTGCGGCTCCTGTTGTGCCGCCTGCAGCTGCTGCTGCGTGTCCTGCTGCAGGTGCACAAAGTCAGTTGGGAGTCCCACAGCCGCGGCTCGTGGCGCCTGGCACATGCTCCAGTGCTCTTCGGGGCGCCCGCGCGCCTGCTGGCCGCCCAGCAAGCCCTGCGCGCCGCCAAAGCCGTGCAGCATGTGCTGCAGCGGAGGCGGCGGCGGCGGCGGCGGCGGCAGCGGCTCGCCCGCATGCCCACCCGCATGCCCATCGGGGGACGGCCCCCGCGGATTGGGGTGCGGCGCGTAGCCCTGCGCAAGGGAAGCCCTGCGGCGGCGCGCGCGGCGGCGGCAGCTGCGCCTGCGCCGGCGGCCTGCATATCGCGCGCCGGCGAGTCAGCCTCCCTGCCACAAGACAAGGCCGGCTGTGGAGCAGGAGCCCCAAGGGTTCCAACACGCTCAGTGGAGGCAGCAGCATGCCGTCGCAGCAGGTTCGCAACTGACAGCGTGGCCCCGCCGTGTTCAGTGCACACACAGCAGCCACTCACATCGCTAGACCGCTCGTGCGGAGCCCGTGGGGGCGGGGAGGGGCAGGGCTTCCGGTTGCGAGGAATGTACAGGCGCAACTTGCCCTATCCCTATACCCTATGCAGCAGGTCCAAGTCCGCCGTCTGCGCATGGAACGCTGCGAGGTCCAGATCCAGCATGAAGAGCGCGCTGTTGGGGAGGTCTGGCTGTGGGGCGCCACACGCGCCCCCCAGCTCGGCGCCCCGGCCGCCATGCGCCCCCTGGTGCGCCTGCGCCTGCTGCACCTGCGCGCGCGCAGAGTGTTCATCATGGAAGCCGCCACATGATGACGCAGCACGGACGGTGAACACTGCAAAGCTTCCTCATATTGACAGCAGTTGCTGGGCGACAGCTCGCAGCGCGGGATCGAGCGCATTGCGCCTGCCTCGTTGTGCATGCATCACACAGCGCACCCGCCGAGGTGGCGAGGCAGGTACAGCGCCGCGCAGCAGGCGGGCGGCGCTGTGCATGCGCGCCTGATGAGAGTAGAACTGCTGGGCCTGCTGCGCCGCCGGCAGCTGCTGCAGCCGCTGCGCGTTGAGCTTCCTTGGCGCACCCACGCCGTCGCCGACCTGGCCCGCCTCGGGACTGGGCGCCATGCCAGGCTGTTGCGCGAGGCCGTGCGCAGCAAACGCGCCGGGCGACTCGCTTACAGGTCCCAGCTGCGCCGCGCTCAGCCCCTTGGACGCGCCGACCGCGCCACCTGGCCCTGCAAGGGTCATGCGTGCTGGACGCTTAAACGAGTGCCTGCCATAGGCGTGTGAACCAGTACAACATCAATTTCCCGGACGACTACATGTCAGTTGCGGACAAGGCTTAGCGCAAATCACCAGCCCCCCGGACGCGCCGACCACGCCACCTGGCCCGAGTGTTTTGCGCTCAGCCTTGTCTGCGTTCGACATGTAGTCGTCTGGGTAGTTGATGTGCAACGGGTTCACACGCCTGTGGCAGGCCGTCATTTGAGCGTCCAGCACGCATGACCCTTGCAGGGCCAGGCAGCGCAGCTCCAGCGGTGCAGATGCACTCACGCGTCGCGGGATGGCGCGGCAGGCGCTGTGCAGCAGCAGCTGCCGCACTACCGAGCCCGACACCCAGTTCTGACACCGAGCTCCTCCCTGCACGGACGCACCCTCCATGGCGTTTGAACATTGCGCTGTCATATGCACGCGCTGCCTCCTCGGCAGTGCGGAAGCTCTTGCTGGTTGTCTTGCCGTCGATGGTAATCCGCATCGTCCAACTATGGCGGTTCTTGCGCACGCCGTGGTACTTGGGCGCAGCTGTTTGCGCCAAAGTCCCAAAGCGTGTCAGACACCTCCAGCAGCAGCAGCAGGTGCGGCGCATGTTCATGTGCTGTGTGCAGCAGTGCTGGAGGTGTCTGACACGCTCTGGGACTTTGGCGCAAACAGCTGCGCCCAAGTACCACGGCGTCCGCAAGAATCGTCAGAGTTGGTCGATGCGGATTAGCGTCAACGGTAAGACAGCCACGAAGAACTTCAACACTGCTGAGGAGGCGGCACAAGCCTATGATAGCGCCATGTTTGAGCGCCATGGGAGGTGCGTCCCGTGCAGGGAGGAGCTCGGTGTCAGAACTGGGTGTCGGGTTTGGAAGTGCGGTAGCAGCTGCTGCACAGCGCCTGGCGCGCCATTCCGCAACGCGTGAGTGCATCCGCGCCGCTGGAGCTGCGCTGCCCGGCCCTGCATGGGCCATGCGTGCCGGACGCATAAATGACGCATACATGGGAAAACATGTCAGGCACCTCCGCCTGCAGCACTGCGCAGGCACACAGCACATGAACTTCTGCTGGCCGGCCTGCTGCTGCCGGGCCCGCTGCTGCCGGGGCCTGCTGTCGTTGGGCGGCTGCGGCCTGCGCCTGCGTTGGCAAAACGCGTTCATCTGTGCCAGTGCCGGGGCTGCACATGCGGGCCCGGTCCAAGCTGCTGGCGCTGTATACACAGTACATGATTTGGAAGCCAGAACATGCAGTGAGCACAGCATTAAAGCCGCATGTCTCCAGCAACGCAGTGCAGCAATAAATAGCCTGCGCTACAGGCGAGTGCTATCACTATGGCAGCCAGACACAAGGCGCACCCGCAATCTCCACGCGCATGTGGTCCGTAAATACGGCTGGTGGGACTTCCGAAGCCTTCAGGCGCTTGGCGGGCGGGGCCGCGCCAGCCGCATCGGCCATCCGCTTGCCCACCGCGTTTGGCGCCTGCGCGGCATGCGCACAGGCGCCAGGTCGCGCACAGCTGGGTTGGAAGTCGGCGTGCGCCGCCATCAGGTGACACGGCTAGTGGCAGGCCCCCGTGGCGGACCTTGCTGTTGTCAAGCCTGGCCTGCTCGAGCGCCACGGCCTCAGCGAGCTGCATCTCTGTGACCGCGACCTGGTTGTCCGCGGCCGCGACGTGCTGCCTCGCGGCCACGTCGTGCTGCCTCGCCTCGACCAGGCGCTTCCTCGCTTTGTCGCGGTCGATCTTTCTGATAGCCAACCAGCCCCTCAGGAACGCCTGCAGGCAGTGCAGCTCGCGCTTATGTCACCGGCCTAAAGGCGGCCCCAGCATAGCCGCCAGGAGGTGGGCATCAACCGACTTGCAAGCAGCCACTGGCGAAGCAAAGTAGGAAGGCAGGAGTGTCACATACAACCCGGGATGCGGGATCGTCGTTCATGTCCTCAAAGCGAGCGGGCCAGAGTGCAGCGGCTCGCCCGCAGGCTCAACCGGTACAACATGCGCAGTGTGCTGCTGGGAACAGCAGGTGATGATCAGCTATTGCTGGGGTGCAAGACTGTGTGGCTTGATGTGGGCATGCATGCATTACAGCTAGGGTTTGAAATGTGCAATTTGTCTCCCAATTAGTGACATCAGGGGCACTTTCCCCAGCCACCATGGTGCCAATCAATCCATGTGTAGCTGGAGCTCCGGCCTGCTACAATGGGATACCTCAGGCGCCTGCAGTAACATTCACGAAGACTCCTAAACCGGCTCCTGTTATTGGCTGCAAGGCTAGTGTGGCTCATGTGGTGGTGAGCATGCATTGCAGCTGGGGTTGGACATGTGCACATCAGGTGCACGCCCTCTCCCGGGCCGCCAAGGGGCGGCACCTTCTTGGCGTGGGATACCTTGGGCGCCTATAGTAAAATTCACTCTAAGCAGACTCCTAAACAAACTTCTGCCGTACCATGCACACCTTGAGGCATCACGCAGCGCCACTGAACATGAGCCGCCTGCTGTACCCTCCTACACGCTGCAGACCAACCAGGCACGGAAGCAACACATATGCAAGCATCTGAGGGCCCACAGGAGCGTCATGAGCTGCGGCTTGCACTGAACACATGCAGCAACAGCAGAAAGCGCATCCCCAGTGCGGCAGCAGGCCACATGACGTTGCCAAGCACACCTGCTCGGTATCCGCGACTGGGCACAGCAGAGCACCCTATAGTCCAGTGCAGCCGGGCATGGTACGTTGCATCCTTGATGCACGCCTGCTAGAGCCAGCGCCCTACGTTGACCATGCGGCTGTCGCGTGGCGCGCACGCTGGGCGCCCCACACGCTCCCACGCTGTGCAGGATCGCGTTATACGGCGCGCGCAGAGGCTCAGTCCCGCACGGGGCCAGACGCTGGTCGCGGCAGCGCCCGGGCGCAGCCGCAGGCTGCGGCGTGCCGGCGCGCTCCCCCTTGGAATTCTCACATTGAGACCCTACGCCACGGCCACCGCTGGCGCGCCGGCGGCCTCCGCCGGCGCGGCGGCCGCCTCTGCGGGCGCGGCGCGCGCCGGCAGCCGGAAGCGCTCGTCAAACACGCGCGCGTTCACGGCCGCGGTCCACAGCGTGAGCGCGCCGCCGGCGCCGGCCGCCAGCCGCAGCGCCGTGTGCGCCGGCAGGAAGAACACATCGCCCTTGCGCAGCGCGGGGGCGGCCTCCAGCGCGGACGCGCCGCCGTTGAGCTCGGCGGGCGCGCCCGACGCGCGCGCGTCCCCCGCGCCCGCCTCCACCAGCAGCAGCACCGGGCCCTGCGCGCCGGGGGCCGCGCTCGTCCGGCGGGCGCACGCCGCAGCGCTGGAGAGGCGCGCTCTCTGACGTGCAGGGCGTCGCCCCCAAGCCAAAGCCCAGGCGCGTCTGCAGGCGTGCGCCCCCCTCTGCGAACGGCTGCAGGGGCGGCACATCCCGCACTCGACCGCGCTGCACTTCCACAATGGGCGACGGCTTTGTGGCCGCCGGCCGTGGGGTTTGGCGGGCAGTGCGCGCGCGCATGCGTTGGTATTGATCGTCTTGAACCTCAAGCCAGGCACAGCCATGCGGTGCTGCTGCCTGAGGCCAGCGCGCATGGGCGGCGCCGCACCGGGCTGGCGGGCAGCAGCGTGGACGCGCCGGCCGGCAGCTCGACGCGCTGCACCTCAAACTCATCGAACGGCGGCGCGTAGCGCCGCGTGAACTCCTGCACCTCCTCGCCGCGCAGCACCGCCGGCGGCCCCTGCTCGTACGTCAGCGACGCGCACAGCACCTCGGTGTCCCTGCGCGCGCGCTCGCAGCTCTGCCTCTACCATGTGCGGGTCACTGGCGCTCCCTGCGCGCATGCTCAAAGCCTTGCCATGATCGTGTGCGGGCGATCGGGCACATCATGGGTTGCCAGCACGAGGCGCGCGCCCGGCCGGCGCGGGCGCACCGCAGCTTGGGCGTGAGCCCCGCGCGGACCACGTTGTCCGAGGTGGCCATGCACTCCACCAGCTCGCCCGAGACGTACGCGTGCGGCACGTTGGCGGCCAGGTAGATGGCCTGCCGCGCGGCGGGTTTGATATGTGTGCCCCGCAAGGATGCAGACAGCCGCGATGGCCAAGTGGTGGTTGCAATGTCCGTATGCCAAATACTCTGCGTCTGAGGTGGAAATGCAACAAGAAATGCAACAAGAAAGGCGAGGATGGCGCTGCCGGCGTCCACGCGGTCAGGACCCCAGCTCCGGCAGAGGTGCGGCAGTTGAGGATCGCTTTGCCAGCTCGCGCAGCGGGCGTCTGGCGCCCTCGCAGGGCCATGGCTGCGTTGTGTTCTCCGCCGCTTGGGCCAGGGGCCCAGGCGGCGCGTCGTGGCGGTGAGGCGGCCGAGACAGCAATCCAGCAGCAGGTCCGCTAGAAGCGTATCATCGCCCACATCACCAAGGAAGATCTCGTTCATGCGGAGGTGCAGCTCATACACCAGGCGCAGCCTCACCCTGCACTCAACCCTTGGCCCATAATCCCACCGCAGCGCCTGGTGCAAACCCATAAGCAGCCCATGAGCAGCCAAAGGTGGCTGATACACGGCTGTGATCCATTCTCACGAGCTGGACCGTCGTGTGTACGAGTCTTCCCTGATTATATCGGCGATGTTTCGCTGCTAGCAGCCCTGCCGCTGGAGTGCTTTCACGGCCGCGTCACCGTCACGACGCGCCGCACGGGCGTTAACCCCAGGCGCTCGGCGCCAGCGTGGGGCGCAGCGGCACAGCGGCCGCGGCGCGCGCGCGGCCGTCACGGCCGGGGCGGGGCGGCGCGCGCGCCTGCGTGGGCGCGAGCACGACCAGGTTGAGGAAGTAGGCGGAGAGCACGCCGACGTCAGCCGGGTACTGCGCATTCAGGCGCAGCACCAGCGCGTCCTTGGCCGCCAGCGCGGCGCCGGCCGCGCGCTCGGCCTCCAGCCGCGCCACCAGCGCGGCCACCTGGCGCGCCACCTGCAGCCGCGCAGCGGGGTCCGTCAGGCCCGCGCGTGCATGCCGCAAGCACAGAGCGCGGCGCGGCGCCGCGGCGCCGGCGCGCGCGGCACGAGCCGGCGGGGTCATGCGCGCAAGGGCGCCCGCCGCGCCACGGGCGGCGTGTGGCCGGCCGCCCGCGTGGCGCCGGGTTGCCGTGCGCCCAGCACAGTCACCCGGCAAACATGTACTGGGCTGCCTTGCTGCACACGCGTTGAAGTGCCGTGTTCTCCATTGTGTGGAAGTGCCGTGTCCTCCATCGTGTGCATGGCCGGGCAAGCCGGCTGACTGGGTGCAGGCCGCCCGCCTTCTCAACGTGTCCAGCTGAGCCGGCGGCGCCCGGCACGTCCCTGCGCGCAGCGCACGGCGCGCACCTCGCCCGCGTCGCACAGCATGAGCGCGGTGAAGGCCTCGCGCAGCGCGGCGCGCCGCGCGTCGCCGCCGCCGCCGGCCGTGCGCAGCGCGGCCACGCGCTCGCGGCCGACGCAGGCCGCGAGCTCCGGCGCGCCCGCCAGCGCTTCCACCAGGTCCTCGTGCGCCACAAAGCCGCACAGCGCCTCAAAGTCGGTCAGCGCGATGGCCATCTCCGGCTTGTGGTTGGCGTCCTTGTACACCTGGCGCGCGCGCGGCTGCCCTGCTCAGGCGGGCTGCCGCAGCAGGCCCTAAAGGGTTTGTAGCCCGCCCGGCGCGGCTTCTGAATATCCACATGCTTACTTGCTTCTCTTTCTCTCTCGAGGCCCACGCCAGGATCACACGCAGCAGGGTCTGGCGCGCGCCTTTGGCCGCTCCGCGTGCAGCCGCTCCGCGAGCGCCTTGTCCGGGTGCGACTGGATGGACAGCGCCGTCTCCACCGACAGCACCTGCGCCGGCCCGCCGTCAGCACATCGGCTCACCCGGCGAGCGCCCGCCAGGGCGTCCGCGCGGGCTTCCTGGAAGCGGACTCCCTGGAAGTACTGCTCAGAAGGCAGTGGATGAGCAGAGGCGTATGGGCCAGCTGGTCGCGGTGCCAGCCGTGCCACCTCCTCTCCCCTGCCTCTCACTCTACCACGCTGGGCAGCTGCAGGCGGCGGCGCGCAGGGCCAGCGGAGGCCAGGGCGTGCAGTCAGTGCAGAAGTGGCAGAGGTTTCAAGCGTGGGCGGCAGCCCGCACAGTCAGTCTGAGTGATAACAACGCACCGTACACACGTGAGCGCAGGTTGCTGCAGGGGCCGTGCGCACGGCGCCGAGAAGAGCCCGGGACCAGGCACTCGCCGACTATGCGCAGCTCGGCGGGACGCTGCCACCGGGTGAAAGCAGGCGTGTCGCAAACGATGTCTGGCCACGCGCCTTGAACAGGAAGGGCAGGTCGCCGCCAAAGCGGCGCCGCGCGGCGTCGCCGAGCGCGGCCGGGTGCGCGCCCAGCCACGCGTCGAGCGTGGTGCCCTCGTCCGCCAGCAGGCGCGCCGGGCCGCTCGGGTGCGTGCCCATCCTGGGACGACAGCGCCAGGGTCAGCACACACGTCACACTTGCACACCAAGGATGCCGGCACGGCGCTGCTTGCCAATCCTTTGCAGGCAACCCGCGGTTGAGCACCGTGCTGGTCCAGAGCAGGGGCTTGGCGGCTCTGAGTCATATCGGCAAGCGCACAGCAATTGAACAACACGTTGGCGGGAGTGTCCTTGGAGTCTCGTGCGCAGCGCACCACAGCTCAGCATAAGGCTTGTTGTCGTCGACCTTGTCGCCTGCCGCCTCAGCGAGCGCTGCGACCTGCATGCAGCCACCGCGTCAAATTGATACTCTGCTTTAGAGCACCCGAAGAATACGGTCGTGCATCACCAGTGGCTGAGCAGGCAAAGAGCTAGTGAGCAGTGTGCAACAGCAGAAATGGCCAGTGTCGCTGCTCCGCGACAAGAGGAGGCAACAGTGACACTTGCGCGTCAGGCTGGCTCAGGGCCCCCACCGCACAGGTTCGTCCAGCCTCCCCCTTTGCAGGTCTTCCCCAAGCGTAGTTCTGCACGGGGCACCTGAGGCGCAACATTCTGGCCAGCCCTCACGCGAGCCAAGGCCTGAATTGCTGACGTTGACTGCACCTTTTTTATTATATAGAAACTGGCAGCTGCCTGGCGCCGGGCTTCTTGCAGGATACGGTCGAGGTCCCTGACAGTTGACTGACTTCAGTTGATTGCTTTTTTTATTTCTCTGTCCCGAGAGAGTTCAACCAAGCGCGAGCCCACAGGGGACCTTTATTGGTGCTGGGTCTTTGGCCTGCAGTCCCATGACCACTGGATGGCGGTCCTTGCAGACAGCGCACTGTGCAATGGCATCATTTTGTAGAGTGCCACGGTCTCCAGACCAGAGTTTAAACTGAATTAAAGGCACTTTTCCTCTACACTGACAGCCACTCTTGAGCATGCATCAGTGCACCCGCCCTCTGGAAAAGAAATGGTTGCAACTGCAAGCATGCCCTGATCTATGCATGAAAAAGTCCAGCAAAGCTTGTAAACGGTGCACGTGTCAACCAACTAAGCATACTAGCTTGTGGCAACTAACTAAGCATTCTAGCATGGCAGATATGTAGGAAAGCAAGCCTAGCATCCGTGGCAAACCACAGGACATGATCAGGCCCAGCCTCCCTCAGAACATCTTCGCAGGGCATGATCCTATCAACAGTGAACCATGAGCCGAGAGAAAAACACCTATGCATGCAAGCAGCCGGGACAGCCCCGCGTCAACTACAACCAGTGAAATAAGACACATGCGCAGCGAGCAAGGTACTCACAGGGTGGGATGTATTCTGAAACGTGCTAGGGCAGACTGGTGGCAACAGCCGGTATCTGAGTGGCCCAGACAACCTTCAGATGTGCTCCCACACTGCCGCAGAGCGACAAAACTGTATGCATCTCAGCGCATGCAAACACCATCAAATCGATGCATGCAGGGCCAAATTCGACAGACATCAGTCACGGCAACCCAGTCAGTGAGTGCCCAGGGTCAATGCGACTCTGTAGCAGACATTTTTCACGCAATTTGGCGAGGACAGCATGTATTTGCTGCACGATGCCCCCCGCCACTGCAAGTAAAGCCGCGCGCCTTGGCACGCGCAATAGCAGTCCATGTGCTTCCACACGATTGCCAGCAACAGCACACCACAGGAAGCGTCCGGGTGCCGGCAACCTGCATACTAGCCTACTTCCAGACTAAACTGCCGGATCAATTGCCGGGAGGCAGTTGCCCATGGGGCGCAAGCTGGCATGCGCCAGTGCCAACGCAAGCTGCAGAATGCTGCAAAACTCACTCCAGCGCCTGGGCGACAGCAGCGCACTTCGGATCACGCTTTTGCGTCGGCTGCACCAGTCCTTGTATCGAGCACAGAATCTATCCGCAGCCCTCACCAACTCTGCTCATCGGCGTCCGAGCAGACGCGGAGCGGGCAATAGATGGACATGCAGACTCCAGAGATGGCCTCCAAGTCCTTGCGCTCCGGCAATGATCGCTCCTGCAATAACCTGAGGAGGCATACTTCACATCAGTTTCTCGAGGTGACGACCGCAAGCGCGAGCATCCCGCATCAGCACTGCATGGAGCAGCCGCCCGGATGCCGAGCAGCGCCAAACACACATTGCACCTCAGCCTCAATGTGGGGCCAAGCAGCTCACCAGGTGCTGGGCGCAGGGCGGAGCGCGCACTAGCTCTTGTACCAGGGCGTCAGGCCGATCGTGTTCTGCAGCCAGGCGACCTTTGAGGGGATGAGCTGCCGCCGCCGCACAGCCGCGCGCGGGGTCAGGGGCCGAGCGCGAGCGCCTCTTGCTGCCATGCATGCAGGTCGCAGCAGCGCAGTCTTGGGGCGGCACGGCAGCGGAGAGTGGGAGGCAGGAGAGCAGCCTCCCGTGTCCCTGCATTGTTGGCTGTGCATCCATGCAGCAGCCACATCCGGCCACGCGCGCCTCTGGCAAGCACCTTTGGCAGGCGCGACTCACATGCGCTCCTCACAGGGATGCGCACGGGCAAGCTCCGGGTGTGATGCATTCCATACATTTCACTATATCCAATGGCCTTGATTTGACGGCACTTGATGGCGCGGCGCGCCGCGCGCACCGTGTACCAGTTCGTGTCGGTGAGGCCGCCCATGGGCTCCGCGTCGCCGTTCCAGGACCACCTGCGCGGCCCCGCGCAGGCCGCTCACCCTCGCGCCCGCAAGCCCCGCACAAAAGTGGAGGCGCATTGCGCTGGCAGGGCAGGGTCGGGTAGCCCACCCTGCCCCAGCGCCGGCAGGAGCGTGCGCACCAGAACACGTGCGGGATGGCGCTGTGCTTGCCGTTGTTGGCGCCGCCCTCGTTCTTGAGGTAGGACGCAAAGTCCCGGAAGAACGCCTGGTCCACGCCCTGTGTTGTGCGCCAGATGCGCGCACGCGCCGTCAGAGACCTCTTGGCCGCCATGATGCCCGCACATCTACGCATGCATAAAAGCCGTGCACCAGGCGTGCGACCAGAGCAGGCCCACTGCCAGACAAGCAGCTCGGTGGGTGTGGGCGGTGCCGAACAGCGCCCGTACAGCGGCTGTGCACCTGCTGCGCATACCAACGCCGCTTGCGCGACGGGGCGCAGCGGCGAGCTGCAAGCGGCGGGCGGGCGCGCCTGCGTCAGCGTGCTGCCCGTCTCGCCGATGACCACGGGGAACTGGTGCCCGCGTAGCCGCCATTGGCGGTCAGGTAGCCGAACGACAGGTCCGCGCGGTTCCAGAGCGCCTGCCCCTGGTAGCTGCCGGCCCCGCGGCGCAGCGTGAGGCGCGCACAGGCGGGCTGCTGCTGCCTGCCGCCCCCCTCTGCCTGACAGGCAGTGCACCAGCTTTGATTGAAATATTTACTAGTGTCAGACACGTGGCAGTGCAGCCAAAGCGCGGGCGCTCGTTGTGCCCCACGCGCCACGCGGGTGGCTGCAATAGCAGTGAAGCAGGCGGCGCCCCGGCGGCGCACTTGGCGTACTGGTAGGACACCGCCGGCCCGTAGTAGTGCGGCGAGATCATCACGTTGTTGAGGTAGGGCTTGGACAGCACCGCGGAGAAGAAGGGGTTGGCGTCGGAGATGTAGCCGTAGCTGTTGCGGATGGCATTCCTGCGCGGCCGCGCGGCACGCCATCAGACACGGCGCGCAGGCCATTAGACAAGGGGCGCACCCTGCTCTTGCCCCTAGCCACTGCACGCCGCCGCCGCCGACACACACTCGCGCCCTGCATTTTGGCAATCGAGCAGGCGGCCGCGGGTGACTGCCATGCGGTGCCAGGCCGCGACAGCTCAACGAATGCATGCATGATGTATGTCAGTGTGTGTTGGTGTGCACATGGCAGTGTCGGCAACGCGGTGGTCAGGACGGGCAGCAGTGAGAGGCTGGAGGGTCCAGGGGTGCAAGCAGGCGGCGCGCGGGCGGCGCACGCGTCGGTGATGAAGCCGTCGCCCCAGCACACGCCGCCGTTCGGGCCGTCCTGCCCGCCGCCGCTCTCGATCAGGAAGAGCGTGGTCGGGCTCACCTGCCGCGCGCCGGCTCGCCGTCGCGCTCGCACAGCAGCATGCGTTTTTGCATGCGTCGCTCCAGACTATGACGACATGAAGCGTACGCATGACGGTGCAGTGCACAGCGTGGCAATGCGGTGCAGATGTACGTCTCAACATCCTAAGCGTCCACCGCTCCTGCCATCGGCGCCTCATGGCACCGAGGGCGCTGCCGCGCCCGAGCTGCGCAGAGCTGAGCTCGGATTGCATGCATTGTGCGCACACAGAGAATTTCAAGACGACGTCTTTCTGTTGGATGCAAATCGGGCTAATGCCCGCCAACGCCAGCCCCAGCTAATACTGTAAATTCAATATTTACTGACTCGGGGCGCGCGCCTGGTGCATCGCGTCCATGGCATGCAGGTACAGCGAGGTGGAGTCGGGGCTGCTGCCCGACCACCTGCGCACAGGTGCTGCTGCGCGTGCTGAGCGCCCTCGGGCGCCCACTCGCACACCCCCACAGACCCGGGCGCGCGGTCACTCCCAGCATTGGCATCGCATGGGCACAGATGCTGGCAGACTGCTTGGCACATCCGCAGCACTCACCAGCACATTGTGACATATACAGGGGCACTGGCGCATCAAACGTTGTCGCAGGACAGGCGCAGACACGGTGCAAGGATGCTTGGCACATGAGCACACAGCGCGCTGATTGTGACCCTGGAGCGGGGCTGGAGAGGTGGGCGCTGCCGCACTTCAGCTGGCGCGAGTCTGGCGGCCCCAGGACACACGGCGTCAGATGCCTGCGCTCAGGCTGCACGATGGGGCAGCTGGCAAGCAGGCATGCACACACCGCTCACCTGGCTCGTTCATGACGTCGATCATCACCCGGTTCTTGACGGCCGGGTCCGCAATCATGTCCTTTAGCAGCTGCGCGCGCGCGCAGCCGTGTCACGCAGCACGCTGGGATAGCCGCCGTGCATGCGTGGCGCAAATCACCCCGCTGCACAACGCATGGCCCGCCTGGTAACACATCAAAGTCTGACGTACTGCGTGACGCGCACGTATAGCACGCTCGAGGAGCGACGGGCGCGCCTGCGCCCACAGCGCGGCCCACTGGCCCGGGTTCTGGTAGGACGAGTCGACGACGATGTGGTTGTCGACCACGATGTAGAACCCGTTGGCGGCCAGCGCGCTGATGACGTAGAGGAAACGGTGGTACACGCCGTCGTTGGGCAGGTTCTCGTTGCAGATCCCGTTCGCCGCGCCGTTGCTCGTGACGGCCTGTGCATGATGCACCAGGAGTTCGGGGCTCTTGATACAAGCCTCGCGTTGTAAGCAAGAAGCAACAAATGCAAAGTGGCAGGTCACCGCAGGACGGCGCCATGGCCAGCCCTGGGCGCGCAGCCTCCCGGACTGTCGGTGCAAGGCTGGGCGCTGGGCGGGCGTGCGCCTGCGTGGGCGCCGCCTTGCCGCTGGGCACCGCCTCGCCGGGCTGGAGCACGCTCCACGCCACGTCGGGGTCGAGCGGGGACGGCGCGCAGCCGCTCCGGTAGTTCCACGGCGAGGCGCCGTACAGGTTCTGCGGCCCGCGCGCCCCGCCACATCAGTGCAGCTGGCTGCTGGGCAGCGATCCATGTGGGTGCGGTGCTGTATACGCTGCTGCCCGCATGAGATTATTGCCGCGAAGCGCTTGTTACAGCACGCTGCAGCCCACATGACGTTGATAGCATTGCGCCCGCTGAGCCTGCTGCCAGCCCGTGTGGCGCGGCGCTTGCCGGGGACCGGCTCTGCCGCCCGGCGCCCGCAGCGCGCCGGGGCGCGCCTTGAAGGACATGGGCATCCGCACGGCGTTGAAGCCCAGGGCCTTGATCCGGTACATGACGGTCAGAAAGTCCTTGGTGACCGCGCTGTTGCCGATCCACAGGCCCCTGATCATCTCGTTGTAGTCAAAGCCCCACCTGCGGGGCGGCGCTCCCGCGTCGCCGCGGCAGCGCAGTACGGCAAGCTGTGCGCAGCATGCCTGCTGGCGGCCCTCAGCTGAACGCCTTCACATGGCCTGAGCTACAGCATGGAAGTTATGAGAATCATGCAACATCCGCTGGCCAGGCCGCATGACCCCTGCGCCTCGACCCATGGACAGGATGCAAAAGCAGGATGCAACTTCTCTTCTCGATGGCCCGGCACAGCGACAGCCAGCACGCGCGACCTATGCGCCATCGTGGTGCGCCCGCGCGCCAGTTGATGCCCTTCAGGACGAGCGGCTGCCCGTCCACGCCGTAGAGCTGCCCGTTGCGGATGGAGATCGGCTGCTCGGCCTCCGCGCTCGCAGCCTCGGCGCGCGCCGCCAGCTGCGGCAGCTTGAGCGCCTCGTCCACCGCGCCCGGCGGCACGGGCGCGCCCGCGGCGGTCACAAAGGGCTGGTAGGTGAACACCGGCCCCTGGGCGGCGGCCGCGCGCCCGGTGCCGTTGGCGCCGCGCGCGGGCGGCGCGCTCACGCTGAGCGGCACCGCGCGCGCCTGGCGCCGCAGCAGCGCGCAGCGCGCGCCGCCGAGCGTCACGCGGTGCGGCGCAAAGTCCTGCGCGCCGCGTCGGGCCTCGGGTCCGCCGGCTGGTGCGCTGGCCGGCGGAAGGGTGTCCTGGGTGCCAGCGCGAGCGCGCCTGCTCCGACGCAGAGACGTTTGCGACGATCCTGAAGGCGCTGCCGCCGGCATCGGCCGCGCTCGCGCCAGCGCCGGTGGCGTTCACGCTGATGAAGACGATGTTGCGCTGCGGCGCGCCGTCGGATTCGCCGCCGTGCACCCAGGCGCCCAGCAGCTCGCCGCCGCTCACGCTCGTGATGTTTGCGTGCGGCGGGCTCTCCAGGACGACCAGGATGGGGTCCTGCCGCACGGCCAGGCGTGCCCAGGGTGAACGGCAGCCATCCGACCCGACGCTGCACACTCAGACCTGCCGGGCACGGCTCCCGCCGAGCCACACGCCCAGCGCCATGCGCCGAGGCAGAGTTCGCGCGCTGCCGACCTGTCAAGGCTGATGCAGGCGGCACCTGCTGCGGCGAGGCAGCCTCCGAGCTGGCGATGTTGATGTGCATGAGGCCGTCGATGAACTGCGGCCTGGGCGACGCCGTCGGCTCGCCGGGGACCGGGTGGTCCAGGCCCGCGCTCCAGGATAGGGCCGTTGCCACATACGCCTGCGGCCAGGCGGGGAGCTCAAGGGTCAGGGGTTATAGGGCTGAGCTCAAGGTCACTTTACCCTCATGGTGATGCGCTGCGCGACGCGGCTGCGGGCTGCCGTGCAGGCGCTGGTATTTGGCGCGGGGCGGGCGCGCGCGCGCCTGGCACGCAGCGTCGGCCGGCCTGTCGACCACGGAGTAGAACCCCTGCGAGCTGTCAAACCACGCCTCCACCGGCGCCGGCGCGGCCTGCCCGTCTGAGCGCGCCCGGCCGGCTGCGCGGGGGCGGCCACGGCTCGCGTTTGCTGTGCGAGCGAGGAGCACTGCATGCCGGGTCTCAGACGGAGGAGCCCCAGGGACAGGGAGCCAGGCGCGACATACCCCGGGCATTCACGTGCAGCGACGCCCCGCTTTCTCGTAAGGAGGCTTGGGGAGTGCCTGGGCGGGTATGCACCTGTAGTCGGCCCGGAACCGGGCAGTGGCGCGGCCGCCAGGAGCGCGGCGCTGCCTGAGAGCAGCACCGCCCACACCGCAGCGGCCAGCTGCCGTGAGGCCATCCTCTAGTCGCTCACACCCGTGCGGCTGCGCCGCCAAGCAAAGCCTGCAGTGCAGCACACTATGCTGCAGGCCACCCCCGCGAGTGCACTGGTCAAAGCTGCAGCTGGGACAGCAGCTGTGCCGAAGCCGGGTGGACTGGCGCAAAGCCGCGCAGGTATGTGCGACTGCCATATCTGAGGCTGTGAGTCTGGCTGAGAGGCTAGGATGCTGGCATGCTTACATACAAAGCTTGTTTGGCGTCGAATAGTGACATGCAGCAATTGCCAACATGTATATAGCAAGATGCACTGTCCGCTGCACAGCCTGCCCCGCTGGTGCAAAGCAGACGCGCAGTGGCATACCTCTGCGCACCTCTGCGCAGCGCCGCTCAGACAAGAGAGCACAACATTGCAAGCAGTCCAACTGAAAGCCACCCACTCCCCCGGGCGTCCAATAGCCGCGTATGCAGGGCTGGCCTGTCTGCGGTGCAGGGCACGGGGGCAGCTGCAGTACTGCAGCTGTGCAAGAAAGATGCCTGGCATGTGGGTGGCGCTCTTCTATGACACTCTGTTGTGCAAATGGCAAACACTCGCGAGCTGTCGGAGTTACAAACAGAAGGCTGCTTGTCGAGCACCAAAGACTTCAGCCGGGCCCAATTGCAAGGCTGAACGAACTTAGCACACAGAGATTAGCAGTGAGGTGCCCTCACACTCGGCACGTGAAAGCACTCGCTATACGGATGAGGTCCTGGGCGCCTTCTGCGCGAGCTGGATACCTGTCATGGAGTCAGGCCAGCTAAACGAGTGAGGAGCCAGAGAGTCAGCGCATGCTGGGCGCTGTGCACATCAGCTGCACAGCAAATTCACAAGCCCGAGAGGGGGGGCTCGATCTCACAACGGGGGGCCCCTGCATGGCCTCGGAGCGTCGGAGCGCAGTCAGCCAGACCCGCTTAAGTGCCCGAGCAGAGCCTGAGTGAGGCTTGCATCCACCTGCAGCGTGCGCTCCTATTCCATCACGCGTGGCGTGCGCGTAGGCTGTGGACGGAAACACATGGTCTGCAGGAGGTGAAAGGACTGTCCAGAGTCATGACAGGCGCCTGCTCGCCGTTGCGAGCATGACTGTGCGCCTCGCGCCTCGCGCGTCGAGCCTGGCGGCGCGTCTGCTCGGAGCACAATGCACATGCAGGGCGCCGGCGGGCCTGCCGCGCAGGCGGCCGCGGGCGGCGCCGCCTGCCGGCCGGACGCGGCCGCACGGCGCCTGCTCTGGCGGGAGGCGCGGCGCAGCGTGCTGCTCGGCGGCGCCGCTGCGGCGGCAGTGCTGGGCGCGTGCCTTGTCTTCCTGAGGGTCATGCCGCCTCTGCAGGCACGCCCTCATTCTCGCCTGGGCGCACTGGCCAGGGAGCAGCACCTCGCGGACTGGTTCAGGCATCAGGCTTGGCTGGACATGGCCATCAGAAGTGCTGGCACCCAGGAGGCTGCTTGGTCCTGACGAAAAGTGGTGCACCTGGTGGCCGGCCACGCCTGTAAAGTGCGGCTGTGAAGGCAACGTCGCCGCCGGCAGCATAGGCCGCACGTGCAGCGCTGCAGCGGCTGTGCACGTAGCGCCATAGCAGCCTGAGCGCAGTCTTGGCTCTGCGTGGCCTGCGGAGCTGCGCGAGGAGCCGTGAACGAGGCCGGTGTTGGGGCCAGGCGGCGGAGTGGGAGGTCGTGCGGCACTTCCCGCCGCTGACGCTGCCGCAGCTGCGTGCGCAGCGCAAGGTGCTCCTGAGCTACTCGCTGCAACACCCGGTGCGCCAGGCGGGCACTGTGCCAGGGTGAGCGGCGCGCGGCGGCGCCCCTCACATGTCTCTGAGCGCGCCGCCTGTTGCTACTGGCCAGCGTCACGGCGTGCGGGCCAGGAGGCCGCAGAGCGAGTGCCGGTGTGCTGAAAAGTATGGCACATGTGTGCCGCAAGCAAGCTTGGCAAGCTTGGCACACACTCTGGTTGTGCCGTCCTGCTGTGAATACGGGGGTCCATGGATGCGGGCGCCTGTGCGTGCCTCAGAAACCACAGGGCCCCTGTGTGACTGCCGCTGCGCGTGCAGGGCCTCGTGCTGCCCTTGCTTATTTGCCGCCGCGCATGCAGGGCCTTGTGTCGGCCCCTACGTGACTGCTGCTGCCGCGCGAGCATGGCTTTGTGCTGGCCCCTGTGTAAGCGGCGCGCGCACATGCAGGGTTTCGTGCTGACCCTTACTTTCTCTGCCGCGCGTGCAGGGCTTCGTGCTGGCCGGCTTCTGCATTATGTACATCGTCATGCAGGCGTTCGCAGTGCCAGGGACGCTGTCGCTATCGCTGCTGGCGGGCGCGCTGTTTGGCGCGACCCGCGGGCTGCTGCTCGTGGCAGGCGCGCTTGTAGCGCCCGCCGCCCGCGCTGCTGCTCTGGGATGTGCAGGACGCGACGAGTTGTCAGCCAGGTGTAGTGGCACGCGCGGTGGCTGTGCCTCATAGGCTTACCTGCCTGCTAACCAGCATGCTCAGCGTAGGTGTGCGCGCACGAGTGCTGCGGGCGACCTACAGGACGACGTCTGGACCTTGCCGCAGCAGAGTTCCTTGGGGCACTGATGCCACTGTGCGGCGTGCAGTCGTGAGCACGATCGGCTCCTGCGCGTGCTTCTGCCTGAGCCTGCTAGTCGGCAAGGCGCTGGCGCAGGCGCTGTGGCCCGAGCGGCTGGAGGCATTTGCGGAGGAGGCGCGCGCACGCCTGTTTCCTGCGCCTCGTCCAGCTTGCGCCAGTGAGGTTGCGGCTCTCCGTGTGGCCATTTCAACCCAGATGGTGTGCACTGAAGTCATTGCGTCTGCGTGCGCGCAACAGCGCTGCCAAGCACCCTGGCCTATACGTGCACGCAGATGCCCACGCCTGTATAACTGGACGGTTGCACGCACGAGTGGCTGCTGCTCGAGCTGTCACACACACATCCATTAATTCGTACCAGGAGTGCACCGCATGCGGCATGCGCATGCGGCAAGCGGTGCACTTCTGGTACGAATTAATGGGTGTGTCTGTTACAGCATAGTAGCAGCCACTGGTGGTTATTCTTTGTTCTCTTCTTGGCTTGCAATTGAGTTGCAGCAGTCCTACTAGTCCAGCAAGTGCGGCTTGTTCACGGGCTCACAGCAGGGGCGCGCATGCAGATCCGCAAGCGCCGGGCAGACCTGCTGAACTACATCATATTCCTGCGCGTGACGCCGCTGCTGCCAAACACGTTCATCAACGTATGCTCGCCGATCGTTAACGTCCCGCTGCCGCACTTTGCGCTCGGTGCGCCCGAGCTGGATTTTGATATACGGGCAAGGCGTTGTGATTCAGGGAGGGGGTGATGTGCAGTGCAGCGTGCACCTGCAAGTGTGCGGGGCCGGCTATGGCGGCGGGCCCGGTAGCAGCACCTGCCATCAGACAAATGGTCACGCACAGCGCTCCACGGGGCTCATCCTATGCACAGCGCTCCCCTGTGGCAGGGCACCGACTCGATGCCCGGGCGGCGCGCTGTGCGCAGGCACGCTCATCGGCTGCCTGCCCAACAACATGCTGGCGGTGCACGCGGGCAGCAAGCTGGGCGAGCTCAGCTCCTTCCGGGAGCTGTACAGCGCAGTGCGCGCCTGGCTGGCCCCCAGACTGTGGTACAATGACAAAATTCTGCAATTAAGTGCTGACTTCTGCAGCATTGTATGTGAATATATTGCTCGAGTCTGTTGTTGGTGGACCCGCTGCGTCCTTGGGCAGGCTCACCTATGCCACAGCTTGAGCTCATGAGTGAGGTGACATGTGATAACAGAGCCATGTGTTTAGTTGCCTGCACCCAGCCTTTTTGATTTCCGACGACCCGCTGCTTCAATACAGTGCTTACAGGGCGCACCTGCAGCTGCTGACTCTGTGCGTGCGCTGCTACAGCGCATGCTTTTGCTGGGGTGTGCCGCCGGCGTCATCGCGCTGCTGCCGGTCTACCTGAAGCACATGGCCAACCGGCGAGCGGCGGCGCAGGCATTGCCGGAGCTCGTGAAAAAACCAGACTAGCTCTGGAAAGGGTCAGTGTGGGCTAGCCATATCAAACAGTACTGAATGCTTGAATGACGATCTCAAGAGCGGTCATAGGAACTGTACAGACTGCCCCCTTGCTGCATGTTTTCTGCCATAGTGTTCTGGCCATGAGCCCAAGTAGACTGTAAATGCCAGACGTACACCCGACAAGGGGTTAGCTGGTGGGTTCACAGGCCATTTCAGTGCAGATTGCCGAATGCAGATTGCCGAGCAGCACTGAGAGTCTGCCCACTTCCTGAGGGTGTGAGCGCAGTGATGTCCACGGTGAAGCGCAGCCGTGAGAAAGGCTCTCCGCATGCAAGTTGAACATCGCCTGCCAACACTTGTAGGGGCGCTGCGCAGAAGCATGAAGGTGTTCGGCTTGATGGAGTGGCCGCTGCAACGCGAGCTGGCACTCTCGCACTCCTATGGCTGCCAGGGCAGGATGCTGAGGAGTCTCAGCACGTGCACGAGCACAGCGCAATACAGACACACACAGGGCCAGCACTTTGCACAAGGTCTGAGGCATGGAGCACGCGACTGGCGCTGCAGCGCTCCATCCTTCTGCAGGCGTGGGGCTGAAGGCCGCGCCACTGGCTGCTGGCGCTGTGCGTGTACAGCTGCACCGGGGAGTGGTGCGCTCCGTACCAGACTCAGAGCTTAAGTTGTTTTTTTTGTCAAGGCCTGTCTTGTTCATCGTGAAGTGCTGCTCTTACGGTTGTCAGAATGGGCCTTACTAAAGTGTGGCGGGCCTGCAGAGGCGCCGCCGCAAAGGAAGGAGTTGGCCAAGGTGTTTGAGCCCGCGCAGAATGAACAGCGGATATACGACTGGTGCGCGCATGGCTTGCCGCCTCAGCGCCAGGAGGCCCTATCCCTTGTAGAAAAGGTAAAGGTCTTTGCGTTGAAAGGCATGGGCATGCGCTGCAGGTGGGAATCCCAAGGCTACTTCAGGCCATCAGAGGATACGAGTGCGGAGCCGTTCACTATATGCGCGCCCCGCCCCCACCCCGTGCCTGCACCTCACACATTGCGGCGCAAGAGCAGCGTCCTGCTTGCATCTGGTCTGCGGCTCATGCTTGACTTCTCTGTGCAGTAACCCCAAGGCGGCCCCAAATGCTGCAAATGCCAATAAGCACTTTCTATTTTAGTGTTCAGTTGTTGGGAGTTTGCCATCTTAACATCCAAATACCACTCCGGGCGCGTGCTCACGTCAGGTTATGCTGGGGGTTATGGCGGCACCACACGTACCCCACGACCACCAAAACTCCCACCCATAAGTCGAGCACCTCGAGCGGCACACTGTTGACGTGGAGGCCCTGCGCGCAGCCATGCCGCCGCCGAACGTGACGGGGCGCCTGCACATGGGCCACGCCATGTTTGCGACCCTGCAGGACTGCATGGTGCGCTTCCAGCGCATGCAGGGCCGGCGCGCGCTGTGGCTGCCTGGCACGGACCATGCGGGCATCGCCACGCAGGCGCGCGCCTGCGCGCTTTCTCAAAGTCTCCTGCATGCGACGCGCATGCGCAGGTATTTGACGACAGACAGTGACCACCAAGCCGCACAATGCAGGCAGGTACAGTGACTTTGCTGCTTGACGCATACCGTGCAACTGCAGCCAACGTCTCCGCATGCTTTCTTTCTGTCTGCTGCTGCTGGTGGGAGGGAGCCAGGGCTGCAGAGCCCCGCATGCCATGCTCCTGCTCCTGCCTGATACGGCGCCCAGGTCATGAGGCTGGCAACCTGTCCATGCTTTGGAGGGTGTAAAACCCTCGGTGCGCCCCGCTGCAGATGGTGGTGGAGAAGACGCTCGCGACGGAGGGCACCAGCCGGCGCGAGCTGGGCCGCGACGCGTTCGTCGAGCGCGTGTGGGCGTGGAAACGCGAGTACGGCGGGTTCATCACGGGGCAGCTGCGGCGGCTGGGCGCGTCATGCGACTGGTCGCGCGAGCGCTTCACGCTGGACGAGGGGCTCAGCGGTGCGTGCAGCGCTCGCCGTAGGGAGGGCTCTAGCTGGTCCCAGTGAGGGTCTTGAGTGGTCCTGGCGGAGCCGCATGGCGGCAGGAGCGCTCACACGCTGCTGAAGGGCTTGCGCGCTGCTGGAATGATGGCATCTTTGAGCTGACAGGCCAGTATCTAAAACTGCCTTGCTTGTCCCCTTCTATGCAAGTGTCTAAAACTGCCGTGCTTGTCCCCTCCAAGCAGCGCCACCCACTTTCAGACATGATTGTGCGGCTTTGTACGAGCTTGCAGGAAGAGGCGCACAGCAGTCGTACAGCACACGCGTAGACGCATTCAAGTATGTTTGTAAAAGTTGCTATGCGCAAGCTGTGCGCGCGCGCCTGCGCAGCGGCAGTGCGGGAGGCCTTTGTACGGCTGCACGACAAGGGCCTGGTGTACCGCGGCAGCTACCTGGTCAACTGGTCGCCCGCCATGCAGACCGCGGTGTCCGACCTGGAGGCGCGCCCTAGACCCGGGAGGTCCAGGGCGTAGACCTGCTGACTCCTCAACAAGCACGTGCCCCTGTCGCCGCCTCAATGTCTGGCAGCGGTCGTGCCTGGCAGGCCTGCAGGCGCGCCTCGGCGCAAACAGGTTCAACCCGGCAGTGGTTCACACCTGTCTTTCGTCGCACCTGCAGTGACACTGCCGACCGCGTTGCCGTGCATATGCACGAGCTCCTGCGCGACACCAAGCCGCGAGCGCGCACTGCAAACCCCGTCAGAACCCTACCCGCGCAGGTGGAGTATGCAGAGGAGGCCGGCGCGCTGTACGTCTTCCGCTACCCGGTCGCGGGCGGCGCCGGCGAGGCGCTGCCGGTGGCCACCACGCGCCCGGAGACCATCCTGGGCGACACGGCGGTGGCGGTGCACCCGCAGGACGCGCGCTACGCGGCCCTGGTCGGCCGCGAGTGCGAGGTGCCGCTGAGCGGCGGCCGGTGCGCGCCCGACCCGGGCGCTGACACGCATGCATGTTCCCATGGCCCTGGCTCCCGCTGCGTCCTGCGCGCTGGTCCGCGGTGCACGCGATAATGTTTTACCGGGCCATACTGGCGGCCTGTGCATGATTGCGTGTCAGGTACTAAGATGTCCTGGATGTGTATGACAAAGGGTTGTGAGTCAGCTGCAGGGCCGCTCAGGGTGCATGTCTGCAGTGCACTGACCATTCACATTCACAAGATGTCCAGAACCGCTGCGCGTCCAGCCCTGCGGAGCAGCGCCTGAACCGCGCAGACCGAGTGAGGCTCAGCCCCTTTCTCTGTAAAACCGGGCGCCGCGCGCGCACAAGCGCCTTCCCATCATCGGTCCTCTCCTGCGAAGCCTGGCACCGCGCTCGCGCAGGCGCATCCCGGTCATCGCGGACGAGTATGTGGACCGCGAGTTTGGCACCGGCGCGCTGAAGATCACGCCCGGCCACGACCCCAACGACTATGAGATTGGGCGCCGCGTCGGCCTGCCCACCATCAACATCATGAACGACGACGGCACACTTAACGCGGCGGCCGGGGCCTACGCGGGCCTGGACCGCTTCGCGGCGCGCGAGCGCATCTGGGCGGACCTGGAAGTGCGCGGCCTCACAACAGAGTGATCCCAAAAGTGCGGGTTGGAGCGGAGCGGTCCGGAGAGCGCGGGAGCTGCCTGCCGACCCCATTGCCCCGGATGGGGTTGAGCTGCCCTTGCGCCGCGTGTTGGAGCGGCCCCACAGCAGATGCTCGCGCGGACGACTGTGAACGCACAGGGTAGGGGCGCAGCTGTCCCTGTGCTGGGGCGCACGCTCGGCAGACTGTCCCTGGCCCCGAGCGGGTGGTGGTTGCCATGGAGCGGCACGCGCCTGATGCCGGTGCGCCCGGCGTGCCAGGCGGCCGGGCTGGCCATCCGGCGGGAGGCGCACACGTCGCGCGTGCCGCGCTCGCAGCGCGGCGGCGACATCGTGGAGCCGCTCGTGCGCGAGCAGTGGTTTGTGCGCATGGAGCCGCTCGCGCAGCCGGCGCTGCAGGCGCGCCTAACCCTACATTCTCTACCCAAACCCTAATCCTATTGTGGAGCCACAAACAGTTTGTTTGTGCGCATGGGGCCGCTCGCGCGGCTGGCGCAGGCGCTGGGGGCGCGCCTGCCTCTTATGTGCTGTGGGGCTGTGCTGTAGGTCGGTGTTCAACTTGCGCAATGTTCATGAGGCGGCGATCAAGTACTAAAGCAGCTACGGCTGCATGCGCCGTGTAGAGAGGGCTCCCCTACGCCAACAAGCTAAGGCCCGTGATTGCTTCCACCTCAGGACTGCATGGACACGGGATGTGATTGAGTCATGCTAATGCAGTGGGTGGCTGTGGGCAGGTCGTGGCGGACGGCGACATCCGCATTGTCCCAGAGCGGTTTGAGAAGGTGTACAACATGTGGCTGGGCGGCATCCGTGACTGGTGCGTCTCGCGGCAGCTCTGGTGGGGCCACCGCATCCCCGTCTGGTGCGCCCGCCCCGTCCCCCCACCCCCCTCCGCGTGCCTGGTTGCAGAAGTCCTTCGGCCGTGCTAGCGTGTGCATGTGGGCAGGCCGGGGACGAGAGCTGTTTTAGCCGCAAGCGTTGTCACCTCCTCTGTGCAGTGCTGGGCCATGATTGGCTCTTCCCTGCAGTGCCGGGCCATGGTCAGCCTCGTCCCTGCAGTGCCAGGCCCCGGCCGCAATGGCATGCGTGCTGCGCGCAGGTATGTCTTTGCTAGCGAGGCGGCTGCGGCGGAGTCGGAGGACGGGCGCAGCAGCAACTTTGTTGTCGCGCGCGATGATGCCGCGGCGCTGGAGCAGGCGCGCGCCAGGTGCGCGCACTTCGCTCTTTGCTTGTAGCCTCTCATGAAGTAGGGCCATAATGTCAAAACCTCAGCCTAGGTCTTTTTATCCGAGTTATCATCTCTCTCTCTCTACCCTAAAACCCTATCACATACCCTAAACCTGTCCTCTGCATGTGAGTCCAGGCTGCCGAACACCTTCCAGTGTGCTGCTGATGCTTTGTTGGTCGTAAAACCAACCACAGATGTTGCATTGCATCGGGCCCTGGCCTGCTGGACCGTGCAAATGCGCTGCAGCACGCCCATTGACATGCGTCTCGGGCCCGCGCAGGCAGGGCGCGGGCGCGGCCATCCGGCAGGAGACCGATGTGCTGGACACGTGGTTCTCGTCGGCGCTGTGGCCGTTCAGCACGCTCGGCTGGCCCGACCCGGGCGCGCCAGACCTGGCCGCATTCTACCCCACCGCCGTCATGGAGACCGGCCACGACATCCTCTTCTTCTGGGTCGCGCGCATGGCCATGATGGGCCTGGAGCTCACCGGCCGCGCGCCCTTCCACACCGTGTTCCTGCACGGCCTGGTGCGAGCTTGCACGGCCTGGTGCGAGCAGCCGGCTGGCCGCTGCGCGGCGCGGCCGCTCGCGGCCTGGCGCAGCCCCGGCCCCGGCGGACGGCGGGCTGTGCGGGTGGCAGAGGTGAGCTGCATGGGCCGCGTGCTGGGCCGCTGGAGGGCGCACCTGACGCTCATGGCCTGCGCTGGTTGCCGCTGCACAGGCCTGCAGACGTGGATGCGGACAGGGTGGAGCGTGTTTGTATTCAAGCATACGTTGATTTAGTTTTCATCGTGTGGTGAATGCGCTGCAGATGAAAATACACTTGATCATCATGTGTGGCTCTGCCATATGTGGCTGCAGATACTGTGCCCTGTGACGATGGCATTGGGGCGCAGGTGCGGGATGCGCAGGGGCGCAAGATGAGCAAGTCGCTGGGCAACGTCGTGGATCCCGTGGAGGTCATCGAGCAGTACGGCACTGACGCCCTGCGGTTCACGCTGGCCACTGGTGAGTGACCACGTCGCCTGCGCACACGCCTGTTGCTGTTAGCAAGCTCTTTGCATTTGCGAATGGCAAGCGCTTCCATGCCACCACCTGTATTGTCTTGAGTAATCGCAGTTTGCTAAAGTGTGTAACATCACAACTGAGGACATGCTTTCCAGCGTGCGACTGTGCTGGGTCTCCGCAATACTGCAAGGCGGGCAGATTCAAGAGGGGCATGTCACAGCAGGGAGGTAAGCCATTTTGTGTCTCCATACCAGCATCTCTTCATTGAGCGAGCAGTGTATGAGAACCCTGGGGGCCACAGGCACGACGGCCGGCCAGGACCTGAACCTGTCGCTGGAGCGCATCACGGCCAACCGCAACCTGACCAACAAGCTGTGGAACGCGGGCAAGTTCATCGCGCTGCAGCTGGAGGGCGTGCCCGACGCGGAGCTGGCCGCGCTGGCCGGCGCCGACTACTCGCGGCCCGGCGCGCTGGCCGGCCTGCCGCTGGCGGAGCGCTGGGTGCTGTCGGAGCTGCACCAGGTGCGGGATGGGGTCAGGCCTAGGGTTGTAGCGCTGGCTGGCGCCGACTACTCGCGGGTCGGCGCGCCGAGGCCTGCTGCTCGCGGAGCGCTGAATGCTGTAGGAGCTGCACCAGGTGCTTGACGGGGTCAGGGCTAGGGTCAGGCTGACCCTGGACTCTAACAGGTGCTCAGTTGGCAGCGGCAAGCATTGGCTGCTCGCCATAGAACTCTGCAGCTCTGCAGAGCGCGTGCTATCGCTTGCACGAGCTTGAAGCACGTCGTTACGCTGCGGTGACGAGCGATGTGCAATGTCAAGGCCCAAAGAGAGGGTGGCCTGAGGTGGCGCAACTGCAACTGCACATGAGGACCAGCAGGCAGCCAGCAGCATGTGACTGAGATGGTGTTTGACGTGGCCGTGCACTTGTCCGTGCGCATATATGATTAAAGCAACTCGAGCAGCGCACGGCTGCCGCGCCAGGCTGCAGCGCAGGGCGCGCTCGCCCCGCACGCCTCGCGGAGCGCGGCGCGGGGTTGCGTGACCCCGCGTGCGAGCGCCGGCGCCGGCGCGCAGGTAGTGGACCGCGTGACGGCGGCGCAGCAGCGGCTCGACTTTGGCGAGGCCGGGCGCGCGGTGTACGACTTCTTCTGGAGCCAGTTTGCGGACTGGTACATCGAGGCGGCCAAGACGCGGCTGTACTCTGCGGACGCTGCTGCCGCGCGCACCACGCGCGCGGTGCGCCTGCTTCCGTCTACTGCTCTGTCCTTGCTTCTGCCTGCCTGCAAACAAATTGCGTCTGCGTGGTCACCTTGCTTATTTGATGAACTTTGTGGTCCGGCTGCTGGGACAGCATCACTGAGACGGCATCACATGCCAGTGTCGTGCATGATGCGCCGCTTGCAGTCCCTCCCCACTAGCACCTGCTTATCTGGGGTTACAGCATGGGCGCATCCTCGGCGGTGTGAATTGTGCATGAGCTGCGCGCAATGCTGGGGACATAGGTGCTCGTCTACGCCATGCGCGCCGTGCTCGCCCTGGCGCACCCGCTGATGCCCTTCATCACCGAGGAGCTGTGGCAGGCGCTGCCGCACGCGGGCGACGCGCTCATCGTCGCGCCCTGGCCGCGCCACGACGGCGCGGTGGACGCGGCCGCGCTGGAGCACTTTCAGGCGCGCCAGGGTCTTGCTCCAGCCGTACGAGCACCCTGCTTGTGCATGTTCTGGGTGTGCAGCAGGCAGGCAAGGGGGTGTTATCGGAGTGTGCCGCGCGTGTCGTGACACCCTGGCGACTACGGGGGCGTGTTGGCTCAAGCAATGTTGGGCTATTAAACACGAAGGCCCTCTCAGGCTTGCGTAAGCTGACCGATGACGATGATTATGATTGGCGATGGGTACCACTGTGCAAAGAGTGTGTTGATGACGCGCTGGAGGGCTGGGTGCTGGTGGGCGTGACCGTGCGGAGAACTCGCTCACCTACAGGCCTCACCCGAAGCCCGCGCCGCCGCAGGCGCTCCAGGCCGCGGTGTCGGCGGTGCGCAACGCGCGCGCCGAGTACGGCGTGGAGCTGGGGCGGCGCATCCCCGCGACCCTGGTCGTGGCGGAGCCGGGCCTGCGCGCCGCGCTCGCCGCTGAGCTGCCCGTCCTCTGCGCGCTCGCCAAGCTGGACCCCGGCGCGGCCGCCGTGGAGGCGCGCCCGCCCGGCGGGCTGCCGGCGGAGGACGGCCGCATCGTGCTGGTCGTGAGCGACGGCCTGGAGGTGGCGCTGCCGCTCGCAGGCGCGCCCGGGCTCGGCACACGCGCTGCGCTGTGAAAGCCGCTGGACAGGTGTGTGGGTTGTGCGCACTTTGTGCACTCCCTGCATGCGGGCACATGTCGCTGAACACGCAGAGGGTAGGTCCACCCTGCAGAAATCATGCGGTTCATGCCAGCAAGGTTGAGTTCCACGATCACGGCCAGGAGGCCTGTTGTGCGTACCTGATCGCGCTTGCCTGCGGCAGCTGTGGGATAGTCATTTACGCCTGTGCTTTCCCGGTGCAGGCCTGTTTGACATGGCGAAGGAGCGCGCGCGGCTGGCCAAGCAGCGCGAGAAGCTGGACAAGGAGCTGGCGGCGGTCGCGGCGCGCGTGGCCAACCAGGCGTTCATGTCGCGCGCGCCGCCGCACGTCGTGGCCGAGGTCTGACCTGCTGTGCTCTTCTTGACATGCTGAGGGTGCTTGTGTGCACGCGGGCGCCGCTGACGCCTGAGGTAGGTCAGGTCAGGGTCTGCTCGCTGCCAGGGGAACGTCTATGCTCTATGGCTGTGAGGCGTGAGCTTATGGTCATGTTGAATGACGCTGCATGTGCGCAGGCACCTGCTGCTTGGTAGCTTGCTTTCAGTGGCCAGGCATGTATCCACAATTAGGGAGTATTGAAGTGTGAGTGGATTTGAGGCCGGAGAGAATGCCAGGCCTTCTGCGTCCTGCAAGCGTGCAGCCTCCGCGCTGACCAGCAGCTGCGGGCGCAGGTGTGTGCGCAGCACACGGAGATGCAGCAGAAGATAGCTGCCATCGATGCCAAGGCTGCGCAGCTGGGGGAACTGGCCGCCGCACAGAGCTGAGTGGAGAGCTGAAGCACTATAGCCTCCGGAGTGTGTCAAGGCTGTCGCTGGCAACTCTGTGATAGCTAAACCTTGTACCAGAGCACTCTCACGAGTCATGCGTGCTTGGTAATCATGCGCTCCAGGAAATGTATTGCATACATGCGTGCATGGAACTCTGGGCGATGGCTCTGCTCAGGTCTGCAGAGCCGTAACCACTACCACGTAGCATCATAGCGTGCAGGCTAGGTCTAGAGACCGTCCAGCGAGCTCGACACACACGACACTAGCCAGCCAAACAGAGAGGTACTTTCTGCAGCTGCACTCGCCAGGGCCGCGGCATATGCGTCAGCCACACGCACAGGCGCAGCCAGCAGCTCGAGCCCGTGCAGCCTCTGCAGAATATCGCAGCCTTCAAGGTGCGCCGTATCAATAACACCAGAGTCCTGGCCTTCTGCCTGCATAGCTTCTGGCGCCTGCAGGTACGCTTGCAGCATAGCGAGTGCGTGTGCGTGCATAGGTGCCCCTCCTGCTGCGGCGCAGGCCTTGGCGTCATCGTCGGCTGTCTCATCCGCCTGGGCTTCTGCAGGGCCTGGCGGCGGCGAGTAACAGCCGAGGCCCATGTCCATGAGCATGCGCCAGTCCTGGGTTGAAAGCGCAGCGTGCAAGGTGGCCGGCTGGACCTGCGCAGCAGCATGTCCTGGTCGGCGTGCGCTTCTGAAGTGGATTATCACAGCTGCCTCCTAAGCCTCTTGCAGCAGATGCAGCAGACACCTTTTCCAAGACCCTGCAGCTGTGCACATGCAGAGGCTGTGCGTACCTGGGCCAGCAGCATGTGTGCAGCGGCGCGCACATGCGCATCTTTGTCCCGCCCCTTGAGTGCGAGCGTCCGCACCAGGGCCAGCTCTCCAGGGGCCTGCCGCTGGACCTGCCGCCAACAACATTGCTGGTCTGTGCAACTGCGCTCGCTTACCATGCTCTGCACCCATGCTGAAGCACATGCCTTGGGAAAATGCTTTTCCTGCTGCAAGCAGGCGCCGTCAGGGTGCAGTGCCGCACCACGACAGTACGTGCCGCCTCCATTGCAGCCCGCCGCATGCGCACAGAGCCATCATGAGTCAGGGTGAAGAGCAGAGGCTCCAGCGCTGGCAGCGTCCACAGCGCCTCATGGTGATCTTGATCGCAAGCATGATCATCTAGGTAGCGCGTTGCCACGCCTTGCATGCCTAGGCCATGCACATACTTTGCTCAAGCAGCATAAATGTGGACCATGCTCGAATAGTAAAGAACATGCTGAGCAACCACACCGTACCGCGCACGGCTGCCAAGCGCACACCCAGCGGCTGGTTGCTTTCCGGGCGCAGCAGCTCCGCGCACGCGACCAGGGCTAGCGCGGGGCAGCGCGCAAAGGTCTCGCAGAGTACAGCCACCGCTGGCGCAGCTACAGGATCGCATGCCTTGTTATACGCTCCATGCGCTTGCGGTACTGCATAAAGACTTGCGGCCCCTGCACGCACCCTTTGCAGCGCCTTCCCAGATCGGCAGAGCAGTGAGCGCCCGTGCGCTGAGCGCCACTGTCTCCGGCTGCACCAGCATGTGGAGCACTGCTCGCACGCGGCCGTCCCGCAGCGCCGGGGCACCAGCTTTGTGCGCCAGGCGTGCAGCTGCAGACAGGACTGCGACGAGGAAGGCGTCAAACACGTCGTCCGGGCCCTGGCCTAGCCGCCAGCTCGCCAGGAACTGCCGCACGCATCACATCTCGTGATCTGCGGTTGCACGCATGCGCCATGCCGTAAGCTGCACACCAGGAATGAGTGCACACCAGGAAGGCGCGCCGTGCCAGTGGGATGCTTGCTGCTGCAGGCTCGTCACTGCTGGCCGCTTGCGCTTCGTGGTCCATGCAGCGCATGATGCATGTGTCCTGCACAATCATCAGCACTTGGCCGCAACGCATGCGGACAGGATTGCTCACCAGCGCAAGCTTTGTGCGACATGCACATCGGTCTGGAGCAAAAGTAGCATGCAATGCACCTGCAGGAATGCTGACAGAGTCATAAAGAGGGTCGTCAGCATGCTCTGGCGCAGCGCCTCGCTCGTGTAGCTGGCCGCCAGGCGCTTGCGCAGCAGGTGCACTGCGTGTGCGGCATCATCTGCGCGCATGCATCAGTGCAGCGCCGCAGAAGCACGCCTGCTATGACAGCACGTCGGCACTTTGGAAGGCGCGGGGTCACACACCGCAGGCCTGATCCGGGACGACAGTCAGGAAGAGGAGCAGGTTGACAGCAGCGTCAGCATCGGCATGGTCAAGGTACTGCAGGCTGTGCGCTTCGCCTGCTGCCGCCAGGTCCCTCAGCACCGGCTGCAACAAGCCCGCGCGAAGCAGGCCATCCAGCCATGCCCTGTGCTGCGGCCCAGCCGGCCCGGGCTGCAGCAGGGGAGCTGCTATACCCTCCCAAAACGTGCACAGCAGTGCCGGCGCTGACGCCGCACAGGTTCCGCTGTGTTCTGCGCTCTGGAGTAAATGCTCAGCTGAAGCTAGGCCTGTGCGCCAGGCTGCTGCTGCGTCTGCGCCTTGCAGTGCGTCCGGCCTGCTGTACAGAACATAAAGCTGCCTTCAGTGCCTGCTGCGCCTAGTATGCAGCACGCAAGCACGCCGGGGCAGGCACCGCAGCACAAGGTCCTGCAGCGCAGACAGGAGCTCTTGCAGTGCTGGCATGTCCAGGCCTGCCGCGCAGAGGACTCTGTTGTCCTGAGGTGTTCGCGACCTTGTGCACTACTGTAGAACAACAAGACCCCTTCAGTGCGTACCCGCACTGCCCTCATGGATGGTTGTGCACAGCCGGGGGATCCGCTCGCGACTCATCCTGCTGCGCTTACCTTCGCCTTGACTTGCACTTGCAACACAGCTGGAGACTCTGGCATCCCATCTAGGGCAGGGCTTGGGTCGAGCAAGCAGTCTCCCGATCCTCATGCAGCTTCATCCATCACTTCTATGCGGAGCGAGCAAGTGTGCAGGCCATGGAGAGTGGTGCCGTAGAGCTCGCCTTCCTGGTCTTAATAGCAGCCTTTTACATCTTTCGTTTCTTCATCAACAAGTGGAACGCGCTGCACCGCGCGAAATGGCAGTTTGAGATCAACAATGAGATGCAACTGCCGTTCCTCATCTCCGTGGCGCGGCTCAAGATCTCACGGACGCCAAGCGGGAGCGTCACTACGCTGGAAGAGGACCTAGTTATGGCGGAGGTGAGTTGCGAGCTGCCTTGTCCGCCTCAGCATCAGGCCTGTGTCACCAGGTCTGTTGTGCCATCAATATTGCTGAAGATCTCTCGTGCGTGCCGCAGGAGCTGCTGGCGGACGGCGGCGTGCTGCAGAAGCAGCGCGATTTTGAGGAAAACTCATGGTGGTTCTGGTGGGTCGACTGGTGGGTGCATGGTATGCTATCAAACACGCTCGTGGCAGACCAGATCGCCATCATGGACAAGAGCATTAGCTCAGGCAACAAGGCTACGTAGGAGCGCTGGCAACGCCGGCGTGGCTGCCCTCTGTGCTGTCGGGTCCTCTGCTCTCTGGGGGCGTGCTGCCCTGAAGACTACTTGTCACATGTCTCAGCGCATATGTTTGCTAGCTCTACTGCATCAGCCTATGGCAAGAGCATGCACTGCCTGTTTCAATACATCACAACAACATGCCGACAAAACAAGAGCTGGCTTGCTCATAGCCATGCCGGGCGTGCAAATCAGACTAAACCATCCCATGGACATAGTCTATATGCACCGCTACTCTCAGAAACAACAGAGCAGGTACCCAGGTCAGCAAGACGTGAGCCAAGCCTCAGGCATCCCTCGTGCCCTCCTTTCGGCATGAACTATCCACCCTGTTGGCCTCAGCTGACAAACCAGCTGGCAGCTTGCATGCATGCCAAGCCCCAGATCAGGTCGCTCGGTCATGTCAATGCCTTGACACGCAGCGCACGACATGGGAGGCATTGTGGTGTGGCCTGAGTCACAGCACATGTAACAATTCGCACGGCTGTTCGCCGCACTTGTCGCATTCCGGTCTCATCATCTCACAGTTGTATTGCCACCCCGTGGGCTCCGGGTTGCCGCATGTGGGGCATGCATCCTGCGCAGGCACGGCAGGCGTCAGGCGCGTGCACCCGCCAGCGCGTGGCCCAGCAGGCCGCGCAGCCCCACTGTCAGCAGCTCGCCAGAAGCGCTGTCAGCGGCTTGCCAGAAGCGGCAGCCACTCACTGACAGTGCAGACATCACACACATGTGCCCACATTCATGCTCAGCCTGCGGTCATGCGTCTGGGCGCGCACCATCTCGTCTCGCTCCGTGCTGTCCGGCGCCGGCTCCTCGGGCGCTGGAGCCGCAGCCAGGTAATGCACCAGCATCACGCCACTGCCGCCCTCCGGCAGCGCGTAGCGGCGCCGCTGCGCGTGCCCACGGCACGCGCTCAGGTGCAGGAGATTGTCCAAGCCCGTCCACAGCAGACTTCATGCCCGTGGTGGCTGCTCTCTATGGGAGCAGCAGGGCAAGCTATTAATAAGTTCTCCGACACACGGCCGCTCTTTGTGGCAGCCTGTGCCTGGCGATGGCAGACGCGCGCGCTGCCCGGCGTTCGCGACCCGCAAACCCAGCTGCAGGTCTTGCAAGCAAACAGCTCTGCGCTGAGTTGCAGGAGCCTGACCCACCTCAAGCTCCCCGTCTGCTGTGCGCACGAGGTAGCACTCCGGCGCGTCCTCGCCGTCGGCCTGCGGCGCTCTCGGTCGACCTCTCACTCACGCGCGCAGAGCGGTAGCAGCTGCGATCCCCAGAGTGAGCACCTCGTTCTGCTAGGTGAACGCTAGATGATCAGTGGCAGCCGGGTGCCGGCAAGTACGAGCAGGCCAGGAGGAGGGGCCCAGCGGCACTGGCCGGCGGCTGGAATAGCGCTCGCGAAGCCGCAGCTGCGCCTGCCTTACTTCTTGCGGTGCAGGTGACACCTCGGGTGCCAGCGGGGCAGCACAGCGGTGGCCGCGCCGCGCGCCTGGAGCTTGCGGCACGTCTCTGCCACGCCGCCACTGGGCGTCCTGGAGTAGTCGTGACCATCTTCGCTGTCGAAATCGCGCACCGCCAGGAATATCGCACCGCCTGCGCCCGGGCGGGGGGGCTCAGCGGCCGCGGCGACGGCGCGTGTGCGCTCTGCAAGGTGTCTGCAACATGTCACACACTGCGGCCCGCGCACCCGGCGGCTTGGCGGGCAGCTCCTGGCCGGCGCGGAAGCCGTACTGCTCGTAGTTGCGCAGCACGTCCACGGCGTCATTGTCGCACAGCTGCAAGTTGCGGCTGTGCTTGATGGCGTCGCGCACGTTTGGCGGCAGGTCCACAACCTGGGACCCCAGCGGCTCCGCAGCGCCGGGCTGGAAAGCGCCTTGGAAAGCGACAGCTGCCACTGGGCTGGTGCGTGCCACGGCCTGGACAGCCGGCGGCTGTCCAGGCGGAGCCATCGGCGAGCTACACGCACAGCTGTCACAGGCTCACTCACACGAACAGCACACACGAGTGCTCCGGCGGACCTTGTGCTGTGCTGTGCTGTGCTGTGCTGGTCGACACCCCGGGTTGTCAAGGCATTGCCTAATTAAGCAGCAAGTTGCCTGAAACAGGGCTTTCTAACCTTGGTGCGCCTGAGTGCGCTCAGAGCCTTCCTTCCTTCCACGCTTGGGAACGACAGCACCGTGAGGAGCCTGTTTGAGACTTGTTCTCCCGGTGTGCGCGAACTTGCAGTGCGTGGTGGAGCAGGCGCGGCGCGCGGCACCGCCAGCGTGCAGGCAATGCCGCAGCATGGCTGAGGCGTATTGCGCTCTGCCGCTCGCCATATGGCGCGTGGGTTGAACGGCGTAGAAAATGGCTTGTCACGGGGAGCGCTCAGGTGCGGGCAGCCACCCAGCAGGTGGTAGCAGGGGTTGCCGCAGGCTGCAAAGAGCTGGGCCTTGGGCTGGCCTGCAGGCGAGATCTTGAGCTGCGTGCAGTGCGTAGCAACCTCGCCAAACTCACTCCTTGGCGCACTCGCCTGTATGCAGTATACAGATGCCGTGTGCACTGGCTCGCTGCTGCACAAGCTGGAAGCACGGGTAGTGAACCTGAGACGCACTGAGTCTTACACGGTGGTTGTGGAGCTCTTCACCCGACCCCAGCAACGGGCTGCACGCTGCGTGTGCACAAAAGCTCATCTGAGCTGGGACGCTTTGATCAGCTGGATCTCAAGAGTCAGCGTGGTGCGGCAGCAGCGGGCACGCTCGGCCGCAGTTTGTTTGCGGGAGTGCGCACAGGCGCCTGGAGCAGGCTGGTCACGGTACGTGTCACGCAGTACGCAGCATGGGGTCGCCTGGCCTGCGCGCAGGTCGCACCTGGACGTGGACGACGATGACCCCACCGTCGGCCAGAAGTTCAGCACGGAGACGCTGCGGCGCGGCGATGCGGGCCGCGGCTCGCTGCCCTCCACGGTGCACGGCGCGCCGGAGACCGCGGAGGAGTCGCGCGAGGTGCTCGCGCGGCTCAAGCGGATGGCGGGCTTCGAGTCGCAGGACTTTGACCCGGGGGTGCGCGGCACCGCTGTGCGGCGCGCGCCCATTGGCGCCGAGCAGCGAGCGAGCGCGTTCGCGGGCTTGCACGGAGCTTCTGGCGAGCGCAGCTGCTATGCTAACGGGAGTGTGGTCAGGGCTGCAATGGTGCACACCTGTGTACGACTTCCAGAAGCGCATGTAGAAGCACCCACGGCTGGTTCACTGCATTTCGGCAGACATCTCCCTGCATGATCTGGTGTTGCCACACATACACGGTACTGATGCTCCCGAAAGTCTCCGAGGGCAAAAGGCCGGACCGTGCGGGAGCGCGGGGCAGAGGCAGGTTTGCCCTGTGGTCCTTGATGCTACGCTCCGAGCTGCTCACAGCCCCTCTTGGCGCTCGCAGGAGAACGACGTGGAGCGCGACTTCCAGATCCACCGCTCCGACCAGGACTACGCCGTGGCAGAGTTCTTTCGCTGGACGATAGCCTTCCTGATCGGGGTGGCCATGGGCTGCCTCGGCTTCATGGTGGACTGGGGCATCGAGACGCTGAACAACTTCAAGTACAACAGCACGTTCGACATCGTGAACTCTGTGGGTGCGGCCTATTGCAAGCCGCGCGCTCGCATGGGCCTCGAGCTGCCACACAACGTGCGCGTGCACTGCCCTGCATGTCGACTACAAGCTGCGGATGGCATGCGTGCTTTCCTTTTTTCAGCTGTTGCTCTGAATGACCTTTCAAAGATTTACGGCGCAGCCTGGTGTCCCTCCTCCAGAGCAGACCTCCATTATATGGTCAGCGCTCCGTACTGGCGCCGCGTCGCTGTGCATGAGCTCCTTGCTTGCCCTGACCGCCCGAGTCGCGCCCAGGCGGCTTCTGGCGGCCCTACCTCATGTACATCAGCATCAGCCTGATGTACGCGCTGGTCGCGGGCGGGCTGGTGTCGTTCGTGGAGCCGCTGGCCGCCGGCAGCGGCATCGCTGAGGTCAAGACCTACCTGAATGGCGTGCACATCCGCGGGCTGCTGGCGGTGAGCGCGCGCCCCCCCCTTGCAGCCTTGGCAGGCGGTGCGTGGCAGCCGCAGGGCCACGCCCTCGCCCCGCTCCCTCGCCCCGCATGATGCTCCAGCAGTGGAGGGCGCCGGCGCGTGGCTCGCCTGCACCAGGTCTGGCGGCTGGCCACATCGTCTAGGTGCCTCGGCACTGTGGAGCGCAGTGCAGCGCAGGCGACTGCTCTTGTCCGGGTTGCAGGTGAAGGCGCTCGTGGCAAAGCGGAGCACACTGCAGCGAAGCCGGTACTCGTCTTGGGTGTGCAGGTGAAGCCGCCTGTGGCAATGTGGAGTGCAGAGCAGCTAGGTCAGCTGCTCTGCTTGGGTGTGCAGGTGAAGACGCTCGTGGCCAAGCTCATCGGCGTGGTCTTCTCCATTGCGGCGGGGCTCATCGCGGGCAAGGAGGGCCCCTTTGTGCACGGCGGCGGCATCGTGGGCGGCGGCATCGGCTCCATGGGCTCGCAGTGCGCCCTGGCCTGGCCTGCTTTGCGCAGCCGTGCCCGCCGCTCCCGTGTGTGCCCTGTCATGGGGCGGTGGGCTGGTGTGGGAGGTCGGTCGACCGCCTGAGCTTGTCACCGACACTGCTGCTGGTCGCCTCTACAAGCGTGTGCGGCGCACGCGGGCGCCTGGGAGCTGCGCTCATCCTTGGCAGCAAGACGTGTGTCAGAGAGTGTCCAATGTGCAGCATGAGCACAGGCCTGGCTGTGCGCGACGGCTGCCTCGCACCGCGCAGGACGATGACGCAGCTGCTGCGCGGCAAGTGGAAGGCGCGGGCGCCGCGGGAGTGGGGCGGCTTCTTCCGCAACGACGCCGACCATCGCGACTTCACCGCCATCGGCACCGCCGCCGGTGGGCTGAGCCGCGCTCTGTTATTCTGCAAGTTTCGTGCAAGTAAAGACAGGCTGTAGCGGAAGCGAGTATCGTGTATTGTCTATGGTGCACCGCGTGGCAATGGCAGTGCATGGCTGGGATGGTCTGTTAGACGGCGGCTGTAATGCCAAGGTTTTTTGTTGCGGGTGCTGTGAGCTACGGATAAGCATAGGTCGAGCGCAGTCGCACAGCCCTCCATGCAGGCTCTCGGCACCCCCTGGGCTCTGGCACGCATACTATCATACCGCCCATGCGCAGCTGCCCACCCCGGCGCCGGCGCGCGCGCAGGCGTGGCGACCGCGTTCGCGTCGCCGATTGGCGGCCTGCTGTTCACGATCGAGGAGGGCGCGTCGTTCTACTCCACGTCCATCTTCTGGCGCGGCTTCTTGTCCACGGGCATCGGCGTGCTCACGCTGCACTTTCTGGTCGAGTGCGCGGTGCGGGCGCCCTGCCTGGTACTAGGGTTATGGTAGGGTTAGGCTACAGCCGCTCTGGCACACGGTGCTCTGGTGTGGTGAGAGCTGCATTCGTCTTGGCTTGGTGCACGCGCCTGCGCCTAGCTTGGCATCAGCAGCGAGCCAGGAGCGGGGCAGCGAGGGCAGCAGTATGGGCATGCTCAGCACTTCGGCTGCACCTGTTGAGATATCGCCTCATTGCATTGCATGGGCCTCGCGCCTTTGCACAGCACCATGGAAAGCGTGACCTATGTGTCTCTGCATCTATGTCAGAGCGTAAGGCCTGCCGCGCGCCTGGCCGGCGCGCAGCAACACCCGCACAACGTCATGTCGGCGCACTTTGGGCGCTACCGCGACTTCGGCCTGTACACCGACAGCCTGGCGTTCTACGGCTCGCGCATGTTCTACTACGTCTGGGACCTGCCCATCTTCTTCACCATGGGCGCGATCGGCGGGCTCATGGGCGCGCTGTGGGTGCACGTGAACGTCAAGATCACCGCCCTGCGCCACCGCCGCATCAACTTCAGGCGCGCCCGGCGCGCCGGCCCGGCGGTGGCGCGCGAGCATGGGCAGGCCCATGGCCAGCGTGCAGGCACCCCGAGCAAGGGTCTTGCACCGTGTTGTGGACTGGCCGCCAGGGGTTGCCTGCTTGTCTCTGAAGCTTTTGGAGACGTCAGAAGTGATTGTTTGGCGGGCAGGCTTAGGGGGCGGTGGTGCTCAGGTTGTGCAGCCCACACGTATGCACGCGGACCGGGCACGGCCTGCCTGACGAGGCGCGCGCGCCCGGCCCAGGTCCCCCTGGAGGCGCCTGGCGGAGGTGGTGGCGCTCGTGTTTGTGACGGCCAGCGTCTGGTTCCTGGTCGCGTACGGCAGCCCCTGCGCGGCGCTGCCGGACGCGGCGCGCCCCGCGCCCGCTGCAGTCCAATGAGCTGCGTGCAGCGTGCGCCTTGAGGCGGTGCCGGAGCAAGCAGGCCTCCATGTTCTGATCTGTGCATCACGCAGGTGCCACACTGTTCGCGCGCGCACGCGCGCTGACTCCATCCTGTTTCGGGCTTGGCAGGAGGACCTGGTGTGGCTGGAGGCCAAGGACGACCAGGACGCGGTGGAGACGGAGGAGTTCTACGCGGGCGGCGGCCAGGTCGCGCGGCGCGGCCTGGAGCACTTCCCGCAGCTCTGGTGCCCGCCCGGCCGCTACAGCGTCTACGGCCAGGCGCGCGCCCCGCTCTGCTGCGCCATGAGCGCGTCCGCGCACAGGCACCTGCGCGCATCGGGCCTTGTCTGCCTCCCGCTCTGTGTACACAGGCCCTGCATGACCATCGGGCTCCCACCGAAAGCAACGGCCACCGGGCTCTCGTCGGAAACAACAGCCTGGTCAGGAGCCATGCTGGGATGTCGCTGTCGCTGGCCCCACGCCCGTGCGCGCCGGGGGCGGCAGCTGTTCTTCACGCCGCTGAGCCAGGCGCTGCGGCTGGTCATCCACCTGGGCGAGCCGCTGCCACCGGACGCGCTGGACCGCTTCTCCACCGACGCGCGCGCGCTGCTGCTCTTCTTCGGCCTGCCGTACGCGCTCATGATGTGGACCAACGGCGTCGGCGCGTCCACGGGCATGTTTGTGCCCGCGCTGGCGGTGGGCGCCACGGGTGCGCGGCCCTTGCTGGTGCTTCCGCTGCATTGTCATGGGGCATGATGACATGGGTCATGCATTTTGCGCTGGCGGTGGGCGCCACGGGTGCGCGGCCTGCGCTAGGCATTCCGCTGCAGATTGCGGCGCACGGCGGCAGGGGTGCGCAGTGCTTACACGGCGCACGGCAGCAGGGCATTGCGCATCCAATAAGTGCTTTCCACAAGTCAACGTGCAGTATTTCAACTGGCTTCCAACCGTCTCCGCGCTGCGCGGCCGGGCAGGCGGAAAGCTGATGGGGCAGTTGGTGCGGGCGACCGCGCGGGCGCTTGGGAGCAAGCTGCGCGTCTCGCTTGCCTCGTACAGCGTGGTGCGGCGCCGTGCGGGCCTCCAGCCGCGGGTCTTATTCATGGATACGCTGTGGAGGAACAGACGCGGGGAGCAAACGTATGCATTCGATGTCCAGCGATGGAACAAAGTTCGCCTGAGCAGTGAGTGCGCTGTGCTGCGTCATGCGCGCACGCGACAGTGCAGACATGGACGGCGCGCCTGCATGCACACTCAGTCAGGGCGCGCATCGTCGGCGCTCTATAGCAACATGACCTAGCCCCCAGGTGCAGCGGCAAGCAGCTCCTGCCCAACGTTCGCGTGCCAGTACCAAACAGGTGGGCATGCCTTTTATTGCACACCTTATCAGGCGGCTCCTGGGCGCAGGTCGGCGCAGCGGCGTTCATGGGCGGCGCGACGCGCATGACGCTGACAACGACGGTCATGGTCATGGAGACGACGGGCGCGCTGCAGCTCATCGTGCCGCTCATGCTCACGGTCTTTGTAGCCAAGGCGCGCCGCCGCGCACGTGCTGGCATCTGGCGGCCGTGCCCGCCAGTGTGCTGGTGGTCCTGCTCATGCTCGGCATCCCGCTCTCTTGCCCACATGCCCAGGCCCACACATGCCCACAGACACGCATGCGTGATGTGCCAGTGTGTACAGTGCTTCGCTGACCTGACGTCTGCCCGGTGTTGGTTCTTTTGCGCACCAGAGACAAGGCCTTACCAAGCCCAAGGTTGCAGGGCTTGCACCAAGCGACGCAGCGCATGGTGAGGGCGAGCGCCCGGCCGGCCGGCCGCGCAGGTGGTGGGCGACAAGTTCGGCATGGGCATGGACGACACGCACATGGCCATCCGCGGCGCGCCCGTGCTGGACGAGCCGGCGCTGTCGCCGGAGCAGAAGATGATCGCGGACAAGCTGACCGTCAGCGAGCTCATGTCCATGGCGGTCATCGCGCTGCCGCCCATCGTGCGGGTGCACGCCCTGCAGGGATGATCTGCACGGCGGGGTGCTGTGCGCAAGGCTGATGCGGCTGCATGGGTGGGGGCAAAGAGGAGATGGGTGCCGGGCCCGTGGCTCCCCCGCAACAATTCTGTCCCTGTGCATACCGCGGCGCCTCTGTCCAAGCTCGGTGTGCGCTGGCAGTGGGCAGCCATGCTGCTGCGCAGCTGCTGCTGTGGCATGCCGGTGCTGCTGCTGTGGCATGCCGAGCCGGCAAGTACTCGACCAGTGGGCCACTGGCTGAACACTATCTTGAATACAGACACATCTCATTACCCCAAGCCTAAGTGATGCTGACGAGCAGAGGTGCGGCGGCGGGCAGGTGCGGCAGGTGGTGGAGACGCTGCGCTGCTGCGCGCACCAGGCGTTCCCGGTCACGCCGGAGGTGCGCCGCGCGTACGACTCCGCGGAGCCGTTCGAGCTGCACGGCGTCATCCTGCGCGCGACCGTGCTGCGCCTGCTGCAGCACCGCGTGGGCTTCTTCGCGCTGGAGCCCGGCGGCGAGGTGCCGCCGGCGCGCTCGCACATCCCGAGCACGCAGCGGGCGCGCGCCCGGCCGGCGCCCTTGCGCTGACGGGGAGGCCCCGAGGGGTTGGCACACCTGCGTTGTGACCCCCAGCACAGGCAGGTCACCTCCGCTGCAACAAGTATCTGTGACTCCCGCTGACAGCCAGGGCCTGTTCTTACATCAGGCCAGACCGGGGCCGGCTCCCCGGGGGGCAGCGCCCACGCGCCCGCAGCCCTGCAGGGGCTGCAGCGCCGCTGCGCGCTCCTGCCGGCACGCTCGCGCGTGGCCGCCCCGGTGGCGCAGCGCGCCAGCGGTGGGGTCAGGGTGAGGGTTAGGGCGCGCGCCGCAGGAGCGCCTGCGGCTGCTGGAGCGCCTGGAGCAGCGGCCGCTGAAGCTGCGGCCCAAGGAGGACGGCGAGCGCGTGATGTGCGGCCTGGCCGACGCGGAGCTGGACATGCTGCTGGACCTGCGGCCGTTTATGCAGCGCAACCCGTTCGTGGTGCAGGCCGACGCGAGCCTGTCGCGCGCGTATCGCCTGTTCCGCACCATGGGCCTGCGCCACCTGTTCGTCGCACCGCCGCAGCCCAAGGCGCGGCCGGCACCCTGCCCGGCACCCTGCCCTGACCCGCGCGCGCTCCGCCGGCGCGGGGCGCCGCCCGCCCGCGCGCGCTGCTGCTGGGAGGGTCGCGCTTCTGCCGCGCAGGCCCCTGCGCCCGTCCCGTGCTGATGCCCGCATCAGCATCGTCTGCGGGGGCGGCCAGTGAGCACAGGCTGCAAGTGTTCGACTCTTGCAGGCACGTTGTCTGCTTACGTGTCGTCAACCAAGCAGACAGTACACGCTCAGTTGGGGCGCCTGCTGGGGCGCCAGGGGCATCCTGCAGGGATGAGTATTTGGCATCCTGCAGGAAAGAGCGTGACACAATGGCTGGACTGCTCGCGATGACTCGGCCAGGTCATACGCTCCAGGCATTTTTGACTTTGCGCAAGGGTCGCATCCCGCCGGACCCGTCTCAGACCCTAGGGCAATGCCTGACGCGGCGCGCGCGTGCGTGCGCAGGTGATGGGCGTCATCACGCGCAAGGACATCGCGGAGGCCAACGCGAAGCTGGCGCTGGGCCGCAAGGCCAACCTGGGCCTGACCACGCCCAGCGCGCGCCTGGTCCGCCGTGGCGCGCTGCCGTTCATCCCCTACGGCGCCTACGACCCCACCGTCGGCTACTCCACCTCGCGGCGCGCCCACACCCATACCCTGACCCTGACCCTGACTGGCAGGACGTAGGCCCTCTGGCGTCATGCAGACGCGCTTCTGCCGCGCCTGGGCGCGCCAGATGCGGGGCCGGCATGCAAGCTGCGCGGGCTGAGCACGCTTGTGGGGGCGTGGGCAGGCTGGCGCCGGTGGCGGAGGGCAGCAACGGCGACCTGGAGCTGGGCGGCGGGTCGGGGACGCCGCGCGTGCTGCTGGGCGGCGCGCGCGAGCAGGCCAGCCCCGCGCCGCTCGGCGCGGCGGGGCCCGGCGGCGAGAGGGATCCGCGGCGCCGCGGCGGCGGCGCGCGGCGCAATGGCGAGCACGACAGCGATGGCGGCCAGTCCGCGGCCGGCGACAACGAGGCCGCGCCGCTGCTGGACGCCGGCCTGCGTAGCGTGTAGCTAGGGGCGGGGTGCACAGGCGGCCTTGCGCAGCCGCGGCGCGCGCGGCAGCAGCAGGCACGCCGGCCTGAGCAGCCAGCTTGCGGCGAGCGGCGGTGAGGCCGCGCTGCGCCGCTGCGGCATGCCAGGTTGGGCAGTGTGTAGCTAGCTTTCTGGCAGTTTGCATGTCGAGGCACGGCGCAGGTCCAGCAGCAGTGCCGGCGACCGCTAGCTTGGGCTGACACAGAGTGTGGGCCTGGCAAGCATGGCCTTGCATAGGTATTCACGTAGCGGGGGACGGGGGCTCGGGCCTAGGTGTGCGGCCGGCGGCCGGCATGGGCACCGAAACGATACATGCAGCTTGGTGCCAGTGTCAGGGTTGGTGAGGGGTGCTGGGTGAGGGTGCTCCAAGGGTCTGCAACTTTGCGGTGTTGCAGGATCTGGCTCGACAGTACTTTGGCCGTAAGCATGCAGAGCCAGGGCCAAGCCGGTGCACGCAGAGTAGATGGATCCTGCTGGCAATGCAGAACCACCAATGGCCTTAAGTGACTGTTGGCGCATGACGGCTGGGTTGTCCGGCCCTGCTCAGTGGCAGGGATTTGGGCAGTTGGAGAGAATAAAGGAACCCTCTGCGCATGGAACTTCTGGTGGCAGGTGTACTGCTGTATGCAGCTCAGGGTGCCTGTGGCTTATCTGGCCAATAGCTCATGACGGATACGAAGCGCAAAGTGTTAAAACAGAATAAGCGCAGCTTGGGCGGCAAGCCTACATGGCTGGGCTATGTCCAGCAGAGGCCTCTCTGACACTGTCGCTCTCAAGTTGGAAACAATACCGATGTGGCGCTACTGCTAAGTATCTCATATGCCGGGCAGTGTCAGGCATCGCGCACGCTGCTTTACTTCCCAGCCCTCAGACAAGATCGCAGTACTTGTCATGCATCACGTGCCTCATAGTGGCCATGATCATCCACCGCATGCTCAGCATACGTGCACCACTCACTGCCCCGGGCATGGCACAGCCACAGGGCTGCTCATGCGTCTGCCTGACCTAGCTCAATACCAGTCCCCTCCTCGCACGCTCACTACACTCACAGACACGGCAGCCTACTGGAAAACAGGGCATCAATGCAGGGACAACTGGCAGCTTAAAAGCAAAGTCACACTGCAGTACTTGGCTAACGCGGCATTAGCAGCCGCTCTAGTGCATTGCTATGGCAGTTTTGCTCATCCGTTGGACGCGCCACGCGCGCGCGTCTGGGGAAAGGAGGGTGAACGGCGGGCCGCACAGGTGCCTCGCAACAACCGGCCTATGGCCCACGTATCGCTGCTTGAAGCGCACACCCACGCCGCACCCAGGCGGCGCCTCAGCGGCGCCGCAGCTCGCACCCCGCTCACGTGTCTGCCACTCACCATCCTCTGTTCACAGAGGATGTCTGCCTTTCTGTTGCTGCTTCAGGGCAGGGAAGTCGTTGCGCCAGTGCGGCACATGGCTGCGCGAGGGCGCGTCCCCGCTAGGCCGCAGCGGTCGCAGAGGCCCGCTGAGTGCGCCGCGGCGCGACTTGCTCGACGGGCGCGCGCGCGGCCAGCCAGTCCTCGTACGACGGCAGCGCGGCCACGTGGCGGTAGCCCAGCTCGCGCAGCACCGCGCCCGCCTTTTGCGGCCTGGCGTGCCGCGCCGCCGCTCGCCTCAGGTCAGAGGAACGCAGTGCGCTTGCACTGCACGTCTGGTGCGGTTGTTAAGCAGGCGGGTGCAGGGTGCCCGTGCGTTGGGAGGCAAAGGTGCACCAGCAGGGAGGCGAAAGTGCAGGTGGCGGGAGCGCGGGCGGACGCTCACTTGTCAGGCGTGCTCGCGCCGGCGTAGAGCACGTACGTTGCGTCGCGGTCCGTCAGCTCCGCCGCCAGCTGCGGCAGGCGCGTGTAGATGGGCGCGCTGACGGCGCCGCAGATCTTGCCTGCGCGGCCGCCCTCGCGCCCGTCAGGCAGCGCGGCGGGGCGCGGCGGGCCGCCCAGCGGGCGGGCCGCGCTGAGGTGGCGCGGCGCGTTCGAACGGCGGCCAGCTCAGCTCCACATAGGTGGGTAGTTGGCGCAGTCAGCCGGGGGCGCGGTCAGACGGGCCCGGTCGTGCGCGCCTGTGCGGGCCTGCTCGGCTGGCGGGCGCAGGTCCACGTAGACGCGGTTGGGCGCGCTGACAGCGGTCTGCACGTCGATGGTCTGGATGGGCGCGTTCGCGTGCGCCGGGCTCGCAAAGCGCTGCAGGCTCTCCGCCTCGCTCAGCGTTGCGCCCGCGCGCAGCAGCGGCGGCGCCACAAAGCCGGGCGAGGCCGCGCCGAACAGCTGCGGAAGTCGAGTGAATCAGAAATGTACTACAAAGTCGGGGAAGCACCGACGCTGCGGATTGCCGTGCGGGTGCCGCACCTTCACGATGGCGGCCTTCATGGCTGTCATTTCCGTACCACAGTACGGAATCAGCGATAACGCCGTCTGGGGCTGGCCTCGAGGGAAGAGCACCGAGTCAAGCAGGACTGCACTAGGCGGGCACTCCACCGCTATCTGCGGGATGCCCAGAGCTCGGAACGAATACGTCCTGCAGGTGATGGGTTCAATGTGCGGTGCTAGTTGAGAAGGTCGCGGAGACGGACTCACCACACACCCTAGTAGGGATTCTATGCTAGATTCGGGTTGTATTTCAAGAAAACACAGTCGTTCCTCAGCGCCAACTGTCGGCACGTCACATGGTCATTCGTCAAGCTATGACGTATACATGGATACAACCGAGCCAATCTCCCGGTGCAAGCTTGCGCTCCAGTGTTGCAGCGCCTGTCTGGCGGACCGCATCAGTTGGCAACCATGGACTCGGCCTCCCTGCGCATGCGCACCTGTCTGAGCAAAACTTCGACAATAAATTACATACACGGGCAGCTCGCCGACGCAAAGCAAGCCCACTGTGGCTACATCAGAAACGCTTTATCACTTCTCAGAGGGTACACGAGGTGCCAACCAACTGCCTGTTGGTTGCTGCTTTTTTACTTGTAAAAAGTGCACAGCGTAGACTGCGATCGGTGGTGGAAACACACCTTGCACGGCTGCAAGCTCAGGCACAGGCCAGCCGCTACGCGCAAGCACGCAACCACCCGCACGCTGTCGCAGAACAAGTCTTTGCAGTGTATACCGCTGACAACAGACGGGCGCGCGCGCCGCACCGCACGAAGCCGTCGCCGGACCAGTCGGCGTCGCCGGCGAGGCCGGTGCGCGCGCGCTTCTTGGCGGCGAGTGCCTCGCGCTGCAGCCGCACCAGCTCCGCGTGCGTCGTGAAGAACGGCAGCGACGCGCCGCGGAAGTCCTCCACGCTCGTGAAGCCGTGCTGCTCCATGAACGCCTGGCGCGCGCGTCCGGGGTGGGCGTCGCACCGAGGACTGTACAGTTAATTTTTTGATTCGTAAAATTTATTTTTGCACCAGCGGATGGGGTTGAGTAGATAGGTAGAGCAGGGATCGAGTGTGTAAAGAGCCCCTCTCCGTCTGAACCTTTAAACACTCAAACAACCCGCACATGGTATGCCCTGCGGCCGCGGGCGCCCGGCCGCTGTGCGGCTGAGAAGCCCTGCGGCTGCCACGGTCCGCGGCACGGGGACGCCGTGCGCTCCACACTCCAACAGCCCTGCGGCGTCCCAAGCGCCGGCGGGCGCGCAGCGCCGGCGGGGGCGCGCCTGCAGGTCGCCGCAGAGGCTCTTGACCAGCGGATAGCCGTGCAGCATGACGCCCGTGCACACCTGCCCACGCGCGCGCGCGCGCGGCTCAGCCGCGCGCCCGCAGGCGCGGTCGGAGCCCGCGGGCACTGCGCGCTGCTGTGCAGGCGCAGACGGTGCAAGTGCAGGCCGTGCGCTCTGCAAACGTACAACCTAGGGCAGCACAGGGTCGCGCTGGTGTGCAATTCTGGCCTTTCCACTGTCCATGCCGCATGGGCGCACGTGGCTGACCAACATCCGTGAGAACTTGCCGGCTATGGGCTAGGGTCTTCAGAGGGTATTCATTGTGCAGCACAAAGGGTCGCACAATGCCGCCGGCGAGCTGGTGTGCGCCCCGGTCTCAATTGGAGGCAGACCAGCAAGCCCTCAGGGAACTCGCTAAATACGCCGCAGGACGGGGTGTCCATTTGCCGGACGGGCGCGGGGGCACGGCAGCCTCTGCCGCAGCACCGAGAGAGGAGGCCGCGCAGGCGCCGCACCCTGGCCTCCGCGCGTCCGACACGCCCTACCCTAACCCTATGAGACGCCCTGTGGCCGGGGGCCGGCGCGCACCTGCACGCTGTTGGAGCCCAGCAGCAGGAATTCGGCCGCGTCGCGCCCGGTCTCCACGCCGCCCAGGCCCGACAGGTCGCGCTGCCCGCCGTAGTCGCGCGCGATGACCTGCGCGATCGCCATCACCTGCGCGCGCCGCCCGCGGCGTGGGGCGGGGTGAGGCATGTGCCGCGCACATGCTGGTTGCCAAGAGCAGGGGCATCCGGATTGAGACGAGTCCGTGCAGGCCCACCGGCAACTGCATGCCCGTGCGGCTTGGCGCCGCCAGCGTGTGCCGGCCTTGCAGAGCTGCAGCAGCCGGCGCGTGAGTGGCTGAGACCATGACCAGGCGGGCGCGACACATGATCTTGGTGCAGACAGACGCAGCCGGCTCTTACAAATGCCGAGCATGGCCAAGGCCTGCGCGAGCACCAGAGGCCTGGCTGAGAGGAGGGTTCGGGGGCGATCCAGGGCCGCCCCGACCAGGGTGTCGACCTGGCTGGAGCAGGCCAATGGGCCCGCCACACGGCGCGCCGCTGCTGCCGCGGCGCATGCCTGGGCAGGCCAGGCATGGGTGGGGTTAGGGCTCGGGTAGGGTACACGCGGCGCGCCGGGCGCGCGCCTTGGCCAGCGCGATGGGCCGCACGGCCTTGCTGGAGTAGCCGCCGGGCGTGGAGTAGCCCTCCACGCAGGGCTCCGGGCGCAGCGTGTCCAGGTTGATGCCCATGACGCTGGTCAGCGTGTTGATTGCGGCCACGCCCTCGCAGCCGGCGCCCAGCGCGGCCGCCGCGGGCATTGCTATGTCCCTGCGCGGCGTGCGCACTCGGTTCGAGGCACGCATCCTGACAGCTAATGAAACGCCGTCTTGCTCAGCTTCTGTCCTACAGTAATGCATAGAGTCACCATCGTGCGGCTGCAATGGTATGCGATCGCTTCACCTGCCACAGCCAGCAGCACGACCACAGCGCTTCAGGCACCGGCGCACATCTCCTGAACGTGCGGCGCTGCGCGCACCCGCTGCAAGCCTGACACCAGTACATACGCACAGAACGAGTGGGGTGCATAGATGCACGGGTGCATCAGCTGCCGCACGGGCAGCAGGCGAGCGCTGCAGGCGGCCCGGCGCGCACGTGATGTTGGGCGTCATCTTGGCCCAGACGGGCACGGTGGCCTTTGCGTTGATCCAGCCGCACACCTCGCGCAGCAGCTCGCAGTCCTGTCCCATGGCCATGCCCATGCGGCGCTCAGGCATGCCGTGCGGGCAGCTGAAGTTGATCTCAAAGCCGTCCACGCCGGCCTCCTCGCAGCGCTCGATTAGCTGCTCCCAGGCCGGACGGTCGTACTCCTCCATGATCGAGGCGATCAACACCCTGCCCGCGCGCTCGCTAACGTGTCCTCGACGCGCACCAACCACAAGAGGTGATGCTGCAGGGGAGTGCAAGTGAAACAAAGATCATTTACGCCGCCAAGCGGGTATGTTTCTCTTCTGATGGTGAGAATTGGGCCGTGCACGTGTGCCCCACACTTGGCACTCGGCGCTAAATATTGTGTTGTCACAAGGCTTCCAGCTGCGTGTAAGACCAGGCTGCTTCCTGACACTGGAGGTGCGAGTCGACTTCAGTACCTCGGAGCGGCCAAGATGCGCAGATGCCAAGCAGGCGTGCGCTGAGCTGCGCATGGCCCGCGGGGCAAGCTGGGAGACGGGCGCGCCAGTCCGGGCACTGGCACTTGAGGCGCAGCCATGACGCGCAGATACCAAGCAGGCATGCGCTGGACTGCGCATGGCCCGCGGGACAAGCTGGGAGGCGGGCTAAGGGTCAGGGTAGGGGGCCGCGCCTGTCTGGGTACTCGGCCTTGAGGCGCGCCATGTCCTCCAGCATCACCTCCAGCGGCCGGTCGCTGATCAGCTCAATGTTCTCCCAGCCGATCACCTGCGCGCGCGGCCGCGCTCGGCGCCTTCCCTGGGGCGACCTACAGATGACCTGCGAGCACGCTGCTGCGCTCGGTGCCTTCCGTGGGGCGACCTGCAGAGGCTCCTGTTCCCCAGCCGATCACCTGCGTGCATGCTGCTGTGTCTAGTGCCCTCCCTGAGGTGTCCACCGAGGCTAGGGACGCTCGTGACGATTGAGCCGCACGACGTGCTGGGCACACCGCAGGTGCACCGGCTCTCAGTGCATACGCATGCGGCAGGGCAGGCATGACGCTGCGACTTAAGGCTCGGCAGCACTGCCTTTGCTTTTGCCCGCCGCGCCAAGGAAGACATCTCTCGTTGAAGGTAGCAAAGGCGGCGGCCAAGGGCCAAGCGCACTGAGGGCGCCGCACCTCCCGGTTGTCGGCGGCCTTCATGCGCGCATACCGCGGGGTCACGTTCACCACCTGCGCCGCGCATGGCCTCGCGCTTAGTCGCCGGCGTGATCTGCCATGCAATGCATGCAAGTCCGATGGCATAGTAAGTTCAAGAGAATCCCAATCCTGCCTGCAGGGGCTTTCCTTCAGGCGCTGCGCTGGTTGCATGCACACCGCTGCGCCTGTTACAGCGACGCACGCTGCCTGTGTTGCACGGCTGCAGGCAGCGGCGCAGGGGCAGGTGCAGGGCCCGACACAGGCAGACCGGCATCATGATATCCCTGCACCTCTCCCAGCAGCTTTAAAGCGGGCGGCGGCGCGCCTTTGAGGAGTCCAAGGACACCGTCTTTGCGATGACCGCGCCCCACCCCTCGTCGAACGCCTTCTTCATAACCGCGTAGTTTGTGCCTGGCGGCCCTGCGAGCCCGGCGCCACGCAGACCAGTGGCCGCTAGCACCCATGTGCGTGCTCCACATACGGCGCAAGCAGTCCGCGATGCGAACCGCGCAAGCCCAGCAGGTTTGATCAGGACGAAAGCACCACGACGCAACGGCCTGCGTGAAGCACCAGAGCAGCGAGCGCACCGCTGCCGATGACAAAGGGGTTGGGCAGCTTCAGGCCGCTGAAGTGGGTCACAGACAGGTCGGGGCCGCTCGCTGCTCGGCCATCCACCTGCGCACAACTCTGCGGTCGACTACGGGCCTCTCACGCAGGGCAGACACACGCTCACAAGCTCACCCACTTTGCTGCAAGTTATGCCTTCGGAGGGTCCACTGGTGGCAAGATGCAGCACAGGGGCACTGTTGCTGAGCGTAAAAAGAGTGTACTACGTCACACGACGCAGCGATGCGGCGCATGGCCGCACCAGGTCCGCTACGCGCTGCGCCCCGGGCGCGCTTGGCGCTTTGGCCGCCGAGCATGCTGGTATGGCCCGGCGCCCCGCCCGATAGCAGCATCCTGCAGCAGATGAGCTTGTCTGTGCTTCTCTACGATGAAACATCTACGCGCCTGCAACACCCCGCATGGCTGTTTGCTAAGGCAGCGCAGAGCGCAGAGCACAGGCAGGACGTACCTGCTTGGGGTCGCAGGTTTGCGCTGTGCTGACAGTGCAACCTCATCTTGTTACCTTGTTTCGTCCGCTTGGCTTCACCTCACCATCAGAGCATCCAGCGTTTCACATCCCCTGCAGCTGGACTTCTGCACGGCGTGAGGGGTGCTCTTGATACGCTTGTCTGCTGTTAGTACGCCCTACCAGGAAAATATATTGCTGACAGTTGCAGGGGGTTTGCCAAGGGTATGTCAGCACTGGCTTGACAATTGAAGGACAACTCATTCACAGGCGGCCTCAAATCTGTGTTACATATTTGCACAGAGAAGCACACCTGCACAATGCATCCACAGCCCCGCGGCGTGCGCTCAGCGCGGCACACAGCGCCCTGAAAGCCCCACCAAACAGGACAACCGTGAAGCGTGCGCCTACGCTGAGCTCGCCATGGGTGCATGCGCAACCAGGCCTCGCCTGCGCTTACTTACTTCAAAGAACGTCAGTGCGCCCAAACTGCACGGCCTGCGCCGCGAGGACGGGCGCTCACCAGCGATGCCGGTCGCGCGCCACGGACGCGCGCGCGCGCAGGGCTGGCATACGCCGCCCGGCGCCGGCGACTGCCTGGCAGCGCTCCCATGCGTGCACAGCGCGCGTTACACAGGCCTGATCAGGCCCGGACACCCCGCGCACCCTCAGGCTCCCGCGCCGGGCGCCGCGTTGAACCTGCGCCCGCACCCGCCCGCGCCGCCCTCATGTGCGCTGGCTGGCGCAGGCGCGACGGCGCGACGCACCGCACCACGCCAGCAGGCTTGCGTCATCTCAGGACTGCATGCGCTCACGGAAACAACTAGGCGCGGTGCACTGCCGCGTCGAGCCCCAAACCGCCTGCGACTGCACGGGCGCGCTGATACACGAGCTTGATGACAGCATGGCACGGGGAGCCGCATGTGCCGCATATGCGCCAGGCGCCTGCACACCTTACTCTGACGCGCTTTGCCACCTGCGCCGGCGCGCCGCGTCCCTGCGCGCGCGCGCCCCGCCCTCCCTTGTACACCCTCTCTCAACACCCATTCGGTCATAGGAATCTGGTCAACATACCCAAGCGGGGGGCGCGATGATCGCATGCTCCCACCTTGCCGCTTGCAACAAGTTGGTGTTGCTACGCAACAACTATGGGCTGACATGTTTTGCAGACGAGGCTGGCGCCCGCCGCTTTCCCACAGGCCAGGGCACCAAACCGCCCAGACACCCCAGGGCATGGCCCAGAGAGAAGGCTGGGTGGCCGGCAGAGGCAAGGCGTCGGGGGCCTGGCAGCCACCTCCAGCGCGCTCTTGGCATCGGGCGTGCTCGCCCTCATAGCGCCCTGCCGCCCCGCGCACGGCAGCCTTGCCAGCGCATGTCCAGCCCGCCCCTCTTGCCCCTCTTGTCACAAGAGTTCCGCATGCCTGACTTGCTGCACGCCAATGCCTGTGCGTAGTGCAGCGACGCACAAACCAAGTTCGGCATGGCCATGCACGCCAGAGTGCCGATCCCATGTCAAGTTCAGGTACGAGTGAAGAGGCCAACGACACAAGCCACTCTGACTCGTTCAGCAGATGAGGAGGCAAACGGCATGTAAAGAAAGATGCCAGAGCGCAAGCTCCTGCCACCTGCGAGGCGCCGCCGTCGACGCCCAGCCACTCGCCCACGTCGCCCGCGTGCTGCGCCAGCTCGGCCTCGGCCACCGCTGCCGCCGTGTCCGACGCCGCCGCCGCGCCCTCGCCATCCGCCGCCGCCGCAGCGTCGGCGGCCGCGAGAGCAGTGCTCTGTCGCGCAGCGCCGTGCGGTAGCACAATCTTGCTTGTCACGAATACCAGGCACGAGCACTGCAGCTCAAGTGGCTGCAAACGCACACCGCCTGGCGCTGTGAACTTAGGAGCGCTCCTGCAAAAGGTCGTTGAGACTTCAGGGAGGTTGCTCACAAGGGCAACGCAGGACGACCCGAGGCATGCCGCCCTGGCAGAGCCCTGCACTGAGCGCATGCCACAGCGCCTCGCAGCAACGTCAGCAGCACTCGACGCACAACTAGTAGGCAGACTTTGTCCGCAGATGAGCTTTGATGTCTTTGCACCTGCGCAATGCCATCCAGGTCCTCCAGAGCCAGCTCAGAGCGCTGGCGGCTGGCGCCGCTGGCGTCCTCTTCTGCCGAGTCGCCGCGCGCGGGCGTCGCGCCGGGGCTGGCGCCGGGTGCCCGCGGCCGCGCCGCACGGCCTAGCCCCGCGGACTCCGCGCCGTTTGCGCCGCCCGACGCGCCCGCGCCGTTTGCGGCGCCCGCCGCGCCCGCGCCCGCCCGCTCCTCGCCCGCGGCCGGCCCCGCGGCAGCCCGCCCAGGCACCTCTGCGGCGCCGTGCCGCAGCGCTGCCGCGGTGCGCGCCGCAAGTAGCTCCGGCGCGCCGGCCGGCTCGGCCGCGCCGTTCTCGCCAGCGCCCACCCCGCCGGCGCAGCGCATGCCCGCGCCCGCCTCCGCCCCTGCCTCGGTCCGCGCGCGCTTCCTGCCCGCTGCAGCGCCGTGCGCGGGCGGCAGGCCCTGCGCCGCGCTCGCCCGCTCGGCGCCGGCACCGCCGCGCTCCGCCACGCCGTTGGCCGCCCCGGCCGCGGCGGCGTCCTCGGGCGCCGGCTGCGCCTCTGCCGCGCTGCCGCGGTCGGCCGGCGCGGCTGCCGCAGGCGCGAGCGCCGCGTCGCCGCCGGCGGCGACCGGGACGCCGGCGGCGGGCGCGGGCGCGGGCGCGCCGGCCGCGCGGCCGCTGCCGTGTGCGAAGGCCGGCAGGTCGCGCTGCAGGATGTGCCGCACCGCGATGTCCATGCCCTCTTTCCAGGCCAGGTACTGCATCACCTGCCGCGGAGCGTGCTGCCGGACGTGACACGGCCGCCGCGGGCACGGCAGGCAGCCGCCTGGCACGCCTGCTGCCCTGAGGCAGCCGCGCGTGCCTCGCGAGCGTCCACCCGCGGCTGGTACGTGGTGCGCCAGGTCCAAGCCACATACAGGGGCAGATGCGGGCGCCTAGGCGGCACAAAGACCCGACAGCACTGCGGTCTGAACAGGAGGCTGACCTAGGGTATGCAGACAGAGGTAGGGTACTCAACCCTACACGAAGCAAGACACAACCAGCCGGCGGCCAGCAGCAACACCCGCGCGCGCGCACCTGGTTGCGGAACTCGGCCACGGGCGTGTTGAGGTTGACGGGCGCCTTGCGCTGGCCGGGCACCACGGGCGCCGGGCGCGGGCGCAAGCCCATGAAGTACAGGCAGCGCCAGGGCTCGCCCTCACCCTCGCGCGGCGGGTGCACGGCCTGTGAGAAAGTCCATCAAGAGTTATTACCAACCTCCCCACCCGCGCTGCAGGCGCCGGCACAGCTTGGCTCGGCCTCTCGAGCAGAGGGCTCCCTGTGCAATCACCGGCGCCAGGCTGCAGCGCCAGCCCGCGCGCGGGGATGCGCCGGGGCGCGCCTTTGGCCAGGGCCGCACGAGCACGAACGGCTCCACGCGCATGACCAGCTGCCGGAGGCGCGAGTGCACCCAGCCATCCCACAGGCGGAAGTCCTCCTCGCTCCGCGCCCACACCTCGATCTGCGCGCCCCACCCACCGGCCCCTCTCGACCTCACCCACGTTGAAGGCCTGGGTTCCTTGCCTGCGCCTGGCAGCTCCATGCCACGACACAGTCTCCCGTGCACGTAGCAACACATGAGCGAGGGCTTTCGAGGAGCCTGCGCTGCGCTCTTAGCCAGAAGCAGCGCCAGATTGCCGTTGCGCCAGAGAGAGCAGCACCTGCAGGTAGTTCTTGAACTGCGCGAAGAAGGCGACCGGCTCAAGCAGGCGCGCCCAGGCGGCCGGCCCGGCGCCGCCGGGCGCCAGCGCCTCCGTGCACACCTGGTCGCCGCGCGCGAACTCGTCCTGCGCCGCGCGCCGTGCCGCCGCGCGTCAGCGCAAGCACACGTGCAAAAGAAGAGCTCTGCGCCTGTGGCGATGCACCCTCCTTGTCCTCGGACACGCAATGACAGCAGCTGATTATCCGCGCACGAGCACCCGCACAACCCTTTCGAAATAGCGCGGACAGCTTGCTCACGCATGGCAGACAGAGGCAGTCGTTCTATTTTTTTTCCCAATCTGTGCTGGCGTAGCAGGCACTAGGCCTTATGCTTGCAGCAACCTGCATTAAGAGCGCAACAGACTAGCAGCATTGCTCTACATGGCAGCACGCCCAGAGGCGGGCGCGGCGCAGCCGCGCCCGCATGATGTGCAGCGTGGACTCGGACACGTTGTAGCTGGAGTTCATGGCGGGGTAGGCGGGCGTGATGATGGGCATCAGCTGCGCCAGGTCGCGCTGGTTGCGCCGCGGGTCCCAGACCGTCAGGCCCAGCGCCTCCTCGCCGATCGGCTGCAGCAGCACCGGCACGGGCCACGGCCAGCGCGCAAACACCTGCGCGCGCCGCAGTGAGACGCCGTCGGCCGCCATGCAGCCGGCGTGCGCTTTAAGGTGGATTGGAAGGCGGCACGTCTGTGGAAACTGCTGCAGCATCCCCGCAGAGCCTCCGCAATGCTGTTGCGCGAAGCAACGCAGGCTGAAGGCCTGCCCCAACGGAAAGCGTTGTACAAGCCTCAGCGCGCCCTGCGCTTTGACGCCCGGCTCTGCCGCGGCGCGCAGGCGGCGCGCCTCGTGGCCGTACGCACCTTGGCACGCGCGCACGCGTCGGCCGCGCTGTGCAGCTGCGGCGCTGAGTGCAGTAGCCAGGCTAGGGTCAGGGTCAGGGTTCGGCGCCCGACGCGCCTTGAAGAAGCGCGAGACGAGCATGGACGCGTTGGCACGCGGGTACAGCTTGCACGTGTACGCGAGCAGGATGGCCCAGTTGACGCCGCCCAGGTAGCCGACCGCGTTGGAGTAGATGCCGCGGCGCTCTGCCCACAGCTTGAGCGCACGCAGCGCCATGCAGAAGGCCTCCTTGATCGGCACCTGCGCGTGCGCGCAAGCGCGGGCGGTCAGCGGTGGCCAATCAGCTGCGCTCGCCTTTTCTATAGCAAGCTCTTGTATTCATGGGCAAGCAAATGCTCGTGCCCGGCCACGGTCCAAGCAAACGCACAGCTTTGTCCGTACGGCTGCGTGCCGGACTCTTGGGTGTGGAGCGCAAGAGGCCTGTAACTCTACCCCAACCTGCACTAACGCAGAAGGCTGACAAGGTCACGGCACGACTGCTCGCCGCGGCGAGGCGGTGTCACTCACGCGGCGGCACCTGCGCAGGCTGAGACCAGCATGAACAGCATGGCAGCGCCGGCCCGCGGCAACGCGCCTCGTCCAGGATGCTGTCGGTCACGCGGCAGCCGTTCAGCGAGCGCACGGTCTGCTCGTCCGCGTTGCGCAGCGTGGACGTCTCTTTGACGGCGAGCTCCGGGTCGACGACGGGCGCCTCCAGGCGCGCGTAGAGCAGGTCGATGCTGATGCCGGCCATCTTCATCTTGATGACCGGCACGAACGAGTCCACCACGGGGTGCAGCTCGGTCACCTCCGGCATGTCCTGCGCGCGCAGGGCGAGTGTATGAGTGTTCAGGGTGAGCGTACCCTACCCCTGACCATGTCAAAGCGTAAGAGTCCGAACCGCCTCAAGCAGGCGCCCGTAGCGCATGACTGCCAGCGCAGGCTCGCTGCGCTCCGAGCGCTGCCCGGCGCGATGTGATCGGCCCCAGGCTGCCCGCGCCACAAAGACTTCCTGCATGGGCGCCCAAGGCGGGCGCGCCGTGAGGATGCGCTCCAGGCAGTACGGCTCCTGGCCGAAGAAGTGGTCCTCGCGCGTGACGTGCCGCGGGCCGATGCACAGCGTGTCTATGTCAGCGCCTAGGCCCCCAGGCACACCCCCGGTCGGCCCATGCCTGTGAATGCGACTCATCCTGAACAGACAGCCGGACCCCGACGGTACCGTTTGCATGTCGGCCAAGCAGCAAGGGCACCAGTTGCATGCACCGTGCCACTTGAGAGCGCTGTCGCTGTAGCTGCGCGGCCAGACGGACCAGAACGGGGCCCGCAGCAAAGCCTCGCGCAGGCAGCCCAAGCGGACGGCCACCCCGTCACGGTCCGCGCCGCCAGCCCGCGCCGCCGCGCCTGGGCCGTGCACGCCGAGCCGATACGAGCCGAACGTCTGGATCTTGGCGTGCGACATGTCCGCAAAGTCATCGCCGAGCGCGAGCGCGCGCGTGACCGCGCGCACCCAGTCCACCGCGACGGCCGCCAGCCGGCCGAGCACATCCTCGCGCTGCTGCAGCTCCTCCCGGCTCTCAAACAGGCCCTGCTGGCGCAGGAACTGCGCGCCGCGCGCAGGCGCATTGTCACTTTCTGGGTGCACTGCCCTTGCACGCCCCGGCCGTGCGAGTCTCTCACGTCCACACAGCGCGGCTGAGCGGCCACTGCGGCCGAGCACGGCTGCACGCTGCTGCAGCCCACCCTCGCTCACAAAGGCGCAGGCGCTGCGCCGTCTGCGCGGCGCCGCTGAGCTGAAGGTCCCGTAACTCCGCCCGGGGGAGGCTCATAGCAGCCCAGCGGAGCAGCCGGGCCGCTCAGCGTGTCCTTGGGCTGTTGCGGCTACCCCAGGCTCTCAACCAGCATTGCTGGGAGAAACGTGCGCCACGCTCGTTGCAGTCAGGGACTGCAAGATTGGCTGTCAGGGGAAGGTGTCGAGGCCAGCACCAAGTGTGCTTGCTGACAGGTCCTACCAGCTCGCGAGCTGTAGCCTCACTCGCCCTGCCAACGCAGAGGGTGAGCAGCGTCCGCAGCGTGCTCGATCACATACCAAATCTGCCTGACAAGCGCTTGCTTGTCCTGCTCATAACTGCACTTTGCAGACTTATATGTGACCGCTGAGAGAACATATGCGTCCAAACTCCAGGAAGCCAGCTGTAGCAGTGTACATGTGAGTACTGTGCGCTTATGGACGCCACAGGAAGCCTTGCGTTGGCAACCAGGTGAGTGCTGGCAGCTTACAAAGTCTCGGCTGGGCTGTGCAAGCGGAAGCAGGCACGGACACAGCCCGCGCGCACCGCCTCCAAGTCCGCGCTCTGCCGCACGTCGCTCGCGGTGGGCCCGGCCACGCTGAAGGGCTTGACATAGTCGCTCATCGGCGCAGCCGGCGCCGCGGCTCAGCGCGCCGCGCCGCCCCGCGCACTGCCTCACACACGCCTGTACCCGTAATGTTGCCAAAGGCCCTGCCGCGCTCCTGCACTGCTCCGCGGCTCTGGCCTCGCCCCTCGAGCGCAGCTGCAGGTGAATCGCGCACACTGTGGCGAGCCACCGCGGAGCGCCAACGTATGCGCACCTAACTCCCTCCCTCAACCTACTCAGTACTGTGCTATATACACCCCTCCCACTGTAGCGCTGGTTGGGAGCATGGAGCCTGGCTTGCAGTGAAGAGCTCCTTGGTGGTGCTGGGATGTGCATGATAGCAATTCCGTGCATTAAAACACCTATCAAGATGGACCACTTTCCGGCTCCCCTGCGAAGCAGACAATGCCAGACAGTCAGCAGAGCGCTTTGGTTAAGGCAGTTCTCAAACGCTCGCGAGGCGCTAGTGATATCAGGGCCATTGCCCAGCGCGACCGCGCGCCTGGCTGAGGAGGCGCGCAGGCCGGCGGCCGGGCAGCCGCGGCCGGATGGCGAAGAAGGCCGGCGCGCTGCTCATCAAGCTGCTGAGCACCGCGGGCACTGGCTACTTCTACGTCAAGAAGAAGAACCCGCGCACGCTGCCGAACAAGCTGCAGCTGATGAAGTATGACCCTCGCGTCAAGCGCCATGTGCTCTTCACGGAGACCAAGCTCAAGTGAGGCAGCGCGCTCAGTCAGCGTATAGGTACGCCTGCCAGACGGCGCTTCATCTTCCAGTCGTATGGTAGGGGCTGCCATGGCCCTGGGTATGGCTCTTGCAGGCAGTGCACAAGATAAGCGACTTGGAAGCGACTTGCTCTGAGGCGTGGCCGTGCAGCAGGGGATGACATGGAGGCGCGACGCAGCCTTTGTTCTCCTGGGGGCTGCCGGCTGCGCGCTCGCATTCCAGGTCCGTCCACGCACCTGTGCGCTCACTCTGCTCTAGTGCTTGCGTAGCTATGAGCGCGAGCTCTTATAGCATGGCTGACTCGAGGCGTCTGCCGTTGTGCTCGCGCTTTGAATAATATGAGGCGCTGGTGCTGAGCTCACTCGGCGGCCTGGCAGCACCCCCACGCCTTTGCGAGCGCCAAAGCCCGCTGCCCGCACGCCGCTAGGCCGCGCGGCGGCTGGCGCGGGGCGCGTGCCGAGCGCCGAGCGGGCGCTGCGGCGCGCCGGTCGACGGCGTGGAGGGCCTGGTGGGCAACACGCCGCTCGTGCGCATCCGCAGCCTCTCCGAGCTCACCGGTTGCGAGGTGCGCTGCCCTTGGTTGCCATGCTGCCTTAGTGGCCATGCAAAGCGCACCAGGGGGTATGAGCCTGAGCGGCTGGGCCACTGGATCGGCGCTTGGGAGAAGTGCGGTAAGCTCGCTGGCGCCTGCTCCGCGCAGCACGTGAGACCTGCCGACACACCTTGCTTTCAGATTATACCCAGTGCAGGAGCGGGCGTGTCTGTGCCCAGAGCGCCAGCGTGCTTAGTGAACATCCAAGGCAGTGTCGTGACTATGTGATGCCGCCTTGGGGCGCCCAAAACATGGTTCCGATTTGGTTTTGCCCTGATGCCAGGGTGCCTGACAGCGCCGTGCGCACGCAGATCCTGGGCAAGGCGGAGTTCCTGAACCCAGGCGGCAGCATCAAAGACCGCGTGGCGTTGGCCATCGTGCGCGAGGCCGTTGCGCAGGGCCGCCTGCGGCGCGGCGGGCTCATCACCGAGGGCAGCGCAGGCGCGCCGCACCAATGCTGGCTCGCAGCTCTGGATTGACTTCTGGTTGGACTGCAAAACGATGGTGTGCATGCGAGTGTGGTGACCCTGTAGTCAAAGTCGGCAGCACTGGTATGACCGCCTGAGCCCTGCGCGTCCCGCTCGCCGCAGGCGAAAGCGCTGGCATGCACTATACGCAAGGTGTGGGTGCTCAGAGAGTTCCCAGCGTGCCTGGCATCTCTGAGACCGCCTCGGCTCGTAATCCTAATCAGACCCAAACCTAATCGGGATCTGGGTGGCACACATGCAGCGCGCCGCTGCTTCCCCCCTCGGGATCGGGATCGGGCTGGGCAGGCTAGGAAGGGCGGGGGTGCTCCGGACCGGCGCCGAGCCCCGCGCGCCGCACGCAGGCAGCACGGGCATCAGCCTGGCGATGGTCGCGGCGGCCGCCGGCGTGGCGTGCGCGGTCGCGCTGCCGGACGACGCTGCGGCCGAGAAGGCCGCGCTGCTGGCCGCGCTGGGCGCGCGCGTGCTCCTGCAGCGCCCGGTCTCCATCGCGCACCCGGGCCACTTTGTCAACGTCGCGCGCCGGCTCGCAGCGGAGGCGGCGCGGCGCCCCGAGGACGTGCGCCGCGACCTCGAGCGCGGCATTGAGAGCTCGGTCCTGGGGCCTGAGGGCGGCCGGGAGGGCGCGGGCGCCGGGGCCGGCGGCCCTGAGTCCGCTGCGGCCGGCGGCGGGGCGGAGCGCGCCGGCTGCGGCAGTCCTGGAAGGGAGGCGCCTGCTGAGAGCAGCAGCGCTGGCACAGACGCGGTCAGGCGGGGCGGCAGAGAGGTGCCTGAAGAGGGCGGCAACGGCGCCGGCAGCGCGGCAGAGAGCGGCGGGGGCGCGGCCAGCGGCGGCCGCGGCGGCGGCGGTAAGGTCGCTGGCGAGGCGGCCGCGGCGGGGCGGGCGCCCTGCCGGGCGGGCGGCGGCGCGGTGTTTGCGGACCAGTTTGAGAACCTGGCCAACTACCGCGCGCACCTGGAGACGGGCGCCGAGATTTGGGCGCAGGTGCGCGCGCGGGGCCCCCATTCGCGCGCGGGCCAACGCTGTGAGGGCCGGCGCGCCCGGCGGGCTTGACCAGGTGGCGGGCCAGCCTGCCTGCGCCGTGGCCGGCAGTGAGAGCGCGCTCACCAGTACCAATAGGGAGCGCCTTGGCGGGGCTCGCCTCGCAGCTTCAGCGCGGGAGGCGTGTTCCACAATGAGTGGCGGTAAACGCAGGGGCCAGCAGCGGCTGCGGGCAGTGCTTGTCCTTGAGGGGCCGGCAGCGCGGAGCGCTCGCGGTACGGTGTGCAAGTGTCGTGAGCGCGCTGCCTGCCACGGGGCAGACGGGCGGCCAGCTGCACGCGTTTGTGGCGGGCGCGGGCACGGGCGGCACGATTGCGGGCGTGTCGCGCTACCTCAAGGCCCGCAACGCTCGCATACAGGCGCGCGCCGCCCCAGCCATGCGCCGCCTCAGGCGACGCGGCGGTTGCGGGGCTGTCAGCATGCTGCTGCTGCCCGCATCCGGGCGCGTGCCGCCCGGCCATGCGCCGCATCGGGCGGCGTAGCGGACGCGCCTCCGGGTCGCCTGCTGGCATGCGGTTGCAGGCTGCTGCTGCATGGCCGCGCCACCTTTGTATATCTACACGACGTATGCCATGTGTCATGCCCTGCAGCCTACCTTATGTAATGTGAGGCATGCCTGCGCAGCCGCCCTGGCTCACAACCTCGATGTGCAGCCTCTCATAGTGTCATGACTCTGCGTGTGCCAGTTCGTTGTTGCAGTGCTATGACTGTGTGCGGCACGAGTTCGCTGCGCCGCGCTCTGGCTCGGACGTTGCACAGGTGAAATTTACCCGCCCTGCGCAGATCGTGCTGGTGGACCCGCCCGGCTCCGGCCTGTTCAACGCGGTGACGCGCGGCGTCGCGTTCGCGGCCGCGGAGGCCGAGGGCCGCCGCCTGCGCCACCCCTGCGACACCATCACCGAGGGCATCGGCATCAACCGGCTCACCGCCAACTTCCGGCTGGCGCAGGCGCGCGCCCTGGGCCTGCCACTTGGGGCCTGCCCCCGGTGTCTTCAGCCGGCTCTGGCTGCGTGTCTCTGAGCGGGGGCTTAGGGACGGGGTGTGCGCTGTGCCTTTGATGTTATTGGCAAGGGTTCCAGCATCTCCCAGGGCCCCTGCTGCTCTGCGTGTCCAGCGGGCGGGCGCCGGACGTGTGGGCCACGCCACATGCATCTTGTACCAGGTGCTTGGCTTGCAGTCCAATTGACGCACTGCTTCGCGTGCATCGCCCTGAGGGATTTGAGACTGCAGAGTCATGCTCGAAAGCCACTGCCAGGCGCTAGGGCCAGGTAGTGGGGTAGGGATGCGGGGACGCCCGGGGTGGCAGAGCGGCGGGCCGAGCGCGCGGGCGGCGCGCAGGTCGACGCGGCGTTCCAGGGCAGCGACCGGGAGGCGGTCGAGATGGCGGCGCACCTGTTGCGCTGCGACGGCCTCTTCCTGGGCTCCAGCGCGGCCATGAACTGCGTGGGCGCGGTCAAGGCGCGCCCTTTGTTGACCCGCCGGCCTGGCGCGTATGCCGGCCTGTGGCCGCGGCCGCTGCTCGCTGCTGCCCAGCCCTGGCGCACTGTGCGGCAGATGCGGATGCAGGTTCGAGTTGCCTGGTATTGGGGAGCACACACAGTGACGTATCAGGCGTGATTTCTCCATACTCTGGACGACCTCAACAAAGTGTGAGAGCAAAGCCCTGCATTTTCTTGTCAAGGAGCCCGCTTCCCACGCCTGGCTCGTGGGCGCTGCCGCAAGGAGCCCTCTTCCTACGCCTGGCTCACGAGCGCCGCCGCGACGCGCCAGGCCGCGCGCGCGCTGGGGCCCGGGCACACGATCGTGACCGTGCTGTGCGACGGCGGGCAGCGGCACCTCAGCCGCTTCCACAGCCCGGCGTACCTGGCGAGCGCGGGGCTGGCGCCCGAGCACCGCGCCGACGACCTCGGCTTTGTGACCTGAGGCGTCGGCCGGGCCCGTGCGTCCTCTGCCGTGCTGGCCTGCCACCGCTTGCACGGCCGCACGAGCGCAAGCCGTGGCCTGGGTCCTTATGGCGAACAGGGCGACCCTACGCGTCCGCGGGCCCGCGAGCGGCAGCGAGCAGTGTGAGCGCTGCCCTTTGGGGGGCTGCAGCCCGAACGCTGGCCGCGAGGCTTGCAGCTTGTGTGGCCGTGACAGAGTGCTCTGAGAGGAATGATCCTGCTCTCAGGGGAGGCGTGACTTCGTTAGCGGCCTTGTCTAGCTGGTCCTGGTTTCAGGGTCGTTCAGTGGAGAGGCGGTCTGCAAAGAGGCCGGTCTGTAGTGCATGGCATGTTATTATATAAAATATGTTTGGCCAGGGTGGAATGCAGGGTTAAGCAGGCACTCGAGTGTCTGGCTTGAGCAAAACTGCGTCCAGCAAAAATACAACACGGTCCACACAGTGCACTGAGGGGATCGCACTGCCTTTGTTGCACACAGGTCACATCCAGGCACGGTAAAAGACAAGCTAATTGCTGCGGCCAAAGGGGGGCGTGGCCGGCGATGGCAAGTGCCGTCAGCAACGACGTGGTCTCCCTTCAAGCGCAAGTGGAGCACCTGAGGTCGGAGGTGCAAACTCCAAACACCTGCACGCTGCTCAGCAGCGGGTGACAGCAGACCAATGTGGGCTGTGCTGATGCCAGCCGCGCGCGCAGGTGCTGCGCCTGCAGAAGAAGCAGGGCGAGCTCCACGTGTCCGACGTGGGCGCGCTGCGCAGGGCTCATGCGACACTGTCGCAGCACGTGCAGGCCCTGTATATCGAGGCGCAGGTGACCAGGCCTGCGTGTGCAAAGATGCGTGCCGCAGCTGCAATTAGATGTCCGAGTGCTGCACTCTGCGTGATGGGCTCCAATGGAGAGCGCTTACGTGACCTTTTGCCCGGGCATGCACGGTCTGCAAGCCTGCCGACTGCCGTGCCCGCGCCCGGTCAGGGCATTGCAGAGAGCATCAGCGGCCTGGACACAGAGGTGGCGCGGCCGGACGAGATAGGCGAGGAGCTGGGGGCGCTGGGTATGGTGGTCGCCGCGGCGTTTGCGATCAACCGCGTGCTGCGCTTCGCGGCGCTGCCGGTGCCGCCCGGCCCGCTTTGACATGCTGCCAGCAGCTAACGCCAACTGGGGCGCATCCTGCACGCGGCTGCAAGTTCTGCGAGATCAAGTACAAGTGCGGCCAGTAGAGAACGTGCTATGTACCCTGACAGCGTGCGGGCGTCGGGCTCGTACCGTTCACAAGGCGTGCTCGGGGCCTGTGGTGCGAATGGCATTGCACAGACTGGCGCCAAGTCTGCCACAAGCGCCTCGGAGAGCAGTGACTGTGCTCAGACGCGCGCAGAACACCGCCAACCTCGGGCGCGCGGTGTGGCTTGCGGGCGCGGCGTACGAGGTGCGGCAGCTGCCCAGTGCTGTGGCCGGAAAGGCGTGCTCAGAGAGAAGCATGCGGTGAAGCTTCCTGGCGCAGGGGGAGAAGCGTACGTCCATGATCATTGCTTGATCACGTGGGTGTAGCACATCTGTCTGTAGCACCCGGGTCCAGAACCGGTATAGGGTACGAGTATGCGCTAGGGGGGCTAGGGTAGCGAGTGCGCGCGAGCGGCAGGTGTACCGCCTGGCCAACGGCGTGCTGCGGCGGCTGTGCGCGTTTACGGTGCAGAACGCGCGGCGCAAGCAGCAGCTGCTGGACGACTGGCGCGTCCTGCAGGTGCCCCGCCCGCGCGGCGCACGCGCGCCGCCCCAGACGGCGGCAGCAGTCTGGCCTGGAGCCTGTCTGGAAGCGCCCTGCCAGCGCCTGACAATGTCCACAGCAGCGCCTTGTGTGCAGGTCGTGCAGCGTGCTGAGGTGAGTGGCAAAGCGGCGGCCGTGGTGGCGGGGCTGATGTTGTGGCAGGCGATGCCTGCTGCAGCGACTTGCGCGTGCCCACCGCACGTCCATAGCTACCAGGTGCTGGGCACAACTGGCGGCCGGCGCCTGCAGGGCCGCATCGACATCATGGCGGACCTGGCGAACTGGGCGCCGCCGCAGGCGATCGCAGCGGCGGCCGCGCTGCAGCCACCTGCCGCGACCGGCCAGAGGAGGGCCGCTCAGGAGGGCAGTTCCAGGGATGCGCAGGCCGGTGCGAGCGCGCCCAGCGCGCCCATGTGGCCGGGAGGCGGCGGCGATGCGGCCGGGCGCGGGGGCGGCGACCCCGAAGGAGGGCCGGCGCCGGGCCGGGGCCATGCGGCAGCAGCTGCGGCGGCCGTGGACGGCGAGCGGGGGGCAGTGCAGCGCCGCATGGTGCCGGGCCGGCAGCTATGAGTGTATGATTAGTTGTCAAAGGTATGTGTTGGAGCACGGTCGTACAGCCGGTTGTACACGTTTGCACAGCAACGCTTAGCATGCAGGCATCTTCGTCTCTGCGGGGGCAGCTGGGGCGCAGGGGCACCTGCAGGGTCCAGTGCAAGCCATGCGTGTGGCCGCGTGCGCCGCCGCGAATCAAAGTGTTGCCCGCTGTGGATGGCTTTTATCGCAGCTCTTTGAAGGACCTGTGTGCTGCCTGAGGCTAAGATATCATCGCATCGCTTTGCGAGGATGCAAGAATTGAAGTAGGCCTTAATGGTCCCACTTGTGTAACTGAGGGCGGTCGATGCATCCTCCATTTGCGATGCATCCTGCGGCGACACGGGCGGTTCTCGGGTGCAGCACCTGAGCCCAACACTCGGTGTTGCACCCAGGATGCGCGGTGGTGCCCAGGTCACATGCCAGACGCGCCACCCGGAAGCTCCACCCACTTACTGCCGCCGCGGCTTGGTGCGCTTGCCGCCCGCCTCGTGCTGGTCCACGCCGGCCAGCTCGAACGCGTCTGGGTCGTCTATGCTCTGCGAGCTCGCCATTGCAGGCGCCGGCTCCTTGGCCTTCTCCTGCACGTGGCGCAGCCTCTGATGACCTCGCAGTGCTGTTGGGGTATGTTGCAGGGTCAGGAGGCAGCCTGACTCGCATCTCCGCCCGACCCAGGACGCGGCTGAGCAGGGAAATGCGGATGCCCGCCATGCGCATGAAGGCGCAGGTGCGCTTGCCAGCGTGTTTGCACACGCATGCGGAGAGAGTATCGCGCGTGGCGTAGCGGGGAAGCGCACGCGCGGCGCCAGGCCCCTAACCCTAACCCCAACCATCAGGTGGCAGGGGAAGCGCACGCGCGGCGCCAGGTCGGGCGGCGGCGCGAGCCCGCCGGTCTGCCGGCGCAGCAGGGAGGCGTAGATGCCGCCCGCGCGCGCGAGCTCGGCGTGCGTGCCCTCCTCCGCGACCTGCCCGCGGTCCATGACGACAATGCGGTCCGCCGTGCGCACCGTAGACAGCCTGCGCGGCCGCGCTCCCGCGGCTGGCTGGCGGGCGGCGGGCTCGCTCAGTCCGCCGCCGAGCCCGCCAGGCATGCTGGCAGCGGGGGCGGCGAGGACAGAGGCGGGAACGCACACAACGGACTGGCGAGAGCAGAAGGAGCAGGGCGCCTGGGCAGCGCTCGAGCCCCCAACAGTGCCCACCGCCGACACATGCGCAGGGCGGCCGCGGCGGCGGGGTCGGCGTGGCAGGCGCGCCTGTGCGCGATGACGAGCACCGAGCGCCCGGTCGTGCGCATCGCGCGGTCCAGCGCGGCCTGCACCTGCGCCTCGCTCTCCACATCCAGCGCGCTTGTGGCCTGCCGCGCAGCGCCCCCCACGGTCTTGCTCCACTCGTGCTGGGCAGGCACGTGTTGCCTGCGCCTGCCTGCGCTTGTCTGCGCTTGTCTGCGCGGGTTCATGCTTGTCCGCGTCTGTGTCCCCCAGCTGCGCGTGTTGACGCTTATTTACACTTGTTGATGCTTGTTGACAAGCTATGCTGGGGAGTTTTTTAGTATAGCATGCATGACGCTTATTTACACTTGTTGATGCTTGTTGACAAGCTATGCTGGGGAGTTTTTTAGTATAGCATGCATTAAGCGCGCTCACAGTTTCATACTTGCAGCCCTGGTCTCCACGTCGAGCGCCCCCCACCAACAGCAGCTGGCCATATGCACACCCATAAGGTCCTGCCATGCTGGGGCCACCCGGGAGCGGCACCTCGTCCAGGATGAGGACCTTCGGCTTCCGAATGATGGCGCGCGCCAGGGACAGCCGCTGCCGCTGGCCGCCCGACAGGAGCTTATCCGTGACCTGCGCGCGCACGTTCGCTTACAGGCCCTGCTTCTCGGCTGCATCCCAGGCCCTGCAAGAATTGTGTCTCGGGTATTTCACTGAACCAGCTCAGCCAGCACTCTTGCAGACAGGTCTGCAGGTTTGCAGTTAACCCGAAGCAGCATGTATGCCTACGAGAAGCCCAAACCAGCAAGGTGGCTGCTCCGCAAGCGCGCCCCTCTTGCGCTCTCTGCGAGCTGGACATCAGCCTCCAGTACGCCGCACCATGCCAGGCTGCCCTGCGGAGCGAGCTATGCACGCGCGTGCGGGCCGGCCTTGCCCGGGCGCGCCTGCGTGGCGTAGCCCTGCGGCAGCGCGCAGATGAAGCTGTGCGCGTTGGCCAGCTTGGCAGCCTCCTCCACCTCCGCCTGCCGGCCGGGCGGCCCCGCGTCATCCCTGGGCTCGGGTCGCATCGCTCTCGCAGCGCTGTGCGGTGCTGCACTCGCGCGGCGCCTGCTCACAGCGCCGGCGATGGCAGTTTGGGCATGTGTGCACACCGGCGCCATGCGCTGCATCGCAGCGGCCCGTCGCATCGCTACGCATACGCTGCACCTGTCCTCGCCATCCGGCGCAGACATAAACAGCGCATGTGCACACATGTGACACGCTCTGCATTGCAGTGAGAAATGAGCAGTGCGCAGGACTGGCAGCAGACGCGCGCCTGCAAGCTTTCAGGCAGGCCAGGATCAACAAGCATGCACACCAGCCACCCTATCTGTCAGAGCGCAACGGCAGAGCGCAGGCGAGCTCTGGCTTGTCAGGCCAGGGAGCTGATTCCAGCACTGTCAGCGGGCGCGCGCCTGCGACTTCCCGGGCAGGCCGTAGGCGATGTTGGCGGCCACACTCTCGCTGAACAGGCGCGGGTCCTGCGACACGACGCCCAGCTGCGAGCGCAGCCACAAGGCGTCCAGCGTGCGCAGGTCAGCCCCGTCCGCAAGCACCTGCGCGCGCGCGTGCATGTAGTACTGCTTCATTAGGGTTTCTCTTTACTAGGGTCAGGGCTGAGGTGCCCTTCACGACCACCCCCCTATTCTGAGCAGCCTCACGTGACCTGGTGCGCGTGCTTGCGGGCAGCAGGCGAGGCGGACATACAAGCGGAGGAACACGGCGCCAAATGCGGCACCTGGCCTGAGGTCGGATCGTAGAGGCGCTCCAGCATTGCCACCAGCGTGCTCTTCCCCGAACCGCTCAGGCCCACCTGCGCCGCGCATGCACCCCATCGCAAGCGCTGAGCGCGAGCGGCTCCCGTCTCTTCTCAGCCGTGCAGAGGTGAGCGGCGCGTGGGCGTGCTCGCACAGCGTGCCTGCCACTGTGCGCGCGGAGACGCCCTGCAGCGCGTCACTGCTACACGCCGGGGCAGGCTGACAGTGCAGAGGATCGCAGCCGGGTCAGCCGCCAGGGACGACCCTGTGGGCGCCCGTGCGCGCGCACCAGCGCCAGCAGGCGGCCGGGCTCCAGCGAGAGCGACACGCCGCGCAGCGCGGGCGCGTTCGGCCGCGACGGGTACGCGTAGTGCACGTCGCGCAGCTCTATCTGCGGCGCGCGCGGCACGCGCTGTCGCTGTGCATGCACGCCGTGGCCTGCAGGGGATAACGCGCGGGCTGCAGTGCGCCCCGCCCTCTTGCGCACGGCTCTGCAAGCGCGGTGCCGCGCATACAGTGACATGGCCTCTGTGCAGCGCTCGCTCATGCCTAGGTCAATGTGCAAACACCATAGCATTCAGGGACCGCCCATATAGGCACAGTCCAGATCGCTCTCATGTGTGGGTCGCCACCCCGAGCGCGCCCCTCCCTGGCGCGCCGCCGGGGCCGCACCCGGCCCGAGAACGACGGCAGCGTGGCGCCGGGGGCCAGCTGCGGCGCGGGCGGCCGCTCCAGGTACTCCATCACGCGCTCGCTTGCGCCCACGCTCTCCTGCGCGCGTCATAGGGTAGGTGACGCGCCGCCCTTCAAGAAGGGCGGCGGCGCGACGCGCAGGCTCTGCGTCTGCGCCTGTGCTGTTCTCGCGCTGCACTTTCGCGTCCTTTTGCATGCAAGCTCAACGCTTTGCAGAAGTGAACACATGTGTGTTCACAACTCGTCTCAGGTCGCAATGCGTATTTGGTGCATGCAGAAACTGCATGCACGCATGCTCTGGGCCTGAGCTGGCAGGGTGTACACTCGATGTTCCTGCCGGCACGTCCCTGCAGTGGCATGGTTGTGGCGCGCGGCGCGCCATGATGGCGCCCCACTGGTCGCAGACGCTCAGCGAGGCGGCCACCACGAAGTCGGTGTACAGGTAGAAGGAGGTCAGCTGCTGCGCGCTGATGCGGGCCGCCAGCGCCATGCCGCCGCCCAGCAGCAGCGCCAGGGCCTGCCGCCTAGGAGCCTCAAAGTGTTCACACAAATACGCAGGAATGCTGCACCCACCACAGCATGTGTGCAAAAGGAGGCCAGCGGCCGTCAGCACTGCGTCTGGTCAACCCATCTTAGGTCAGAGTGCATACAACAGATGTGATCGGAAGGGCGAGCCATAAAGAACTCTGCAGCGGGTGAGAGCAGGTGCCAAGCACGTGCGCAGACGCGTGGGGCCACACAGGCGCGGGCCCCGTCGCGCGGGGCGGGCCACCGCCGCGCCTTGGTCAGGTTGAACAGGCTGGCGTTGGTCACGAGGTACAGCAGGTACGCCGTCGCCAGCCGCACGCTGATGCGCCGCAGGCGGCCCAGGTTGCGCGCGTAGCGCGCGACCTCGCCCGACTCGGTGCCGAACGTGCGCACGACGCGCGCGAGCGTGTACACCTCCTCGGCGACCTGCGCGCCGGACGCCGCGCGCATTAGGGTTTGTTGGGGTTGGGGTGCGACCTCACCGGCCTCAGTGCAAAACGTGCGCACGACGCGCTCAGCGACCTGCGCGCGGCGTCGCGCGAGCGCGTCCAGCTGCTGCAGGCGGCTGGGCAGGGCTTCGGCGCGCTGGTTCACGCGCCGGCGCATGCAGCATGTCTGTCATGACAGGCGTGTGCAGGCAGGCGCACATGACAACGCATCTTTTTAATGCTGACGCTCCCGGATTACCCGCCAGTGCACAGGCTTGGCCTTGTGAAAGCATGTGTTACATATCATTCGCTTCTCCATGTCTTCCCATCCTATGCCTGGGACAACTGCGTCTCACCCGCAACGCCGGACATGATATGTGTTCTGACGCCATTGCCTCGCAACTTCATAACCTGGCCGAACCTGGTTCGTGTCCGCCAGCGTGTCCTGGTACGAGCGCTGCGCCCGGCGGGAGTAGCCGCCGAACCGCAGCGCCACTAGCCAGAGCACGGCGGTCGACGCCGCGCACGCGAGCGCGAGCTCGCGCGACAGGACGACCAGGTAAATGCCTCCGCCTGCGCGCGCGCCGGCGCCGGCTGAGGCGAGGCGCCGGCTTGCCCTGCACAGACCCCTAAGACGCGCTGTGCACGCCGCGTTGCAGGCTGTTAAACACCCCAAAGGCACATTCAGCTCCTCCAATGCTGGGCAGCAGAGATATTAAGAGCACAGCTGGTCGTATCACTTACAGCAATTATGTATGCGCACTTGTCTCGTACAGCTGTTCACCCAGTACCGCACCTATGCACTGCAGGGAGTTCCGCAGCGCCACGTTGATATTTGTGCTGACGCACTTCACGACAACCTGTGGCACACGCGGCTTATGACAATCACAGTGGTCATGTGCACTGGCTTGCCACGTCTGGTAGACGCGCCAAGGGACCCCATCCCGCAGCAGGTTTTGCAGACAAGCGAAGAACTTGCAGCAGTAACGCATAAGAAGCCTCGACACAGCTCCGCATAGCAACATGACAGGCATCCACTCTGACTGCTGCGCAGACCGCGGCGCGCCTGGCAGTCGTTGCCGAGGCGACTTGTCAACACGCCGACCTCCGCATCGTCGAAGAACTCAATCGGCTGCCGCAGGATGCGTGCGAACAGCTCCGCGCGCAGGTTCTGCAGCCGGCATACCACGAGGTCAGGAGCATGCCACAGCCGATATGCCTTGCCTTTGGGGCCTGTCACAGCGCTCCCAGCGTCCAGCCGGTGCCACACGCATCGCATGCGCGCCGGCACGCGTACAGTTGCCAGCAAGCACGGTGCGCCTTTGCAGTCTGGACCATGCCTGCCTAGCGCATAGCAGCCATGCATGCACACACACAAACTGCAGACACGATTAGGAAGTGTGCTGCGGTCGGGTGCGCGGACGCCACCAATGGATAACAGTACGTCCTGGCACGTGCAGCGCACACACAGAGGCAGTTGCACCAACACTGCAGGAGCCCCGTCACACCTGGATCAGGTCTGCATTGATGATGCTGAACAAGTACCCCCGCATGCCGGCAGTCACGCCGTAGGCCACCGCAAACACCTGCGCGGACACGGCGTCCAGTTTCTTCACCCCACACACTCTGCCTTATGCTTAGAACTACTGCGCGTGATGTTTTACACGCATGCATTTGCGTCACGGCACCCACATAGCTGGCGTAAGATTTTTGCATTACCCGCAGAAGCGCACGGGCGGCCAGGGCACGGCAGAGATGCATCATGCGAGGGCGCACGCAAAGCAACCGGACGTTGTGGTGGAACAGGCTCTCAGAGCCGGCCTTCGTCACGGCGAAGATGCTGGCAGACGTGAGGTGCGGGATGGCCAGCTCTGAAAGCGATGCCAGGACCTGCGGAGCAGCCAACAAGCTGCCTCTTCACAGTACGACATGTGTCACTGTAGAGAGCGCTTGCACAGCGAATAAGAAGCTCCCTGGATGCAGCAGCTATGCAAAGAGCTGCGCCGAGCCGTCCCGCCATACTGGTGCGTGTTTGCTCAAAGGTCGGCCAGGGAAGCCGGGACGCGGGGGCGCACCATGAACAGCAGCGCGCCAAAGAGCTGCAGCTTGTTGATGTTCAGTACCTTCCACAGCTTGGCGACCACACGCCGCAGGCTCTGCGGCGCCGCGGCAGCCTCGCTCTGCTTTGGCGTGGGCGCCACGCTCCACCAGGCGCGCCACGCCTCCCCCCACGACTGCCGCGCCTGGCCCTCGCGCGGCTCCGCGGGCCCGGCGCTCGTGGCTGCCGCCAGTGCCGTGCACCGCAGGCGTGCTGCAAGCAGGACGCGCCGTCGCTGCTTGCGCTGCAGCAGCGGCTGGCAGTCTGCCGGCATGCTGTGCACATGTCGCAACGCGGTGCACGCAAGACGCCATGGTGTAGCAGCGGACACTGCTGATGGTCGGCCCGCTGTGCACCTTTGCCTGCAGACTCCCCAGCCGTGGCCAACGGTCTGCTGCCCAGGTACGTTGCGGCAGCACAGGCCACCCAGCGCAGCGGGCGCCATGCCGGCGACACGACGCTACATGCAAGCTCCGCGCATAGGCTGCGTCACCACACCCAAGTCGGGTGCTGCTTGCTGTTGTCCCGCTTGCAGTGCTTAATGCCCACAGGTTCGTTTGGATACTATGTAACAGTGCCGTCGCCTGCGCAGCAGTGCCCTGGCTTGCTAGGCGACGCACAAAAGACTAGCGCAGGGATCTCTGCTATTGAATGTGTCGAGTTTTGAGCGAGGCTGGACATCCTCTGGCAACAAAAGCTCAAAGCTAGGGGTGATGAGTTACACATGTCTGACTTGCAGTTCAGGACTCACGCCAATCCCATGATATCATGGATAGGCAGCTAGCTCACATGCTTCCACACCGTGCATATGCTCATGCGCACTTCAACAGACCAAAAGAATTTCAGGCATACTTCGGGGCAGCAAGCACATAGGTCTCCCACAAAACAGCGGTCAACATCCTGATCAACATCCTGCATCATGTGTCACGAAATGGGCGCATGTGAATTCAGATGGTTTGCTGCAGCTCACTCTTGCTGCAGCATGAGTCGGCCCGTTGACGGACCCCAGTCTCGCATCAAAGCCCTGACAGGTCCAGCGACATAGCTAATTTCGCACATAGAGCGGCCATTGCAGCACCATCATGCCGACTCCAGTCAGCCCCCGGCTCACGCACATGTGCGCTATGGCCCGGGCCTCTGCCCCTGCAGGGCGACTGCCACGGCGCCAAACCCGGGCGGCGCGGGCGCGGCCCCGCCGACGCCGCTCGCGGCCGGCGCGGCCGCGCCCACGGCGCCGGCGGGCGCGGCCGCAGGGCCGGACCCCGCGGCAGGCGCCAGGGTCAGGGCGGACACCAGCCGCAGCGGCAGCGCGGCGTCTGTGTCGTCGGAGTCGCTGACCACGAGCGTCATGTTGGCGCCGGCCGCCAGCGGCAGCCGGCCCACCTCCGCGCAGCCGGGGTGCGCGGAAGCGCGTCCCAGCGTCCTGCGCAGGCCAGGAAAGGGCACTTGCGCCGGGCACAACGACTGCCCCTTGGCAGCTTCCAAGCGCGCGTTTTGCTTGGCTCAGAGCTGCAGGGAGGTGCCGGCTGCCAGCAGCACCTGCCTGACCCTAACATACACCCCACATATGTGCTGCTCAGCACCTGCTATACACGGACAGCAGACATGCACCATGCTGCTGCTCAGCGGGCGTGTAAGCCTGGCCGGACTTGCGCACCATGTGAAGAGGTCGTTCACGTAGGCCGACACGATGGCCTCGTCGAGCGCCACGGGGCTCAGGCACACCAGGGGCGCTAGCACAGTGGCCTGCGCTGCCCGGTAGGTGAACACCGCCTTGGGCCCTGCCACGCTGTTGGCCGCAGCGCCCGCTGGCGCGGCCGCCTACACGTCGCGCACATGCGCCGGCTCAGCACGCCGCTGCGTTTCTACCCCCCCCAAGCCACAGAACACAGCAACACATATGGGAAGAAAGGGCCCGCGCACCTTTGCAGTACTCAGATCGCACGGCACGCTGGCGCAGCGCAACGCCGCCGCGTCCTGCCACGTCCACGGGGCCTGCCTGATGACGCCCTGCCGCCCAGCAGCAGCACTTCAGCCATCTGTCGCAGCAGCACCTGGCGAAGGTCGGCAGCGCATGCTGCTGGAGCCAGCCCTCAGGATGCGCGGTCCTCGCTTTCTGGGATGCGCCGCGCCGGTGAGGCGGTGGGTAACAATAAGCGGGTTTTGCAGGGGGTGTGACAAGCGCGGCGGCAATGCTCTTTGACCTAACCTACGGCAGCGGTCAGAGCAAGCGCCTGTGCCAGTGCACGGCCGCAATGACAGGGGCGCCCGCCTGTCGGCTCGCGCACGTCTGCGCCTATTTATGCGCCGCGCACAAGCACGCATGCGCGTGGCGCGCCCCATTTGAGGCCGCACCTTGACGCGGCTGCGCTGGCCGTACAGCGCATTGGTGTGCTCCCTTGAAGGCCCTCTTAAACGCCTCCTTTAAAGGCCCCTAGAGGGCCGCACCTTGACGCGGCTGCGCTGGTCGTACAGCGCATTGGTGCTGCTGCGCAGCCGGAAGTCCACCACGAAGCGCAGCAGGTCGTCAGGCACCGCTGGCGGCAGGCCTGCGCGCGCGCGCCGGCGGACTCGCGCGAACCCCAGCTGGCCGTATTCGCGGCGCATCGGGCGCACAGATGCGCGGGCACGAGGCAGTGCAGCTGCACGGCGGCTTGCAGGCTGCCACCCGAGCTGCGCTCGCAGGTCGGCCATTGGTGGGCAGGTCAGCTGGCCAAGCGCGTGCACCGAGCGGGCGTGACCTGAGGAGACGTTCAGAGAGCGTGCTGCAGCTCACACGGAACCACGCCCGCTGGGCATCTCTGGCGCAGACGCGCAGAATGGAAGTGGGGTCCACGGAAAGCGCACCGGTGACCTCCAGGTAGAGCAGGCGCCCGCCGTTGTTCCATGTGCTGGCGTTGAAGCTGTCGGCGTTGGCGGAGATGCGCACGAACCGCGCGGCGTCCACCGCGTTGCCGGGCAGCGCGCCGTCGAGCGCGATGCTCAGCAGCATGGTCTCGTTCGCGGCCGGCGCGTCCGTCAGGCTGGCGCGCAAGTTGTACTGTTCTTACCAACTGTCAGCTGCCATGTTGCAACTCCAGGCCTTGCAGGAACCAAGCTGCCATGTTGCAACTCCAGGCCTTGCGGGAAGCAAGCTACCATATTGCAACTCCAGGCCTTGCATGAACCCAAGCTGCCATATTGCAACTACAGGCCTTGTGGAGATTGAGTTGCCACAACTTGGCAGCGCAAGCTGGACAGGGGCTCTGCCGCATTGTTGCAGAATTACGGAAGCAAGCCAGTGAAGTACAAGGCACGTCGCATATCAGCTGGCACATCCACACAACTGCCCAGTTTACAAACCAGTCCAGCAGCTGTGTTTGACACGAGAGGAGCAGCAGGCGCTGTGACAGGCGAGCATTGAGCGCATGGTGACAGCCTCAAGGGCAAGGGCAGTGACACAGCGGGCGTGGCGGGCGCACTAGTAGGCGAGCATGGTGCGCGTGTTGTTGGCCTCAAACGTGAGCAGGTTGGGGTAGAAGTTGAGCCCGGTCCCCGTGTCGCGCTCGGCGGCGCCGCTCAACGCAATCGGTGCGGCTGCCACCGCGCCCGCGGGCGCGCCCGCCGCATCGTCGCTGCCGCCAACGCCGCCACTGCTGGACGCGGCTGCAGGGTCACCCGCGGGGGCCGCCGCCGGGGGCGCCCTGCCCGCCTGCGCGCTCAGGGGCTTGCTGGCGGCGGCGGCGGCGACGGGCGCGGCGGTGCTGTCGGGGGGAGCGGCGCTGGGGCCGGCGTCCGGGCCAGGGTCTGGGCCGCTGCCAGGCCCAGGGCCAGCCGTCCCAGGGACGGCGAGCAGCTGGCTGGGCGGGATGGTGGGCGCGGGCGGCGGGAACGGGGCGGCCGCCGCGGCCGCGGCCGCGGACGGCGCCAGCGCCGCCGGTTGTGCGAAGAAGCGATTGAGCCCGTTGGCCCACGCCTGCGCCACAGGTTGCACTGCACTTTAGGCAGCCAAGCACACATGGGCGCACGCACCATCTTTAAAATCCATGCACAGAATCCATGTACAAGCAGTTGCGGCTTGGTCGGGCGCATTCAGGCGACCAACACCGGGCCGCACCACCGAGAGCTTCCCGTAGTAGTCCGCGCCGCTGAAGACGTCGCACGTGGTCGTGCCGCCCGTCAGGACCCTGCATGAGCCACGCAGTGCATGAGCACTTACTGACATGGCTGTTTCATGCTTGTCAAACACAGCATGCTGTGCAGTCGAGCGTGGCGCGCTGAGGTGAGAGGCTGTCAGATAATCCCTTGATTTAAGCCCAAGCTAGAGCAAATAACTGCAGGTGTCGCGCTCATTCGCATCAACACGACGCTAGCGACTGAACAAATACTGCACAGAAAAGCTTTCCGCACCCTACAATGCGCAGGGTGGCCGAGTCGATGAGGGGCGAGCCAGATGACCCTGGCTGCGTTGCGCCCAACGTCCACTTCACCTGCACTCGTGGACACACCGCGCATATCAGCGGAAGCTCGACTTCTTCGGCCTACATGGCAGGATGAAGCTTCAAATGAGGCTTAACATGACACGCACGGGAAATTAGATGCTGAAGCTTATTGTACTGTATGCTTGATGCCTATGGCGCCTGCACGCTGTTCCGTTCCAGGAAAAACCGCTGGCACACCGACCACCACAGTTCCGGACACAGCTCATGATGTGAGCAGCTAGGCATGCACCATGAGGAGAACCACCCTGGGGGAGCACTCACGCTGACAGGACGAAAGTGCGCACCTGGTAGTGCGTCTCAGGCGTGGGGTTGATGCCAAGCTCGATGAAGGGCGGCGCGACAAAGCTCGTCGAGATGTCACCCCTGCATGATATAAACCATGTGAGCATCAGTGAAGTTGACCACAAACAGCGCTCTTGCACCCAGCGCACGGACAGCAAGATGAGAGGGACACGAGGAAACCGAGAGAACAGCCATACGCGCTCATCACGAGCGCAGCGCGCACGTGTTGTTGGCATACGAGATGCGCTTCACGTTGCCGTTGGGGTGGTGGATGCCAACCGCGCGCCGCGGCGCGAGGCCGGCGCTGGCGTCATAGCCGACCCGGAACGCATGGAAGCTGTTGGGGATCTGGCCGGGCACGTCCAGCAGCAGCACGTCCGCGCGGCTGTCGTAGTACAGCAGGCGCGCGCCCTGCCCGCCCGCGCCATGTATAAGGTAGGGTCGGGCAGGGAGCTCCATCGTGTTGGGAGCTCGCTGCCGCACTGCAGCAAGAGCTGTGAGGAGCGGCGGGCAGGGGTGCCGTGACAGGATGCGTCAGCGGCTGGCACGGCAGCCAAGCGAAATTGCACCACTCGTGATTCGGGGAAGGAGAGCGCTTCCGACCAGGCTTGAGCACCTGGTCCTACACCATGGGAGAACACCCAGAACCGGCCCACCTGCAGGACCTGCTTGATCGGCGGTATCTGGCCGGGCTTGAACGCGCACGGCGCGTCGTAGTTGAAGATGATGAGCCAGTAGTGGAAGCTGTTGATGCTCTTCTTATCTGCGCAGCCGCGGGCGGCGTCAAGGCATGCGCGGCCTTGACAAGGCCAGGAACGCGTTACAGCACAGCAGGAGCTGCAGTCAAAACGCTGCATCGAGTCAGGGGCACTTGGCTAGGCCCCGCACCCACGAAGCAGTGGTCCGCGGTGAGCAGGTAGTTCTGCTGGCTCGGTCCGTTTACCAGCGCGCCTGCACAGGCAGCATCCAGTGAGCACAAGTATCAGTGGGGCTTGGAAACTGAGCACTTGTGCCCTGCCCACAGGCACAGCACCTCGTGCCAGCGCACATCGCGCCCGAGCGCTCAGTCGCAGTCAGCGTCTGGCGCAGCCCCGCGCGCGGCGCCGCGCACCGGTGCACAGGCCCATGGCGCCGACGCGCATGTCGACCGCGTAGATGGCCACCACGCCCGCGCCCGCCTGCTGGAAGCCGCGCCCGGCGCAGCGGATGCTGGGCGTGCATTGGCCCACCTGCGGCGCCGCGGCCCGCATCAGCAGGGCGCCGTAGCGTCAGGCCGGCTGTGCGGTGGCTGCGAGCGCGCGCTCTGGTGAATGAGGCTGAGCGGGCGGAAGCTTCACAGCTACGAGCCTGGCGCCTGAGGCTGGCGCCGCGCGCGACAAAGTGAGCCACATGCACAATTGCTGCTCGGCTGATTAGGACTCTAACATGACTGAACATGTCAAAGCAGGCCTTACCAAGGCACCCCACAACTTGTCAACCCACACGCAGCACCCACTGCTTACATGTCATGCTATCGCGCCGCGCCTGGTCCATGGTCTGGCGCATGGCGTCCACATCAAACTGCGTGCCCAGCACGCCCTGCGCCAGCGTGGGCAGCCCCTGCCCCGCCGCCTGCCCAGGCGCTGCCGCCGGCCCCGCCGCCGGCGCCGCCGCGGCCTGCCGCAGCCGCCGTCGCCGCCGCTCCGGCGCCGCGGTGCGACGCGCCAGCGTCGCCAGGTCCGCCGGCAGCCCCTGCATGACGCCGGCGAGGCGTACAGCCGGCGGGCCGCTGCCGCCGGCGCCCCGCGGCTGCGACACCTCCAGCTCCACCTCCTCGCCTGCATGCCCCAGGAGACACGTAAGACACCTACCTTAAGCCTATATCCGCAGGTGCGACACCTCCAGCTCCATTGCCTAGCCTGCATGCCCCAGAAGACACGTAAGACGCATGGGACACATTTTTCTTGTGTGAACGCGGCATCTTGTAGAGCAGAGTAATCCGTGCTCAGCCCATGCTATGTGCTGTTTAGCAAAGCCTGGCAGTACCGCCCTGTGCCGCCTGTCGGCACGCGCCACAAGCCCTGTGCATACAGACATCACTGGATGCCGCGCTGCACGCTGGAGCTGTCATCGCATGCAGGTGACAACGCGAGCGCGGGTGACAGCACCACATCGCCTCGCTGTGTCCTCCTTGACCCAGAAATGTCCCAACAAGCCGCCAGAGGCCGCGACGCAGCGCACGGTGTTTAGGAACGCCGGAGGGTAGGGTGAGGTACCCTGTCGTAACCCTGAACTACAACCCTGTCACATTGCAGGCAGCTCGCACCGGCCAGGAGCGGTAGTGTCAGCTTCCCGGACGCCGGCACGTCGGCGGGCCCGAGCGCCGCGCAGTCGCGCCCGCAGCACGTGCGGTTGGCGGTTGCGCCGGGCGCGTACGCATGCAGCGCGCCTCCGCGCGGCAGGCGCACCTCGCTGCACGCCCCGGCAGCGGTCGTGGTGCAGCGTGAGGTACATGGTGGCCGATCCGCATTCGCATGCTGCTCGACGTGCCGTTCAGCCTCCCCATTCTCGCGAGTGTACCCAAGACAGAGTCCGACCCCCTGCTTACACCGCTGCATGCATGCTTCAATTTATGGACATCCCATGGGCACTAATGGGATGGTGGCAGAAGCCGCCGGGCAGGGCTGACTGACTGGGGCCCAGCACACGGCACGACAACGTGCTCCACAACAAACCCTGCAGCACCGACGCATGCACACCATGCAGTGCAGGTGTTGGCCTACACCCAGGCTGCTTGCGCGCGCTACATCACATGCGTGCGCAGCAGCCCGAAGCCCCGCCCACCACACTGACATGCCCCAGGGCGGTGCTCCCAGGTCCGCACCTGAAGAGCAGCAGCAGAGACTCTGCCCCGGGCGAGCGCACGCGCATGCGCCACACCCAGCCGCCGTCTGGCAGCGCCTCTCCAGCCCCAGCCACCACGTCTGTCGCCTGAAAGCCCTGCGCGCGCACACACCCTGCCGCTTGGTGCCTGGCCTGCACCAGCAGTATGCGTCTTTGACCGGCCCTGCTCAGCACACTCAAAAGAAGCAGGACAGAAAGAGCCTCTGACCCGAGCAAGGCCACAGGCTGCTCCATTCGCATTGTACTACAAGAGCAGGCTCGTGTGCACCGCCAAGTCCTGTCCAAGCGTGTCTGCGCCAGTGCTACAATACTTGGAGTTGTTAGAGAGTGCACAAGCAGCCCTCCCTCTCACGTACCGCCTCCCGCCACCACGTTCACACTTAGCAAGCAATAGGAGGCTTACCGGCGCGGAGAGGTGCCGGACATTGCGCGCATGCGCGCCCAGGCTCCCGCCGTGCTGGTGCAGGAAGGCGTGGGGGTCTGCCAATTCCAAGTCCAACAAAAGGGGCTCGCGCAGGCTGCCCCCTCTGTGCCACGCCTCCCAGCTGAGCGGCACGCCGCTTGCGCCACCTGTCAGGCGCACCGGCCTTCAGATAGGAAAGAGCAAGAGCCCTGGCTGCAACGCAGTCCAGCTGACAGCCTTACCAGTGCCTTGACACGCACCGAAGCCTGCGCAAAGAACAAGGTTGAAAACGGCGCTTAGCGCCGCCACCTTGCCCATCAAGTGCATCACTCCGCCGTATGGTCCTGGCCCCGTCAGAAGGCGTTCTCAACACAAGCGCAACCACACGGACAACCAGCACCTTCTCAAGCAGCAGGTGTGCGTAAACAGCATGAGTAAGCGCGTGTGCACACGGTGTGGTGACGCTCCACAAAAACGAAAAGCCTCAGCACTTTTTCTAAACTAGTGCTGCCCACACACCAGTGGTCTTCCTTGCTGCATATGCCTGCCCCATTATGTTTGGTATACGTCAGCAACAAGCTTCCAGAGCTTGGCACGTCTCGCACTGATCCAACGTTGGCGCAAAGTAAGCAATGGCACAGCTGAAGCAAATAGTTAGTGCCTTCCTCAGCAGTCGCTCAGAAGTTGGAAGAAGGCAGCAACAATTGTTTGGAGCTTAATCAAGAGCTTAAACTATGATCTTGCTGGAACGACCCTTGTGCCTGTGAATGGGGCTGCGCAGCCATACACGCATAACAGACACAGCGCACACACGCGTATGTGGCCATGCTCATTGCTCCCTGTATCTTTCTAACCGTGATGCATTGATGTGTGGGGACTTGATTTGCGCTACACATTGAACGTTGCTGTGTTTCTCGGTGAGGTTGTGTGGCAAAACCACGCTCGAGTGTGTGCTGACGCATATCGTTGACAGCACAACACTTTTTAACTACCCTGGATTACACACTTTCAGACGCAGACAGCAACGCTTCATGCCTGCCGCCATCGTCTGTCACAGGCTGTTTTGTGGCACGGGGCAGAGATACACAACGCAGCCAAGCTTTCGACACTGCGAACGCAATATGGCGCACCCGGCTGTGTGCAGTGCTAACGGCTCCCACGCAGCTGAACAGCAGAGCGAGCCGCGAAGAGTTGCAATGGTCACAGGCGGTAAGGCTGCCACCTTGTGCTTGCTATGCACCTGTGGTCACTTTGTGTTGCACGCTACGAGAGTATAACTTCAGATTTCAGTTGCGCTGCCTGCGCACAGGGACGAGGGGGATTGGCTACGGCATCGCCAACTGCCTGGCCCGCGACGGCTACGACCTGCTGCTGGGCTATAACGCAAACGCTGAGCGTGCTGCCACGGTGCGCCCAGGCTTACACCTGACCGGGCTCCGTACATACGTGCGCGAGGACGCTGAGCAGCACAACTTGACAGCAAACAGAACGTGTGCTTCAGTAGTGGCAGAGGGACCTTCTGAAGCGCTGCTTCAAGCAATTCCTGTCCCGCTCACAGTAACACACGCACCTCCGTCTCAGCGCTTTCAACCAAGGCGTGGAGTGTCTGGAGCGCAGGCAGCGCGCGACCTGGAGCAGCGACACGGTGTCAGAGTTGCGACGTGGGCCGGCGAGCTGGCAAAATTGGAGACGCTGGAGCGTGCTTTTGAGGTGGTGCAGAGCGAGTTTGGCGGTCGGTTGACCGCGTTTGTGCACAACGCGGGTGCGTCCGTCTCCTGAACTGCTCCTGTTGCCCAAGCACGCGAATGTTGGCGTGTGCTTCTTTCTGTTGTTGTTCATTGTTTTGAATGCAGCACATGTGAGTTGACATGCTGTGTGCGTCTGACAGTTGTTTTTCCTCCTGGACACATATGCCTCCTACGTGTCCTTCAACAGAGACAGTGTCTCACACACAAGCACCAAGCAAACGGATGTAGAAGGCTTGGGTGTTGAGCTGCTTTGATACAGTTGCGGCACGCGTTGTTCCTTGCTGGGCTTTATGCTGGCCTCACGCAGGGCTGTGGCCGGGCCTGACCACGGCGCGGACGGCGGAGCAGCCCGGCGACTTTTCAGACGAGACCGAGCTCGACTTCTTCAACTACTTCTACAAGGCAAGGACCCTGCGCTTCTGCAGCCACACACCTGCGCACCGGGCCCTTCCAACTCTCAGGCTTGTGGACAGGTGTGTGTAACAGCTGTAGGGGTCATACAGCAGTGAGGCAAAGCCGCACGGGCCGCGCAGGTGTATCCGCTCGCCTTCAAGCAGGGCATGATGCTGGCGGCCAAGTGCGAGGGGTTTGCGCACGCGGTGGCCATCTCTATGCCCGGCTGCAACACCACGCAGGCGCGCCGGTGACGTGCCGTGACCAGGGAGGTGGTCACCTGCAGGCGCCGCCATGGCCAGCGCGCGATGCAGCGTCCCCCCTTGTTGCGGCCTCTGCCTCGTCCGCCACAGTCATGCCCATGCCTGCCTGTGAATCCTGCATGCACGACGGCCAAACCATGCGCGGCGCAGTGATGTGCGCCAGTGACTGCATGGCATGCAAGCACACAGCACCCGAGGGGTGTGCGGCTTGTTGGGCGTCTGCCCACGCCGCATCAGCCTCGCTGCTGTGCAAGAGCAGCGCGCCCACCACCGCTGCCCTGCTGCAGCCTAGCTCATCGTGTACCCTCACCGAGAGGTGCAGCCTCCGACAGTGCCCACCCTGCTGTCTGCGATCTGGCCAAGAGGTGCAGCACCGCTGCGCAGGTGCCGCGGGTGGAGTCGGAGGCTGCCGGGCAGGCGAAGGCAACGATGGAGTACCTGGTGCGCGCTGCTTGATTCCAGACATTGAAAGAAACCCTGGTAATGTTGTGCTTGCTGATGCATCAGCAAGTGCGCCGCCCGGCGGTGGCAGCTGACGTGACCTATGCACGATGAGTATGTGCTTGCGTGCCCGACAAGTGCGAGGACTGCGTTACTAGGAGGCCGGTGCTATCAGGCAGCGGCCGCCTCAGCTCACAAGCCCTGAGCCTGGTCCCGCAGGTGCGGACCAACGCGCTGCGCTTCGGGCCGGACAACGTGACCGTAAACACGGTCATCCCGGGCATTGTGGAGAGCGAGGCCTGGGACAAGTGCGGCACCGAGGTTCGGCGCCACTGCCGCCTCATTGCACAAGGCGTGCGGCAGGCGCCTGGGGCATTGCGCCGGGCAATGCCAGGATGCTGAGCATGGCGCGGGCAAGTCGTGGGCCTGGAGCGGCTCCACCCGCCTGCACCGGCCTCACTTTCAGAGACCCGCAGCGTGCAGGTTACGAGCGGCGCCTCGTACCCCCCAAAAGGGCTAGCGCGCGTCAGCTGCGCGCGCGCGCTCACGAGCGCGCCGTGCGCTCGCAGCTCAAGTCGCTGGCGGACAGCGGCGTGCGCGACCGCCCGCTTGCGCGCTGGGGCACTGCGCTGGATGTGGGCGAGGCGGTCGCGTTCCTGTGCTCGCCGCGCGGCGCGTTCATCACCGGCGCCGCGCTGCCCGTGGACGGCGGGCGGCACCTGGTCGGCACCATGCCCGCCGCGCGCAAGCAGGTTACCGCGGCGGACGTCGCCGCGCCGGCGGCGCCAGCGGACAACCCGATCCCAGCAGGCGGCTCCCCGAGCCCCACCCTGGCGTCTGGGTGAGGGCCGAGCCTGGTCGCTGCTGGTGGTGCCAGGTGAGGCTTTGTTTGGGGACGGTGGGAATTCGTTCTCGTTGTGTCAACATGGTAAGATCATAGAGACTGGGGAACCAGGGCTTGCAATGCTCCCTGCTCGCAGCAGGCACCGGCAGCGCATGTCATGGCCTCCGGTTGACTCTGCGGGAGGCTGTGTTTCGTGCACAAATCCTTCACTTGTGTATCAAGGTGGCAGTGAGAGTGATGCACTGGCGGTGGTTAGGCAGGTGTGACATGACATGGTTTTGTACACCAGGTATCTTGCGTAGTCATAGGTATTGTGAGCAGCGCGCATGTGGTCCGCAATTTCCATGTGTGTGCTGTATGATGGTGAGCGGAAGATGAGCGCTGTGACGTTGCGGAGCGCTGTGGCTTGCACTGTACATGCGCGTGTTGCTTAACGCAATTCATTCTGGCAACAGTGAATGTGTTGAGTAAGTGCTGAGCTAAGGCTGCTCAGGCGAGGGAGGGCTTGTTCAAATGTAAACTGCGAGAGCGCAACACTGCGTGTGCTGCGCGAGACCGCTTGTGCTGCTCAGCGTTGAGTGAAAGTGGGGTGTGCACTCAAGCACGCTCAGCAGCAGGCATGATCCTGGCTGTATCCTGTGTTGCCAGCGGAGATGTGCTATGCATTGCTCTCAGGTGTGCCAAAGTGTGATTGCTAAGGGGGTGACCCGCGCATGCGCCCAAGCTCCCAGGTGCCCCTTGAGTCGCTAATACAAATCATTTGGCACTGCTTTGATGCGCTTAAAGTGCTCGCCTGCGCCAAGCATCAAGTTTTTGATCTGTCTAGCAAGGCTGGCCGCGGTCTTGTGAAGCCGGAGGTGCTGAGGTCGCTGCCGCCATGTCCAGGAAGGAAAATGCTTTGGACCTGGCAAAGTTCATAGACAAGGGCGTACGCGTAAAGCTGTCAGGCGGCAGGGAAGGTGCGCCGTCAGCTTGCAGCAGCAGCAGCATTTTGCATCTAGCTCCTGCACAGGCCTAACGCCTGTCACGGCTGTGCAGTGGAGGGCACGCTGAAGGGCTATGATCAGCTCCTCAACCTCGTGCTCGATGAGACAACAGAGTTCTTGCGGGGTGCGCACCCATCGCTGTTAACGCTTTGCGTTTCGGTCATTGCTGCCCTGTGGCACACACCTTCGGTCGGCGCTTGCTGCACTGCGCTTGCTGACGCTGTGCATTTGCTGGTTGCCCGTAGATAAAGACGACCCACTGCGCATCACAGACGAGACGCGCTCTCTTGGCCTTGTGGTGCGCCTTGTTTGAGCCCGTCCCTGTGCTGGGCCTGCACCTGTGCTTGTTTACGTGTCGTAAGGCCTGCAACTTACAACGGAGTGCGGCAGAGCAAGCAGCGACCGCGGCGGCAGGTGTGCCGCGGCACGGCGGTCATGATGGTGTCGCCCACAGCCGGCACAGAGGAGCTGGCCACCAACCCCTTCTTGGAGCCAGCGGGCGCAGAGTAGCTGCGAGCAGGGGCTGTGAGGTGTTAGCCTCTTCGGGTGGGGCTTGTGCCGTGCACAAAGGAGCTGGCCAGCGGCCTGCCTGCAACGCACCACGCATGCAGGCTCTCCGCCAATCAGCTGTCGGTCTCAGTGCTGTGCATACGTAAGGCAGCTTGCACCGTGCACGGTAAAAAGGACACCGCTGCAGTGCTGCGGTCGGGTGTGTGTGAGCGGATGGTGTGAATGCTGGCTTGACCCCCAACACTTTCAGTGAAGACTGCAAACAATCCACAACGGCAGCTTGTCACGAGAGGGGTGTGGGTAGTGGCCAGGTACCAGACTCGCCGCGCATTTTAGAGCGGCCAGTAGCCATGTATGCATCCCCAGCATGCGTTTTTATTTAAAGGATCTGCTGCGAGCGAGTCTGCTGCTCTGCGCTGATTACCTGCTTTCATTTGAGGCAATTGAACTTGGACTATGCCGGTTAAGAACTGATGGAGCCCCTGTCAACGCACGAAGTCCATGAGACCAAAATACTATTGCACCCTTTAGACTTTCTACACCGCTGCCCACTACCGGGATACACTCTGCCAGGCGCGCACACAGCGGCAGAGATCACGGCAGACCTCGAGGAGCTTGGCATGGACCGGCAATGCTCACCGGCACCGTGCGCTTAGGGCCGGAAGTCGGCGCCGCTGCCAAACTCCCAGGCGTCCAGCGCGCGGCGCAGCCGGAAGCGCGCGCGCGGGCCCAGCCGGTCCGCGGCCGCGGCTACCGCCGGCCGCGCCACGCGGTGCAGGGCGGTGTAGAGCCCTGCGCTCCGCGCATTTCAGGTCAGCGCGCAGTATGATGGGCGGGCATGGCGTGGGCGGCCGCAGACGAGCCAGGGGTGTCGGCTTGCAGATCAGCTTCACAAGCTGCTGCACGAGCAAAACGCCAAGCGCGCATGCCGGCGGACCCATGGTCCCAGTCCGGCATCAGGCCCTGCATCAGGCCCAGCAAATCGGGCATTTCTGCAAGCAGCCAGCGCATGCTGTCTCGGTCATGGGCGCACCAAGCGTCAGGAAATGGCGAGTCCAGTCCAGGATGGGCAGCGGCCCGACGTGCTGCAGGATGGCCGGGATGGAGCCCGGCTGCGACTGGACCTGCCCCAGCAGCGTCGCGCCCAGCGGCCCAAACTGCACTACATCCTGCGCGCTTGACAGGGGCCTCAGCCCAGCACGGGCCCCCAGGCGGTGTGCGCCCGCCAGCAGCGTGGCGCGCACCTGCACCAGAGTGCGGGGGGTCCTGCGCAGGCGTATGCGCGTCATGCTAAATATGGGCATTGCGCATGCATTTGCGGCTCCATAATCTGCAGACACCTGCACCCCCCTTAAGCAGACAAGGCTCGAACGCGGCATGCGTGAGGCCAGTCTGGGGGGTGAAATTCTGTATTATGGCCGCGGCGCAGGTGGCCGGAATGCATTGTGAGCAGACATCGGCATGCCATGCGCCCTGAAATGCGCCAGAACTACTCCATGTATCGCGTCGCCGTCTTGCATTACAGGGAGTGGCCCTTGTGACCCTGAGGCCTGGCCTCGGGCGAAGCTGTGCGGGGGTCATGTCCCTGTAATGCAAAATGGCTGACGCGATACATGGGTTAGTTCTGGCGCATTTCAGGGCGCATGGCATGCCAATGTCTGCTTGCGGAAAAAAAAAATGACACACGATGCTACTCGTTGACAGGCAGCGCACTGAGACATCAGGCGCTGACGTTTCAAGAGCACAAAATGACAATGAAAGCGGGGCATGGCCTGTTTGTGCAAAATCACTTGCAGCACAGACCAGATACCCAGGGGTCTTCAGGGTGGCATCAGGCGCGTTCCCGACACGCCCGCGCGCCTGCAGGAAGGGCTTGAGCACGGCGTCGCCGCGGCGCTGCATGGCGCCAAAGTTGGCGCCCAGCAGCGCATTGACGAAGCCGGGCGCGGGCGGACGGCCCGGCCGCACGCTCATCGCGCGCTGCAGCATCCACGCGCTGCTCAGGCCCGGGTTGTACGCATTGATGGCGCCCAGCGCGTCCCGGTCCAGCGCGTCCGCCTGCCGCCAGGGAGCGCGCACGCGCCGCGTCCGTCGCTCGGGACAAGCTGAGGCCCGAGCTGCAGCGGCTGCTTGATGCGCAGCATGCATGCAACCTCCGGTCCAAACCTCGGCCATCCACCGCCTCGCCAGCTTTGACACGCGCAGCATGTCAAAGTCGCCCGTTGCAGCATCACCGTGTACGTGATCCTGTGATGCATGTGAGGCTGCAATGACAGCCACTACCTCAATCATATCCACAGGCCAGCCGGAGCGCACCTCCAGCGCCTCTGAGACGGCCGCCTGCAGGCGGTGCAGGTGCCGCGTCAGCGCGCCAAAGCCGCCGAATGACAGCGGTGACTGGATCCCGGACGCGTCGCCGACCTGCTGGCAACCAGCGGCCGCTGCAGCGCAGCATAGGAGCGCAAACCCACAGATGATGGCTGCTCTTCTGACAAACACATCATCCTTTTCGTATTTGCGAGCGCATGCCGGGAGCGGGCACCAAGCAAATGTGGGTGAACAGTTGCAAACCAGCGGCCACGTGCGGGGGCGGCCCGCTGGGGCCAGCGCGCCCACCCATGCGGCGCTGTGCAAGCTCTATGCACGTACAAGCTCTACTGCAAGCACGAGCAGCATGTATGAGGGTGCAGGCTAAGTCGAATCCAGCGTCAGCGGCCTGTCGGGGCCAGAGCCAGCGCACGGAGCCAGCGGGTGCAGGCCGGGCCGGAGCCAGAGCCGTCGGCCCCGCGCGCGCCTGCAGCACGCGGTCCCACGCGGGCTGGAGCGGGCCGGCGCGGTAGGTCGGGAAGTAGCCGAACAGGATACGCAGGGGCTGCACATCCTCCAGGCGCACGCCCTGGTAGCCGGGCATCAGGCGCCAGTAGTCCTCCATCAGGGTCTCCAGGGAGGGCCTGCGACGGGCCCGCACGCCGCCTCGTCATCGGCGGCTGGCTCTGTGATGGCCGGCAGCCGGCAGGCAGGAGCTTGGCCGGCACGCCGAGACAGCTAGCGAACTAAGCTATATGACAGCGCGTCGCCGCTATCACGAAAAAAGTGCCTCCGACGTAATCTAGCGTCCTCAAGCGCGTCTGCGCCTGCAGGTTCCCTACTTACTGACCGGAAGTGGCTGTGAGAACGGCAAAGTGCTTGAACAAGTGATTAGTAAGGTTTTTTGCGGCTGCGTAAGCAATATGCAGAGCGCCTGCAACCTTGAGCAGAAGCTTCCCTGGTACCAGCAACCCCAAGCGCCTGAGCTGGCGGCGCGCCTGCGGGGATCGGCGTCGATGTAGGTGAACAGGTAGGTGGTGCGGTCGCTGGGGCCGCTGCCGGCGGGGAACGCCTCCCAGAAGTACTGGCCCACCGCGTTCAGGTCCCCGTTGGTGTATATCACGTCGCCTGCATAGGTTAAGTTATCCTTACCCACCACCCGCAGCTCGCACATGCATGCTGCACGGCGCGGTGTTTGTTGGACTTGCTGCACGGCAGCAGTCCCTGGCAGGGGTGACGGGGCAGGGAATGACGAAACGTCCCGAGCGTGTGCAGCTGCAGGGGCAGCGGGCGGCCGCGCCTGTGGAGTTGTCGGGGAAGCCGCGGCAGCAGGCGCCCACGACCAGGCACACGCCGTCCGGGCGCGCGCCCCAGCGCGCCTGGCGCACCTGCGGCCAGGCATGGGAGCCCGTCGACAGACCTGGGACAGGGCGATGAATGACCTTGGCCGTGGACGGCCAGGCCCAGGCAGCGCGCTCATCGGCACAGCATAGAGGCAGCATGAACACAAGCTGCAAAGTCTAAGCACGGGTGGATGATGAAGATAAGCTTATAGAAGAGATGCTGGTTGCTTTCACATGTGCCAGGCGCACCATGGGCCCAAAGTTGCCGGTGCTGTCCAGCAGCAGGCGCGCTGTGATGCGGCCTGTGCCGCCCACCCCGCCCGTGTCCCCCCTCCCTTCGGCCCCGCCAGGCCCCGCGCCGCGCTCGCACCCGCCCTCCGCGTCCCCCGGCCCCCGCACGGTGGCCCCGTTGCCGGTGCTGGCGGCCGCCGCGCCCGCTTCCGGACCCCTCCGGCCGCTCCCAGCCGGGCCCGCGCGCCCGCCCGCGCCCGCGGCGGGCGCCGCAGCACCCCGCCCGCCCTGCTCCGGGAGCACCAGGGCGACGCCGTTGGGGTGCACGACGGCGCCCGCCGCGCTCGCGAATTCGAGCACGACGCCGCCGTGCGCCTCGAACCGCCTCCGCACCTGCTACTCAGGCTCAGGAGTTTAGTAACCTGGGTACGAACAAAGCATCGAGGCTGCTGGCATACTGCCTATGATGTGATGGGCAGGAAACTCATCTCTTGCAAGAAATCCACTCTCGAGAAAACGTCTAGAGCAACTGGGCGGCTCACTCTTGATGAGTCATGTGCAGCAACACCGCCTTGCACGGCATGCCCTTCCTCACGGTCAGCAGGCGCACAGCACCCGACCTGTCCAACCCGTATCATCGGCACGCTGGCGGACCGAGGGGAGGGCGCGCCTTGGCGATGATTTTGTCCGGGCGCACGCCCAAGTTGAGCACGTCGCGCGTCCACACGTCCGCGCTGCCGCGGAAGCCGGCGCGCACCGGGTTGAACTCCGAGGAGATGCATGCCTCTGCCTCCTCGGCCGTCGCGACGCCCGAGGCGACCTGTGCGCATGAAGACATTCGGATGTATCTAGAAGTGAGCCATGGGGTTCTACTATACTCACTATACCCGCACAGGCTGGCATGTCCTGTGACGTGCCCTTGAGTAAGGCTGGCTATCACTTGGCATCTTCCATGGCGTCCAATCACACCCGTACGGGCTGGCATGTCCTGTAACATGCCCTGGCATGAGCTGGCTATTACTTGGCAACTCCCATCAGCTCTCAGGCGACCCCGGACGTCTCTGCCGCCAAGTGTACACTCACCAGCTCGCGCAGCTCTTTGCGGCTGATGTTCCACTCCTGCGCCCGGCCGCGAAGCGGGCCCCGCTCCACCACCGCAACCCTGCGCCATAACGCCCCAGCTGTGAGAGGGACGCCAAGCGGTGAGGGCAAACGAAAGTGCCCAGATTTGCACCCAGCATGCACCAGGCCGCGCAGCAGTGCAGCAGCCTGGGTGCAGCGGCATGGAGCTCCGTGGTGATCGGGGATGATACCAAGCGGTCAGAGTCGTTCAACACGTGTGTCGTGCAGCACAAGAAAACACATGCATGGCCTTGCGACCCGCCTTCATGCACATGCATGGTGAGAGCATATGCAGCTGAGACCCCTCGTAGTCATAATCAGGCCTTCAGAAAACAGAGGAACACAAACATCATCACAGTTAAGTCTACAAGAGACAGTCACTTGATCTCATGTACGCGCCTGTAGCCCTTTAGCAGCAGCGCACAGGCCAGAAAGATGCCGAGCGTGCCGCCGCAGACGACCACATCAAAGTCGGGCTGTTCCGGCAGCGGCTCAGCGCTGGTCGTCACGAACGTGGGCGGCGGGCCGGCGTCACGGCCAACCTGGCGGCAGGAGGGCGGTGCACAGCTGGGGAGCATGACTGATGCATATCTACGCTCCAAATGGGTACTTGGCAATAGTACACACTCCAAAACATACTTTGTTTATTCCTGCGCCCTGGCGCTATGCTCTCCGCTGCTGGGCAGCTCTTCAGCTTCCTCGGAGCACTAGCTGGCCCACGCTAGTGCACAACAACTAGAAGGCCAGCACTGACAGCCTGTAGGGAGTGCAGAGCGCAGCGGCTTGTGCGCAGTCTGTCGCCCGTGGCCCCACGGCAGCACGCAGCAAGCCAAAGGAGGTGCTGACCTTGCTGTTGCGGAGCTTGGCCCAGGCAGCGTCGGCCTTTTGCAGCGCGTCGTACGTGGTGCTGCCTCCCGCTCCCCCCGCTGCACGCCAAAAGCTGAGTATTGCGATAGTCTTAGATAGCGACTAGAGCTTGTGGGTATGCGCTCACGCACTGGCTACAGTAATATATATGAGCACGCATGCTTGAAATGCAATGCCACGAGCCGTTTGTTGGCTGGAATTGTGTGTTATGCACGTACCTTGGCCTTCATTGGCAGACTGCTCTTCCAGCAGCCTGTACATACGCTTTGTCAGGCTCTCCTTTTGCAGCGTCGTGGCAGCACAGCGGACGCTGCACAATCGCCTTTGGCCCTGCAAAAACAAACACTTTACACCTGGTGCGTGCGTGTGCTCCAAAGCAGAGCAATAAAGCATACAAGCAACAAGTGACTTACCACCTTTTGCCATCGCGTAGGCCTGTGACAGGATACATGTTTCGTGCACTCCCTGGCGCTTACAGGCGTGCTGCTAGCCAACAAAAGCTGCATTGCAAGCCGAACTGCGCCAACTTATGTGTCTGAGCTGTTGAGTTACTGCTCGCCATGTAGCCCTGTCATGCTGGCTGTTACAGCACTTGAGCCAGCTAGGGCTCACAGAGAGACAATGGCAGCTGTTACATGGGCCGGCCTCAGGCCTTTGCCTGCGCATGCCCGCTGGCCGCAATGTGCTTGAACAGCTGGTTGCGGCTGCCGCACTCCAGGCCGCACACAAAGCATGCCGTCACGCTGCCGGCCTCTGCCGCCGCCTTCGCTGCTGCAGCCTTTGTTCGCTTCTTACTCCTCACCTTCTGCTGCCGCTGCGGGTCGGGCGCTGACGGCATGACCTGCCCCGCGCCCGCCTTTGCTCGGGCCTGAGCCCGCGCCGGGCCGGCGAGCGCCGCCGGTTTGCCGCCCGGCTGGCCGCTGGACGACCTCGCCCCATCCTCAGCCGGCGGCTGCGTCGCGCTCGGGTCCTCCCCAGGCACAGCACCGCTCACTTGCGGTGCACTGCCAACCGCCGCGGCGCTGCAAGTCGCCGCGCCGTCAACGGCCTCGGCAGCGCCCCGGCCCCGCGCGGGCTCGCAGGGCTCGGGCGGGGGCCTGCGCCTGGCCCCGGCGCCCTGCGCGCGGGGCGCGCGCGCCTGCATGCGTAGCAGCCGCGCCAGCATCTCATCCTCGCCCTCATCCCCGTCCTCCGCCTCTTCTCCTTCGCCCTCCTCGCCGCTGCTCGATGCGGCGCTGCCAGGCGCCGCAGCTTCGGCGACCTCGGCAGCGCCCGGGCCCCGCGCCGGCTCGGAGGGGTCTGGCAGGGGCCTGCGCCTGGCCCCCGCGCCATGCGCGCGCGGCGCGCGCGCCTGCATGCGCAGCAGCCGCGCCAGCATCTCGTCCTCGCCCTCCTCACCGTCTTCCGCCTCTCCTCCTTCACTTTCCTCGCTGCTGCTCGACGCGCCCGCCGCCTCGCCGCCGCGGCCGTCCCTGCTCGCCTCGCCCCGTGCGCCCTCGCATGCACCGCTCCCTGCCTCGCTGCCCTCGCTGCCCTCGTCCGCCTCTTCAGCCTCTCCAGCTTCAGCTTCACGCGCCCGCACACGCCCGTTCGCTGCTGTGCCGTCTGAGGCAGCCCACTCCTGGCTCTCTGCCAGGCCGCAAGCCTGGCGGACGTTGCCGGGCGCGCCGCCACCGGGGTGTCGCTCGGGCCCCTGCCTACCGGCGCCGACATGCACTTCCTCGTCTGCCTCAGGGCCTGCTTCCTCCTCAGACGAGCTGGTCGCGCCCTCCTCATCTGCGCCCTCAGAGCCGCTGCCGTCCGCTGCGCATGCGGCCCTGGCCCCCCCAGCCCCGACGCCATTCTCTCCGCCGCCGCCGCCCGCGCGCCCGGACCCCGCCGCGTCCGCCGGGCGCGCCGCGCGAGCGCCGGCGGCGGCGGCTGCTGCTGCGGGGCGCGCCGGCGCGCGCGGCGCAACCGCCTCGCCCGGCTGCCCCTCCTCCGCTGCCTCCTCCTCCATGACCTGGCGTAGCGTGGCAACCATCTCCGCATGCTTCTTCGACCTGCGCACGTCGCACAGGTCAAGGTAAGCTCGCCGGCCAGCTTCATTCCAGCACCGCGCCCGCTGCTGTAAGGTACCCTGCTGATTGGGTGCAGATGCGGACTTCGCAATGACATGTGGAATGTGCATCACAGACGGTTCACCTCGCCAGCCGCCGCGGCCGCGGCTGCCGCCGGTGCACAGCACCTTGCCGCGGCGTACAGATAAGGGTGGGCGGCGCGCCGCTCGCGGCCGGCAAGCGCGTCGCCGCATGCACCGCGCGCCGCACATGGCTTGCAAGCGGCGAGAGCGGGGCGTGGGAATGATCAGGGCGCGCGCGTGCGCGCGCGCGCGCGCGGCGCACCGCTCGTGGTTGGCGAGCGCGTTGGCGCTGCGGAACAGCTTGTCGCAGGCCAGGCAGTACAGCCCGCCGGCTGCTGTCGCGGCCTCGGCCGCCGCGTCGGCTGCCGCGTCGCCGCCGCCGTCGCCGTCGCCGTCGCTCGCGGAGGCGCTGTCGGCGTCCGGGCTTTCGGCGCCTCGCTCGGCCGCCTGGGCCTGGCCGTCCACCCATGCGGCCTCCTGATACGCCACGGCGCGCGCCGCGCGCTCCTCGCGCTCCGCCTTGCGCCTGCAGGGCTCCATCAGACACCGCCACCTCGGTGACTGCTGCCTGAATTCGCTCTGCATGAGGTGAGGCGGGCTCTGTTGGCAGCCCGGAGCGGGCGCATCGGGTGCGACAGCGTCTGCACTCGTAGTGGACAGCAATGGAGCAGCCAGCGCCGCGGCAAAAGCAACAAGTGCCCAAGCCCTGCAGAACAGGCGCGGGGAGCCAACGGCGGCTATACGCCGCACAAGAGCAAAACCCACGCATCACAGATGCAGCTGCACGGGCGCCGCGCACACGTACGTCAGCCCCGGCGCCCCCGCGTCATGCGCACCGCTGCTCGTCGGCGGCCTGGCGATCCAGGCGCAGCTGCGCCTGCGCGGCCTGCCACGCGGCGACGCGCTTGTCGCGCTTGCGCGCGAAGCCCGCCAGCTCGCGCACCGCCTGGTTGAACTCGCGCCGCCGCGCGCGCCGCCGCTCCGCGTTATCGGCCTCCATCAGCCGCCGCACCTGCGCGCGGCGGGCGCGGGCCATGGGCAGGGTTATGGTTAGTACTATGGTTATACTCGGGCCGTGGGGCCGCTGGCCCTGGCATGTGGGCGAGCGCTGGCGAGCTCGTCGCCGCTGCTTCGGCGTGTCGGCCCCGGCAATGGCTCTGAGTGCAGGACGACAGCACTAACTACAGTGTGCCCGCCGGGCAACGACCCCGGCCGATACCGCATCGCGCGTGCCTGGACCTGGCACGCAGTGTGGGGCACAGTGAGGTGGACCGGGCGGCGCGCGCGCCTTGCGGTTGGGCGCCGCCGCCGGGTTGTACTGGTCCGCCCAGGCAAAGTCCTTGGCGGTCCCGAACGCCTGCCAGTGCGCGTAAAAGGCGAGCACGTCGTCCGCCGCCGCGCCCGACGCGCCAAATGCGGGCGCGTCCGGCGCGGCGCGGCCGCCGCCGCGCGCGCGCGCCGCCGCGGCCTCCTGCTCGGCGAGCGTGGCGAAGATGGCGCTGTACACGGTGTAGAAGCCCTGCGCGGCGCGCCCGGGAGAATGCTGGCTGCGGCGGTGCCGGGCCTGGGGCGCGTCGCGGCAGGCCGGCGCCCGGTGCAGGTCGCGAGCCCAGCCGCGCTCTTTGGTGTCGCGCTGTGCACAAGCTGGCACTGGCTGTGGTACACGCGACACGGACAGGTAAAGACTGGACAACGTGTGAGCTGTTTTGTGCTCGCGCAAGCACTCTGCCGGAACACTGCGGCGCACCGTGTGGGTCACCCCACGCTGGTTACCCCCAAGGGCAAGCGCGCGCGCCGCTGCTCTGCTGCCCGCCAGGCTGGCCAAGCGCGCAACGGCGCGGCCCGCGGCCCCGCGGCGGGCGCCTCAGGGCTGCGCGCCTTGGGGCCGTCGCTGTAGCCGGAGAAGCAGGACGCGGAGAAGAAGGGGAAGAGGTCGGGCTCATCCGGGGGCGGCCTGCCCGGAGCATGCGCGTCGGCCTCCGCCTCAGCGCGGCTCCGGCGCAGGATGGCGTCGCGGTGCCCGTCATACCTGCGCGCACGTGCATGGCGGGCCCGCTGACGGCTGCTGCGCCCCGAGGGAGCGGCGGCGGGCCGCGCCGGGGCCGCCGCGCGGCGCACCAGGAGCGCTCGTGGCTGTCGCTGAGCACGTCATAGGCGGCCTGCACCTCGATGAAGCGCGCCTCGGCCTCCTCCTTGCGGTCCGGGTTCTTGTCTGCGCGCGGCGGCCGAGCAAGGATGCAAGATGTGTGCATGTCCGTGCCCACGCGCCATCGGACCCCGCCTGACCGCTCGCGCAGCCGTGCAACGCTTAGCCGCACGCGCCTGGGTGCCAGAGCAGCACCGCGCGCCGATACGCCTTCCGAACAGCCGCGTCGTCCGCAGAGTGCTCCAGGTCCAGGACTTCGTAGTGGCATCGCATGCCGCCCGAGGCACCGCTGACGCAGGACGGCTCCCGTGCTCCTCAGATGCACTCACTGCCCTGCTAGGGGTGACAGGGGTAGACGAAGCTGTCCGCTGTAGTCATGCTGGATAATTGGAGGGCTGTGGTAATTGGAGCGCTGGCGAGCAGTTAGAAAATATGCCGATCAGACCACGGCACATCTTGGCACACATACAGTAGCTCTGTTCGAGGCACGCCTGGGCCCGCCTGGCCTGCTGCCCGCTGCCGCCTAGAAGGGCGCGACATTTCCACGCTGCACCCAGAGCGGCGCAGCGCAGGGCGGAGCAAGCTGCGTAGCTGCGTGCGCTTTAAACCTGCCCGCGGCGCGCAGCTGAGCGCGCGTGCCTGTCGCGAGAGCGCGGCGGCGCAGGCCGCGTGCCAGCTGCAGCCGGGGGCCCGCGGCGCGGCACTGCCCATGCTGGGCCTGCCACGGGCGCGCCGCTAGCGAGCGCGGGAGGATACGCTGCCTCATGGGCACCGGCATGACAACCTCGCCCGAGCAGGAGGGCTGCAAGGGCCTGTACGTGGGCGGCCTGCACCCATATGTCAACGAGGCCTGCCTGCAGGTGCGAATCCGGGCTGCGCCCCCCGCGGCCGCGGCCCACAGCCCGCGACCCCCCGTGACCCGCCCGCGCGTGCGCCGCTTCTACACACCGGCAGCAGCCCCGTTCGTGCAGTGCTGCGCATTGCGCACGCCCTGCACGCCGGCCACCCGCAGAAATATACACGTTTTGCATGACGCCGCATGCGCGCTCGTTCCCCGGCGGCCGCGCGGCACCTACCGCATGCGAGCCAGGCGCAGGCAGGTTGGCAGGCAGGTCGTCGGACTTGATGGGGAGGGTACAGCCGGGCTGCTGGCAGGTACAGTAGAGCGCTGCCGGTTGCCCCAATCTGTGTGGGGGTGTTTGCTGCCGCGGCGCGTGAGCATAGCAGCGGTGAAGCGCGGAAACTGTCCGTCTACTTTGCAGGTACAGGCGCGGTTGGGGGCGCGCTGGTATAGCTGTCAAGCAACGGCCAGCCGGCCTTCGATGATCAGAGCCACTTGCAAGCAGCCGCGCGCGCAGAAGGTAAAAGGGCGATAGTCTGTATCTGCGTTCTTAACAGCCGGGCGGCGCGCAGGATCTGTTTGCGTCGGTCGGCGCGGTTGCGGACGTCAAGCTCGTGAAGGACAAGGCGACCGGCCAGAGCGCGGGCTCCGCGTTCATCACGTACGAGACGCACCAGGCGGCCGCGCTCGCGCTGCAGCTCAGCGGCCACGTCATCTACGGCAAGGCGCGCACTTGCTCTGCCCGTCCGTGCGTGTGCGTGTGCTTCCTGCTCGCTCAGCCGCCGCCGTCAGCACGCGCGCTCTCTCCACGCCGCCGCACAAGGCAGTGCACGCTGCCGCACGAGGCAGCACGCCGCCGCACGAGGCAGTGCACGCCGCCGCGCGAGGCAGTGCACGCCGCCGCACGAGGCCGCGCGCGCCGGGAGCCACGCGCGGCTGAGGCGGGCGGCGCGCGCGCGCAGGAGCTGCGCGTCAGCTGGGCCTTCCAGAAGGACAAGGCGGAGGACACGGCGACGCACTTCCACATCTTCGTCGGCAACCTGTCGGGCAACGTGACCGACCCCGCGCTGCTGGAGGCGTTCAAGGCGGCCGGCTCGTGCAGCGACGCGCGCGTGATGTGGGACCACGCCACCGGGCGCAGCAAGGGCTATGGCTTTGTGTCGTTCAGGCGCGGCCCGCCCGGCCAGGTCCTGTCGTTGCGCGGCAGGGCACAAGAGCATGGGTGCTCTGTGCCCGACAAGGATCGCCGCAATAATGCACGCGTGCTGTCTGCGGACATCGCCTGCCGCGGCCACGGCGGCACGGCGGGTGTGCAACACAGGCACAGTGGGTGGCCCAGGTCTGCACAAACTGTAGAATGCAGACTGTAAAGCCTTTGTTTTGTTATGCGCGCGGTCTGTGCGCTCGGCGACCCCCGGCCACACCCTCAACGTACGGCGCGGCGGCGGTGCGTCAGGACGCAGGAGGACGCGGAGCGCGCGATCCAGACGATGAACGGCATGGTGGTCGGCCAGTGGCGCGTGCGCTGCGGCTGGGCCAACCACAAGCAGGCGCGCCCGCCAAGCTGGGCCCAGCCTCTCGGGACGGCGCGGCTCCTGAGCGTGCGGCGATCCATGTGCAGGCATGAAGCAGCCGCCAGGTCTTTGCAGGCTTGGTGCGCAGCAGGCGCATGTGGCGTCGCCTCAGCGGCGCGTTGCATCTGTGGGCCTGATCGGTCAAGGGCGCTCGCCGGCGCGCCTGCCTGTGCGCCGCGAGCGCGGGTCGCGTGCGAGGCGCATGGGGTATGCTACACTTGTCAGGGAACGGGCCTGCTGACCTGGGCCGGCGGCGCGCAGGAGACGGTGGGCGACATGGACGCCGCGAGCGTGGACAAGGCGGACCCCACCAATGCAAACGTGTATGTCGGCAACCTGTCGGCAGAGGTGCGGGTCCCGGCGGCCCGGCCCTGCGCGCTCCTGCTGCGGCGGCGTCAGGCTGGGGTCAGCCGCGTGCCTGTGGCTGCCCCGCGGCGACGTCCTGTTCCTTACCATCTATACTGTGAGAGGATGCACTTGTGCCGCTGCCCAACGAGTACGCCTGCAGGCCTGGCAAGCGTCCGTGCTCTGTGTTTCTCTTTTCGGCATGGAGCTGCGCGCGCGCTGCTTGCTTCAAGTGATTGGGAAGCCCAGCGCTTGGCAGCTCCGCGGCTCAAGTGGGCGGCCGCAGTTAGCAGCGTATGTCTGCAGCGGCGCTGAGCGAGCGCTGCCCCGGGCCAGGTGGACGACGCGGAGCTCAAGCGCCAGTTCGCGCGCTTCGGGCCGGTGGCGGGCGTCAAGGCGTGCCTCAAGGGCGGCTACGGCTTTGTGCAGTTCTGCGAGCACGCCGCCGCGGTGGCCGCGATCGTCGAGATGAACGGGCGCCAGCTGGGCGGCAAGACGCTCAAGTGCGCGTGGGGCCGCCACCAGAACCGCGCCGCGCCGCCGCCGCCGCCGCCGCCGCCGCCGCTGCTGCCGCCGCTGCCGCTCAACCCGATCGCCGCGCAGGGCCTGCTGCGCCTGGGCATGCTCGGCGCGCCCGCGCCGCCCGTCCTGAACCCCCACCTGGGGTCCAGGGCCATGTCGGGGCCGGCGCCGCCGCCGAGCGCGGGCGCGCTGCAGGCGGCGCGCCAGGTCCCCGCGGCCCTGGCCCCGCTGTGCGGCCAGCTGCCGAGCGGGGCGCAGGACATCCGGGCGGCCTACCCGTTGCCGCCGGCCTACTCCGCGGCGCCCGCCGCCCTGTACGGCGCGGGTGGCATCACGCAGGGGGCCGACGCGTACAGCGCTGCGCTGCAGCAAAACCTGGGGCTGGGCGGCGCGGGGTCCTCGCTGCACGGCGGCAGCCCTGGCGATCTGGGCGTGCTAGGGTTTGGCATCTCGCCGGGGTTCCTCGGCCAGGCGGGCAGCGCGTCGCCGGACGGGCTGGCCGGCAGCGTGGCCGGGCTAGGGCTGTACCCCAACCTTGCCGAGGGCGGCCCCGCGCTGGCCATGGGCCTGGCGGCGGGCGGCTTCCGCGGCGCGCTGGCGCCGGCGGGCGCCAACAACTTTACGCTGGGCGGCTCCGGCCTGGGCGGCGCGGCGGCGGGCGGCGCCGCGCCGCTGCCGGGCGCGCAGCACTATGCGCTGGCGGCCGCGTACGGCAGCCAGGCGGGCGGCGCGGGCGGCCTGGGCGGCCTGCGGGCGCCCAGCGCGGGCGCCGTGTCCGAGGCGCAGTTCACGGAGCTCTACTATAGCCAGTACTATAACCTGTGAGCGCGCGCGCCCGGCGGCCCTGCAGGCGGCCGCTCTTTTTCTTTTCTTGCCTGCATCGTTTTGAAGTCTCTCGGCGTAGCCGCGCGCGCCGCCTGCGGCGCGGCGCAGGAGCCCGCTGCTGGCAGCGGCAGCCCGACTGCGCTCCGGTGCAAAGAGGCGCTGCGCCGGCGGGGCCTGGCGGGCGACGGTGCAGCGCGCAGGTCTGCCGTTCTGGGTGCCACTTCTTTTGACCGCCTTTCTCTGGGCTGGGGCCTCCGCTGCCGAGCTGCAAGCAGACCTTGCTGCAGGGACCTGCCCGCTGCCCACCGAGGCGATTGCCTGGGAGGTGGGGCGAGCACGGAGACGCAGTATAGTCGCGCAGCGGGGCGAGGCTGCTGGGGCCATGCAGGCAGGGGAGGGGGTGTGCGGGAGCATTTCCACCGTGGCCGTTCCTCTGCCGTTTGACTGCTCAGGGTGCTGTGCCTGCCCATCTGCTTTGTGCTTTGGACTGTGCGCTTTTCTTTTGCGGCGGGTGCGCCGCAGGCGGTTGCCGTGGAAGTCTGATTAGGCAGGCATGCGGTTCCGCAGCAGCCTTGGTGCGCGCTTGCGGCGCCTAGGATGCACTGGGAGAATGGTGCGGGCGTCTGGGTGCGGCGCGCGAGGCTCGCTCAGTCTGACCCCGCGCGCGTGGGGCTGCATGCAGCCGTGTCTGTGTCTTTGCCTCTCTGCGGCCTACTTTCTTTACAGCTCGCTCGACGGCGTAAGGCTGGGGTGTCGCCCGCGGTTAGCACCCGCCCAGGCATCCCATTGGTAGAGCGCTTGTCCCACCTCAGCCTCGCAATTCATTTCGCTGTGCAACGCGCGCTTTGGGGTTACGTGCACTGCACCATGCACGGCTCTCTGGCAGTCTGCCGCCAGCAGCCGGCTCGCGCACCATCGCAGCGAGCGTTCGCCGGGCCTAGTATTTGCACCCCATCCACTCGAGGTATCGTCAGGTCTTTGCGGTGGACAAATCGAGCATGCCTTGGCAGCGGCGGGGCTGGCGAGCTCATGATGCCCTGTGCTCTGCCAGCAACCAGCTGCAGTTAGATGGCCTCACGGGGGCCCAGCAAGCTGTGTGATCATGAGAGTTGTTTGGGGGATCATGCCGTGTCCTACCTGGCTGTTGCCTATACTCTGGAGGCAGGTCAGGCATGACTCGGGCAGGGCTGTAGGGGGCAAGGGAGGATAATGGGAGTGCGGGGCAACGTGCCTGACTGCACGCGACTGTGTCTGGGGCTCAGGTTGAGTAGTGTCGACGCACAATGCAGCTTTGAAAAGCTGGTGGCCCAGTGTTGGCGATGGAAGTGTTGAATCTTATTGTAGCATCGTATGCCATGGGGTTAGGGGGGGAAACTGATGTGTGCCCTCGTGGGCCGCAGGCAGCCTGAAGTGAGATACTCATTGCACGGGCCCAGCTTGGCTCTGCTGTATGTAGTGGGCTGCACTCACGGGGCGTGGCGCTTTGGTGCACATGCCTCTGCATGCTCTCGCTGCTGTGAAGGGTGGCAGTCTGGCTGATCTGGCTCTGCTGGCTTGGCTTCTGCCGCATGCGGGCAGCGCGAGCTGTGCGGGCGCTGCGGGAGCGCATGCGCGCCGCACAACCTGCGCTGCCCGCAAGACTTGGGCTGAAGTATCGCGCTTCCTGCTGTAGACGGCTTTTTGTGCTTCTTTCGTGCTTTCCTGCTGCCACTGCGCTTCCCGCCTGCAGCACAGCTAAACTGCCATGTATCTGGCTGGGGCGCCGGCTCTTTCGCGCGCTCCGTCTGTCTGCCACGTGTGTCCGTCTCTGGGCTGCCCTTGTAGCGTGTGCTGCCTGCTCGTTCGGCGCCGTTGGGACCCGTTCGCCTGTGCCGGCCCTGAGGCCGTTTCAGTGTTTGGCACCGCGCTTGGTCGCTCGCGCGTGCGTGGCCGCACGCTCGCTGTGGTGCGCGCCTGTGCGCCGTCGTGGGGAACGGCGAACGCCTTGAAGCATGTGTAAGGTGTGGAAGTGGGCCGCTTCTTCTCAACACCTCCCTGCCTTCACGCAAGCTGGCAGCGCCCCCAAGCTCGGGTGCCGCAGCTGGTATGCCACGACGCAGCGCCATGAGCTGCACACCGCTCCGGCCTGCTGCAAGCCAGCACCACTGCCGCAGCCACTCCGCGCGCAGCCCGGTTTGCCTCCCTGAGCCTGGGCGCAGAACACAGCACTGCGTTGGCAGGCATCCCAGCGCATATCCGTTGACCCGTCTTCTGTCCTGCGACTGACACCCAGTCAAAGCACTCGCGCCACGTATGGAAGCAGCACCCGGATGTCCAACACCACATGCGAGCGCGGGCCTCCATGCAGGCCCAGGCGCGCTCTGCTGCTCCTCTTCCGTAACCCTATCCCTACACAGCCTTGCCGGCAGCCTTGCGCAGCCAGCACGCCCGCTCGCCTCTTAGGGCCAGGGCGCCCCGCTGAGCGCGCCTGCGAGGCGGCATCCGCAGGGGGCGCGGGCGGGCGTGCTGCTGCATGCGGCGGCAGCGCGTCGCACGCAGGCCGCGCGCGCGCGGCCCCGCGCGCCGCCACCCCAAACCTGGGCGTCCAGCAGCCGGAGGTGGGCATGGCGGCTGTCTGTGCACGGCCACGGCTGCCGGCACGGTGCGCTGCGGGGGCGGCGGCCGTTCGTGCTGCTGGTATGCGCGGTATAAAGCACCCGCGGTCACCATGTGGTGCTCTGCAGACAATAGAATCCACTGCCAGCCATGCTTGAGAGGCGCACGCACCGCCGGGGCGGCGGCCGCTCGCGCTGCTGCTGCGCGCTCCTGAACAGCGCGGCCACCGTGCGGTGCTCCGCGCGGCTCAGCAGGCCCTCGGCCACCAGCGCGCGCAGCATGGCGGCCGCGCCTGCAATGCGTGCGTGCCGGCCTCTGTACCCAGAGGGCGGGGGGCAGACTGTGACCCATTGGGCACACTGTGACCCAGCTAGGGTAAGTGTGCGGCTACGGCGTGCGTTGCTGCGGCATGCGCTCGGCACTCACAGTCAGCGCTGCCATCATAGGACGCTGACGCCGAGGCTCAAAAGCTGTGACTGTGCTGGATACGCTGTCTAGGGCCTGCATCATGTGGGCGCGAGCGGGCAGCCTGCAGGGACAAAGACCCGCGCCTGTGGCTGGGGCCGGGCGCCCCGGGCCTCGGGCGCGCGCGCCACGGCTCCCGGCCCGCGGCGCAGCCAGCCAGCCGGATGCGCGATCCGGCGAGGCCGGCGCGCCTGCGCCCGCCGCCAGCGCACCCCCGCTCGGCACTCGCGCATGCGACTGGGCCGCTCGCGTGGCACGTCCCGGTGCCAGCCGTGCAGCGAGCAGCATGCAGCCTGCTCATTGGAGGCTGCATGCCGGGCGCAGAGCTTGTCGGGTGAGGCTAAAGGCCCAGCCGGGAACGGGGTGGGTCACGCCATACATGACGTGAACAGGAAGGACGCTTCGCTCGACGCGCGCTCTTGACGTCCCACAAGCTCAGACGCGCATGCACACAGCGGACGCCCGCCCTCGACAACGTGCAAGCAGCGCATGCGCCGAAAGGCCCGGGCGCCGGGGGCGCCCGGGCCGCCCGGCGCACCGCCGGGCGGCGCGCCGGCCTCGGCCTCGGCCTTGAAGGAGGCGAGCGTCTCCTGGTCGCCCGCCTTCAGCGCCTCGATCAGCTTCTTCCTGCGCGGCCGCCGCGCCTGAGCAGGCGGAAGCTCCGTCGCTGGAGCGACCCCCTGCTGTGTCAGGGCGGGCGCTGCGCGGGCTTGCTGGCCCGTTCATAACTTAGTGCGCAACAGGTCTGCCTGAGCCGCAGGAACACTCGCATGCACAGAAAGCAGCTCTGGCAGAACTCCACAAACCCCCAAAGCATGCACCATTCCTGCACCAGGACAAAAGTCGCAGCAGTTACGCCCTCCGGCGCCGTGTGGCCCAGGTCCAGTGATCCTAAAGCGTCAAGCAGCCCTGCCCAGGCGGCGCGGCCGGCGCGCGCACCGGCGGTACGCCGTCGCGGTCAGCTCAAACGGCAGCGACGCCTGCTGCATGGCGCTCGCCTCCGCCGGCGCGCCGCGCTGGCTCGCGGCCTCTGCGGCGGCCGCGGCCTGCTCCGCACGGCGCGCCAGGGACGTCGTCATCACCTCCACAAACTGCGGCGCGGCGCACCGCGGACGTGCAGAGCCGCGCGTGCTGCCTCACGCCACCAGACATCCTCGCGCGTAACTCCGGGCAGCAGGCCGGCCTGCGCTGTCTCCGTTAGTGAGTTGAAGGAGCACCTCCAGGAAGTCGAGCTCGCCGGCGCCTGTGGGGTCGACCTCGGCAAGCAGCTCCTCGATTTCGCGCGGGTGCATCTTGATGTTTAGCAGCTTGAAGGCGCCCCCCATCTCGGACGCGTCTATGCTGCCCGAGCCGTCCTCGTCCATCAGCGCAAAGCACATCTTCAGGTCCTTCTGCTGCTGCTCGCTCAGCCTGGGCTTTACCGCCTGCCGGCCAGCGTGTCGGGGCTGTTTGCCCCGCTTGAGAGCCAGCAGGGCGCAGCTGCCCGCACAGCAGAGCGGCCCCCCAGGGCACCTTGCCGTGCTTGCGCAGCCAGGAGTTGACCGTCAGAGACAGCGCCGCGTCTATGGCTTCCAGCGCCTTGCTGGTGCTGCCGGGCGCGGCCCTGCTCAGGAAGGGAAGCTCGAGGTCCATGCGGCCCTGCCTGTGTGGCCGCTGGGACCTGACTGTTGAGCGCCTGCTGCACTGGCCTGGAGCGCCTGGAAAGCTGGGAAACCCCCTTATATGTTTACAAATAGACACACTGAGTGCTCCAACACAACACATGAGTGGGCGTGGTAGGTCCACAAATCAAACCCTGCACTTGCACCTTAGTGGCAAACTTGATACAAAAACACGCGGCAGGGCCCACTGCGCTCGCGCCTCATCGGCAAGCACTGCAGGAGCACACGTCCCCCTTCCCTCCCTACGTGACACATCACGGCGCACCCAGCGCCGCCCGCTGCAGCCCGCTGCTCGCCTGAAGCCCACTCGCTGCCGACCCACAGTCAGCCGCACCCGGTGACGACATGACCTGACCAGCTGGCGCGCCCGGCCGTAGCGCGGCCGCCTGATGCGGCGCCGCGCCTGCCGCCGCCGTCGCAGCCTGACCTGGCGGCACGCCTGCCGGCCAGGTTGCGCACGCCGCAGGCGCCCAGGCAGACGCGCTCCCCGTCGCGGGTGCGGCGCCCAGGGCGCTAAGCTGCGCCTGCTGCCCCGCAGCGGCCGCTGCGGCGCTCGGCGCTGGCGGTGAAGCAAACCCTGCCCAGGGCCGCACGGGCGCGCCGCCGCCGCCGCCGCCGTGGCCATTGGCTAGCGGTCGCGGCGGGCCGCCCACGGGCACGCCCATCGCCAGCGCGCCCGCCGGCAGCCCGCCAGGCTGCGGGGGCGCGCACGGGCCCGCCGCGGCCCCCGGCCAGGGCGCCGCAGGCCGCGCCGCGGGCGCGCCGGGGTGCGGCGCGGGCGCCTTGGCACCCTGGAGCGCCGCGCCGGTGGGGGCGCCGCCCGCGAGCGCGGGCACGGTGCCGGCCGCGACGGCGGCCGCGTACTGGGCGGTCACGCGCTGCAGCTCCGCGAAGAACACGGCCGGGTCGATGTTGGCCGGCAGCGGCGGCAGCGCCGCCAGCGCGCCGCCCAGGACCCCGAAAGGGTTGCCGCCCACGCCGCCCGCGCGGCCGCCCGCGCCGCCGCCGGCCGCCGCGCCGGGCAGCACGGGCCAGGCCGGGCGCCAGGCGCCCGGCGCGGCGCCCGGCCGCGGCGCTGCGGCCTGCCCGGGCTTCTTGGGCGCGCGCGCGCGCGGCTTGGCCGCCGGCTTCGGCGCGGCGCCTGGCGCGACGGCCTCCGCCGCGGCGCCGGCCGCGGCGGGCTCACCAGAGCCCACATTGGCGCGCTTGCCGCGCGGCTTGCGCGGCTGCCCGTTCTCGCCTCCGGCCTCTGTGGGATGCAGAGCACGCGCGTCAAGTGCTGCTCGCTGCAACTGATGTCGTACTTGATGACACATCAGCAGGCAATATAACAGTCCCCAGGACCCTGGCACGTTGGCGAGAGGCACCCACCTCTGGCTCAAGCGCTCCCGCGCTGATGCAACACATCTTGCTGACAAAAGACGGAGCATGGCGGAATCACAGCGCGCCCACACCCTGGAGCCGGGGCGCCGCCCCAGCCCGCAGCAGGCAGCGCACCGTCCCGCGGCGCGCGCTTGCGCTTGGCGCCGGCCTCCCACTCCGCCAGCGCCCAGGCCGGCATCGGCGGCGGCGTCGGCGGCGACATGGGCAGCGGCTCGCGCTGCACGATCGGACCCGCCAGCAGCGGCTGCGGCTTGGGCTCCTACGCGCATGCGCGCATGTTTCAAGAGGCCGGTTGCTCTGCTATATTGAAGAGCTACGCGCTACCGGAGGTGACACGCGCAGAGCTGCGCCTGCCCTGCAGCGCGCGAACAGCCCGCCGCACGGCTGGCAGGACACAGCGGCCACAGCGCTCTGCTCCACACCAGCGGCCTCAGACTCATTCAGCGCGCGCTTGTAAGCGGTATGGCCGCAAGTGGCCGGGGCGCGCCGGGTGCGTCTTGCGGCGCAGCGCGGCCGCGGTGGCCGCGGCCGTGCCGGGCACCAGGCGCTCCGCTTCCGCCACCAGGCCCTCCAGCTCCTCCAGCGTGTACCTGGAAAGGGTTTGAACAGGGTTAGGGGCGGCAACCGCACCGGGCACAGCGGGCAAGGCGCAGCGCCACGGCTCGACGCTTTCTGCACGGCAGGGTCAAGGCGCCGCGCTGCAAGGCAACAATTCCCACACGCGGGGTCGTCCGGGTTCTGTAGCAACACCAGGCAGCAGCTGCCAGCCCACCAGTGCGTCTGAGCTGTTTTGTTGAGGGAATAATGATGGCAGGGAAGAAGGCAGGAATAAGGAAGCCAGCAACGCAGTCGGCGTGGCTGCGACATGCAGGGCGCGCCGGTAGAGCAACACGAGCGAGCCGGGCGGCGCGTCCAGCGCGGCGGCGTGCTCAGGGCACGCGGCGCGGCCGGGCGCGGCGGGCGACACGACCGCCGACAGGAACAGGTCGCCCTTGCAGGTGCAGCAGTCGGTGTCCTCCGTGTTGGTGTGCACGCCCGCCGCGTCCACCTCGCCTGCCGCGCCAAATCAAGCTCTCAGCCGATGCGCAGAAAGTGATGCAGCAGTCGGTGTCCTCCATGTTGGTGTGCACGCCCGCCGCGTCCAGCGCGCCTGCGCCGCCAAGTCAGGCTCTGACCTGATGCGCAGAAGCGGCGCGAGCCTGCGGCGCTGGCGGCGTGGCATACCCGTTGCTGCTTGACACGCCGTCTGTGGGGGCTCCAACTTTGACTGCAGCAAGCACCACCGATGTGACCCAGCCACACCTGACTGGGAGCCACGCCCCGCAAACCGCGATCCCGCCGCACACGTAAACAGCGCTGTTTGGTCGCGCACCGGCCTTGCCGGTCATGCGCCGCTGCGGCACGGCGTCGCCGGCGGCGCCCAGGCCGGCCGCGCGGCGGCGGCGCTCCTCGGCGATGCGCAGCAGCAGCTCGCCGGCGGCCAGGCGCACGGCCTGCGGCGGCGCGTCCGCATCGTCCACCGGGTCCAGGAATGACAGGTCCGTCGGCGCGCCTGCGAGCAGCATAAGGTAAGTTTAAGGTTATGGTAGGTTAAGGGCAGTGCCTGCCGCCCTTCGCCCTGACTGCAGCACCACGGTTCTAATGCAGAGTACCGGCGGCTCAGCAGCACCGGCACTTGCACTGCCCGTCAAGCCCGGGGCTGATGGGCGAGGTCGGGCGCGCCCGCCCCGGCACTGCAAGGCGGGGCCGCATCAGCGGCGTCGTGCGAGCTTTTGCCACACGGTCTGTCGGAGCCTGTTCCATTGGCTGGCATGGCAAGCCGCCCAGCAGCAGCCGAGATGCGAGGGGAGCAAGGCAAGAACCACGCATACCTCCCACCTCGCGCCCGTACTGTTGCAGCACGCATGCAGACCCTATTGGACCTGCACAGCGAATGCCTCCGAGCAGGGTTGGAGCAGGGTCTAAGAGGACCTATGGAAAATGAGGGCCAAGGCTGCAGCCGCGTGCCTGGCACGTCGGCACGCCCAGACGTTGACGCGTCCCGTCCGGACTCCTGGCGCGCGGCCGCGCCGGAGGCGCCGGGCGCCGCCGCCGCCGCGCCGGAGGCCCCCTCCACGCGGCCCTGCGGCATGCCGGCAGGGTGAGAGAATCCACATTTGCCACCCCCTGCGCCCCTCCTGCTCGCAGCTCTGCAGCAAGAAGGATTTGGACATCGCTCCTGCCCTGCGGGGCCCATCCTCTCGCAGCCCTGCAGGACACACGGGAGCCCGGGCGCCCCTGTACCAGCCACGGCACGCTGCTGTGCATCGCAGGCCTGCGGCAGCTTGGACAGGCGCGCCCGGGCACTGCCTGCCTCCGCGGCGGCAGGCGCGCGCAGCCTGCAGGCCGGCCACCAGTGCACGCACGCCCCAGCGCGGCCCGTCCTTTCCGTCCCAGCGCCCCCCACCTCAGCGCGCGCAGTGCGCTTCCAAGAACCACCCATGTCTTGCAGGGCCCACACTGCCAATCTCCCCACCACCCCAATGCCGCCCCATGGCCGGGCCCGGGTGGCGCACCCGAGCGCCCGCAACCACGCTCAGCCGCAGCGCCACGCCGCCGCCGGCCGGCCGCAGCTGCACGCGCACCGCTGCCCCCTCTGCGCCCGCCTCGCCCGAGCGGCCGGCCGCGGCGGCGCCGCCGCCGGCGCTGGGCTCCGCCGTGCGCGGCCCCGCGGCCTCGCCGCTCCGCGCGCTCGCAGCCTGCGGCGGCCCAGCTCCGCACGCGGCCGGGCCCGTCCGCCGGTCGTCACGCGCTCCAGGCGCGGATGCACGCCCGTCGGCGCGCGCGGCTGGCGCGCGCTCGCAGCCCCGGTCGGAAGCGGCAGCAGCGCCCGCCGCAGCCGCGCCCGGCAGCGGCGGCGCACCGGCGCCCGCCGCGCCGCGCGCAGCCGCGAGCTCCGCAGCGCCGCACACCTCCACCGGCGCGGCCGCGCCGCCTGGCTCAAACGGCGTCCCCGCGCCCTGGGCGCCGCCGGCGGACGCCCCAGCGAGCCCGCCCGCACCCTGCTCGGGCGTGGCCGTCCCCTTTGCCTCCGGCTCTGCCTCCGGCTCCGCCGGCCCGAGCTCCGTGGCGGCGGCATCGGCCTTGACAAAGCGCGCCGCCATGCGCGCATCGGCCTTGCCCTCCGCGCACGCCTCCGCCCCGGCAGGCGGCGTCGCCGATGCCTTCTGCTCGCGGCCGCCGCCGCCGGCCAGCGCCGCGCCCACCGCGGCGGGGCGCGCGCCTGCGGGCTCGCGCTTGACGGCGCGCCCGGCGGCGCGCGCGGCCACGGCGGGCGCGGCGCGCACGAGCGCGACGAGCAGCGCGTCGTGGCTCAGCGTGGCGGAGCGGCCCTCCGCGCGGTACTTGTCGGCCACGTAGGAGCCCCAGGGCAGCCAGTCCGGCGGGCCAAAGTTGACCGCCTCCGCGCAGTTGAAGCCTGCGCCGCACCGAGCGCCCGCTGCCTCGCATCGTGCCCACCGCCAGGGTAATCCTGGTGACACGAAGTCAGACACCCCAGCTGCATGATCTGTACAGCTACTGAAAAGCCATCCAGCGCTTGTCCTCGCAGACACTGGCAAGGCGTGCGCAGAGCCCTGACAATACGCGCTCCGCGCACTGGTGGCCCGGGCGCGGCGCGCGCCTGTATTGAAGCCGGCGTGGTACGCATTGGGGAAGGTGAGCACGAAGCTGCCCTCCTCGTGCACCAGGCGGTGCACCGGCACGCCGCGCGCCTGCAGCCCAGGTCGCAGCCCTATCAGGATGACAATTAGGGTGACAGCAGCCCTGGGCCAATCTTGTAAGCTCGCTGTAAGGCTCCGCTGGCCTGCCATGCTCTAATCAAGCCTCAGGCCGACAAAGCGCCCAGAGAGGCGGAGTGTCTGCGCTTGCAGGTAAACCTGCATGCGCTTTGCCGCAGGATGACCTTGTGGAGTGTTCAGCAAATTGAGTGCGCTGCGAAACACACGTGCAGGCCGGCACAGCTGTGCGCGTCAACGCTGCAGAGCAGCAGCCGCCGCTGCGCGCCTGCAGCTCGCGCGGGCTGACCAGCATGGCCAGCCGGGCACAGCGGGCAGAGCGAACAGGTTTGGAGCGCGGTAGGGCGCGCGCCTGCAGCTCAAGCGGGCTGACCAGCGTGACCAGCTGGTACAGCAGGTCGGGCGTGTGCTCGAACAGATGCGGCAGCGCGTCGCGCATCGCCGCCTCCAGCGCCTCGGACGCATTGGCAGGGATGCCGTACCAGACCTGCGCGCGCCGCTGCTGCGTCACATGCGGCCAACCTCTTCCCTGGCGCCGCAGCGTGTCACAGTGTGTGCCCGGTGCAGGGGGCCCAGGGCTGCGCGCCGCAACAGCAGCCTGGCCGCCGGCCAGGCGCCGCGCCTTGGGCGCGCCCAGGTGCAGCGCGTCGTCCTCCACGTGCCAGGGGTAGGGTGGGGACCCCTACCTTACCCTGACAGCGGGCGCGGGGGCCGCGCCTTGGGCGCGCCCAGGTGCAGGTAGTTGACCGAGTACAGCGCGTGGTCCTCCACGTGCCAGCAGAACGCGCTGAGGCAGGAGCCCACGTACAGCCAGGGCACCATGACGCCCGTGATCAGCTCGTCGCCCATGACGTAGCGCAGCACAGAGCCCTGCGCGCGGCGCGCGCGCTTGCAGGACATGCACTACCGCGCGAGACCTCGCGCAGCCCGCAACGAGGTGCAGCACAGAGCCATGTGCAGGGTGTGTCGTGCTATATGTGCGCTCAGAACGCCATACGCGAATACCCGGGACATGCGGTGACATGACTTGAACCTGAGGTAAGTACCCTGGGCGCGCGTTGCAATGTGCACTCACTCTTGCCGCACGCTTGCTGAATGCTGCTCTGGCACACGTACCCCCTGAAGCAGCAGTCATAACATGCTCTCCCACAAGCGGCCGCGCCCGCGTCAGCGGGGCGCGTGCAGCACGCGCCTTGCAGCGCGGCATGTTGTTGATGTTCCACGGGTGCTCCGAGTACGCCGTCTCCTCCGCCGTGAACTGGCGCGGCCCCGGCGGCTCCGCCTCCTTGCCATCCTTGCCGCCGCGCTCCTTGCCCGCCCGCGCGGCCGCCGCCGCCTGCGACGAGGCAAGACCCCTCGCAACACGCCCTGGACTTCAGCGCATGCAACCTGGCCTCCTGCCCCTGCGATGTTGCAAGTGCGATGGATGGCAACGCTTACAGGTTCATGTCCAGCGGCAAGGCGCAGCTGATGCATGACCAGGACTCACAGTTCTTACGGGTTTGGGCGCATACATAAAACCAGGATGCACAGGCTCGGGCCCGTAACAGGCCCTCGAGGGCGGGGCCCGGCCGGCCGGCCGCGCGCGCCTGCGCGGCCAGGTGCGCCTCGAGCAGGCGCTGGCGGAAGGGCGGCAGCGGGAAGCCCGACCCGTGGTGCCCCGAGTCCAGGTCCTGCCCATACAGGCTCTCCACCACCTGCGCGGCGGCGCCCGCCCGCTCAGCCTCGGGCGGCGCGTGTAGTCGGCCTTGGGGTTAGGGTTAGCATTAGCATACAAATCGCGTCGTCAGTCCTGGTGCCTATAGGAAGGTGCCATCATGCGATCTGAGGCAAGTGCTGTGCTTCGTTCGGGCTCCGTCAGGCCACCGCGCGCGGCGCGGGGGGCGCGGGGCTGGGCGCCGCGCCTGGTCGGGCGTCTCCACGATGCGCCAGAACTCGCCCTCGATCTCCTCCACGCTCGGGTCCGGGCCGCTGTACGCGCACAGCTTGCGCCGCTTGGGCGCGCGCGCCTGCGGGTCCTTCTGCGCGCAGCGCCGCGCCCGCGCGTTGGCGGAACAGGCTCTGTTGCGCGGCCCCAACCAGGACGGCCTTCCCTGGCAAGCTCAGACAGCCCTGGACGCTTGCGTGAGCACGCCGGCGCACCGAGGTTGCCGCAACAGCAGCAGCAGGGCACACTCCTAGTAACTGCTGTCCCATGCTGCTGACAGCCGCGCGCTCCCCTGAAGCAGACACCGCCACGCAAGCCGATCCCACACGCTGCATATAGTACGCACACTGTCTTCTGGCAAGCGGTGCCGCTCTGCATTGAGCCCGCGCGGCGCCACCACAAAAGGCCGCCAAGCGCCGGCGCGCGCGCCTGCGGCAGCGGGTCGCTGAAGTGCAGCGCCTTGGCCCAGTCGGCGTAGCTGGCGAACGACTTGAGCGTGTGCGTGCGGTCCAGCGTGACAAAGCCAAACTCGCTCTCCGCGGCCGCGTCGCCCTTGCCGCCGCCCTCCGGCGCGGCCGCCGCGCCGTCCACCGTCTCCTCGTCCGGCCGCGTGTACCTGCGCGCGGCGGGGTGCAGGTAGGGTAGGGTAGCAAGGATGGGAAGCGCTCGGCGGCCGGTGCGCTTGGCAGCAGGGGCGGGCAGGGCATGGCCTGGCCCGGCCGAGCACGGGGTTGAGCACGGAGCCGAGCGCGGGGGCCAAGTTTGGGTGGCGCTGGGTTTGGGCGTGCGGCCGCGGCCGCGGCCCCCGCAGCCCCGCGCGGCCCTCCTGCTGTCCAGGGCGGCGCTGGACGCGCAGGCCGCGCGGCGCCGCGCGGCGCCGCGCGCGGGCGGGGCGCGCAGGGGCCGCACCGCGAGGCGGCCTTGCGCGCGTGGTCGGAGTTGCCGCGGCGCATGCACAGGTGGCTGGTGAGCTGCTTGCGGATGAGGAAGCGGAAGCTCTCCGCGCTCTGCCCGTTGGTGCCGCGCTCCAGCGCGAACGGCGGCGCCCAGCCCTTGGGCGGCACGATGCACGCGATGCCGCACCTGCGCCCGCGCGGCGCCCCATCGCGCGCCCGCAACCGACAACCGCGCGCGCTGCAGGCGGGAGCCGCAGCAGCCACGCTCACGGCGCACAACATTGCAGCAGGGTCCTCACAGCCGCGCGGCGCACTGGATACTGGGCCGCTCACGCTCCGCATCATCCATCGAGTGACCGGCCCGGAGGCAGGCAGGGGGCGCCGCGGCGCGCGGCGCGGGCGCGCACTTCTCGGCCTGCGGCCGGATGCTGTCGATGTAGGCGACCGGGTCGGCAAACTGCGCGGCCGTCGGCCGGAACGTGGGCGCGGGCGGGATGCCGGCCTGCGGCCGCGCGCCGTCCGGCTTCCAGCGCACCGCCTTGGAGCGCTCCACGACTGGGCGCGCGCGGCAGGTGCCGCAGCCGTTCTTGAGGTAGCGGCACTTGGTGCAGCCGAGCAGGCGGTCGAAGCCGTCGTCGTACGGCGCCGGCTCGCCGTCGCCGCCGCCGCCATAGCCCGCCGCGGCCGCCGCCGCGCGGCGCGCCGGTCGGCCGCCGGCCGCGGCGGCGTCCTTGGGGTCAGCTGAGTCCCCGCCCGCGTCGCCCGGCGCGCCGCCCGGCGCGCCGACCGGCACAGGGTCGCCCGCGGCGGCCTGCGCTGCGGCCGCGCGCGCCTTGGCGCCGCTGCCGGGCGGGCGCCCGCGGCGCTTGGGCGCCGGCGGCCCGGCGGCCGGCGCGTCCCCGGCGTCGCCCGCCGCGGCGGGCCCCCCCGCGACGGCCGCCTGCGGAGGCGTTGGCACCAGCGCCGCCGGCGCCGCGGTTGCCGACTGCGCCGCGCCTGATGCGTGCGTTGCTGGCGTGGGCGGCTGCGGCGGCGCGGGCGTGCCGATCGCCGCGCCGAACAGCGCCGCCACGCCCGCAAGCGTCGCCGCATCCGGCGCCGCATGCAGCCGCGGCGCGGCCGCGGTGTCTGACGCCGCGGCCGCAGGCGGCGCTGTTACGGGGACAGAGCCCGCCGCCGCGCTCGCCGCAGTTGCCGCGCTCACGCTCGCGCTGCCAGCTCCCGCCGCGTGCACAAGCGCAGGCGTCGCGCACGCGATGGGCTGCGCGCCCTGGGAGGCTGCTGCAGGCGCGCCGGGCGCCGCAGCGCCCACGCCCGTGCCATGCGCCGCTCCGCCCAGCTGCCCGCTGCCGCCGGTCGCTGCAGCCTCGCCGCTGGCCATGGGCGCGAAGCCTGGGGCGCCCGCGGCGCCATATGCGTCCGCCGCGGCCGCAGCAGCGCCGCCCAGCTGCCCGCCGCCGCCGGCCGCTGCAGCCTCGCCGCTGGCCATGAGCGCGAAGCCTGGGGCGCCCGCGGCGCCGTATGCGCCCGCCGCGGCCGCAGCAGCGCCGCCCTGCGCCGGCCCCGCGCCTAATGCAGCCTGCGGCGCGGCTCGCGCAGGCGCGCCCTCCGACAGGCCTGGCACGAGACCAGGCCCCGCGGCTGCCGCCGCTGCCACTACAGGCGCCTGTGGCGGCGCCGCCACGGCCCGCCCGTCGCTCGCTGCGGCGCCCGGCGCGGCCGCTGGGCCATCGCCCTCCGGCGCCACGGGCGCGTCCGCCTTGCGCTTGCGCGGCGCCTTCCGCGCGGGCTCATGCGCGTCGCCGTCGTCGAGCTGGTCCTGCCGCGGCGCGGCGCACCATCAGCGCCCTCACCGCCGGCCGGGTTGCTCCGCCTCACACCAGGCGGCTCGCCACAGCCGGCAACAGAGCAGACAGCACAGCGCACTCCTGAAGACGCCACCAGGCGCGCCACGGCGTCTGCTGCGCCTGCCAGCAGACATGCAGGCCGCCGGGCCGCCCACCGCCCGCCTCAGACAGCAGCGTGTGAGCTCGCGGACGCGCCGCGCGCGCGCCTGCCGACATGGGAACTGGCACCCCCAGGCTGCGCGGCTCACCCACGCATACATCGCGTCGCGCGCGAGGAACTCGTTGACCTTGCGCGAGGCGGCCACGGCGCTCGCGCGGCGCTGCCGCCCGTTGCCCGCAGGCGCGGCGCCCGCGCCGGCATCCTCGCAGGCCTGCACGGCGCCCGGGCGCGCGCCCGGCCCGCCGCCGGCGCCCGGCCCGCCGCCGGCATCCAGGCAGGCGCGCCCGGCAGCTGCACGCTCGCAGGGCATGCGTCCGCCCATGCTCACGCAGCGGCCGCCGTCCGCGCAGCGCGCCGCCGGCCCCGTGGGCCCGGCAGGCTGGCCCGCCTCGGGGCACGATCCACCGGGCGGAGGCCTCGCCATAGGTACCCCACTCAAATCGAAGCCGGGCTCCATCCGGCCCAGGCCGCTCAGGGCTGCTGCAGGCTACCACCAGGCCCAGGCCGAGCCCTTGCACGAGGCGGCAGCGGCTCACAGCTGGCCCAGGATGCCTGAATCGTCTCTGGCCTGCCACCTCCGAGCTGCCAGCGGCTGGGCAGGCCCTCAGCTCGCCTGCAACGCCGGGCACACCCCATGCTCAGGAGGCAGCCCTTGCCCGGGTATCAGCAAAAAGCCCCCCCCACATCCTTGCACCTGCAGCACAGTCCGACAAAAAAAGGCCAGGTCCCCGGGGCAGAGAGCCTGCCCGTCACTGGTCAGCACACTGAGTGACTCTCATACGGCCAGCCCGCTTTCAGGCTCCAGTGAAATCGCAGGAAAAGATTTGTCCCTGGTTCCACAGGCCGGCAGGCAGCCGGAGCCCAGAGCAGGGCAGGCCTGCACAGGTGCCACCTGCACGAAGCATAACGGACGGGGCCCATTGCTCATGACACGCCTCTCACCCTGTACACCACGGGGCAGAGCGTGTGGCGGTTCACCTTGGTATTCTAGCCTGTTCAAAGCAGCTGGGATCCAACACAGCAGAACGGGCTCGGTCTCCACTCCTTGCGGCCGTGGAGCAGAAAACCTCTGCCAGGGTTCCATCCCTGGCTGACTCTGCACGTTGCCTTGCAGGACATTAATTGCTTTTGCGTCCAGCTCCTGATGCACCTTTCCGTCGTGCGAGGGAGGGCAGGTGGACTGCCAAGTTCTGCTGGCGGCCGCGTGCGCGGGCGTCAGCTTGCGCGTTGATCCAGTGCGGTGCGGTAAGCGCACCTAACGCGAGGCATTGCCGTGGTCGCCCTGACCGCCGCGGGCTGCGCGGGCTGAGCCAGCCCGCCGCGGGCTTGCAGGGTCCGCCTGCGGCGCTTGCAGGCATGAGCAGCCAGCGCGCACGCGGCGCGCTCGCTGTGAGCGTGCTGGTGTTCTTCGTCATAGCCTACCAGCACGGTAGCCTGCCGGCCCGGTCCGGCGACGGGCCGGAGCAGGCCCGGGAGGCCATTCGCGCGGGCGCCCTGGCCGGCCAGGGCGCTGGCGGCGCAGGCGGCGGTGCTGAGCTCGGCGTCAAGCCAGACGTCCGCGCTGCCGGGGATGTGCGCCCGGGCCGCGGCGCGCGCGCGGCCCTGGGCGGCGGTGCCGAGCTTGGCGCCGAGCCTGGCGTTCGCGCTGCCGGGGTTGCGCGCTGGGGCCGCGGCGCGCGTGCGGCCCTGGGCGGCGGCGGCGGCGGCATGCGGAGGTCGACGGGCGCGCAGCGACGCGCGCAGAACAAGGAGGCGCTGGCCGCGCTCTCGCAGCGCATGTGCGGGTCGCCGGCGGCGGACATGTGCGCACACCGTCTAGGCAGCGCCTCGCTGCCCTCGCGGCTGCAGAGAACACCAAGCCGCGCGCGTGCGCCCTCGCGAGCGCCCTGTCCGACCCTGTCCCGGCCTAAGGGCTGCTCTTACTATTGACGTACTACTGGCGAAGCCGTGCAGCAGAGGGCCTCCCGGCCCCAGAGACAGCCGTCAAGCCGGCCGTGCGCGACCCTGGCAGGCGCGCGCGGGCGTGCCCGGCGCCTCGCACTTTACGGGACCCGCCACGCGCGCGCACGCGCGCAGGTACGCGCACGTGGACTTTGGTTGCCTGCGCCGCTCGCCGACCGCGCGCTGGTGGCGCGGCGCGGCGGACGCGGGCCGCCTGGGCACGCTGGTGCCCTGGGTGGAGGAGGCGGCCGACTACGACGGCATCGCGGTCGTGTGGGGTCTGGGCCACAAGGCGGCGAGCGCGGCGGCGTGCGCGCAGGCCTGCCTGGATCACGCGCCAGGTCCCACGCCCGCCAACGGTGCGGTCCGCCGGCCAGCCGGACCTGCGAGCACAGCGGCGCGGGGCGCGAGGGGTGCAGGGCCGCCCGGCCGCGGCCCGCCGGGGGCGAGCGCCGGGGCTGCTGCTGTGCGCTGATAGGGTCGGATACTATAGCCTACCCCAACCTAGAGGCGTGCGGCGCATGCAGGCAGCGCGGAGGACGCGCGCGACCTGCCCTGCAACACGTTCACCTGGTGCGGCGAGCGGACATGCTTCGAGCCGGACATCCACAGCCACACGCTGCACGACTGCTGGCTCAAGTTCTCGGAGGCGCCCATCGCGCCCGAGGTGCCGCCCGGCTCGCGCAGGCGGGCGTGGCGATGCACGGTCCCCAGACCGTACCCCGGCTGTGCGAGCGGCGGCACAAGCCTGGCTTGGTGGTGGCGCGTGCAGGCTGACGGCGACTGTGACATGCTGCAGCAGCCACCGAGGCGGGCTGGCTGCGCGTGCCAAGGCCCGCGCGAGCCAGCATGGTTGACCGAGCTCTTGTCTGCCTGCCAGCAGCGCCCTTGAGTGTGAAAGCCTCTTCCGGCAGTCAACGCTGCTGGGGCAGGCCTTGGTTCGGTCAGCGCGTTGCCTGGCGCAGAGCAGTGTGTGTCGTGCAAGAAAAAGGCAGTGATGAGGCGGGGGGGCTCAATGGCGGCCGCCTCGTAGGTGAACATGCGCGGCGAGCTGCCCAAGAAATTCCGCGCGCGGCACTCTGACGCGCCCGACACGGTGCAGTGGACCGCGGGCGTGCTGCTGCTGGCGCCGCTGCGGCCGACCAACGGGACGTGGGGCCCGCGCTACAGCTGGTGACGCGGCGCGCCCACGCCCGGCAGCCCGGGGCGGGGCCTGCCAGGCGCGCTGCGCGCCAGGCGCGCAGTGTCCGGGGCGAGGGTTAGAGGGAGCAGTGGCGTGCCTTGCTCTCTGCCTGTCGGGCATGCCACCACGGCTGGCCCAATGCAGGGCTCGCCTGACCCTACACTTTGCTGCATGTTGTAGGCGCGGCAGAATGTGGTGATGAGCCTGCAGCGGGCCTGGTCCGCACTTTAGGTCAGGGAGCGTGCTCCGCACTGCTTAGGGTGGAATTTTTTTTGCCGGCATGGCCTGGCATAGGAAGTACCGAAGCTGAATGCTGTGTTGCGTGAGCGTGCTGCCGCGCTTGCAGCTGCCGCCGTGTGCACAGTCCATGCCTCTGCGCATGCGCCTGTGCACATGCCTGTGCATACTCCTGTGCATGGAGAGCTTTGGCATGCTGAGCACTGCTGCTGCATGCTGCGCAATGCTGCTACACTGCTGCCGTTGTGATTTGATGCTTGGCTCACCTGGCGATGCTATTCAGCGTTGCAGTCTTCGGTCGTGTGTGCATGCACTGTACATAGACATCTGAGAGGTCTGTATCTATCGGCATTTGTCGAGGGCTTAGCAGGGACCGCGTGCAGATGGATCGCTTTCGAAGGGCTCGTGCAGAGCCTGGCGCTGACCAGCGCGACTAGTCAGGTTCTGGTGGACATGCGCGCCCACGTAGCTCAGATGCATGACCATGTAATTATCTCTACTGTTATAGCAAAGCCCTCGTGTTGCCCAACTGCGTGGGCAGACACAGCCATCGAGCAGAGCCTGACCCTGGTGCTGAGGCAGGGTGCCAGCGAGCGGCGACCCTGAGGAGCTGCTAGACGCTGCCAGCCCAGTCGAAGGCCTCCAGGACGCGGAAGTGCATCAGCAGCGACGGGGTCGCGCCCGCATAGTGCAGTCGCTGCCGGACGGGCACGCCGGCGGCCGCCAGCAGCGCCGCGCACCTGCGACGCACCCCGCGCCTGGAGCTGAGGGGCGCCCTACGATGTGCACCGGATGGCGCCAAAGGCGCCGTGTCCATGGCGGCGTGGTGCGTTCAGCACAGATGTAGAGCGTGGCGTGTCAGCTCTATCACCGCCGACAACAGCGGGGCACGCCTAGCAGTGCATGTCGGCTGCATGTGCGAGCTCACCTGTCCTTCTCGTCGGTGATCCATGGCCGCCTGGGATCCCCTGCACGCCCCGTCATCCATCCCACGTCATTCTCCACGCCCTGCTCCGCGCATGTGCTCATGCACAGTGGTGCGTGAGCCTGCTGCGAGCAGCGCTGGCCAATCAAGTGTGCACACAGCCCTACCCTGCTGACAAGGACTGTGCTGAGCTGGAGAGCCGTGCTCGCGTTCTCTGCCAGCATTTCTCTATGTGCTTCCGGGCCACGCTGTGGCTTCAGCGGGCGTGCGACGCAGGTTTGATCCAGGGTGTCCAGCATCCAGAGTGAGTTCAGGGTGGGTGCGCACCCCACTGGCGCGGCGTACCATGCAGGCTGATGCGCAGCGGGCGCTCGCGGCACCAGCGGCCCAGGGCTGCCGCCGCGCTGGGGTCCGTCAGGTAGGCGCCGCGGCAGTTTAGGCCGGCGTCGAGCAGCGCGGCCTCCCTGACTGCCTGTGCAGCCATACTTGCGGTGCATTCACTGGCCGGTGGCGCGGTGCGCCCCGGAAACACTGAACCTGACCCTAACCCTGAGCCACAGTAAAGACCTGATGTATCCTCCGGCACGCCAGGAGGGGCTGCGTCGGGCGCGCCAACCTGCAGAAACGCGAGCGCGTCCGCTGGCGCGGCCGCGGCCGGGCCGCTGCCGCGCGCCGGCGCGGGCGCCGCGGCTGCCAGCGCAGCGCGCGCCGCCTCGTCCAAAGTGCCCGCCAGGAAGGCGACCTCGGCCAGCATCTGCGCTGCATGCCACGGCTGCGTCGGCGCTGCTCCCACACGGGCCAATGCAGGCGTGCATGGGAATTGCAGGGGAACGGGACGCAGATTGATTCGCAGCGCGCATGGCGAAGAGCCCGGGAGGGTCCACCGGACAGGCGTGGTGGAGGCAGCATGTCAAGCATGCTCTGCGGAGGATTTGCATGGAGCAGGGCAGCAGTGCCGGCAGGGCGCGCTGAACTCACATGGCCTGTAGCATTGTGTTTGCAGCCTGGTCACCTGGTTCACGACGACGCAGCCCTTGGAGAACCCCAGGACGCGCACCGGCGGCCAGGCAGCCCGCTCGCCGCCTGGCAGCCCGAGGGCACGCAGCAGCGACCACGTCTGCAGGCTGGCCTGCGCGTGACACGGACACCCGTGCTGCGTACTGCACAGCGGCTTGCAGACGTCCTTTCAGGAAGCGCAAGCAGAGCAAGGGCCGCTGAAGCTGACAGCGGGCGCGTACCTTCAGAGCAGCTCCTCGGTAGCCCAGTGGCTCGCCGGAGCGGGTCGCTGCCGCCAGGAAATGGTCATAGCAGGCGAACCCCGCCTCCAGCCGGGAGGGAGCTACACTGCCACACGCACCAACTTGAAGCAAGATTCGGAAGGCAAGAGGCACGGGCGTGTGTGCCAGGCAAGACGGAGACGCGCTTGGACTGGAAAATTGACACAGGCAGTGAGAGTAGAACATATGCATATTGGGGCTGGTGCGGTCGGAGGTGCAAGGGGCCTTACACTGCGACACCACAGCCCGGCCACTTTGCAGCTATCAGCGCTGCCTGCGTCTGCGGGTCTTGCAGCCGCAGCACCTTCTCTGCCTCGGCATACACTTGGTCGCCGCCAAAGAGGACCGCCACGCCCTGTCCCAGCCCCAGTTTTACCGCCTCGCCAAGCTTGGAGCCTGGCGCAGAGTCTGCATCTGCACAGGCGCACGCCTGCAGCGCTGGCGGGCAGTGCCAGTGGACCTTGTTGACGCCGTGCAGCCCGTGGAGCACTCGCAGCTCAGCTCTCACCTCGGGCGTTCCGCTGCTGCGTGCCATGCAAGTGCGAAGCCAAGTGAAGGCAGCGCTGGTGATGCTAGCTCTCATGCAGCAACGTCCTCACTGAACAGCGCATGCATATGGTGAAGCTGTGAAGCTTGGCATGCTTACGCGATTGGCAAGGCATGGTGCATGACGGTTGCGGTACGAGCTGACTGTTGTGGTACGAGACCTGACTCCACTGCTTCTCGACCTTTGCAGAGCTGGAATAATCGCAAACGGAAGCCAACAAGACATTGAGCCAACCCTGACTCTCGACTGCTGCCTGTGACGCTGGTCACGATCATCAGCCCATGCGAGTGCGCAAGGACACATGTGCAGTGCGAAACCCCCCGCATGCGCTCCCCTCAGCGGTGCGACGTCTCAAACTGCGCAAAGTACTGCGGCGTGAGCGGGTTGGTGTACAGGCTGCGCAGCGCAGCGTCGCGCTCGCGCTTCTCGCCCGCCTGCTGTAGCTGCTGCGCCAGGACGCGCTGCTCGGCCGCCGTCCGCAGCTGGGCAGCCTGCACATCGCATGCATGCACTGAAGTCATCCTGCAGCTAGGCCCCGGCCGGGCGGCACAGGCGGGGTGGAGGACGCGCGCAGAGCTCGGCGCACGACTGCCGCGTCTTTGCAGCCATGCCGCTGCGACTGCGGAGCTGTCAGGCGCCCAACCTCTCACACGCACACGCCGAAAGTGCTGGATGGGGGCGCCGCCTGGTCTCTGTCTTCCAGCCAACATGCGTTCTGCCGGCGCCCTCCGCGCCCCGCACCTGTGCCTGCTCGCCCGCGAGCGCGGCCGCGACCAGGCGCGCCGCCCGCTCCCGCTCGGCCTCCCGCGCGGCCAGCGCCTGCGCGGCGTCCCGCCCGGCTACGACCTGTGCGGCGCGCCCGGCGTGCACGTGCGCCAGCTGCGCGGCATCCATGCCCTTCCAGTGGTCGCGGCGCACCCTGCACGCCGCGACACAGCCGCGCGACTTAAGTGTGCGCATCCCCAGGCTGGACGTGATGCAAATTTGGCACAGCGGTGTGTCGTGGTGCGAAATGCGCGCCGAGAGCATGCGGCAGAGCTCAGGTAGGAGGGTTGGCTGTGGTTTCGGTGACCTTGCACGCCGCACTGACCGCCCTCGAGGGGTGCGTCACGCAGGGCGCGCGCGGCTGCTGCGGGGCGCGCTCTGCGGGGCGGTGCCGCGTGTGCGGCCGCGCCTGGTGTCGCTGAGCGCGCTGGCCGCGGCGCCCGGATGCTCGTTGAGCGTGGGGTCGGCCGCGGCGGCTGCCAGCTCCCGCTTGTCGGCCGCGAGCGCCTGGGCGCACGGCGCAAACAGCATCATGAGCAGACCCTAGACCTGATCACATCTCAACATGTGCAGTCATCGTCCTCGCACACCTGCACGGCAGGCCCGCGCACCCCATAGAGCTGAGTGTATCCCCGGGGTGTGAAACAGGCCGCAGTTGCCCCTCGCCGTACATGCAGCCGCACCATGCTGCAATGCCCTGGCAGCACCCGCGCCTGGCGCCGGCAAGCGCAGCAGGGCCTCCCCTCAGTAGGCGCACAGGGCTCGCCGCCGCACGCCGCAACCCCTGCTGCTTGGCGAGCTGTGTGCTCCTGCGGTTGTGACTATATGTGCCACATCCAGGGGTGCCCCGAGGCCCGCGGCGCACCTGCGCTCGCGCCGCCAGCGTGCGCGCGTCCGCCGCAGCCGCCTGCCGCTGTTGCGCGTCCAGCAGAGCGGGCGCGGCTGCGCGGCGCTCAGCGGTCGCGGCGGCAGCCGCCACTGCTGCCGCTGCCGCCGCCTGCTGTGCCTCGAGCGCCGTGCCCCTGCTCGGCAGGCAGGCTGTGTCGAGCGCGCTCGCGGGTGCACAGACTGCACATGCATCAGCAAGTGCGTCTGAGCGAGCCCCAGACTGCCGTCCAAAGTGAGCCAGGCAGTCTGCTGTGTGACGCTAGGCGCTCCTCGAGGGACTGCCCGGTGTCGAAGCGGTTCTCCCGGACCTGCCTTTAAGCAAGTCACTGAGCTGCTCCCCAAGCTGGCTTTCTTGCCATCAAACATGAGCAGGCCGAGGCTGACACGAGCAAGGTGGGCATCACCGAGGCTGTACGTTTTGGGTGGGCCGGACGCGCGCCTGTCCCGCTGCGCAACCCCAGCCTCCCGCGCGTGCCGCTCGGCCACCTGGCTAGCCAGTGCACCGGCGTCCACCTGCACAGGTCGGTCCACCGCTGACGGCAGCGCTTGGCGTGCACCACAGGCAGGACGCGCACAGTGGGCGCGTCCCAGCAGGGCGTTGGAGGCCGCTCCCAGGGCGCGCACCCCCATCAGCAGGTACTTTTCGTTGTGCACCGTGCGCAGCCTTTCGGCGTCGTCGTTTGGAATGCGCCTCATGACGGCGCCACGCTGAGCTCGAGTTCGGCGCAAGGCAGCACGCGCTGAGCCTCGACTCGCGAGCTGTCGGCATCTCGACCGAATTGTAGGGTAGGGCTGAAGAGCAATCAACCAGTGTTTGCTCTGGGCCCAAGAAAAGAGCCTTTTCAAAAGGCTGACTCGCCTGGGCGGGCAAGGCTTTAGTACCATGTCGGTGCTCTGTGAGCAAGCACCCCGGCTCCTGCCTTCCTTCACCGCCGCTGAGTGCCACTTCACGGCCAGCGTCCTGGCGCGCACCACGCTGTGCTCGAGCGCCGAGCAGGCCGCGCAGCAGCAGGCCGCGGCGGAGGCCAGGCCGGAGCGGGCCGCGCCTGTGGCCGCCCGGGCGGACCCTGTGGCACTGCAGTGGCCGGAGCTGGTGCGTGGGGCGCTGTGGGGCTGTCGCCGGTGCAGAGGGTGCTTGTGGAGGCAGGCCGGCCGGTGCGTGGCCGCCGCACGCAGACGCCCCTGGGCGGGGCTGCAGGTGGCCGGCGGCGACGCGGATGCAGAGGTGCTGGCGCTGCTGGCGGCGCACCTGGACGGCGTCGTGGAGCGCGCGGCGGGCGGCGCGCGGGCGGGCAGCTCCCAGCCGGTCAGCGCCCGGCGCGCTTGCGCCGCGCGCGACGGGCGCCTGCCCTGCACGCCACACAAGCGGGGCCCTGGAGCTCGTCCTGCTGCGCAGCGCCTGGCTGCGCAGGCTCTCCGCGGCAGCGCGTCTGAAAAGGCGCCTGTCGGTCTCCGCGCATTAGGGCCGTCAGCTTAGGTCTGCGTGCCGGCGCTGATGCCCGTGTCGCGGCACGCAGGACGACGGCGGCTGGCGCGAGCGGCGGGCGCCGCGCGCGACGCCCTTCCACGGCCGCCACCCGCCGCCCATCCGCGTCTCGGCCTACGTCCTGAGGATAGCCAAGCACGCAAAGTGCTCGCCCGTGTGCTTCGCGATGGCCTACGTCTACCTGGAGCGCGCGGCGCGGGTGCGGCGCCGCCCGTCGGCAGCCCGCCCACTTCGAACCTCCCGGCGGCGTGGTGTCTGGCGGGCGCTGCCTGGCGCGCCAGCAGCTGAACCAGCACACAAACACTTGGGGGGCTGACCTGGGCGGCGGCCGCCTGCAGGCGGACCCGGCGCACGCGCTCACGGCGCTCAATGTGCACCGGCTGCTGATCACGGCCGTGCTGCTAGCGGGTGCGGCCCGCGCCCGCCTGCCCCCAGGGGTGTGCACGGCGCGACTCTGCTTTTGGCATTGTGCGCACTGTGAGCTGCAGGCGGGCGGGCGCCGTGTGCGCTCACAGCACATGAAGGTGCACATACCCTACCCCGCTCGCGGCTCGGGGCGCGCAGCCAAGCTGACGGACGACAACTTTTACAACAATGCGTTCTACGCCAAGATCGGCGGCGTGGCCACGCGCGAGCTCAACCGCCTGGAGCTCGAGCTGCTGAAGCTGCTGGACTTCCGGCTGCTGGTGCCGGCGGAGGAGCTGCGCGGCGTGCTGCGGCGCCTGCGCGGTGCGGGCGCCGCGCGAACGCCCGCGCCCGCGCCCGCGCCCGCGCGGTGTCTGCCGTCGCAGCCGGCGCGGCCGGCCGCGGCGGGCGGCGCCGGGCCGCCGCGGCGCAGCAAGAAGCGCGGGAGCGAGGGCGAGCGCTCCGCGTCCGCGCCGCCGCCGCCGGCGCAGGCGCGGCGGGGCTGCCAGGCGGCGCCGGCCGCCGAGGCAGCGGAGGCCGCCTAGTCGGGGCGCGCGGCGCGCGCGGCCCGGCCGCTGGCGGGGGCGAGCCTGGGCGGCTCGGGCGGGGGCCGTGGGGGCCGGGGTCTCAAGGCCGGCCACCTGACCTGGGCGGCGTGGCAGGCGTGCCAGGCGCCTGTTGCGTGGACGCGCGTCAGCTTCACGCACATTGGTGGGGTGCCGCATATTTTGTAATTGCTTGTAGCAGGTGTTTGTGCACTGCCCTGGTGCACCTGTCAATGTCCCAAACCCAAAAAGGTTGTTTGTGCGCGAGGCTGGGTGTCCAGTGAGTTACGCTTAATGTGACGTGGTTCCCTTCTGTGTGCCCTTTAACAAAGGGGAACTTTTTTTGCGCAACTTTGCGTGCCACATTCTTTGCACCCTGCATGGCACAGGTGCACGGGAGCTGCAGTCGTAGGGCCCATGTTTATGGTTTCTGGGTTGCCAGGTCTGAGTCGCCTGGTCAAGAGCCTGGCTGCTGCAGGTGTTCCAGGCATGGCACATACTGCGGACATCTGTCCATGACGGGTTGCCAAAAGCATGCGGGCACATTGCAACGCGTACTTGCAAAGGGATGTGTGCGCAGGGCTGCCGAGCTCATTGCTCAGCAGGTCTGATGTGTGTCAGTCGAGCTGTTGTGTGCCCTGTAAGACTTACCGCATGCACTGTCAGGCATGTGCATGCTCACGTTTGCGGCATTGGACTAAAAGACCCTGCACAGTGCCGCTCCATCCCCCACTCGTGGCAAACAACGCTGCAAAGAGCCGTTCTGGCAAAGCGCGCTCATCATTGTAGGCCCAATCGAGTGAGCCAATGATTCCGCTAAGCCACTTTACAGAAAGACACGGCTGCATGTTATGAGATTTTTCCAGGGTACTTTCTGCAGACCCATTCCTCAGTGTCCCCATTCATGACCTCCTCGTGTTCTCGAGGGGAACATGGCACGTGAGAGAGAGGCCCTCAGGGCACATGCACGGCACCATGTGGTCTGTCTAGGCAGGCAGGCTGCTGACAGAGGCAGCTCCAGCCGTGCACGGCCCACGCGGTGCAGCGCACAGGCACTGGCCACAGAGCAGAGCTGGCCGCCATGTGTGACCTATGGCACGCGCGGTTGCCCACCTGGCTGGACGCCCTAGATGAGCTAGCTGCTGTGAAGCTAGTAGCCACCGAGCATGCTTCAGCTCGCGCTGCGGCGCGCAGCCCTACCCTAAACCAAAGCTACCGCGACGGGGCCCGCTGGACGCGCGACAGGTCGAGCACGGGGATCGCGCGCAGGTCCGGCGCCAGGCTGCCGAGGTAGAGCCGGCCGGCGTGCTCGGTCGCGGACGTGATTGTGCGCGCGGTCGCGCCCGTCGCGTCGTGCAGCGCCTGTATGACCCGCCCGTCCGCGTCCACCTGGTGCGGCGCCCGCCCCGCGCATGGCCGCCACCGCGTGTCTCTCCGCAGCCAGTAGGGTTGGGCTGCGGGCACTGAGGAGGCGCTGCTCGGTGCTCGTCTGACCCAGGCATGCTTGCCCAGGCACGAGGTCTGCCCGCATGCGTGGGTCAGACGAGCAACCAGGTCCGCCCGCATGTCTGCTGCGCACCCACATCATCTCACCTGCGAGCATGGGGTATGCACCCTCTTGCAACCATGGAAATGCCCCATGCATGAGATCGGCCGGAGGCGCTCTGGGCGCCTGATCTGGCGCCGCACCTTGACGATCAAGCCGTGTGGCGAGCCGAGCGGCGGCTGGCCCAGCGGCAGCCGCAGCAGCGCCCAGCGCAGCAGCCGCGAGCCTGCCAGCGTTGCCAGCGAGCGCAGGCCCTTGCACGGCGGCACGGCCACGATCGCAACCCTGCGCGGCCAGGCGCGCCGCTGGGCGCGCCGCGAGAAACCCCTCCTGCCTACATGCATCCACCCAAGCGCCGCCGGCAGGTGCCCTTGGCCTCCACTGTGCGCGCAATGCCGGCGTGTGCGACTTTCGCACAAGCAGAGGCGCATGCGCGGGGCGTCAGCTGCGGCAGCGGCCCCCGCTACATGGTAGAGCGTGAAGACCAGGCTCCGCTGCCCGCGCGCTCACTGGCTGGAGCAGCGCCAGCGGGCGCGCAAGCGCCCGCGGTCACCGCAGCAGCTCACCAATCGCGCCAGCGCCCAGGCCTACGCGCGCCAGTACGCCCGGCGGGCTGCTGGCGGAGGCCCCAGCTGCGCCCCGACCCTAGCTCTAGCATCCACCATGCAGGCGAATGCGTCGTGGGCGCACCAGGAGGCGCCGGCCGGGCTGCTGGCGGCAACTCCGGCTGCGCCCCCACCCTAGCCCTAGCACCCACCATGCAGGCGGGCTGCGTCGTGGGCGCACCAGAAGGCGCCGGGCGGGCTGCTGGCGCGGGCCACGCCGTCCGGCAGCCCCGGCAGCGCCTCTGAGAACACCTCGGTCGCCCCCGCCTGCGGGCGCAGCGCGCCGGCTCAGGGCTGTGGCAACCGTCTGAGCTTCCGCGCCCGAGCGGGCGCATTGCTTGCGCACGGCGTGGCCGGCTGCCCCTGGAGCAACTGCACAAGCCCTTGCAAGGCAGTTTTGTGCTCCGGAACAGCTCTGAGCGGCACTGCACGCATGCCGTCCACAGGTAGGCCTTGCATGGGCCTGTGCGTCCTCGGGCGCCTGATCTGTACCTATTGGGGGGCCCAACGAGTTGTGCATGACGAGCTTATACATCACATCTGCACAAGCTCTTAATATCCGGGTCTGCACTGCGCCCCGGCCTTGTGCAGCCAGAGGCTGAGCAGGCGCAAATGCAGTGTTCCGGCGCGCCTTGGGCCCGCGCAGCCAGACGCGCAGCAGGCGCGCGTGCAGCGTCTCGGCGACCACCGCATACGACTCGTCCGGCGCCAGCGCCACGCCGTTCGCGAACCACATGCCGGTCGCCAGCTCGTCCGTGCGGCCGCTGGCCGGGTCGTAGCGCAGCAGCCGGCCCGTGTGCGAGGCCTGCGCGGTCACAGCCACGGCGGCTGTAGCATCAGAGGCCTCCTCCTGTCCTGGCAGCTGTCTATTTTAATACTGAACCCACACTTCAGCGCTCGCAGGGCTCAGCGTCCATGCCAGTGGGTTAAGGCACATGATGCCTGACAGCCTTGCCAGAGCTGTGGTTGATTAGAGTGTGGCGGCCGTACTGGCGAGCATGCTTTCCCGCATGCGGCCACGCCCTGCAGGGAACGTCCGTGCCATTGCCAGCAATGGCGCGGGGAGGCAGCCCGCTCCCCGCACAGAGTTCAGGGCGAGGCAAGGCGGGCGCGCCGTGAGCAGAGCCTCCACGGCGCAGGGGGAGGCAGCCCGCTCCCTACCCTACACCCTAAGGCGGGCTGGCGCGCCGTGAGCAGCGCCTCCGCGGCGACGCCCATCGCGTCGTAGCCGCCGCTGGGCAGCCGGCGCGGCGCGAGGGCGACCGCGTCGGTAAAGTATACGGCGCCGTCGCGCGCGAGCGCCAGCCCGTCCGCAAACAGGATGGGCGTGCCGGCGCCCGGCCCCGCGCCGGGCGAGACCCGCGCGGCGAGCACGACCGTGCGCCCGCTGTGCTCCACCGCCAGCAGGCCCTGGTGCGAGGGTTCTTGTCAGGGTATCGCCCATGGCTGTGTTGGGGTGTGGCAGCATGCGGCGCGGGGGGCTGCATGGTGCCCTGCAGCCCTGACAAATGCCCCGCGGAGGGTGTGCTTGCCGCTGGCACGCGGCTGGTGCAGGGGACATGAGGGACGCGCCGCTAGTGGGGCGCATGCCGACCGCACCCTGCCTATAATATCTCACCAGGAAAACACCAGCGGCCGCATGCCTGCCACCGTTTAACTCCCGACCCTCCCTTGCACGCCCCTTTGTTTGCAACTCACTATGCCAGCTACTGACCAGCCCATGCACTGTCCTGAGTCTCCTGTCCGGAGCTCAGTCAGCCCTCTGCACTACAGGGCACATGGGATGGGCTGGCTGGATGCACCCATCTCAGTGGCAGCCGGCAGACAGCAGCAGACAGGCACGCAACCCCATGCACGACACAAGGGCCTATTTCGGACAAAAGCAGGGTGTTTGCTCTAAGATGAGGTTAAGGCAAGGCATGCAGCAGGTCGCGATGCACCCAGGCCACCCTCGCGATGCTTCTGCGGGCTCAGGGGGTTCACATGGTAAAAGCTCATGCATGGCGCAGGGCGTGGCGCACCCGCGCCGCGTCGGCTACCAGCAGGTCGCCAGACGCATTGACTAGCACGCCGAGCGGTCGGCCGCCGCAGTGCGCCCACTCCTCCAGCGGGGCGTCGAGCGAGGCCGCGCGCCAGACCCGCCCCAGGCCGTCGGGGGCAAATACCAGGCCGTCGTGCGCCACCGCCACGGTCTCTGCGAGATACATAGGTGTCAAGACAACGCAGCCTTGCCCCTGAACTGCACGAGGTGGTCCACGCGCTCACGCCCGCCTGTTGCCTCTTCACCTATAACAGCGCAGCGTCGGGCGCTGGTCCCTACCTATTGAAGCGCAGCGCCGAGTGCTGGTCCCAAGGCAGCTGTTCGAGCGAAAGCAGAAGCAAAGAGCTTGGGTGGTAGACACTGCCGCATGGGGACCACTGTGCGGCCGTGCTTGCGAGAGGACGCAGGTGCCTGACAGCTGACACACAGCGCTGGTCATATGGCACGCGCCGCAGCATCGCACTACGACTCACATTACGTACATGACGCATGCCCAGAAAGCAAGACGGCGTCAGGTACCACAAGCAAGCACCACTCCTGCCTAGCACGACCAACCAGCGTACCGACGCTGCTCACTTGGCCCTTGAAGTGGTGCTCCGGGCGCAGGAGCTCGTTAATCTCCAGCGCGCCCGTGAGGCAGCTCGTGTGCGGAACGGGGTGCACAGCGGCCGGCAGGGCAAAGAAGTCGTGCTGGAGGTGCATGTAGCCCAGCACGGCAGCAAGCGCCCCAAGCATTACTGGGCTGAGACCCACCATGATGATGCTACTGCCGCTGCTAACGTACTACACAAGAGGGCTATGCGACTAGCCCGCTACGTCGCGATGCGGCATAAGCCGGTAGGCTTGCCTTGCCCTGCGTATGCTGCGCGCATGCCAAGGACCGCGAAAGTGGCAATCTGAGAAGTGCTGGGCCTTGTCACACAGTGCTCCAGTGGATGTGCCCTTCAGGATGCTTTGTTGCGACGCAGAGTGGTCGGAAAGGTGCGCAGGCAACCAGTGCGCCACTTTGCAAGCCCACTGCATGCATAGTACAATATGCCACAGACTGAGTCACAGACTGACCAAATTATTTTAAAATCAACTGATCGGCATGCTGCGTTCATACCACCCACAACATACCGGTTGCCGTCCGATCACCGAAGACAAATTGGGTTGGGCCTCACCAGTACTGCGTTGAGGAATCACGTGGGAACCCGAGGTGATGAAGTGTGTTTTGCTGTCATTTCTTTTTGCTTGTTGCTGCTTTTGCTTGGATGCCAAGCGCGCACTGGCGCAACGCTTATGGAAGGCGCGGCGCCAGGCATCACTGGGCGGAGCTAGGAGCAAAGATTTGCTGGGTGGACCTGCAAAGAGGAGCAACTGGATCGCGCTGCGCCGCGGATAGAGGGTACATATGTGCGTCCTTTTGTAAAACCATAGGCTAGATTTTTACATCCACATCAATACATGTCATGCAGCCTCATACCCTTCACAGTGACAGCTAAACATACCTTAGCTGCCAACACATAGCGTGCGTCAACAAGCTGCAAATCACACTGCCACAATGATCACAGCCTATCGTCTGGCCTCTGAGAAAGTTGTCACCGACAAGACGCAAATACACACTACACGAAGTAATATACAACGCCGTCACATGCTGCCGCACAGCTGCAGCTTCGGGCCACTCGTGCAAGGACACACCGTGCGCTCAAGCACCGGGCGCAACCTTGAATAACATCTCAGCTAAGAGGCATCCGTTCACGACAGCCGTCCAAAAACTGTAGGTCACTGACCGGGCAAGGACAGTGCTGCTGGCTCACATTGTGATGGCTCGCGCGCGAGGCCACACCAGATCAACTCATCCTCAAGACCAGTGCAAGCTAGAGCATGCGGCGCAGCTCGCCTACGAGGCGCGCGCGGCCACCACCGGCACATTCGAGTCCAGGAAGACCAGGTGCATCTCGCGGTCGGGGTAGTCGAACATGGAGTGGTCGGTGTTGGAGTGGAGCAGCATCCTGTTGTTCCTGTCGCGCGCGCCGCAGCAGCGCGTCAGGCGCTGCGTGCCAGCCTGCGCAACCAGCTCCTCTCAGCTCACTGCAGGCACCCGCTGCCTGCGGCAAGGCTGAGGCTGCAGGCGCTTAAAAAAAAGTCCCAGCCATAAAGCTTGACAACACGTGCTAGCGTGGGAACCTGGTCTGCGCACCATACGACAAAGTCGTGCGGGCGCCAGCGCATCGTGAACACATTCTCGGGCGCCGTTGCGCTCAGCAGCAGGTCCTCGACGATCGCGCGGCTCTCCTCGCGGCTGTGCCCTGCGCCGTCGGCGCGCCGCGTGACGCGGGTGTGCCGCGGCGACCCGGGCCCAGCTCCACGCGCTCATCCACATCTATGTGACACTCTTGAAAACTGCGACTGCGCCATGTCGATGTGCATAATCGCCGCAAGGCCTCACTGGGAGTCGACTGCCATACGGCGCTTCTGTGGACAGAGGCGCGCCCCGCGCGCACCCACGAAGCGGTAGAAGAAGGCCGGGAAGTACAGCATCGAGCGCCGGCCGGTGCGCGGGTCGCGGATGAGCAGCGGGTGCACCTGCCGCAGGCGCCGCCAGGCGGCCTCTCGCCCAGGGAACCAGAGTACCAAAAGTGCTGCAAGTGCTACACAGTCGCACAAAGTACAGCTCCAAAGCACCCCTATCTGGGCTGGGGCTGTATCCCTTTGAACTGGTCACCGAGCTCTGCGCTCTGCTGCTCACGCAGAAAGGATCCTGGGGATGGACATGCTGCAATACGCCACCCAAGGTTTGGTCATGCAGCCCGGGTCGACACAGCCATCTCACTCTTCAGTGTTGAGCATGCTGTTTGCCCAAGCGGGTACAATCAGCGTTGACAGGTTGCAGCTGATCTAGGCACACATGACAGGCTGCAGCCAACCTAGGCGAACAATGACAGGCCGCAGCCGATATAAGGCACAATTGACAGGCCACAGCCAATCTAGGCACATGTGAGTGGGCGCACGATGCTGGGCGGCCCCAATCTGGTGTCTGCCAGATTCGGGCCGCCCAGCATCGTCCACCGGGTCGGCGTGCAGCCAATCTAGGCACACGTGAGGGGGGCGCACGATGCTGGGCGGGCCAAACTTGGTGTCCACCGGGTCGGCGTCGGCGCGCCGCACCGCCGCCTCCATGTCGTCGATGCGCCAGACGCCCGCGCCGTCTATGCGGTGGCCGCCCTCGTCCGCGGTGAACAAGCTGTCCGACCTGCCCGGCGCCCCGGCCACGCATTCCTCACCCTTGCGAGCAACACCGAGCAGGCGCGCTAGATACAACGCCCGCCCAAAACAGTGGTACCAGCACATGACAGCTCACACTGCTGAATGACCTGCGGCAGCAGCGCTCGCAGCCCGACCTGGCCCGGCAGGAGCCGCGCGGCGAGCGCCGGCAGGCCTGCTGGGCGACCAGCCCACAGCTGGTCGCCCATGGCCCGCAGCTGCGGGCTCCGGACGGTGCGAGCCGGCAGGCCTGCTGAGCGACTGGCCCACAAGTGCGGGATCCAAAGGGTGCAAGCCGGGCGACGGCGCGCCTGTGCTCGCAGTCGAGCGCCTCCAACTGCGCCAGGCGGCCCGGCGGCAGCGCCTCCGCGGCCGCGGACGCGCTGGCGAACAGCGTCTCGCCGCCGCGCGGGGGCACGCGGAGCATGTACATCGCGTCCACCTCCGGCACGCACGCCACGTCCACCTTGTCCTGGTGCCACTGCACGGGCACCGTGGACTTGCCGCGCACCTGCGCCGCGCCGGGCCCGGCTCACGGTCTGGCGCGACAGCACGCCATGCTGCCGCATGCGGCCCCACCGCGCACAGCCCAGGCAACGGCCGCAAAGAGCCCACAGCAGCCGCTGCTCTGTCGCCGCACTTGCCGAACCAACGCCTTGGCGGGGTACCCCGGCCGCTGCTCACTGTGCTCTACTACGACCAGACCGCCACAGGCACATTTCAGGTGCCCATTTCTGCTGCAGCCGTGCAGGCTGCTTGCGCCGAGGCGCGCGCACCGCAAGCAGGGGGTAGCCGGGCACGCGATTGGCCATAATGCCGTTGCAGTGCCGGCCCGCGGCCACTGCGTCCGTGTCGTGCGGGAACATAGTCAGAAAGTCCACCTCGTTCTTCGGCGACAGCGGCTGGCCGCGGAAGAGCAGCATGTCATAGTGCCAAAAGGCATCCTGCCGGAGCGAGGATGCGCAACGTCGCTACGCATCCGCCGAGACGTGCACTGCCTTGAAGAAGCAGCAGCAGTCGCAAGAACTCCACCAAGAGACTATTTGGCTTCACGCCGCAGCGCGCCTGCAGCAGCGCCTTTTCCTCGCCCGAGAGCGCCCGCGTCAGATCAGCGCCGACGACTTCCACGCCAAACTTGTCGTGCAGCGGGCTGAACGTGATGCTCAGCCTTTCGCCACGCTCCTGCACCGCCCGAAGACCAGCTGTGAGTGGCGTGAGCACCCGCATCACGGTGGCCGTGCAGGCGTGTGACTTGTCAGCGCACGAGAAGCACTGGTGGCGCAACACACCTGCAGCTCCTCGGCGCTCTGTTGCACGGGCTTTAAGAAGCACATAACGTTCCCCTGCCGAACGGCACGCGCCCTGCTAGTTGGCTGCCTTGCCCGCGCAAGCGCACGGTGCGCTGTTGCTGTGCGGCCCAACAGCACGCCACTCTGCGCACTGCAGCTCCGCATCGTGCGCTGGCTCTTGTCCTTCTCGATTGGCTCGCACCACTGTCGAGCTGGCTGTCCACACAGTTCCTTAAAAAACCCGGTGAACCCTTCCTTGGAGAGCTCGTGTGTTCTCGCCGAGGCCTGTGCTTCTTCACACACGATGGGGGCTGCAGCAGACTACGACGTGGTGATCATTGGCGCTGGCCCTGGCGGGTTGGCTGCTGCAAACGCGCTGCTGGTTGGCGACTCGAGCCTGCGAATAAAGGTTACCGTTACAGCTCGTTTTCCCTGCAAGGCTGACTCTCACCAGCCTGACTGGCAGACTGCTGGCGCAAATTGCTGACACATGCGTATCGCGTGCAGGTGTTTGAGCGGGCGAGCAGCCTGCGGCCTGCTGGTTTTGTAGTGGTACGACCCCATTGATGCAGCGTGGCTGTGCAGAACACGCTTGATGGCCGGAGGGCGCTGAAATGTATGTAAAGTGATGCAACTCGATGTTGTGCGCACGCTTGCAGAGCGCTTGCAGCAGGCTCTCACTGTTATATTATTGAACTTGGCGTATGACGGGGGCAGGGCATACTGCCCAATGCCTTGAAAGCCATCCGCGCAATCGATGAGCAGCTGGGCCGCGAGCTGGAGCAGGCGCTGCGGCCGTCAGACAGCGCGGCCAACGTGGAGATATTTACCAACACTGGGGAGCCGCTCATGCAGTGCGCACTCCAGTACTCCCGCGCGCCTATGCACTGGTTGCTACATGGCGTGCCTGGTATGTCAGTAGTAATCTGCCAGGTTCAGCCACACCAGAGGTGAAGAGCGGCCGTCTGTGCCAGCCTCAGAAATGAACAGTGACCTACTGAGTGAAGCTAGGCTTTGCTGGACTTACGGGTGCATGAAAAGCACACTAGCTGTGACTGCGAGCTTTCATGCTTGAGCAGGGTGGATGGCAAGGCGGCGCGGGCGCGCTACGACCGGTACGGCGGCGGCCTGTTCCCCGTGGCCTGGTACGACCTGCAGAGCTTCTTTGCGGCGCGCCTGCCGCCGGGCGTGCTAGAGACCGCCAGCGCGCTCGAGCGCTACGAGCCGGGCGGCGCCGACGCGCCCGTGACGGTCCACCTGCAGGTGCCGAGCGCTCCTTGCAGGGTTGGCTGGCGAGCCTCCCTCATGTTAACCACGACCAACATTTCTGGTGGTTGCAATTGTTCCATCACCACGATGTCTGTCTGCGCTTGACGGCGCTGCCTGGGCAAGTCTGCAAGCCAGGCAGCCGCCTTGCCTGAGCAGCTCGCTGCCGAGCTCACGAAGAAGTCCGCGCTGGTGCGGCGGAGCTCGCGTCGCTAATTCAATAGCACTTGCTAGGCTGAGCGGCCCGGCTCATTGATATGCTGATTGGTGTGCTGCGCACCTGCATGTGCAGGGCAGCCTCACGCCTCACAGTGTGTGTTCGCACGGTCCGCCAGGACGGCCGCACGGTGACGGCATCGGTGCTCGTGGGCGCGGACGGCAACCTGTCGCGCGTGCGCGGGCAGCTGCTGGACGACGGGCTGCCGCGCTTCGCCGGCCTGGCTGTCTGGCGCGCCATGCGGTGCGGCCCTGCGCCCGGCCTGGGGCCATGCTGTGCCGCACCGCTTTTAGGTAGGAAACGGAGGGAAAGGATTGCGTCTCTTTTTTTCGCTCCCGGAGGTTTGTGCCTAGCCGTGCAGACTCACCTCTTGTGTGTAAGTCTGAACAGCCGCTGGGCGTTCGCTTCACAAAGTGCTCTGCGTGGCAGTCCAAGCAGGGGTCAGTGAGCTGCCGGTCGACCGGGCAGCCTGCCAGCATGCCTCGCCTGCAGAGCCTCGCGGAGGCTACCTGGCGCCTCCATGCACGCCCGCAGCGCGCGGCCCTGCCGCCCGCTCGACACAACCGCCCTCGCGGCCGCGATAGGGTTGGGCCCATCCTGCCCAGTGCGCTTGCCTGCGCGCGACCCGCCCGCCGCGCGCACAGGCAGCGCCCCGCGGGCTGGCCGGTGGACGCGGGCCTGCTCAACTACGCGGACGCGGGCGAGGCGCGCAAGGTCATGACGTACGCGCTGCCCGACGGCCGGCTCACCTGGAACGTTGCCGTCGCCTGGCCGGAGGCCGAGGTGCGGGGTCAGGCTCAGCGGGTTGTAGGGCTCACCCTGCTGCCGGCCGCCCGGGCAGCAGCCCCCCGCGCTGTGGAGCCCCGGCTGCCGGCTGCGCGCGGGCGAGCGCTTGCATGGTGCGCGCAGCAGTGCCTGCCACGTGGCGCCTGTGAGGCGCGGAGTTCGGCAGCCGCACAAGTTCAGCGCTTTCCGTCCGCTTGAGGGCCGAGGCGCTGACGCCTGGGACCATGTTGCGGTCGTTGGGCTCTGTGGTACCGTTTGTAGTGATTATGAGGTCATTCAAGCTCACCACGGGCGTGCTCATCACGTACACGCGTCGCATGCAGAGACCTGGTCAGCGCGCGACGCAGAGCCACATCCGGTGCACGCCGATGACAGGCGATGCGATTTGCGTGTGGGCCTTGCGCCGCAGGTGGGGCGCCTGGGCAACCTGCGCTACATCACCGCGGGCCACGAGGAGGGCACCCCGCAGCAGAAGCTGGACAGGTGGGCATGTTGCCTGGGAAACAACGCTTTGATCAACCTCATGGCGTGGAAAGTAAAGTCATGGCACACAAACAAGTGTGCTGGGATGGCCTTGCCTGACAGCGCATTCGGCATCATCGACTGCACACGCGTCTCTGGAGCTACCTGCTGAGAGCCGAACAGTGTGTGCTTGCCTGCCTATGCTGAATCACACACATGGCGTGCGGGTCCGCAGGCGCCTGGCCGCGGGGAGGCAGCGGGCCGGCAGCAGACTAACACCGCGCGAGCAGAACCCCAATACCACCTGCGCGCTGCCGCGCCCGGGCGTGCGGCGAGCCATGCCCTCAGTGCCGGAGTGCGCGGCCGGGGCGACAGGCAGCGGGTCGCTCGAGCCGACGTGCTGCGCGCTGGCGGGCAGGTGCCTGGGCGCGCTGGCGGAGTCGGAGGGCAGCTGGCCGGAGCATGTGTTGGAGCTGCTGCGCAGCACCGAGCTGGGCGCGATTACGGAGCACCCGCTGTTCTTCCGCGAGCCGGGCGACTGCGAGGTGTACGGCGCCGGGCGCGTCACGCTGCTGGGCGACGCGGCGCACCTGACCGCCGCCGCGCTGGGGCAGGTGAGGCGGTGGGTGGGCCCGAGCGGGGGGAGGGCGGCAGAGGCGTACTGTGGCAGGCATGCGCATGGGTGGCTCTGCCTTTTTGTGATGGAAAGGAAGGCAGGTTGGACTGGGCCGGGGGTGCCGTGGTACAGGCAGGTCAGGTGGGCTCCAGGGACAGTGACTCGGTGCAGAGAAGGCGAAGGGCCCCCCCGCCCAGGCGCCAGGGCCGTCCCCAGCTGCAGTGGTGCGCTGAATGTCACGCGCCCAGGTTGGGCTGATGCGTGCCTGCGGTGGGCGGGCGGCCCCGACACATGAGCCTGTGGGCTGCCTGGCAGGGCAACAGCCAGGCGATGGGTGATGCGCTGGAGCTTGGAGCGCCGGGCATGCTGGTGGGCCCTGACAGGGTTTGGTGCGGGTCTTGGGCAGGGCACCAGCCAGACGATGGAGGACGCGCTGGAGCTGGGGCGCCAGGTTGCCCGCGCGGGCCCCACGGAGAGTGCGCTGCGTGCGTACGAAGCCGTCAGGTGCGAGCCTGAGGGTTTGGCGGACATGTTGTGGGTTGTCTCGCAGCGTGCAGTGTGTGGCACGCGGTTGGGTGCTGACAGCCATAGAGAATAAGCGATGCAAGCTGCGGGCGTGTTCGCATGTACGCCATCCTGCCGCGAGCGCTCCCCGGCGTGGGGGCGCCCGCCTCACAGCCTGGTTAACTAGGCGCGGCCACTCAGCGGGCGGGCCGCGGGCGCGCAGGGCGCCCGCCGCGGGCGCGGTGCAGAAGGCGTCCGCGGACCTGGTGCGCAACTGGGGCCGCCTGGCCGAGAAGTGGGTGCTAGCGGAGCAGCGTGCAAGCGAGCAGTTTTTCTCGCGTGAATTCGCGCCGCTCGTGCCGCGGGGCGGCGGCCGCGGCGGCGGCGGCGGCAACGGCAGCGGGCCCCTGCCGGGGCCCGGCGAGGCTGTGCCGGCCAGGGCGCCGCCGCGCGCGCCCGCGCTGCGCGCCTGCCTGGGCCGCGGCGTGGCGCGCCCGGCGCAGAGCGCGCTTGGGGCCGCCCGGCGGGTGGGACCGGGCCTGGGGCCGTGCAGCGCTGGGCTGCCCGGCGTGCTCCGCGCACGGCTGCTGTGAGATAGGCTGAGCGCCAAGTATAGTGTGACGGAGAGGCACCTGCGTTTGTACCCGAGCTTGTACACTGCGCCCTTGCGGTTGTCCCGCCACCCTTGGGGGCTTGTGCATGACGTAGATATCGCATCTGTATAATGATGTATGGAGCAGTGTGGTGAATTCAGTCAAGTTCCTGGCACACACGTTGCGGCTGAGTGCTGCATAGTGAAGTGGGGTGCGCGATCTGTTGTGACTGGCGGCGTTGCTGCTGGCTTAATTCACCAGCTGCATGCAACGATGCCTGATAGGTGACATGAGGCAAGGACTGGAAGCCGGATGGAGCCTCCTCAGACCTGACTGTTTGGAGAGGGCCCGTGCGCCAGCAACGGGCTAACTGCACTTTGCATAACACCTTAGAGCAGGTTGTTATTAATGTGCTGGTTTCATAGGCGAGCCGGGACTCTGCAAGCGTTGCACTGGACAGTGCACACCTGGGTGCGCGGCAAGTGGGGGCATGGCCTCCTCGCCCTGTGCAAGGCCAGCGCGGTGCACGGCAGCCCCGTGCCGCAAGTTGGAGACGCACACTGTGCCGTCCTCGCCACAGGACAGCACGGTGTGGCCATCCGCGTGCAGTGCGCAGCACAGCACAGGCGCAAAGTGCTCGGCCAGGCGCCTGTGTGCCCCCTGCGGCATCCTGCTCGTGTTGCAACCCAGCACAAGCTGTCCTGCCACACTTCCCTGGTTCACTGTGGGGCGCTGGCACAAGGTGTGCGCTATATTCTGGAGGCACTTGCCTGGTTGCGAGCCAGGCATGGGTCGCAAATCTTGCGCACTTTTAACGCGCACGAGGCAAATAACGGCATGCATTGCATGCATGCATGCGATCGTACACGGCGTGACCGGATCCGCAGCTGTGGTCTCTACGGACCAACCATGCTTGTGCCTAAACAGCCCTAGTTGACAGGCTATCACCACACAGCTGAGGGGGCCATCGGGTTAGGGCCCCCGGTGATGCTCTTCATTCATTCATTCATTCATGGCTTGTCTTTCGAGCGTCAAGCCGCAGCCGCTGCACTGCAGCGGCTGAGCCTAACGCCGCTTCAGCGCAATGTGCCTAGCGAGCCTGCCGGCCAGGGCTGCTGCCCAGGCCAGGGCAGTCGAGGCATTTTCTCCAGCGCTGGCAGCCAATGCGACCAGCCCTGTCCGTGTATGCGACCTGGTAGAGCCTGTTTTAACAGGTCTGTTCAAAATACTGATGCCGCCAGAGCTCTTGGAGGCTGCGCTTAGGGGGCCGAGCTCCACTTTGCGTGACGCTCGGCGCTTCTATGCGGACACTTGCTTTAAGATGCCGGTCAGCATAATCAGACGCCTGGTGTGGCGCGGCTTGGTCAGAGGGTTGGAGCTCTATGCGACAGTGGGCAGTGACACGCAGCTCAACTTGTTGCGGTCCGTGACTGTACCTGTGCGGGGGCTCTTCATCTTGCTCTGCTGCCCGTTCTACGTGAAAGACAAGGCGGACCGTGAGACGGCGGTGCGTGAAGCCGCACGAAGGTGCGCGTGGCGAGCGCAAGCGCACTCGTCTCTGGCCTGATGTGCCTGCTGATGTCAAGTGCTCCATTGGCCGCACCTTGTCTCAGCTGACGCACAACTGTGCGTTACAGGTACGCAGAGTACAGTACGACATATATGGTCTGGCTGCAAGCCTGGCCACGTCGTGGGCAGTGCTGGCGCGGAGCAGCCTGGACGAGCCCCAGGGCAACTTTGTGTGTGACGTGCTGCACAACTGTGCGGGTGCACTGCAACAGGTACGCCCTCACGCGCACGCTCTTCGACAAGCCGTTCTGCGCAGGCCGCCCCACAACAGGCTGCGCTCCGCGCAGGTGGTTGGGCTGTGGTGCCAGGCGGACGAGTCTGAAGCGTGGGGCGAGGCCGCCACGCCCCGCTCTGCCGTCCTATCGCAGTACTACACCAGCCTTTCAACGGTGCTCGTTCGGCTGAGCAACACTTCAAAGCTGTTTGACATGTTTGCTACAGACCCGGCGGTATCAGTACGCTGTGCCATGGATGATGACGTCCCGAACCGCACCTGCTGCTACAGGGTGCGAGTCGTCGAGCGCCCCTGCTGCAGCCGCCCTCGCAACAGGCGCCTGACGGACCTTGTCCTGCCTGCCGCAGCACCTGCGGACGGCCGGGGTGCTGTACGAGAAGCTGCGCCTGGCCGGCAAGGCGCCGGAGGCCGCATACCTGGCGGCCTTCTGCAGCGCCCCCGGGAGCAGCGTGCTGCTCTGCGTCCTGGAGCAGGCGCTGGCCGCGAGCTGCGCCGCGGAGGCGCCGCCGCCAGCATGCGGTGCAGGGTCTGCGTCTGCTGGCCAGGGAATGCGTCCAGACGCGCGCGGCGGGTGTGAGCTGGCTCACAGTATCGCAGGCCGCGCAGCGTGGACCGCCATGGACAGCACAGCCGCAGGCGAATGGTGCAGGGCTCTGGACAGCGTAGAGTGTGCGATGCTGGCGTACTCTGCGCTGCTTGACAGCGGCGCAGAGCCGCTCGCCCCGGCGGTGGAGCAGCGGTGGCTGGCCATGCTGGTCGACCGCGTCACCCCGCTGCCGCTGCGCTGCCTGCAGATGTGGAAAGGCGGTGCGCCGCGCCAACCACTCACCCGCCTTCTGTGAAGCTGGCTGCCCTGACCGCTTCTGGTTGTATGCTGCTGCGGTGTCCTCCTGTGCTGCGCGGGTCAGCTCTGCAGGCGCGCTGGGTCGATGCGGCTCTCGCACTTGCTGTGGATGCTGGCAGTGCTGCAGCTGCTGCTGTCTGATCCGCGCGCAGCCATATATGTGCAACGCGTTAGCGCGCCTGCACACTCCATCCGGTGTCACGGCCAGGAGTGGGTTGGTGGGCGAGCGGCAAGCTGAAGCAGACCCCTGGCATCGCGGCGCCTCGCAGCCGGCCGAGCAGCTCCGCTCTTGCTGCAGGCCGGAGGCGCACGCTGGACGACATCGCCTGCCGGAGCGGCAGGATGCTGGGCAAGCTGCTGCAGTGCGACCCAGTCGCCCAGCGCATGCGCGGCAGCGTGCGCGTCCGCGGCATGCGCTACCAGTACACCGTGCTGCACTGGGTCTCGCAGCGCCGCGAGGAGCAGGTGCGCGGCGCGTAGAGCACGGGCGCCCACAGGCAGGGCTCGTGCTCGGCGGTGCAGCTCATGGCACATGCGCTGGGTGCCAGCGCAGGCTGCACCGTGGCCCGCCGCCATGCATGCACGGACAAGTGACCGCTACAACTCATGTGTCTCGGATCTCCACCAAGTTTTAGTAAGACCCCTGCGCTGTAGCGCCTGTGCTTTTGGACAGGCGTGACCAGGATGCTTGCCATTCAAAGCCATGCTTTATGCAACAGCGTCAAATGGTGAGCCAGCTGGCCGTCCTGGTCGCAGGAATATGCCGCAGCCTGACCCTGTTGGCACCCGCATGCGCAATAGCTGTCCGCTCAGCGCAGGGCGCACGCGAGGCGAGCGGGCGCGCCGACGCATCGCCAGGCGGCATCAATGCGCGCAGGCTGCAGCTCACGTTCAAGGGCATCGCCTGCTGCCAGCCGCCCTGGGCGCTGCTGGTGCGACCTCGGGCCCATGCCGCGACGCTCGCAAGCTCGAGGCGCATGCCCTCTGCTGCCGGCATGGCTGCCAGGCCGCACAGGCTCGCTAGGCGCTGCGTGCAGCGCGGCATTGCGGGGCGTGTGCAACAGCAGGCAGGCTGCTGCGTGCCGTTTGCCGGCAGGCGCGCGGCGGTGGTCTGTTGGGCTGTGGTGCAGCAGCCGCAGCTCACTCCGCTGCTCACGCAGCTTGACGCGGAGGAGGCCCCCATCGAGGAGGCAGAGAAATGCGAGGGCCTGCTTGCCATTGCGCTGCCGGCCATGGAGGCGGCGCTGAGGCGCGCGCCGGACGTCCTGACCGACGCGGAAAGCGCCGATGAGTCCGTGATTGGCGTGCGCCCCCGGCCGGGCTCCCTATTCGGAGCCCTGGCGGCCTTGCAGGTCCTCTGCCCATATAGTAGCGCGGCGGCTGGCGCTCTGGCGATGTAATGATGCAGTGGCACCAGGCGCGGCGCGCGCACCTGTGCAGGCCACAGCGCAGGAGCCTGATTGGCGCAGCCGCCAGCGCGCAGGCAGTGGAGCACGCGGCGCGGGTGCTTCAGGCGGCGGGCGCGAGCGAGAGCGCTCAGCCGGCCGCAAAGGCGCTGCTCACGACGCTGGCCAAGCTGTTCGCGGCGCCGCGCGCGCCCTGCGCCTTCCACACAGAGCTCCAGGTGAGAAGGCGGGCGGCGACCGCCGCAGCGCCCCGGCGCAGCGCGCCGCGAAGCACTCTGCTGCGACAGCCCCTACGAGCGCCTGCCCATGACCACGCACTGCGCGGGGCCGGCAGGTTGCCTTCACAATGCACGCTTCGCACCTGCTGCGCCCGACCATGCTCCTGCGGCGCAGCGGCGCCGCCCTGCCGGCGGAGCTGCTGCCATACGCGGCGGCGCAGCTGCTGCCCCTGCTGCTGCTGTCGCCTGAGCGCGTGCGCACGCTGGACCTCTCAGGCCTCGGCTCGCTCAGCGGCACCAACGTGGTGTCGGTTGTCCTTCGTGACAGACTGGTGCGCCCGCAACTGCCTGCTCTGCGGCCCTTTTCAGAATAAGGGCGATGCTGCGCATCGCGCCGCGGGGTGACGCGCGCGCGCGTCCTTGCGGGACGCAGGCCGACATCGCGGAGCTCGTGGCAGGCGACACACCCGCGGCGTGCAGAGCGGTCGCGCTGGCGTGCCCGGGCCTGGTGCCCTTCGTCGCGGCGGCGCTGTGCGAGCTGGCCGAGCACTGTGCGCGCATGCCCTGGCGGGGAGCATGGCACATAGGGCACCCCACCTTAACCCTATGCGTGGCATGCACTGCATGCAGGATGGCGGGGGCCCTTGTGCGCTAGCAGTGCGAGCAGCGTCGTGCAGACGTGGAGCGCAAACCCTGCAAGCGCTCAGGCGGGCCGCCGCCAGGCGCGCGCGCCGCAGGCGGCGGAGCTATCGGCGAGGACGGCGAAGGCGGCGAAGGCGGCAGCGCGCTGTACGCGGGGTGGGCACCACAGTCGGAAACAGAGATAACAAGCGTGCTGGCCAGCGTCGCCAAGCTGGTCGGCGCGACGCGTGTGCTGGCCGGCGCGCTCGCGCGCGCCGGCGCGCTGGGCGCCGCGGCGCGCCTGGCGCGGCGCTTTGCGGGCGCCCACGCGGCGGCCGAGCGCGAGGCGCACGCGACCTGCGCGCTGCGCGGCGTGCGCGAGGTGCTGCGCGCCGCCGGGCGGCAGCTGCCGGAGGCGCGCGCGCGCGCTCGCGGCCTGTCTGTTTCATGAACGCGCGCGGCAAGACCAGCCTCCTCAGCTGGATTTTACGGACCCCGCGATGTCAAGCTGCTCTGTGACAGCGCTGCAGTGGTGACGCCGCACGGGCGCTGCGCAGGCGACCGCGCTGCTGCATGGGCTGGCCATTGACGACAGGTGCTCCAGCGTGCGTGCCGTTCGCGGGCACCGCATGCTCGCGGACCGTTCATGCTCCCCTGCACATGCAAGCACGCACGGCTTTCACCTGCACAGGCCGAGGCCGGGAGCAGATGTTGACGCCGCGGCCGCAGAAGCAGATGTAGGGCCTCGCAGGCCCCTGCTCGTGCCTCCCATGATGCTGGGGCGCGCTGTGCGCGCCCTGCATGCACGCTGACGGCCTCAGGAGTGCGCTCCCGCTGCCTGCGCAGGCCGCCGACGCGAGCCGGGGAGCGCATATTGCGGCGCTGCTACAGGCAGCAGACCGCCTCCACCTGCAAACCGTTGCAATTGGCGTCGCGCGGTTCGAGGCGGAGGTCGCGCCGCGCATTGCGGCGGAGCCCCTGTCGGAGGCCAGCCTGGAGGACCTGCGCCTGCAGACGCCCGCGCTGCGCCCCGTGGGTTGCTGGTGCACGGGGTGCGCGCCGCTCCCGCGCCGCACGCCGGCTCAGAGCCGAGCACCGGTCCTCAGCGATGCTGACGGGGCGCGTGCTGTGCCTGAAGCCCTGGCGCGCTGGCGCGCCGCGCCCGCGCAGGTGCCCCGACCTGTCCGGCGCGACGGAGGCGGGCCTGCAGCTGCGGCTGTGCTCCGGCTGCAGCACCGCGCGCTACTGCTCGCCGGCGTGCCAGAGGGCGGCCTGGCGAGCGGGCCACAGACTCGCGTGCCGGCGCCTGCAAGCGCCTGCGCCGCCGCAGGGGTAGACCATGCCACCGCGACCGAAGCATTGTGGTGATGGAGGGGGCTGCAGGTGGGGGATGCGGGACCGTCCTGAATAGGGTAGGGGTATTGCGCGAATGGCGGCCAGTGGCACTGCCCAGCTGCATGGCATGCAGGCTTGTGCACTGCGCAGGATGTGTGGATGCCTGTCCTAGTGTCCATTGGAGGCCATGCTATGCGTGCAGTGACCAGGAGCGCAGCAGCTCATCTTGAGGGCGAGGTGGGGCGCGCCTGGTGCGTGCTCCGTCAGTTCTGGTGCGTGCTCCGTCAGTTTTGGGCTTGCTTCGCGTGCCGTGGCGCCTCATGTTGTATCAACAGAGTTATTCATTGCTTGAGCCTATGCATTGCACGAGCGTGGCCATGCGCCCTTGCGCCTCAAAGGCGCTCGCAAGGGTCTTTGCCCTGACGGTTGTCTGCACATAATTATCACTTGTGCAATGCAGCGAGCGGACAGGCTCGACTGCAGACCAATGCATGATCTGTGTATGCAGTCCTGACTCTCGCAACTGACTTGCTCGCGTCAAGCTCTGGGGCCTGTGTGGATCCGGACAGTCATTTTGGTATGCGCATGCGCATCGCATGGGCTGCATGCGTGCATGCCATGGCTTCAGTTGACTCGTGCACGCTCAACATGCGCGTGTCCAGCGTTGCGACCTACAGGCAGGTCTGGCTCGCCCTCAGGCGACTGCCTCCAGGACAGAGCGCACGTCACGTGCCAGCGCCCCGCAGAGAACCAGGGAAGTGCGGCAGTGTCTGCGCTGGGCTGCGGCACGAGCAGGATGCCAACCCTACCCCTATGACTGCCATTATAAGATTGCATTACAGCAGGTAGGGGCAACACACAGGGCCCCAGAGCTTGAAGCAAGTCTTGGGCGAGCCAGGCGAGCCAGGCGAGCCAGCGCTGCGCAGCCCGTAGGGCTGCGGCCGTAAGCGGCCAACTTTGGCTGACATACGGTTGTAATTCATTCACTCATTCATACCAGGACTGTACTCACACACGGATGTCTTGTTCATTCTCTGCACTCGAACCTGTCCGCTCGCTGCATTGCAGTGATGATCATGTGCAGACAGCCGTCTGGGCGAGACCTTGCGTGCGCCTTTGCGGCGCAAGGGCGCACCGGCCATCACGCACTCTGACCGTGCACAAGCTCAAGTATTCAACACATCTATTTATAGTATAAATTCTATACAACATGAGGGTTCTTGACATGTAAAGGAAGCCCGAAGGTGTTGGAGCATGCACCAGAGGCGCCCCCCTCGCACCCGAACGAACTGCTGCGCTCCTGATCACTGGCACGCAGTGCATAGCCGCCGACTGGGACGAGGACAAGCATACACCCATCCTGCGCGTGCATGAGCCTGCCAGCTACGGAGCCGGGCACTGGCCGCCTGTCGCACGGTGCCCCACCCCTACCCAAGACGGTCCCGCATCTCCACCTGCACCCCCCTCCATCGCCCCGTCCTTACGGTCGCGGTGGCATGCTCTACCCCTGCGGCGGCGCTTGCAGGCGCCGGCACGCGTCTTTGTGGCCCGCGCGCCAGGCCGCCTTCTGGCATGCCGGGGAGCAGTAGCGCGCGGTGCCGCAGCCGGAGCACAGCCGCAGCCGCAGGCCCGCCTCCGTCGCGCCGGACAGGTCGGGGCACCTGCATGGGCGCGGCATGCCAGGGCTTCAGGCACAGCAGGTGCCCCGCTAGCGCCGGCCAGGGCTGGTGCTCGGTCCTGAGCCGGCGCGCGGCGCGGGAGCGGCTCGCACCCCGTGCACCAGCAGCCCACGGGGCGCAGCGCGGGCGCCTGCAGGCGCAGGTCCTCCAGGCTGGCCTCCGACAGGAGCTCCGCCGCGATGCGCGGCGCGACCTCCGCCTCAAACCGCGCGACGGCGGCCGCAGCGGCGTCCAGGTGGAGCGGGGCTGCTGCCTGCGGCAGCGCCGCATCGCTCGCTCCCCGGCTCGCGGCGGCGGCCTGCACAGGCGGCGGGGGCGCGCTTCTGAGACCGCTCGCGTGCGTGCAGGGCGCGCACCCTGTGCGCCACCCTACGATCACATTGCGGGAGGCATGAGCAGGGACAGCTGCCCAGGCCGGCGAGGGCGCACGTCTGGTTCCGCGGCTGCGGCGGCGCTCGTCGCCCCGCTCCCGGCCTCCGCCTGTGCAGGCAACAGCCGTGCATGCTTGCATGTGCAGGAGAGCGCAGTTGGATCGGAGCATGCGGTGGCCGCAACGGGCGCGCACGCTGGAGCCCCCGTCGTCGATGCCAAGCTCCTGCAGCAGCGCGGCCGCCTGCGCAGCCGCCGCGCGGCGTCATCACCGCGGCGCTGCCCGCAAGACAGGCGGGCCGCGAGCACGCGCGCGCACCTCCGGCAGCTGCCGCCCGGCGGCGCGCAGCACCTCGCGCACGCCGCTCAGCGCGCCGGCCGCGCGCCCGTCGCGCTCGGCCGCCGCGAGCGCGCCCGCGTAGCGCCGCGCCAGGCATGTCGCGGCGCCCACCGCGCCGGCGCGCACGAGCGCGCCGGCCAGCGCGCGCGACGCGCCGACCAGCTCGGCGACGCTGGCCAGCACGGCCGTAACCTCCTTCTCCGCCTGTGCGGCCCACTCCGCGTGCAGCGCGCAGCCGCCTGCGCCGTCCTCACCGGCCGCTCCGCCGCCCGCGGCGTGCGCGCCTGGCGGCGGCTCGCCTGCGCGCTCGCGCAGGTCCGCGCTTCACGTCTGCACGACGCTGCTTGCGCTGCTGGTGCGCAGGCGCATGGAGCCAGGCACACCCCACATAGTTGGATCAGCTCGGTGCGAGCTCCCTATCCATGCACGCCCCGCATGGGAGGAAGCATCTGCAGAGGCTGAGGCCGCAGGCATACACACCGCGGCCGTTGGCCAGCGTGCCACCCTCGGCCGCTGCCACAGCGCACAACGCCCCCGGCCACACCTGACGCGCCCTGCATGCACCCGGCCAGGGATGCGCGCACGGTGCTCGACCAGCTTGTGCAGCGCCGCCGCGACGAACGGCACCAGGCCCGGGCACGCCAGCGCGACCGCTCTGCACCCTGCGTGCCTGTCGCCTGCCACGAGCTCCGCGATGTCGGCCTGCGTCCCGCAGGGGCGCGCGCGCGCGTCACCCCGCGGCACGGCGCGCAGCGCAGCCGTTTATTTTGAGATGGCCGCAGAGCGGGCAGCCGCGGGCGCACCACCCTGTCTCGAAAGATGAGCGACACTGCGTTGGTGCCGACATGCACGCCAATGCGTGTGAGGTCCATCGTGCGCACGCGCTCAGGCGACAGAAGCAGTAGGGGCAGCAGCTGCGCCGCCGCATATGGTAGCAGCTCTGCCGGCAGGGCGCCGCAATTGGGCCGCAGGAGCACGGTCGGGCGCAGCAGGTGCGAGACGTACGTTATGAAGGCGTCCTGAGGCCCCGCGCAGTGCGTGGTCATGGGCAGGCGCTCGGAGGGCTGTCGCAGTAGAGTGCTTCGCAGCGCGCTGCGCCGGGGCGCTGCGGCCGTCGCCGCCCCCGCCCTCTCACCTGGAGCTCTGTGTGGAAGGCGCAGGGCGCGCGCGGCGCCGCGAACAGCTTGGCCAGCGTTGTGAGCAGCGCCTTTGCGGCCGGCACAGCGCTCTCGCTCGCGCCCGCCGCCTGAAGCATCCGCGCCGCGTGCTCCACTGCCTGCGCGCTGGCGGCTGCGCCAATCAGGCTCCTGCTCTGTGGCCTGCACAGGTACGCGCGCCGCGCCTGGTGCCACTGCATCAACACATCGCCAGAGCGCCAGCCGCCGCGCTGCTGCATAGGCAGGGGACCCGCGTGGCCGCCAGGGCTCCGGAAAGGGAGCCCGGGCCGGGGGCGCACGCCGACCACGGATACATCGGCGCTGTCTGCGTTGACCAGAACGTCCGGCGCGCGCCTCAGCGCCGCCTCCATGGCCGGCAGCGCGATGGCAAGCAAGCCCTCGCGTTTCTCTACCTCCTCGCAAAGCGCCTCCGCATCAAGCTGCGCGAGCAACGGAGTGAGCTGCGGCTGCTGCACCACAGCCCGACCACCGCCGCGCGCCTAACGGCACACGGCACGCGGCAGCCTGCCTGCTCTTGCACACGCCCCGTGATGCAGCGCTGCACGCAGCGCCTGGCGAGCCTGTGCGGCCTGGCAGCCATGCCGGCAGCGGAGGGCATGCGCCTCGAGCTTGCGAGCGTCGCGGCATGGGCCGAGGTCGCACCAGCAGAGCCCAGGGCGGCTGGCAGCAGGCGATGCCCTCAAACGTGAGCTGCAGCGCACGCGCACTGATGCGGCCTGGCGATGCATCGGCGCGCCCGCTCGCCTCGCGCACGCCCTGCGCCAAGCAGACGTCATGTCGCATGCGGGTGCCAACAGAAACAGGCTGCGGCCTATTGCTGTGACCTGGACGGCCAACTGGCTCAGCATTGGACGCTGTTGCGTCGTGAATGGCTCATATATGGCAAGCATCCTGGTCGCGCCTGTCCAAACCCACAGGCGCTGCACCACAGCGGTCACAGTGACAGATTATAAACATCCAGGACACATGAGTTGTTGCGTCAGTCGTCCGTGCATGCATGGCGGCGTGCCGCGGTGCAGCCTGTGCTGGCCTCCAGCGCATGTGCGATCAGCTGCACCGCCGCGCGCGAGCCCTGTCAGTGGGCACCCGCGCTTTGCGCCGAGCGCACCAGCTCCTCGCGGCGCTGCGAGACCAATGCAGCACGGTGTACAGGTAGCGCATGCCGCGGACGCGCGCGCTGCCGCGCATGCGCTGGGCGACCGGATCGCACTGCAGCAGCTTGCCCAGCATTATGCCGCTTCGGCAGGCAATGTCGTCCAGCGTGCGCCTCCGGCCTGCAGCAAGAGCGGAGCTGATTGACCGGCTGCGAGGCGTCGCGCTGACAGGGGTCTGTTTCGACATGCCGCCCGCCCACCGACCCGCTCCTGGCCATGACACTGGGTGAGGCATGCAGGCACGCTGACGCGCTGCACGCGCATGGCTGCGCGCGCATCAGCCAGCAGCATCTGCAGCTCTGAGACAGGATGCACGGCAAATGCGCCTGCAAGCCGCGTTGGCCCAGCGCTCCTACAGAGCAGACCAGGCGGTACAGGAGGACACAACCAGGAGCGGTCAGAGCAGCCAGGTGCGCAGAACGCGGGTGAGTGGTTGGCGCGGCGCACCGCCTTTCCACATCTGCAGGCAGCGCAGCAGCAGCGGGGTGATGCGGTCGACCAGCATGGCCAGCCACCGCTGCTCCACCGCTGGGACGGGCGGCTCTGCGTCGCTGTCAAGCAGCGCAGAGTACGCGAGCATCGCATGGTCTATGCTGTCCAGAGCGGTGCACCACGCGTCGCATGCGTTACGGTGGACTAGCTCCCAGCGGCCGCGCGCATCAGGGTGCGTCTCCTGGCCGGCGGACGCAGACCCTGTCTCACTTGCTGGCGGCTGCGCCTCCGCAGCGCAGCTCACGGCCAGCGCCTGCTCCAGGACGTGAAGCAGGAGGCTGGTCCCAGGGGCGCTGCAGAAGGCCGCCAGGTATGCAGCGTCCGGCGCCGCGCCGGCCAGGCGCAGCTTGTCGCACAGCACCCCAGCCGCGTGCAGGTGCTGCGGCAGGCAGGACAGGTCCGTCAGGCGCTTGATGCAAGGGCGGCTGCAGCAGGGGCGCTCGACAACCCGCACCCATTTGCAGCGAGTGCAATTGGAGATGTCATGATCGATGGCGCAGCGTACTGCTACCGCCGGGTCTGTAGGCACGCCAAACAGCTTCGGAGTGTTGCACAGCCGGACGAGCACCGTTGAAAGGCCCGTGTAGTACTGCGATAGGACGGCAGAGCGGGGCGTGGCGGCCTCGCCCCACGCTTCAGACTCGTCCGCCTGGCACCACAGCGCAACCATCTGCGCAGAGCGCAGCCTGTTATGGTGCGGCCTGCGCAGAATGGCTTGCCGAAGGGCGTGCGCGTGAGGGCGCACCTTTTGCAGTGCGCCCGCACAAATGTGCAGCACATCACACACAAAGGAGCCCTGGGTCTCGTCCGGGCTGCTCCGCGCCAACACCGCCCACGACGTGGCCAGGCTTGCAGCCAGACCATATATGTCGTACTCTGCATACCTGTAAACGCACAGTTGTGCGTCAATGAGACAAGGTGCGGCCAGTGTAGCACTTGACATCAGCAGGCGCATCAGGCCAGAGACGAGTGCGCTTGCGCCCGCCAAGCTCACCTTTGTGCGGCTTCACGCACCGCCGTCCCAAAGTCCGCCTCGCCTTTCACGTAGAACGGGCAGGCGAGCAATACGAAGAGCCCCCGCACAGGTATAGTCACAGACTGCAACATGGTGCGCTGCGTGCCGCTGCCCGCTGTCGCATAGCCCGCCGACCCTCTGACCAAGTCGCGCCACACCAGGCGTCTGATTATGCTGACCGGCACCTTGAAGCACGTGTCTGCATAGAAGCGCCTAGCGTCGCGCAAAGTGATGCTCTTCGCCCCCCCAAGCGCAGCCACCATGAGCTCTGGCGCCATCAATATGTCGAACAGACCTGATACAACAGGCTCCACCAGGTCGCGTACATACACAGGGCTGGTAGCATCAGCTGCCAGCGTAGGGGAAAACGCCTCAACTGCCCTGGCCTGGGCAGCAGCTCTGGCCGGCAGGCTCGCTAGTGAGCACATTGCGCTCAAGAGCTGCTGCAGCCTGCTTGACGCTGCATTTGGAAGTGGGGAAAGTGGAGCAACCAGTTGCTCAGCTCAGCTCTTCAACACTGTTGAATTAACAGAGTCTATTGCGCTGTAATACAATCTCGTAATGCTTGTCTCCTATGAAAAGCAGGCTCGAAAAGTAGGCTGGTGGAGTGCTCATAACTCCTTGCTACTATCTTGCACGGACAAAGTTGTTGATTGTGAGAGACCCGCGCGCTTGAGCTTCTAGCACTAGCCCAAGAAAGTCTGCCAGCTTACCCCGCTTTGGTGGAGGTTGGTCGCAAGACAGAGCCTGGGCGGCCTGCCGGCCAGCGGCCCTCTCGCCAGCGGCCCTCTTGGCCAGCGGCTGCGGCGAGCTGCGCCAGTCGCGGCGCACGCGATGGAGGACGACGACTTGGACTTCGACTTTGAGCAGGACCTGCAGCAGCAGCAGGCCGCCGCGGCAAGCGCGCATGCCGGGCCCGGCGCGCCGGTGCGTACGCACGCCGCTGACCTTCGCTTACCTTGGCTTGACGGACGTATGTCGTCCACGCTTTGAGGCCGCTTTCCAGCGTACCCTCCTGCTTCTATTGCGTGAGGTGCGCTGTCTTTGCGCGTGCTGATTGAGCTGCGACATGGTGGAGACTGTGTGGTCCCGTCGCTTGCTACTTCTGTGCCTGAACATATGCAAAGCGCAAGAGCCTCGTTTGCTGTTGCGCGCTTGGGCTTCTGCCTTGTGTAAAGGTGGCGCGGAGGCGTGGTGTATTCTCTTGTGCAGATGCTGTGACTGGGGCCTCTGCGCAGGGCGGCCCGCGGCCGGGCGGCCCGCCGCCGCACATCCCGCCGGGCGCCAACATAGGCCAGAGCGTAGGCAACTACAAAAAGAACTACCGCCAGGTGCGCGCACGGCAAACACTCACTCGCTTAAGGCTATTGGCCGCTGCGCGCCTCGCGCTTGCCTGCGCAGGGCGCGCAGGCTCGGGCCGCAAGCTCCAGCTTCAGTTGGCCATGGCTGTGTTTGTGTCAGCCGACTGTGAGCGCATGCTGCGAGTGACAAACACGCCCGGCGGCGCGGGGGCGCTGACAGAGCGCGGCCGCGGGGCGGCGCAGACGGTGTGCACCTACTGGCTCAAGGGCCTGTGCATGAAGGGCGACACGTGCGGCTTCCTGCACGTGTTCGACGTCGCGCGCATGCCCGTCTGCCGCCAGCTGCTCAAGCACGGCGTGTGCAAGGAGGCCGACTGCCCCTACAAGCACTCACTCGACGACATCAAGGTGGCCGCGCCTCCGCTGCCCGGCCCCGCGCTCCGCCCGCCCTGTGCGGGGCTGTGCCAACCACGCTGGTGGTGGTTGAGCGGAACTGCTGTGCAACACAGTCCTGGCGCTCGCTTTTTGTTGCAAAAGCACCAGGAGCACACAAGTTCGCGCTCTTGCGGGCCGTGTCAGTTTGAAGGAGCGGAGTGCGCTCGCTGTTGTTGGCGGGAAGCCGCTGCCGCGTTTTGCATGCTTGTGGATGCGGGCGTGCTGTGGGGGCTACTATTGCAGATGCTCATGCCTCGGGCACGCGCTGAGCATATGGTGTTGCCGCGCAGGAGTGCAACATGTACAAGCTGGGCTTCTGCGTGTATGGGCCGCAGTGCCGCTACAAGCACACGCGGCTGCCGGCGCCGCCGCCGCCGCCGGAGAGCATCGAGGCGGCCAAGCCGCGCGAGTTCCGCGACCCCAACAAGGTCGTCAACTTTGTCAACCCGGGTGCGCGCGCCCGTCCTTAGGCTGATTTGAGTGTCTGTATTATGTTGCATTATATTGTGTTAGGCGACTGCAGTGCAGATGATCGACTTGAACCCTTTCTGCCAAGGGCAAGCGCATGGTGTGCCGCCAGAAAGAACAGTGGAAAAGCTCAGCAGAGCGTCGTGCGGTCGAGCTTGTGCGGCATACAGCGGGTGATACAGACGTGTTTATGTCTGCAGGGCGGTCCTTGCCTAAACGGCATGACGTGCATTTGCCTGCCCCGCCAAGGTCTTGCAGTCGGCAGTTGTCGTGTGGGGTGGGAAAGCCAAATGCTTTAACATTGACACATGGGCCCTGCCGGCCTGCAGGCATATTGGGAGATGCGGGCAACCGCTCTGGCGGCGGGCGCCATGGCGGAGGGCGCGGCAGGTGACGCCCTTCCCTGCGCTGTCCGACTCTGTGCCTCAGCATGGGCGCTGCGACGCTGCCATTCCAGCGCAGCCCGGTTTCAGTATGGCTTCACAGGCTGGCTGTGCTCTCTTTGTACCTTTCAGAGGAGAGAAGGTGATCTATTGTCGGCATGCTCTGTTTGCATGGAACGCTGGTGCCTTGGCCAGGTCATACCCCCTTGCTGGCATGGAGTGCGGCAAGACCTGTGGCTACGCCCATGCCGCTGCTTGGCGCTATGTGCCTGCCTCATGTATACGGGAACCTTATGAAGCAACAACGCCGCGCGTGCAGAGGCGGGCGCAGCGGCGCGCGCGACGGCCCCATGCATCTGCCGGGGCCGATGTCGCAGCCCCCGCTGCAGCTGCCCTTTGCGCCGCCGCTCGGCCAGCCAGCAGGCTTCCTGATGGGGCCGCGGCCACCGCCCGGGCCGCCGCCCAGGCCGCTACCCGGGGGACCCCCTGGGGGCATGTTCGGGGGCCCGCCCCGGGGCCCGCCGCCCGCCAACGCGCCCGCCAGCGACCGGCAGCTGCTGGCGGCGGTGGGGCAGCAGCACTACCCCTTCGGTTTCTGATCGGGCGGAACTGGATCCGGCGGCCGTGCCCTGCTGCTTCCTGACTGCCGCCGTTCCAGACCTCAGCAGCCGAAACGGCAAGTAACCGCTGGCAGCTCATGCACGGCGCGCTGGGCTGGTGCTGGAGCATGCTCAGCGGCGTCAGTGCCCTGCTTGCTATGGCCTCTGCTGAGACTCGGTCATGAAGGGTCTGTGTTGGAGAGGGCTGCTTGGTGCGGGGTTGGAGTGAGCGCCAGGTTGACAGCTGCCAGTGGGTGCCTTGGTCCGAACAAAGAAGAGAACGAGCAGCGTCGAAGCCTAACATGTCCTGGAAGCATGCTTGACAGAAGTTTGGTTTGGGAGGTTGCGTCTGTCTTGCTGCTTGTTTAAGCAGCGCCTGTGTGTCGGAGGTTTAACGACAGAACTGTGACATACACGGTATCTGTATTGACAGGAGTATGCTTGCGATTCATGTTTGCCACGGTGGCCCAACGCTGGTCATTGTGACAGGACAGGAAGCGCCGCGCTCGAAGTAATGCTACGGGTTTACATATAGCGCATCTGCACACTCTGGCTGACCGGTGAAAGGCGTTGAAAGGCGGCTTTCGCATATTGTCTTGCATGCTGTAATGCGCTTCATCACTTTGTTCTGTGAAGATCCATGATCTTGACCACTGGCCGCACGACATCACGACATGCTCAGCAAGTCTCACGCACAGCGAAGCAGCCGCACGTGCAAACATTTGAGTCCATCACCTGCTGCAGCTGAAGTACGCGAGCGGTATGTGCGTAAGACACTGAACAACACCGCTGAGATGCAAGTGCCAGAGGCAGGTGCCCACTGCGATCCACCTGTAAAACACATAATGCATCGGGCCATATTTGGGCGCATGCGGCACTGCTGCACCATCTTGACATCCCAGCAGATTGCTGGCAGCACATGATGGATCTTGAAATGGCGCATGCTGCATGTCATCGTAATGAACACGGATCACTCTTACACAAAAGTATCGACATCAGGACCATCATCCTAATTGCACCAGGTTTGTTATATCTCAGTAGAGCATATCTTTCAATGGCTGCAGCTGGTCTCGCACTGCGGACAGGTGCAGACGTCTATAAAACCACCTGACTTGCCTAGACCTGTTGCGCGCGCCGCAAAAGCAGCTGGAAATGCTCTGAAGGCGCGTGCCTACATAGTCGAGTCATGGTGGTTCTGGTGCCTCGGCTGGAGGCTGCGCGGGCGCTCTCAGATGAACTGATAGACACCCTGAACGCCTTTGTGGAGAACGGCTCAAAAAGCTGTGAGCGAGGCTCTCTGTGGCCTCCTTGCTTTTCATCCCGTCATCCAGAAATGCATTCAAGTGGTGTATCAGCTCGTCTGAGCGACGACCGTGCGCCCACCAGCCCAGGGCACGAGAAGCACTCGCCTTGGTAGTTGCGCGCCTCCAGCCGCTGCTGCATCATAGGGTATACGGCAAGCTTGAGCTGGCGTGCTGCCAAGTTGCAGTAGCCGGGCGCGGGCGCTCCTTCCTATTGTACACCAGCACTGCGCCCGACCTTGCGCGACCTACCATGCGTTAAAGGACACAGCAATAAAAATGACGACAAAAGGCTGCTACGATAGATGACATAATTGGCTGTTGCAAGCCTTGCCCCTCTCGCTTTGCACGTACTGCACATCACAGGTCAGCCGTGCTTACAGTGGACGACGCTGGCATGAGGTGAACAGAAAGCTGCAAAAAAGAGTGAAATGCAACATTGTCAAAATTGTAATCTGCTGCCACGCTGCCCCTGCCCTAGTCAGGGTTGCTACTCTCTTGTGCACAGCGCATCGTGTCACATTTGCATGCGCCGTTCAGGTTGCTCTGTTACAGAGTGTTTTTTGATCATGCAGCCTCGGATACTATTTTGTGTGCTCCCTTCAGCTTGCATGTTGTAGGCCTGCAACGGGATAGGCGCGCGCCCGTCCACACCACAAGCTCTGGCGAAGCACCCCCTGTCGACAGCGCTTCAGCACTGCATGGTGTTAAGAGCATGTACAAGCGCTTAGAATGCCTAGCTCAGTGTTCCAAGCACTGAGCGTCAGGCCGCGCGCGGCAATACTAGCCACCACTGTCACCAGCACTGCCGCCCCGCCTTGACTGCAGAGCGCGTCGGCTCCACCTTGATTGGTCCAAGTCCCCCACCGCCTTTCTAGACATGCCCCAGGTTGCGCAGCGCCGCCGCTGCCCACTCGCGCGCCAGTGGCGAGCTGGCTCGAGCAAGCACACCCTCCAGGGCTGCAACACCCCCGCATGCCTTGACTGCATCCCGGCACTGGCCATTCTCGCTTGTCAAAGTGACGAGCGCGCCAACAGCGACCTGTTGCGCAGCAGCAGGATATGCGGGCGCCAGCAGGCGCACCAGCGCCGCCACGCCCCCGCTCTCCCGCACGCTGTCCTGGTTCTGGCTGTTCGTATCGCACAAGCTCCACAGCGCCACAGCAGCCTACTCATGCGCGGCAGCAGGGCTGCCAGGCGCCAGCAGGCCCACAAGCGCTGCCACGCCCCCGCACTCCCGCACATTGTCCTGGTTCTGGGTGTTCCCTGAGCACAAGGTCCCCAGCGCCACAGCAGCCTGCTCATGCACGGCAGCGGGGCTGCTAGCCGTCAGCAGCCCCACCAGCGCCGCCACGCCCCCGCACTCCCGCACACTGTCCTGATTCTCAGTGCTCTGCCGACACATGGTCCGCAGCGCCCTTGCAGCTGACTCATGCACAGCGTCAGTATTGCCGGGGGCCAGCAGTCTCACCAGCGCCATGCACCCCCGCAGTCGCTCACGCTGTCGCCGTTTTGGACATCATGAAAGCACGTGCCTAGCGCCGCAGCAGCCTGCTCGTGCACGGCGGCAGAGCCGCCAGGCCCCAGCAGCCCGACCAGCGCCGCGGCGCCCCCGCACTCCCTCACTCTTTCCTGACTCTGCGTGCTGTCAGCGCACAAGTTGTGCAGCGCCCTGGCAGCCTGAGTGTGCACAGCAGCAGAGCCGCCGGGCGCCAGCAGCCCAACAAGTGCCGGCACGCCTCCGCACTCGCGCACGCTGTCCTTGATCTCGACATTCTCTGAGCACAGGTTCCCCAGCGTGGCCGCAGCCAGCTTCTGTATGCCAGCAGAGCGGCCAGGCGCCAGCAGGGCGACCAGCGCTGCGACGCCCCCGCACTCCCGCATGCTGTCCTGGTTCTGGGTGCTTGTAATGCTCAAGTTCGCCAGCGCGGCTGCAGCCCGCTTCTGTTCGCCGACGGAGCGGCCAGGCGCCAGCAGCGCGACCAGCGCAGGGACGCCCCCGCACTCCCGCACGCTGTCGCCGCTTTGCGGGCTGTCGCTGCACAGGTTTGCTAGCGCAGCAGCAGCCTGCTCATGCACGGCAGGGGAGCCGCCGGGTGCCAGCAGCGCGACCAGCGCCGCAACGCCCCCGCACTCCCGCACGCTGTTGCAGTTCTGCGTGCTGGCCCAGCACAGGCTCCGCAGCGTCGCCGCAACCTGATCGTGCAGTGCCGCCGAGCCGCTGAGCGCCAGCAGCCCGACCAGCGCCGCCACGCCCCCGCAGTCCCTGATGTCGGCCTGATTCTGTGCATTGTCAACGCATAGGTTGTGCAGCGCCACAGCAGCCTGCTCGTGCACGGCAGCAGAGCTGCCGGGCGCCAGCAGCATGTCCAGCGCCGTGATGCCTCCGCAACGTCTCACATGTTCCCGGAGTGGGCCCTTGTCAAAGCACAGACGCGCAAGCGCATGCGCAGCCTCTGCTTGCTCAGCGGCGGAGCCGCCGGGCGCCAGCCGTCTGACCAGTGCTGCGACGCGAGCGCGTGCACTGCCTTTCGCCATCGCGGCGGCGCCCCTCCGCCTGCCGCGCACACGGCGCACCAACCAGGCGCTCAGCGTGTACGCGCCTCGCGGAACAGTCTGCAAGCGGACAGCGCCTGCAGGGCGCAGCACAAAAGTTACTGCAAGGGCCGCAGAACACCGACACGGTCATGCATGGACACCGCCAGACTGCCACAGAGCAGACTTGCATGCAGTTAGGTCTATAGAACAATGCCCGCCTGGGTGGCAAACAGTCCGACCGGCTGCATGCCTCTGCGTGCAGGAGGGCGCGGGAGACGACGCGAGAACGCAGCAGATGCGAACAAGTCACCGCTCGCACCGTCCCAGGTGAGGCCCAGCTCAGCAGCCTGCACTGTGGACTCGGTGACGTGCGGCCCGCACCCCACTTGGCGCGGCCGCGCGCGGTAGCAGGCTTCACTTGACCGTGGCCGGCACTTGTGCGGCCCGCTCCTGCGCGCCCCGCGCGCGCGTGCGCGTGTGATCGTGCTGCGAGCGCAGACTGCTGTAACGCCTTGGCTGTCACTGTAGCAGCACGCAGGACGCAGCAAACCACCACAAAACAGGCTCAGGGGTGGAGACTTGTGAACACTGCTGAGCGGACCGCCTCGGAGTTGGTGATGATGCAGCGCGCCAGCGCTTGAGAACCGCACGCAGCTTGCCCGGCCGTAAGCTGGGGGGACAAACTTGTTCAATGCTTTAGCAAGGCACGATGTGCGGTCTGTCTGGTGATCTCAAGGAAAGCGGCTGCTTTTGGACAGGCACATTCCCTAGGGTAGGGGGAACAGCCTCCAAATCTGTGTTGCTCCTGCTACCCGTTGGCATGCATGTGTAGGCCTTGAATGTGAGAGGCGCTCGGTCACACCGCATGCTCTGGCGAAGCACGCCCTGAATCAGCGCTCCAGCACTGCGTGGTGTTAACGGCTTGTTCAAGCGCTTACATTGCCTAGCTCAGTGTTCCAAGCTCCGAGCGTCAGGCCGCGCACGGCAACACCAGCTACCGCTGTTACCAGCACTGCCGCCCCGCCTTGACCGCAGAGCCGTCGGCTCCAGCCTGGCTGGCCCGAGCAACCCCTGCTTGCTAGACATGCCCCAGGTTGCGCAGCGCCTTCGCTGCAGACTCGCGCGCCGTTGCTGAGCAGGAGGCGCATGCAAGCACGCCCTCCAGGGCTGCAACTCCCCCGCATGCCCTGACTGCATCCCGGCACTGCCCACTCGCGCTAGTTAAATTGAATAGCGCGCAGGCAGCAATCTGGTGCACAACAGCAGGGCTGCCAGGCGCCAGCAGGCCCACCAGCGCCGCGGCGCCCCGGCCCTCCCGAACGCTGTCATAGTTCTGGCTGTTCTTATGGCACAAGGTCGACAGCGCCGCAGCAGCTTGCTCATGCACGGCAGCGGGGCTGCCAGGCGCCAGCAGGCCCACAAGCGCTGCCACGCCCCCGCACTCCCGCATGCTGTCCTGGTTCTTAGTGCTCTGCCGACACATGTTTCGCAGCGCCCTTGCAGCCGACTCATGCACAGCGTCAGTTTTGCCGGGTGCCAGCAATCCCAACAGCGCCGTAACACCCCCGCACTCGCCAACACCATCGCTGTTTTGGACATCCTGGAAGCACACGCTTAGCGCCAGAGCAGCCTGCTCTTGCACGGCGGCAGAGCTGCGAGGCGCCAGCAGGCCCACCAGCGCCGCCACGCCCCCGCATTCCCTCAAATTGTCCTGACTCTGCGTGCGGTCAGCGCACAAGCAGTGCAGCGCCCATGCAGCCTGCGTGTGCAGAGCAGCAGAGCCGCCGGGCGCCAGCAGCCCAACAAGCCCCGTGACGCCTCCGCACTCCCGCACACTGTCCTTGTTCGCGATGTTTTTACAGCACAGATTCCCGAGCGCGGCCGCAGCCAGCTTCTGTACGCCATTGGAGCGGCCAGGCGCCAGCAGCCCGACCAGCGCCGCGACGCCCCCGCACTCCCGCATGCTGTCCTGGTTCTGGGTGCTTGTAATGCAAAAGTTTGCCAGCGCGCCTGCAGCCCGCTTCTGTACGCCAGCAGAGCGGCCGGGCGCTAGCAGCGCGATCAGCGCTGGGACGCCCCCGCACTCCCTCATGCTGTCGCTGTTTTGCGTGCTGTGGCTGCACAGGTTTGCCAGCGCTGCAGCAGCCTGCTCATGCACGGCAGGGGTGCTGCCGGGCGCCAGCAGCGCGACCAGCGCTGCAACGCCCCCGCACTCCCGCACGCTGTCGCAGTTCTGCATGCTGTCCCCGCACAGGCTCCGCAGCGTCGCCGCAGCCTGCTCATGCATGGCAACGGAGCTGCCGGGCGCTAGCAGCCCGACCAGCGCCGCCACACCCCCGCAGTCTCTGATGCTGGCCTGATTCTGTGCATTGTCAACGCATAGGTTGTGCAGCGCCACAGCAGCCTGCTCGTGCACGGCAGCAGAGCTGCCGGGCGCCAGCAGCATGTCCAGCGCCGTGATGCCTCCGCAACGTCTCACA